>FWPU01000018.1_pt1 | contig 571640 bp, 473 predicted proteins | sample 2228361 | NCBI WGS metagenome assembly FWPU01 (sample SAMEA103939777, study PRJEB20133) | metagenome | reverse complement strand
GGTCTGGATTCACTCCTATCAATTGCCCAGATGCCTGCGGGAGTACCCGTGGCTACTGTTGCAATAAACAATGCAAGAAATGCAGGATTACTTGCGATACAGATTCTCGGAATATGTGATAAGAAATTATTCAAGAAGGTGGTGGAGTACAAAGAGAAGTTAGCAAATGAATCAATAAGTAAAAACAAAATTATCTCTAAGTGATCAATTAATTATTCCTGAATAGAAAATTTGAAACAATATTTTATTTAATATGAGATTTGAAGCGATAATTGGATTAGAAATTCACGCTCAGCTTTTAACAGAATCAAAATTATTCTGTAGTTGCTCAACAAAATTTGGAAATCCTCCGAATACGAATGTTTGTCCTGTTTGCATGGGACATCCCGGGATCCTCCCTGTCCTAAATATAAAAGCTGTTGAATTTACAGTTTTGATGGGACTGGCAACAAATTGTACCATCAATAGACATTCTATTTTCGCAAGGAAAAACTATTTCTATCCTGATCTACCGAAAGGGTACCAGATTTCTCAATTTGAATTTCCACTTTGCTCCAACGGCTTTCTTGAGTTTGAAGTCAACAATGAAAAAAAGAGAGTTAGAATAAATAGAATTCACCTCGAAGAAGATGCAGGCAAATCAATTCATGATCAAGGAAATTTCACTCTACTTGATTTCAATAGATGTGGAGTTCCACTCATAGAAATTGTTACTGCACCTGATTTACGAACACCTGAAGAAGCAGGAAAATTTCTGGGTGAAATCAGACAAATAGTTAAATATCTCGGAATTTGTGATGGCAACATGGAAGAAGGAAGTCTGAGATGTGATGCAAATGTTTCTATTCGTGAAGCTGGTTCTGATATTTTAGGTACCAAAACCGAAGTTAAGAATATGAACTCCATAAAAAATGTGATTGATGCTTTGACATACGAAATAAATCGACAGATTGAATTAATCTCAAATGGAGAGGAAGTTATTCAACAAACACTTCTGTGGAATGCAGAGAAACAAATTATTGAACCAATGAGAACTAAAGAAGAAAGTCACGATTATCGCTATTTCCCTGAACCGGATTTGCCACATCTTGTCATTGATGATGAATGGCTGAAATCAATTACAACAAAACTCATTGAACTTCCATCATCAAGAAAACATAGGATGAAAACACAGTATGGTCTACCAGATTATGATATAGAAATTTTAACTTCGGAGAAAGAATATGCTGATTACTTCGAAGAAGTTGCAAAATTTACAATTGATTACAAGAGCATAAGCAACTGGTTCATGACAGAGATCCTAAAAATAATTAATGAGGAAAAAATCTCTATCAATGAATTTCCAATAAAACCTGAATGGCTCGGTGAGTTAATAAATTTAATCAACAATCAAACCATTAGTGGAAAAATCGCAAAAGAAGTCTTCGCTGAAATGTTATCCTCCCATCAATCTCCTTCAACTATAATCAACAATAAAAATTTAATTCAAATAAGCGATGAAAAAATTTTGATCGAAATCATAGATAAAGTTTTAGATTTAAATCGGAAACAGGTTCAACAATATTTGGACGGAAAAGAAAAAGTTTTTGCTCATTTTGTCGGACAGGTTATGAAAGAGACGAAAGGTAAAGCTAATCCAAATCTTGTGAATAAAATATTGACAGAGAAACTCGAAAAATTAAAAAAATAAAAGAACTTCATAATTCAATTATTCTAAGAGAAAAAAATGAATAAAAACAAAATTGCCTTAATTTTCACCGGCGGAACAATATCTATGCGAATTGATGAAACAACCGGTGGTGCTGTTCCATATCTGAGTGGAAACGAACTGATAAGTTTAATACCTTCCATACAAGAGCTTGCAGAAATTGAGATTTATGATTTTGGTAAGTATCCCGGTCCACATATGACACTCGATTTGATGATGCAGTTGAAAAATGTTGTTAAATCTTATCTTGATAGAGTAGATATTAAAGGAGTGGTTGTAACTCACGGTACCGATACACTTGAAGAAACAGCTTATTTACTCGATTTAACATTAGATTCGTCAAAACCTGTCGTTCTTACTGGCTCGATGAAAAATGCGTCTGAATCTGATTGGGATGGTGAAAAAAATTTGATTGATTCAATCACTGTTGCACTTTCTGATAATTGTCAGGATTTAGGTGTTCTGGTTTGTATGAACGGAGAGATTAATGCAGCAAGCGAAGTATCAAAAATATTTTCTGATGAGATTGAATCGTTTAAGAGTCTTGATTTTGGCTCACTTGGATTCGTCTCAAAAAATCGTGTGATTATAAATCGATTGCCAAGGAAAAGAGAACATATTCCATCTGATAAAATTGAGAAAGATATAGATTTAATTCTTGTTCATGCAGATATGAGTGATAAATTCTTTCGATTCAGTGCTGATAGTGGAACAAAAGGATTAGTTGTTGAGGCACTTGGTGTTGGTAATGTTCCACCAAGAGCATATGATGGAATTAAATATGTCCGTGAGAAAGGAATACCTGTTGTTTTGACATCTCGTTGTCCTGCTGGTGAAACCATGGATATTTATGGTTATTATGGCGCCGGAAAATGGTTAAAAAAAATTGGCGTAATATTTGCAGATTACTTAAATGGGCAGAAAGCTAAAATCAAGTTAGGTTTATTGTTAGGAATGGGTTTAGGTTATGAGGAAATAAAAAAAAGATTTGAAGAATAATACTCCCCTTAACGATAAATTATAAAATTAATAGATTTATTTATTACAACTTTTTTTCGAGTTGATTAATTAAAAAGTAAATACCTGGCATTCATATCTAAACAAAGAGTTAGAGAATTTATTATCTAACCATTTTCAATTCACTTATCTCGTATCCGATTATTTCTCCAGGAAAATCTTCAGCGATATCCATTTTCATCTTTATTAGGCCAATGTCAGGAACAAAGTATTGTCTAACCTTTATTTCAAAATTCATATATTGACCTACAAAAGATGCTACCAACTCACAGGGATAGACATTATTAAATGTCCCATAAGGAACACTCAATATCGCTTTATTTTTGATTATGGTTCTGATTGAGACAGTTATTGGTGCAGGAGATCCCGGTGGTTGGACTGTAGTTAAGTAAGCTTTGTGCTCTTTATTTAATCCAATCTTTCTATTATAGACCATAAGCCATCCTGGACCTGAACCTGGATCATTTTCTTCAAAAAGTAAATGTTGCCACAGATTCCCATCCGCATCAATAAACATATAAGTAGAATCGACTTTTATAGTATCACCGATCATTGTTGAATCAATCATAAGATATGCATCTTTTCCGTAATATTGAGTCGGTCCAATGAATTGTGAAATAGTTTCCCCAATACGACCAGGGAGCGGATTGTCATCCAGATCTGTCTGTCTCCAATCGTAAATCATTACACGTCCAGGAACGATACTGAAAATGTTCTCCGTTATCTCCGGGGTAGAAGGAGTTGACTCCGTACAATGGTAAAACATGAAAATCAATGGAAGAGAAATTAATACTATAAGATATTTACAGGCTTTCATTTTTAATCTCCCTAATTGTTTCTAATCCAATATATTCAATATGGAAATAAAATACAATTGTCACTTTATATTTGCATCTGAATCAAATTTATGAACGATGATATTAAGATAATATTAAACAGTGAACAGTTTAGATAAGAATGAGAGGGATGGATTTTACTTTCTTAGGGAATTAATTATTAAATAACGGTTAATTATAATTTTTGAAAACTCCTCAATTAGTTATAATCTTGTTAGGAGTTTATTGTTTTTCAAATCTCAATCAATTCCAAACTTTCGATTTTTCTCTCCAGAAACATTTCCCCGATTTTTCTAAATTGTTCGGGATAATCACTTACAAAAAATCTATAATTCGGTGTGAGAATTGAGTCATTTAGAAGGTTTTCTTTTTCAAGAATTTCTTTTACGACTTTTGCTGTTTCCACTCCACTATCTATTAACCTTACTCTATCCCCTACTACATTCTGGATTGTGTCTTTTAACAGCGGATAATGTGTACAACCAAGAATTAGAGTATCAATATCAAATTTTTTTAATTCGGTTAAATACTCTTTTGCAGCAAGATATGCAATCTGATGATTCGAAAATCCCTCCTCCACAATTGGAACAAATAATGGACAAGCTTTACCGAATACTTCAACCGAATTATCAAGTCTTTTTAGTTCCTTCTCATAAGCTTTACTTGTAATTGTAGCCGTAGTACCAATGACAGCAATTTTTTTATTTTTAGTATAATTCACTGCAGCTTGAGCACCTGGTTTTATGACACCTATAACGGGAATATTAATCATTGAAGCGATATAATCCAGTGCTATCGCAGAAGAAGTATTACATGCAATTACTATTGCTTTAACATTATGAGAGGTTAAAAACTTTGTATTCTGAATTGAATATTCTTTAATCGTCTTCTCTGATTTTGTCCCGTAAGGTACTCTTGCAGTATCACCGAAATAAACTAAGTTTTCATTCGGAAGGAGTTTAATTAATTCTTTCACAACTGTCAGGCCACCAACTCCCGAATCAAAAACACCAATAGGATTGTTTTTAATCTTTCTCATTTAATCAATTATAATATCTAAGAGGTTAATGCTGAAGTTAAAGCTTTTTTTATTTCATTAATTTTATTAGTAGAAATCTTTTTGTAGTCTGAATCAAGCACATAAAAACTATCGAAAGCACCATTGAGTTTTGTACCGATCTTTGCAAAATAGATATAGAGTCCTAATTCAGATAATTTCTTAGTGATAAGATATAATAATCCAATTCTATCTGATGTATGAATATCGATAATCGAGTAAATTGGATGGTCTTCTAATTTAATTTCAAGGTCGACTTTCGATTTTCTTTTTTTCTCAATTCTTTTCCATTTTTCCCTGTGTTCTTTGAAGGCATGTTCTAAATCGTAATTTTGTAATAGTACTCTCGTAATATTTTCAGCAAGTAGTTCGTAATGATCATCTGTTAAAGGCTTGTGAGTAGTGAAATCAGTAATTTTAAATGTATCAATTATTATCCCATCATTTCTTGTGAAAATGCTCGCATCATGAATATTACAATCACTTATTGAAATTGCACCACAAATTTTTGAAAGCAAGCCTTTTGCATCCTGGGTAATCACAGTGACCTGCGTAAAATCATTTAAATCTTTTCGTAGAATCGATAACACATTTCCTTTTTTAATTTCTTTCATGTGGAGTGCTATCTCTTCCTCTGAAAATGTATATACATAATTTGTATCATTAATCTTCTCCATGTGTGCTCTATATTCTTTCTCGTCTATCGATAAATTCGATAAATCAAATTCTTTTTTAATGCTTAATAATTCTTCCGCAGTAATTCCTCTTAGAATCATTTCTTTTGTTTTTTCATAAAGTTCATTAAGTAATGAACTTTTCCAGTTTGTCCACAAACTTGGATTAACAGCCGATAAATCAGCATATGTCAGTAGATAAAGAAAATCCAGTTCTTGAATGCTTTTGAAATTCGCTCTGAAAGAATTAAGAATGGTTGAATCATTTAAGTTTCTACGAAATGCAGTCTGTTCCATTAAAAGATGATTCTTTACAAGGAATGATACAATTTCAATTTGTTCAGTGTTATAGCTGAATCTTTGCATCACATTCTCAGCTATCTGGGCTCCGATGAATTCGTGACCTGATTTAGAGATCGGTTTTGCTATGTCATGGAAAAGAATCGCAAGAATAAGCAGCTCTTTATTTTCATATTTTCTAAAGATATGACCCAGAGTAGAATTATCAAGTTCAAGACTATAGATATTCTTAATTGCCATTAGTGTGTGCTCATCGGTAGTATAGATATGGTATGCATCGGGTTGAAAGTAAAACTTAAGTGCACTAAATTCAGGGATTAGAAATCCTAATACTCCGAGTCTATGCATATTAATTAAAACATTACTAAAGTCTTCCGGGGATTGGAATATCTTTTTGAAAAGTCCCTTTACTTCCGGATCAGTAACTTCTGTCCCATCCAGATATTCAAGGCTTTCCTTTATATTTTTATCAAGATCATTAAAAAATAATGCGTTATAATCTATCTGGTAAATAAAAGCTTGCAAGATCTGAATCAGATTCATTCTCGCTCTGGATTTAAACTTCAAAAACCTACCACACAGAGCGAAATCTTCATCAAGCTCATAAACTTTATATGATTCACACGGATGTATTGTTTGTAAAGTCTCCTTAACAAAATATTCGAGCAACAAAGATAATTCCAGAGTAGAATCAAAATATTTTTTCATCAGATCAACATGAGCATCATCAAGGTTGGTATCCGAAGAATTTAGAAATCTTGTAACATTTAATTGTGCTTGAAAATCAAATCTATCCTTAGAGTTTGAATTAACGATGTGCAAAGCGTTCCTGATTTTAATCAAATAATCGTAAGCATCTAATATTCGTTTGGCTCTAGGGGTAGAAATTTTATCGAAATTTATTGCATTCAAAAGAAAATAATTTGTCGCAGTATCATATTTGTCCAAAATTGGAAGAGTATTTTTTAAAGTGTAGTAAATCCATGCTGATGAGTGTAAATCTCGTATTCCACCCTTTGAATTTTTTATATTAGGTTCGAGATGAAGTGGTGATTTACCAAACTGGTTATGCCGTTTTTCTATATCTGATAGAAATGATTCGAGTAATTTGATTTTTAATTCTGAATTGATAACATTCCTGATATTATCAATGAATTTGTTAAAAAGATACTGATTACCGGCAACAAACCTCATTTCCATTAATTGAGTAAAGGAAGTCAAATCATATTCAGCAAAATCAAATATATCAGAGAATGTTCTTACTGAATGGGAAACACCAATTCCATCATCCCACAAAGTTTGAATCACATTTGAAATAAAATTTTTGTGCTCTTCTGGTGAATTAGAAATAAACACTATATCGATATCTGAATATGGTGAAAGTTCCATTCTACCCAATCCACCAATAGCAGAAATGGCAATATCCTGTGGGATATTTTTTATCAATGATTGAATTCGATCATTAATCAACTGCGAGTAATTCAGAGAAAACTCAAGACCAGATGTAAAAGAAGAAAATCTATCTATTAGATTGTTCACCTTCTTAATAAAAAATCCCTTTGACTCTACAATTTCCATTTTATATCTCTTTTTGAAATAAATTAATTAATTTGACACATCATTTCCAGTGAAGTTATTTGAGTCTTTCAAATCTCGCCTGGAAGAAACGGAGATATTTAGGCTCATAAACCATTTTCAATCCTTTTATTTCTTTTCTTCGATTGTAAACTTCCACAATTGATTCGAAAGTTACATCCATATGAGCTTGTGTATAAACTCTTCGTGGAATAGTTAACCTTACAAGTTCGAGTCTTGGATAGTTATGATCCCCTGTATCTTTATTTCTTCCTGCTGATACAATTCCTCGTTCCATTGCTCTGACGCCCGAGTCAATGTAAATTTCCGCTGCTAAAGTTTGAGCTGGAAATTGAACTTGTGGAATGTGAGGCAAAAATCTCTTCGCATCAATAAAAATTGCATGACCACCAATTGGTTTTACTATAGGAATTTTAGCTTGAATCAATTTATTTCCCAAATATTCAACCTGACCAATTCTTGCCTTAATATGATCCAGCTGAACCATTTCCTCGATCCCTCGTGCCATAGCTTCCATATCTCTTCCGGCGAGTCCTCCATATGTATGAAGTCCTTCATAAACTACGACAAGATTTCTTGCTTCTTCGAAAACTTTTTTATTTCGAGTCGCAAGAAATCCACCAATATTGACGAGACAATCTTTTTTTGCACTTACCCATATACCTTCGAAATACGAACAGAACTCTCTCAAAATTTCTTCAATTGATTTATTCTCATATCCTTTCTCTCTCACCTTAATGAAATATGCATTTTCCACAGCACGGGTTGCATCACACCACATTTTAATGCCATGTTTTTGACAGAAAGCTTTGACTTCACGAACATTTTGCATTGAGATCGGTTGTCCCCCTGCCATATTTACTGTGGCAGCAACAGAAATGTAAGGAATTTTCTTAGCACCGACTTTCTTAACTAAATCTTCCAACTTGTTTAAATCAATATTCCCTTTGAATGGATGCTCATTCTCGGGATCATGTGCTTCATCTATAATTACATCAACAAAAGTTCCACCTGCTAATTCCTGATGCAACCTTGTTGTTGTGAAATACATATTTCCGGGAATATAATCCCCCGGTTTAATTAAAATTTTTGAAATTATATGTTCAGCTCCTCTTCCTTGATGAGTTGGGACAAGATATTTAAAGCCATAATATTTTCTAACTGAATCTTCAAGGTGATAATAATTCTTACTCCCTGCGTAAGCTTCATCACCAAGCATCATTCCTGCCCACTGATAATCACTCATTGCACTCGTACCGCTATCAGTAAGTAAATCTATGTAAACATCTTCCGATTTGAGTAAAAATGTATTGTAACCTGCATCTTTGATGGCTTTAAGTCTATACTCCCTCGTTGTCATCTTAAGAGGTTCGACAACTTTAATTTTAAAAGGTTCTGCCCAGGATCTTCTTGTGATTTTCATTCTATTTGACCTCTTATTGTTTGATTTTATTCTTCAAAATGACTGACAAAAATAGAGAAAATCACGGAGATTTTTTGATTCGCCCCAATCCTCAATGTTGCTAATTTAATCGATATTTAGAATAGACCAATTAAAATTTACGATTATAACTTTTAGTTTTTGAATTATTTTGTCATTAAGGTTTTTTAACATGTAATTAGTGTTCTTAAAATATTTTTAAACAAATTGCATAGTAAGCGCAAATCGAGATCTACAATCAAATCAACCCAGAGGTTATTGAATCTCAAATTCACATGTATTCATTAATTACTCCCAAAAATTTCTATTTTATTCTCTTTTCTTTAAGTTTGTGAATTAAAAATGAGCATGAACTATGATAATTAGCATGACAGGATATGGAAATGCTGAGTTCGAAAAGAACGGCATTACATACTCAAGCGAAATCAGAAGTCTTAACAGTAAGTTTCTCGAAATATCAATAAAACTTCCGCGTGCACATGTTCAGCGAGAAAATGAAGTTCGTGAGCTTATTAAAAAATATATCTCCCGTGGAAAAATTTTATTGTTTGCAAATCTCGAAAAAACATCGGGATCAAAATTACCAATAGACATTGATGAAGAGTCTTTAAAATATATTCAACAGCTTTTCAAGAAGATCAAAAAAATCACAAAGTCAAAAGAAAAAATTCGCTTAGAGCACTTTCTTCATTTTTCAGAAATCTTTCAACATCAAGACGAAGAACTCTCAGAAGAAGAATTTGAAAATTTACTCGAATGTATAGATAGATCCATCCAAAAACTTATGGATATGAAAATTCAAGAAGGGAAAGAACTTGAGCAAGATATTTCACTACGAATCGATTTCATAGAGAAAAATGTCTTAAAGATTGAAGAAATTTGGTCCACTCGAGCAAAAGAAGAATTCATCAAACTAAAAGAGAAAGCTCAAAAACTTTTGGAAGGGAAAGAGGTCGACGCAAATCGAATTGAATTAGAGTTAGCATTACTTTTAGACAAAATGGATATTACAGAAGAATGTGTTCGGTTAAAAAGTCATATTAAGTTTTTTAGAGAATCTATTAATCAGAAAGAACCAAGTGGTAGAAAATTAGGATTTTTACTTCAGGAATTACTGCGAGAAGCAAATACAATTGCATCAAAATCTAACAACGCTGAAATTTCGCAATTGATTGTACTGATCAAAGAAGAAATAGAAAAAATCAGAGAGCAGGTTCAGAACATTGAATAACTCGACCAAATTAATAGTCATTTCTGCACCAAGTGGAACAGGTAAAACAAGCATAATAAAAGAGATACTGAACAAATATTCAGACAAGATTTTGTTTTCTATTTCTGTAACTACAAGACCAAGAAGAACTAATGAAGTAGATGGGGTTGATTATTATTTCGTTCAGGAGGAAGAGTTCAAGAGAATGATTGAAAACGATGAATTTATCGAATGGGAAAAAATTTATGATTACTATTACGGAACACCAAAATCAGAAATTGAGAGAGCGAAAAAAGAAGGTAAACATATTTTATTTGAACTTGATGTTAATGGAAGCTTAAAACTCAAAAAACTATATCCGGATGCAATCACCATATTTATAGTTCCACCCGGTCTTGAAGAATTGGAGAATCGATTGAGGAAACGAAATACCGAGATTCCAGAGACTTTCCAGAAAAGAATTGAACGTGCTAAAATGGAACTTGGAATGTCAAAACATTTTGATTTTGAAGTGAAGAATTATAATCTCGATGAAGCAATTCAGGATGTAGAAAAAATCATTCGTCAGGTTCTGGATATGGATTGAATAACTCTTCGATTTTGATGATTAAAAAAATTATTTAATAAAATTTTAGTATCTTTGTTAATTAAATGGTGGTATTATTAACAAAATAATTGAGGTACCTATGCCTTTGAAACCAGTAGATTTAAAGGAAATAGAAAAACATACTGGCAGTATTTATGAAGCGATTATTGTAACAGCAAAGAAAGCACGACAAATAAATGCTGAGATGAAAATTGAGTTCAACAAGAGACTCTCAGAATTACCTCCTCAGGTTCAACTTGATGATCTTGATGAATTTGAAAATCCAGATCAGATTAGGATCAGCAAAGAAATTGATGCGAAGGGTAAGTCGACTGAACAGGCTCTTGAATCCTTACTAAAAGGTGAAATTGTTTATAGATACACAAAATAAAATTTTTTAATTGTAATTGATTGACTACCTTAAAGAACAAAAGAATAATTTTAGGTGTAAGCGGTGGTATCGCCGCTTACAAGTCATGTTATTTAGTTCGTGAACTTGTTCGACTTGGTGCTGAAGTTCGTGTTGTAATGACACCTTCAGCGACCGAATTTGTAACTCCCCTTACATTCTCAACACTTTCAAAAAATGAAGTAATAGTAAATATATTCCCTGGTAAAAAAGAAAATACGAAACTATCTACCTGGCACATTGAACTTTCCCAATGGGCTGATCTATTTGTAATCGCACCTGCGACTGTCAATACAATAGCAAAAATTAATTATGGAATTGCAGATAACGCGCTCACAACACTTGTTTCTGCACGAAGATGTCCTTTGTTGATCGTTCCGGCTGCGGACGAAGATATGTATCTCAGTCAGTCTAATCAGAAAAACATTTCAGAATTAAAATTACAGGGAATTTATTTTTTAGAAACAGAATATGGTGAATTGGCAAGTGGTTTAACGGGATATGGTAGAATGGCAGAAGTGGATAGAATTGTCGAGAAAATTATTGAGATCGTTTCTCATTCATCTAAAGATTTTTTAAAGAAAAAAATCCTCATCTCCTCTGGACCAACTTATGAACCTATTGATCCAGTTAGATTTATAGGTAACAGATCCAGTGGAAAAATGGGCCAGGCACTGGCATTATCAGCATTGTATCGTGGAGCAGAAGTTACGGTAATTACTGGTCCAACTCATCTTTCTTTTCCTGATACGATTAAAGTCATTCAAGTAAAAACGGCTGATGAAATGTATAGGGAAGTAAAAAAAGAGTTTCCAAAATGTAATATATTTATTTCAGCAGCAGCAGTTGCAGATTACAAACCAAAAAAAATTTCGAAAACAAAAATCAAAAAGCATAATTCATTACTTACTTTAGAATTAGTTGAGAATAAAGATATCCTTCACGAAGTTTCTAAGCTGAAAAAGAAAAATCAATTCGTAGTTGGATTTTCTGTAGAGACAGAACAAGAGATTGAAAATTCCCTTGCAAAATTAAAAAAGAAAAAACTCGATATGATTGTCATTAATAATCCGCTAAAAGAAGGCGCAGGATTTGAAGTTGATACCAATCAAATCATGATATTGAAAAAAGATGGGACTTTGAAAAAATTTCCCAAAAAGTTTAAAATTGATGTAGCAAACGATATCCTAAATGAGATTAAAAACTTAAAATGAATCAACACAATAAAATTTTTTTAGATAAACTGGAAGACTTTATTAGATACCTCGAGGAACTTAATGTTCCTTTATTTATTTCTGATAACAAACCTTCAAAACCAAAAATAAAAAATTTGAACACAAAGGTAATAGATTATTTTCTAAGTAATATTAATGAAGCATTCGTAAATGCGAGATCATTAAGTGAACTCGATGAACTTATAAATCGGTGTCAGAAATGTCCATTGGGAAAGACACGAACGAAATTCGTTTTTGGCGTAGGGAATCCAACAGCTGACATAGTTTTTGTTGGTGAGGCACCTGGTGCTGATGAAGATGCTCAGGGTGAACCATTCGTAGGTCGAGCAGGAAAACTTTTAACCGAAACACTTAAAAAAATTGGTCTTCAACGAGAAGAAGTTTACATATGTAATATTCTCAAATGTCGTCCACCAAATAATCGTGATCCACTTCCATCGGAAGTCGAAAAATGTGAACCATATCTATTAAAACAATTAAGTCTAATAAAGCCCAAAATCATCGTTGCACTTGGGAGAATTGCTGGAAATACTCTTCTTCGTAAAAACGAAACATTAGCAAACCTTAGAAAAAATATTTATAATTACTATGACATTCCAATATTTATCACATACCATCCTGCAGCGATTTTACGGAATATGGGATGGAAATCATATTTCGAAGATGACTTGATAAAAATGAAAAAATACTATGACGACTTAGTGGAGGAAAATTAAAATGGTGAGTAAAAAATCATCATATAATGAGCTAAAAATTACAATCGCTGATTCACAGAAGACTATGCCTTATGCAGCAGATGTTGAAAAGAGTTTGCTAGCTACGATGATTTCTGATCCAAAATGTATAAACACTGTGGTTGAAAATTTTTCTGATGAGTCTGTTTTTTACTCTGAAGCAAATCAAAAAATTTTTACTATGATCCGTGAATTCACCATTGATAATAACCCTGTGGATTTAAATCTACCAATTTTGATGGATAAATTAAGAGCAAATGGCTGGTTAGATGATGTTGGTGGAGTTCAGTATCTGGTAGAATTGACAAATTACGCTGTTAGTTCAGAACAAGTTGAAAGTCTCACCAAGGTTCTCATCGAAAAGCACATTCTCAGAGAAATTATTAAGCATTCACTTTACATAGCTCATAAAGGATATGATTCTTCCACAGATGTTTTCGAATTATTGAATGAAGCAGAAGCTGGGCTATTCAGAATATCTGAGAAAAAATTCATTAAAACCTATCATTCACTAAGTGCTTTATTACCAAAGGTTGAAGTTTCAATTCAAAAGATGCGCAAATCCGAGGTACCGGGGATTCCAACAGGTTACCAGAGATTTAATCAATTAACAGGAGGGTTTCAGAATTCAGACTTAATAATAATCGCAGCTCGACCTGGTGTTGGTAAGACAGCCTTTGGACTCTCACTTGCATATAACATCGCAAAACAGGAGAAACTTGGTATTGGATTTTTCAGTCTCGAAATGAAAGCAGAACAAATCGTAATCAGATTATTAAGTCAGGAATCGAGAATTGATACTTCAAGATTAAGAATCGGTAGGTATCGTGACCAAGAAACACAAAAACTCGCAATAGCTATAAGATTGATTCAAAAATTACCAATTTATATTGACGACACACCGGCTATCACACTTTATGAATTGAGAGCTAAAGCCAGACGAATGATTCTGGAACACAATGTTAAGATTATTTTTGTTGATTATCTCCAATTAATGCAAGGTCCGGAAAATTCCGAAAGTAGAGAGAGGGAAATTTCATACATATCTCGAGGATTAAAGGCTTTAGCGAAAGAACTTGATATTCCGATTGTCGCTCTGGCACAATTAAATCGTCAGGTCGAAACAAGACAAACCAAAATACCAATGCTCTCTGATTTAAGAGAATCTGGAGCAATTGAACAGGACGCTGATATAGTTTGTTTTCTTCACAGAAAAGATTTGTATAAATCATCTCAAGATGGAGAAGAACATGATGAACATTCACCAAAACTTGTGGATGTGATTATTGCAAAACAGAGGAATGGTCCAACTGGAGAATTTCAACTTGTGTTTCTTCCAAGCTTTACTAGATTCGAAGACAAAGTTACTCACGAATTTTACGAACAGGTGCAACAAAATTTCACTCCAGGGAATGATAATCTGGATAGTGATTTTTATCCCCCGGATGAACTACCAGAAGAACCTCCCCCATTTTGATTTTTTACTCAAGGAGCGAAAATGTTTTCGCTCCTCTTTCATTATTATTCTGTTCGATATTTAACTTCAACTATAAATCACTCTAGATACAATTTATTTTCTCACCAGACTTAACAACCTTTTCATATTGAGAACATCTTCTTTCATATCTTCTCCCTTGGGAGTCTCTAAAATCTTTGGAATCTTAATAAATCGTTCATCATTCATTATGAATCGAAAACCATTTAATCCGATTCTGCCTTTGCCAATATGTTCGTGCCTATCTACTCTTTCACCAATATCTTTTTTCGAATCGTTTAAATGAAATGCTTTCAAATATTTCAATCCAATTACTGAATCAAATTCTTCAAAAGTTTTTAAGTAATCTTTTTCATTTCTGATTTCGTAACCTGCTGCGAAGATGTGACAGGTATCAACACACACCGCCAGACGATTTTTATTTTCAACTAAATCGATAATTTTTCTAATCTGTTCGAATCGATAACCGATGCTTGTCCCTTGACCAGCAGTTGTCTCAATCATGCTTTTTACTTTAAATCCTTTTGTTAATTCGTGAGCAATATTAATTGATTCAGCTACTAATTTTATCCCATAATCTTCGCCTTTTCCCATGTGCGAACCGGGATGAAAATTCAGATAGTCTATTCCAAGAATTTCACAACGATTTAATTCTTCAACGAATGCTCTGCGAGATTTCTTCAAAATAGTTCTATCTTTTGCACATAAATTTATCAGATAAGAATCATGAGCAATGACAGGTTTTAACTTTGTCTCTTTAATAAGTCTTTTATAATTTTGAATGACTTGTTCAGTTAAAGGTTTTGAGTTCCATTGATTACTGTTTTTTGTAAACAGTTGAAAAGTGGTACAGCCGATTCTAAAAGCTCGTTCAACGGCTTTATCAACTCCACCAGCAATGGAAGTATGTGCGCCTAAAAGAATTTTCATTGAAATTTTCCTTCAAGTGTTATGAAAAGACTCTTCAAACTACAAAATAAGAAAAAGAAATTAGTCATCGGGCTTATGTCCGGTACTTCAGTAGATGGGATTGATGCAGCCCTAGTGGAAATCCAAAACTCTGGATCGAAAACAAAAATTAAGCAACTTTATTTTGCTACTTACGCATATCCAGAGGGATTGAAAGAATTCATATTGACCAATTCAATTAAGGAAACGAGTAATGTTGAGGATATCTGCCGTTTAAATTTCCTCATCGGTAAACTTTTTGCAAAAGCAGCATATAGACTATGCAAAGATTATGGAATTTCTATTAAAGATGTTGATTTGATAGGTTCACACGGACAAACAATCCATCATTTGCCACAAAAGAAAAATTTTTTCGGAGAAGAAGTCAATGCAACATTACAGATTGGTGACCCTTCTGTAATTTCAAAATTAACAGGAGTTGTAACAGTTGGAGATTTCAGAATTGGTGATATGGCATTAGGTGGTGAAGGTGCACCACTTGTTCCTTATTTCGATTTTTTGATGTTTCGATCGAATAGAATAAATAGATGTTTATTGAATATTGGCGGAATTTCGAATATCACTTTCTTACCCAAAAAATGTAAAGTAGATGATGTGATTGCTTTTGATACTGGACCGGGGAATATTTTAATCGATTTACTAATGCAGAGATATTACAACAAAAAATTTGATGAAGATGGAAAAATTGCTTTCACTGGAAAAATAAATGAAGAACTCCATCAGAAAATTATTAATCATGATAAATTCATAAATCTTAATCCTCCCAAATCTACCGGCAGAGAATATTATAATCAGAAGTTTATAGATTCGATACTGGAGACACACATTCCCATTTCTCCCCAAGATATCATAGCAACATTCTCAAATTACACTGCGTTTGTGAGTTTTTACAATTACAAAAAGTTTCTTGAAAAGAAAGCAAAAATATCGGAATTAATTGTAAGTGGTGGAGGTGCAAATAACGAATTCATTTTAAACGCTCTTAAAAAATATTTCGAACCAGAGATAAAAGTCAAAAAATTAGAGAATGCGAATTTCACCTCGGATGCAAAAGAAGCTGTGTGTTTCGCTGTATATGCAAACGAAACAATATCAGAAAAACCAATAAATATTCCAGCCGTAACAGGAGCAAATCAAAAAACAATTCTTGGAAAGATCTGTCTATGAATAAAATAATGATAACTGGAGCTTCGGGATATCTAGGTGCTCATCTATGTAGATTGATGGATCATGAAAAAGTATTCGCCTTCTACAACAAAACAATTTTAGAATCGAAATTAGCAGAGACTATTCAAATAGACTTGAGTGACTTTAATGAATTAAATTATTATTTCAAGAACATAAAACCAGATTATGTAATTCACCTTGCTGTTGTAACACCTTCTAAATCAATAGACATGGATGAAAAAATTGTCTATGAAATAAATGTTGAAGTAACGAAAGAGATTGCTTCATTAAGTCGGGATTATAATTCTTTTTTAATTTTTACTTCCACGGATCTTGTCTATGATGAAGGTGACAACATAAAAGAGGATTATCCCCTCAGACCTTTAAATCTTTACGCACAAACGAAATTGGAAGCTGAAAAAGCAATTAACTATTATGGAAAATATTTTCTAATTCTTCGAACAGCATTGATGTATGGATTCTCCATCTCACTCCACAAATCTTTCTTTGATTTTGCTTTTGATCAGTTGATGAATGGTAAGGAGATAAGAGCTTTTTATGATCAATATCGTAATCCCCTATTCGTCGAAGATGCAGCACGAATGATCAAAAAATTAACTCAGATGAAATTACCAAATCGGAGCATAATGAACTTTTGTGGTTTTGAAAAATTATCAAGATACGAGATGGTAAAAATCACAGCTGAAATTTTTGAATTCAACCCAGAACTAATAATCAAGGATAGTTGTGAAAACTTTACTCACTACAAAATGGCTAAAAATCTCGGACTTAACTTCGATAAGATGAAAGAACTCTCACTCATTCCTGAAACGTTTTCAAACAATATTCTATACCTTAAAAACAATTTCGAAGACTATAAATCATATCTGCAAAAGGGTAATTAAGTCAATCTATGTCAAATCATCCAAAAAAGAGATTAGGACAACACTTTCTTTTTGATAAAAATATAATTAGAAAAATAGTAACGCACTTTTCACCTTCTCCGAATGATTTGATTGTTGAAATAGGTGCTGGACATGGAGCATTATCAGAAGAATTATACAAACAATGCAAAAACTTGATTCTCATCGAAGTAGATGAAAATTTGGTTGACGAATTAAGGATAAAATTTCCGGCTACAAGAATCATTAATAAAGATATTTTAGAATGTGATTTTTCGAAGGAATTTTTTAATTCGAAATTCAGAATAATTGGGAATCTTCCATATTATATTACCAGTCAAATTCTCTTTAAGATTTTTGACAGCAGACAAATTATAGAAGATGTATTGATTATGATTCAAAAAGAAGTTGCCGAGAGATTGATTGCAAAACCTTCGACCAAGGAATACGGAATTTTGACTGTGCTTACTAATCTTTACACAGATACTGAAATACTGTTTCATGTTTCAAGAAATGTATTTTATCCAAAACCTGAAGTAGAATCCTCAGTCGTACATTTAAAAATGAAGTCAAATATTGACATAACAAGAGAGGAAGAACAAATACTAAGAAAAATCATCAAGGCTGCATTTAATCAAAGAAGAAAAACTTTGAGAAATTCATTAAAAAGTCTATTCAGTGATGAAGTAAAAGAAAATTCGAACAAATTTTTTTCTCTCGATTTCGATTTTTCAAGAAGAGCCGAAGAACTGAATCTCGATGAATTTATTTATCTTGCAAAAAATTTTTATCAAATTTGTCGCAATAAATAGTCAACTAATCCAAATCTTTATAGATAGATGAATAAGATAATTAAAACCCTTAATGTTTTTGATCTTTGTGTAGTAATATTTTATCTCTTCTTGATTACATTAAATCTTATTTTCTACGAAAAAGTAGTTCATACTATTTCTTTATTAACGATCGAACTATTGATGATAATTTTTGTATTTATCGTTGCATATCAAGATAGCAGAACAAATAATTCAATCTGGAAAAATCTCCATTTCTGGTATCTTCCTCCGATGATTTTTATCACTTTTAAACAGTTATATTTTATGGTTCATCCCATACACCCGACCGATTATGACGAACTCTTAATTCAAATAGATCGATGGCTTCTGGGAACTGACCCAACTCAATTTCTCTCGCGATTTTCGCATCCTATCTTAACTGAAATTTTACAAATAGTATATACTTCTTTTTATCTTTTACCAATTATCGTAGGTGTTGATTTAATAAAAAGTAAAAAATATGATGAATTTGAATTTTCTGCTTTTCTCATAGTATATGGATTTTTCTTGTCTTATTTAGGTTATTTTTCTTTACCTGCAGTTGGACCAAGATTCACACTTCACAATTTTTTTAATATAGATAATGAACTACCTGGATTATTTCTCACACCTTACTTGCGTGAATTTGTAAACATCGGCGAATCAATTCCCAGAGGAACGATTAACCCTCATGAACTTGTCCAGAGAGATGTATTCCCCTCAGGGCATACACAGATGACTTTACTGACCATGTATGCTACGCTTAAATTTAATACAAAGTCAAGATTTTTTATCATACCCACAGGTATACTTTTAATTTTTTCAACTGTTTATTTAAGATATCACTATGTAATCGATTTAATTGCAGGCGTTTTATTTATGATTATAACACTATGGACGGGGAAGGCGATTTACAAAGGATGGAAAAGATTTACAGGAAGAAAAATTCCTGATTGGATTTAGCTATGAATTCTCATCCACTGATTTTATTGTCTCGACAATTAAAGGAAAATAACGATCCAAACTGCAATTTACATCGGCTCTTAGGTTGCATCTTTCAAAATTGCCACGACATTCAACACATATTTTTTGATGAAGTGCATCAACATAATCAGTTATTCTATCACTATTTATTGAGTGAATTACATCAACTATTTTATCGAGGTATAATTCCACAGCACAACATTCTTCATCGGTCATCTTACAATTTCCTTTTTCATCAGAATCAACACAAATTGAACAAACTTTTTCCCTGATGGCTTGAAGATATTTTTCCATGACTAAACCTTTTAATTAACTAGACAAAGATAATGAGTTACAATAACAAATTAAATGATTTGAATCGTTCAGATAAGGAAAGTAAAAAAGAATTCGTTCGTCGAATGTTTAATTCTATTCATAAAACTTATGATTTTCTTAATCACCTGCTAAGCTTCGGAATTGATATTTACTGGAGAAAAAAAGCGCTTAAAAATGTTTTTCTTAGAGATACAGATCTATGTCTCGATTTAGCTGCCGGTACTGGTGACTTTGGTATTGAAGTTTATAAAAAATTTAATTGTTACATAATTGGTTATGACATTGCGGAAAAAACTCTTGAAGTATTCAAACAAAAAATAAGAAAGAAAAGATTTGATGAATCAAAATTCTCTTTTATCGTAGGTGAAGCAGAAAATTTAACCATAGATAGCAACTCAGTGAATCTTATTACCATTGCTTTCGGAATAAGAAATTTTTATGATTCACAGAAAGCTCTGAGTGAAATGTATCGCGTTTTGAAAGATGGAGGTACTGTATTAATCCTTGAGTTTAGTCTACCTCAAAATAAATTCATACGAACTATTTATAAATTTTATTTCGAAAAAATTTTACCATTTATCGGTAAAATGATTTCATCTGATAGCCATGCTTATAAATATTTACCTGAATCAGTCAAGTTATTTGAAGAAAACAAGGATATTACCAGTGAAATGATAAAAGCAGGATTTAGAGAGATTAAAATCGTACCAATGACATTTGGTATTGTTAAATTATACTCTGCTAAAAAATCACCCAGCTATGATTGATACTTAAGCTGTTTAAGAATCGTTTCAGTCAAATTTGACTCTTTAAAAAATAGAAGAAAATAAAAAATTATACTCAAAAACAAATTGGGTTGATTTTAAAAATCTCGAATAAATAATCTTGATGAATTTAATTAGTTTTAAGTATGAGTAAGAGTTTTTAATTAAAATTCTGGAGAAACAAAATCTTATTAACCATGTTCAGATTTGCTCCTATCGCAATTATACTAGCAGCAGCACTGTGGGGACTTGATGGAATTGTTCTTAGACCTGCTCTATATACTCTTCCTGTTCCAATTGTAGTTTTAATCGAAAGTTCAATTGTAGCTGTAATACTAACTCCCTTTTTTGCAAACAAATTCGATTTATTGAAAAAATTAAGAGTCAAAGACTGGTTTGCATTTGTTGGTGTTGCTTTGTTTGGTGGAGCAATTGGTACCATGGCTATAACGAAAGCTCTTTTCTTTGTTAACTATGTTAATCTTTCAATTGTTGTACTGATTCAAAAACTTCAACCGGTTTTTGCTATTTCACTAGCAGCTTTATTGCTAAAAGAACGATTGAAAAAAGAATTTTTCAAGTGGGCAGGAATTTCAATTGTTGGCGCTTATATTATGACCTTTGGATTCCAATTACCTGAAATAAAATCGGATGATAAAACTCCTGTGGCAGTAATGTTCTCACTAATCGCTGCATTTAGTTTTGGAGCTTCAACAGTTCTAAGCAAAAGATCACTGAAAAATGTTGGATTTGAAGTTGGAACTTATATCAGGTTTTTCATCAGTTCTGCTATAATGATTTTAATTGTAGCAATGACAGGTGATATTAAATCGATTGAAAATGTTTCTCAACAACAATGGATTGTATTTTTTATTATCGCTTTTACGACAGGTGGTCCAGCTATTTTTTTGTACTATTATGGACTTAAATCAACACAGGCTTCAGTAAGTGCCATATGTGAGTTGTCTTTTCCTCTTACCGCAGTATTGCTTGAGTACTTTGTTCACGGAAATATGTTGACTGTATCCCAATGGTTAGGTGTGATTCTTTTGCTGGGTGGTATTCTTAAAGTTTCTCTACTAAGTCAAGAAAAGTGATTTTTTAATTACTTTATCTTCGATTCAAATACTCCATTCCAATCTTCTGGTGGTGGAACATTTAAATATTCAAAGCACCGTTCTATAAATACTTTCGTTGGTTGATCATCTGGATCTATTAAATACACTTTTTCAAATTCTTCTATAGCTCTTAAAAATTCTTTTGCCCTATAATGAGCTAGCCCTTTTGCAAAGTATTTTATCATCAGCTCAAGTGATTTCACTTCTTCCGAATTGTAAATGATTGGATTTGACTTTAAATCAAGAATTTGATAAATCTTCACAGGGATTGTTTTACCTTTAACTAAAATTAAATCGAGTTCTCTGCATAAAAATTCATTTTTTACATATTCATAGCAAAATTCACTGATTACTATGTCTGTACCATAGATTTTATTAATTGATTCAAGTCTCGCTGCGAGATTTACATTATCACCCATTACTGTATAATCAAATTTCTTTTTTCCTCCCATATTCCCAACGATCATTTCTCCTGAATTAATTCCAATCCTGATTGAAAAATCGAATCCAAGCATTGCTTTCCAGTTTTTTCTCATCTCCTCAACTTTCTTTTTCATCTTAATTGCCGAAAGACATGCATTGAAGTGATGTTTATCATCATCTAACGGTGCATTCCAGAAAGCCATTATTGCATCACCTTCGAACTTGTCGAGTGTTCCGCCACATTCAAAAATTATTTCTGTCATTTCATCGAAATATTGATTTAACATCTCCACCAATATTTCAGGTTCTGTTCTTTCTGAAATTGTTGTGAAATTTGCTAGATCAGAAAACAATACAGTCATGTTTTTTCTAATACCACCTAATCTTAATTTTTCTGGATTATTAATCAGTTCATTCACAAGTTCAGGATTTAAATATTGACTGAACATTGATTTAATCATAGCTTTTTGTTTTCTTTCTTTTATAAAATCAAAAACAGCACTTCCAACATAAGCTACTAACAATCCTAAAGCTGGTGGAATAAACATTCGAATTAAGTTTAAGTGTGTGAAAAGATAATAATACACTTCATACAAAATCAGAAGAATGCACAGAACAAATATTAAATTGATTAATTCACCAAGAAAGGCAAATCTTAATTTTATCTGTCTAAAAATTTTGAATATGTTGAGACTCACAAATATTAAGATAAAAATGATTAAAAATCTTATGCTCAACGAACCTCGGACTAAAAAATTCTTATCAATGATCATTTGAATAACATTGGCATGGATTTCAACTCCGTACATTAAATTACCATATATGCTTTTTCCATTTTTTAGTAAAATCGGAACGGGTAATAAATCTTTATCTTCTGGTTCAACAGAACCAATTAAAACAATTTTATCTTTTAATCTTCCGGAATAAAGTAATCCATAATTCTCATCATCAAAAATGTTGATTTCCTCTCCTGTTTCTAATTCTGTTCGAGTTTTAAAATCTTTATCATCCAGAATATCGATTAGATCAATTTGCGAGAAAGTTCCTGACGGTCCATAAAAGTTTATAAAGACAGAATTTCCGGTAAATTTAGGGATGATAATATCATTCAGGACAAAAACTTTTTCGAGAGAATTTGGTGAGAAATCTGGTGGTAAATTAAAATACTTATTAATTACAGCGAAGGCGAATGAAGGGATTTTTGTATTCGTCGCGCGATCGAAATAGAAAGGGATATATCTTCTTAGAACTCCATCATCATCAGGAAGTACATTAACAAGTCCAATCCTCTTATATTTGGGATGAAAGACATTTCCATAATTTTTATCACTCGTTTTTTCAAACTGATACCGTAAATCAATTTTTTCAAGTTTCCCCGCAAGGATGATGTTATCATACTTATTCAAAGATTTTATCATAAGTGAATCGTTTTTCTCTGAATAACGGTCAGATTCAGAAAAGAGTAAATCAATGCCTATTACTTTTACACCTGCTCTGTTTAAGTTTTCAATTGCTTTTGCAAAAAGATTTCTTTGCAGAGGCCATTTATTCAAAGGTTCAGGTAATTCTTCTATTGTTTGATTAGAAATGCCTATAATAATAACTTCAAGTGAATCTGTATATTTTTGTGTTCCTCTTCTTATTATGTAAGAATCTATTATTTTCTGTTCGAGCGATTGTAATGGCCGAAAATATATGAGGTCTTCATTAGTGATGATGAAAATAAGGAATGCGAGAATTATTGATTGAAATATGTAATATTTCGTTTTTGGTATCTGCATAGAAAAAATAAAGACTTGTTCTAATTAGAATTTAAAGAATTAGTTCAAATCTTTGCTACCAATATTCAACCATTTAAACTTATTTGCAATGATTTAAATAATAGAATTTGAACAATAAGCGTTTTATTTATGAAACAGATCATTTTGAAAAAATTCACTTTCAGTTGAATTGATAACACGGATCAAATTCACATATTTTACTAATTCTCCCATTATTGGATTTAATAGTTAATTTTATTAATTAACAAGTGTTTCTGAATTAAAACAACAGGTACCTTGAAACCGGAAAAAGTAATTTGCATCTAATTCAAAAAAATAAGAAAGGATAACTATGTTAGAACATTTAACAAAGGAAACATTTTTACAAAAAGTCTTTGATTATGAGAATAAAACTGAATGGGAATATCAGGGTGAACTACCAGCTATAATTGATTTTTATGCAGATTGGTGTGCCCCATGTAGAATTGTTGCTCCAATTCTTGAAGAATTAGCAGAAGAGTATAAAGACAAAATAGTAATCTATAAAATTGATACAGAAGAGGAGCAAGAGCTTGCTGCAGTTTTTGGTATCAGAAGCATCCCATCTCTTCTATTCATTCCCAAGAATGACAAACCTCAAATGGCTGTCGGTGCACTACCGAAAGAAACCTTCAAAGAAATTATTGAAGACATTCTCTTGAAAAACAATTCTATTAACTAATTAAAATAGTCCCTCATAAATCAATAACCCCACCGATATTATGGTTGGGGTTATTGATTAAAACTCCCGTGTCGATTAACAGCATCACGAAAAATTAATTTAGACCTGTATAATGATACGCTCATAAGAGATGCTTTACCAATCAAAAGAATAAACACAAAAATCTTTCAATGATAAAATTTCCAATTATATTTCTGATTACATTCTATACATAATCAAACTTTGCGGTGAAGTGCCTAAGAATTGGTGCTTCTTCGACAATTTTCATCCCTCTAAGTTTTTCTCTCTTTGAAAAAACTTCCTGAATAACTTCAATAACATAATCAATGTGACTCTGTGTATATACTCTCCTTGGTATTGCAAGTCTTACGAGTTCCAATTTTGCCGGAATCAACTTCCCGTTCTGATCATATTTACCAAACATAACACTTCCAATTTCAACAGTACGAATTCCACCTTCAAGATATAATTCACAGACGATTGATTGTCCTGGATATTGTTCAGGTGGAATATGCGGTGCAAATCTTTTTGCATCGATATATATTGCATGTCCACCCGGTGGTTCAATAATCGGAACCCCTGATGCAACTAATTTCTCTCCGAGATATTCTACTGAACGAATTCTATATTTCAAATAATCTTCTTCCAGAACTTCTTCCAGTCCCTGTGCAATTGCTTCTAAATCTCTGCCAGCCAAACCACCATAAGTCGGAAATCCTTCTGTTACTATTAGAACATTTCTACATTTCATAGCCAGTTCATCGTCATTCATTGCAAGGAATCCACCTATGTTCACAAGAGCATCTTTTTTCGCGCTCATTGTGCATCCATCAGCATAAGAAAACATTTCCTGAGCAATTTCAAGAACAGATTTGTTTTCGTATCCCTTTTCTCTTTTTTTTATGAAAAAGGCATTCTCGGCAAATCGACACGCATCGAGAAAAAGTTTTAGTCCGTATCTATCACACAATTTTTTTGTTTCTCTAATATTTTCCATCGAGACAGGTTGTCCACCACCAGAATTATTAGTCACAGTTAACATCACCAGTGGAATATTTTCCGGACCAACTTGTTGAATGAATTTTTCAAGTGCTTCAATATCCATGTTACCTTTGAAATCTGCTTTGATCTCAGGTCGTAGGCCAATCTCATTCAATAAATCAATTGCTTCAGAACCAACGAATTCAATATTTGCCCGAGTGGTATCGAAGTGTGTGTTGCTGGGAAAATATTTTCCTGGTCCACCAAGAACAGAAAAAAGAATTTTTTCTGCTGCTCTACCCTGATGAGTTGGAATAATATGTTTAAATCCAGTGATTTTTCTCACTACTCTTTCAAATCTGAAAAAACTCTGTGAGCCTGCGTAGGCTTCATCACCTCGCATAATTCCTGCCCATTGTTCCGAACTCATTGCTGATGTACCACTATCAGTTAACAAGTCAATTATCACATCACGTGAGTGAATCATAAAAGGATTATAACATGCCGTTCTAAGTATTCTTTCTCTTTCTTCTCGCGTTGTAAAGCGGATAGCTTCTACCGATTTGATTTTGAAAGGTTCAATGATTGTTTTCATGATTCAAAGTTATTTTATGTTACATGAAGTTGCAAATAACATTATGATTTGTATCTCATGTCAGTTACTAAAATTGAATTAAGAAATTTAATCTTACAATTTATGGTATACTCTTTTACACTGATAAGCTTACATAATTTTCTTAATTTGCGAGAAATTTTTTGAGGAAAAATGATAGACACACATTGCCATTTGTTTTTTGAACAACTTTACAATGATTTAGATAATGTTATCGAAGAAGCGAAAGATTCTGGCATAAAGTATATAATTTGTCCATCTACAAATCTCGAAACAGCCAGGAAAACTCTCGAAATTTCAGAGAAATATCCTGAAGTCTTTGCTGCTATTGGCATTCATCCACATGATACAGCTGACTTTACAGAAGAAACTTTACTGGAATTAGAAAAACTCATTAATCACCCAAAAGTAGTGGCGATTGGTGAAATAGGTCTTGATTATTACTACGATTATTCTCCGAAGGAAAAACAAAAACTAGCATTTAGAGAACAACTCAAACTTGCGAAAAGACATAATCTACCTGTAATAATTCATAATCGAGAATCAAGTGAAGATTTAATGAAAATTTTTGAAGAAGAAGCAGATGGAAGTTTATTCGGACAATTCCATTGTTTCAATGGTGATTATGAAATGGCAAGAAGAGTTATCGAATTACGGTCATTTATTTCATTCACTGGAAATATTACTTTTTCTAAAAATAATGAACTAAGAAAAATTCTAAGTAGAATAGAACCAGAAAACTTGTTACTTGAAACAGATTCACCGTTTATGTCACCAGTTCCATTTCGTGGTAGAACAAATAGACCCTCAAATTTGAAATATATTATAGAAAAAATTGCAGAGGTTCAAAGTTTAACTATTGAAGATATAATTCGCTCAACTAATTTCAGTGCTTACAAACTTTTTAAGATTGGAGAACTTCCAGTGGTTTCATTTACATATCAGATCGGAAATGCTCTTTACATTAATGTTACAAACCGTTGTAATGCTGATTGTGTTTTTTGTGATCGGAAAGGTTATGCTTCGGTAGTTGGTTATAACCTAAAAATGCCAAAGAACATGGAACCTCCTGCGGAAGTTTATATCAAAGAAATTGGTGATCCCAAAAAGTATTCTGAGATCGTCTTTTGTGGTTTTGGTGAACCTACAATTCGAATGGATATAATAAAAGAAGTTGCGAAATATGTGAAAGAAAATGGAGGCAAGACGAGATTGAATACCGATGGACATGGTAATTACATTAACAAACGAAATATCTTACCAGAACTTAAAGGACTGATTGATTCTGTATCAATCAGTTTGAATTCAGCTGATCCGGAGCAATATGCAAAATTGATGCAGATTGATAAATCTATGTTCTACGAAATGGTTAATTTCACAAAAGAAGCTAAGGAATACATTCCTGAAGTTGTTGTTACGATCGTTGATTTGAAGGAGGTTGATGCAGAAAAAGCAAAGAAATTCGCTGAGGAAGAATTAGGAGTTAAATTTAGAGCCCGGGAATATTTTTAAAAAATCTTTTTGAAATTATTTATATCCAGCATATATCCGAAAGCTACTCTGCTCTCAGTGAATCCTGTCCAGATAACATGTTCATTGATCTGTAAGGCAAGTAAAGGATTAACAAAACCTGGTAAACCGAGACCAATCTGAAGATTTAATTTACTTCGCTCAGTCAATTTTGTTGACGAGTATAGAACAAATTGTAAATTTGGTGACATATATCCACCAGCATTATCTATGATCCTTTTTTTCTCAGCTTCAAATCTAAAGTTTGTGTACTCACCAAAATCAAAATTTATAGATGGTTCGAGACCTGCTCCAAATCTAAACTCTTTATGATTAAAATTTAATCCACCAAAAACAGAGATCCTGAAGCCCCAACCAGATTTTGAACCATCATATTTTATCGAATCGCTTAATGGTACATACTCAGCATCAATACCATTTACAATGTATCTTCCAGTGAATAATTGAAACGATGTGTTAACAACAGAGAATTTTTTAGTGATGCTTTTTTGTAAAGTAATTCTGAAGATATCTACTCTTTCACCGTCATAAAGATCAACCTCCTTATTGTAATCAATGCCAGAAAATGTATCTATCTTTCTATCGTTGATGTTTACTTCATATAGTAGAGGAGTGGGTGTGTCATATTGAATCAATTGACGATAAATTCTTCCTGAACAACCATTACCTTGAAAAATAAAGAAGGAAATTAACACCAGTGAATACAGAAAAAATCTTTCTTTCATAAATAAAGAACTTTCTATTTTTCTTTCAGGCAATCCAGGATTTGCGTTTTTAATTAAATAATAAAAGTAGCAAGAACAAGTCGGTAGTTACTAAATATTCAAATTATGTACAAATAGAGTTATGATTTAATAGAATTAGTAATTAGTAGTTCCAGAAAATAATCAATCAAAATTGAAGTTAATGGACTGATTTTCCTTGATCGAATAAATTTTCAAGGAAGTATTTGAATTTCATCAATGCATGATAACGATGGCTAATTTTATTTTTTATTTCGGAAGGAAGTTCGGCATAAGTTAACTCAAATCCATCCGGTTTGAATAAAGGATCATAACCAAAACCGTTGGTTCCTTTTGGTTCATCAACTATTTCGCCGGATACTTCTCCAATAAAAATTTCATCAAAATTTTTTGATTTAAAATTAATCACACAAACGAATTTAGCTCTATGCGGTTTTGGTTTATTTTTTAATTCTTCTATCAGCTTCTGATTATTTTTTTTATAATTATGTTCCTCACCAGCATAACGAGAGGAATAAACTCCCGGGGCTCCATTTAATGCATCTACCATTAATCCTGAATCATCAGCAATTGTGGGTAATCCTGTCAATTTATGTATTGTGTTTGCTTTTATTCTTGCATTTTCTTCGAATGTTTTTCCAGATTCTTCGATTTTAATTTCAATTCCTAATTCATTAAGAGTTAAAATTTCAACATCGAGTTCGCTAAGAATATCTTTAACTTCTTTTACTTTATGCATATTATTTGATGCAAACACTATCTTCATTTATTTCACTCTCTTCAACAAACTTTGCAGTTCTTCTCTCGATTTGTTAATTACATCTTCAACATCAATTGTTTGAAATTCTGAATCACGATAAACCCATTTTCCATCTATCATGACATTTTTAACATTGTTGTGATTACATGTATAGACTATGCTTGAGTATAAATTTTCTTCATTAACATAACCTGGATTATGCAATTCGTTTAACTCAATTAAAACAATATCAGCTTTTTTACCGACTTCGATGCTTCCTATTTTATTTTCCAGATGTAAAGCTTTAGCACCTCCAATTGTGGCCATTTCAAAAACTTCTATAGCACTCATAACTGTGGGACCATAGAAAGGTTTTTGAATTAATGAAGCAAGTCGCATTTCCACAAAGATATCGAGATAATTATTGCATGGTGCACCATCGGCTCCAAGAGAGACAGAAATTCCCTCTTTAAGATATCGTGGTATGTTTGCAATTCCTGAGGCTAATTTTAAATTTGAGGAAGGACAGTGAAGCACACGAGCATCATGTTCTTTCATCAAATCAATTTCTTTTTCATTTAACCAGATGCAATGGGCGATACAACTCTTATCACTTAAAATCTGCAAATCTTCGAAACATTCAATGTTATCTTTTCCACATCGCTTTCTAACATTCTCAAGCTCAGTTCTATTTTCACTTGCATGTGTGTGGAATAATGAACCGGGAAAATCTTCAAGCATTGCGTTTGTCTGTTCGAGTAATTCATCAGAACATGTGAGAATGAATCTTGGAGCAAAGGCATATCTTATTCTTCCATCTGCACTGTTGTGAAATGTCTTAACAAGTTCTTCAGAACTTTTTAATGCATCTTCAGTGGACTCAGAAAGAGCTGGAAATAGTGTGTTAATATCCATCATGGCCTTTCCATGAAAAGCACGAATACCAGAATTTGATAACTCTTCAAAGATCACATCAGAATGTTTTAGACTACCCATATCAAGTATAGTCGTTGTACCACAACGAATTAATTCACTTATTCCAAGTAAAGCGGAATATTTCATTGAATTTTTATCGTGAGCATATTCGAAAGGCATAATTTTCAACTGTAACCAATCAAGAAGTTCTAAGTCATCGGCTAAACCACGGAATAATGTCTGACATAAATGAATATGAGTTTGAACGAAACCAGGAATTAAAATCTGTTTCTTTACATCAACAACTTCCCATCCATTTTCCTTTGCGAGTGATTCAAGTTTGTCTGTTCTCTCTAAACTTTGAATTCTATTCCCATTGATTAGGACAGAAAAACCTTTGAGGATCTCGCGATTCCCATTCATTGTGATTATGTATGCCGGAGAAATTACTTTCATTTGACTCTCTCATAAATTTCATCGATTATCGAAAAAGCGTAGCGGAGGTGTGGAATAACAATTGAGCCCCCGACAATTAGTGCGATATTCATTGTTTCGTATAATTCTTCACGCATGGCACCAAGTTTTATACATTGTTCGAGATGATAAAAAATACAATCGTTGCATCTCAAAACCATTGAGGCAACAAGTCCCATCATTTCTTTGTATTTCGAGGGAATTGCGCCATTGTGATATGCTTTTGAATCTAATGCAAAGAATTTTTTGAAATCACTGAAATTTGAATTGAGAATTTTTTCATTCATTTCAGTTCTAAATTTGTGAAATTCATCATATTTACTCATAATATCCTCAATTAATTTTACCAGATATAACCTAAATTTAATCCTGCAATTAATGATGCACCACCAAAAGATAAACCTGCTATATCACCTAAGTAATATCGTAATCCTCCAAAGATTTCTACACCGAAGTGATTGAAATCCCATTTGTAACCAGCATCACCACCAATTCCAAGGAATGAACTTTTGTAAGTAGTTGGAGAAATCTTAACCTTATCTTTTGCCGACCAGAATAAAATATCAGCAGATGGTCCATACCAGAAACCAACCACTGGTTTTGTCTTGTTATACCACCGATATGAAGCACCAATTCCAAAAGCTGAGTTAGAAAAACTTCCTATATCATAACCAACAAAATTTGTTCTCAATGCGATTGAATTATCAATGTCATATCTAAACTCATACTGTACATTCATGACTCCCCAGAAAAGTCCGAGTGGGTTCACCATCACTGCCTTTCTCGATTGAGCAGATAACAATTGTAGGATGAAGAAAAATGAAATGAAAATAATTCGTTTCATAGTTTTCTATTCAATTAGTTCTTTCCAATTCCTCTTTCAGAAATTTTCCTGTGTAACTATTTTCATATTTAGTTAAATCCAATGGTGTTCCTTCCGCTACAATATAACCACCTTCATCTCCACCTTCTGGACCTAAATCGATTATCCAATCTGCGGATTTAATCACATCGAGATTATGTTCAATTACGATTACTGTGTTTCCTTTATCAACAAGACTATTCAGGACTTCTAAAAGAATTCTTATATCATCAAAATGTAATCCTGTGGTAGGTTCATCAAGAATATAAAGAGTTCGTCCGGTCTGAACTTTTGAGAGTTCAGTGGCAAGTTTAACTCGTTGTGCCTCTCCACCCGAGAGTGTTGTTGCTTGTTGACCAAGTCGAATATATCCCAGCCCAACATCATAAAGTGTTTTAAGTTTTCTTTTAATTCGTGGTAAATCCTCGAAGAAATTTAACGCTTCTTCGACAGTCATGTCCAGAACATCGGCAATTGACTTCCCTCTATATTTCACTTCGAGAGTTTCTTTGTTGTATCTTTTTCCTTTACAAACATCGCAAAGAACATAAACATCAGGAAGAAAATTCATTTCGATTTTTTTCACACCATCCCCTTCACATCCCTCACATCTTCCTCCTTTAACATTAAAACTAAATCTTCCTGGTTTATATCCACGAATTTTAGCATCTGGTAATTGAGCGAATAAATCACGAATCAGTGTAAATAATGTTGTGTAAGTAGCTGGATTTGATCTCGGAGATCTTCCTATTGGTGATTGATCAATTTCTATTACTTTATCAATTTCTTTTAATCCGCTAATAGAATCATGAGGAAGTGGTACGAGCTTGGAACCATAAAATTTCCGGAATAAAATTCTACCAAGTGTATCGTTAATTAGACTCGATTTGCCTGAACCACTAACTCCTGTTACACAAATAAACTTGCCGAGTGGAAAATTAACAGTTATATTTTTAAGGTTATTTCCCCGTGCCCCCTTAAGTACAATAAATTTTCCATTGCCCGTTCGGGGATTCAAATTGAAAGGGATATATTTTTTATTGAGCAGATATTGTAATGTTATTGAGTCTGAATATTTACTCTCTCCATTTTTAAGTAAATCTGATAATTCACCTTGCAGTACAACTTTTCCTCCATGTTGAGCAGCTCCCGGACCCAAATCGATCAAATAATCTGCATTCAGAATTGTTTCTTTATCATGTTCAACGACTATTATAGTATTTCCTAAATCTCTTAACTCTTTAAGTGAATTAATGAGTTTAATATTGTCTCTCTGGTGAAGTCCAATGCTCGGTTCGTCTAAAACATAAAGTACCCCAACAAGCTGAGAGCCAATTTGTGTAGCCAGTCTAATTCTTTGAGCTTCGCCACCTGATAGTGTTGTAGCATCGCGATTGAGTGTTAGATAATCTAATCCAACATTGTGTAGAAAACTTAATCGCATTTTTATCTCTTTCAAAATCTGTCGAGCGATTTCTTCATCCCTACCACTGAGTGTTAGTTCATCGAAAAATTTCTTCAAATCCTTTATTGTAAGATTTGAAAGTTCACCAATGTTTTTGCCAGATATTTTTACACTTAGTGATTCTTTTTTCAATCTATAACCATTACAAACTGGACAAGTTGTGATTGACATATATGCTTCGATCCATTGACGAACATTATTTGATGAAGTTGTATCATACATATGTTGCAATTGATTTATTATCCCATTATATCTATGAGCGTAAGTTACAAATTCTCCAGTTCCAAGCTTATATCGGAATTCCAATTTTTCTAAACCTGAACCATAGAGAAGAATATTTCTTACTTTTTCAGATAGTTTATTTAAAGGTGTATCAAAATCAAAATTATATGTATCTGCAAGAGCTCTCAGTTGACTAAAATACCAGTTATCTTTTGGTTTACCATAAGGGGCGATGGCTTCTTTGTTTATTGATTTTGACCAGTCAGGAATAACCAGATCAGGATCAATTTGTTTTTTAACTCCGAGTCCTTCACATTCAGCGCAAGCACCATAGGGAGAGTTAAAAGAAAATGAATTAGGAGCAAGTTCAGGTAAGCTAATCCCACATTCTATACAAGCTAAAGTTCGATTGTAAATCTTTTCATGTTTTCCGTCAGATATTATTACAACCCCATTGCCGTAGTTTAAAGCATACTCAATCGAATCTCGAATTCTTTTCTCTGACTTACGCAAAATTTCTACACGATCAATTAGAATTTCTATATTATGAACTTTATATCTTTCGACTTTAAAACCTTTATAAAGTTCAACTATCTCCCCATCAACTCGAGCTTTTAAGAACCCATCTTTAAGAATATCCTCAAATAATTCTCTATAATGTCCTTTCCTTCCTCTAACCACAGGTGCTAAGACATCAACTTTTTTACCAAAAAATTCATGGAAAATTGATTCATAAATTTGTTCGCTACTCATTTTTTCAACTTGGTTGCCACAATTTGGACAATGAGGTTTACCAACACGAGCAAATAACAATCTTAGGAAATCATAAATTTCTGTGATTGTCCCTACCGTCGAACGTGGATTCGCAGTCGTTGATTTCTGTTCAATCGAAATTGAAGGACTTAAACCCTCTATAAAATCAACATCAGGTTTTTCCATATTACCCAGAAATTGACGAGCATAAGCAGAAAGACTTTCAATAAAACGACGCTGACCTTCTGCATAAATCGTATCAAAAGCGAGAGATGATTTCCCTGAACCAGATAAACCTGTAATCACGATTAATTTATCCCTCGGTATATCAATATCGATATTTTTTAAGTTATGCTCTCTTGCACCTCGAATAATTATATAGTCCATAGTTACAAATTTCTCAAAAATTTAACTTTCATATTAAATAATATAAATTTGATTTTCAAATTTTATTAAATAAACAAACTGACATAGTTATTAAAATGGACACTTATTTTACAGTTGAAAAAGTTTACAAGCAAGAAATTGAAGTTAAAGATTCGAAATTTATTTCATTGCTCTATCCAATTAATTCTAAGGAAGATTTCAAATCAATCTTGAATAAACTCTGGGAAGAACATCCCCGAGCCCGACACATTTGTTATGCCTATATAATCGATGAAAAGACTTTCCATTACTATGATGATGGAGAACCATCAGGATCAGCAGGAATTAGGATATATAAAGCACTTAAGATAAAAAATCTTACAAAAGTTGCTTTATTTGTCATAAGGTATTTTGGTGGTACCAAACTTGGAACTGGTCCACTTGCAAAAGCTTATTTCGATGCAAGTATGAATGTTCTGAATTCTGCAGATATCGTTAAAAAGTATCTAACCGTTGAATACTACTTGAATCTGGATTATAACCAGTTCGAAAAATTAAAAAGGTTTATTAATCATTATTCTGTTTATTCCCCTGAAATAAAATATGCTGAAAAAATTGAAATAAAAGTCTTTATTAAAGCATCAGAAACGGTAAATTTTCAGAATTTTCTTAAAGAATTAAATATCAAGTTCTAGAGTAATTCTTAAAAGTCTCTGGATCTCTTCCTACTATTGAGGAAAAGTTTAATTTCATTGAAATCGAAGATTAAACTTAGAAGATTATTCAGACTTGTCTGTGAGAGTTCAAAATATCTAATCTTAAAAGATTCGCGATCAAAATCAGAGAAAAGAGAAATTATTTCACTTAATTTTGATTTGATTTGCTCAATTGTTTCAGTAAAACTTTTTGTTATTTCTTTTTTGTATTCTTCTGTAATTTCTGGTGAATTCTGACTGAGAATTTTATATAAACCTGTACAATACTTTGAACTGAAGGATAGGTCTTCAAGGAGTTGATAATTATTCACTCTAAAAACTGCTTCGATTAAATTGAATACATCAATTTCATTCTTCAAATCTTTTCCGCTGAATTCATGAAATTCATTCAAAAATTTTTCGGTTTCATTTATGGAATCAATCATTACTTCCTCTCAATAAAATTAATTTTTTTGTTTGCGTAAAATTACTGGAACTCAATTTGTAAATATAGATCCCACTTGCCACAGGATGATTATTATCATCAAGACCATCCCAGATAAGCCAATCGTGCAATCCTTTCGATAAACCCACATTCTTGAGTAATGTTCTAACTTTCCTTCCGAGTATATCATATATCTCAAAATTAACCCATTGAAACTCTGGAATAGCAAATCGGAATTTAGTGTTACCATTAACTGGATTAGGATAATTTTGATAGAGTATAAAATTTTCAACTTTATTCATTTGAGATCGTGGAGGAAAGACTTTGAGTGACGAAATTTGAAATGAATAAAAATTTCCATCCACTTCTGGTTCCGAATATTGAACACGGTTTGAGTAATAGTGAAATTTAAGCTTGTAAACATCATCATCATTCAAAAAGACAGGTAATTCAACTTTAAATTTTATAGAATCAACTTTTGTCATTAGAAGATTATACAATAATTGTTCACCGTCATCATTATAAATCAGAAGTCTGAGACTATCAATCGATGTATTTTTGAAAAATGATTTATACAGAACAACTCTTCCGGATTCACGAAGTAACAATGGATAAGATAGAGCTTTTTTAGCACTTGCAATTCCCCAACCATAAACTGTATCAGGTTTATCACTTTGACTCGCCGTATAACGAATCATATCACGAACTTGATACTGATTGATTTCTGGATAATGAGAAATCAAAAGAGCAGCTATTCCAGCAACTATCGGTGCCGAAGCAGATGTACCACTCGCATAAGTATAACCAGACATTGTACTGGCTTGAACTGTATAAACAGAGGTTCCCTGTGCGCAAACATCTGGTTTTATTCTGCCATCACTTGTAGGACCTCGTGAAGAAAATCCAGCAATAACCCCATCCGGTTGGACTGCACCGATAGCTAATACATACCGTGCATCAGCAGGTGATACAATGTATTTCCAGGGTGAATTATATTCATTCCCAGCTGAAGTCACTGTAACAACTCCCCTTACGAATGCAGAATCTACAGCCCGAGCGACTATTGTTGTTTGACCATTCATATCTTGATATGTGTAACTTTCCGCGGGATCATCAAATTCACTGTAACCTAAAGAACTGCTTGTGACATCAACTCCTAACTGTTCCATCCATTCAAGTGCAGCAGCGTAGTTATCCTCTTCTACTCTCGTTTCACTTCTTATGTCCTCTGTTTTTGCAAGAATAAAAGATGAGTTGTATGAAGAACCCAAAAGTTTTCCATCTTTTTTCCCACCAATAATTCCTAAAATCATTGTACCATGAGAATCCTGAGACGGATGATCTTCTGATTCGTTCTCTGTATTTGAATCTTGAAATACAAAATCAAATTCGGCAATGACATTCAAATGTTGAAATGCTTCGTGATATTTCCATCTAAAACCGGAATCGAGTAAACCAATAACAACATTTTTTCCTGTGACTCCTCTCGAATGAACTTCTGGGATTTCGGAAAGTGAGAGTTGTGAATACGAAGGTCCATAATCATTATTGAACTTTAACAATTCGTTTAGACCATCATCCTTACCATATTGATTCTTTGATCTGAATACTTTTACTTTTTCGATTTTTTTTACAAACGGCAATTCAGAAACTTGAATTTTTTGTTCCTCGGTTAAATAACATGAAATTGCATTGAACCAATTTAACCTATTAATAATTTTAATTCCCACTTTTTCTATTTGATTAAGATAAGGTGGGTAAATAGGAAAATCTCCATATTGAAAAATTTCTTCACCTAAAACTTTCTTCCTCCTTTCAATCGCTCTGATTGAAAATTTGTCTAATAGCTCAGGATAAATATTTGATTTCTTGAAGTAAGTTAAATCATGCTCACCTTTGTCCTTGAAATATACCAAATACTTACTTTGACCGAACAAATATTGCGAAATCAATACAACTGCGATTAAACTAAAAATTTTTTTCATCTTAATCTCAAACAAGTTTTGCTATTCTGTTTAATCGAATTGAGGATAACTTTTTAATTACATCAGGAAAGAGAGGTAAATCGCGATTCCACGACCAGTAAATAATAAGTGGTTCACCAATAATCAAGTCTTCCGGTACATACCCCCAGAATCTACTATCGGCACTATCATCTCTATTATCACCCATCATAAAATAGTAATTCTTTTTAATTATATAAGTTTTTGTCGGAACACCATCTATTAAAATTTCATCTCCAACAACCTTAACAACAATCCTTCCATACTCACGATTAATTAACATTCTATACTGTTCAATATTTTCTAAGGAAAGATGAATTGTATCACCTTTCTTTGGTACATACAATGGACCATAATTATCTTCATTGAAGTTTGAATATTTTGGGAAAATATATGGACTTCCAATTCCTTTAGGTGTTGGAACAGGATTAAGAAATTTCATTTTAGGTGGTGGTGGGAATAATTCTCCATTCACATACAATATCTTATCAATAATTGTGATAGTATCTCCAGGTAATCCAACACATCTTTTTACATAATTCATAATCTCTTCATGACGAAGTTCATCTCTATCACCAGGATATTCAAAAACGATTATATCACCTCTTTTCACTTCTTTTAGTTTTGGAAACTGAAGATATGGTAATGCAACATTTGTGAATGGGATGTTTCTTGGTGTTGTCGCACCATGTGTAAATTTGGTAACCAGTAGAAAATCACCTGGTAGCAAAGTATCTTCCATTGAGCCAGTGGGAATTGTATAAGCTTCGATTACAAAAGTTTTAAGTAACAATGCAGCTCCAGCTGCCCATAAAAAGTTTTTTACATTATCGATAAATTTTTCTTTTGGTGTCCTTTTAGCTTTTGCTTCTTCCTTCTCTCTTTTTCGTTGTTGTCTTCTCTGCCAGTAGTCTTTCAGCCAATTCATTCTTCACTCCTTGATAATTTTTTTGAAAATGTTTTAAATAATCAGATAAAATTTTGTTCCCCAATCAATAGTAAGCTCTGATCGAATTCATCAATCTTCCATTGAAAGTATAGCAAGAAATGCTTCCTGAGGAATTTCGACATTGCCAACCTGTTTCATTCGTTTTTTACCTTCCTTCTGTTTTTCGAGAAGTTTTCGTTTTCTTGTAACATCACCACCGTAACATTTTGCGAGAACATTCTTTCGTAATGGTTTAATAACATCCCTTGCAATTACTTTACTTCCTATCGCTGCCTGAATTACAACTTCAAATAATTGTCTCGGTATTAATTCTTTCAAATTAGAGCATAATTTCCTTCCCCACTCATATGCTTTTGATCTGTGTACGATAAATGAAAATGCATCTACCGGATCCCCATTTAACAGAATTTCAACTTTTACTAAATCCGACTCACGGTAGCCTATGAATTCGTAATCAAAAGAGGCATAACCTCTTGATACTGATTTTAACTTATCATAAAAATCAAAGATTATCTCTGAGAGAGGCAATTCAAATTGCATATCAACTCTATTGGGGCTAAGATAAGTTGTATTTTTTTGAATTCCTCTCCTTTCCATGCATAGTTTCATAATATTTCCAACGAATTCACCAGGAGTAACTATTTGAGCACGAACATATGGTTCTTCTATATAATCAATCTCTCCCAGAGAAGGCATTTGCGCGGGATTATCAACAAAAACTTTTTCGCCATTTCTTTTTGTCACATGATATTCAACATTTGGAATGGTTGTGATAATATCTTGATTGAATTCACGTGCCAACCTTTCTTGAACAATTTCCATGTGTAATAATCCTAAGAACCCACAGCGGAAACCAAATCCCAATGCAGCCGATGTTTCTGGTTGGTATGTCAACGCTGCATCGTTGAGGACATATTTATCAAGTGCGTCTCTTAATTCCTGATACTTATCACTGTTCGTTGGATATAATCCACTAAAGACCATTGGTTTTACTTCTTTATATCCCGCCAATGGTTCAGTTGCTGGGTTTTCGACAGTTGTAATTGTATCACCGACTTTCGTGTCGTGTACATCTTTAACTCCAGCGATCAAATAACCTACATTACCAGATTCGAGATAACCAGTTCTAACCTGTTTAAGTTCGAGTACACCTACTTCTTCAGCAATAAAAGTCTTATCTGTCCTGAAAAATTTTATTTTCTGGCCTTCTTTTAATTCACCATCAAATATACGAATGTAGACTACTACACCACGATAAGTATCATATTTCGAATCAAAAATTAAAGCCCGTAATGGTTTTTCAGCACTGTCTTGCGGAGGTGGTATTCTTTCTACAATAGCTTTAAGAATCTCATCAACACCAATTTTTTGTTTTGCAGATGCCAGAATTATGTCTTCTTTTTTACATCCGATTAAATCAATTATCTGTTGGGAAACATTCTCAATATCTGCACTGGGCAAATCAATTTTATTTATAACAGGAACTATCTCAAGACCTGCTTCTATTGCCATGTAAAGATTACTGATCGTTTGCGCTTCTACACCCTGCGAAGCGTCAACTACCAGTATAGCTCCTTCACATGCTGCAAGTGATCTTGAAACTTCGTATGTGAAATCAACATGCCCCGGAGTATCGATCAGGTTAAGTATGTATTCCTTCCCATCGGTATGACGGTATTTCATCTGGACAGCATGAGATTTGATTGTTATTCCTCTTTCACGCTCCAAATCCATATCATCGAGCACCTGATCCACTAATTCTCTCTCCGATATCGCACCTGTTCGTTCTAAAAGTCTATCGGCAAGTGTAGATTTACCGTGGTCAATATGTGCAATTATGCAGAAATTCCTGAAATTCTTCATAAAATCTATTTACCTGTTTAACTCTCTGGGTTTAATTTTAATCAGTTCAATCCATAAAAAATGTAATTCAATATATCATTGAAATCTAATACATTTCAAGAAACGGGAATGCAAAGAATTACTAAGATTGAAAAGTCAGAAATTGCTTTTTTTATTCATTTCTAATCTATTTGTTTCAATGTCAAATGAGTTCATTTTATCAGGTATCATAGGTTAATTAATTTAGCAAAAATTGAGAATTATAATGAAAAAACATTTCAACAGATTTTGGCTATTCATTCTACTATTTACATTCCAACTTTATGGGCAATTAAAATTTGCCTGGATAACTGATACACACATAGGTTCTACTGGCTCAGAAGATGATCTGTTATCAATAGTGAAAAACATAAATCAACAAGAAATTAAATTCACCATAATTACAGGGGATGTTACTGAAAAGGGTTTAAGTAATGAATTAGAAACAGCTAAGGATATATTATCTAATCTCAATAAACCATATTTCATTATTCCCGGTAATCATGATACAAAGTGGAGTGAAAGTGGTTGTACCAAATTTAGAGAAGTATTTGGCGATGATCGTTTTTTATTCCATTATGAGGATTATTGTTTTATCGGATTAAATAGTGGGATACCACACAGAGGTGGAGGTGGACACATATCTGTTGATGATTTAAACTGGTTGAAAGCAAAATTATCCCGTATCGATAAAAATGCAAAAATTATTTTAGCTATCCATCACCAACTAACTTCTGAAATTGATAACTATAAGGAAGTCTTAAGCCTATTCAATGAATTCGCTAAAGTATTTGTGATAGTTGGTCATGGACATTCGAACAGAATATATAACTTCAGTGGAATAAAGGGTGCAATGGGTCGTTCAGCTCTAAGCCGTGGATTAAATCCAGGATATAACATTGTGGAATTATATGAAGATAGCATAAAAATCTCTACTGACGAAATTTCTGAAATTAAAGAATGGTATAAAAACTCTTTACTAAAAAATAATTCAACGAATATTGATATACCTCATTCAAGGACTTGCGAAGATTTCATAAAAATTTTTGATTCCCAATCAACCATTGTTAAGACAGGAATCACCGACGGTTCAAAACTCTATTTTTCTGATTTAAAGGGCTATATTTATTCAATAAATCTAAATGGTAAAATTCTTTGGAAAAGGTATTTTCCCACATCATTTTTTGCAAAACCAATTTTGTTTAATAATTTATTAATAGTTTCCGGGACTGATGGGAATATCTACTTCCTTAACAAAAGAAATGGCGATATTAAATCAATTTTAAAATTGAAAGCTTCTGTTGTTGCAACTCCAGTAATTAATAAAAATTATTTGATTGTTCTGAGTAATGATGGTAAGATAAATTACATTGAATTAAAAAAATTCACCTTAACGAGCTATGATGTAGCCGGAAAAAATTTCGAAGCAAATCCATTACTCTATGACAATAAATTGATAATTGGTAACTGGGATGCCTATTTTTACTGTTTGAGTACATCACCTTTAGATACTCCCATCATAAAATGGAAGTGGACAGAAAACAGAAATTTTTATTATTCACCTGCAGCATGTACTCCAATAATTGACTATTTAAATCGAATAGTAATATCCACACCAGATAAATTCATTTCTTTGGTTGATTTTTTAACTGGTCAAACTAAATATCGAACGAATGAATTCAATAACTGGGAATCAATCGGTATTGATAAATCAAAAAAAGTCTTGATCATCAAAAGTTTGATCGATACGGTTTATGCAGTCGATTTGTGCAATAATCCACCTAAAATTTTATGGAAAACAAGTTTGAATTATGGACTGGATACAAATCCAATTCCTGTTTTTGTTTCTATGAACAAAGTCTTTATTCCGGCTAAGAATGGGTATCTCTATGTACTAAATTTGAAAGATGGCAGTTTAATTGATTCTTTTTATACAGGCAGTGCACGTCTGAATGATGTTATCGAAGTTCGTAATAATACATTCATCTTTTCCAATATGGATGGAAAAATTTTTAAGCTGAAAATTTCGGATTGAGGATATGAAAAAATATAAGGGAATAATTTTTGACATAGATGGAACTTTAACATCCACGAATGAACTTATTTTTGCAACATTTAATTACATTGCTGAGAAGTACGAAGGAAGAAAATATTCAGATGAAGAAATTATTGCAATGTTTGGACCAACAGAGGATGTAATTCTGAAAGAAAAATTTAATGGAGATAAATTCTCAGAAGTTTATAATGAGTATTATAAATTTTATCGTGAAAATCATCCTAAAATGGCTGATTTATATCCAGGAATTGTCGATATACTCAATGATATAAAATCAAAAGACATCAAAATAGCAATTTTCACCGGTAAAGGGAGAAAAACAACAGACATTACTCTCGAAATACTCGATATAAAAAAATATTTTGACTTGATTGTTACTGGAGATGATGTTAAAAATCACAAGCCATCTCCGGAAGGGATTTTTAGATTTATAGATACTTTCAATTTAAATAAGAATAAAGTTTTGATGGTTGGAGATTCTGTTGCAGATATCATTGCATCAAGGGAAGCTGGGATAGACATTGCTTCAGTCGTCTGGGATTCTTATGCAAAGTATGAAGTGATGCGACTTAATCCTATACATTTTGAAACAGTGAATTCTTTTCGTACTTGGCTACTCGAAAGAATATAAAAAAGGTTGAGAGCTCTACTCTCAACCTGACTACAAAAAATTTTAGCTAAATTTAATTTTTACGAGTGATATTTATCTACTTCCAAAATTAAATGGGAAAATAACAGATACTCTCGGTTCGATTCTTTTCTGGGTTTTATATCCTATAACTTTATCGTTAGCATCATATTCTGGTGCGAATGTCCATTGATACAGGAATGATACAAGTAAATATGAGAGAGGTTTGTAACCAACTTCAGCAGTTAAAATTGATTTATCATCCAGTTTAAAGATATCTTTTTCATCTTGAATTCCAATTTTATCATAATAAATACGAGTTACATAGCTTCCTAACTTTGGTGATAAATCAGTCTCTAATCTTAGAATCCCAGAATTTGAAATCTCATCATATCTTGAGTACGAACCATATATTTGGATAAAGTTAAGCAAATCAATCAATAATTCTCCAAAATAGGAATTACCAGGGGATCTGGTATTCAATAATTCGAAAGATTTACTGTATACAAATCCTTGAATTGAGTCCACAATTAATCTTTTTACTTCATAGAATTGATTGAAATATCTGGGTATGAATTGGTCACCATTGAACCATCTTTCAAATCTTAAATCAATATTAAACAAACCAAATCCATTAAATGAGAAGCCGGTTCCGATTGTTGCTCCACTACCAAATTTTAAGATTTTAGTAAAATTAGAGTACAAATCAATATTAACAACTTTCGTTTTAACCACTGGTAATAATGCATCCAGTCCAACAATCGAAATATTACCTTCGTCCTTTATGACATTCAACTTACCTGATTGAATCGTAGCATTAGTTACACCGGCGTAGTCATTTAAATCAGTTGCAAAAGTTGCACCAACTTCTAATTTGTTAATAATTGGGATTGACTTCAACTCCGTTAATTGAAGAGGTCGAGTGTAACCACGAATACCAAATAATCCTTTCCCACTTAAATCTCCATAAACAGATTCAAATCCAAATTTTCCAAAATCAATATCAAGTTCCACACCGACTTTACGATTATCGTAAGATGCTCTATTGTTATAATAATAAACAATATTTCCCTGTCCGAGAATTGCACGATCCAATCCACCAACTCTGATGTAGAATGGGTCACCTTTATGTCCATATCTAACATATTTTATCAATGCAAGATAATCTGAGAAGGAGTTGAAATCCTCATTTCTCAATGAACCATTCTTATCGAGTCTTAAATTTACATCTAACCCCAAACCAAACTTTCCAAAAGAAATATCAGGAGAAATATTAAATAAGTAGAAGGGTTCACCGTTAACCCAGGTTAGTCCCAATCCACCGGCAAATTGATTTTGCTGCTTCAGCTCACGCAATCCTTGCGAGTGAAGTGATAAGAAAGAAAGAATTAAAAGGGCAGTCAGTAGTTTGTATCGCATTTTTACTCCTTTTTTATTTAAATTAATAAATCATTCTTTCTTATCGAACATTTTTGAATTTTTGACTGAAGAGTACCCTTCCATTGTTTTGAACATTAAAGAAATAGATACCACTCGAAAAGTTTGAATAATTAATTGAAATAGGAAAACTTGTGGAGTAAAATTCCATCTCCTTTATCCTCTGTCCAAGAATATTATAAATAAAAATCTTTATCTCTCCTTGAATACTTTCATCGTTTATCTCAATGATTAATTCTTTAGTTGACAACAAATCATGAATTTTTATTTTTGAATTATTTATCGATCTTTCAATCTCAATACCTGTAAGACTGACAAACACCTGGACAGTATCAGAAAAGTGATAATCTCCATCAAAATCGATTTGTTTTAATCTGTAAGAATACAAACCTGATTCGGTTAAAGTCGTATCCACATAAAAATAATGTTTAGGTGAATTAGAGTTACCACTACCAAATACAAAATCCACATATTCAAATGATTGATTTCCAAACGCTCTCTGTATCTCAAAGCCATAATTATTCACCTCGGTAGCTGTGCCCCACCTGAGCAAAACAACATTTGAAAGAATAATGGCTTCAAAATAAATCAATTCTACTGGTAGAATTTCGTCTTTAATCTGATTGAATAAGGGATTGTTTGAAATAATCAAAAGAATAAAAATTTTCAAAAGAAAATTTTTCATCTAACAATAGCCAATTTTTGAATTGATGTTTCGATTTTATCACCTTTATTTGCGATGATTTTATATAAATAAACACCATTCCCAAGCAAATCACCATCTTCATCTCTTCCATCCCAGAAAACTTTATTGAAATTAATTGAAAGTTCCGCTCCACTTAATTTGATATTTTTTATCATTCTACCAGTAACAGTATAAACTTTTATCTGCAATTCATCCGGTACCTGAGTTAGAATAAATGTGAAATATGTGCCATTATTAAAAGGATTCGGGAAGTTATAAACTTTAAGAATTTCCATCCCCGATGTTACTTTGAAGTATCGATCATAAACAGGAATACTAGATATTCTACCGAAAGCATCTTTCAAAAAAATCCTTAGGTAGTGATCACCTTTCTGTAGCTCGGTTTCTAATCTAACATTAATTTTTCTTTCAATAGTATCATAATCATAACTAAATTGATTTGAATTAATTCTTAAATCGTCGAGAAATACTTGAATTGCAGAAGTATCATTCACTGGAAACCAGATGGGATAATTTATTTGTATATCAATTCTTGCGGATGGTTCAACATAATCCCAGTCGCGAATTTCTTTTCCATTGAATAAAACAATTACATTCGTTTCAGAAACCGACGTAGTGGTATCTTTTTTAACAAAGAATGATTTATGGAAGATGTTATTCGTCTTGTAAAATTCCCTGAGCGTGTTATCTGGATCGAGAGATAACTTAAAAACAAAATCTCCGTGTCCATCATAAATTTTATTGATATAATTGTAATTCAGATTAACGAAACTATATGAATTTAATCTGCTAATTACTGTATCAAATAATACATAACTCGTATTGTCACTTTTAATTAGTTCAAGTAAAACTCTAAATGTATCCGATGGTGATTTCCCAACATTAAAAATCTTAGCCGTGTATTGAATATTTTCTCCCTGAGTTATGGTATCTCGATTTATTGATATCGTTTGATAATTCATTGCTAACTCAGGGAGCGTTTCATAACTCGCACTGATTGAATAAATCTTTGGTGATTCCTTTAAAGAATTTGCATACAGTTTCGCCATTAACTTTATAGATGGATAAAGTTTAGCGTCAATTTGAGATAAATCAACAGAATCTAATGAAGTCTGGAAATGATGGAGTGTATCAACTGTTCCGTCTGATTTGATTCCGAGAGGTAAGTATATTATTAGTGAATTTTCTGGTCTTACTGATTCGATCTTAATATGATTCCACTTGTTTGCGTATTTAAATTCTGGGAAGATAACATAACCTGAGTCATAGGTTACATTTTTAGTAATCTCAATCTGAGCAACTCCAGCAAATAACTTTTTATAGCTTTCTGGGACTGTCCCTATTGGTGCTCCTTTTTTACCCAAAATACACCAACTCTCTCTGTATCTAATGCTATCAATATATAATGAACCTAATGTTTTGATTGCATTTCTCGGTGGAGTATTACCAGAATATCCAAGAACTCCCTGCGCTGCATCAGCTGAAATTGTCATTGCTAAGAGTGTTCCCGGGTCTAAACTATTTATATAATTCGTCAACGAATCACTAACCCCGGGGTCTGGTACAAGAAAATATCTTATTCTTGTTGGTTTAAGTGTAATCGAATCAATTACAGCTGTTACTAATCCCCAGTAGAAAGTGTTAGGTAATTGTTCATATCCATTCCACTGAATTGAACCAAAAGAACCATCATGAGCACCCGCAGATTGAATTCTTAATGAGGAACTTTCATTCGATAACTCCCAACTTTTGCTTGCAGTGTCATATTTAACCTGGTGTACTTCGAAAAAATCTGTTGAATTTACAATCTCATTAATATGAATAGTATAATCGTTCAGCTTCTGGGTAAAAGATCTCGTCTCACTCCAGAACGCACCGGGTTCATCTAAACGAGTGCGATAAAAATATCTCTGTTGAGGCATTAAATTTATCATTTCAACTCTAGTTAATAATGTATCCAAGGTCTTTACATAAGTTCTTGGATTTATAAAATCTTTAGTCGTAGAAATTTCGAGGATTAAACTTTCGTTCGAATTATTCCTCTTAATGAATGGATTTAATATCTTGATAAATTCTTTACCTGTATTATAAAAATTACTTGGTTCAAGTGTTAGAAGTGAAGTAGAGTTCACAACATAATTCAACTGAACTTGATTATCATTTTCATAAATTTCATCAACATAATTTACAGGGTCAATTAGAATTTTAAGACTTCTGCTTCCAGTTACACCTTTAACTGGTATGTAAATTTCAAGTGTATCTTTAAATCTTATAAATGGAATAATTAGTTTTTGGTGATACAACAAAGAATCATTAATAAAATCTTGAACTAACACTTCGGTTGAATCGCCATTCACTATACCATAATTACTTAAAATAATCTCAAATCGAATTGAATCCATTTGATCATTCGGTTGATTATCCAGAATTTTAACATTTGCTTCATTTAGAACAAAGTTCGGTTTTTCAGGTACTTTGAATCCAATTATAGGATCACCCAGCAACAAGTTACCATAAGTAAATACACGATTAACATCTCCCGCACCTGTCTCATTAATTTGGCGAATCTTTGCCAGAGTGTGTGCTCGTCCAATCGTTTTTAGAGAATCAAATAATAATAGTTGATAAAAGTATTTAGGAAAACGCAGTGAAGTTGAAACATAACCCCAACTTGAATTACCTAAGTATGCAATTGCTTGACCAACCTGTGATTGACAGATGAAAAGTTCACCGAATGCATCTACATCAGGTTCGGCAAACTTTGCAGTGGAACAACCAAAGTCTGTTATGAGAGAAAATCTATCAGCATATTTATTTTTCAAATGTTCAACTTCTGTTATAGAATTATCCCATGTCCTTGTGCCACTATGTCCAATGTACGAAATGAACAATCCCCCTTCATCGATTGCGTGTTGTACTTCTTCAAGAGTATAAGGTCCGAAATTTGAAGGTGGATTCATAGTTTTATAGAAATGTGTAGAATTACCGAATAAAGGTGCACCTAAGATATAATTATTTATAAGAAAATCGTTAGCTGCTTTAATCTGAGCTAATTCCGAGGGATTCTGAGCATTACCACCACTGAAAAACAAATATGATTTATTGAAAATATCATATCCTCTTTGTAGATATATTTGATGTTTCTGTAAATAATTTATCACCTCTTGATCATTATTCGCGGGAATTCTTCCAACATACATTTGTGGGAAATGTATATTAACAGTATCCCACATAACATACCAGACATCACTGACTGGATTTCCAAAAGAAGTCAGGATATTTTTCTTTCGTGGAACCGGAGCTGGAGAGGCAATATCTTTATAATCATAATTAGCATCACCTATCAAAGTTAAAAATGAAGGTTTTGGAGCTTGCCATTTCCAATATGCCTCAATAAGAAAAGATTTAATTGCTTCCGCTTCAATCATGCCATAGGAAAATTCATCATAAATATCTTCATCAAAAATTATTTCTACTCGTATGTTATAGCTGGATGTAATAAAGTTTTTATATTGATTAACTGAATTCTGTAAGAGTTTGTTAGTGATAATAATATAATCTGCGCCACGAGATGGGTTTAGAAGATTTACAAAATACTTTTTTTGCTTGAATACAGGTTGTGATACTTTTGATGATGTGGTTATGAAATATTCGTCATTACCGTTCACGGTATCAATGAATAAAACCGAGTATGGCCCAGTATTAGTAAATCTAACATTAACAACCTTTTTTAACTGTGGCTGAACTTTATAAATAATAATGTGAGAAGTATCTGTGATATTGTCGATTCTAATAATTCTTTCTTCAGTTGTAACAGAATCTGGTATAATAATTCTTAATGTATCGTTTATAGCTAAATTTCTTCGAAAATATTCGACATCAACCCAATCAATCAATGATTGATGAAACGAAGCTTGTGTGGGCATCCCAAAAATTCGTACAGTATTATTTCCTTGATTTATCAATGAAGAATTATAAGTTCCAGTTAAATTTACTGTTTGCTTAAAGTTATAAATAATTGTATCCTGCGGAGTAGTTGTGTTCAAACCAAGTCCATGTTTGTGAGCATTCGAAGTTCCACTCGATGCATAACTTATTAATCTTGCAATTACATGAACAGGTGTACCTGGTAGAAAATCTCTTGCGAAAAAGTTTACACTTGTATAACCTCCACTTCCCAAAGTTAACCATGTCCAAACTTTATTTTCTTGCCAGAAAGGTAATTGAACTCTTGGTTCAACAGCATCATAATACCACATCCTTACATCCTGTTCTAAATGGATTTTAACAAGATGAGATGATATTGTATCAGAAGTTTGTACAGGTTCTGATTGAATTAACGAAACTCTTTTACCTAATGACTCTCCCCAGGTTAACCACACAATGGTTGTATCATTATATCTATTCATATAATTGATATAATCTTGCCCGATTGAAACTATTTGATGGTAATTCTGATATGAATAATTCTTTTCCGCATAAAATTCTATAAAATCTAATGTATCAAAAATACCATCTAATTCACCAGCTACAAAAATAGGTTGCTCCTGACCCCTTAAAAATAATCTAAAAGTTCTTGGATCAATCTGGTTGGGATTCAATCCAAAATTGACTAAATCATGATATGTTATCCGATAAATATTATCCCATGGAATTGCGAGCTTTATATACTCTTTGGAATAATCAATCCAGCTATCCTGTAATGAATTTGAAATAATTCCGGGGTTATTTGTTCGAAACTTTAATGCATCATCAAAATTTATAATTATATCTTTAAGCATTTCATCATAAAATGAAAGAGGCAATTTATTTTGTTGCAAATCAAAATCGGATTGAGTGTAATTGACATTAATTTCACATGAATCTATTATCTCGAGTCTTCTTTCATCAAGAAAATAACGATGAGTATTTACTTTTATTGCAACAACATAAAAATCACGAACCCAGGTGTAGCCTGCAATTTCTATTTCTTTTTCTGGATAGACTTCTACTGAATTATCAATTATTGATTCTGCCTCATAATATAATAGAATAGAATCGTTATGAAGAATTACTTTCGGATTTAATTCCAATACAACATTTTTCAACTCAGTGACATATTTCCTTTCAATTTGAGCGGTTACTTTAGATTCAGGTGGAATTGCAAGATAAAATAACTTAGAAGGAACTTTCGGATAACCAGGTTTTGATTCATCGAGTGCATGGATGAAATCTAATTTAGAACTTTCATTAACTCTAGAATGAAAAATCGTCTCTAGTGCAGTTCTATATTTTATTTTATATCCATTTTGCTCACGACTGACGATTTCTTGAGAATATAGCTCCCAAATGATTGATATTATAATCAAAAGAATGCCATATATTCTCATAACCTTCTCCTGGTATGAGTTAAAACTTTGCTAATTTTTTCTTAAAAATAATAGTGAGCGAAGAAAGAATAAAGGAATACCTAATACGTATCTTTTTGATAATCTTTTAGGTTCTCTTAACAATCTGAAAAACCATTCCAATTGAAGTTTTCTGAAAATAAACGGTGCTCTTTTCTGGTAATTCAAATAGATATTAAAAAAATTTCCGACACATATGAATTTCGTATCAGGCATCAATTTCGATAATTCATAAGCTACAATTTCCTGTTTTGGGCTCCCCATCCCAAGAAACACAAACTTAACTTGTTTACTCTTTAATTCCTCAGCTAGGATTTTTATATGTTCATGGTCAAAAAATCCATGATGATAGTAATATATGTTTAATCCATTCTTTTTACATCGATTTAAAAATTCATTTATATCGTAATAACCTCCTACAAACGCAACCGAAACCATTAAGGAATTAATATCTTCGAAGATAAATTTAATTATTTCAAACGAATCGACCCTATCCAAATTTTTAACTTTCAAAAATTTTAGGAGTAGAAACATTCCAATCCCTTCCTGATATACATTGAAGTAATTGATTACATTTCTATAATCATGTCTCTCCCAGAGTAGATTAAATGAATGCTGATTAAAATAAGTAATTAATCTTTCACTTTCATTCTCTTTAAAATTTCTGAAAGCTGTAAAAATATCTCTCCTGGTATGGATTAATTTTTTAATAAGAAACGATTTTATATTCATTCAATTTTACCAGACAAAAATGACCAATTCCCCTTCTGAAAATTCCTCCATAGAGAAGTGGGTGTCTCAGAATTATGTTAGATTTATGTATTTTTAATTCGTATTTATTTATAACTCTGAATTTATATTGAATGGTATCATTCTTTATTACCGGATTGAATGAATAAAAAATTAAATAATCTAGTTTTAACTCCATTAGATAATCTTTTAATCTTTGATCTTTTACAGCTTTATAATAATCAATACTATTAATTAGTCCATCGCCGTTAATTATTTGTCTCTCAGAAAAGAAGGAAATTAAGCCGGTATAATCTACCTGATAAATTTTAGAATTTTCTGGAACTAATTCCTTAACTTTTTTAGCAAAATCATATGCCGAATTATGATTATAGTAATTTGCTCTAAAAAGAATAAAATAAAAAACATTAAATATAAGAAATACGAAAATCAACACGACTATTAATTTTTTGTTTATTTTAATTTGATTTAATGCAAGAAAATTTACAAAAATTGGTATCGCATAATACCATTCTCTAACACCTTGTTGATTGAAAAGAAAATGAAAAGCGATAAAACCAATAAAGAAATCATTAAAGAAAAGTAAAAGATTAAAAAAATCATTCCTGAAGTTCATTTTCTTACTTCGAAACCATAACAATATAATCCAACTGGAAACAACGATAAAAAACATAAAGAAGTCTATTGGATTATGTTTTGGTATAGGGAAGTTTCTTAAATTCTGAATGATACTAAACGAAAATTTATACATACTGCTTATGGGATAATAATAACCAAAATTATTCAGATTATAAGCTACATACAACAAACATGTAAAAAATGGTAAAATTAAAACTATTGCCAAGTTTTTAAGTTTATCCTTTTTATATCTGGAGACATAGATTATTATACTTGCAATATAAAACCAAAAAAGATCAACCCTAGACAAAAAAATAACAGTGAAGGTTAATGAAAGAATGAAATTATCGAGTATGGAAAAATCTTCTTTGATGAATTTAACTAACCAAATAAGTGATGATACAAAAAGTAACAAAAATATTTGAATCTCCAATCCAACCAGATACATCAAGGATAAAGGATTTATCAATAAAATAAATAAGATAAATCTATGGTTATTGATACTCTCATCAATATAATTATTATAAAATTTCTTTAGGAATATAAGTGTCAATGAATTTATTAGGATTGATAAGATAAACACTAATCTCAAAAAACTTTCCATCGAAAAAATATCTATATATTCTGTGATCTTGAAAACCATAGCAAGTATGTAAAACCATAAAGGATGATAACCATTAGTAATATTTAATCCATCAAATGTGGAACCAAGACCCCTAGAAAAATTTAATGCAGTTTTAAGATAAAAATATGAATCGTCGACGGTGAACTTAATGAGGTATTCAATTGGAGCAAGTATACTTAAAAAAATTGAAAAGATTGTGATAGTTAGAATAATCCAATTCATCGTTAATTTATTAGATTTTTATAAATAATTAATAATCTTTCTACATACTCTTCTGGTGAATTCAGACCCTTTGTTTTTAAATATAAATTTTCTATAATTTTTTTCTTTTCTTCTGATGATAGGTTTAAAGCATCATCTAACTTTTGAATTAACTTATTAAAATCATCTCTTTGAAATAAAAAGCCATTAATACCATCATTAATAAATTCACCAATACCATCTACATTTGAACCCAAGAATAATTTCTTATACAAACCTGCTTCAAGCATTACATAAGGAAACGATTCTATTCTTGATGGTAACACTACAATCTCAGCTGAATTATAAAAAGCACTTAAATCCTTCACTGGTTCATAGGGGAAAATTCTTGAGCTGATTGCTTTAAGCTTTTTAAACTCTTTATCACTGAGATCTGAAACAATTACTAGCGCAAGATTATCATACTCTTTCGATAACTTTATAAATGCACGAATTAAAATATCAAGCCCCTTTATCCTATCATTTCTACCAACAAATAAAATTACTCTAAAATCTTTCAATTCTTTAATTGAATGATGAAAATCTACATCATCAGATTCTATTGGGTTATAAATATGGATAATTTTATCTTCCGACACTTGATAGTTTTTCAAAATATTCGATTTTACAACATTACTTACAGCAATGATGATATCCGATTTAAAACTAAGATATTTCCATCCTCTCACAAGACTATGAACTGTAGTAACTGTACGAATTCCTAATTTGACTTTTAATTTATTCGCGAGAAATTCCGGGTAACGATGGTGCGTGTGAATGATTTTGATGTCTTTATTTTTACAAAACTCATATAAGGCCTTTAGATTTTTTCTCAAGTAAAAAATATTTTTAATACCTTTTTCAAATGGTATAAAAATTGGCTCAATCCCTAATTTTCTTATTCTTTCAAGACTATCACCTCTGTTAGTAGCGAAATATAGATTTATCTCATTGTATTTGATAATTTCTTTAAAAATATTAGTTAGGTATTTGCTAACTCCGCAGGTGTAATTAAAATCTGGAGAAATATGAAGTATGTTAAGTTTATTCATGGATTATCTTCTGATAATATTCAGAAAAAAAATTTATGAAATTTTGTTTAGTAAAATAGTTTTGCACGATTAACTTCCCTTTATTTCCCATCTTTTTTCTTAAACCCGAGTCAATAATCAATAATTTTAGCTTCTCAACCCCTTCTTGAGTAGAATCAAATAAAAATCCGCACTGACCATATTCCAAAATTTCTTCTATTCCACCAACATTGGTCGAAACAAATGGCAATCCACATACTAATGCTTCCCATATAACAACTGGCATCCCTTCTCTTTTCGAGGTCAACAACAGAATATCGAAATACCGGAACAAACGATTTACATCTCTAATAAATCCGTGGAAGAAAATATTCTTAATGTTTTTATGATGTATATAATCTTTAAGTGTTCGTTCTAATTCTCCTTCACCAAAAAAATGCAGACTGATGTTCTTTTGTTCGGATGGTAACATTTCAATTATTTTCACCGCGAGGAGTGGATCTTTTTCCCTAGCTAATCTACCAGCCCATACTATTCTTACGGAAGAATTATTTATAAGAATAGATTTTTCAGTCTCATTGATATAGCTATTGCTATTTTCTACTATTGCTGCCCCATCGTAGTAAACACTTATATTATTTATCTTATTTAAATCATTCTTGAGGAACTCAATTGCTTTTTTTGATGGGCATAAAATGTAAATAGTCTTCAATTTTAACAAAAAATTGAAGAATAATTTATAGATAATTCTTTCGAGAGCCGTATTATAATCATTTTTTAATGCAATCCCATGTGAGAAGAAAACTACCTTGACATTTCTAAAAAGACCGAGAATTCCACCAATCAAAAAAGGTTTTAAAGCATGACAGCAGATTATATCAAATTTCTCCTTCCTTATTACTTTATTTATTTTATATAGTGTTAGGAATACATTATTTGTATCTATTGTAGAACAGAAAAAATTTTTTACCGCAAATTCATTCAAACGATTCTGAATTTCTCTCGAATAGGGTAAGATGACTTTGTGTTCAAATTTACTTCTATCAAGAAATTTAATCTGACTCATCAGATGTTTGAATACACCATCTTCTCTTCCAGTAACTCTACTGAGGATATGTAAGATTTTAATTTTTTCTTTCAACTTAAACTCATTCATTTGCTAAATAATAGATAGATTCAAAGTATTCTCTATCATAAAAAATATAAATCTAAATTATACAATGAAAATATTATTGCGAGATTCTTTGATAAAGCTCCAAATATCTTTTAGTTATTGAATCCCATCCAAGATTTTTAACCGACTTACTTGCATTTTCCGAAATTTGTTCTAAGGCGACTTGTTTTTTAACTATCTTTTCTAAAATATCCACAATATCTTCTGGCTTATTTTTAGAATAAATAAATCCATTGGTTCCATTTTTGATATATTCAACTACTCCTACATTGTCTGAAACAATAATTATCTTTCCTGCTGCCATACATTCAACAGCCATCACAGGAAAGGAATCAAATGTTATAGATTTAATAAATATATGTTTATCATATAAAAATTCTGCCAGTTCTTCAGTATTCATAGCACCGGTGTATTTTAATTCAATCTTATCTAAATGATAATCTCCATAATACCTATTACCAATTATGTATATAGTTATTTTAAAGTCAATCTTAGAATTTCTTAAAACTTCTAATATGGTTTTTAATCCTCTATCTATATGCTCACTAAATCCGTCATAAAAAACCAGACGAATATCGTTGGTAATGTCAGGTAAATTCCTTTTAATATAGAATATTTCATCCGAGCCATTGGGTATTACCACAATCTTCTTCCGGCTGATTTGATAATATTTTCGTGAAAAATTTTCAAGCATGGAAGAAACAAAAACAATATAATCAGAAAATCTCAAAGCTAAGTATTCCATCGAGTAATCTTTATATTGACTATAAAGTTTTGCGTTACTTGATCCTGAAATTTCTATTTTTATTATTGAATGACATGTAAAAACAATTTTGCCTCGATATAAAAACCTGAATAATAGAACTGGAATCATAAACCTGTGCAATGCTGTAATATGAATAATATCGGGCTTATATTTTATGAGAAAGTGTAAAATTTTCAATATCCCCAACCTAAAATTGTTATCACTTAAAATCTTTTTTCCAATTAATCTAGTTTTGTAACGACTATCTTCGTAATCCTTAAAGTAATATTCAATGAAATATGTATCTGCGTAATAATTTCTTAAATAACTGAAAAGTCTCTTAGCAAATTTCTCAGGACCATTCAAGTATTCTGAATTATTATAACGACCAAGCAAAACTACTTTCATTTAAATCTCGAGTACTTCGGTTGATAAAGTTTTAAATATTATGTTTTTAAAAAACCTCTCAGTCTATTATGTTGATTTAACAGGATAAAAAGTTCTGTTAATAATGTTGAAACAACAGCACCGAAAATTCTATAATTTGGTATCAAGATAATATTTAAGACTAAATTAACAATTAAACCGTGCATTGTAATTTGCATGTTTAGCTTTTCTTTTCTTATCGAATTCAGTAATACACCTGCAAGATTATTTAGGAAAACAATAGGGATAGCAAAAGAAAGAATTTTTAAATATCTAGATGAAACAATATAATTCTCACCAAAAAATATTTTAATAATTAAATCACCTATAAAATTGAAAATAACAATCAAACTAAGAGATGCAACCATCAAATAAATTAAATCGGATTTTATCCGGTTTCCGTAATTTATATAACCTCTATAAAATTCTTTTGAATAATAATTGTATGATTGAAAAAGTATCATTCCTGAGATTAAGGATGTATTTCTGTATAGGGAATAGGAAACTGAGTATATAGCCACATCAACATTTGTCCAAAAATATTTAAGAATTAACACATCTACTCTATCATAACTCATTACAAAAATTACTCCAAGTCCAAATGGAATCGCTGCCTTCAGGATTTTTTTTATACTTTCCAATTCAATTTTATTAAAAGAAGTATAAATTTCATTTCCGTAAATTCTCTTTATCAGATAAACAGCTTGAATAAAGAGAATTAACAACATCGATAAAAGACTTATTAAAAAATTCAATTTCAACCACGCGTTACAAATCAGCAGAATAAAAAAAATCAATCTCGAATAAAATATGGAATAAAAGTTTACCTTAAATCTCTCCATTCCATTTAAGTAAAAAACAAAAATTTGGTTGATAGGAAGGATGTAATTAATGATAGAGATTAGAAGAATTATCAACAGATTGTCGGATATTTCACTAAAAAAGTAAACAATCGGTATAGAGACATAAATAAAGATAAATGAAAATTTGAATAAAATCACCTGAGAGAGTTCTCTGATTGAAAAATGACCGGAAGCACTTTCTCTCTGGACATAAAATGGAAATCCAAAATCAAAAAATGAAGCAATAATATTAGTGAACGCAAAAACAGAAACTACAAAACCATAAACTTCTCTATCAACATATCTTGCTAAGGAGACATAAAAAATAAAAAAGGTAAATCGTTCAACAATATTATAAAAGAAAATATACTTCCCCTTTTCAAAAACCCCTTTTGTGTAATTAATCAAGAAGTTTATCATGATTAATTATTTCTTTGCAAGCCAGAGTTCTGGATTTTGTTTCTCTCTTTCTTTCCAGATTTCAAGATGTACCATCTCGCCATTCAGACTTTCACCACTTTTTGCTATAACATCACCTTTTCGAACTATATCTCCCTCATTAACTAAAATTTCTGATAAATAAGCAAAAACTGTTCTAAATCCTTCAGAATGAGTAATGATTAATATATTTCCATAGCCAGGCAACCAGTGAACGATGGAAACTTTTCCGTCTGCAATTGCTCGAACAGGTGAACCATAAGGTGTTGAAATATCAACACCGAAATTAAGTGTTATTGTATTTAACCGTGGATTTCTTTGTTCTCCAAAACGATTTATAATCCTACCATTAACAGGCCATGGTAAAGTTCCTTTCATACGAGAAAATGAGGAAAAATTAGATGACATTTCAAACATTTTTTCGTAATCCTCTGAGATCGTCATTTGCTTACCTTTCTTCTGCTGATTTAAAATTTGATCGTTTGATTTCGAAATAGATTTTTTTTCTTCAAGTCGTCTCTTTCTATCCATTTCACGCTGTCGCGCTTCTGCTTCCTCCCTTTTCTTTCTCTCAATTAATTGAACAATTAATTCCTCTATCTTTTTTGCTGATTTCTTTTTTCTCTCTAAATCAAGTAACAAAGCGTCTTTATCTTTACGGAGTGAATTAACAATCTCTCTACGATGGGAGAGTTTTTGTCTGAGTTGGTTCTCCTCTTGTGATTTCTCTTTTTTCACAACTTCTTTTTCATCCAAAATTCGTATTAAATTTTCTCTTTCTAACTGGACCTCTCTTGCTTTATTATTTATTAATTCAATTCTTTTTTTTCGATCATCCGTAAATCTTTCCAGATATTTGTAACGAATTATCGCTTGATTAACGGATTGACTCGTTAATAACAACTCAAGGTAATTTTTTCGACCGAACTTGTATAAATTTACAATGTGTTTTTCGTATTCATTTTTTAATTCATCAAGCTCATCCTCAGCGATTTTTAATTCGTTTTCTTTTTTCTTGACCTCTTCACTTAATCTTTTTTCTTCATCCTCCAGAGTTTTGATTAAGGTACGAAGTAATTTTAATTGTTTATCATATTCATCAATGAGACTTAAATTCTGTTTTTCTCTCTTCTGAGTATCTTTTAATTTTTTATCAAGCAACTCTATTTCTTTTTTCAGTTGTAATAGTTCTGTTCTCTTTGACTGAATATCGGTGGTACGCTGTCCAGAAAAAAATAATATGCAAATAAATATGAGAGTCAACTTTATAAAATATCTTACCATATGATTACCTCAACATTTTCAGGCATATCGAAGTAAGGTTCATTCTGCAGAGAATTTAATTTCACATTTTTCAGAGATATAATTATGTTCTCATCAGTACCATTATTTTGAAATTTTAGTTTGGTTGGGAAAAAAATACCATCAATGTTCACGAATTCTTCAAAATCCACACGTATAAGTGATTTTAGAAAATCATCCTCATAAATAAAACTACTTAAATACAAGTTTTTACTGTCATAACAAAAGTTATACTTCTTGTCGTTTGAAAATTTAAACACACAAATTTCCGAATCAGAGAATTTAATTGTTGACGAATCACTTTCTATAAATGATGGATTGAAATCCCAGAATAGCAGTGAATAAATCATGTGCGAATCCAGTTCTGGTGGAATAACTCTTTTCATTTTATCTGATGAGAATCTTGTGATGATTAACTGTTCACGAAATTCGTTATTAATATAAATTGAATCCCCATTTAAATAAATTGTTGCAATGCTTAAGCCGAAGGGACCATAAATTTCTATTAGTGCTTTTTGATTCTTTTTCGCCTGAATTGATATATCAAATGACATTTGAAGATTTCTTAATCCAAGCTTAATCCTTCCATTGGCAGTATATGATTCAATTCTCTTAGAATTCGATTCATTTAATTTTATTATCTCTTCAAAGGACAACAATTCAGTTGAAATTTTTTTTGATGGACTACATGAGAAAATTAACAGAGAGAATAGAATTGAAATATAAAAATGACTTTTCATTCAATCTCTTTCAATTTTTGTTGAATTGTTCTGTTCTCCGGATCGATCTGTAAAGCCATTCTATAAAATACTTTTGCCTCTTCTGTATTATTTAATCTCATATAAACATCACCCATATGTTCAAGAACTTCTGAACTATTCGAGCCATGTTCGATTGCCATCTTAATATATTTTTCAGCCTCTTCAATCATACCCATTTGAAAATAAATCCATCCAAGTGTATCAAGATATGAAGCAACGAGTGAGTCTTTTTCCAGCGATTTTTTTGATAGTTCAAGCGCCCTATCGAGTTTTACCTTTCTCTTAGCTAAACTGTAAGCATAATTATTTAATAATGTAGATTCATCAGGATAGATTTTCAATGCTTCTTCATAAAAAGAATCACATCTTGAGAAATAGCCAGCATTATCAAGTAAGATTCCTAAATTTATCATTGCGTTTTTATTTTTATTGTCAAGAGAGAGAGCTTTTTCAGCATATTCGATAGCTTCATCATAAAGTTTTAACTTTCCTAAAGTAAAACTAATAGCGGTAAGTAATTCAGGATTATTTTGATTTAAATCAGAAGCTTTTTTTAAATAGTTGATAGATTCATTATATCTCTCTTTTACAAGCAATGCTTCTCCCAATGTGACAGTTAAATCAAAATCATCTTTAAAATATGGTTGGATTTTTTGTAATACGAAGATTGAAGCATCGTGTGAACCATCAATATAAAATTGAATTCCAAACTTTTTAAGAATTTCTAATTGAGTAGGATTTTCTCTATCGATTTTATTAAAAAAATTATTTGCTTGTGCTTCATCACCATTTAAAGAATACATCAAGAAAAGATAAACCACTGAAAGCGAATCATCTTGCTTATCATTTTCATTCAAAAGATCAATGATTATATTTGATAATGTAGTATCTTTAATGCACATTAAAGAAATATAATCCAAGAGAGCTTGAAGATTATCTTTGTTGTCTTTGTTTGATATGTAGAGAGATTTTATGGTTGCTCTAACCTCATCATATCTTTTTTCATTTATTTGATTTTCAATTAAATAAAGATTCGCATAAAAATAATCAGGAAATCTTTCAATCACTTCATTAAGTATCTTATTTGCCGAATCAGGCTTTCCCCATTCATGATATAGATTGATTAATCTAATTCGAAGTTCAGGATCAAATGGTTCATTGTAGATTAATTCTTTCAGAATCGATTCCGCACTTTGATAATTCTTTTCATTGTAATAAATGTTAAGAAGAGATTCAAGAACAGATCTATTTTCAGGTTGAATTTGAAGCGCATATTCATAAAGCTTCCTTGCCCTGTCTATATCTTTCGATTCAACAATCTTAGCGAGGTTAAAAATGGCACTTATGTTGGTTGAATCCATCCTGATTATTCGTTCAAGTGCATCTGTCGCAGAATTTAAATCTCCTCTATTCAAGTAGATTTGTGCTGCAAGTAAAAGATAATCAAGATGTATTGATGAATCTGGAAACTCAAGAACATTGGAAAGATATTTCAATGCTAAATCAAGTTTATTAAGCTTCAAAAGTTGAAGAGAAAGAGCATAACGAATAGCTGGAGAATCATCATACATTAAAGCTTCCTGAAATTCAAGAAATGCTTTTTCTGGTAGATCTTGTAAAGAATAAGTTAAGCCCTGAATTAAATGTTTTTTAGCTTCAAGGTTCTTTATTGTGATTATAGTTTCTTTTGGCCTATTATTTTCACCTTGTATCGAACTTTTTTGAACGATATTCTTCTGACTACATCCAATCAAGATTAAAACAAAAACGATTATTATTTTCTTCATTTTTCCTTCTTCAATTCTTTTAATTAGATAAACAATAATAAACTTTTTTACTGAAAATTTCTGGTTAACACTCAATTAACAATATGAATTCAATTATGACTCACAGGAACTACAGTCAATTAAGCTGAAATATCTCGATAAGCATTTCTATCAGAACAATAAATAATTGATTAAAGCATGTTTTTGTTTATTTATATACTTCACAAATATGTTATACCGTAAATTTTTATTTTGCTAAAAAAATTTAATGAAATGAAAACAATAAATTTAGCTGTCGCGTATACATGGGAATACGACGAGGATTTTATTAATGCTATCGAATTAGTTTTCAACTCTCGGAGTTTAGTTCTATTGAAAATAAGTTATGATAATCTGTTGACGATTATGGAACGAATAAAAAACGAAGAGTTAAAGATTAATTTTTTTCTTGATAGAGCCTCCGATGCTGAAGAAGATTTTGTCCCTCTTGCTAAACTAATGGTTGATAAGAATATCAGAATCATTAATCAGTATTCTAATGTTGAATTTGCAATCGACAAAGCAACTATGCATTTAGAATTTATTTCAAATGGTATCAATACTCCTTATACCATCATCATATCGCCATACAGAGAAAAAAAAGATATCGAACTTTCATTGGAACAACTGGCAAGACTCGGTAGACCATTTATCATAAAACCAGCTAATACAACCGGTGGTGGAATTGGTGTAGTTAAAGGAGCTGAAACTCTATCTGATGTTTTGAAAGCTAGACAGCATCTTGAAAATGATAAGTACTTATTACAAGAAAAAATTGAACCAGTTGAAGTAGATAATAAAAGATTCTGGTTCCGAAGCTTCTACGCGTTCGGAAAAGTTCTTCATTGTTGGTGGAATGATTTAACTCATATTTATGATCTAATCTCCCAAGAAGACTTTATAAAATATCAGTTAGATAAAATGGATGAAATAGTATATAAAATTCATTCCATTACAAATCTTGATTTCTTTTCTACAGAAATTGCTCTTACAAAAGAAAATAAATTCGTTGTGGTGGATTATGTTAATGACCAGTGTGATATGAGATTCAAATCAAAGCATTTCGATGGAGTACCTGATGAAATTATTTACTCCATAATCAATTACCTGACAGATTTTGTTACTAAAAAATAAAACAACAAAATTAAAACTTCTCTTCATCCAGCGTTTCAACAAGTCTTAAATAACTATCATATCTTTCGAAGGGGATTATCTCTTCTTCAACTGCTGTTTTAACTGCACAGTCTGGCTCATGAGTATGTGTACAAGTATTGAACCTACAATTCTTAGCTACAATAGCTATTTCACGAAAATAATGTGTGATATCTTCTCTTGTTAGTCCATAGGGTTCGATTTCTCTGACTCCTGGCGTATCAATTACAAAAGTATTATCGTTGAGTTTGAACAGTTGGGCTGTAACTGTAGTATGTTTACCTTTTCCCCAAGCTTCAGAAATCTCATCAACTTTTTGATTTATCTTAGAATCCAGTTGATTAAGTATTGATGATTTACCAACACCAGAGTGACCTATGAAAACCGAAGTCTTTCCCTGAATTAGTTGTTTGATCTCGTCAATTCCCTGCATTGTAACAACTGAGCTTTTTATTACTTTATAACCAAGAGCGGTATATAAATCATACCAATAATCTTTCTTTCGCTTCTTCATCAAATCATATTTATTGATAACTATAATTGGAGTTGTTTCGCAACTTTCAGCCGTAACAAGCATTCTATCAAGAACTCGATTATTAAATTTTGGTTTATCAACCGACACAACACAGAAAGTATAATCAACATTTGCAGCGATAAGTTGTTCAAATCTTTTACCCTTCTCAGATACACCTTTTATATATGGAGCTTTTCGAGAAAGATAATTCCTTCTTTCAGGGATTTTTTCAATAACACCAGTCCCATCTTCGTTTAATTCAAAGTCAACATAATCACCGACCACAATCAAGTCAGTATAAAGTAGTTTGTCTTTCTTCCATTCAGCTTCGAGCTTCAACCTTCCTCTTAGATAGCAGATTATTTCTTTTTCCTCATACAGGACATAAATGTTCTTACTTTCGATACGACTTACAATACCTTTCATTGTTTGCAAAGATAAAGAATGTGGTTTTATTTTAGATATATGCAAGAAAATTATGATTTCAGTCTTACTAATGTGAAAGTAGAGTTGATCTCATAGAAATGATAATGAGAATCCAAATTAAAACTCAATTTAAAATAAAAAAGTCAGCTCTTACGAACTAAAGAGCTGACAATTAAGGAAAGAATATCCAGAACTTAAAAACGAAAACTTGTGGTAAAAAGATAGTCAACTGTCTTCAAGGTCTGAAATGTGCGTGAGTCTCCGCTTCCATAATTATCACCGTGATTCTTCCATCTACCATTCACATAAGCAAAGTCAAGCGCAAAACCTTCTGGAGTGATGTAACCAATTCCAAAAGTAAAATACTTCCTATCATATGATTTCGGATCATCTTTAAATGGAGATAATTTAGTAAAATAACCAGCTCTGAATCTCAGACCAGTTTTCATCAAGTTATATTCTACACCAATGGAATAATCTATTACACTTCTAAACAATTGTTTAATATCTCTGTTAATTTTAGAAGTTTTAGAAGGGTAAAGACCCTTAATTTCCATTTGAGTATAGTCAATTAAGTTTACATCACCACTTATTGTTAAACCAAATCTGGATACAGAGAATCCTGCGCTAAATTCAAAAGGTGACCATATATCATATTCTAATTTACTTTGAAGAGGTGGATCAATATCTGTAGAAAATCCTGTTCCAAATCTTGAATAACCATCAACAATGTATTGTTCTTTGACTGTATTAATTGTTGGGAATTTTAAGGTCAATCCATATCTCAAGAAATCTTTAAATCTGTACATTAAACCAAGCTTTGCAGAGAAACCTGTTAATTCCCATTTTAAAGTTTCTTGGAAATTGAAAGATTCAAAATCTGCTGTTCTGGGATCAGCTGTGTCTGTTCTAATCGTTGCATCATAGATATTGTATTTATCAATTTCTGAATATTCACGATTTTTTTCGAATTCTCCACCAATAACACCTATTGTTACTCCAACCGAAAGATCTTTGGCTACTTCTATGGCGCCACTAAAAACTAAATTACTCTCTGTCCCTGAATTTATCGTAGAACCTGATTGATAGAGTCTACCATTAATTGGAGTATTTTCTCCTGTTTCATCCGTAAGGTATAACAAGTATGAAATATCACCTTTACCAAGAAGAGCTTGTATCATTGAAGTATTTCCATTATTATAACCTTCAAAGGACATTGCATCATTAAAGAAATTATTTCTGTTATATCCAAATGCAAAAACCAGACTCCCTCGAATTACAGGGAATGGAAAAACAAATCCTAAATCTGTTAATCTGATTGATGAATTGCTCATAAATGATTCATTGCCAAAAAACAAAGTATTATTGTTGTAAGATAAGTAATTTATTCCACCATGAAATTCCATCCGTCTTAACTGAAATAAACCTGCGGGATTATAAGCTGTAGCTGTGTAGTCATCACTTACAGCAGTGAAGGCACCACCCATTCCAAGCGCACGAGCACCAATTTTGTACGGTTGAAAACTTAATCGAAGTACATCATTAAAAGTTTGTGCAAACAGTTGACCAGCAATTAAAATCATTAATAATAAAATTCTTTTTTTCATTTTTTCCTCTCACCTGAATTGTTTCTGGAATTTGGAGTATCTGAACTTCTTGAGGTTCTCTCTTTATTTGAATCGTTTGAATTAGTTGTGGACGAATTCGAGGAACTTGAACTGTTCGTTGAACTCGTACTTCTCGAAGGCATTGAAAAATTACTCGGTGCTGAGGTTCTACCTCCGTCATTGTTGCGTAATCTTGTTTCATCGTTTCTTGGCTGTGTGGGTTCACTTACTGGAATTTGTAAACCCATCCACCAAGGTGGAGTATATACTGGTTCGTAATATAAATACATCGGTGGCATTGTTGAAGCATAAGGATAACTTTCAAAGTGCTCATAACCATAGCTTGCTAACTCTGAGCTCGAGTGACATGAAGAACAATCATTATAAAATTTCACACTGTGTGAATAACCGTTTTTCCTTACTTCAGGATGTTTTAGAATTGTGTAACAACCAACTAAAAGGACTGAAAAAATAAATATACTTATCAAAAATTTAAGATATTTCATCTTTCTCTACCTTTTTCGTTTACTGGAGCAGAGTTTCTATTAGGTGGAGTATCGAAACGAGGAGTGTATGATGGATAACTTGATCTTGAGGGACTTTCAAATCGTGGTCTTTCATATACAGGTTGATTACTTCTTCGATATTCATTGTTTTTATTCGTTTGAGTACGTTTTTCTTCATTGTTCCTCTCTATTCTGATTTGAGAATCATATTTTCTCTGATTATTGTATGATGGAAATGTTGAGTTTTTCTGAATCTTAAAATTTTTTAGTTGAGGTTTATCTTCCTCTCTATCATTTATTTCAAATCTTGAACTGTTATTAATCTTTCCTCGAATTTCATTTGTTCTACTTTTAATGATAATCTCTTCTTCTAATCTGGGAACGGAAGCTTCAAATCTCTGCCGTGATGGACTATCCCTTCGTTCTGGTCGTTGCTCAGGGGATTCTCGCTTGGGTGGGGTTCTATCTGGAACACGTTCTCTTTGTGGCACGGTTTGATTTCGTGGTTTTCTATCATTTTGTTTTGGTGGTGATGTCTGCTCTGGTGATCTTCTATCTTTTGGTTTGTAGATTCCCTCATTATCAATTTTTCTTCTATCAGTTGGAGTCGAATGAATTGTTTCACGATCTCTTGTTTTATTCGGTTCAGAGGATCTATCCCTATCCAGTGCTTTTTGACGAGATTGCTCTCTTGTATTCGGTAAATTTATATCGATATCAGAGGATTTTCGTCTTTCTCTTTCTAAATATCTTCCATCTCTCGATGCATCAAGATCCCTCAGTCGTGATCTTTCGGAAGCAACTTGCAAGTTCAAATCTCTTCCCCAATTTCCAGTTCTTATAGCTCCACTTCTCCCACCGTCATTATCTCTTAACCTTGTATAATCATTTTTTCTGTATTGAACGATTGGTGGGTAATATCCACCGTACCAATGAGGATCATACCACCAATAAGGAGGTGAATAGAACGGATTATAGAAAGGATCATAATAAACAAAACCATACCAGACTCGATAACAAGAATAATAACCATACCACCATGGTAAGTAATAAGTTCTGCAGATCGTGTAAGGATAGTAGAAATAATCAAAGTACCATGGATCGTAGAATACAGCACCACCAACGACGATGGTTATTCCTGGGTGATAATATTTATATTTTCTTCTATGGGAAGGATAATAATATCTATCCTCTTCATCTTCATAGACCGACTCATCGGTAGATTCGTATGTTGTATCCTCATTCTCATATTCTTGTTGTTCTTCAGTTCTCTTCTCGATGATCGTTTTCTTGCGCTCCCATCGATAGGAGTATTCATCATCTTCAAGTTTTAGTTGAGTATAGCAACCACTGAAAATAAATGCCCCAAGCAGAATAATAATCAAAACCGATAAAAAATTCCTTTTCATGGTAACCTCCGATGATTAATTAGTTTTATTCTTAATACAATTATCATACCAATTAGTTCCACCACAGAAAATTCGAATTTTCAAACGAGAGAATCGAATAAAATATTGAAATGTCTATTTTTGTTTAGTAATGTTTATTCGAGTGAACACTAAAAAATCATCGAAACAAATTCCAAACGAAATGCTCTATCACCACCGTATGGATCATATGTTCTATTCTTAAATATATTTCTAAAATCAAAACCAACGGTTAATCCTTTCCCGATTGACCATCTTACACCTGCATTAAAATACCCTCGTCCGCGACCAACTCTTCCTTCATCATCGTTTAAACCAAAATCATATTCAGCTACAATTGATACTTGACTTCCTATAGTTTTTTCAGCCCCTATCATAATATTCAAATTCTTATCATTATCATTGTTTTCAAGACTGTAATTTAGTGAACCATGCAGACTCATCAATCCCATAAATTGAAAATTTTTACTCGCAACAACAAAAAATCCTGGTGATTTTATCTCAAATCTTCTTATTGAATCGATAAATTCACCCTTTCCTTGAGAATCAAATCCAAGAACAATCGCTGGAAATGAAGGTTCTTCATCGAACAATCTTAGTTTAACATTCACTCCAGGATATTTGTAAAATTTCATTTCCCCTTTACCAACAAAATTTGCTGCACCATATGAAATTCCAAAATTAAATTGATTAAAAACTCCTACATCCATTTTGAGAATAAAAACGCCACCTGGTAGTTGCTCTGTATTTATTCCAAACATTCCTTTTTGAATTATTCCCGCAGTGTTCATATCAACAAGCACTCTTGGTTCAATGTCTGATTTTGCTCCTGCACTACCCTGTGAGAAAAGCAAAGAAAAAAAACATAGATGGAATAAAAGAACTTTACTAATTTTACTTTTCATATTTTAACTCCTGTTTTAATCAGGCTATTTGTGATAAAATTTTTTTTCAAATTTTGTCTTTAATTTTGCATCAATTGCAAGATTTGGAAATAAATATAAAGCTTTTAGTTTACAATTTTCCATCAATATACTTCTACATTAAAAAGTACGAGAAAATATTTATTGAAATATAATTCAATTCCCGAGATAAAATTTAGCAGATTAACAAAGTAAATGACTGTGTTAATACTTATCAGGAATAAAAAATATTTGATTCGTCTAATCTTCCAGTTCGAATCCTGATTTGTACCCATTTGTTTCACCTTGTTTTGAGACGACATAATCAAAACCTTTTCGCACTGAATATGCACCTATCTCACCTTTCTTATTAAGAGCAATAAACGCAGCTTGATATGGTTCTTTCATTATGTTCTTATTCTTTTCAATCAATCTTCTTACCACATATTCACAAGCTTGTTGAGGCGACATGCCTTCACGCATTTTTTCAACTATCAGGAATGAACCTACTGTTCTCATTATTGTTTCTCCAATTCCTGTTGCTCCAGCTGCACCAACCTCATTATCAACATAAAGTCCAGCACCAATAATTGGTGAATCTCCAACTCTTCCATGAATTTTCCATCTCAATCCACTGGTTGTACATGCACCGGAGATATTCGCGTCTTTATCAATAGCAAGCATAGTAATTGTATCATGAGTTTCATTTCCTGTCCAATTATCCTCTTTACTAAGACTTTCTTTCCATTTTATCCATGCTTCACGAGATTTTTCTGTTAATAAATTCTCTTCCTTAAAACCATAGGCTAAAGCAAATCTCTTTGCACCTTCTCCAGCCAACATAACATGTTTGGTTTTTTCCATAACGAGGCGAGCCACAGAGATTGGATTTTTAATATTTTGAAGATATGCAACTGCTCCTGCTCTACCTCTCCAGTCCATTATTAAAGCATCTAAAGTTACAATTCCGTTTTCATCTGGAAGTGCTCCATACCCTACAGTATTATTCTCTGGATCATCTTCAGCAACTCTAACTCCTTGTTCAACTGCATCTAAAGAATTACCACCATTTATTAAAATTTCCCATGCTTTCTTATTTGGTTCACGACTTCTGTCCCATGTTGCAATTACAACCGGTCTGATGGCATCACTATTATTAGCCTGATTCTTAAAACCAAAAAGTTTAATTGGGTTAAAGAAATTAATGCCAGCACCAATAATGGTAGAAGACAACAAAAATTTTCTTCTGGAAATGCTCATGTTATTTCTCCATCACTTTATGATTTTGTAGGTTGTTATCCCCTTTTTGTCTTCGAGTTCTATATTTAGTTTTCTCAGTTCATCCCTAATCTTATCAGCCAAATCAAATCTCTTTTCTGCACGCATTTGAGTTCTAATATCAATTATGATTTTTATCAAATCATCAATCATTTTTTCATCTAATGATTTTTGTTCTTGTAATTCAATCAAACCAAAGATTTCCTCTCCAATATCTCTGAATAATTTAAGAATCTTATCTCTATTTTGTTTTGATAATCCATTATACTTAGCGATGAAAGAATTCACATCTTTTACGAAATCAAAAAGTACTGCGATTCCTTCCGGAGTATTGAAATTATCATCCATTACTTCTTCAAATTCATGGTAGAAACGATCAACAGAAAATTCTTCCTGATTTTCAAGCTCAACTGCGGTTTGAACCTGATGAAGAGAATTTTTAAGACGTTTAATTGCATTTTCCGCACTTTGAAGCAGTTCCATTGAAAAATTTAGAGGAGCTGAATAGATTGTCTGAGCGTAGAGGAGTCTCAGAGCTTCTGCAGAATGTTTTTCGAGAATTTCTCGAGTGGTGAAAAAATTCCCAAGAGATTTTGACATCTTTTGATTATCTATGTTAAGAAATCCAAAATGTATCCAGTACCTTGCAAAAGGTTTTCCGGTTGCTGCTTCGCTCTGGGCAATTTCATTTTCATGGTGAGGGAAAATTAAATCATTCCCACCGGCATGAATATCAAATGTGTCACCAAGATTTTTCATAGACATAACTGAACATTCAATATGCCATCCCGGTCTGCCATTTCCCCATGGAGAAACCCAGAAAGGTTCACCAGGTTTTGCAGATTTCCAGAGAGCAAAATCAGCAGGATTTCGTTTTCTTTCGTTCACCTCGATGCGAGCACCAATAATTAGATCCTCAAGTTTTTTACCTGAAAGTTTTCCGTATTCAGAAAATTTTGTCACATCATAAAATACATCACCATTTTCTTGATATGCAAATCCTTTTTCCAGTAATTTTTTGATCAGCTCAATTATTCCATCAATATTCTCAGTTGCTCTTGGATAAACATCGGCTGGCTTAATCTTTAGTTTTTGAATATCTTCAAAAAAAGCTTGTGAGTATTTTCTCGCTACCTCTTGTGGTGTTATACCTTCATTAATTGCTTTGTTGATAATTTTATCATCTATGTCTGTTAAATTCATAACGAATTTTACTTCATAACCCCTGTAAATAAAATATCTTCTAATTATATCTATCATTACAAAGGATCTTGCATTACCGATATGAAAATAATCATATACAGTAGGACCACACATATAAATCTTTACTTTTCCGCTTTCCAGTGGAACAAATTCTTCAATTTTTTTATGAAGTGTATTGTAAAATTTTATTGCCATATCTCTCTTATTTTTTACTTAAAATAGTGAATGATGTTTTGAATTGAAAGTGTACTCGAATTTATATTTTATTAACACTTTTAAATCAATCCTTCATATAATTAGTGGTAGACTCGTGAGATAATTGAACCAAAACAATTCCTATCACAATGAGTATTATACCAGCAGCAATTTTCCAATTAAAATCTTGAGTTCTCTTTATAAGGCCAAATAAGGTACCTGCAATAGGCGACATAGCGAAGGCAATCGCTAATGTGATGCCAAGATTCGTACTTTTTGATAGTGCTGTGTAAAAACTCCACATTCCAATACTTCCAGCAATAATTCCACCACCAATTATAATTTTCAACCATGCGAAATAATTAGAGGGCTCCTGAATCATTTTCCATGAAGAGACGGAAATCAGACCAAGCAAAATCAATGCGACAAAAGTACGGATTGTAATTCCTGCTATTGGAGGAATTCCCAACTCACGTAAACCAGCTTTCTCAAAATATCCTCCGACCCCCCAAAGGACACCTGCAAAAATTGCAAAGAGAATAGATTGTTTCATTTTAATTTCCTTTTTATTGCAAAAATAAAAGCATCTATGATTTATGCTTCAATCGAAAAATTATGGTTGGGAACTTAAAAGAATCAATAGAAAAATAGCTAGTAATATTAATAACTCATAAAACTTAACTTCTACGTGTAGTGAATTTAATCAAAAAATTGATTAAATACTATTTGCAAGTGTTTAAGAAATTACTTAATATAATCTTTGTAAGATATTGAAAATTCGTAATTTAATATTGTAAAAAAATGCTTGGAGCTGAATCTCTGTGGTCAAGACGAATTGAGGGAGAAAGATTCCCGAGCAAGCTTTCTCCCTCAGCTCTGAGCAGAAAGGAATGTATTTTAATATGAAATATACAAAGTTGAATTCAGTTCACAAAAATTTAAATGCAAAACTCGTAGAATTTGCCGGCTTTGAAATGCCAGTCTATTATTCTTCTATTATTGAAGAACATTTAGCTGTAAGAAATTCTGTTGGAATTTTTGATGTTTCACACATGGGTGAAATTTTTATAAAAGGTGAAGACGCACTCAAATTTGTCCAAAAAATCACAATAAACGATGCCTCCAAGTTAAAATATGGTAAAGCTCAGTATTCTGCTATGTGTTATGAAAATGGGGGAATTGTTGATGACCTTCTGGTATATCGATTAAATGATGGTTTCATGTTGGTTGTGAATGCTTCAAATAAAGATAAAGACTTTGAGTGGATGAAGAAGAATATCTCTGAGGAAAGAGTTGAGTTGTATGATAAAAGTGATGATTATACTTTAATTGCTGTTCAGGGACCAAAATCAGCTGAGACATTAAAACGATTGGTTGACTTCGATATCTTTGAATTAAAATATTATTCATTCGTAGAAGGAAAAATTCTCGATATTCCTGCTTTAATTTCTCGAACAGGTTATACCGGAGAACTTGGATACGAAATTTATTTTGAGGGTGATGAAAATTTGGCGACTAAAATTTGGAATAGTATTCTCGATGAAGGTAGAAAATTTGATATTAAGTGTTGCGGATTGGGTGCCAGAGATAGTTTAAGACTTGAAATGGGTTATTGTCTCTATGGAAATGATATTGACGAAAACACAAATCCTATTGAGGCTGGACTAAGCTGGATACTTAAATTTGATAAAGATAATTTTATTGGCAGAGAATCATTACAAAAAATTAATCAAGAAGGAGTAAAAAGAGAATTAAAAGGATTTGAATTACTGGAGAAAGGAATTCCAAGACATGGGAACCAAATTTTTTTTGATGGCAAAAAAATAGGTTTTGTTACAAGTGGAACACTCTCGCCATCATTGAATAAACCAATTGGTTTAGGATATTTTGCGGTAAATTCACTTAAAGATGATTCTGTATTTGAAATAGATAATAGAGGTAGAAGGTTAAAGGCTAAACTTACAAAAATTCCATTTTTACAAAAATGAAAATAGATGTAATATTTAATTTATCAGACAAAACAGAAGAAATTTTTCTAAACAAAAGTGTCGTGGTGATAGATATACTCCGCGCTACATCAACAATAATTACTGCTATTGCGAACGGAGCAAAAAATATAATCCCTGTTGGTACAGTGGAAGAAGCAATAAAAATTGCTAAAAACCTTGAACGTTCAACTTACCTTCTTTGTGGTGAGAGAAACACCAGAATGATTGACGGTTTTGATTTAGGAAATTCACCGCTTGAATTTACGAAAGAAAAAGTGGAGGGTAAAAAAATCATATTGACCACAACAAATGGTACAAAAATTTTTCAGAACTTAAGATTTTCAAAAAACGTACTGGTTGGTTCATCATTAAATGTTAATGCCCTGTGCAATAAAATGATTGAACTCGATTCTGATTGGACTTTAATCTGTTCCGGACGTGACGGGTATTTCGATCAATCTGATGCGATTTGTGCTGGATTGATCATTTATTCAATCGATGAACTTCTGAACAAAGAGATTGAATTAAATGACGCTGGCAAAGTATCTAAAATTCTATACGAAATCTCAAAAGAAAATTTACAAGCAGCATTAAAAGAAACTGATCACGGTAAAATTTTGATTAATTCAAATTTTGAAAAAGATATTGAATTTATTTCTCAATTAAATCTTTGTAATATAAATGCGAAATTTACTAACAATATCATCAGTATTTTACAATGAGAAGAAGAAAAAAATCAATTGAACTTTCGAATGAGACTGTTGAGTTTTTAATCCCTTACGAGACGAAGAAATCCATTCTCGGAATTTTACTGATCTTCATCGGGCTTCTGATACTCCTCGGTATTATTTCTTATAACAGAACTGATAATGCTTTAATCCAGAATTTAAATTTCAAAGATTTATTAACTATCGTAGATAAAGATTCAGAACTATCTCAGAATTCAACAAGAATCAATAATCAGCTTGGTTTGCTCGGTGCTATAATCTCAAATTTTTTAGTTAATGATTTTTTAGGTTACTTTTCTATTTTTATTCCGATTTTACTTTTTTATTGGGGTATTAAAATAATTTTAAAAATAGATGATTTCACTCAACCAATTTTTCATTCCATTCTTGTCTTTTCTATCGCGCTTCTCTTTTCATCTATGATGGGAATCCTAGCTAACAGTCTAGATATAATTGCTCAGAATAAAGAATTTTATGGTTCAGTTGGATTTATGTTTGGTTCAATCCTGATTAGATTATTAGGTTCTGCAGGTGGAATAATTTTAGTTATTGTTTTCCTATTTGTATTTATCACGATTCTAATGAATATAAATCTTAGGGAGTTATTGACTAATATAATACTGACACTTAATTTTTACATTAAAGCCACGAGTAACTCGATTTTAAATCTCATCAAGAAAGAAAAAACTGATCATGAGGCTCCAGTCAAAATCAGGAATTTGAAAGAAAAAAGTAAGGAGCAAAAAACTACTGAGTCATCAACTCAAAAAACCAAAATTGAAATTATAAGGGAAGAAACAAAAGAGAACGAAAATGGAGGGAGAGAAACTTCAGGTTCAATAATTACAAGCTCTCAACAGTCTCAAAAATCTGTAGAACAAAACGATGAAAAATCGGAATCAAAACAGAAAGAAGAATTGGACGGGTTACCTCCCTGGGATGATTCTTTACCTTTTAATTTACCGACAATCGATTTACTTGAAAGACCGGTTTATACTCAAAATATCAATCAAGATGAGCTTACAGAAAATGCAAAGATGATTGAGAATAAATTGAAAATTTTTAATGTAGAGATCCAGGAAATTAAAGTTACTCCAGGTCCGGTCGTTACTCTTTATGAAGTCATACCAATGCCCAATGTTAAAGTAAGTACAATCACAAACCTAAAAAATGATCTTGCATTAGCTTTAAGAGCGAGAGGTATTAGATTAATTGCACCAATGCCGGGAAGAGGAACAATCGGTGTGGAGATTCCCAATAACTCACCAGAAATTGTGAAAGTTTCAAGCATATTTGGTTCTGAAAAATTTAGAGATTGTAATTACTCTCTCCCATTAGCTCTTGGAAAAACAGTTTCAGGAGAAATTTTTATTGAAGATTTGTCGTCAATGCCTCATTTGCTCATTGCCGGTGCAACCGGTTCTGGTAAAAGTGTTGGAATAAATACTATAATCAATTCATTAATTTTTAAGTTACATCCAAGTAAATTAAAATTTGTTATTGTTGATCCGAAACGCATTGAACTTTCTATGTATAAAAAATTAAAATATCATTACCTGGCAATTTGTCCCGATGTAAATGAGGAAATAATAACATCGCCAGAAAATGCAGTTACCGTACTCAAATCTCTTGAAATCGAGATGGACAAACGATACGAATGGTTAAGTCTAATCAGTGCTCGAAATATTAATGATTATAATGAGAAACTCAGCGTAATGAAACTAAAAGAAAAAAATGGAATCGAACTTAATCCTCTACCGTACATAGTTTTGATTGTTGATGAATTTGCTGATCTTATGGTGACAGTCCGACAACAAATCGAGGAATCGATCGCAAGATTAGCACAAAAATCACGAGCTGCTGGAATTCATTTAATTTTTGCTACTCAAAGACCATCTGTGAATATCATTAGAGGAAGTATAAAAGCTAATTTCCCAGCTCGAATAGCATACCGTGTTTCCCAAAGAGTTGATTCCGCGACTATTCTGGATCAAGCTGGCGCTGAGCAACTTTTGGGAAGTGGTGACATGATTTATATTAATAACTCTGATCCTATTAGAGTCCAAAATGCGTATATCTCATCAGAAGAAATAAATAATGTGATTAAATTTATCGAAAATCAGAAAGGATTTGCAATGCCCTATTTGCTGCCATCGGTCAAAAAGAATAAAAACAGTAATAATGGTCAATCCGGTTATCAATTTGACGAATTAATAGTTGAAGCCGCAAATCTCGTGGTTTCAAGAAGAACGGCATCAGTAACATTGTTACAGAGATTTCTAAAAATTGGATATGCAAGAGCAGCAAGAGTAATGGATGAATTAGAACAGATTGGTATCGTAGGTCCAATTGATGGAAGCAAGAACCGATTAGTTTTAGTGGAAGATACTGATACATTAAATCGTATACTGGAATCATACAACCTACTTTAGATAATCAAATAAAATTCTATCTTTGTAAGAAACATTTCTATAAATAGGTTAAGATGAGAGCAGGTTTTAATCTTTTAACATTAATTATACTAGTAAGTTTATTTAGTGGTAATGTAATATCACAGAATAAATTAGAACCTGATAACTTTATTAAGGATGTTCAAAACTTTTATTCATCTCTTGAAAATTTTGAGCTTAACTTCAATCAAATTATATCTACTCAGGTAATTCAACAGAGTCAAACCTTCAAAGGTAGATTACTCTTCTCAAAAGAAAATAAATACAGATTAGAACTTGACAATCAAATAATTATCTCTGATGGTATTTCGATTTATAATTATTCAAAGAAAGCGAAGCGTGTGGTAATAACTAATATTGAAGAGAATATTTTTTCCCCTCAATACATTCTTCTTCATATTCCTAAATTTTCGAAAGTCATTTATAAAGGTGAAGAAGATATTCTGAATAGAAAAGCTTTTCATTTCGAATTATTACCAATCAGGTCAAATCCAGAATACAAAAAATTAAATCTCTGGATAGATGAAGAAAAAATTATCTGGCAAATTTATATAGAAGATTGGGCGGGGAATAATTATCAATTTATAGTTGATAATTTCAAAACAAATCAAAAACTCTCAAAAGAACTATTTACTTTCAAAATTCCTTCCGGAGTAAGAGTTGTTGACCTCAGATAAAAATAGTTTATCAACTTCATATTCCATCAAGTTAAAAGATTTTCTAATCTATCTTTTTTCCCTTGCCATTGGCATTGCTCTACTCATTCATACATTCCGTGGAGTGTCACTTGAAGATATTGGTGAACAATTAACTGAAATAAATTTCACTTATATGATAATTTTTATTACCATGATAATTACAGGAACATTTCTCAGAGCGTTGAGATGGAAGTATATGATCTTATCTTTCAAAGAAAATGTTAAACTTCAGCATCTTGTTGAAGCTACAATCATTAATTATGGAGTTAATGTCATTCTTCCACGTATTGGCGAGATAGCAAGAGCAATTTACTTAGGAACTACTGAAAATATTTCAAGATCTTCAACTCTTGGAACAATCATTGTCGAAAGAATTCTGGATCTTATCTTTCTACTGGCATCGGTTGTGATTTCATTAATAATTTATGGTGATTTTTTGACATCCAGATATCCATGGATTAATTCAGCAATATATACCGGAGTAATATTTCTCATTTTATCCTTTTTATTCCTGTTTCTGGTAATTAAATTTCAGAATAAAGTGATAAACTGGTTAGAAAAATTTTTCCAACGAGTAAATCTTCCCTTTTTCAACCGAGCTTCAGAAATTACTTCTAAAGTAATTGATGGATTTGATAGTATAAAAACCAAAAAGAACTATGTAATCACATTTCTCTTATCACCATTACTCTGGTTTATCTACGCACTTGGTTCTTATTTTAGTTTACTTGCTTTGAATATGCATTTGATTCAACCTGTAGATATTGGTTCTGGATTAATAATTATGAGTATCACCACGATTGGAATCATGATACCCATTCCTGGTTCAACGGGTTCTTACCATGCATTCTGTAAAAGTGTTCTAACTATGATCCTGGGTTTTAATGTAAAAATCAGTCTTACCTATGCTGTTATAACTCATTTACTGAACACACTACCTTTCGTAATCCTATCAGCGATTATCCTTTCGTTGAGAGGTTTTAAGCGATTTATCAACTGATTTGAATTATTTAAATTGTAAAAATTAGAATTAATTCATCACAATCTGAATATAAACAGAAACAGATGGAGTAAATATATGATTCATAAAATTGCAAATTTCTTCAAGCAATTCTCCGGGCAATTCTGGCTTGTTATTATGTTTGAATTTTTTGAAAGAGGTTCATATTATGGTATGATGAGTATTCTTTCGGTTTACTTTACTGATTACTTATTTTTCTCAAAAGAAAGTGTTGGTGTGATAAAGAGCACTATTCAACCTTTACTTTACATTTTACCTATTGTTGCTGGTGCAATTGGAGATAGATTTGGGTATAAGAAAACTTTAATTTTTGCATTTACATTTTTAGGATTAGGGTATTTTCTAACAAGTCAATTTCGTGATTATGCATTAGTATTTGGAAGTCTTGTAATAATGGGAATTGGAGCTGGTGCATTCAAACCAATGATTTCAGGTACAATTGCTCGTATAACAAATGAAAAGAATAGCACACTTGCTTTTGGAATTTTCTACTGGTCAATAAACTTCGGTGCTTTTCTATTTCCTTTGATTCTTGTGCCCTATTTGAAAAACACCTTCGGATGGCATTCTGTTATGATTGCCTCAGCTGTTTTTACTGCAGGGATGTTAATTCCAACCATTTTATTTTATAAAGAACCACCACGACCTGAAAGTTCAAAATCTTTAATAGAAGTATTTAAGGGAATGTTTCTTGTCCTGAGAGATTTCAAATTTGTGTCGCTGATAGTTATTTACTCAGGTTTCTGGATTCTTTATTTTCAAATGTTCGATTCTGTTCTGTGGTATGTTAATGACTATGTAGATGCAACTTCTCTAAATAATGCGGTAAATTCTATCCTTGGATTTATTGGAATTAATCTAAACTGGAAATTTGATGTTGAGCATGTTACTGTTATCAATGCTGGAACAATAATTCTCCTACAGATGATTGTATCCAATATCGTAAAAAACACCAAGGCATTACCTACAATGATTACTGGAATTTCAATCGGTACACTTGGAATGGCGATTCTGGCAATTTCTACTAATATCTGGGTATTTATGGCAGGAATAATTATGTTTTCCATTGGCGAAATGACAGCTCATCCGAAATTTATCAGTTATGTTGGTTTGATTGCTCCAGAAGATAAGAAAGCGACTTATCTTGGTTATGCATTTCTTTATGGTGTACTCGGATCATTAATTGGTGGAGTTTTAGGTGCCAATCTCTATGTTCATTTTGTTGATAATTTGAATGATCCTCAAACTTTATGGATAGTTTTTAGCTTGATAGGTGTGGTAACAATTATGGGATTATCGCTCTATGGTAAATTAATAGCAAAGGGAAGTAAATACTGAAAAAGATTTAATTTTAAAATTGATATTTTTCATCACAACATCACGAGAAAGAAAAATTGTTATTCTAAGTTAAATTGTTGTATAGATGTATTTACATTAGAATTGTCTTTTTTTACTATAATTCCATCTTTTATCTCGTTAACTCTGTGAGCAATGCTCATAAGTTCAGGATTGTGAGTCACGATTACCAATGTTTGACCGAAAGCCTTATTTAACTCTTGAAAAAGTTCAATAATAGATTGACTATTTTTAGAATCAAGATTACCCGTTGGTTCGTCAGCAAAAATAATTTCGGGATTGTTTGCTAAAGCACGTGCAATCGCAACTCTTTGTAGTTCACCACCAGATAATTCTGATGGTTTATGGTTTGCTCTGTCTTTCATTCCCACAAGTTCTAACAACTCAAAAGCACGTGATTTACAGGAATTAAGTTTTTTCCCATCAATCATCATAGGAATAATCACATTTTCAAGAGCAGAAAATTCGGGTAACAAATGATGAAATTGAAAAACAAATCCAATGTTCTTATTCCTGAATCGAGATAAGTCTTCATCTTTCATCTTTAACAAATCCATTTCACGAAAGAAGATTTTCCCTTCATCGGGTCTGTCGATTGTTCCAAGAATATGTAGTAATGTGCTTTTCCCAGCACCTGATGAACCTATTATTATAAGAATCTCTTTTTCAACCACTTCCAGAGAAATACCTTTAAGAACATCTAATTTTAAATTATTGTTTAGCAGAAATGATTTCTTAATGTTTTCCGCTTTCAGAATTATTTTTGAATTTGACAAGTTCATTCTACTCCCACTTAATTGCATCCACTGGATTTAATTTAATTGCTTTTCTTGCTGGAATGTAACTGGCTATAATCGCGAGAATTACTGCCATTGTACCTATCAATATGACATCAATCGTATTCACATAAACAGGTAATGCATCGATGATATAAACAGTAGGATCTAACGAATAGAGTTTATAATTCATTTGTATATAACAAACAAACAGTCCCAAAAGAACTCCGAGCAACGAACCAATAACCCCAATCAAAACTCCTTCAAATAAAAATATTTTCAACAAACTCCGATTTGGAAGTCCCAGTGCCTTCAAGACGCCAATGTCTCTCTTCTTTTCAATTACAGTCATCAACAAAGAACTAAAAATTGAGAATGTCGCAACTGCTATAATTAAACTTAATATCACATAAGCGCTCCATCGTTCAACTATCATAACAGAGTATAAATCTTTGTGCAAATCAAACCATGTTCTAGCTGTATAAACATTCGATCCTTTTATTTTATTAATCTCTTTCTGAATTTGATTTGTAAACTTGATATCTTTTAATCTTATTTCATATCCGTAAATTTTGTTATTGAAATTAAGTAATCTTTGTGCCTGTGATAATTCAACATAAACATTGAAAGCATCTATTTCATTGTTGTGAGAGTTGTAAATACCACTGACTACAAAGGTTTGATAAGATGGGATAGTTATACCTGAAAGATATGATTCTAATGCATCTGGACTGACAATCACAATTGTATCACCTACAGAAACTTGCAGTCGACTTGAGAGACTCAAACCTAATAAAACTTTAGGAATCTCGTCGCTCTTCAAATCATAATTTCCTGAAGTTAGACTACTCTTCAGTCCACTTAATTCTCGATTATCCTCACAGGAAATCCCAATTAAATTAATTATTCGAATTACTTTATTCGAATAAACAACACTTTTACCTCCAACAAAAGGTGAGAACGATAAAACCTTGTCATTCTTCTCGAGAAAATTTTCTAATTCTAAATCTCTATCAAATCCCTCAGGTTTGTTTGATTCAATTTTAATGTGAGGATCAAAACTAACTAAAATATTTGTCACCAGATTCCCAAATCCATTGAAAACTGAAATTACAACAATCAGTGCTGAAACTCCAATTGTTATACCCAGAACAGATAACAACGAGATAATCGTGATGAAATTTATCTTATGTTTCGATTTCAGATATCTTATAGCTATAAATTTTTCTAGCTTCATCGCTAATTAAATTTAATGGATTTTATTATGTCAATCTTTGAGGCAAATCTTGCTGGAAGAAATGAGAACATTAGAGAAACTAACAGACTTATTGAAGATACAATTAGGAAACTATCAACTTCGATTGAAATAGGAACTTTATCAAGGAAATACACTCCTTCCGGAATTTTAACTATATTAAATTCTTTTTGTAGCAAGAGCAGAGACAATGCAAAAACATTTCCAATTACAGTGCCAACGAGCCCAATTACGAATCCATTAAGTATAAAAATTATCTTTATGTGCCGAGCAGTCGTTCCCAGGGTTCTGAGAATTCCAATTGAATTGGTTTTATCCATGACGAAGATCAAAAGGGTTGAAATTATATTGAAGATTGCAACAATTGTAATCAGAGCTAAAACTACAGGTATTGGTTTCTTCTGTAATTCGATCCAATTAAAAATATTTCTATATGCTTGAAAAATTGAACGAGCTTGATATGGATATCCCATTTCTGATGATAATCTGATACTATGATAGTCAGCATTAGCAGGATTTTTCAATTTGATTTCGTAACCAGAAATCTCATCATCAAATCCAAATAATCGTTGTGCTGTTTTGAAATGAATATAAGCATTCATATCATCGTACTCAGCCATACCAGATTCATAAATTCCTGAAACAATAAATTTTTCAATTTTCAGATGATCAATATCGATTGGCAAGACAAAACTCTGCAATGAGAATGCTGTAAGGGTGTCCCCTACTTCAGCTCCAATCTTTCTTGCTAATTTATTTCCTATTAGGATAGTTGGAAAATTGAAAGAATCTTTGAGTACATATTTACCTCTGATGATTGTGTTTTTCAGTGGAGAATAATCTTTTTCTGGTAAAATTCCCTTAAGATAAATTCCATCTTTAAATTTTTTTAGCTTTAGCAAAGCAAGTTGTCCTGCAAATGGTGAAATTCCCTCTAAATCATTACCAATTATCTTATTAATTCGATTTAATTCGATATCGGAAAATTTGACTGATTTACCTTCATAACCTTTAAGCACAATGTGTAGATTGAAACCAACAAGTTTATTCTCAATTTCTTTTTCGAAACCATTTAATACAGAAAGAGCAATCTCAAGGATGATAACACCTATGGTAACACCAAGAATAGATATGAAGGTGATTTTAGAAAAAAATTTCGAATTTTTCTGAAGATTTAAGAATTTTTTCAGAATTAGTAGAATAAGTTCCATTTCATTCAAATATAATTAAATAGAGATGATACTAAAATTAATTTCAATTATTGGAGTCCACCTTGGTCTGAATAAATTTCTTTCATTATTTATCACGAGATGAAAAGTTAAGATTTTTTGGTTTGTAAATTACCCCTTTGTTTTTGTATCCGTTAATTTTAACGATAACTTCTGAATCGAAAGATAAATGTCTACAAAAATCAAGTGATTCAGCCGGTTCGACTGAAAGTAACCAATCCCAGTCAATGAATCCAACATTGTGATATGGATCAATAGTGAAATATCCAATTTTGAATGATGTAATATTCTGGAAAAAGTGAGAACCCTGCGAAGGAGCAGTATGAAAATCCTTGAAGCTCGACTCAACGATAACCGAAGCTCCACCAATTTGCTCCCAGTTAACTGGGATTCCAAGCCATGGATCTTTACTTCCCCATCGACCAACACCAATTAAAATGTATCTCCGATTTTGGTTAAGTAGTTTTTTATTAAAATATTCTATTTCTCTCACTACTTCTCTGCTTCTATTTCTCTCATATTTATTTATATCAACAATAACGATATCTTTCAAATCTTGATATATGCCATTCCCCAAAACCTGAGTCGAATAAGAAATTAAATTATTTTCATTACAAATTTCGAAATCAACTTCTTCCAATTCATGACTTACAACAAACGGTCTCATTTGGAGTAAAGCAAATTCTTTTATGCCATTCTTTGAATTCAGATTAGAGGCAAATTCAATTTCTACATCGGTTCCCATTGCCCATTTACACAAGTCTAATATCAAATTAAGAATTTCCGAAAGCGGGAAAATTTCGTGTTTAAGAATAGGTGCAAAAGTTATCAGACGAGTTCCTGTTCTTGAAATACCATCATAAATAGCATCATTCTCAGGTGAGTATGTTGAACCAATATAATTAAGTGAACCATCTTTCTCGGCGTAATCTATATTGAAAGCTTTTACAAATTCTTCTGGTGAATGTTTAACTGACTTAAACTCTTCAAGTAAATCAATAGCGTAGAAGAATTGTTGCGTGCTTTTAATTGCTTCTTTTGTGGAATAAAATTGGATTAAATGTTTAGGATATTTCGGACAAAATCTTACGGAATTTCCCCCTTCAACAACAAGTCTACCGAGTCCGAGACAAACCTGGGCAATTCCATCTTTCGATTGTTGAGGTGAAATTGGATAAAAATTAAATGACTTGGCAACACCGGCAAAATCAGGATAAAATCTTCCATTTCTTTCATAACCAACAACTCTCTGAATGATCACTGCCATTTTTTCTTCTTCTAAACGATAAGCTGTTGCTTTCATATAATTCTTACTTCCCTGAAAATACATGGAAGCATAAACGAGTTTAATAGCGTCAATTAACTCGATTAATCTGATTTCGATATCGGTATTATTATTAGGAATCATCACAGTATAGTAAACACCAGCAAGAGGCTGAAATTGTGAATCCTCCAGCAGACTCGATGAACGAATTGCAAGAGGTGTCGTAACTATTTCAAGGAATTCTCTTAATTTTTGACGAGCATCTTCGGGGAAAAATCTTGCATCAAAGAATTTTTGTTTTATTAATTCATCATCTTCACAATTTAAAGCGAAATTGAAAAGATCATTTTCCGATATAAACTGATCAAAAATATCAGTTGCAAGAATTACACCTGATGGGACATAAATAACAACATTATTGAATCTTTCTCTTAGACCATAGTTGACAATCAACTGATTCAAAAATCCAAGTCCACGTGCTTTACCACCAAGAGAGCCAGAACCTATCCTTGAGAAAGAATGATTAACATCAAATGTTTGTCTATCAAATTCACTAACTATTCCACGCAACCTCATCTCACGATAAGATTTAATGGAATTAATTAAATCCATTCGTAATTCATCAACATTTGCATAGTCGCTAACTTTTTTTGGTCGCAATTTATGAGCAAGCCAGAATTCAGTTCTTGCCTTTAGCCAGTTAGAGAAATGATTCCTTGACGCATGATAAACAATACTCTCATCAGGAACATTCTTTATGACTTCCTCAAGCTCGAGTAGATTATGGGCGCGCGCAACTTCCCTACCATCAGGAGTTCGAAAAATAAAATCACCAAAACCAAGATTATCCTGAATAAATTGTCTTAACTCTTTAAGGAGTGTAGGTGAACCTTTCCTTATGAAGAAGGACTGAAGTTCTCGGGCTCTTTCTGCATATTCAGCATTACTTGATTGAAGTAGAATTGGAATATCCGATTGTATATTTTTAATTTCTTTTGCAAGTTTTAATCCAGCTTCAGGATCTCTTACTCCGTTTCTCTTAAAGTTAATATCAAGTATAACACCAAGAATATATTCACGATATTTTTCAAAATAATTCCATGCTTCTTCGTAAGTCGAACACAACAAAATTTTTGGTCGTGCTCGCATTCTCAAATATTTATGTGAAATATTCAGGCCTTCCGAGATAAGTCTTTGGGATTGAGTAAATATTTCAGTGTAGATGATAGGTAAGTAACTTGAATAAAATTTAACATTGTCTTCTACAAGAATAATAGATTGAACACCAACTGTCAGGGTATCATTTTCAACATTTAACTTATCTTCAAGATATTTTATAATCGCAATCAACAATCTATAATCACCCTGCCATATAAAAATTTTCTCAAAGATGGATAAATCATAATTCTTTTCAAGGTCTTTCAATTCTCTATTATCATAAGCAAGTAGAATAACAGGAGTCTCAGGAAATTTCTCTTTTAATTTTTGAACAAAACGAATTACGGTCGTATCTTCTATGTGGAGAGTCGTAATAACTAAATCAAATTTTTTCTTTGGATCCGAGAGATAGTTAAAAGCTTCACGAGCAGTAGTAACATGAAAAATTTCCGGGGCGTGACTTAAATTTAATGCTCTATATTCTTCACGGATTTGCTCATATAATCTACCATCTTCTTCGAATAAATAATAGTCATATAAACTTGAGACTAAAAGAATGTCTCTAATTTTAATCTTCATCAGATTCTGAAATTCCCAGAACCTGCTACCGTACTGAGTATCAATTCTAAATATTTCAGTTTTAGTCATTGATTTCTTGTCTGTTTATTATATAACTTATAAAAGATTTTGAAAATTTCAACTTACGACTTGTTCACTTTTTAAATTATATTTGAAATAAAAGGAGTGAAAAATGAAAGAATCTAAACAGGAATTACTCACTGTTGGTAAAATTGCAGAACAATTAGCCGTTCCAGCTACAAAAGTTAAAAAAGCAATCCAGGAATTGGGTATTCAACCAGCTGCAAAAAAAGGTGCTTGCAATTACTACGCTAAAAGTGATTTAACAAAAATCAAAAAAGCGATTAAGTAGTTTCTTCTCAATTGAATTTTTTTGACATCTTCGTAATCGAACTCTCGTTTGTGTGTTCGTGTCTAAGTTCTATACCTTAAAAGTTAAAGAAGGCTAAACTACATTTAGGATTTGATTTTTAATTCGCTTTGTTTTTTGAATGACCCCAAGAATTGTATATCAAACCTTGAAAAGAATAAGTATAAAAAGTTTAAACAAGAACTTATTATTTATTTAAGTCCTAATTTATGTTTATGTGATACAATCTCTGCGTTTACCATGAAGATAACATCCTCGGCTATATTTGTTGCATGATCAGCAAGTCTCTCAATGTGTCGTGAAAGAATCATTAAATGAGCTGCTGGCTCAATCATCTCATTCTGTGTTTTCATTCGTTCAATCAAAAATCGGAAAATATTTTTATTGAATCCATCAACAATATCATCTTTCTCACCAATTTGTTCCGCGAGTTTTGAATCCCGATTTATAAAAGAATTAATTGCATCTCTTAACATCGATTTTGCAACATCTCCCATTTCCATCACTCGAGATTCCTCAACTAAAGACTTATAATCTATCAATGGTTTGACTCTTTGAGTAATATTAACAGCGATATCTCCACATCTTTCAAGCTGGTTATTAACCATTAAAGCTGTCAAAATGAATCTCAAATCGATTGCAAATGGTTGAAATAGAGCCAGGATATTTTCACATTGAGTCTTAATTAAATTATCATATGCATCAATTTCTCTATCTTTTGCTTTAATCTGCTTACAAATCTCGAGATCAGAATTTTTGAGTGCGAGAAATGCATTTTCAACCATTTCTTCGACAAGACTCGCCATCTTAATAATGTTAGTTTTTAATGATTCTAATTCTGTCTCAAAATGTTTCTGCATAATTCCTCCTAACCGAATCTACCGGTAATGTAATCTTCTGTCTGTTTTTTCTTTGGTGCAGTGAAAATTGTTTTTGTATCGTTAAACTCTATTAATTGACCCATATAGAAGAAAGCAGTATAATCACTTACTCTCGCAGCCTGTTGCATATTGTGAGTTACGATAACAATTGTATAATTTTCTTTTAATTCAAAAATAAGATCCTCAATCTTAATGGTTGAGATTGGGTCTAAAGCACTGGCTGGTTCATCCATAAGTAATATTTCTGGATTTACTGCAAGAGCACGAGCAATACATAGTCTTTGTTGCTGTCCACCTGAAAGCATCAATGCACTTTTCTTTAATTCATCTTTTACTTCATCCCATAATGCTGCTCTTCTCAAACTAATCTCTACTATTTCATCAAGTAGCTTTTTATCTCTTATTCCTTGTATTTTCGGTCCATAGGCAACATTGTCATAGATAGACTTGGGGAATGGATTTGATTTCTGAAAAATCATTCCAACCTTTTTTCTCAATGCAACTATATCAATACTATTTTGATAGATATTAATACTATCTATTAAAACTTCACCTTCAACTCTTGCACCATCAATTAAATCATTCATTCTGTTCAGAGTTCGCAAATAAGTTGATTTACCACACCCAGAGGGTCCTATCAATGCTGTAACCATTTTCTCCGGGATCTCGAGATTAATATCAAAAAGTGCTTGCTTTTTACCATAATAAAAATTTAGATGTCTGGTGATAATTTTTGACTTGTTCATCTTCTAATATAACTTTAACCTGTTTTACTTTTCGCTAATCGAATTCTATATCTCAAAATAATAGCTGTAAAGTTTAATGTGAAAGTTAATAATAACAAAATTAATGTAGTCGCATATAAAATTCCTTTAGTAGCTTCAACATCGGGAGATTGAGTACTCATAATATAAACATGATAACCTAATTCCATAAACTGATCTGACAAGGAAGATGGTAAATAAGGTAGATAATATGCTGCACCGGTAAATAAAATAGGTGCGACTTCACCAGCACCACGACTCACTGCAAGAATTCCACCTGTCATGATTCCGGTTAAAGAATTTGGAAGAACAACTTTTCTGATAGTTTGCCATTTTGTTGCACCAAGAGCAAGGCTTGCTTCTCTTAGTTCTTTAGGAACTGCTTTGATAGCTTCTTCAACAGAAACAATTACAACCGGAAGAGTTAGCAAGGCCATCGTAAGACTCGCCCACAAAATATTTGGTTGGCCCCATTTTAATTGTACACCGCCATAAATAAAATCATCTATACTTTTCCCCACGAACTGAATAAAAAATCCAAGACCAAATAATCCAAAGACGATTGCAGGAACTCCCGCAAGAGTATTAACAGCGAAACGGATTGACTTTGACAAGATGGAATCCTGTCTTGCATACTCACTTAAATATATAGCTGAAATAGTTCCAACAGGGATTCCAAAAATTGACATAATAACAACAAGTAAGAAAGTACCAAAAATTGCTGGAAAAATTCCTCCTTCAGTCATTCCTTCTTTCGGAGATGTTGAAATAAATTCCCAGTTAATGTTTTCCCAACCATTCACTACGATATTCCCAAGGATAATAAAAACCATTGAAAGAATTATAAATGCAGAAAATCCTGTGATAAATTTTATGGAGAGATCAAAAAACTTTTTTTTCTTCATCACCTCTCACCTCCAAATTTTTTCATCAGCTTATTCCTCACATAAAATTCAGCCAGAGCATTTAGTGTGAATGTAAAAATAAAAAGAATCGAACCAATTAAGAATAATACATTGTAATGTAACTCTCCAAAAACAACCTCTGCCATTTCTGCACCAATTGTTGCTGACATAGTTCTAACCGGTTCGAAGAGTGAAAGTGAGATTAAGGGAGCATTACCTGTTGCCATTAGAACAATCATGGTTTCACCAAATGCTCTTCCAACCCCTAACAAAACAGCTGCAAAGATACCAGGAGTTGCAGCGGGAAGAACAACAAACAAAGCAGTTTGCCATTTTTCAGCACCGAGAGCAAGACTTGCTTCAATATAACTTTTTGGAATTGCCGATAAAGAATCTTCTGTTACTGTATAAATGATCGGAATTACAGCCAGGGACATGGCAAGTCCTCCAAGAAAAGCATTCAATCGATATTGATAACCAAAAACATTTTGTAAAAAACTTGCCATAACGATCAATGCAAAGAATCCAATCACGACTGAAGGAAAACCTGCTAAAATTTCAATAGCGGGTTTCAAAATTTCTTTCGCCCATTTTGGTGCGAAAGTTGATGTAAACAAAGCAGACAGTATTCCAATCGGTGCAGCAATTAAAATTGCAATTAAAGTTACCTTGAAGCTGCCCGTTATTAAAGGAATGATTCCATATCTTGGATTTGCAGAAATGGGTTCCCATGTTGTGGAAAATATATTTTCCCATATCGATGTTTTAGAATCATGAGATGTTTGTGATACCGAACCGATCTCTTTCTCTGATTTTTTTGTCTCAACCTGAATTTCTTCAAGACCGTATGTCTCCTGCTCAAGATCTTCTTCGGTATAAACAGATTCTTCGGGATGATAAGAAAAAATTGGATAAGCTTCTCTAAATACGAAAACAAAAATTAAAATGATCGATAAGAAGGAAACAAATGCAATGGTTTTTATAGCAACTTTCGCTAACCAATCCGAAAAGTAAAATTTTTTTCGAGTTAAATCATTTTCTTGTTGTGAAGCTTCCATCATAAATCAATATTTATCTAATAGGGAAATAGCCAACTTGCGTTACGATTTTTTGACCTTCATCACTCAAAATCCAATCAATAAATTTTTTCATTTCACCATGTGGTTTGGTTCTGAGATACATGTATAAAAATCTCGAAATTGGGTATAACCCTTTTTTTATGTTTTCTCTAGTAGGTGCATAAGCGGGTGATTTATCGTCTTTCTTTATCTTCAATTCTTTGATTCCTTTTCCATAAGCAGCTCCACCATAACCAATCCCATTTTCATCTTTAATGATGGCATTAACAATAGCAGCTGTACCGGGTAAATATTGAGTGGTTTTATCAAAATCAGCTCCAAGCAATACTTCATCTTTGAAATAAGCATAGGTTCCAGAATTATTCTCTCTCGAGTATCTTATAATTTTTGCGTCACGACCTCCAACTTCTTTCCAGTTATTTATTTTACCAGTATAAATATCCTTTAACTGCTTCAGTGATAATTCTTTGACAGGATTTTTTTCATTCACATAAATTGCCAATCCATCAACAGCAACTTTTATTTCGACTCCGGGACTACCATATTTTTCCTTTAATTTTATTTTCTCCTCTTTCTTCATTGGTCGTGATGAATTACAAATATCAGTTGTGCCATTGATAAGAGCAGATATTCCTGTTCCACTACCTCCACCCGTGACTTGAATAATCACATTTTTGTTTTTTGACATATAGATTTCTGCCCACCGTTGAGCAAGAATTACCATTGTATCGGAACCTTTAATCGTAATGGTCTCTTTCGCAACAACTAGCAGAAAAGCAATAAAAATAAACAATAGGATGATTCTTAGTTTCATTTTTTTCCTCATTTATTAGCAATGCAACATAAAATTGAATTGTTAAGAAATTGTTAAGAAATTGTTAATTAATTTAAAACAGTTAATAAAAAGTTTCCCAATAGATATAAAATTGTAATTTTGAAATAAAAAGGAAATAAGATGAATTTAAAACTATTATTAATTAATCTTCTGATTATTTTAATATTTATTTCTTCTTGTAGGAAAAAAGTAGACGAGGATGTTCTTGCTGAGACAACATTTATAATTAAACAGGATTCAAATGTACCGGAATTTGATGCACATTTAGCATATCAATTTATAGTGAAACAGTTATCATTTGGTCCAAGAAATCCCAATTCAACCGGACATCAATTAACCAGAGAATTTCTTTATGATGAACTAAAAAAATATTCAGATACAGTTTTTCTGCAAAATTTTAATTATCCTGGATATGATGGTGAAGTTTTAAAACTCTCGAACATCATTGCCACATTTAATCCAGAAAGTAAGAATAGAATTTTACTATGTGCGCACTGGGATACGAGACCACGAGCGGATGAAGATGAAAATCCGGTAAACCGTGATAAACCAATCTTAGGAGCTAATGATGGAGCAAGTGGTGTAGCTATTTTGCTCACGATTGCAAAAATTCTTTCAGAAAATAAGATTGATTATGGTGTGGATATAGTGTTATTTGATGGCGAAGATTATGGTAAAGAAGGTGATCTGATAAATTATTCAATCGGTTCGAAGTATTTCGCCGTTAATAAACCTGATTATATTAAACCCCAATTCGCGATTCTACTTGATATGGTTGGTGATAAAGAAGCCGTATTCAAAAAAGAACCGAATTCTATTGCTTTTGCTCAGGATATCGTTGATTTGGTATGGAATTTAGCTTCACAGATGAATTTAAAAACATTTTCAAATGAACTTTCAAGTTCAATTTATGATGACCACATTCCGTTAGGTGAAATTGGTATCAAAATTATTAATATTATCGATGCTGATCTAATTGGTGCAGATTCACCAAATCCAAGAAGAAACTACTGGCATACACAAAGGGATACAATTAATAACATAAGCAAAGATACTTTAAGAGAAATAGGTTCACTTCTTACTAAATTAATTTATTCACTAAAATTTATTGAGAAATCAAAATGAAAGAGTTTATTAAAGTCATTATTCAGATTCAACCTTTCAATACTGAGTTACTAACGGGAGTAATTTCTTTAATTGAATCCTTCACAGGAATGGAAGAAATTGAAAATTATGTTATATGTTATTTTGAAAGTTTTGATGATAATGATTTAACTTTTCTTTTGAATTTACTGGAAAATCTCCGAAAAGAATCACTTCTCGAAATATCTGAAATTCACACAGAAAAAATTGAACAGAAGAACTGGAATGAAGAATGGGAAAAAACAATTCAACCGATTAAAGTGAGTGATAAAATAGTAATTAAACCATCATTCAGAGAATATAATTCTAAAGCTGATGAATTGGTTATCACTATTGATCCAAAAATGTCATTCGGTACAGGTTATCATCAAAGCACCAGAATAATGTTAAGATTAATTGAGAAACATATATCTCCTAACTCAAAAATTCTTGATGTTGGAACAGGTACAGGTATTCTTGCAATTGCTTGTATAAAACTCGGCGCAACTAAAGCGATGACATGTGATAATGATTCAAATGTAGTTGAAAATGTTTATGAAAATTTTGAGAAAAACAAAGTGAGTAACTTTTGTTCGTTTACATTCGGGTCTATCTCAGAAATAAATGAAAATAATTTTGACTTAATACTTGCAAATATTCAGAAAAATGTTTTAATCGAAATTGCGAATGAAATTAGATACAGAATAAAATCTGGCGGTAAAGTTATTTTGTCTGGTTTACTGAGAGAAGATGAAAAAGAAATAAATGAGACTTATGAATCAATCGGATTTAGTTTAATTGATAAACATACGGAAGATGAGTGGATTGGATTAGTTTTTGAATTTAAAGCTTAATAAAAAGTTAGTTTTTAATTTGATTGAGATTAACCTATTTCGAATCTCACTATACAGATGTATTCTAACAATCAATTTCAATTGAGTACTTGCATGACCTCTGAAAGCCATGGCAAGACATTAAAAACAAAACCCGGACCGTGATGAGCGAAAAAATCATAATCCCCTGGAGTGATAAATAATCTATCATTCACAAGAGCATTTATTTCGCCAAATCGTTCCATTAACTGAGTTTTTATTTCCTTCTCATTCCTCTTTTTTGAAAACATTTTTGGTTCATAGATAATTAAATCAGGATTCAATGTCCTCAGACTCTTGTCATCAGGAATCAGCCATTCGACCATTTCATCCTCAAAAACATTCTTTAATCCTAAAAATTTCAATCCATCTGTTATGTAACTATACGCTCCAAATGTAACTGGTCCACCTAAATCAATTTCAATATAAACCTTTAAATTTTTCGGCTGGTTGATTTTTTGTAAGTAGTCTAATTTTTGAAGAAGTCGACTTTGTAATTCTCGAGCTTCACTGCAATAGCCTGCAGCAAGTCCCGCTTCAACACATCCAGAAATTAAATGTGAGACAGTTGGGGGTAAACGGATGGGATAAACAGGGTATTTATCAATCAGATTATTGATAAGTTCGAGCTGATAACCAGTTGTCGTAAAAATAATGTCAGGATTTATTTCATCAATTACTTTTTCTTTGTATGAATTGTAAGAACCAATTATTAAATTTTCTCTTGCCTCTTCAGGGTGGACACAATAAACGCTTACTCCTTTCACATATTCGCCAAGTCCCATTAAAAACAATGATTCTGTTATTGCCGGACTGAAACTGATAATCCTTTCACATTTTTCAGGGAGTAAAAATTCTCGATGCGTAATTTCGTTGTAGACTTTTCTTATTCTCAATCTAATTTTCTTTTTGTTTCAAACTTTCTTTTAATCTCTGAATTTCATCTCTTATTGCAGCAGCACGTTCAAATTCTAAATCTTTCGCAGCATTATGCATTTCAACAGTCAATTGTTCAATTAATTCCTGTTTTTGAGCGGGAGTCAGGTGTTTAATGATTGGTTGCAATGCAACTGAAAAGGAAGATTTCTTTCTGCCATAATCCTCTCTTCCTTTTCTCACATCAGCAACAGCTGTTGTCGAAAGAATTTCTTCAGTTGTTTTATAAATAGTTTTTGGGGTGATACCATGTTTCTGATTGTATTCCATTTGCTTCTTTCTTCTTCTCTCCGTCTCTTCAATAACTTTTCTCATTGATTCAGTAATTTTATCAGCATACATTATAACCAATCCATTTGCGTTTCTTGCAGTTCTCCCAGCCACCTGAAGAAGAGATTTTTCACTTCTTAGAAAACCTTCTTTATCAGCATCCAATATTGCAACGAGAGAAACTTCCGGTAAATCAAGCCCCTCTCTTAATAGATTAACTCCTACAAGAACATCAAAATCTCCCAGTCTTAAGTCACGTAAAATCTCAACACGCTCGAGTGAATCAATATCGGAGTGAATGTATCGAACCCTTACTCCGAGTTTGTCAAAATAATCTGTTAAATCTTCTGCCATTTTTTTAGTTAAAGTTGTTACCAAGACTCTTTCTTTTCGCTCAGCTCTTTTCCTCACCTCATTTAATAAATCATCGATTTGATTTTTCACTGGTCTGACTGAAATAGGTGGATCCAATAAACCAGTTGGTCTGATAATTTGTTCAGCCACAACACCTCTGCATTTTTCTAATTCATAGTCACCCGGAGTAGCACTTACAAAAATTACTTGATTAATTTTTTCTTCGAATTCTTCAAATTTCATTGGTCTATTATCCAGAGCTGATGGTAATCGAAATCCATGTTCCACCAGTGTTTCTTTTCGAACTCTATCACCATTATACATTCCACGGATTTGTGGAATGGTAACATGTGATTCATCGACTATGAGAAGATAATCTTCAGGGAAATAATCAAATAACGTATAAGGTCTCGAACCAGGAGGTCTTCCATCCAGATGGCGACTATAATTTTCGATGCCAGAACAATAACCAATTTCTTTTATCATTTCTAAATCAAATTTCGTTCTTTGTTCAAGACGTTGTGCTTCGAGTAACTTGCCCTGGCTTCTTAGTTCGTATAATCGTTGTTCTAGTTCTTTTTCGATCGATTTAATTGCTCTTTTGATTTGATCTTTTGGGGTTACGAAATATTTCGCTGGATAAATTACATATGAATTAATTTTTTCGATTACATTACCAGAGAATGAATTAATTATTTTCAAAGATTCAATCTCATCGCCCCAAAATTCAATTCGAATAGCTTGATCATCAAGAAACGCAGGAATTAAATCGATAGTCTCACCTCTAATTCTAAAAGTACCTCGAGTAAATTCAATATCATTTCTCGTGTAGTAAATATCCACTAATTTTCTTAAAAATTCTTTTCGATTTATTCTCATTCCAGTCTTTAGAACTATAACCTGACTCGCATATTCATGAGGTGCACCAATACCATAAATTGCACTAACGGAAGCAACTATTATCACATCCCTTCTCCCTTCGATTAATGCAGTTGTCGCTTTCAAACGCAAACGATCGATTTCATCATTGATTGAGAAATCTTTCTCAATGTAAGTATCAGTGGCAACCACATAAGCCTCTGGTTGATAGTAATCGTAATAACTTATGAAAAATTCTACAGCATTTTCTGGAAAGAATGACTTGAACTCACCATATAGTTGAGCTGCAAGTGTTTTATTGTGAGAAAGAACCAGTGTTGGTTTATTCACCTGAGCAATTACATGAGAGATCGTAAAAGTTTTACCGCTACCTGTGACCCCTAGTAATGTCTGATATTTTTCTCCTCGTTGAATTCCTTCTACAAGTTGTTTTATCGCTTCAGGTTGATCCCCAGTAGGCTTTAAGTTAGTAACTAATTTAAATTTTTCCATATTCAATAATCAAATTAGAAAATGATTAATGTAAATCCAACATCATTAAGCAAGTGGTTATACTGTTAAATTGATTGGTTCGTTTCGGGATGGGAAAAATATTTTTTAGCTGAGTTAATCATAGTTAAGGTAATCTAAAATATAAATTGTAAAAATTCGATTTCTTAAATCTGACGCATACCTCGGAATTATTTCTTATATTCCACTGAGCTATAAATTATTCTCGATATTTTTAAGTTTGTAAACTAGACAATTTTGCTTTAGAACTTCTATCGGGGATAATTATTAATATCTTCGACTTTTCCTGCTGCTTGCTCAATTTTCAAAATTTTTAATAAAGATAAATACTTCAATATAATTTAACTTTTATAAAAATTATGAAGGTGAAAAAAATCGCCCTCTTCTTAATGTACTATAATTCTAATTATAAAATAAAGCTTTGAAATTTTTTTGAATCATTTCAATCTTAATCCTCTCTTAATGTAATAAGCCGCAAATTGATTTTATTATTATGCTTTTCTAATTTGCATTATAAAAATGAATAAAATTCAACTACTTCTCGACCACTCGAAATTAACTCACCGCTTTTTATCAAATTCTAAAAAGTATAAACTTATGGAAGGAGTCAGTTAATGGGATGGTTTATAAAGACATTCAATTACTCCGTCGGTAAGAAATTACTTATGGCTCTTACCGGTTTTTTCTTGATACTTTTTTTATGCGTTCATCTCTTCGGTAATACATTCCTCTATTTTGGTAGGGATGCATTTAATACTTATGTCCATATTCTTAACGAAACGGATCTCGTTTATTTCATCAGAGCGATAGAAATAATTTTAGTTCTTGGTTTTGCATTTCATATCTGGGATGGATTACGTCTCTGGTGGCAAAATAGAAAAGCTCGTCCTGTGAAATATTATGTAAAAACTGTGGATCCAAAATCTACATGGACATCAAGAAACATGATTTATTCTGCATTAATAATTTTCGTTTTCTTGATCATCCATCTTAGAAACTTCTGGTATGAATTTAAATACGGACCAAGAACAGAATCTATAACTGATTACGATATTGTTGTAAAAACTTTTCAAGAACCGATTTACCTGATTTTATATCTGGTTTCAATGGTATTCTTGTTCTTACATTTGCATCATGGTTTCCAGAGTGCTTTTCAGACTCTTGGATTAAATCACAAAAAATATACTCCCTTCATTGTCTGGTTTGGACGATTTTTAGCGCTTATTTTATCGGCAGGATTCGCATCATTTCCAATATACTTTTTCTTTTTTTATGGAGGTAATTAACTATGGTATTAGAATCTAAAATTCCATCAGGACCAATTCAGGAAAAATGGACTAATCATAAATTCAATCTGAAATTAGTTTCTCCTGCAAACAAAAGAAAATATGAAATCATTGTTATTGGAACTGGACTCGCTGGTGCATCAGCTGCAGCATCTTTGGCTGAACTTGGATATAATGTTACAGTTTTGACTTTTCACGATAGCCCAAGAAGAGCTCACAGTATTGCTGCACAAGGAGGAATTAATGCTGCTAAGAATTATCCAAATGACGGTGATAGTATCTACAGATTATTTTATGATACATTAAAAGGTGGAGATTATCGAGCAAGAGAAGCTAATGTGTACCGATTAGCTGAAGTTAGTAACAACATTATTGATCAATGTGTTGCTCAAGGTGTACCTTTTGCAAGAGAATACGGAGGATTACTTGATAATCGTTCATTTGGTGGAGCACAACTCTCGAGAACTTTTTATGCGAGAGGACAAACAGGTCAACAATTATTACTTGGTGCATACAGTGCTCTAAGCCGTCAGGTAGGACTTGGTAGGATTAAACTATACACTCGAAGAGAAATGCTTGGACTCGTTGTGATTGACGGTATTGCTCGTGGTGTTGTTGCACGAAACCTAGTAACGGGAGAATTTGAAAGATTTGCAGGTCATGCCGTGGTTCTCGCTACTGGCGGTTATTCAAGAGTATTTTACTTATCAACGAATGCAATGAATTGTAACGCTACGGCAATCTGGCGAGCACATAAAAAAGGTGCATTCTTTGGTAATCCATGCTTCACTCAAATTCACCCGACTTCACTTCCGCTTCATCATGATCAACAATCTAAATTAACTCTGATGAGTGAAAGTTTGAGAAACGATGGAAGAGTGTGGGTACCGAAAACAAAAGGTGATAAGAGACATCCTAATGAAATCCCCGAAGAAGAACGAGATTATTACCTTGAAAGAATATATCCCAGTTATGGTAACTTAACTCCAAGAGATATTGCTTCTCGTGCTGCAAAGCGAATGTGTGATGAAGGCTATGGAGTTGGTGAAACGGGTCAAGCTGTTTATTTGGATTTTGCTGATGCAATTAGAAGGTTAGGTAAAAAAGTAATTGAAGAAAGATATGGTAATCTTTTCCAAATGTATGAAATGATTACCGGTGATAATCCCTATGAAGTCCCGATGAAGATTTATCCTGCACCACACTACACAATGGGTGGACTTTGGGTTGATTATAATTTAATGAGCACAATTCCAGGACTTTATGTGATTGGTGAAGCTAATTTTTCAGATCATGGTGCAAATAGACTTGGTGCAAGTGCATTAATGCAGGGTCTTGCAGATGGTTATTTCATTCTCCCTTATACAATTGGAGATTATCTGGCATCGCAGAAATTCACTCCAATTAAAACCGATCACGAAGAATTCGTTAAAGAAGAGAACTCTCAACGAGATATAATTAAGAGATTGATGTCAATTAATGGTAAAAGAACAGTTGATGATTTACACAGGGAATTAGGCAAAATTATGTGGAATTATGTTGGAATGTCACGGAATGCAGAAGGATTACAAAAAGCTATCCAGATGATTAGAGATTTAAGAGAAGAATTTTGGAAAAATGTGAAGATCCCGGGTGATTATAAAGACGTTAATCAGACACTTGAAAGAGCAGGTCGGGTTGCTGACTTCCTCGAACTTGGAGAGTTAATGGCAATTGATGCATTGCATAGAAACGAATCGTGTGGTGGTCATTTCAGAGAAGAATACCAAACAGAAGATGGTGAAGCAAAAAGAGACGATGAAAACTTTGCTTATGTTGCAGCATGGGAATTCAAAGATGTTGGTGATTGGGTACTTCACAAAGAACCACTTGTATTTGAATATGTCAAACCATCCACAAGGAGTTACAAATAATGAGCAGCAAGAAATTGAATTTGACATTGAAAATCTGGAGACAGGCAAGTCCAGATGCAAAAGGTGAATTTAAAACCTATCAAGTAAAAAATATTTCCTCTGATGCTTCTTTTCTTGAGATGCTTGATATTCTGAATGAAGAACTTGAAGCAAAAGGTGAAGAACCTATCGCTTACGAACACGATTGTCGTGAAGGTATTTGTGGTACTTGTGGAATGGTGATTAATGGTAGACCTCACGGTTCATTGCAGGGAATTACTACCTGCCAGTTACACATGAGACATTTCAATGATGGAGATGTGATTTACATAGAACCATTTCGGGCAAAAGCATTTCCAATAATTAAAGATTTAATTGTAGATCGCTCGGCTTTTGATAAAATAATTCAAGCTGGTGGATTTATATCTGTTAACACTGGAAGTGCCCCTGAGGCGAATTCAATCCCGGTGAAAAAAGAGAATGCTGAACTTGCAATGGATGCAGCTGCATGTATTGGATGTGGCGCTTGCGTTGCTGCTTGTCCAAATGCGTCTGCAATGTTATTTGTAAGTGCCAAAGTTTCCCATCTCGCTTTGTTGCCTCAAGGACTACCAGAAAGAGAAATTCGTGTGCAGAAAATGGTTGCCAAAATGGATGAATTAGGTTTTGGAAATTGTTCAAACATCGGAGCTTGTGAAGCAGAATGTCCAAAAGAAATTAAAATTACAAATATCGCAAGACTTAATAGAGAATTTTATCGAGCAAGATTTTTCTCTAATGTTGAAGATTAATCTGAATTTATTTTTCGTTAAGTACAGGGGAAGTAAAACACTTCCCCTTTTTTATTCTCTCAATTTAATTCCAGAATTTTTCAATTATTCAATTCACTTATATAAAAGTTTTTTGATGATTATATTGTACTAAAACTTAAGGTTAATTGTCATGAAAAAATCATTACAAATTTTGCTAATGATATCCTTATTATCAATTCTCAATCTTTTTGGACAAAATGTTAAAGTGGAAGATTATCAGGTACCAATAAGTCGTGCGAAGCTTTTCAGAATGAATGGTTTATGGAACTGGAATCAGATCGGTGATTCAGTAACGAATAATTCTGCAGCTACAGGGCTCATTTATCGGCAGTTTTATTCATCATTACCATTTGCATGGTTTTTCGATGCTGATTTGTCAGGTGGGAAAAATTTTAGTCAATACCAGCACTCTGTTAAAATATCATCGAGTATAAGAAAATATATTTGGGATGAAAAAGATTATTTCGCTTTCGCTGGTTTAGAAGCTGCTCATAATGATGACTATAAACAGATTTCCTCGAGTTTAACACTCGGTGGTGGTTATGGAAGGTATATCGATGCAACTGCACTTGCAAAAGCTGTGAGAATTGAAGAGCATTTAATTAAAGAAGGTATTATTACAGGACATCTTCCAAAAACAACCATGATAAGGATCGCCAATATAATCGATAGACAAGCAGAATATATAAACATTTACGGTGAGACATATGAGAACATCTGGTTATTCGACATTGAGAATGAGATTAGAGCATCGGGAATGTTGATTGGAAATCATATTGGTGCTATCGGTATTTTAAGAATGCGTCAAGTTTTATTTAATATTAACGAAAAAGTTAATAATCGATATTTTGGATACGATGTGAATGTAGGTTCAAAATTTATTCTAAGTACACCGGATAAATCACCTGCTGGTAGTCCAAATCTAAGTTTATCTGGAAGATATAGTTACCCAATTGGATGGAGATTCCAAATAAATGGCAATTTTGAGTTCTTTACTCCCATGGATTCTTCATTTTTTAAAGATATAACAACGAATTTTGGGATTGATTTTATTTACGAATTAAGTAACCGAATAAATTTTGTTGCCAACTATAAGTTCAACGCTTTGAAAAAGGTAAATATAACTGACATCACTGTAAATCATATTTTATCTACTTCTTTTCTTTATTATTTAGAGAATGAGATTTATTATGGTTTTACAACTTCAATTCAAAGAATCGGGAAACAAAAAACTTTTCTCGGTGTAGCTATGACTGTACAGTATAATTTATTTTAAATCTATGAAGAGTCAATGAGTTCTTATTTCGATTATTGAGATTTCAGGTATCGAGTGATATCTTATTGGCATTGAGGACATTCCAAGCCCACGGTTAACTATCATCAACATATCACCAAACCAGAAATCACCCCTTAAAAATTTTGTTTCCAGTCGAACTGGTGTTACATCAATAAAAGGAAATAGAAAAATTACCTGACCTCCGTGAGTGTGCCCGGTAAGATAAAGATGATAACCCGTTTCTTTAGCTCTGTTTGCGATTCTTTCGTCCGGTTGGTGAGTAACAATAACCTTTAATTGTGGATCGTTATTTTGATTAATTAGACTATCAAAGATTGATTCTTCAAAAGGTTTAACATAAGTGTTCGATAAAAATGTGATTTTAATCTTGCTGTCATTTATCATCAAAACAACATTTCCATTATCGATCATTTTAACTCCATAAAATTCCAGAGCTCGTTTAACTGAATCGAGACTTTTCCAATATTTTTTCTTAAACCCATAAAAATCGTGGTCTCCAATACACGAGAAAACCCCATAATTTGAATTAATTCTTCCAGCAAGAGATGCAACAATTGGTATGTAATCACTATCCCCAGAAATAAAATCACCACCAGCAAGAACTAGATCTGGTTCAATGGAATTCAATTTATTTATAAAATTGAGAACTCTTTTTTCGTTTGTAAACCTATCTGCTTGTATATCGGAAATAAAAGCAATTTTAAATCCATTCAGGTCTCTATTTTGACTTTTAATATCATAAATTCTTTTTTCTACAGAAACATTAACAAATTCATAGTAACTCCTCAATGGAATGTAAATTGCAAAGAAAATAGTTATATAAAGAAAAAACCTCGAGAAAGGTTTGCTTAATTTTTCATAAAAATCTAATCTTAATTTTTTAACTACGATCAGTAGAAGATCCAGCGGTATAAATAGCAAAACAACCTGAACAACAATAATAATTGAATACCACGATGGTAACCGTAGAATGTAATCAATAAAAAAACTTTTTGGTAATGAAAATTCATTTTCTGGATTAACTACATCATAGATGTTAAGTATTTGACTGAATACTGGAAATAAATCAAGAGCAATGATTACAGCCACGATAATTTTTGTGAGCTGTTTTTTATCAAGAGATCGATTCACTTGTAGTAATGAATTTCTTAATCGTTTAGAAAAATAAAATTGAAAGATAAATATGGTAGAAAAAAATACAAAAGCCCTTAGTACAATAACAAAATACATTTTATCCATTTTTGAATCTAAAAATTAAGTTTTGGTATTATTCGATGTGTTTATAAAATTCTTGAAAAAAGTTTTTCGCCAGATGTGTGTCTACAGATATCCAGTATAATTTTTTATTTAACACAAAAACATAATGTGTCATACCCATACCAAAACATCTGTAAATTTTGTTTGATCTATAATCAAAAAATACAGGATTAATAAAGACAGAATTTTCTGGTGAAATTTTATTTGTCATTTTATCAAGATCAGCTTTGGCTTCTGACTCATTTCTGTACAATGTAATATAAACTATTGCTTCACCACTCATATTTTCATAATACCCGATTACATTTTCATTTTCTGTGACAGGCTGATGATGGAGTTTGTTTATATGTATTTTTGCTGACTCACCACTTATCGTCTTGACTAGTTGTAAATCAGAAATTCTTTCTGGGAGTACCTCACCAGACTTTGAACAACTAATAAAATTCGGTACCAACAAAACAAGTAAAAGAAATTTTACTACTAAAAGATTAAGAATAGAAAATAGAATTGGATATTTGTTCATTATATTTATTCCCTACCAAGAATTTTTTGAAGTCTTCCGCTGGCAATTTCAGAGAGAATTAATCTGGCACTAACTTCAGCTCTCTCATTGATCAGATTGTCTAGATCTGAAGTATCTTCCCAGAATATTGACTTTAATTTCATTAATGAATTAGAGTTTGCTCTTGATAGTGATTCAGTTAATTTGTTCGTTTCATTATCGAGTTCCGCTTTTGAATCAACGATTTTAGAATAAAGTCCATGAATTAAACCCCAATTAGCATCTTTCCATTCTGTATCAAGTGATAAAGTACTGAAAGCGGTCAATCCTATTTTCTTACAAACGAATGGGCTTATTACAAATGGACCAATTCCGAGAGTCAACTCACTTAATCTGATTCCCGATTCATTTGTGGCGATAGAGTAATCGCATGCGCTAACCAATCCTACTCCACCTCCAACGATCTTACCATGCACTCTTGCGATTACTGGTTTCTGACAGGTTGTAATTGTTAGCAATAATTTCCCGAATGTTAGAAAAAATTCTTTAGCTTTTTCGAATCGATCAATCTGTAATAATTCATCGATTGATGCACCTCCACAAAACGCACCATCACCTTCGCTTTTTAACAAGACAACATTGACATCATCATTAAAACTAACATCATTGAATTCTTTCGCTAATCTTAATAACATAAAACTACTGAGTGAATTCCCCTTTTGATTATAAAAAGAAATCGTGCAGATTTTATTCTTGATTTCACTTTTTACAAATTTATTTTGTGACATTTGTACCTCCACAAACTAAATTTTTCGAATTCAAAATATGTAATTCAGGGTGATTTCAAAAACTAATAGAATCATGTGATGAGATCAGAAATTTATTTCGTTACTATTTTAGGTTGTATTTTTAGTAATTCGCATGTAGTATTGAAACATTATAATTGAATTCAAATTATTTCCCATTATCTCATTTTAAAATCAACTATTCAATAATGCAATTTCTATCCATATTACGAAAAGTTATCTATCCAAGAATATATGTTTATTATCAATAGAAAATTTAGGTAACTTTAAAATGATGTAAGCATTTTTGACACAAATAAAACAATTCTAAAAACTTTTCATTTCAATGCTTATCTTTGAAAAGAAATTGTCTTCAATATGAAAAAACAGAATGAGTCTCTATCGTTAACTATCATTATTTCTATAACTTTTTTAATCTTCCATTCAAGCTTTGCTCAAGATAAATTCTCATCCAATTTTGCCAGAGAATTAATTATCCTTGGGTCAGCAGGATTTTTTATATCCAGTTCAGTTCTTTTAGAAAATAATCAACCGATTTCGATAGAGGAATTGAATTCATTAAAAATAAACAACATTAACTTTTTTGATCGATCCGCTACTCAATTTTATTCAAAGGATTTGAGTGTTATAAGTGATATTCTGTTAATCTCTTCACTAAGTTTACCGGTATTTTTAATTTTTTCCAATCCATCAGAATCGGATTTAATGAATATTGGATTGATGTATTTAGAAACATTGAGCTTAACTTTTGGCGTGACAAATCTCACAAAAAATTTAACTCAAAGATTCAGACCTTATGCTTATAACTCAAATGTACCTTTAACAGAAAGACAAAAACCCGACGCTCGAAAATCATTTTTCTCTGGACATACTTCAATGGCTTTTGCCTCCGCTATATTCTTTATAAATGTCTTTAACGAATTGAATTCAGATAAAAAAATTTTTGTCACAGCTGGTTCACTTTCACTGGCAAGTGCTGTAGGACTACTGCGTTTCTTTTCTGGTAATCATTACCCAACTGATATTATCGCAGCAGGAATTATGGGAAGTATAATTGGATATGCTATAACTGAAGTACATAAGACAAAAGAAAATCCTTCGATTTTACTCAATACTACTCCATATCTCATCTCGATGAAAATCTACCTTAGATAAATTTTTATTAATATCTTCCGTATTCCTCAGCAAGTTTTTTTAAAATTTTGATATTTTCCTGTGGAACAAGAGGGGCAATAGAACAAGCGGTGCTCAAAATAAAACCACTTTCATTTTTACCAATTTCAATGATCTCCTTTACATCATCAATGATTTTATTCAAACTACCATACAATAAAGTGTTAACCGAATCAATATTTCCTTTTATGAAAACTTTTTTACCCAATCTTCTTTTTGCATCTATCAGGTCCACATCGCCTAATGGTTTTGGGTCCAGACACTCTAATCCCGAAGTCCCTGATTGAGTCATCAACTCAAGGCGATCATTAATTGCTCCACAAGTATGTAAATAAACGAATTTACCTTTTGATTTTATTGTCTTTACAATTTGAGATTCAAATGGAAGCACAAACTCTTCATAAAATTTTGGGGAGATAAATCCAGCTCCAGCAAATGGGGATGATATTTTAATCGCATCAATTTTTTCGTCGCACATTTCTGAAGCTAATTGTATCAATCCATCAGTAAATTTTTGAAGAATCAACTTACACTTATCAGGATTTTCTATTAGAGCCATGAGTGCATTTTCGTATCCAAGCAAATCAAGCAAATAATCGAATGGAGAAGTAATCTCACCATGGATTGAAAATTCATCGCCAACTTTTTGGTAAAGAATTTGAAAAACTGCAAACTTATTATATAAATCAATATCAAAATGAAGTCCTCCTGAAACAGGAATATAATCTATCTCAGTTGGAATTTTTTCAATATCAATTTCGTCGATGGACGGAAATATTCTATCACCAACAAACTCAGGAAAAGGTAAATCCTCTCTTATAAAAATTAATTTTCTGTCGTTCAGATATATAATTTCTTTATCCTCCTGTTTTTCAACCTGATTGTACTTTTCTTTCCAGTTCTTGAAATGACCATGCAAACTAACCAATATACCATCAAACTCATATAATTCTCTTAATTTGATAAGTCCACTTGCAAAAGTTTCTGCATCAAACCAGAATTCAAGAGGAGAAACATCTTTTAATTGTTGAAGCATGTGTCCAATGCTCATCTGACACATTACCGGAACTCTATCGGGATAATCGAAATTCATCGCAAGCAAAATTCTTTCTCGTGATGTCATGGTTAATCTCCTGTTTTAAAAATAAAAAAGACAGGTATAAACCTGTCTTGAGAATCTTGAATATGAAGTTTTATCATCTCAAAATCTTCATAAATTATTAAACAAGAATTAAACGGTTCAAAAAATACTTTTCCTAAAAAAGCGTTAACTCTTTCGAAATTCTTTAATGATTTTTTCGACTTCTTCTTCTGAAATTCCTGCACCAAGTGTGCCTTTCTTTGGTCCAGTCGGATATCTCCCTTTCTCGTATGTGTAAGTTTCCTTCAATGGAGGATTTCCTGCTCTAATTCTCATCCTCTCTTCAATTTCCTGAATCCAACCCGTTGAAGTTTTATCAGAATAAGAATGAGTTGTAATCGTTGTTCCAGCAAATGAATTTAGACTTGCACCCGAATCAGGATTTAATGGACTGGTTTCAAATGCGAGTTTTTTATAATTCATTAAATGTTTTGCTGTAACATTTTCCGATATAATTGATCCTCCCCAGGTACCAGGACCCAATGTCATCGATGGGTATAAAGCAGTCGTATAACCAACCGCACCTAGTGCACCAACTGTATTAACAAGAATTCTAAATGTGGGTTTCTCGAGAGCAAATTTCATTATGATGTCTTTATCGTTTGAATGAATCACAAGTGTATGACCCAATCCACCAAACTCAAGAATTTCAATACAACGATGACATGCATTCAACCAACCTTCCTCTGTGTAGAAAGCGAGAATCGGAGAAAGTTTTTCCATTGATAATGGTTCATGTTTCCCCACGGAATTTAACTCGCAAATCAAAACACGAGTATTGGGTGGTACACTAAATCCTGCTTTTTGAGCAATCACAGGTGCAGCTTTACCGACAATCTCCGGATTAATTCTCCCATCTCGGACAAGTATTTTTTCAACCATTTTTTTCTCTTCGGCATTTAAAAAATATCCACCATTTCGTTTACATTCTTCGATTACCTTTTCACGAATTGGTCTATCACAAACAATCGCTTGCTCTGAAGAACACAAAACTCCATTATCAAAAGTTTTACCTGTAAAAACATCCGCAACTGCTTTTCTTATATTTGCAGTTCTTTCTATGAAAGCTGGGACATTCCCTGGACCAACACCATAAGCAGGCTTACCAGCACTATATGCAGCTTTAACCATTGCGCTGCTTCCAGTAGCAAGTATTACAGCCACATCACGATGACGCATCAATTCATTTGTTCCTTCAATCGTTGGATTAGAAAGACAATTGATTAATCCCCTTGGAGCTCCTTCCTTCACTGCTGCTTCTTCTAAAATTTTCGCTGCCTCTAATGTGCATTTAGCTGCAGCTGGATGGGGTGATGCAACAATACTATTTCTTGCTTTTACCGAAATTAATGCTTTGTAAATCATTGTAGATGTTGGATTCGTCGAAGGTATAAGAGCAGCAACTACTCCCATTGGCTCAGCAATTTCTATAATTTTTCCATTTTCATATACATTTACAATTCCTACAGTTTTTAAATCTTTAATCGATTCATAGACAAATTTTGAGCCGAAGATATTTTTTGTGATCTTGTCCTGAACATTTCCAAATCCAGTTTCTTCTACTGCCATTTTCGCTAATTTTTCACGAGAATCATAAGCAGTATCTGCCATTGTTTTTACAATTTTATCTATCTGAGATTGAGTATAATGCTTAAATTCAAGTTGAGCCTCTTTTGCTCTCTTGCAAAGATCCCGAACTTCCTGGATAGATTGTAAATCTTTGTCAAAATTCATTTCAATCCTCAAATTTTATGTTAAAAAATAATTTTCTAATCAACAAAAGACAAATTTTAATATGAACTATTTGAGTTAAACAACAGCATTTTCAAGGAGAACAAATTTTTCGTTATCTACATCAATCATAGATTTTATACCAATAGGAAGTGTAAATTTATTTGTTATATGGCCAAATGACAAACCATAAATTACTGGAATATTCAAATTACCTAATCTATCAACCAATACTTCATACAAATTGAAAGATTCACTAAATGCAGGATTTTCTTTTTTTATTTCACAATTTGAGAATTGACCAAGAACAATTGCACGACATTTTTTCAATCGATTTGAATTAATTAATTGAGTTAACATTCGGTCTATTCGATAAGGTTCTTCTCCGATTTCTTCGAGAAAAAGAATAGATTTATCAAGAGAAAAATCAAATTCTGTTCCCATTAAATTGACCAGTAATGAAAGATTACCACCGATAAGATTACCCTCTGCTTTCCCACCTGAAATTTTTAATATCCCTTCAATTGATGAATTATCTTCTCTTTTTTCTTCTGGTTGACTTTCTAGTTCAACATTACTATTCCCATTGAATAAAATTTCTATAAAATAATTTTTTGTGAACTCATTAAATGTTGATATGCCAACTGCACCATGAAATGTGACCAATCCAGTTTTTTTATGAATTGCGATCAGCAATGCTGTAATATCTGAGTAACCAATGAAAATTTTCGGATTTCTTCTTATTAAGTCATAATTAATCATTTTCAAAAGTCTTGGTGAACCATAACCGCCTCTTGCACAAATGATAGCATCAATATCTCTTCTAATAAACATCTGATGCAAATCATCAACTCTTTCGGTATCACTCCCTGCAAGATAACCAGATTTTTTGAAAAGATTTCTGGAAGGAATTGCAATTAAATTTAATGTTTCGAGATTTGATTTTATTTTTTCAAAATCTTCTTCTGTGATAAAACTTGCCGGTGCAACAACACCTATTCGGTCTCCTTCTTCTAATCTTTTAGGTTTAATAATCTTTCGTTTGTATGATTTTTGTTTTGTCCGTATTGAAGTAATGGGCAATGCAAAAGCGCTTATCCCTGATAATAGTGATAAGCTCGAAATAGTAACGAATTTTCTTCTGTTCATTTTGAAGAATTCAATACTTCCTGAATTGCTTGATCAAAAAATTCGAAATTTCTCATACCAATGATAAATTTTTTCTGGTTACCTTTTTTGTCGTAGATTAAAGTCAAAGGGATTGCACCTTCCCATCCAGGGACAAACTCTATCAGTTCATCTAATTTTCTGAAATTTTGAATGTAAATTTTAAAGTTCACATTATTTGATTGCAAAAATGGAATCACTTCAGTCTTTAAATCTTCTCTATCGTCAACACTCAATCCTACAATTTCAACTGGTGCATTTTTATATTTCTCTGCAAGTTTGACAAGATCAGGGAATTCTCTTTTGCATGGCAGACACCAGCTTGCCCAGATGTTTAATAACAAAATTTTTCCTTTTCGATTTTTGATAAATTTTTCAAGTTTGACTTTATCGATATCTTCAACAACAATTTTCTTTTTCGATTGTGCTATTGTACTCGAAAGATTAGAAACGAATACCAATAAAACAAGAGCTATAAAATATTTTTTAATCATTTTCTTCCCTCTTAATTGTGCAACCAAAAGCTTTAGTTTCTTTTATTGTAACTTCTTTTCCCGAAAGAATCTCTTCAAGGGCATTCTTCAAATCTTCCTGTTTGACATTTTTTATTTTACGAGCATCATCAATTCTTCCGTGATAGAGTAAGTTAAAATCCGGGCTCAAGACATAAACTTCGGGTGTATACGAGGCTTTGAATGTATCCGCTATTTTATTATGATAATCCTTCAGTATAAGGAATGTTAAATTATTCTTCGAGGCGTGCGCTCGTATTTCGTCGACTGACTCTTCTTTGTTAGAATTAATACCTAAAAATGTAACTCCACGATTTTTATAATCATTATAAAGTTTTTCCATTCTTGAATTATAGTCATTTGAAACTGGACATTGTGTTGAGATAAAAATAATTACAATCGCTTTGGAGTTTTTAAAATCACTTAACGAATATTCTTTACCATCAATTCCTTTTAAAGTAAAATCGGAATATTTCCTTGGAATTTGTGAGAATGTTGAAGTTGATAATAATAAGAGTAATATCAATAAGTATTTCATTGTATTCTCCGTTATTTATTTTAATTATATTAAACAAAGTTAATCTATCGATTCAAATATTTCATCAACTATTCTTTCCCCTCGAACCAGGTCTTCAAATTTTTCTCTATCTCTAATTACATAATACTTATCTCTATCAACCATCACTTCTGCTACTCTTCTACGAGAATTATAATTTGAAGACATACAGAATCCATAAGCACCCGCAGTCATTATGGCAATGAGTTCACCTCGTTGCACTTTCCTAAATTTTCTATTTATGGCAAAAAAGTCACCAGTTTCGCAGGCAGGTCCAACTATATCATAGAAAACTCGCTCTTCCGATTTCTGTTCAATTGGTAATATATGATGGTATGCATCATAAAGTGCAGGGCGCATCAAATCATTAACCGCTGCATCCACTATCAAAAATTTTTTCTCACCGTGTTCTTTTACGAATAAAGTTTTTGTTACGAGTGCACCAGCATCCGCAGTCAAGTATCTTCCTGGTTCAAAAATTATCTTACAATTCGATTTTTTTAATTCTTCCTTTATTGCATTAGCATAATCGAAAACATCAGGTACGGGATCGTCATTATATTGAACTCCAAGCCCTCCACCCACATCAAAATGTTGAATTTCAAATCCTTTTCTCCTTAGTTCAAAAATTAATTCATTCATTAGAACAACGGCCTCATGAAAAGCAAACACATTAGTGATTTGAGAACCAATGTGCATATCAATGCCTGTGATTTCCAGGTTCGGTAAATTTCTTGCATACTCAAAAGCCTCGATAGCGGTGTCCTGACTAATTCCAAATTTACTCTCTGAAAGTCCTGTGCTTATATATGGATGAGTTTGGGGATCAATATTTGGATTTATTCTAATAGCAATTTTGGCATACTTATTAAATTCACCTGCAAGTTCATTTAATAAACTGAGTTCCTGAAATGATTCAATCTTAAAAAGGAAAATATTATGCTCAAGGGCAAGTTTAATTTCTTCTTCTGTTTTCCCAACCCCAGTAAATAAAATCTTATCTGGCTTCACTCCAGCAATTAAAGCCCGATATAATTCTCCACCAGAATTTACATCCATCCCTGCACCTAATTCGTAAAACAATCTGATTATATTAATATTAGAGTTTGATTTCACCGCATAATGAATCTGATGGGGAATATCTGAAAAAGCATTCTTGAAATCTAAATATCTTTGCTTCATTGAATTTTTACTGTAAACATAAAATGGTGTACCTAAAAGGTTTGCTATTTCTTCGAGAGCAACATTCTCACAATGAAGTTTTCCATTTATATATGTGAAATTTTCAAATCTCATTAGTTATTCCAAAATTTGTCAAAAATAAAAAAATCTTATAATGTTTATTAAGGATTTATAGTTATGAAAAATTATCTAATTCAAAGAAATCCAATTATAATTCCCGCTGAGGGAGAAAAGATAATCAAAGAATATTTCGGAATTCCATCAACTAACACTACATCATTTAGTTTAGCTTACATGATAGCTCCACCTGGGTGGAGTGAACCCTTCCAGTGTCCCGATTTTGATGAGATTACTTTTGTACTCAAAGGTCAAAAAATGATTGAGATAGAGAATGAAAGAATAATACTGAATGCGGGAGAGAGTATACTGGTGTTTAAGAAAAATCGCGTTCGTTATTCAAATCCTTTTGATGATCCAGTAGAATACATCTCTATCTGCATTCCCGCATTTTCGATTAATAGTGTTCACCGAAATCAAATTTGATAAAGTTATTTAAATTAAAAATAAAAATGGAATTGCATCACGAAAGCATCATTCTTTTCAATCTTTGGATTTTCGATATTCAATCTGTATTGTGGCTTAATCTCAACAAAACTGTATGGATAAAAATCTAATCCAAGGATTAAATGAGAAAAATAATTCGTAGATTTAGTATCTTGAAACATCCTATCATATCTCGCTACCAGGTCTAATCCACTTACCAATCGATATGATGTCTCCAGCATAAGTGCAGCAGATTTATTCTTACCAAAGTAATCCTGTGCTAATACATACTCACTAAGTAAACTAAATCTTCGAAATCCAATTCCACCAAATAAGGAAGTCAGGTTAAATTTTTCTTTATTTAAATTTCTATAGATACCGTATGAAGCACCAAAAAGCAGATTTATAAAATCTACAGTTGGAGTTAATTCAAATCTTAGATTGTAGGATGGATCCGATGTAAATGGAAATTTATCCTGCCCAATACTAAAAGTAACAAAACCATAATCAAAGGGATAAATTCCAAGTTCAATTCCAGTTTGAGAATATCCTGATTCAAAGATCAAACCATTACTACCCCCGGTAGCTAAGACTCCTAAATCGCCATTTCTGGTATAAGCTGTATGGTCATCCAGACGAACACCAAAGTTCGGTGAGAAAGTACCAATTTTTAGATAACCATCTAACGCTAATACTTTTAATACTCCAAAACCCTCAAAATATCCACGGTAAATATCGTAAGTTGTAACAAAATCAATTTCGTCGCTCAATGTAAAACTCGAATAAATTCCAGCTGCCATTTTTTGAAAATCTGTCTTCTTCAATTCCTGTGAATAAAGATACTGATAGCGAAAATCAAAACCTATTGAAATATTTTCATTTAGCGATGGACTGATCTCATTCTTAGAAGTTCGAAACATTTTCAAATTATTTTTCCCATACCTCCAACCATCTTCATTCCGAATTTTACCACCGGTCGGATTTGTATGACAATCTTTACATTGATTCCCACGCATTAGTGCAAACCTGGGAACAGCATCCATTTCAACAAAAATGAATAGACTTAGAAAGATAAATATTATTTTCATAGTTAATCCTTTTTCTACATTATAAAGAAGTGTAATGTTTTATACAATGACCTGTTTAAGGGATTTGATTATTTTTGATAAAAAGGAGTAATTGGATGTTAATCTATCAATTCTATTCCGTGTTGATTTTGATACATGTAATTTCAGTTATAGTATGGCTGGGATTTTTCCCAGTTGAATTAAATTTGATAAAATCAATAAAAAAAGAAATAAATATTGATATAAAGACTTTGTTGATTAATAAACTACTCTCTCTTAAAAACCTAACAGGTATGATTGGTTCAATTGGGATATTATTGACAGGAATTCTGATGGTACTAATTTCACCTTTTTATAATTTTTTTGAATTCAAAGCAAACCACTGGTTAACGACAAAACAAATTTTATTCATACTAATATTGATTATAACATTCGTTATTATTATACCAGTTTCGAAAAAAATTAGAAATTCCCACGATTCTAAAAATGAACAGTTGTTCGATAGATTTATTAAATGGACATTTGTTGAAAAATCTCTGGTGTTCGTTAATTTCCTTTTAGGATTTCTACACAAATATTATTTCTAATTCTCATTCCTTTAATATTCAATTCATATTTAAAAAAGTTAGAGCCCGTGCAGGCCAGCGGGCTCTATTGAATAAGAGAGTAGAGAGCTGAGGTGGGAAACTTCAAAAACTCATTACGGAATCACTATCATTAAAATTAGAAGAATTACCAGTAATGCAGTATAAATTAGAAGCTCTTTTATTTCCTTATTCTGTTTTAATGTTGTTTCTTTCATTTTTCACTCCTCCATTTTTTTCTGATGCTAACATAACTCATCAAGAATTTTAAATCATTAAGAACTGACTGAGATATATGTAGGAAAATACGCGCAGATATTTAGATGGAATTAGATGGGAGTTTAACCGAAATGAATATAGAAAGTTATTATTTTAAGCATCAAACTCGATTTGATGATCTATACAGTAACGTACGATTTCGGAATTACTACTGAGACCTAATTTTTGTAAAATTCGCAAACGATAAGACGTGACTGTTTTTTCACTAATTTTTAAGTAATTCGCTATTTCTTTAGCTCTCCAGCCCTTTGCAATTAACTTCAGTACTTGAAATTCTCTATCTGATAACTTCAAATGTGGTTCGACTAATTGCCCCTTATTCTTAATAATACGTTCTTTCATTGAATCGCTGAGAACTTTTTTACCATGTGCTACTTCTTTTATAACATTTAGAACATCTAATGGTTGTGTTCTCTTCGTAATATAAGCGCTTGCGCCAGCCTGAAGTACTCTCTGCTCATATTGATCTTCAGGATGCATACTAAAAACAAGTACAGGTAAATCAGGAAATTCAATTTTAATTTGTTTTAAACAATCTAATCCACTCATTTCAGGCATTGACATATCAAGAACAATAACATCAAGATTAGTAGATCTTACTAATTGAAGTGCCTCAATACCATTTTCAGCCTCAGCCACAACCTTTATTTCTGGATCATTTTCTATCATTTTCTTGAAACCTTCACGCACAACGGCGTGATCGTCGGCTATTAAAACTTTTATCATTTTACTTCTCCGTTTAATGGTAATTTAAAGATAACTTTAGTTCCTTTGTTTGGTTTAGATTCTATTATTAATTCTCCTTTGCAAGCATATGCTCTTTCTTTCATTCCAATCAAACCAATAGAATGAGGATCAGATAATTTCTCTTCAGAAATTCCAATCCCATCATCGTTTATTTCCATTATAAAATTATCATTACGCAAATTTAAATCAATACATACTTTATTCGCCTTCGAATGTCTCGCTACATTTGTTAGTGACTCCTGAAGAATTCTAAAGATAACAGTCGCTAACGATTTTGATAAATTTAATTCACTAAATCCGATATTTAATTCTGTCAATATGTTTGTTCTTTTTTGAAATTTTGAAACTTCCCATTCAATTGCAGGAATTAAACCTAAATCATCCAAAATAGCTGGCCTTAATTCAGAAGAAATCCTTTGAACTGAACTAATTAATTGATCAATCAAATCGTTTATCCTATCTAAAACCCCTTCAAGTTCGGTCTCTCTTTTGGTTCTCATTGTTCTGACTGAAGAAAATTCAAAATACAAACCGGTTAATTGTTGCCCCAATTCATCATGAATTTCTCTAGCAATTTTTGTCCTTTCATCTTCACGAACTGATTGCAAATGTAAAGCCAGACGACGATATTTTTCTTCGGATAGTTTAATTTTTCTTTCATATTCCTTTTGTTCAGAAATATCGCGAAAGATACTCAATAACATTCGCTTATTATTTTGAAGATCAATAAATGAATTGGAGATTTCTACAGGTATTTCTTTTCCATTCCACAATTTGATAGTAGTAGATTGACGATTTGGAATATTTGAAGTTCTTATATTTTCCCTGAATTTTTCAAGATCACTGAGATTTTGGTCAAGGTAACATACATTGTAATTCTGACCAATTAATTTTTCGTATGGCATTTCCACGAGATCCATAAAAGCTTTATTGACGAGTTTGATTCTTGCTTCTTCATCAACAAGACGCATTCCATCTGCAGAATTCTCCCATACATTTCTGAACATCTCTTCATTTTGAATGAGTGCAAGCTCAGTGATTTTTCTTTGAGTTATGTCTTCACCAATGAATAATAAACCTGTAATTTCACCAATATCGTTTACAAGTGGAGATGCAGTTAAATTCATCCAGAGCTGTGTTCCATCTTTATGACGAAATACTAACTCTGCCACTTGTGGCAATAATTTCTCTCGAGCAATTCGAGTTAGATCTTTAATCTTCTGTATAGAGATTTTATCAGATTCATCAATCAATTTATCAATGATGTTAATACCGAGAATTTCATTTGCTTTATATCCCAATATATTTTCAGATCCAGAATTCCAGTATTTTATTATTCCACCTAAATCGGTTGTAAAGATAGAAATTAGTATAGAACTTTCAAGAATGCTCGATAAGAATATATTCGTCTCTTTTAATTGCTTCTCAAATAGCATTAATCCTATTAAACCACCAATTGAGCCTGCAGCAGTTTTTAGAACAGCTTTTTCTGAATCTGACCATTCTCTCTCCCTGTTGCAATCATCTAAACCAATAAAGCCCCAAAACAATTCGCCAATAAAAATTGGAATTATTAATATAGATTTTATACCTTGAGGTTCTAAGATATCCCTCTCTTCCAAAGACATTTGTCTAACAATTCCAGAGTAAATCTCACCTTTAATTACTTTATTAAAGAGTGGTGCTCCATATGGAGAAGAATATGGTAGATTTTGCAGTAAAGGGTTACCAATTTGTGGTTCAATCCCCTCTCTGCACCACTCATATTTCCGAGACATTAACAACTCATTTGTTTCAGGATCACGATGATTTTCAAATACATAAACTCGATCTACTTTTGTTGCCCCACCCAGAATTTTTAGAGCCTGACTGATTGCTTGCGAATGATCTGGATTAACTAGTAAGATTATTGATGCATTTGCAATTGAAGTAAGTAAATTATCTTTTTTCCTTAATTCTTCCTCGGCTTTTATTCTCTCGGTTACATCTCTTGCTATACCTCGGATAGCTTTTGGTTTATGATATTCTTTAACGATAGAGTTTTGATACTCAAATATTCTTTCTTCACCGTTACTTGATTTTAATTTTAAGGTACCTTTAGCTACTTCTTTATTATCTAAGGAATGAATGTAACTATAAAAAACGCTGTTAGGAATATCAAAAATCTTTTGAAAATGTTTTCCGATTAATTCTTCTGGTGAATAACCGAGTATTGATTGAGCAGCATTATTTATTTTAAGAATAACTCCATCGAACTGATGCACATAAACCAAATCCGAAACATTATTAAAAAGATCAGCATACATTTTTTCAGATTTTCTAATCTCTTCGAGCTTTTCTTGCTGAAGATGTAATAATTTTCTATTACTAACCATTACACTGATTATAATAAGCCCTATGAAGATTACAACAAGAATAGAACCCGCAAGAACTATCCACCATATGTTCTGGCTGATCTCTGCCATAGAAAAACCATAATATAAATCATTACGAGTGCAATATGAATTAAATTATGTATAATCCATATTTCCTTTATCTCATTGCTTAATGCGAAAACAAAAATATTTCCTCCAAAATACATCATGTAAGTAATTGTTAATAAAAATCTATAATCTCTGATTCTGACGATCAAGTTTTTCGAAAGATAATCTACCAGATACATTGATGAAATGATTAATATTAAAATCGCACTAAGAGTTAAAGAATAATTATCTAACTTATCAATAGTTTCTAAAAAAATCTTATTCACTGTCACCATGATTGTAAAAATTACCATTAATAATATCACTATCCTTTTGAATACACTCGATTCAAACAGGTTATAATAAAACAAACTTAAAAAGAAAAATTCAACAAGTGTGTAGATGTGAAGAGTCCATAGATTATTTTTATAAACAATAGCGTAATAAACAGATAAAACACTGAGAATAAAACTTGTTGTAATAAGAAAATAAACTATTCTCAATGGTTTATCAAAGTACTTATATACAAAAAGTCCCACTGTGAACGGGAAAAAATCAGAAAGAGTAACAGCAATAAAGAATATCTTTAGCATATCATAAATTTAATTTTGATTCCTCCAAACACCATGGTGGGCACGGTAATCCTCGATTTAGAATCGTTCCATTTTCTAAATCCTGTCCTTCTTCGTTTACACCGACAATAACTAATTCCGGTTTTCCATCTTCATTTTGAGCATAATAAATTCTAATTCCAACACAACCTTCCTGCCCCAATAATTTTTCGAGCGCTTCTTTACCAAAATAATGAGCCTTAATAGAGAAATCTTTCTGACTATTACGAAAATTTGAAATCAGCTTAATCGCTTCTTCAAGAGAAATGTGATGGTCCTCTTTACCTGTGAATGCCATTATAAATCTCCTTTTTTAATATATATTTTACTTAAAAATAAGATTAGAATCAATCTTTTTCAAAAGATGGAAGGATTCTTTATTAATTGATTTGAAATTAAGGAATGGTTGAATCAAATTTAATCTTTTAATGTATCTTCGTGTTTTTCAAGAACACTTAATTCGATTTGCAAAAATTCTCTGATCTTAATTTCTAAATCTCTTTTCAGTCTTTCGAGCTCCTGGATTTTCTTTTTTGCATCCAGTAGAACTTCCTCTGCTTTAATTTCAGCTTCCTTCTTTAGGAGTTCTGCCTCCCTTTTTGCATCGAGTAAATTTTTTTCATAAAAATTGAGCTTTTCATGAGCTTTAATTAATTCTTGAGAAAGATTAGTATTCTGCCACAACATCAAACCAAGTATTCCAAAAACAGAAGCAAGTGCAATCTTTAATACCTGTAAAAACAAAACTGCAATATTTAATTGAACAATTCCAAAAATTGAAGGTTTGATTAAGCCTAATAGAATTGAGGTGAATGATATCACAAGAAATGCAATCCCAACTGTCCATAAAGATTTTTTTAATCCAACCAGATAAGAAATAATGAACCCAAAACATCCAGCGAATACTAAAATCACAAACCAGAAACTAAAACCACGAGGCATTAAGGTTAATATTTGTGTCTCACCAAAATTAGAAATAAACAACACAATAGAGTATGCGATGGTACTCACCCAATAAGTGAATTTAGTTTTCATTTAAATTCTTTCAATGAGTTTTTTCATGAGTAAAGTCATTTTAGGCTCTGATTTACTTGCAACTTCAATGACTTCTTCGACAGTCAGTGGTTGTAAAAAATCTGGATCACACAAATCTGTAATAATGGTCATACCAAAACATTTCATTCCCATATGATTCGCAACAATACTTTCCGGAACGGTTGACATCCCTACAGCATCAGCACCAATGATTCTTAAAAATCTATATTCTGCGCGAGTTTCCAAATTTGGACCAGTCAGAGCAACATAAACACCCTTTCTTACTTTTATATTTTCCTTTTGTGCGATCTTTTCCGCAAGTGCAATTAATTCTTTCGAATATGGTTCTGACATATCTGGAAACCTTGGTCCAAGTTCATCATCGTTTGGTCCAATCAATGGATTATCTCCGAGAAGATTGATATGATCTGTCATTATCATCAAATCACCTTTTTGAAATTCGGGATTTAATCCACCTCCAGCATTTGAAATAAATAATGTTTCAACACCAAGTCCAACTTTATATGACATCACTCGAACAGGGAATGTAATCTGTTGCATCGAATAACCTTCATAGTAATGAAACCTTCCTTGCATTGCCACGACTTCTTTATTTCCAATCCTTCCAAAAATCAACTTACCATGATGTGATTCAACAGTCGAAATAGGGAAATGTGGTATATCTTCATAATCAATTACTGTTTCTATATCAATTTCTTTTACGAGTCCACCAAGACCTGTTCCGAGGATTATACCGATTTTTGGTTTCATCAATGTTTTTGTGCGGATAAAACTAACAGCTTCGTTTATTTTATTTCTTAATTCTGTCATCATATTATCCTGCTAATAATTGATTCGACATCTATTGATTTAGCTTTATTCTCTTTGTCTTCATTGATAGGTTTTTGATTTTCTGTTAAAACATTAAGTAATTGAATATGTGCATTGATAATGGCTTTCAATCGACTAATTAATGTTCTTTTCCTTTCTTCAAGTTCGAGTACTGAATTTTGAATTTCTTTTGCTTCTTCTTGAGCTTTTTCGACAATCTGTTTAGCCTTTAACTCGGCCTCTTTTATAAGCAAGACTGCTTGCTTTTTTGAAGCTTCCATTGCTTTTGTTGATGTTTCCTGAGCTGCAAGAAGAGTTTGTTGTAAACTCTTTTCAATTTGTTGGTAGTCTTGAAGTTTTTTCTGTAACTGAGTGACCTTTGAATTTAATTCTTCATTTTGTTTGAGTAGTTGATCGAATTCATCTGCAATGATCTCAAGGAATGTATGTACTTCATCAGGATCATAGCCTCTTATATTTCTCTTAAATTCCTGACGCTTTATACTAAGTGGTGTAATTTTCATTTTAATTCTTCCTTTCACCAAATATTGCTGTTCCAATACGCAAAATCGTTGCACCTTCTTCGATAGCTATCTCAAAATCCGATGTCATTCCCATCGAAAGTTCTTTCAAATCTATATTTTCTGACTTAAAATTAGAATAGTCATCTCTTAATTTTCTGAGGAGAGAAAAACACCTTCTAATTTCTTTCTCATCTTCGGTAAAAGTTCCAATCGTCATTAAACCAATAAATCTGATACTTTTAAAGTCTTTCACCTCATTGAGGAAAGATTCAAGTTCCTCAGAATTTAATCCAAATTTTGTTTCCTCCTTTGCAGTATGAATTTGAATAAACGCATTTATCTTCTTTCCATGTTCACCAAATCGTTTTTCGATTTCCTTTACAAGTTTTATTGAGTCAACAGAATGTATTGACTTAACTTTATTGACAAGATACTTTACTTTATTTGTCTGGAGATGACCAATCATATGGAAATTTGCTTGACCATTTACATAATCAATTTTACTAACTAATTCCTGAACTCGATTTTCCCCAAAATCTCTTAATCCCAGTTCACAAGCAAGATTAATTCGCTCAGGTTCAACATTTTTTGAAACGGCTATTAATTTTATTTCTTCGGGATTACGTCCACTTCTATGAGCTGCTTTTTCTATCCTCAAAAGAACATTCTCAATATTTCGTTTAAGAGTATCGATTTCCATAACCAATTTATTCTATATAAATATAAAAGTCAATGTGTCAATTGTTTAAAACGAAAAGGAACGAGAAAACTCGTTCCTTTTCAGATAAATTCTAAGAGTAAATGTTTTTGCACATACTGAAATTTGTTTTAAGCTTCATCTTCATCCTCGGGAACAACTCGAGCAATCGCAGCAATTCTATCACCGTGATTAAGTTTAATAAGTTTAACACCTTGAGTATTTCTACCCATTACTCTTAAATCCTTTGCATGTTGTCTGATAATAATTCCTTTTTCAGTAATAATTACAAGATCATCATTATCATCAATTTCTTTGATATCAACCATCTTACCATTTTTGTCGCTTGTTTTAAGTGTTCTAATTCCTTTTCCACCTCTCCGTGTTAATCTATATTCATCAATCTCTGTTCTTTTGCCATAACCATTTTCGGTTACAACTAAAACAGTTGATTTTCGTTTTGAAACAATCATACCAACAACTTTATCGTTCTTCTCAAGAGTTATGGCTTTGACACCCGCAGCATTTCTACCCATGTCTCTGACATCCTGCTCACTAAATCTAATTGCCATTCCTTCACGTGTCCCAATGATAATGTCATCATTTCCATCACTAATTTTAGCATCAATTAAACGATCATCATCATTGAGATTAATCGCAATAATCCCACTCTTTCGGGGATTACTGAAAGCATCAAGTCTAGTTTTCTTAATCAATCCTTTTTCTGTCACCATCACCACATAGCGATTTGGATCAAACTCGCGAATTGAAACATAAGCTCTAATGCTATCTCCTTTATCAAGTTGAACAAGGTTTAAGATATTTCTGCCACGAGTTGCTCGCCCACCTTCTGGAATTTCATAAACTTTGAGCCAGTGACATTTTCCGTGATCAGTAAAGAGAAGGATATAATTGTGCGTCGATGCGATAAACATATGCTCAATGAAATCATCTTCCTTAGTTACTGCTGCTGTTACACCCTTACCACCTCGAGTTTGTCTTCTATAACCACTAACAGGAAATCTTTTAATATATCCATTATGTGAAATGGTTATAACAACATCCTCTTCTGCGATTATATCTTCAATACTAAATTCAGAATAATCTTTTATTACCATCGTTCTGCGTTCGTCACCATACTTTTCTTTCAATTCTTTCAGCTCATCACTTATTATTTGCATTCTCTTATCTTTATTTGCGAGTATGAATCTCAATTCTTCAATTAACTTGATCGTTTCTCTGTATTCATCTTCAATCTTTTTTCTTTCCAGTCCTGTAAGTCTCTGTAGACGCATATCAAGGATTGCTTTGGCTTGAATTTCCGATAACTTAAATTTTCGCATCAAACCATTTTTTGCACTCTCTACATCTTTAGATTTTTTTATTAACTGAACAATTTCATCAATGTTATCGAGTGCTATTTTGTAACCTTCAAGAATATGCGCTCTTCTTTCTGCTGCGTCTAAATCAAATTTCGTTCTGCGAATAAGCACTTCATGACGATGATTAATGAAGTGTTGCATCATTTGTTTAAGAGTTAGAACTGTAGGCACACCATTCACAAGAGCAAGCATAATAACACCGAAGGTTACTTGCATATTGGTGTGTTTGTAAAGTTGATTTAAAACAACCTCCGCCTGAGCATCTCTTTTGAGTTCAATAACTATTCGCAATCCATCACGATCTGATTCGTCACGAATATCTGATATATCATCAAGTTTTCCCTCACGAACAAGTTCTGCGATTTTCTCGATAAGATTTGCTTTGTTAACCTGATAAGGTAATTCTGTAATTACAATATTTTCTTTACCCGATTTAAGTGTTTCCACATTTGCTTTAGCTCGAATGATAATTTTCCCACGACCTGTTTTGTATGCTTCCTTCACACCTTCATATCCAAAGATAATTCCACCAGTGGGGAAGTCTGGTGCAGTGACATATTTCATCAACTTATCATCAGATATTTCAGGATCTTTTATAAGAGCAATCAATCCATCAACAACCTCATTCAAATTGTGTGGAGGAATATTTGTAGCCATACCAACAGCTATTCCACTCGCACCATTTATCAATAAATTTGGAATGTATGAAGGTAAAACTGTTGGTTCCTGTAAACTATCATCAAAGTTTGGAACAAAATCAACAGTATTTTTTTCAAGATCTCGAAGCATCTCTTCGGCAATTCGTGAAAGTCTTGCCTCAGTATAACGCATCGCTGCAGGTGAATCTCCATCAATCGAACCAAAATTTCCCTGACCTTCAACAAGGGGATATCTCAATGAGAAATCTTGAACCATTCTAACCATTGTATCATATACTGCAGCATCACCATGAGGATGATATTTACCTAATACTTCTCCAACTATTCTTGCTGATTTCTTAAATGGTTTATTATGAAACAGCCCAAGTTCATACATCCCATAGAGAACTCTTCTGTGAACTGGTTTAAGACCATCTCTTACATCGGGCAAAGCACGCGCAACGATTACGGACATCGCATAATCGATGTACGAACCTTTCATTTCGTCTTCAATCGTAACAGGAACAACTTTTTCGAACAATGTCGCCATAATTATTCACTTACCTCTAATTATTTTTGTTAAAAATTCATTCTGTTGATCGCAGTAAACACGTAAAATATTTTCTAAACCGAAATTTTCCTTTCCTAACTTGTAAAGCTGAATGTTCATTAATTTACAATCAAATATCAAGATTCCTAACATATTTAGCATTTTTTTCTATAAACTTTCTTCTCGGTTCGACTGCGTCACCCATCAAGATTTCGAAAATTTTTTCTGCAGCTGCTGCATTTTCTATAGTCACCTGAAGAATTGTTCTGGTTTCAGGATTCATTGTCGTTGCCCAGAGTTGCTCTGGATTCATTTCACCAAGACCTTTGTAACGCGATACAACAATACCACCGGGTAGTTTTTTCTCACCTTCGCCCTCGCTCATTTCAAATTCTTCTTCGATCTCTTCATCTTTTGCTCTTCCATTCGATTTCAATCTTTTAATAATCTCATCTCTTTCACGATCATCATAAGCATAGTATTCTTCCTTACCTTTCTTGATCTTGTAAAGTGGAGGTTGAGCAATATAAACTTTTCCTTGTTCAATTAATTCACGCATGTGACGGAAGAAAAATGTCAATAAGAGTGTTCTGATATGACTACCATCAACATCAGCATCAGTCATTAAAATGATTTTCCCATATCTAACTTTTGAAATATCAAAATCCTCACCAATACCACCACCTATTGCTGTAACAATTGCTCTTATCTCTTCATTTTCAAGAACTTTATGAAGTCTCGCTTTCTCAACATTTATAATTTTACCCTTTAATGGGAGAATTGCTTGAAATCTTCGGTCTCTTCCCTGTTTTGCACTTCCACCTGCCGAATCACCCTCAACAATGTAAATCTCACAATGTTCTGGATCTTTGATTGAACAATCAGCAAGTTTACCCGGTAGACTTGAATCATCAAGAGCATTCTTTCTACGAACAAGCTCTCGGGCTTTTCTTGCTGCTTCTCTTGATTCAGCAGCACGCAATACTTTTTCAATTATTTTCTTCCCAACAGATGGATTTTGTTCCAGATACTCCGAAAGTTTTTCACCAATGAAAGTTTCAACAGCGCTTTTAACTTCACTATTTCCCAGTTTCGTTTTTGTTTGACCTTCAAATTGTGGTTCGGCAACTTTTACACTTAGTACAGCCGTCAATCCTTCACGAAAATCGTCACCAACAAGAGTGATTTTATTATCTTTAATGAGGTTATTCTTCTGGGCAAAATTGTTTAATGTTCTGGTTAATGCAGTTTTAAATCCGACTAAATGTGTTCCACCTTCATGAGTATTGATGTTATTTACATAGGTGAAGATATTTTCTTGATAACTATCATTGTACTGGAAGGCCATTTCAATTGGTACTCCATCTTTCTCGCCTTCAAAATAAATTGTCTTATGTAGTGGTGTTCGAGTTTCATCGATATAGTGAATAAATTCAATCAAACCACCTTTATAGTGAAAAGTCTCTTCTTCTTTCGATCTTTCATCAATCAATTTGATAGTGATTTCTCTGTTGAGAAATGCGAGTTCCATCATTCTATCTGCCAGTGTATCAAACTTGAAGTTTATGTCTTTAAAAATTGTTTTATCTGGAAGAAAAGTAACTTTCGTACCGGTTTTCTTTTCGGGAACTTTACCAACAACTTTTACCGATTCCACAGGTTCACCACGACGATATTCCTGAAAATAAATTTTACCATCCCTGTACACTTCTACTTTAAGCCATTCCGAAAGTGCATTCACTACCGAAACACCAACACCATGTAACCCACCGGAAACTTTATAAGTGCGTTTATCGAATTTTCCACCAGCATGGAGCACCGTCATCACAACTTCAAGTGCACTTCGTTTCTCGATTGGATGGATATCAACAGGAATACCACGTCCATCGTCTTCAACAGTAATCGAATTTCCTTTGTGTATTATTACATTAATGTTTTTACAAAAACCTGCGAGTGCTTCGTCTATACTGTTATCAACAACTTCATAAACGAGGTGATGTAAACCTCTTGTACCTGTATCACCGATATACATCGCAGGTCTTTTGCGAACTGCTTCCAAACCTTTTAATACATGAATACTTTCGGCACTGTATTCTTCAGCACCATTTTTAACATGATTTTTAATTTCGTCCTTCTTCACCTTTTCACTCTCTTTCTTAGTTATCGATTTTTTTTGTGTCATAATCTTCACAAGATCCGAATTTGTTTTACAATTTGTCTTCCAAAAGTATTATTTATCTTTTCAATTATCTTTTCTCTCATTAAAAAAATTTCACTCTTCCATGGAGAACTCTCAATTTCAACAGTCAAAATTCCATCTTTCAAATTTTTTATCTTAACTTGTTTTGCGATTTGTGAACCAACAATATTTTCAAATTCATCTATCAAGATAGACTTTTCAATTTCATCCTGCAAATTCTGCTTTTGTATTATCTTTTCGAGTATCTGTGAAATACTTTTATAGTCAATTGACATGAACAACCATACCGTTATTAATTTTTATAAGTGAGTCCCGATCTGTTTTTTGAAAGTTTTTGATATCACTTAAGTCCGTAAGTGTAATGAAAGTTTGTCCCAGTTCACCTAAATGTTCACTAATCTTTTGACTTCTCTCTTTATCCAGATGACCGAATACATCATCCAATAAGAAAAACGGATTCTTACCTATTTTATTTTTCAAGTAGAAATATTCTGCAAATCTCAAAGCTACCTGGAAAGTTTTATGCTGTCCCTGTGAACCAAAATCTCGTAAGCTCAATCCATTAATATAAAATTTGAAATCATCTTTGTGTGGACCAACATAATTAATAGCCCTACGGAATTCATTCTCTCTATTTTTATTAAGCTCATTCCAGAAAACTTCCTGGATTTCATCATCTGATGTATCTGAAATTGTTTCATATTCAATAGAAGGTTCTTCGTTACCATTCATAACTTTTGTATAAATATCCTTGACATACTCACTAAACTCATTTATGAACTTTTTTCTTGAGATAACAAGCTTTGTTCCAATCTCCACCAATCGCTCATTCCAAGTTTGAAGTTCCTCTAAATAAACCGGAGAATAACTCTCCTTAATTTTGAACAATAGTGAACTTCGATGTCTAAGGATTCGCTTGTACTCTAACAAATTTTCAAGATAGGATACACTTATTTGTGAGAGAACAGAATCAACAAATTTTCTTCTTTCCTGTGGCGATTCCTCGGTAATTTTGGAATCTGCAGGTGATAGAAAAACTACAGGAAATCTTCCTACTATATCCTGTGGTGAGCTAATCAATTTACCGTTTAGCGAATAGTGCTTTTTATTTTCCAATTTATCGTAACGAATAATCATTGAGTTCATAATTAAATCAAATACATTTGCTTTAATTTCAAAGTAATCTGCATCAAAGTTAACAACTTCGTAATCCGCTCTTGCGAAGAAACTTTTTGTCGTTGAAATATAATAAATTGCTTCTAAGATTGATGTCTTCCCCTGACCATTTCCACCAACGATATAATTCAAGCCTTCACTAAATTGAAGGTATGTCTCTTTATGAAGTCTAAAATTGGTCAACTTTAAAGAACTTAAATTCATTAATCGATCTTAAACAATTTCATCAAAGCTATAACAAAAACTCAGAAATTAGTTAACTATTCATTCGAATCGGCATTACAAGAATTAACAGATTCATATTCTCTTTTTGCTCCGATGGTTCAATCAAACATGGTCGAATGGGAGTATTAAACTTAAAGACGACACTTTCACTATCAATATGTTCCACCGCATCAGAGATAAAATCATGACGAAAAGCAACTTTGAATTCCACTCCCTTATATTCACATAGCATGTTTTCATTCATCAATGTTCCGAGTTCTGGGTTTTCAGCAGTAAGACTTAACATATCATGAGAAAGTGTTAAATCAATTCTTCGAATCTTTGAATGAATAAAATAACTCGCTCTTCTTAAGTTTCTCATGAAATCATCTTTCTTAACCTTCATCACATTATCGTTATCGAGTGGAATCACACTTTCATAATTTGGATAAGTATCATCGATCAATCTACTTACAAAGACACCACTATTAAATTCGAATTTTACTAATTTTTCACCTACAACAACATTTACAACTTCATCTTCAAGAATTTTCCTCAATAGGTCAGCTGTGCGAGCTGGAATAATGATTTGCATCTCATAGCCTGGTTGAAAATCTTCAAAAGTTAATTTCACAAGTCTATGTCCATCTGTAGAAACAAAAACAACTTTATCCTTCTTCAAATCCATTAATATTCCTCGCATCGCCAATCTCTGTTCATCTTTGCCACAAGCAAATTCCGTTAGATCAAATGCTGATTTTAATTTTTCGCCAGCAATTTTGAAAGATAATTTTTCAGTTACTGCCGGAAATTTTGGGAAATCAAGAGGATCAATGTAACCCAGAGAATACTTTCCTGTTTCTGTTTGGATAATACACTTTTTCTCTGCATCATTAATTATTACTCGTATATCAGTATCTGGAAGACTTCCAATTGTATCGTGAAGTAATTTCCCTGGTACCGCTATATTAAAATCCCCATTAGCAAAAACTGGAATTGTTTTGCTATAACTTAAATTTAAGTCTGTTGCTTCAAGTTTTAATTGGTTATCTTTAACACTTAGCAACAAATGTTGGATGATTTCTAGCGGAGTTTTTGTTGGTATTATGGGTGTAATCTGGGACAAAACTTTATCCAGATCTTTAGTATTAACCTTAAATTCCATTATCTAATTCCTCTATTATTCTTCGAAAATTACAAAAAAATTACGCACTATCCCAATAATTGTTGAAGCCTTAATTCAAAATTTTCTCTGAAATTTCTTTGTTTTTTTAAAATTTTTTAGCTTTTTTACTCAAGGAGTTATTTAAATTCTTTAATCCATCAAATTCTGATTTTGATATATAATCTCTGGGATGAACAAAGAATTTAAGAAAAGTGTAATTAGAAAGAGTTTACTTTATAATTATTATTTCGGATTTTCAAAGCTTAATTACTGTAATTCCATCAAATTGGATAAAACATCTCTAGTTAATTACACTTCTCTCACCATTACTGATTTTTCTTGACTTTCTAAGCCAAAGTTTCTATTTTACTCCAAGTAATCAGGAGGTCAAAAATGTTCAAGAGTACTTATATAAATTTCTTGAAGTCCTCCCTATTATTTATTTTCATGATCACCAGCTCTGTCTATTTCACTGGTTTCAAACACAAAGAGAAATTCAATAAAATTTCCCAATCGTTTCTGCGAGATAGTTGTATTGTAAATTTTAATAGAATAAGCTTTTCCTTTGATAACAAAGGCTAAATTGTGACTGATTATACCCGTGCAACTTATGATAGTGTTGAATTTTTATTTGGTGCTGGTTTCCTACTCGGAGGTTACATTAAACCCAATACCCCTGATGAAGAATTATTTGTAAACGGTGCTGCCAGGCCCCTTAGAATTTCCGATTATTTACTAGGTAAAGTCGGAATGGATGCAAATGATCCGAGGGCAAAAATTTATATAGTTAAGAGAGAAGAACCTGCTTTTTCCATTAGCTGGGAAGAATGGAGAGAAGCCGTCGAATTAGGTGCGGATTTTTACGATGGAGATAATGATGGAATTTACAATCCAGTGGATAAGAATGGTAACGGTGAATGGGATTATGACGAGGATAGACCAAATCTCATAGGAGATTTTACTGCCTGGTGTGTTTACAATGATGCTGTGCCTCATGAGAAAAGACGATTTTTTAATATAAAACCTCTGGGGATAGAAATTCACCAAACTATATGGCATTATGGTAGTATTGCCTCTCTCTCAAATAGTATTTTTATTCGCTACCGAATTATTTTTAAAGGTAATTCAAACTATCCAGATGTAATGAAGCTCGATAGCGTGGTTTTCTCTCACTACAATGATTTTGATCTCGGTGAATACAATGACGATTTATTAGGTACTGATACTTTACTTTCTTCAGTTTATGTTTATAATAGTGGTTCTGATACCAAATTTGGAATTAACCCTCCCTCAGTATTCAATCATCTATTACAGGGACCAAATGTTTTTATCCCAGGAATTTCTTACCAGGATTTGAATAACAATGGTGTTTTTGATGAAGGTGATACTCCAATAACCTCAGCAAAAGTTTTTATAAATGAATTTACAACCAAAATTATAAATGGTGCAATAAACCTTGGATTAACTTCAACTAATTTGCGTACTCCGTATTATGAAGAAGAATTACCTCTTGCTTTTTATAATATTATGAATGGTTACGAAAGAAATGGAACCAGGCGAAACCCATGTACATTTAGTTACGGTGTTGTTCGCGGTGGTGTAGATTGTGCACAGGTTAATCCTTTCTTCATGTTCTCGGGCGACCCTCTAACTCAAAGAGGCTGGATAAATAATTTAGGTCATGATGTTGGAACTTACTTGAATACCGGTAAATTCACACTGCATAAAGATGAGCCTGTAGATATAATTGTAGCATATGCTATTGGAAGAGGAGAGAATGCTCTTAATAGTATTAGTGTGGCAAGAGAAGAAACAATGATTAGTAAATTATTTTTCGAGAGAAATTTTGTGGCATTCAAGGATTTTCCAAAAACAGAATTAAAAGCACGTACATTCGAAAATAAAATTGATTTATTCTGGAAACCATACAAGGACTTCAATTATCGGACTTACGTTATGTCTCTCAATGGTGATATCCTCCTAGATATTGAATTTGAAGGTTATGAATTATGGGCTCATAGAACTCCTGTTGCGAACTATTCTGATCGAAACAATTCAATTAAAATTGCTTCATTCGATGTGGAGAATGAAATAGATAATCTATATTATTATGATGTCGATGGAATTTCGGTCATAAAGTACCTCTCAGAGGGAATTCAACTCAATCCATTAGATTATGGTACAAATCCTGACAGAATTATAATGTTTTCTCTTGATAAAAATCCATTTACTGGTAAACCATTATTCAAATGAGAACGATTATTCTTCACATTGAAAAAAATTTTTATCGATAAGTCGCCAATTGCTTTAGCACCAATTCCATCCAGATCTGGAAACTTTATCATTAAAGTGTTTAAAGATTTAGGAATCAAGGAGACCTTCTCTTCTTTGTTAGAAGTCACAGTCGGAGAAGATTTTAATCAACCTTACTTCACAGACTTAAATACTGAACCTGGTTCTAAGAATATAACCGATGCAAAAGTATTCTTTGAAGAAATTGACAATTCAAAACTAACCGATGATTTGTATCAAATTTCATTCTATCGGGATATCAATCAAGCCAATTACTCGTTATTCTGGCGACTTAAGAATCTTACAAAGAATCAAACAGTCCTTGATTCTCAAAAGCTCTATTATAACATTAATAAAAGATTAATTGAAGTGGATGGACTCTCACCAAAAATTGAATGGATTGAACCACAAATTATAGATATTGTATATCAACTAGAACAAAATAAATGGTTCAAAGAATTTTATTACAATAAATCTGGCGTGTTTTTTGTTGGTAAAGAAATAATTGGAAATAAATATGGCAATCAAATTCAACCCTTACCAAATGATCTGGAAAATGGTCGATCAACTATATCAAAATATGATGATTTACGAAAAATCGAAATTCGTTTTGGTCAGACTCAATATGCATACAGGTTTGTATCCAACTCCCTTGGAACAAGGTATTTTAGTGGTGCCATCACTGCAAATGACATGACTGTGGGATATCCAGGCCAATATTTTATGGAGGTTCCATTTCAGGTATGGGTTAAAGATGAAAGATATAAAGAAGAACGACAACTTGCTTGTGCTTTTCTTGAAAAAAAACTTTCGGGTGGAGATCCAGATGGAGAATGGGATCCTGGAACTGATCTAAATGCAACCAATGAATATATTGTCATCTTCAACCAATCTTATGATCCTCAAGGTAAACAGATGGAATATGTAGGTTATCTACCTCAAACTGGAACAAAATTTTATGCTGATCTTTCTGGATGGAATCCACCATCAGATGCAAATTTCACATCTGAACAAATTGCTCGTGCCCAATCCCCATGGTTTGATGCGTTATTGGTTATTGGACTCGAAAGGTTATCTACTAACCCGAATAGTTTTTATCAGGATGGTGATATTTTGACAATCCCTATCTAGTATGCCATAACTGAACGGGATACTTTTTATTATCAATCTAAATCAGCTTCGAAGAAATTAAGTACTCAAGAGCATAAAGAATTGTTAAATAAGGTAATTGTTTATCCAAATCCTTACTTTGAGTGGGAGGATACGAGAGCATACAGAAGTGGAGTAATAACATTCTCTAATTTACCTGAAGAGGTGACTATTAAAATTTACACACTCTCCGGTGTTCTAATTAAAACCTTAACAGAAAATGATAAAACTTCAATAACCTCACCTTTTATTGAATGGGATATGAAAAACGAAAGTGGTAATAGAATTGCAAACGGAGTCTACCTTGCGCATGTTAAGACTAAATATGGTGATAAGGTTCTGAAATTTTCTGTTGTTAAGATGAGAAAATAAATTTATGGTTATGTTTTAAGATTTTGCGATTCACACATTAAAAAATTTTTTAAAATTTATATCATGTAAAATACAATAAATGAAAATTTACTGTAAATTTCTATGGCAATACGACCTTGTGAATATCTACCCCAATCTATGAAATGCTATTTACACAAAATGAAATTTTTTTCGTACAAATGATGTTTAAAAAATTAATTTTTATTTCTCCTCTCTTTCGGGTAATGGAAAAATTACTGTAAATTCTGTACCCTCACCCTTTTTGCTCCATACTTTAATCTGACCGTGTAACAATTCGACAAACTTTTTGGTTAAAGCAAGTCCCAATCCTGTCCCTTCGAATGGTCTACCGTATCCAACTTCTTCCTGACTGAATGGCTGGAAAAGATGTTTTTGATATTCTTCACTCATTCCTATACCATAATCTCTAATTCTGAACTCAACATTTTTTTCTTTCAATTCTGTACTTATTTCAATCTTCGAATTCTCGAAGCTGAATTTAACAGCGTTATTAATCAGATTTATTAAAATACCATCAATACAATATTCATCAAGTCTTAGCTCAGGAATATTTTGGTCTAATTTAACCTCAAATTTTATATTTCTTTGATCAGCAAGAACTTGAATTTGTTGAATAGCGTCCTGAACTTTTTGATTTAAGTTCATCTGTTGCAGGTTTATCTCAAATTCACCTGCTTCAATTCGGGATATATCGAGAATTTGTGTGATTGTGACAAGCAATCGTATTCCGGACTTTTCAATTGCTTCGAAATATTTGTTTATTTCTTGATCTGACTTATCATTATAAAGTTCGTTTATTACATTCGTGAATCCTAAAATTACATTTAACGGTGTCCTAATCTCATGAGACATCATCGAAATAAATCCACTCTTGAGTCTGTTTGCTTCCTCAGCTTCTTCTTTCGCACGAATCAATTCATCAATAAGTTTTTTTCTTTCTGTTATATCCCTGGTGATGGCAACAAACAATTTTTCACCATGAATTTCTAATGGTGAAATTGATACTTCAAAATAAATTACTCTTCCATTATGAAGTATAGCCTTATCTTCGAATCTTTGTGATGTAGTAATATCTCTAAGTCGATTGACATAAGTTTTGAAAAATTCATTTTGGATTTCAGTAGATAAGGTAACAGAAAATGGCTGATTTAGTAAGGCTTGTTCTTTCATATCGAACAATTCACAAAATACTGGATTCACCTGCTTAATTATACCATTTTCATCGGTGAGCAACATCGCATCGTAACTTTTTTCCCATATCATTCTGAACTGTTGCTCTGATTTTACTAATTCCTGCTCAAGTTTCTTTCTTTCTGTAATATCTCTAAATATTCCGAGCAAATAGTCTTTTCCACGATATTTGATAAATGAATTTGTAACCTCAAACCATACTTTTCTACCATCATGGAGTTTAACCTCTGTTTCAAAATGCGTTTTAATTTTTCCTGTTTTAAATCTCTCTATATGTTTTTTAAGAATTTCAGATTTATCCCTGTGTAAATATGAATCTGCTATTGTCATTTCTTCTAATTTACGAGCACTTAAACCAACCATTTTAGAAAAAGCTTTATTAACCATTATGATTTTTCCATTCTCATCACTTAATCGCATTCCATCCTGACTCTCTTCCCAAATCAGTCTGAATTTTTCTTCCGAATTTTTTAGTTCTTCTTCTAATCCTTTTTGCTCCGTAATATCTGTAAAAAATCCAAAACTTCCTTTGTAAATATCATTCTCAAAAATACCTGTTGAAGAGACTTTGAACAATTTGAGTTCACCATTTTTACACATCAAGCGTCTTTCGAAAATTGGATTTTGTTTATTAATTCGAAGTTGTTTCATCCATTCCGCATGTTCTTTTTCTTCAGGATAGACTAAGAAATCATTAAAATTCTGGTTCACTAATTCCTCTTTTGAACAACCTGTCAACTCACAGAATTTATGATTTACATCGCTTATAATATCCAAATCATCGACGATACAAATTCCTTCATTAGCAGTTTCAAAAATTGTCCTGAATTTTTTCTCACTTTCAACCAATTCATTTTGAATCCGAATTTTTTCTGTCAAATCTTCGCAAATGGACAGAATTCCCACACTTCCATCAGATAGAACAAATTGTGTTTCAATCAAGTGAGCATAAATAATCGAACCATCTTTTTTCCTTGATTCTACGATGTGATCAAGTGATTCTCCTTCGAGTATTCTTTTAATATGCTCTTTAACACGATACGGGTTTTCTGGAGAAGCTACCAAACCAACAAATTTCCCAATCAGTTCTTCTTTCTTATAACCTGTTAATTCAAGATATTTTTTATTACAGTCAAGAATGACCCCTTCACTATTTTCAATCAAGATACCCACTGGCAAATTTTCAAATAGAGTTTTATATCGCTTTGCTGTATTCTCGAGTGAATCAAGAGCTTTCTTAAGCGGTGTAATATCGAAAGCTGAACCAAGTCCTGCAGGCTTACCGAACCAGCTTATTCTTGCACCAGTGAAGTCTATCCATTTTTCATAACCTTTTTTAGTTATGATCTTGAATTCATAATTTACAGGTACATGCTCACCTTTTTGTCTTCTTAATCCTCTCTCTTTAACCAATTCTATGAAATCGGGATGAACCATTTCGTAAAACTTCATTTTTAATAATTCTGCTTTTGAGTAACCAGTAATCCTTTCCGCTGCAGAATTTACATAAACAAAATTATCTCCCTGATAAACAAATATCGCTGTTTTCGTTGACTCAGCAAGTTTTTCAAAATGTTCTATTCGTTGTTTTAATTCATCCTCAAGTTTTTTTCTTTCTGTGATATCCTCTGCAACACCAAATATTTTCTTAACTCTTCTGCTATGATTATCATAAACTGGGACTGCAAAATCACGTATCCATCTTAATTCACCCGTTCTTGTAACCATCCTACATTCGATTACATCGGGTTCACCGCTTAAAACTTTTTGAGAATGTTGAATAACTTGAGGTAAATCTTCTTCGTAAAAACATTTTTGCCAACCACCCATTTGTTGAACTTCTTCTATTGTCCAGCCGAATACTTTTGTGAATGATTCCGAAACCCACTTTCCTTTCATATTTAACTTTTCATCGACTAATAAAGAATAAGCATAATCAGTAATTAACTTAGAAATCATTCTAAATTTAAACTCACTCTCTTTTAATTCCTCTTCAAGTCTCATTCTATCAGTTACATCTCGAGCAATTCCTTCAATAGCGATTAAATTTCCTTTATCATCATAAACAGGAACAATAATTTGTTCAGTCCAGATTGTTTGTCCATCTTTTCTTATCCATCTAAAGACAACTGGTTCACCTAACTTGATTTCACCTTTCGCTAATTTTTCTAAAATATATCTATCCTCAGGATGAACTATCTTAAAACCTAAATCAGGATCATTGTAATGGTCTTCAGGGGTATAACCAGTTATTAGTGTTGCTGATGGACTTACATAAGTAAATCCTCTCTTCGGAAAGAACTCATATCGATAAATCAAATCCCTTGCATTTTCTACAATAAATCTAAGTCTTTTCTCACTTTCTCTTAATAAGTCATTAGCGATCCTTGCTTCTTTAATCAATTCAAATTTTTTGATTGCTTCTTCAATTCTGGTTGGTAGTGTATCAAGATTTTTCTTCAAAATATAATCAGATGCTCCTTTTTTTATATATACAACTCCCTCAATCTCGTCCTCGTTTTTAGTAACGATTATGAAAGGTAAATCGGGGTACATCTCGTGGGTGATATGAAGCGCAGTGAATCCATCAAAATCAGAAAAAATCGATTCGGAAATAACTAAATCAGGTTTGAATTTACTCAATCTAGTAATAAATTCTCTTTTATTTCGTGCATGTTCAATCTCTGGTTCGATAAAATATGCAGAAATTTTATCCTTAATTAAATTGAAATCTCTTACACTGCTCTCAAAAATAAGTACTCTCATCTCAACTCAATAATCGCTTAATTCGAAATTAAATTTTTCAAATATACTAATATTTATCTTTTCATTTTTTCCTACTATTTGAAACTATTTCCAATGCATTGCATCAAATTGTGATGATAAAAATTAAGAGGAAATATGAATCAACCAAAAGTAATAATATTTACAACACCGACATGTAGCTTCTGTAACGCTGCAAAACGATATTTTAGAGAAAAAAATATAAGATTTACAGAAGTTGATGTTTCTCGAGACCAAAAAGCAGCTATGGATATGTACAGAAGAACCGGTCAAATGGGTGTACCGGTGATATTAATCAATAATCGTCCAATAGTCGGATTTGATGTAAATAAGATAAACCAAATGTTAAATATAAAATAATGTCAAACAAAAAAGGAGTTAAAAATGAATATTAAACCACTTGATGACCGAGTATTAGTTGAATTATTTGAGGAAGAAGAAACAAAAACAGCATCAGGATTATATATTCCAGATACAGCAAAGGAAAAACCACGAATGGGTAAGGTTATTGCAGTAGGTACTGATGAGGACTTAAGAGAAAAAGTAAAAGTAGGTGACTTAATTTATTTTGCTAAATATGGTGGTGAAGAGATAGAACTGAATGGAAAAACATTGAAAATTATCTCCCGCTCTGATATACTCGCTATAATTGAGAAATAAGAATTATTTAAATATTTTTGAATTTTTATGAGTTATTGCTATATTTGTAGCAGAGTTTTGATGTTTTCTGGGTATCATAATGAGTAACTTTGACAATTTTGAGTTTTTTTAGTTTTTGAAATTTGGAGATCGCAGAGTAGCCCTAACCGGTCACCTCACTACAATCCCACCTCAATAACGATGCCCCTAACCCGATGCGATCTCCAAATTCTTTTTATGTTCTCCTTCTTAAATAATTTCTTTCACTTCAATGATTACTCAAGTGTAAATAATTTACAATTACTATTAATAATTGTTATTGAATTATCTTCATGGGAACATCCCTAAAAGGTGATTTTATTTTTTCATTTAACTGGAAAAAGTTGAAATAGTTGAATCAAAGAATGTGAAATATCCTGGAAAAACAATTGGAAATTTAAAAATGTATCTCTGCTTAAGATCAACCAGTTTATTAACGATCTCTCCTCATATTCAGAATTCTTTCAAGATCTTCGAAGGAAATAATTCAATGAGAGTGGATTTGATAAAAAAAATTATCTCACCAATCCAAAAATTTCAGTGATTGTTTGTTGAACTTCTGATTTAAATTCACTTTCATATCTGGCATCAAAAACAAATGCCTTTATTTGAAAGGAAAGATTTCCTCTTTCATTAATTCCTTTGAATATTACCTCAACTGGTTTATCAATTGAATTGAAAATTGAAAGAGCGACCATTTCTTGAATAGAGGTTTTAATGTTAGAAATCTCAGCTCGTGGGGGGACTTCGACAACAAAGGTGACCTGTTTATTTTTTGAGATAACATTCAAATTTTCAAATGGGAAAGTTGTGAAATAACTATTTGGGATTCGGATCAAAGAGTCATCTTCTGTAATAATTTCTGTGTTCCTGAGATTTTTTGAATGAACCCGACCGACATAATCTCCAATCTTTATCCAATCGCCGTATTCGAATGGTTTGTCGATTAAAATTAAAATTCCACCAACAACATTTTTCGCTAAATCGCTGAGTGAAATTATTGTTACGATGAATACAAATACCAGAAATAATAAAATCAACAAACTGGAAGATTTTAGTAGTGTGTAAATTATAAGGAATATTGTGGTAATCCAGATTAGAAGGTGAGTGATTAATTTAACAAGATCTGCATTTTTAAATTTCGATGAGAGGTTATATCTATTATAAAATCGGTTTAGCTGGTAATTGAGATATCCCATCAAGATGAGAATTAATAATGCGATGAGAACTTTCCATCCAATGTGCGTTGTCTCGGAAATCAGTTTGTCAAAATAATTCAATTCGTTTCTATAGGTTTCTTTTGTCGATTGATTTTTTGTTCCAGTTCCAAAAACCTTAACTGTTTCAACATAAGTATGATATACCGAAGTGTCCAGAGTTGTGTTTTGCTGATTAACCAATGAATCAGTCTGAATTTGTAATAAAATGAAAATTATTGTGAATATTTTCATATTAATCGAAAATGTGTAATTTTCTTAGAACGATTTCTATAGGTTTATAAAGTGGTGGATTAATATAAAAGACTTTATCACCGTCTTCATTAATATCAAAATGAACAAGGTTTGCATTATGAAGAAAATTCAATATCGCTTTTGATTTTTCAATACTTACTTTAAATACTTCACTGTGTTCTTTAAGCGTCAAACTTCCGTGTTGAATTAAATTTGACAGAGTTAATAGTTTATCAATTTCCATTAATTCAAGAAATCTCAAATCGAGTTTCTTAAATGGCATGATGTAAACTTTGTTATTTCTAAATTCTTTTATCGATTTCATCCAGTAAAATAATGCTGATGTGATATTACCTTCACAGGCATTGTACAATCTATCGAAAAATATTTCTTCAAGAACTTTTTGTTTTTCCACAGCTAAGAGAGAATATTTTAAATTTTTATGTACAGCAAAAGGATGCTCAGGTAGAAATTCAAGTTCAAATCCTGATGTTTTGTGTCGCTTTAAGATCGCTTCTTTGATCTGCTCTTTTGTTAGAACTTCTGTTTTTATCTGGTAAACGAAGTAATTACTAATGTTCAGGATACGATTCAATAACTGCCATGCATGATATGAGATAGTAATAATCCAGAAAACTTTGTCACTTGTTTCTGAAATCACAAGAAGCAGTTTTTTCATTGCTTCAAGTCCACCATATTTTCTAAGAAATATTTTGTGGATGTCCTCAAGAATAACAACTCTGTATTTAGACTCAAAGCTGAGTTCACCCACAATTTCGTCGAAAGATGTTACATATTTAATTCCAAGCAATTCTGCAAAAACTTTGAGAAGCTCTTTTTCATCTCTTATTGTTTTTTCAAAAGTATATCTGAGGACTACATCTTCTAATGAAACATTATTAAGAAAAAGATTAATTAAACTACTCTTACCAGTTCCACTTTCACCAATTATTGCCGTAGAGCCTGCAAGTCCCTTTTGTGTTCTATTATAAGCCTCGAGCAAAAGAGCTCGCTCTCTATCTCTACCAACGAGTATTTCAGTGATCTCAGAAGTTTCGTAATCGAATAGTTTTTTGTAAATAAAAGGGAGTGAATTGTAAACTGCTTCATCGTAAACGGTTTGATCGTATGAATAAATTGCTACGCTCTTACCTTCTAAATCAACTTCTAAAAATTCTTTTACTTCTCGAACTAAAAACTTAAATGAGGAATTAAGTAGTCGTTTAATTCTGTTAAACAATCTTTTTAATCTGGAAGATAAAAACCTGGTGTTATGATAAATAAGGTTAAATGTTTTTTGAATTTTTGTTAGCTCAATTCGTTTTTCGAGTTCGGCAGTGAGTTCTCTTCTGAAATCCTCTTTTATACCAGAAATTTGTCCATAGATTTTTTCAGCTAACGATAGTTCAACTTCTCTTTCAAATCTTTCGATCTGATGTTCCCAGCTTCTTAATTTCTCTCTTAATAGCTTTATTGATGTTTTTAATGTATCATCAATAATTCTCTGTAATTCATAGTCAGGATTAATAATAGCAGGATTGGATTGAAGTTTATTTAATTCTTCTATTGTGATGTTAAAATGATAGAAAATAATGTTCTCAATATTCTTAAGTTCGAAAATTGAACTACTCAAATGTGCATTTACAATTTCACTAAATTTTATAATCTCCTGGATTATTTCTTTCTCAAAGAAATTGCGAATGATTGACTTAAAATGTAAAATTTTAAGTTCAATGTACCGAGTTTTAGTCTCTTTCAATTCAAAATCTTTATCATCGAGAACTTTAATCTCATCGTAATAACTTTTCAGTATTTGATTGAAATTTTCTTTGATCGAATTAATTGTGTTATATACTTTGTAAGTTTTCTTAAGCGAAGTGAGTTTGGTAATTCCTTTTTCATTTAATTTCTGAATGATATCTTCTCTATAATTCTCGATATTTTCTATAAGCTGAGAAATATTTGCAAATCTTAAGTTATAACTACTCTTTAATTCAGATTCTATTAATTTTAATTTTTTATTGAGTTCTTCGATTAAATTCCTTGTTGAGGAGATTATGTTGTCAGAGTATGACAGCAATAAATCGTTAATTAATAGATTAATTTTTCCGGTAATTTCATAGACTCGAGCATCCCTTTCGCAAATACCCAGAAATCCAATAAGATAGTTTATCCAGAAACGAATTGTTTGTAGTGTTGTTTCTTTCGCTTTCTCGGTTTCCTTATAAATTTTTGAAAAATGAAACTTTTTGATATTTAATTCGAATGTTCCTGCTTTCTTGAGAGATTTCAGAAATTGATTAAATGGATTAGCAAACGCATAATTAAGTCGCGTATTAATATTCTGGTTTGATGATTCAATTTCTTCTCCGATTGATGAAATCTCCTGTTTCAATCTCTGATGAATTTCATCAAGCTTATCAATGGCAACTAATGAAATTGAAGCAATATCTTTATTCTCTGTTATTAGATGAATGAGTTCTTCCAGATTTGAATTTACATCATCGTAAATCTTTTTTACTTTCTTCAAAACATTCAATCTTTCAAGACCAATGAAGAACGCTACTTTTTCCATCTCAAGAGCTATCTGGTATTCGAAATAATACTTCACAAGAGTTACATAAGGAATTTTCCTTCTGAGGGTCTTTTTAATACCAAGAATTTTTCTTAGCCTTTTATCTGATTGCTTAAAATATTTTACAATACGAATTGGAAGTTTATCCTCAGAATTAATGGAGTATTTATCTTCCTCTTGTTCAACCGTTACATATTCCGGAACTGTTTCACAATATTCTTTTAGCTCTGAGAACAACTTATTGAGCAAGTATTCAGCATTTACAATCTGTTGTTCAATTACTTTTCTTTCTACACTAATTCTTGCAAACCATTCTGATATTTCCTGTTGTATCAATATAACTTGTTTTTTGATTTCTTTTCCAGAAGCAGTACTTTTTATAAACTGATTCTTTAATTGCTGATATTCATCAATATATTTTTCAACTATTTGATAGTAAAACTCAAGTGATTCTTCAATTCGTTTCGCCAGTAATTGATGCTCAAATTCTGTAAGATAGGATAGTAATTTTTCTCTAAGAGAAAGAACGAGTTGATTCAGATTCTGATCTTCAAATTGGGGAACTTGAAACTTTTTTGTCGGAACTGCTTCTTCTTTCAGCTTCTTTATAATTCTTCTGGTGGCTTTTTCCTCAGTTTTATCTAATGAGGTATTGAAATTTTTAATTCCAATTCTAAATAAGATTGGACCAGCTAATAAATTTAAGATAATGGCTGATTCAATAAAAGATAATATTGCCTCAGAGGTTGATGGAACCAACGAATAAATAACTACAGCTAATCCAGCAGGAAACATTGATTGTGATATAAAACCAGTCCATAGATTTTTTCGTAATTCATCAGATTCACCAGCAAATTTGACTGCCACAGATATTGATAGGAATATAAAAATCAGACGCAACGAGAATATTATCAGCGCAGATGGAATTACAATAGAGAAAGAAGTTAGATTGAAGCTTGCTCCCGCAACTGTAAAGAATAATATACTTGCAGGAAGAATTAATTTATCGATATTTTCTTTTAATTCTTCATCATAATCAGAAAAATTCCTAATTATAAAACCGATCAGACCAAATACTATAATCAGGTTAAGACTAATATTTTTAGATAGCGCAGTAAAGGCAATTATCAAAGCTAAAATAAAAATCATTTTATCGGATTTGATCAACTTGAAATATCCAATTACTATATAACCTGTAATGATTCCTATAATCAGAGAATGAATTAGTTCAATGGAAAAATCAGATAATAATGATATACTTTTTTCATTAAACGATTGAAATGACCATTTTGAAAACAACAGAAATAGTCCAATTAATATCAAAAGTATAATTTCCTTCAACACGACAGTGTCTAAAACAAATTTTGTAAACTTATTCTCCTTTTCTTCTTCGTTTATTATAGCTACCGTAGCGATTGGTGAAGTGGATAACATTAAAATTCCTGATAAACCACCAAGTAAAATAAGTGAGGAAAAATTAACGGATTCAATCAACCCAAGAAGAGGGAAAAAAATTATAAATAGAAAAGAAACTGGAATAGAAACTATTAAGAACTGAGAGAGAATTAACGATGAAATTAGTTTTTTCTCACTTTGTAATTCTTTAAGATTAATTTTTCTACCAATTGATATGGCAATTATTGCAATTGATAAATCAACAACAAATCTGAGATCATTGATAAAATTATCGGAAAAAATTCTAAGGATATCAATTGTGAAAAAATTATGAGAATATGGTCCAAAGATGATCCCGGTGATCAGGTAACCTGTTAATTTTGGTAATCCAATGAGAGCTGCCAATTCACCGAGAGCATAACCAGCGATGAATAAAAAACCGAGAGTTAAGAGCAAATCATAATTTAAACCAATAAGATTTCCGTAGGGTAAATATTTCCACAGAATGAAAAATAAAATCAGGATAATTAAAAAGATTAATTTTTTAATGATGGACATATCACTTTATCTCATTCAAATCAATCAATAAATCTTTAAGAATTTTTGGAGAAATGAAGTCTGTAATCAGAATTGTAACAGTCATTACAGAAAAAACAATATCCGTTAAAGGATGATCAGAAATTTGATAAAAGTTTACAAGTAAACCAATTGCAACTATTCCCTGAGTATTTAACCCTCTTCCAACAGAATGACTATATGATAGTTTATCGTCAGATAATTTATAGGCTAACCATCCTATGAATAATTTGACAAAATATTTTAGAATGAAAACTATAAATATACCCGTTAAAAAGACGATTGGATTTTCAATTTTGATTAAGGCACCAGCATAAATTAAAAGTATTATATAAATTATATTCTCAAACTTTTTAACTAAATCAAAAACTTTCTCTCTGAATTTAAACAAATTTCCAGCGATAAATCCCAAAAAAAGATTTATAAGTAATGGTGAAATAGTTAAGTATAGAGCCACACCTGTTCCAATTAAAATGAGTCCAGTAATTATTACGAGTAATTTGTTTTCATTTTCCTCTCGCCCAATAAAAAAATGAAACATGAATCCAAAAATCAATCCAATTAAACCACCAATAATAAATCTTTCGAAATAATTTAAATTTAGAGTATTGTTAGTATTTTGGTTGAGAAATGAAAATACTACCCCAATCAAAAGAACAGAGATAAAATTGTTAAGAACGGGGACGAAACTTAGTGTAGAAAAATTTTTACCCTCTACAGTAAATTTTTCCTTTATAAGTTCGAGAGGTTTAGTAGATAAGGTAAAAAAGACGATGCCAACAATTAATGAAATTAGAATAATCTGCTGAAGTTGCAATAGATGATTAATATAAAATAAAAAAGCGATAAAAGAGAAACCACCAAGAAGAAGTATTGATAGTAAAATATCAATTAGAGAAAGATTTATTTGCTCAGATGAGACACTAACAAATTCTTTTAGCTTGAATTTAAAACCAACAGTAAAACCTATCATTCCAAGTATTAAGAAAATCAAAAGCTCGAGAGAATTCTTATTTGTGTTGATTATCAAGTTAGGTAATCTCAATCCTGTCAACTCATTAAAATAATCAGTGAAAGGTTGACTTAAAAGGAAACCGATTAAGAAGAAACAAATACCCATTGGCAAATAAAGATAATTACGAACTTTTTGAATTATAAACTGGGAAAGAAGAAAAAGGAAAGTGATTATTAAAATTAGCGATAAATGGGTATCCATATTTATTAGAAAATTATCTTCACAAATATGCAAATGATTGGATTATTTTCCATAGGGAGTCTGTAAATACCGTTTTGCAGAAAAGTGTGAGTCACCCCAATCTTTAATAGTAAGAACATATTGATATAGTTTTATAGCTTCCTCACGTTTACTCATCAAATCATAAACAATACCGAGATTTAGAGCAGCTGAGGTTTGGAATCCAGATTCTTCACCTTTTTTATCAAGTTCTTTACTCAATTCGAGACATTTTTGAAAATAAAATGCCGAGGAATCCAACTGTCCATTTAAACGATAATTCATTCCAATGTAATAAGAAGCTTCGCGCATAGCATTTTTTGTATAGCCAGGAAATTTAAGAAGAGCTCGATCGTATATCTCCTGAAAAATGGTTGAGGCTCCATCATAATCACCATATCGAATATATGTTCGTCCAAGATAACGATGAAAAATTGGATTTAATGGATAAAGTTTATGTAACTCATCAGCATAAAGTCTTGCTTGATGGATATCCTGTTCATAATGATAATATAAAGTAAGCAGAAAATATTTCGCTTCAGTTGCAGCATAACGAGCTTTTTCTGCAGCATTTTTAAGTTGTCTGATTCCAAGCTCTTTATTCCCTTTCGGGAAAAAAATCATGAGGGGTTTTATATAAGGAAATTCTTCTGGTATAACTTCAGCAAAATAATTGTAGATCCCCATACCAAAAAGAATGTCATAATTCGTTGAATCTATAGACCATGCTAATTGAAGAAGTGGTAATGCTTCTCTCCCATCATCAGCAGCTTTTATCCAGGAATCACGCAATGCTCTCAATCTTCCTCTAAAACCTATTGCACCACCTTTAAAAAAAATTGCATCGAGATCTGATTTATCTTTTTTTAATAACTCATCACAATGATAAATGACATCTTCAATTTTCTCAAAGAATAATTCGTCATAATTTTCGTTTTCTGGATCGATTGCTATTCGTTCCCAATCGATCATCGCTAAGAAAAATCTTCCAGCGGGATTATCAGGGTAATCAAGCATTAGTTTTTTGAATATTACCTCTGCCGAATCGAATTGGATATTGTAGATATAGTCGATACCTTTTTTGACTCTCTTCTCAAAATCTGATTGAGTCTCTTGCTTATCATAAAAAACAGAATTCGTTTTATCGATAGCGAATAAAATTAAATAATTAAAGAAAATTGTGATTAAAAAAGTTAAGATTGCCCTTTTCATAATTAAATCTTCAGTCTGATGCTTTTTGCATCAGACTGATTAAATAATTCATCTTTTAACAACTCTAAGATTTATAATGGGTTGAATCTTGTATTCAAACTCAACTGTTTTGTATGCATCCGTACCTGAACCTGTAGTTTTGATATTTCTTACCCACACTTTAACATAAATACTATCCTGAGTCTTAAGCAGATAGACATTATCTTTAACAACTGAAATAGCAGCCAGAGAGGGTTCTTCAAGTCCCTCGACTAAGTCAAAACCGTCCTGAGCTGTTTTGTTTACAAGAGCAAACCTTGTAACTCTTGCGCCCGGATATGCAGCTTTTACATTGGGAGAATAAAATGTTAAGACATTACTTGCAGAATCAACTCGCAAATGAAGATCAATATATTGATAGTTCGATTGACCAAAGGAATATTGAGTACCTTCACCTGTAGATGGATTCCAGCCAAATCCAGACTTTGCTGTTCCTGTTAATTTGAATTCGTCAACTTGACCTTCACCATAATAAACGCCGGCATAAATTACAGTACCGAATGGCACACTTCGTTTTCCATCGTTATTTATCGCATAAACATAGGATTTATATCTAACTCCTCTCTCAATCTGAAGTGTTCTCTTACGTGATTCTATTTTTGGTATAAAAACCGAATCATAAGTACTTTGAGGATCTCCCAATTGGTTCACAACATATGTAACAACAATGTAACCTTTGAAATCTGAATTGTCATGTTGAGGAGACTTATCCCAGCTTATAATCGCAAAACTATTTGAAACAGCACTCGCATCTACAACTACATAAACATTTGCTGGTGGATTAGGTGTTTGTGAAGTTGGTGTCTCTGGTTCTGTGCTCTTTGAACAATCGGCACCAGTGAAAACAAAAGATGCGCTTATCAATATGAATGATATAATTATTTTGATAGATTGTTTCATATCTCCTCCTTTATTTAAGTTTTTGATTTAAGAACTCACGAATTCTATCTACATTTACACGAATTTGTTCCATTGAATCACGTTCTCTAATGGTTACAGTCTGATCTTGTAAAGTCTGACTATCTACAGTAATACAATATGGAGTTCCAACTTCATCCTGTCTGCGATACCTTCTACCGACTGCACCTTTATCATCATAAAAAACTCTGAAATCTCTTCTTAGGTCTTCAGTAATTTTTCGGGCAATTACAGGCATACCATCACGATTGACTAATGGAAAAATCCCTACCTTTATCGGAGCTAATTTTGGATGTAATTTTAATACAACTCTTTTTTCTCCTTTTACTTCTTCTTCATGATATGCATCAATCAAAAATGTCATGAAACTTCTACTCACACCTGCAGATGTCTCAATTATGTAAGGAATGTATTTTTCTTTTGTTTCATCATCGAAATAGTCTAAATCTTTTCCTGAGTAATTTGTATGTTGACTTAAATCAAAATTGGTCCGGTTATGAATACCTTCAATTTCTCCCCAACCAAATGGAAATTCATATTCGATATCTACAGCTGCACGAGCGTAGTGAGCCAGTTTATCTTCAGGATGTGGTGTAAATCTTAATTTTTTCTTTTTTAATCCTAACTCGATAAACCAATTCATTCGCTCTTCTTTCCAATATTCAAACCATTTCATATCTTCCCCCGGTCGGACAAAATACTGCATCTCCATTTGTTCAAATTCGCGAGTTCGAAATAAAAAATTTTTTGTATTGATTTCGTTCCTGAAAGCTTTACCGATCTGTGCGATTCCGAAAGGGATCTTTTGTCTCGACGAATTCAAAACATTCAAGAAATTCACAAAAATTCCCTGTGCAGTTTCCGGTCGCAAATAGACAATTGCAGCATCATCTTCTACAGGACCGATAAATGTTTTAAACATCAGATTGAATTGCCTCGGTTCAGTAAATTTTCCTTCCTGCTGACATTTAATTGCCTTTCTGCCTTTGTATGCAGGATTACCACACATTGCATCTTCGAGTTGATCTGCACGGAATCGAGCTTTACATTCTTTGCAATCGACCATAGGATCAGTGAAATTTGCCACATGTCCTGAAGCTTCCCACACTTTAGGATGCATTAAAATTGCAGCATCGATTCCTTCTATATCTTCACGAAATGTCATTGCCTGCCACCATTCACGTTTAATATTATTAAGAAGCTCGACACCTAATGGACCGTAATCCCAACATCCATTAAGTCCACCATAAATTTCCGACGATTGAAAAACAAATCCTCTTCTTTTTGCCAATGAGACAATTGTTTCGAGAGAAACGCTCAATCTTACCTCCAATTTAGTTTTAATTAAGAACAAAATTACGGCTACTTAGAATGGTATACAAATACTGAGTATCGGTAATTAATTTATTTCGTTCTTATTTTTCTTGTTTTTCATGGATTAAGCTTTTTGTCAATTTACCGAGTTTTTGATAGACTTTTTCCAACTCAGGAATTTCTTTTGATAGTGTCTCAATATTTTTTTTGATTGTTATCTCATCTCCACGAACTATTGGACCACTTAGTGAATTTTTCACCCCAAAAGTTTCAATGTTCTGAATTGTAGATTTGATGAGATTAACATATGAACCTACGAAATTCTTTCCGAGTCTTTGTTCTACTTGAAAAAGTAAAGATACAAGATAGTTTGAAATAAGAACTGAAAATGCATGATAAAGTGCTTTCTGATCTCTGGAGATCAGGATAAACTTCCAGCTCATTTTTTTGCAGAGGAATTTTCCAAATCTTAATGATGACGATGAATTACCTTCAAGAGCAAAAATTGCTTTGTTTAAAGGAAAGAACTTCTGATTCAATCTTTCGGTTACAAATGAAAAATTTGGATGGAGTGAAAAAACTCTGCAACCTTTCTTATTTAGAACTGAAAGTTCATCTGAAGTAAGTGAGCCTGAGACATGACATACAAACTTATTCTGTGGTTTTTTAATTATAATGGATAATTCATTGGCCACATCTTTAATGAATCTATCCTGTACCGCAATTAAATAAAAGTTCGCATCTTGCGGAATTTTCGAATAATCGCTTGAATAAATTTCAGAATTAACTGACTTCCCTAATTTTTTTGCCTTATTTATGTTTCGATCAATTACTGCTCCAATCTTGATTTTTTTCTTTACAAATTCTTTAGCAAATGCAGTTCCAACTTTACCAGCACCAATAATCACAACTTTTAATTCGATCATCTTCAAATTCTATTCCCTGTAAAAAACAGCAGAAAGATATCCAACAACTTGATGTTTATCTCCACTTGCTTCACTTGAATCATTACGGTACAAAACTGTTGCTTTGTTAGCACCCAGCAATCTAGAAGTTCTCATGACAGTTACTATTGGTCCACCACCACATGCCTGTACTTTCTCTTCTTCGAGTTCATTCATCAGAGTTGCTTCATCGTATTCATTTATTAATCTCTCCACTCTCGAATCGAGTGAATTTGCTACACTATGGGAATAGTAGTGAGATAAATCAGAACTTGCTACTAATAAAAAATTTTTTCCTTTTAAAACTTCAGCCAGTATTTCAGCTGTAGCAAAAACAATCTCATTACTTTGGTCACCCATAACAATTGGTAACAATTTGAAATCCTCAAGAACTACCTGTAAGAAAGGTAACTGTACTTCAAGTGCATGTTCTCTACCATGCCCTCTCTTAGAAATTTCAATTAGACTGTTATAATTCTTGAATTCATCTCTTAATTCTTGATTGATAGAGATTCTTCCGAGCGGAGTTTCGTATGCAGTTCCGTTGTAAATTGAAACTCCCTGAAAATATTCGTAATGACTTGGTGAAATGACAATAACCGTATCATATTTTTTGCTTTCGAGCAATTTATAGGAATAAGCTGCTGTTTTTCCTGAATAAAAATAACCAGCATGAGGTGAAACAAGTCCTAATATCTCTCCAACAATTTTCGGAGGTTTGACTTGAGCTAATAAATTTTCTATGTGCTTTCTAAGTATTGCTGGCTCTTTTTCATAAAACATACCAGCAACAGCTGGAGTACGAATTTCAGTTGTAATCATATTTTTAACCTCCTATTTCGTTCTCAGAGAAAACTTCAGCAGTGAAAATCTCAATTTTAGTTTGCGGGTCTTTCCATTCGTTTTTACTCAGACCAGCTTTCTGACATGTGTGTTCCAGAAATTCTTTAGTTGTCCAGTTATATCTTTCAGCGACCTGGGGCAAGAGTAATCCATGAAAAGGCCCTTTTTGAATTATCAAACCGTGCTCACCAACTTTTATCTCATCAATTGAATTAATTCTTTTTGGAGGTGATAAAACGGAAATTTCAATCTCAATCGAATTAAGCTCCTCTTCCATCAAAGGATAGAACCTAGGATCTTCAAATGCAGATTTTTTAGCAACTTCATAGACAGTTTGATAAAGTGGTTTATCACTTATGATATAACCAATACACCCTCTCAATTCACCATCTATTGTTAAAGTGACAAATGCACCACAAGTTTGCCTTAAGCTTTCGGAAAACTCCCGGTTCAAATCAACACTTGATTTACCAAATTCTTCTTTAATTGATTCCCGAGCAATGGTAAGTAATGTCTTCTTATCCTCGTTTGTTAATTTCATAAAACCTCCTATTGACTTAGACGATATGCCACAAGCTCGGTTTTATCTTTAATGAAATATAAATCATCATCATACATAAAAAATGAGTCTGGAACAGGTGCAGGTGTCGAAGAATTTAGAGTCTCAATAAGAATTGGTCTCTCCGATATTGTATCAACTATTACCAATCTGTTTATTAAGCTTCTTTCTTCAATTTTATCGTAGTAATTGAATATGAAAATGTTACCTCGGTCAATGAATTCACAAAAGTTCATATAATTATTAGAACCGATAATCTTATGAATTAATTCTTTCTGAGAGTCAGTGGTTTCAGATTGGTTGTACATCGATGTGAAATTATATCTTGAATAATCTTTCTCCTCCACCTGATCAATAACAACTCTAGCCTCTTCTTCGGTTCCAAGGAATTTAATGATTTCACCTGTTTTAATCGACAACTGAAAAAATTCCTTTTCGTCAAAACTGCTTTTAAATCCATAAACATATTGATTGTCTATTTCATAAAATTTTAACTCATCGTTAATCCACAGGACCTCTCCATTTCTTAAATCAATTGTTATTATTTTTTTATGTTCTGGCATATCAGGTTTTTCAAATTGATGTAAGATCAAATAATTGCTCCTAGTATTTTCAATTCCTATCCAAAACTTTTCGTTGAGAAATACTTTATCTTTCCAGAAAAAAACACCTGTAACTCTATCAATACAGGAAAAGTATACCTCTTTTTTAGAAATATCCCGTTCTTCTATCACGATTTGATTTAAATCTGTAAGGACAATTCTCCAGATATTCCTTCCTGAATCGTAATTGAAAAGTTTATTGATTTTAACCATTATTTTCTAACTCCTTTGAGCAAAATTTATAAATTTATTATGAAATATGCATAAAATTCTTTTGAACCGAAAACCATGTTGGGGAAAAATTTTTCAGAGTGAGGTGGGAATCGAAAAATTAAATGAACATTTAAAATTTGAAGGGGAAGGCGAAATTCATTAATATTTTCGCCCTCCAGCTAAGTCGATTTTTGTGGAGTACTATTTGCGATATTCACTAAAGACAAAATCTTTCTCTTTTACCTGCAAATGGCATGCGTAACATTCACCCTCAGGATTTTTTACTACTCTTTCTTTCGTATCACCTGCGAATCCCTCAAAGCCCCATCCACCAGTCTCTTTGTATTTTTTTTTATCCTTAACCATCACACCCACTACTTTTCTATTCCCTTCAACAATCGCATTATCTTTTGATATGTGCTCTAAAAGATCAAAAACAATTACTGAACCATCCTTGAACTTATTCCCCGCTTTGTAACCCTCAAGAGCTTTTTTATTAGCGTAGATGTGATGGATTCCTCCGAAAGCTTCATAAAGCGGATGTCCCTTTTCTAACACCATCGTTTTGATATGAGTCCATCCGCGATAACCTTCGGGATATGGCACTAAATTTTTTGAATTGTTAGAGAAAAAGTAAAATCCAGTAATTAAAGTACTGGCGAGAACAAGTAATGAAATTAATAAGAACTTCATAAGTCCTCCATTTGTTGTTAATAATCTATTAGGATTCCTAACTAATTTAATATTTATATATAAGCTTTGTCAAGTTATTTTTTTATCTCCTTGATGAGGTGGTAATTCGAATGAATCTCATTCTGTAAAAAAAGAACTCGAAGCTATTTAATACAATAATTTTTTTCTAATTAGATGAGATAAGAATCACCAATATTTTTTGACCGAAATTGATAAAGATTAATCAAAAGGAGCAGTTTTTTAGTAGGTGGATGAAATTTATTTAGTGATTAAATCATTTTGGAAAGTTTTTCGAGTGTAGAATCAAATTCATTAATCAAATTTTGGAAGACATCTTTAACTGGTAAAATGTTATCTATCAAGCCAGCGGATTGTCCTGCCTCCAATGCTCCTTCCACAGTATCACCTTCGAATATTCCTAATCTCTCTCTTTTCTCACCCCAGATTTCAAGTAAAGTTTTTTCATCAGCACACTTTTTCTCTGCTTCTACAGCACGCAAAGCAAAATCGTTTTTGAGCATTCTGACTAATCCTATTTTCCTGAAACCTATAATTGTACTGTTGTCTACTGCTTCAACAACTTTTTTCTTGTAGCTTTCATGCGCGGATGATTCAACAGTTGCAGCGAATCGCGTACCAATTTGCACTCCTTCAGCACCAAGTGCCATTGCAGCAGCAATTTGAGCACCAGTTGTAATTCCTCCAGCAGCAATTACAGGAATTTTAACATTTCTCACAAGCATAGGAATAAGACAGAATGTTGTAATCTCATCGAAACCATTGTGTCCTCCTGCTTCATACCCTTCACCAACGATAGCATCGCATCCAACTTCTTCAGCTTTCTTTGCATATTTAACAGAAGGTACAACATGGATAACCTTTATATTATTCTGCTTTAACAAACCGATAAACTTTCCTGGATGACCTGCTGAGGTAAAAACAATCTTCACACCTTCTTCAATTGTGACTTTAATTAATTCCTCTGCATCCTGTCTGAGCAAAGGAATATTAACCCCAAATGGTTTATTAGTTTTTTGTTTTGCTTTCTGGATATGTTCTCTTAATAATTCAGGTTTCATTGAACCAGCACCGATAAGTCCCAATCCTCCGCATTCACTAACAGCAGCTGCAAGTTTATAACCAGATACATAAACCATTCCAGCCTGGATTATCGGATACTGAATCTCGAAAAGCTGTGTAATTCTATTTACAACTTTCATTTTAATTTTATTTTTAGACTAAAATAAAACTTATTCATCTTGAATTCATATTATTCTATTGAAGGAATCTAAACAACTTTGTAATTAATTCGATGAGAAATTTGGATAGCTCACTTTACTCTAAAGCCTCTGAATGATTTTTCCGAAAAATTTTCACTAACACTACTTTTAAATGTGAATTTTATGGGATTAAAATACTTAAGCTCGTTCTGCAACAATATGATAGTTCAGCAAATCAATCAATACATTTACTCTTAGATGAATAATATTTTGATTTCGAATATGCATTAATCAGTAGTTAATAAAAGAATATTTGAGAAAAGCATTTTTAATCATAATTTGCCATCAATCAGAAACTAAAAAAGAGGAATAATAATGTCATCAAAAAAAGACTACACTGTATTGGAACGATTTTTAAGATATGTTAAATATGACACCCAATCATCAGAAGATTCTCAAACATTTCCTTCCACAGAAAAGCAAAAAATTCTTGGTCAAGTTCTGGCAGATGAATTACGAGAAATCGGAATGCAAAATGTGGAGCTTGATGAATTTGGTTATGTTTACGCTGAGTTACCCTCGAATACCGATAAAGATGTTCCTCCGATCGGATTTCTTGCACACATGGATACATCACCTGAAGTTAGTGGAGCAAATGTAAATCCAGTAATTCACAAGAATTATGATGGTGGTAAGATTGTCCTTCCAGCTGATCCAACACAGGTAATTGATCCTGAAGAACACCCAGATCTAAAATCACAGATTGGGAATGATATAATTACAGCAGATGGAACTACATTGCTTGGAGCTGATAATAAAGCTGGTCTTGCCGAAATTGTTGACGCTATGCGCTATCTTATCCAACACCCTGAAATAAAACATGGTCCAATAAAAGTTTGTTTTACACCCGACGAAGAAGTTGGAAGAGGAACAGAAAAAATTCGTCTTGAGAGATTTGGTGCGAAGTATGCTTACACAATCGATGGCGAATCGTTGGGTGAAATCGAGAACGAAACTTTCTGCGCTGACACTGTAATACTGACGATTCAAGGATTTAATTGCCACCCTGGATATGCTAAAAATAAATTAGTAAATGCAATAAAGATTGCTTCTGAATTTATTGAATCGCTCCCAAAAGATTCTTTATCTCCAGAAACAACTGAAGGGAGGGAAGGATATGTTCATCCTTATGTTGTTAATGGTGGAGTTGATGTGACGACGATTAAGATTTTGATTCGCGATTTTGAAGAGGACGGTTTGAAAGAAAAAGAAAAATTCCTCAAAGAGCTTGCCGAAAAAGTTATATCAAAATATTCTAGAGCATCTTATAAATTCGAGATTCAGGAATCTTACAGGAACATGAGATATGTACTGGACAATCATCCTCATGTTGTTCAATATGCTCTCGAAGCTGTAGAAAGAGCGGGCATCAAACCGAAATTGAACATTATCCGTGGTGGTACTGATGGCTCGAGATTATCATATATGGGTTTACCCTGTCCAAATATTTTTGCTGGTGAGCACTCATTTCATTCGAGATTAGAATGGATTTCTGTTCAGGATATGGAAAAAGCTGTCGATGTTATTGTTAATCTATGTCAAATCTGGGAAGAAAAGAGCTAAAAATTTAATGCTTTTGTTTGTTGACCTTAAGACTGTCTACTATTCGAAAGACCTGTAGACAGTCTTTCTTTTTTATCAATCTTATTTGAATATTCTAACATTCAAAAGAACATTACTTCATGATCTAATTTGAAAGTGTATGAACAAGTCGATAAATTGATTCTACAAATTCAGATTAATTATGAAAAACAAAGTCGAACGAGCTTCAATATTCTCCCTTATATCAAATATTTTCCTCTTCGTACTAAAATTAAGTGCAGGAATTGTTTCGAATAGTATCGCAATTATTTCAGATGCCATTAACTCTCTATCAGATTCGCTTACAAATATTGCTGTATATTTTTCAATAAAAATTTCATACAAACAAGCTGATTCGGATCATCAGTATGGTCATCATGCAGCACAACCGATTGCTGCTATGATGCTTGCGATCTTTGCAGGAGTTGCAGGTATCACCGTTATCAGGGAATCAATTTCAAGAATTATTGAACCCACGATTCAGGATGTTTTAACATTTCCTATTATTGTTTTGGTCATAACTATCTTACTAAAATCTTTCATGTCATATCGATTTAATGTGGTGAGTAAAAAATATGATAGTCCAGCTGTTAGAGCTCTTTCGATTGATAGCCTGAATGATGTTCTGTCTTCATCCATTGCACTTATTGCAATAGTAATCTCTAAATACAATTTGAAATACTTTGATGGGATTGCAGGAATTTTAATTGCATTTTTTATTTTCAGGGCAGGTTACCATGTGGCTAAAGAGAACATTGACTATTTAATGGGAAAAGCTGCAAGTCAGGATTTGATAGACGAAATATCAAATCGTGCAAGGAATGTGAATGGTGTAATTAAATTGAGTGAATTACGTTCACATCAATTTGGCAACAAATATCATGTTGAAGTAAAAATTAAAGTTGATAAAAATCATACAACTCAAGAAGCATACAAAATTGCCAGTGAAGTGAAAAACATTGTAAATCAATTACCAGAAGTGGCAGATGTATTTGTGCATATTGAACCTTACGAAACTGATAATGTAGATTAATTTATCACTCATTTAATAATACCTTTAAATCCATCGGCAAAATATAATCCGGATTTTTTGATTTTAATTCTTTCAACAAAATTCTGGCTCTATCAATTTTATTATTAATCAATTCATAAACTGCTCGATTTAAAAGCATATTTGTTATTAAATTTCTGATAGCAACTGATTCATGTAAATCTTCTCTGATTATTTTAAGCTTATATTCCGGAATCTTGATATCGTGATATTTTCCTTTAGGTACAAGTTTGAATAAATATTTATCCGGTACAAGTTCGAGATTTTCAGAAAATTTAATTTCACCTTTCAATCCGCTTTCAATCATTTCCGGTGTAAAATAAACACTTCGATTAGAATAGTTTAATGTAACAATTGTATCAACTAATTGAATTACATCTGGATGGATTCTACTTAATTGATTATAATACCATTTCTGTTGTAGTGAAGAAATTTCCGCAACAACAACATCTTTTCTATATCCTTCTACAAGTTGATAGTACAGACTCGGGAAATACAAATAAAAGGATGCAGGTCCGCAAATTATAATTGCTCTTTCATCAACTGAATCCAAAACATCCTTTGTATATTCATCAAGAAGCACATTTTCGCTTTGATCAACTCGGGAATAATTAAAGTTTAGAAGAATTAAAATTGATAATAAGAAAATTGCAGGAATTAAAATTTTCTTTAACAACTCTTTCATTTTAATTGATGAAATATAAAAGAGTCCTATTGCTGCAAAAAAAGAAAAACTTAAATGTGCAGGAAGATAATAGGTATCAATGTCGGGAATATTATACAGAGATGAAATCAATACTGTTGTTAAAATAATCAAAATCAAAACATTAAAAATCTTCCTCATAAAGAATAATGCAGCTACCATACCAAGAAACGACATGATAATTATCACACTGAAATCAGCACCTTTGTATAAAGTCTTATCAAAACTAACAGAAATAGTTTTTAGAAAGAAGCCAACATTAGAAATGTACTCACCAAAGGAAGGAAAGAGAAATTGATGATAAAGTCTGCCAGTAACATGATTTATAAAACTTTCTAATGTAGTTGGATTACCCCAATTTAAGTATGGTTGCATCTTTGCACGGATTGGAAGATACATATAAATCAGAAGTGCAATAAGAAAAGCAATTAATGAATACACAACTAATTGTTTAATTTTTTTTGAACTGAAATCAAATCGATGAAAATAAAGATATGCAAATGCGGGTAAAATATAGATAGTCGAAAGATGATTTGTAAAAGATAAACCAAGAAACACAAAAGCATAAAACCAGTTTTCTTTGAATAAATTTAATTCCCTTTTCTCTTCTGTCTCCACAAAAGCTTTTAACATAAAAAATAAAATCAGAGAAAATAAAAAAATGTGAAGGCTGTAAACTTCAATCGAAACACTTAAAGACCAAGAAGTTTTGCTAAAGCCTAAAACCAATCCACCAAAAACTGACGCAAGTATTTTATAATTCTCTGAAACATTAAACCTGTTTAAAATTTCAGAATCTTTAAGCTTTAGCACTCCCCATTTATAAAAATTATCAAGTGTAAACTTAATAGTTAAAATTAAGACATATACTGCTAAAGCAGACCAGATGGCAGTCAGTAAATTCAATTTAGTTATGGGCTTAAGAGGCAGAGGAAGTTTAGAGAAAATAAATCCTAAAATTGTAAATAATGGATAGCCAGTAGGATGAGCAATACCCAGTGTACATTGTACAGCTGCAAGCTCACCTGAATCTGATGCAATAAGTCCCGGTGCAAGTGTTAAAATGTAAAAAACAAAAACAAATAGTGTACTTATAATTGCAACTAATTGAAATCGGTAGAGAGAATTTTTCATTTTCATCATAAAGCAAAATACTAAATCGAATTAATACTTAGATTTGTTTAGATTGATAAAAAATTAAAAAACATGAATTTTATTGTTATCCAATTAAAACATCATTTAATTTATTGACTTGCAGACTTTTGTAAGCGACAAAATATGTATGAACTCGACTTCAAATTTATCGGAATCTCAATTCTCAGACAGTTTTCAACTTCATATATTTGAAAATAAAAATCATAAAAACAGGAGAAAAAATGGCGGATATTAAAGCTATAATCAATGAATATGGTGAGAAATTAAATCCTGATTCAAAAGAAACCGCAATAATACTTGCAGCGGGACATGGTAAAAGAATAAAATCAAATGTTTCAAAAATGCTGCATAAAATCTGGGGTGAACCTACTGCTGTTCGTGTTCATAAAGCTGCCCAACTTGGTTTGAATAATCCAAACATTGTAATGGTTGTTGGTATCAAAGCAGAGGATGTAATTAAAACAATCGGTAAAAGAGCTCAAACAACATTTGCATATCAGGAATTTCAAAATGGAACGGGTGATGCGGTTAAAGTAGGAATTGAACCATTAAAGAAAATAAAATTCAATGGTACGGTTTATATTTTTCCCGGAGATATGGGATTATTAAATAAAGAAACGGTGAGCAAGTTCCGTGAAGATTTTCAAAACCTTGATTGTGATATGCTTGTAATGACAGGTCTCTATGAAGGTGATTACAGGAAAAACTATTATGGTAGAATTATTCGTGTTCCGGAAAAAGATAAAGATGGTAATCCATCGGGAAATGATTGTGGAAGTGTGATAGAAATACTCGAACAGAAAGATATTCTAAATTTAGATGATAGCAAACCATACGAAGTGGTCTACAACAACAGAACTTATTCATTTACAAAAGAAGAACTCTTAGAGATTAATGAATTTAACGCCGGTGTTTACGCTGTTAAATATGAGCCCCTTGTTAAATACATTGATGAAATTAAAAGTGATAATGTTCAGGGAGAAATTTATATAACTGATTTGATTTCAATCTTCAATAAACATGGATTAAAAGTTAAAGCTGTCTCACCTGATGATCAAAGTGTCGTTCTCGGTTTCAATGTAAAAAGTGTCCTGAAAGAAATGGAAGCAATTGCAAGGCAAAAAGCCTACGAAAAACTTAAGGATATAATCGAAATTGATGATCCTGATGATTTTTTCATTGCTGATGAAGTAATAGAACAGATAATTGAAATGGATAAAAAAGGAATACCACTTGATATTAAAATTGGGAAAGGAGTGCACATTGGTAAAAATGTGAAATTGAATTATGGAGTCGAATTGAAGAAAAATGTTTATGTTGAAGGTAATGTTATTTTCGGTACGAATGTAAAAATTTGGGAAAATGCACTACTTTCAACATTTCCTCATCAACAATTTATCATTGGTGATAATGTCGAAATTCTCTGGGGTGATATAATCAAAGGAAATATTGTAATTGGTGAAAACTCTCGGATTGAATCGAGTGTAAATATGACTGGAAGTGATGAATATCCACTTCGAATCGGCAAGAATGTATTAATAAAGGGTACGAGTTATCTTTTTGGTACAATTGTAGAAGATGATGTTCATATCGAGCATAGCGTATTGATCAAAAAACGAGTAGAAAGAGTTTTAAAGAAAGATGGTACTGTTCGTCCGGTCAGATTTTACATTCCAATGCCCGAAGGAATCGATTCAGTTTCCGATTTAGATTATGAGAAATCATAATATATTAATCACAATCTATAACAAAATGAAGGATTGTAATATGAACCAAATAAGATTCTCAATTCTTTTGACATTGATTTTAATAATCACAATTAACATAAATGCTCAAAAACGAGGTAAAGATATGCAACTCGATATCGATATACCGTACACTAAATTTGTACTTGACAACGGACTAACATTAATAGTTCACGAAGATCACAAAGCACCAATTGTTGCAATAAATGTCTGGTATCATGTTGGTTCAAAAAATGAAAAACCTGGAAGAACTGGTTTTGCTCATCTATTTGAACATATTATGTTTAACGGTAGTGAACATTTTGATGATGATTATTTTCAAGCACTCGAAAAAATTGGTGCAACTGATTTAAATGGAACTACGAACGAAGACCGAACAAATTATTTTCAGAATGTTCCGACTTCTGCACTCGATATTGTTCTCTGGATGGAATCGGATCGAATGGGACACCTACTTGGCGCAGTTACCCAGGCAAAATTAGATGAGCAAAGAGGGGTTGTACAGAATGAAAAAAGACAGGGTGAGAATCAGCCTTACGGTAAAGTGTGGGAATTAATTTCAAAAGGAACTTATCCTGCTGGACATCCCTATTCATGGACAGTTATTGGTTCGATGGAAGATTTAAATGCTGCGACACTTGAAGATGTTCATGAATGGTTTAAGACATATTATGGTCCAAACAATGCGGTTCTGGTAATTGCTGGTGATGTTAATACAAATGAAGTATATGAGAAAGTAAAGAAATACTTTGGTGATATTCCTCCCGGTCCTCCTATCTCAAAGCCCTCGGTTTGGATTGCAAAAATGACCGGAACTAAAAGAGAAATAATGCAGGATAGAGTCCCACAGGCAAGAATCTATAAAGTCTGGAATATACCTCAATGGGGAACTGAGGAGTTAACTTATTTGAACCTTGTAAGTTCAGTTCTGGGAAGTGGAAAAACTTCAAGATTATATAAACGATTAGTTTATGACGAACAGATTTGCACAAGCGTTCAGGTTTTTGCTTCACCAGGTGAAATTGGAAGTCAATTCCTAATCATTGCAACAGCAAAACCCGGAATAGACTTAAAACAGGTAGAAGCATCACTTGATGATGAAATAGTAAAATTTTTAAAAGAAGGTCCAACACAAAAAGAATTAGAAAGAGTTAAAACCGAATATGAAGCGAGTTTTATTCGTGGTATTGAAAGAATTGGTGGATTTGGTGGTAAGAGTGATATTTTAGCTCAGAATCAGGTATTTGGTGGTACTCCCGATTATTATAAAAAAACTTTACAGTGGGTAAGAAATGCAACGGTTAAAGACTTAAAAGATGTAGCAAATCAATGGTTAAGTGATGGTGTTTATATTCTTGAAGTTCATCCGTATCCTGAATTAAAAACAATAAAATCAGATGTTGATAGAACAAAATTACCGGATTTAGGTCCGGTACCAGAAGTTAAATTCCCAGAATTACAAAGAGCACAGCTCAAGAATGGATTGAAAGTAATTTTAGCTGAAAGGCATTCAATACCTGTTATTAATTTCAATCTTATTGTAGATGCTGGCTATGCAGCTGATCAATTCACATTACCAGGAGTCAGCAAATTAGCGATGGAAATGATAGATGAAGGCACGAAAAAACGTACCGCATTACAAATTAGTGAAGAACTTGCTCTACTCGGTGCAAGTCTCGGAACGGGCAGTGATTTAGATGTTTCATATGTTAATCTATCCGCTTTGAAATCGAAACTCAATGAAAGTCTGGATATTTTTGCTGATGTTATCTTAAATCCTATATTTCCGGAAGAAGATTTTAATCGATTAAAAGCCCAAACAATCGCTGCAATCAAGAGAGAAAAAGTTACTCCAAATTCAATGGCATTGAGAGTATTACCAAAGATTCTTTATGGCGAAGGACATGCTTATAGTAATCCTATGACTGGTTCAGGTACTGAAGAGTCGGTAAATCAGATTATGAGAGATGAGTTAATTAAATTTCATCAGACATGGTTCAAGCCAAACAATTCTACCTTGGTAATTGTCGGTGATATAACATTGGATGAGATTCTACCAATTCTCGAAAAACTTTTTGATGAATGGAAACCCGGAACCGTTCCTATAAAGAATATTGGTGAAGTTGGTCACAAAGTATCTTCGCAAATTTATATACTCGATAGACCCGGCTCTATCCAATCGTTAATTTTTGCAGGGCATATTGCTCCACCCACTAATGATCCAGATAATCTTGCAATTGAGATGATGAATACTATCTTTGGAGGTGCTTTCACTTCAAGAATAAATATGAATTTAAGGGAAGATAAACACTGGTCATATGGCGCCTCATCTTTTTTGATGGGAACAAGAGGGCAGAGACCATTTATAGTTTATGCCTCAGTTCAAACAGATAAAACTAAAGAATCAATGATTGAGATTAAGAAAGAATTGGATGGAATGTTAACAAACAATCCTCCAAAAGAAGAAGAATTAAATAAAAACAAACAGAACGAAATTCTTTCACTCTCTGGCTCTTGGGAGACGATGAGAGCTGTTTTGGGTTCGATTGTTTCAATTGTAAAGTATAATCTTCCCGATGATTATTATCAACAATATCCAGAAAAACTAAGAAATCTTTCTCTTGATGATGTAAGAAAAGCAACGTATAAAGTCTTGAAACCTGATCAACTAGTTTGGGTAATTGTTGGTGATAAAGCAAAAATTGAAAAGGGAATAAGGGAACTCAATTACGGTGAAATTAATTTTATTGATAGCGATGGAAATGTAATTAAGCACTAAAAAATTCTTACAAACTTTTAAGCCGTCACTATTACATTTGATTGAATAAAAGGATGGTGACGGCTTTTTATTAAATTGTTTACAAAGTATTATCTGAATTCATTTTTAACCTAAGATAAATTATTGTTATTTTTTATTTTTTCATGACCATCAACAAGAAATTAATGAAAGGAGTATCAAATGAAATACACAAAGCCTGTAATGGTAATATTCGGTCTTTTTATCCTTTATGTTGTGTACACTTTATTTTTTGCTGAATCTAAAGATATTTTTGATTTGACAAAGTTAAATCCAGATGATAACAAAAATGTTGATGTCAGACTTTATCTATCAAAAGACTATCCAGTACAAATTGATCCTATTCAGAATATTTCAACATTTTATGTAAAAGACAAAAATGGAATTACTTATAAAGTTCAGGGTCCCGAAAATATTCCAGACGGATTTAAAGATGCAACAATAGTAGTCTTAAGAGGTCACCGTCATCACGATTATTTTCACGCTGTCTCAATCCAGAAATTTGAATGAATAGTTTTTCATGAATCATTGAACTTAATAAGAACAAAGACATCAATAATCAATCTTTTATTCTTAAATAAAGCAACAATTACTTTTGAACGATAATCAAATATGTCATTCAGTCATTTCTTGATTAAAATTGAATGTAGTAATTCACCAATCAATCCAGAAGATTTTTTTCATAATCTCGAAATTCATTTCAGGTGAAGTAATGTGATTGAGATTTTCTGGATTTGAGAATTTATCCCAGACTTTTTCGATCGTTGCATGTATTAATTGTTATCCCTCTAATAAATGCAAAATCATTTTAATAACTTATTATTTTATCACTTCTTCTAATAGAAATTGGAATTTAGTTTTTAAGAAGATTAAATCGACCAACATCGGGATCAAACTAATGTAGTTATTCAAAAGTTATCTGAAACTAAGCTTCACTCTTTCTTTTTTTGAATTCATTTAGAATAACTGGTAGAATTTCTCCCGCTCTACCCTGCAGAACTACATCTGCGATTCTTGATAACTCAGTTTGATTTGGGTTCACTTCCACTAAGAATGCTCCACTTTGTTTAGCATAATAAGGAATGTAAGCTGCAGGATAAACTATAGCTGAAGTTCCAACAGAGAAACAAACATCGCATGTCCTTGCAGCTTTTACAGCTTCTTCATATTCAACTTCGGGCAACATTTCACCAAACCAGACTACATCAGGTCGAATTAAACCACCACATTCACACCGAATTGCTTCTTCAGGATAATCATCACCCAAATCATAAAACTTTTTACATTTGATGCAATAATTTCTTTCAATATTTCCATGCAATTCATAAACATTTTTTGAGCCAGCCCGTCTATGTAGATTATCAATATTTTGGGTCACAACTGCGAATCTCTTAAAATATTTCTCCAGCTCTGCTATGGCATAATGAGCAGGATTCGGTTGCACTTCGTGCATAATTTTTCTTCGATGTGAATACCACTGTGTAACGAGATCAGGATTTCTTAAGAAAGCGTTAAAGTTTGCCAATTCTTCAGGTTTGAGTTTTTGCCACAAACCATCCTTATCACGAAAAGTTGGGACACCACTCTCAGCAGAAACACCAGCACCTGTAAAAACGACGACTGATTTTGCATCGATTAATTTATCAACCACTTTATTAATTGAATCAATCAAAGAGAGTTCCATCTGATTTCTCTCTTTTTGGGTTTTTATTTTTTTCAAGATTTTCTTTGTTATAAAACTCTGGTTCTTTACTGATAAATAATGAACTTTGAATTAAGTAATGGAATTTCGTCCAGTTTGAATTAGCTTCACTTCCACTCTGAATTATCTGTCTATAAGCGTTTGTTTTTGCACTCAATTCATCAGCGTAATAGAGAATTATAGCTTCTAAAGTTTTAGGCTCAACTGGAGAAGCGTTTTCTAATTTTCCCTGGTGACTCAATACAAGATGTAAAATTAAATCCTGAAGTTCCTCAGGGAAATAAGGAATTTGTTTGCATGCAGCATAAATCCAGTTGGCTGCAATTACAATATGTCCTAATAATCTACCTTTATCAGTATAATCAAAAACACTTTCATATGATAATTCTTCTATCTTGCCGATATCATGAAGTAGAGCACCTGTAATTAACAAATCTCGATTTATTGGTGGTTGAAAGTTTGACTTTTCGGAGATATCACACATTAAATCACAAATCTTCACAATTTCAAGAGTATGTTCTAATAATCCCCCAATATAGTTGTGATGAAAAGATTTACCTGCTGGAGCAAAGATAAATTTTTCAAATCTCTCTTGAGTGAATATATTTTTTAATAAACTCTTTAACCAGAAATTCTCTATTTTTTTTATTCTATTCCAGAATTCTTTTTTCATATCTTCTGGATCACGAAGAGACGCGGGGATCAAATCGCTTAAACTGACCCTATCTTCTTTTTCCGCTATTTTAGCTGATTCAATTCTCAACTGAAGTTTATCATTAAAAACTTCTACACTACCCCTAACTTTTACAATCGCACCTACAAAAGCTTCTTTGTAAAAGTCTTCATAATTTTCCCAATAGTTACCAGATATAAATCCTGTTTTATCACCAAACTCAAGGACCAAATAATTACTACCATCTTTTTTCTGTTTTACTTCAAGCTTTCTAAGGATAAAAAAGTGATCTATTGTATCTCTATTTTGAAATTCTTTAATTGGTTTCTGTTCTAACATGAATCCTCTAACATATTCAATACAAAATTAACACAATTAAACATTTGCAGATATTACAATAGCAAATGGATGATTTTTTATTGAAATATAAAAAGATTTTTCTATTTGTGTTCAAGTTTTTCATATTGTTTTAAGTTAAAATATCAAATCATTTTAGAGTTAGACATCGGCAATTCATCTTATAATATTATCTATGAAATGAAAATCCAAAATTGACTATGGAGATGTCAAATATGAAAAACTCCACATCACAATATAGAGGTAAAAACTTATTTACACAGTTAGAACTCTGAAGCAGTTTAATGCGAATATCGCTATTCAAAGACGAAAGAGAAAAAACTTGATTCTGAAGGTGTCAAACATGAATAACTCCTCATTGCAATGTGGAGACTAATAATAACCAGAAAACAAACCAACTCTTAGGGAGTTGAATATAAAAATCTATTTACCGTTCTCAGTGTCCCTGTAATATTTTTAAAAAAATCATAATGAATCGTAAGAGTATATCGCCATACGCTTCTACAATTATTTCACTAAAACAAATTCGAATACAAACATCCAATAATATTTTACAACATTCGTAGAAAATTACAGTTCAAATTAATACATTCATAGTTATTGTATAATTAATCCAGAAAAAATATTTTTAAACCAGGTTCAATAATATTAATCTGGAGGACAATCAGAGTAATTGAATATAATTCTAATAGGAATTCTTTTTTATATTTCATTGCAACTTTTTCTCGGCTTTTACATCTCCCGTTTTATCAAATCTGAAAACGATTACCTTTTAGGCGGCAAAAAATTAGGATATCTTCTTGCAACATTTTCAATATTCGCAACCTGGTTCGGTGCTGAGTCATGTATTGGAACGGCAGGTACTGCTTATGAGAATGGTTTATCTGGTGTTACTGCAGATCCTTTTGGATATGGAATTGTCATTCTTCTGGTCGGATTCATTTTTGCCGTACCCCTTTATAAAATGAATCTCGTAACAATAGCTGACTTTTTCAGAAATCGTTATTCATTACTGACAGAAAGAACTATCGCAATTATAATGATACCCACTTCAATACTATGGGCTGCTGCACAGATAAGAGCATTCGGTTTAATTCTCGCCAGTTCATCTACTCTCACTGTAGAAATTTCGATCTTAATTTCAGCTTTAATAGTAATCACATACACTTTATTTGGTGGTTTACTTGCTGATGCATGGACGGATTTAATTCAAGGATTGATTTTGATTATCGGGTTGATTGTACTCTCAATTATAATCATTACCAAAGAATCAAATATTTATAATCTTATTCACAGTATTCCCACAGAAAAAATTTCTATTTTAAGTACCTCAACTAATTTTGGATTTTTAGATTTATTACATACAATTGAAAGCTGGGCAATACCAATCTGTGGTTCGCTCGTCGCTCAAGAATTGCTTTCAAGGGTTTTCGCTTCCAGAAATTATAAAGTTGCAAAACGAGCTTCTATAACCGCAGGAGCAATGTATATTTTAATTGGATTAATTCCCCTATCAATTGGAATCTTTGGACTCACATTATTTCCCGAGCTTTCAAATCCTGAACAAATTTTACCTATGATAGCGCAAAAGTATTTTAATACTTTTCTGTACATCATTTTCGTCGGTGCTCTAATTTCTGCGATTCTTTCAACAGTGGATAGTACATTACTTGCATCGTCAGCGTTAATGTCTCATAACATAATTTTATCGATTTATAAAATAAACGATGAATCTAAAAAACTTAGAGTCACGAGATTAAATGTTCTAATCTCCGGTGTTCTCGCATATGTTTTGGCAACTCATGCAGAAGGGGTTTATAATCTTGTTAAAGATGCATCGGCATTTGGTAGCAGTGGAATTTTCGTGGTGTTTTTGTTTGGGTTGTTCGGCAAGTTCGGAAATGGCTTAAGTGCAATCATTTCAGTCATAATCGGGGCAATCACCTGGATATTAACACACTATATATTCAATCTTGAATTTGGTTATCTAATCTCCCTCAGTCTTTCTCTGGTATCTTTTACTCTGACTGCTATTTTAGAAAAATCGATCTATACCTTCGCTTTCAGAGTAAAAAGTATTTTCATCAAGTAATTTTTTTAGTCTTTGCCAATCGTTTAGCATTAATACATTTTTTGTATACTTAAGTTATTAATTTTGTAGAAAATTTGAGGTGACAATGAAATCATTTGTTCATTTTTTATGGATAATAGTTCTTCTTTCAACACATAATAATCTGCTTTTTTCTGACGATTCCACGGCTATCTTCGTAGGACCTGGAATCAGATATCATTCTGTTTACAAAACTTCCGTTGGACCATATAACATAAAAATATTGGAAATTGATATAACGCACCCTAAAAATAAAATTGAAACTATTCTGGCAAAAGATGTTCTTGGAACAGGTTTTGAAAAAACTTCATCCATGGCAAAACGGAGTAGTAGAAGTGGTCATGTTGTTATAGGAGCTGTGAATGCTGATTTTTTTGGAATAAGTGATCCATATAATCCATATACCTTTTTAGTAGGTTCAATGATAAGCAATAACGAATATACATTTGGAAGAATATCTCAACGACCATCATTTGGAATAGATGATTTGAAAAGATTAATTATTGATGACATTGGTTTTTCTGCAACACTTAAAACTAAACAAGGTTATTCTCTTGCTATTAACAGCCTTAACGATACAGTTCGCAGTAATTCACTGGTGGTTTTTAATAAATACTTTGGTGAATCAACAAAGACAAATAATACAGTGACAGAATTAAGATTAAAAAGACTGAGTCCTCTTGTCATTGGTGATTCGATAAAGTTTGTTGTCCGAAATAAAAATGTTGGTATTGGGAATATGAGCTTTTCAAAAGATGAATATGTCCTTTCTGGTAATGGTTCTGCCAAGGCATTTTTAGATTCAACTATCTTAGTTAATGATACGATTGTGATAATTTTCAATACTAATCCTTTCAGAGGAAACATATATGCAATGACTGGTGGTGGTCCAGCATTGGTAATCAATGGTACTATTCCTTCAGGTTTACAAACAGCGGTGCATCCAAGAACAGCAGTTGGATTCAATCAAGATTCAACAAAAGTATTTTTTGTAACTGTAGATGGAAGACAGCCTGGATTTAGTGTGGGAATGTCTCTCCCTGAATTAGCTCAATACATGCTTTCAATTGGCTGTTATAATGCAGTTAATCTCGATGGTGGTGGTTCAACAACCATGGTTATCAGGAATAATGTTGTGAACTCACCAAGTGATGCAGCTGGTGAAAGATCCGTTGCAAATGCATTATTAGCTGTAAGTGAAATTTATGCCAGTGAGGTTATTGATAGTTTCTACCTTTGGCCAAAACAAATTTATATTGATTCTACGCAATCAAAAAAAATTGAAATATATGGTAAAGATATCTGGGGATTCTCGATTGATGTTTTACCGTCAGAAGTTAATTGGGAAATTCATGGTATAAATGGATTTATTGATTCCCTGGGATTCTTCTATCCTCTCGGTACAGGTAATGGAATTATAATTGGAAGAATTAAAAATTTAACTGATACAATTACTGTAACTGTTACAGCAGAGAGAATTCCTACATGGAGTTACTCAGCTGCAGGAAATAATTTACCTTCATGGTTTTCTTCAACAGGTAGCACAGAGCGTGGATTGGCATATGGATTTATCAATGGCAATCATCGAGTTTATGTCGTTTCTCGTCCAAATGTCTTAATACTTGATGCACAAACCGGTGATGTTGTTGGAAATTTAAACATCACAGGAATTACTGGTGGTACTTTTACACTCAACGATGTTGAAGTAACCGAGGATGAAAAAATCATCGCAGCAAATTTGACTACTAACGCATCAACTTCTCCATTCAAAGCTTATAAATGGGATAATGAATCTTCAAATCCTCAATTAATCATCGAATTTAATGGGGGCGCATATCGATTGGGGGATAAAATTACTGTTGTCGGCAGCTGGAGCGATAATTCTGCAGTACTTTATGCAGGTGTCGCAAATTCAAACAGAATTCTTAAATGGACTATGAGCAATGGAGCATTTATTCAAGCTCCGCAAGAAATTGTGCTTTCAGATGTAACAAATTATGGTACAAATCCTTCTGTTGCACCTGTCGGTAAGGGTAATTCAAATTTTTTTGTGAATGCAACGAGTATATCACCAAAATATTATTCTTCAAATGGCACAATTTTAGGAACATGTCCAACGGGTTTAGTAGTCACTCAAAGTAATGCGATCAGATATTTTGAAAGAGCGGGAAAAAAATTCCTTGTGACATATCAGTATGGGTTTCCTAATGAAAATGCTAAAATTCTGGACATCACGAATGGAATAAATAATGCTACAGTTTATGAGACTACCCCATCTCTTGGAAGTAATGCAAATAACATTGGATTAAGTGGTGATGTTGCAGTCAGATATTATGGTAGAGGCGTTTATATAATTTATGTACTAGCAACAAATAATGGTATCGGCGCTTATCAGATAACAATTGATACAACTACATTAGTTGAAAACGATTTAAATCCACCTGATGATTTCTTTCTGACTCAGAACTATCCAAATCCATTTAACTCCACCACAAAGATACGATTTGGAATTAAAGAACAGAATCATGTAAAACTAATAATCTTCGATTGCCTCGGTAGAGAGATAACTCGCTTAATTGACGAAGTTAAAAATCCAGGTACTTATGAAATTGAATTCAATTCAAAAAGTTTATCTTATGAATTGAGTTCTGGTATTTATTTTTATAAACTTCAATCAGGTGAAAATATCTCTGTTAAAAAATTTGTTCTAATAAAGTGAGGTGATGTGAACAATATTTGCAAAATTTAATAGAATAAAATGTAATCATTTCAATATCAAAGTGACTAACTTTTGATAATTCAGACTTAGACAATTATTTTTCTCTATAACTATTTTTAAACTTTAATAGAACAAAGACAAGTAATATGATAAATAAATTTTCCATCAATTTTTGAAATCCAACCTTTGTAGAATGTTCACCGAAACAACCACATTCAATATCCAAGCCTTTTACCATTGCAATTAGAATTAAAACAGTAAAACTTATCATCATAAAAATATATAAATAGAGATTGGCTTTAAGTTTATAACCGAAAATAATTCCAAACCCTACAAATAATTCCAACCATGGTATAAGAATCACGATGAAATTTATTATCCAATCACTAAAAATTTGATATGCATCTATTGAAATTGCAAAATTATGAGGTGATTTTATTTTTTCGATTCCCGCAAAAATAAAAATGAACGCAAGAATTAATCGAATCACATCTAAAAGAGAAGTAATAATTTTCGATTTCATTTTTCAACTGGAAGATTTCTTCTTATCCAACCTTCTATTCCTTCATACATAATTGCAATATTCTTAAAACCAAATATTTTTATTTTCTCAGCGAGAACATGACTAAGATTACAATGTATTCCTTCACAGTAAATGATTAGTTGTGTATCTTGAGGTAATTCAAAAATTTTATCAATATATTTCTCAAAATCTTTAGCCGGAATATTTATTGCATTGGGAATATGGCCCATCAGAAAATCACTTTCGGAACGAGCATCTATTATGATTGAGATATCAAAATATTTTTGAGCTTCTTCTATAGTAATCTTTCTGAAATCTGATTCTACCGATTTCTGTATCTCCAATTTAGCTTTTTGAATGAAATTAAATTCATTGTAGGCAAAAAAATTATAGACCACTCCAAATAGCAATGAAAGAGATGTAATAATCAAAATCTCCCTGAACAGTAATTTGTAATTCATAATAGTTTTCATTCTTCCAAAAATAAAAAAAGCCACCATCAATTTCGGTGGCTTTTATTAGGCACAATCTTTATTTCCGATTAAGTCCCTTCGGAATAATCAGAGATATATTTGATTTGCTCTTTTGTAAGTTTATCAATCTTATAACCGAGAGTTTTCAATTTAATTGAAGCGATATATTGATCCTGTTCTTCAGAAATCTCGTGTACAGAATTTTCTAATCGTACGCCTTTTTTGTGTAGTTCAGCAAGTCTAATCTGGGACATAAATTGATTCGCAAAAGACATATCCATTACTTCCGAAGGATGGCCTTCAGCTGCAGCTAAATTAACGAGTCTACCCTGAGCGAGGACATAAATTCGTTTTCCATTCTTTAATGTATATTCTTCATTATTTTCTCTTATGAGTTTCTTTGATTTAGAAAGTTGAGCAAGATCATTTAGATTAATTTCACAATCATAGTGACCAGTGTTACAAACAATAGCACCATCTTTCATTTTCTCAAAATGTCTTTTAACAATTACATCTTTAACACCTGTAGCTGTTATGAAGATATCACCAATTTTAGCTGCTTCATCCATTGGCATAACTCTGAAACCTTCAAGAGCAGCCTTCAAAGCAGCAGTTGGTTTGACTTCGGTAACAATCACATTTGCTCCCATCCCAGCAGCTCTTTTCGCAACACCACTACCGCAATGTCCATATCCAGCAACAACAAAATTTTTGCCTGCTAATAATACACTCGTTGCTCTTAAAATTCCATCAATAGATGATTGACCGGTACCATAAACATTATCAAAATCCCATTTTGTTTCTGCATCATTTACTGCAATGACCGGATATTTTAATGCACCGTCAGCAGCCATCGCACGAAGTCTTTTCACACCAGTTGTAGTTTCTTCAGTACCACCAATAACTTTCTCAGCAAGTTTTGGGTATTTGTTATGAATTGTAAAAATTAAATCAGCGCCATCATCGAGAGTTAAATTTGGTTCGAATTTCAAGGTTTGTTCGATACACCAGTAAAATTCCTTCACATTCATTCCGTGCCAGGCAAAAATAGAGATCCCCTTCTTAGCAAGAGCTGCAGCCACGTCATCTTGAGTTGATAGAGGGTTACAGCCACTCCAGCTAACTTCGGCACCTGCAGCAACTAACGTCTCTATCAAAACTGCCGTTTCCTTTGTGACATGGAGACAACCAGCGATTTTATATCCTTTAAGTGGTTTCGTCTTACTATATTCTTTTCTTAATTCCATCAAGACGGGCATCCTCGATTCAGCCCATTCAATCTTCTTTCGTCCTTCTTCTGCTAACTTTAAATCACGGACTTTATATACACCAGGTTTATAATCCATTATTATTTTACTCCAATTATTTTAACATTTATTTAATTAATGTTTTGAACAAATCAACTAAATCTAATTTTTCCCAGGTGAATCCATTCTCGGTTCTACCAAAATGACCATACGCTGCTGTTACTTTATATTTTGGTTTCAGTAGATCAAGTCGCTCAATAATTCCACGAGGAGTTAAATCAATTTCTTTCAATATAAAATCAGCTAACTGCTTGTCCGGTATTAACCCTGTTCCATATGTATTTACAAAAATTGAGACAGGTTGGGCAACGCCGATAGCATAGGCAATTTGTACAAGACATTCTTTAGCGAGTCCAGATGCAACAACATTTTTTGCGATATGCCTGGCAGCATAGGTCGCACTTCGATCGACTTTAGTTGGATCTTTACCACTAAAAGCACCTCCACCATGCGGTGCATATCCGCCATAAGTATCTACTATTATTTTCCTTCCTGTCAATCCAGTATCCCCATGAGGACCACCAATTTCAAATCTGCCAGTGGGATTCACATAATAAATTGTTTCATTATCAAGTAATTCTTCAGGAATTACCTTTTTAACGACATGTTCAACTACATCTTCTTTAATTCTATCTTGTGATACATCTGCATCATGTTGAGTAGAAACCACAACTGTGTGAACCCGGATTGGTTTTTTATTATTATCATATTCAATTGTGACCTGTGATTTTGCATCAGGTCTTAGATATGGCATTAAGTGTTTTTCTTTCTTTCTAATCTCAGCAAGACGTTTCACTAGTTTATGAGCAAACATAATAGGTGCAGGCATAAATTCTTCCGTCTGGTCTGTAGCATAACCGAACATCATTCCCTGATCACCAGCACCACCTTTATCAACTCCCATGGCAATATCAGGTGACTGCGAGTGAATTGAATTTAGAACTGAACAAGAATCTGCATCAAATCTATATTCAGGACTTGTGTATCCAATCTCTCTAATGGTCTCTCTAACAATATCCTGTATATTTACCTGCGCTTTCGATGTTATCTCTCCGCCTACAAGAACCAAACCTGTTGTGACAAAAGTTTCGCAAGCTACTCTTGAGGTAGGATCCTGACTTAAGTAAGCATCGAGAATTGCATCAGAAATCTGATCACATATTTTATCTGGATGTCCCTCAGAAACCGATTCTGATGTAAACAACATTGACATTTTAATTTCTCCGATATTAATTTTTAATCTATGATTATTTCGGTCGAATCACCGGTATTAAGTTTTCTGAACTGACCTTTTATGATTGTATTATTTCCAATAATTGAGTCACGAAGAATTTCGTTTTCGACTACAGCATTTACACCGATAATACTGTTTACGATGATCGAATTTTTAATATATGCTTCATCGTTTACCGTGGTATAAGGACCAATAATACTATTCTCAATTCTACTCTTTGGTGAAATGTAAACAGGTTCAATAATAGTTACACCATCAATTTTTTCAGGTTTATTTAATTTTTTAAGTAAATGATGATTTGTTGAGAGGAGTGTTTCAGGTTTTCCGCAATCAAACCAACCTTCCACATTAAAGGGAATGAATTTTTCACCTTTCTGAAGCATTAATTGCAAAGCATCGGTTAATTGATATTCATCTTTTGTTTTAATGTTTTTTCTGATTATCTCATCGAGACAGTTAGCGAGTAAGTCAGAATTTTTTACATAATACAACCCGACAATAGCAAGATTGCTAATGAAGGTTTCTGGTTTTTCGACAAGTTGAACAATAAATCCATCTTCTATAACAGCAACTCCGAATCGTCTTGGATTATCAACTTCCTTAACACCCAATGCTGAATATTTAGAAGATAACATGTTCTTCAAATCAACATCAAAAACAGTGTCACCGAGAACGATTAATAATTCATCTCCTTTGAATGTTTCACTTGCTAAATAAATAGCGTGACCCAAACCTTTTTGTTCTTCCTGATTTATAAATTCTGCATCAAAATCGTAATTCGACTCAACAAATTCTTTAACTTTTTCTCCGAGATAACCAACAATGAATGTAACTTTTTTAATGCCTTCGGTTTTTATCTTATCGAGAATATGACCTAATATTGGTTTTCCTGCGACATTCAATAATACTTTCGGTAAAGTATAAGTGTGAGGTCGCAGTCTTGTCCCAATTCCTGCTACTGGTATTATTGCTCTTATGTTATTCATAAGTGAATACAAACTTAATTAAAGTCTTTTTGAATATCAATCGTAACGGTGTGAGGAATTACTGAATATTCAATTAAAGTGGAATGGGATAAAGAAATAATTAACTATTAAAATTATAAATCGAGCCAATAAGTAAGTTTAGCTGAAAAAATATTATCAGCATCTGAATTCCATAAAGCTTTTAAGTCTCGACTGATGGAGAGTGACCCTGGATTTGTGTGATTAATTCTATTATGTGACCAGACGAAATAGAAAGCTGAACCGGGCGCAAATTCCCATCGTAAGACGAGATTAGTTTTGAAAGATTTGAAATTAAAGTCTGGATTCATAATTGCGAATTCATTTTCGGGTCCTTCTGCATCGGGATCAATTAAATAAATATCATCTGATTTTTTAATTGTGCCAATATCTTTACCATAAATAGAGAAGTTATAAGTTTTTGGTTCGCACAATTCTTTGAACTCATCATATCGACCAACAGATATGAAAGGTTGAAGATATAATTGGAGAGTCAATTTCGGAGTAAAAGCATAGTTAAGTCTCAAATCAGCAGAAATAGTTTGTTGATTAATTCGAGCAAAGATATATCTTCTACCATAAGTACGGGTAACCGATGAATCAATTAGTTCTCTTATCCATTGAGTTTTGTCAATTGAGTATTCGAAGTTTGGTGAGAAAGAAAAACTGAATTGACTCCATGGTTTCCATTCAATAGAGACGAAAGAATTGATTCGTTTTGAACCAATAAAAGTATTTTCCTTATGGATTGCAATATCAAAAACAATATTTTTACTCCTGTCTGAGCCTAAAAACAAACTATACCAATATGCACTCGGTTTTTTGGTTAAAGGACCACCTCGAGTTAGATATTTATCATAAGCATCTGGAGCGTATCCAAAATCAAATTCGACCAGGTAAAAATTCATAAGTTGAAATCCACCAAAAGTTGCTATACCCTTAAATGTGAGATTTCCATCAAAATCAGAATTTCCAAATAAAGCAAGCATAATTCTTTTATTTCGAGTAAGACCATCTGGATTGAACCAACGATAACCAAAAACAAGATGTGAATTAACTACATCTGCTCTTGAGAGAAAACCTAAATCATTAATCTCAAAATATGGATCGATAAATCCCAATGCATAATTAAATATAAAATTTCCCTTCTGCTTGTTAATAACCACTCTTCCTCCATAACCAGACATATTAGTCATGGTTGAATCGTACGAATAATTTTTTAAATCAGGTCTTTGCAGGTATCTTTGCGGAGCCTTTTGAATCAAGGAGATTGATTCTCTACTACCTTTAAGATGTGATGAAACCAGATAACCAGTCAAAATATATTCATCATTTTCATCAAGATAGGTATAACCATCAACTCCAAAAGTAAAAGCATTATTTACGAGTCTATACTTTATTCGAGCATCACTATTATCACGAATCACACCCGTACCAATTATCCCGATAGCACTTTTACCTTCGGAAAATTCTTTTTGACTTCTCAATACACCATAATAAGTGAAGGGTTCAATTTCTTCTTTGAAACGAATTCCAGCCGAGTCGATTGTAGCATAAGTTCTTTCAGTAAAGGCGTTCAAGAAATTTATTGACCAATCATTTCTTATCTTACCTGATAATTTTGCCGCACCTAAAATTCTTGTTTCTGATGGATAATTAACATAACCTGAATGATTTACATTCATTCTTGGTGGTCTGCCTATCCTTCGAGAATAAAAGATTTGTGGATTACTCCAGTTAATATTGAAGTTATTGTTCGTACCACCGATACCAAATCTCAAAATCTGAGAACCTTCAATAAAGAAAGGTCGTTTTTCAACAAAATATGTTTCAAATGCTGTTAAGTTTATAACAGCCGGGTCTACCTCAACCTGTCCGAAGTCAGGGTTGAAAGTCCCATCAATAGTTATGTTACTTCCAACACCGATCTTAAAATCACCACCCAAATTTCCTTTGTACATGTTCTGCTTATAAAATGGATCCTTTGGATCGTGAATAAGATATTGAGCTTTTGAAACAATATATGGTAAAAATTCAATTCGTTGTTTCTGTTTTATATTTTTTAATCCAATTAGAACTGCGAAATGCGAAACAAATCCATTCTGGTTTTTAGGGACATACACAAAGAAGTCTTCTTCATTTTTACGATTGATTCGTCTATAAAAATTTATTCCCCAGAGCAATTCCTCGGAATCTTTAAAGCGTAATTGTGAGAAAGGTATTTTAATCTCTACTGCCCATCCTGAATCAAAAAACGAAACAGCATAATCCCAGACTCCATCCCAGGTCTCATCCTCCCAGGAATCATTAAAAAATTGTCCATCTATTATCGAACCAACTGGATTAACAATAAAGAAATAAGCATTTCTTCTATCAAAATATGTATCAATTGCGAATCCGAAATAGTCCGAAGATAAAAATTGGTCACGCCTGCCAAGAATTTTAGTAATCGAATCTGGTCGAGAATCAAATAGCTTTGCACTTACAAAAAAGTAATGTTCATTATAACTTACCCATACTTCTGTTTTTTCTGTTGCTTCTTTACCTTCATCAGGTTCATGTTGAAAAAAATTTGTAATCGGGTTATTCTGATAAATTTTTTCGTTTAGTTTTCCGTCGAGAATTATTTCTTCATTTAGTTTATAAGCGATGACTTCCCTCGATCTATGGGAGTTATCGGAAGAATAACAAATTTCAATAAATAGAAGAAGAAATAAGAAAGATGTTAAGGTAGTTTTCATTTCACGATTAAATTACGAAATAATTGACTGAAGGTTTCGATAAATTGAAAAAAGATTAAAGTTGAACTTCTTTAATCTTCTGTTCAATTAAGTTGATTAATTCTTCCTTTGAAATGTTTTCAATGGTGAATTTGTTAGTTCTGATTATGGTAGGCACATCATCACCTTCTCCTCTTAAAAGTCTGTAAAGATTGAAACCCAATCGATTTCGATCATTCATCACAGGTAGATACTCTCGTAAACTTTCAGCAATGGAATAAGCTATCTTTTCGATACTATTTTCAGGAAATGGTTTAACTGGAGCAGATGGTAATGATGTCATGAATTTTTCCTTCCTTATTATGAATTCTCAAATTTTCCGAATGCAATTTAATCAGCATAAAAAATTTATCAAAGACTCATAATCTGACAAATTATCAATAGAGCAATTACACCAAGAAGATTTGAAAAAATCTGTGACTCTATGAATTCCAACTATATGATCCATTCGTTCAAAAAATTAACCCTTATCTCGATCAAAATTCAAATTCTGATTTCCTATAATCTAATTATCATTCCATCAATTTTATTTAAATTAGTTTCAAATGAATATTGATAAAACAAAGAGAATTTTAATAATTCGGCTCAGTTCACTTGGTGATATTCTACTCACTTACCCTTTAATTAAATTAATCAAAGAAAAAGAAATCGGGACAGAAATTCATTTCCTTGTAAAAGAAGAATTTCTGGATGCAATTAAATACAATCAATTTGTCGATAGAATCATCACTTATTCCAGGCATAAACAGAATTCTATTCGTGACCAAATCAAAGAGAATAACTACGATATAATAATTGATCTACAGAACAATTTTAGAAGTCGAAATTTGTATTGTTTTACAGGCAATCAAAGAATATTCCGCTTCAAAAAACCAACCTTTAAAAAATTATTACTCGTAAAATTCAAGATTAATTTATTGAAAGATAATCCATCAATTGCTGTAAACTATATAAAATCATTCTATCCAGATTTTAATGCTAAACCAGAACTATATTTTCGTATGCCTGAAGATATTGAATCTGAGATTTTAGCAAAGCATAAGATAAAATTTAATAAAAACATGGTTGGAATTTGCCCTGGCTCAAAACATGTTACCAAAAGATATCCTGTTGATAAATTTCGGGAAGTAATTTTACAACTTGTAAATAAAGGATTTGAAATTGCATTATTAGGTGGAAAAGATGATTTCGAAATTTGCAAAAATTTAGAAATTCACCCTTCTGTCAAAAACTTTCAAAATGAAAATGATTTGCTTGAAACAGCAGTAATCATGAAACGATGCAGAGTGATAATCTCAAACGATTCAGGATTAATGCATCTTGCATCGTTACTTCAAGTTCCTGTCATAGCAATATTTGGTTCAACTGTACGAGAGTTTGGATTTTTTCCGATATTTGAAAAATCTATTATTGTTGAAAATGATAATCTTTCCTGTCGCCCCTGTTCTCATATCGGAAGATCTGAATGTCCGAAAAAACATTTTAAATGTATGAATGATATAAAACCGGAAATGATAGTTGGAAAAACATTTGAACTAATTAGTAATTAGTCTTATGAACGGATGGATCCTTGCATATAATTTTATTTTTCTACCATTATTCGGTTTTGCTTTGAAATTATCCTCACTGTTCAATAAAAAAATCAGAACAGCTTTAGAAGAAAGAAAATTTCTTTTTGATGTTTTAGAGTCATCAATCACCAAATTTGATAGAAGCAAACCTGTTTTGTGGTTTCATTCATCATCTGTTGGTGAGTTTGAACAAGCAAAACCAATCATAGAAAAAATAAATGCAATTAAAAAATTCATCATACTCGCAACTTTCCTTTCTCCGAGTGGATATAAACCAGCTAGAAGATATGAGGGCGCAGATATAATCAGTTACTATCCTTATGATTCGAGAAATAATATTAGAAAATTTATCGACCTCGTTAACCCTTCAATTTTGATTTACATGAGATATGATATCTGGCCAAATTCGGTTTTTGAATTGTACAAAAGAAATGTACCTATAATTCTGGTTGATGCAACTATGAAAAAAAATTCTCCTAGAAAACTACCACTTGTGAAAAACTTTCATAAGTTTTTATTCAAACGTTTCGAAAAAATCATCACAATATCGGAAGATGATAAGAATGGATTTTTTGAATTTGCTCTAACAAATGAAAAAGTTGTAGTTGCGGGAGATACACGGTATGATAGAGTTTTTCAGAAAAGTCAACAGGCACTAAAGCAGAAAATTATAAATGAATCGATCATAGCTGGAAAAAAAGTTTTTGTTGCTGGCAGCACATGGCACGAAGACGAAGAAGTTTTATTTCCTGTTTTAATCAAACTTCATAAGTATGAACCCAATTTACTTTCAATAATTGTACCCCACGAACCAAATATCACAACACTTGAACAGATCGAATTTGAACTAAAACCACATATTTCGACGATCAGATTTTCCATGCTAAATCAATATAATAATGAGAAAGTTATCATTGTCGATTCGGTTGGAATTTTACTCACTCTCTATGCTTATGCTGATGTTGCATTTGTTGGAGGTGGATTCAAGTCTAACATACATAATATTCTCGAACCTGCTGTTTATGGTATTCCTGTGATTTTTGGACCTAAATTTTCAAATAGTCAGGAAGCTTTTAAGTTAATCGAAAATAAAGGTGGTTTCTCCGTTACAAATAAAAATCAACTTTATAAGTACCTGAGAAAATTATTCTCTGATGGGGACTATAGAAAAGAAATTGGTAAAAATGCAAAGCTATTTGTAGAATCTAATACAGGAGCTACTGATAAAATTGTCTCAATATTGATGGAAATCATAGACAAATGAACATTAATGAAATCATCATTAATAAATTGCAGGAGCTAATATATGAAAAGTTACTTTTATATCACTGTGATCACACTAATTCTTTTATTCATCTCATCGTTGAGTGCAGGTGATAAAGAGATGTCCGAAAAAGTTTTTTACAATGGAAAAATCTACACTTTAGATAATAAAAATTCAGTTTATCAAGCAGTTGTAGTTAAGAATGGAATAATTGTGAATCTAGGGTCATCGAATGAGTTGATTCATCAATATCCCGACGCAGAGAAAATTGACTTGAAAGGTTCTATAGTTTTCCCGGGATTTATCGATGCTCATGGTCATATCACAGGATATGGTGAAAATCTTTCGAACATTGATCTGGTAGGCACAACTTCAAGAGAACAGATTGCAGAAATGGTAAAAGAAAAAATATCCTTATCAAAGAAAGGTGAGTGGATTCTTGGTGTTGGATGGGATCAAAACGATTGGGAAGATAAATCCTGGCCTGAACACACAATTCTTGACTCAGTTTCTCCAGAAAATCCTGTCGCACTTGTAAGAATAGATGGACATGCTTTATGGGTGAACAAATATGCATTACAACTTGCAGGAATAACAAAAAATACTCCAAATCCAGAAGGAGGAGAAATCAAAAAAGATAGTGATGGAAATCCTACTGGAGTTTTAATAGATAACGCAATGAATCTAATTTATAAGGTTATGCCACCACCCACAGAAGAAAACCTGACAGAAATAATTTTAGTCTCCACAAAAAAACTGGTTGAATATGGGATAACTTCTGTCCATGATATGGGCGCCAGCGAGCAGGTTATAAAGATTTATAAGAAACTTGCTGATGAGAATAAGCTTCCTTTGAGAGTACATGTTTATGTAGATGGAATTGGAGAAACCTGGAAAAAATATCTGGAAGAAGGTAAACTCATTGGTTATGCAAATAACTTTGTAAATGTTGATGGTATCAAGTTGTTCGTAGATGGAGCTATGGGTTCGCGTGGAGCTTTGATGTGTGAACCATATCATGATGATCCGAATAATTATGGATTACTACTATTAAGTGAAGATGAGATTTACAATGTTACTAAAGATGCATTAAGAAACGGATTGCAAGTAGCAACTCATGCGATTGGTGATTCAGGAAACTTTATTGTTTTGAATGCTTACGAAAGAGCAATAAAAGAATTATCTCCCGATGATCACAGATTGAGAATTGAGCATGTTCAGGTTATAAATCCGAGGGATGCAAAAAGAATGGCTAAATTGAGAGTGATTCCGAGTATGCAACCTGTTCATGCTACTTCTGATATGCCATGGGCTGAAGCAAGGCTGGGTCCAGAAAGAGTAAAATGGTCATATGCATTGAAAATGGTATTAAATGAAACAAACATGATAGCTGGTGGATCAGATTTTCCGGTAGAGAATCCAAGTGTACTTGAAGGAATTTATGCAGCTATAACTCGTCAAGATAAGGATGGACATCCGAAGAATGCTCATGATGTTATGAAACTCGTCGAAGAGAAGAAATGGGTGATATCAGAAGCAGGAATCAAAGATCCAAAAAATTTTGAATGTGGATGGTATCCAGAACAAAAGCTATCATTGAGTGATGCAATTAATTGCTTTACTAAATGGGCTGCTTATGCTGTTTTTGAAGAAAACAAAAAAGGTACAATTGAAGTTGGTAAATGGGCAGATTTTACAATTCTTGATAGAGATTTATTCAAAATCAAACCTGAAGAAATACTGAAAACAAATGTTGTAATGACTGTAGTTAACGGAGAAATTGTATTCAGGAAAGAAAAATAAAGCATCAAAGTTTTCTAAAATTGATTTATGCGTAAATAACATCTTGTTTTCCACTGCATATAATTGAATCTATGAGTCACTTCTTCAGAGGAGTTCTAACTAAATTTTAGATTCATTTAAAATAACTTAGATACAAAATAAATAGTCCTACTCATATTACTCTGTAAATAGAATGATTCCAAAGAATCATACTTTCCATTATTCACTAATTACAATTTTTAGAATCAAAAAAGTTAAACGATATTCTGTGGATGAGGTTAGATTTTTTCTTTTTAAATACTCAGATTGAGATCATAAACAAGTTTGACTGTGTAGCTCGGTCTGTATCAAAATTTTCGATGAAAATATTTTTATATAACTATGGTTCAGAAAAGTCGAAAAATTAAAACGAGGATTGATCTAATCGAATATTTAAACTGCTCTAAATATTTTTATAGTTGATTGAATGTTGTTTTCTGGACGAATAAATTAGATTAATTTATCGTCTTATTAATGGTTGAAATTTAATACATTTCTGTCTTGATTCTAGTTTGTCAGACTTCTGACAGGGGCAGGAATCCTGCCTCCTCTCAAGACAAAATCTTTAGGTGATAAATTTCTTACTGGCATCACTGGTGCAGAGCCCAACAATCCACCATATTCAACCATGTCTCCAACTTTTTTACCATAAGCGGGAATTATTCTAACAGCTGTCGTTTTATCATTAATAATACCAATTGCACATTCATCCGCAATAATTCCAGCTATTATTTCTTCTGGTGTATCGCCAGGTACTGCAATCATATCGAGACCTACAGAACAAACACTTGTCATTGCCTCTAATTTTTCAAGAGAGAGATGACCTTTTTGAACAGCCCGAATCATTCCAGCATCTTCTGAAACTGGGATGAAAGCACCACTCAAACCACCAACATGTGAACTTGCCATTAGACCACCTTTTTTTACAGAATCATTTAGCATCGCAAGTGCTGCTGTTGTCCCTGGAGCACCTACTGATTCCAATCCCATTGCTTCAAGAATATCAGCAACAGAATCACCTTCAGCTGGAGTAGGTGCCAGAGAAATATCTACTATTCCGAATTGCACACCGAGTAATTCCGCAACTTTTCTTCCTATCAATTCACCTGCACGGGTTATTTTGAATGCAGTCTTTTTAATAATTTCAGCAAGTTCACTTAAATCAACTCTGCCAGCCTCTCTTATTGCCTGTAAAACAACTCCTGGACCACTAATTCCAACATTTATTGACGCTTCAGCTTCCGTTACTCCATGGAAAGCTCCTGCAACAAATGGATTATCCTCAGGGACATTACAAAAAACAACTAACTTAGCACATCCAATTGAACCAACACTGGCTGTCAATCGTGCAGTCTCTTTTATCTGATGACTCATTAGATTAATTGCATCCATATTAATGCCAGCTTTTGTGGATGCGACATTGATGGAAGAACAAACTCTTTTTGTATGTGCGAGTGCTTCAGGAATTGCAAGTATCAGTTCTTTTTCACCTTTCGTGAATCCTTTTTGAACGAGAGCACCAAATCCACCAATATAATCAACTCCCACTGCTTCGGCTGCTCGATCAAGAGTTTCAGCAACTTTTACAAATTCATCTCTCGTTAAATTATCAAATGGAATTGAGACAGGAGTTACTGCTATTCTTTTGTTTGCGATAGCAACACCAAATCGTTGTTCAATGTCTTCAGCTATCTTTACATGATTTTTTGCTACTCTGGTTATTTTGTCATAAATTTTCTGGCAAATAACATTCACATCTCTGTCAGCACAATCTCTTAAATTAATCCCCAGAGTAACCGTTCTGATATCAAAATGCTCAACCTGAGTCATTCTGATAGTTTCGAGTATTTCTTCAAATTCGTATGGCATTTTTATTCTCTCTAATAATTAAATTCTATGCATACTTCTGAAAACATCTTCGTGCTGGACCATAATTTTTATATTCAACTCTTCAGCTGCCTTGGCCAGTCTATCGTGTAATTCTTTGAATGAAAGTGGTGATGCGGAAATATCCACAATCATAATCATTGTGAAAAATTCCTGGAGTATTTTTTGAGTAATATCTTGAATATCACAATTGCTTTCAGCCAGGATAGTAGAAATTTTACTAACAACACCTGGTCTATTAATTCCATAGGAGGTAATTATCACCCTGCCACTATCCATTGAGTTTGAGGCTGTTAATGGCTTTTCAATGTACTTTTCAATTCTCCGATAAACTTCTTCTCTTAATTTATCAGTAGAGATATTTTCACCAAATTCTCTAAGAACTTCAATTGTTATTTCACGTATTTTTTGTTCTGATATACTCAATTCTTTATCCTCATTAAAATATTATTGTTTCAACAGACTTCTTGCAATTACAATTCTTTGAATTTCAGAAGTACCTTCATAAATTTCTGTTATTTTAGCATCTCTTAAAAATCTCTCCACCAGATATTCTCTCACATAACCATAACCACCGTGAATTTGAATTGCTTCATCTGCACATTCCATAGCAGTTCGTGAGGCAAACAGCTTCGCCATGGATGCATAAACTGCAAAATCTTTACATTGATCTTTAAGAGAAGCTGCCTGCAATGTAAGCAACCTTGCTGCTTCAACTTTAGTTGCCATATCAGCAATTTTGAATTGAATTGCCTGTAACTCAGCAATTGGTCGCCCGAATGCTTTTCTTTCTTTTGAATATTTAACAGCTGCTTCAAGTGACGCTTGAGCTATTCCCAGCGCTTGTGCAGCTATTCCAATTCTACCACCATTAAGTGTGTTCATCGCAAAATTAAATCCTTTGCCTTCCTCCCAGATTAAATTTTCTTTAGGAATTCTGCAGTTCGAAAAACTCAATGAACATGTATCCGAACTTCTGATTCCGAGTTTATCTTCTTTCTTTCCTCTTTCAAAACCCGGTGTATCTTTCTCAACGATAAAGGCGCTTATTCCCTTATGTCGCAATTCACGATTTGTTTGTGCCATAACTAAATAAACATCCGCTGTAGTTCCATTCGTAATCCAATTCTTTGTACCATTCAAGATCCAATAATCACCATCTTTCTCAGCAGTAGTATGTTGATTTGTTGCATCACTCCCTGCTTCTGGTTCAGAAAGTGCGAAAGCACCAAGCATCTTTCCTTGAGCGAGTGGCCTCAAATATTTTTCTTTTTGTTCTTGTGTACCATATTCCTCAAGCCCCCAGCACACAAGACTGTTATTTACCGACATAATAACACCAACACTTGCATCAACCTTTGAAATTTCTTCCATGGCAAGAACATAGCTCACTGTATCCAGTCCAGCACCACCCCATTCTGGCGAAACCATCATTCCCATAAAACCAAGCTCACCCAATTTCTTAACAATCTCATAAGGAAATTCTCCAGTCAAATCTCTAAGGACAGCAGTAGGTGCAATTTCTGTTTCTGCAAATTCTTTTGCAGTTTGTTTGATCATTAATTGCTCTTCTGTGAAAGAGAAGTTCATCCCAAACTCCTTATCTAAGTTTATTTTTAATATTAGTTAAGTATGATTGTCTATAAATATCAGGATCATTGGATTTATAATCTTTTATTGGAATTCCTAAGTTTCTCAATCTTGCTTCAGCTGTTTTAATCCGATCGATTGGATCAGGGTGAGTTGATAAAAATGTCTTGATCTTTGATGGTTGTGTGTCTATTAGTTTATCATCTCTCATTTTTTCAAAGAAGAATTTTACTCCTCCCGGATAAAATCTTGTTGCTCTTAGATATTTAATAGAATAATCATCAGCTTCGTCTTCAAATGCGCGACTATTCGCTAAAAAAGTTAAACCCGATAGTAAATTTGCTGCAATCTGTGCTAATTCGCTCGGGTTTTCACCGAGAACAAGACTGGCTAACATCGATAAACCATAATAAGAAGTTAAATTTTGAGTTGCGTGTCTTCTTTCTGCATGTGCAATTTCGTGAGCTAATACTCCTGCAAGAGCAGATTCACTATCGAGATATTTTAATATTCCAGTATAGACATAGACAAAACCACCAGGAGTTGCAAAAGCATTTAATGTGTTATCATCCTGAATTAATTCAAGCTGATATTTGTAAACCCCTTTCTTCTTTACTTCTGGAGAGTTAAGAATTTGATTAAAGATGTTGTTTATTATATAATTTTTTATTGAAGGATCTCCAGAATAAATAGGATAATCCTTAGGATTTTTTCTTATTTCTTGATCAAGTTGCATCCCAAGATTTACCTCATCTGTATCTGAAAAAATATTCAATCCCCATTTTGCACATCCTGTAAAAAAAATCATAACCACAATAAACAATAAATATTTATGCAAAATCTTGTTCATCTTTAATCTCCTCTAGTTTTTTGTTTATGTTTAAGCAAAAATATAAAAATTGGTGAACCTATGATAGCTGTTATTGAACCGATTGGTAATTCCACTGGTGATAGAATAATCCGGGAAAGTAAATCAGAAAGTAACATGAAAATCGCTCCAATAAAAGTTGAAGTCGGCATAACAATTCGATTATCGTAACCAAAAATCAATCTGCAAATATGTGGTACTATCAATCCCACAAAACCAATGATTCCTACATTAGAAACAATCGTTCCTATCAAAACACTACCCGAAACTAAAGTTAAATTTTTTAATATTCTGATATTGATTCCGAATTGAATTGCGTTCTCTTCATCAATTGAAATTAAGTTGTACCCATTTGAGTAGTACAAGAATATAAAGGTAGAAATAATAAAAATAGTCAGGATATAAAAAATTGTTGAATAATTCGTTAGTGATAAGTTACCCATTAACCAGAATAGAGCCGTCCTAAAACTCTGATCCATGGTTGAAACAATCAATAGAATCAAAGCAGAAAAAAAAGCATTTATCATCACTCCGCTGAGAAGAAGTGAGTTTGGATCTATATCGCCATACTTCCTTCCGAATGTATAAACCAACACAAATGCTAAAAAGCTGCCAGTCAATGCAAAGAAGGAAATTCCAGCAAATTGTAACCCAATTGATATAGCTATAACAGCTCCCAGAGCCCCGCCACTTGAAACACCAAGTATATAAGGTTCAGATAGTGGATTTTTGAACAATGCTTGAAAAACAGTCCCAACTATTGAAAGAGATGCGCCCACAATTATTGCAGTCAAAATCCTTGGAAGTCGCAAACTTAAAATTACTTCACTGATAGTCGAATCATTGCTTTTGCCCAGTAGGACTCTCAGAACTTCAAATGGTGAAATGAAAATTGTTCCAAGACTGAGACAAACAAGAAAAACAAATAGAAGAGAGATGGAAGAAATAAAAACATATTTTTTCAATTTTGTTTTTGTTAACGCGAATTCTGTCATCAAATTAAGTCTATAAAAGTTTTTCAAGATGTCGGAAAGAAATTGTAGAAAACTTCATATCCTAAAAAATTTAACGATTCAATCTACTTTTTCAAGGGTTTTCACCAAATTAGCGAGTAATTTTTCAATGCCATCGTTAGTAACAGAAGAGATAAAGAGTATAGAAACTGGTTTTTCTAAACCACGAATTGTTTTTTGAAAATCTTTCCTAACTTTTTTCTCGAAATATTCTCTTTCAGATTGTGGAATTAAATCCATTTTTGAGATAGCAATTAGATGCGGTTTCTTTAATAATTCAGAACTATAAGATTTCAATTCTTTGATAAGTATTTTATAATCTTTATGCGGTTTTGGAGATGAAGCATCAATTAGAAAAAGTAAAATTTTTGTTCGTTCGATATGTCGTAAAAATTTAAGTCCCAATCCTTTACCCTGTGAAGCGCCTTCGATTATTCCCGGAATATCTGCAATGACAAAACTTTTGAAATCTTTGTATTGAACAAGTCCAAGAACGGGTTCTAAAGTTGTGAATGGATAATCCGCTATTTTTGGTTTAGCAGCAGAGATTACGGAAATCAAAGTAGATTTTCCTGCATTTGGAAAACCAACAATTCCTACATCAGCGATCAATTTTAATTCTAATATTATCCACCTCTCTTCACCTGGTTTTCCAGGTTCAGCATGTCGAGGAGCTTGATTAGTTGGAGATTTAAAGTGATTATTTCCACGCCCACCTGCACCACCATGCGCTACAACAAATTCTTGATATGGTTTTAAGAAATCAAATAAAATTTTACCATTCTCCTTATCTTTAACGACTGTTCCAACTGGTACTTTCAAAACAATATCATCTCCATTCTTACCCGTTTTGAGTGCACCCATTCCATTTTCACCATTCTTTGCGATATATTTCCGTTTGTAACGATAATCCATTAAAGTCGACATGTTTGGATCAGAAACAATTATCACATCTCCACCTTTACCACCATCTCCTCCATCTGGACCACCTTTAGGAACATATTTTTCACGACGGAAACTAACCGCTCCTTTGCCACCATTACCTGCTTTAACATAAATTTCGACTAAATCTATAAACATAATTTCTCACTTAATGTTTTCGTACAGGAATTCTGTAAACTTAATTGCCCATTTCGAAAAAGGTTGAATGTTATTTTTATCAAAAAGTTCTGTCAATAATAATGAAGCCTCATCCCAATTCTGAACTCTGTTCATTGATGTCATAAATTCCACAAATGAGAATTCATTATCATTAAAAACTTTTTTGATGACTTTTTTTCTTAAGCGCTTAGGCATCAATCCATCCAGATTTCGATCATATTCTTTCTTTGGCTTTTGTTGAATCGGTGTGATTAATCTTTTCTGCAACTCATTGATTTTCTTTTTTGATTCTACTTCTTCAATCTTCTCACCTTGCTTATCCTGTGGATTGACTTCTTCTACTTCCTTTGGGAGGATTGTTTCAGGCGATTCTCCATTCGAGGTCGCTGAAAAATCTTCTCCTTTGATATTTTTTGAATCTTGCTCATCAAACACTTCTGATTCTTTTTTTGAGACTTCTTCAATAAATTCCTGTGACTTTACATTTAATCCTTTGGCAAAAATTTTATCCCGTTTTTCAGGAATCATCGATCTCAAATATGCGGAGATATTTCCACCAAATGTCTTAAAATTGTCACGGTTTTCTTCGAGAAAACTTGCAAGAGTGTTATGATTTTTATCTTTTAGAAATATTATGAATGCTTCGTACTCAGGTACATCTTTTATAAAAAGATTTAACTCCGAAAGAAAAGTTCTAAATCTCGAAAACAAGTTATAATGATCAATAATTGTATAATCTCTAGTGAATTCTTTATCGATTTTTATGAGAAGATTGAGAAAGTCATTTTTCGTTATCCTACTAATGCCAGTACGATTAAAATATTCATTGATCAACAAAGGTAGATATTCATATTCTGAAATGTAATTCATTCGTTCTTTAATATTTTGAACTGATTGAAAATCTTCATATTTAAAGACAAAAGTAGTGAGAGTATCAAATGGTTTTAGTAGATAATCAAGATTCAAATCGAGAGCGAATTTGAGCAAAATCGTCAACTGATTTTGGGTTAATTCGTGATTATACATTAAAAGAATTTTCAGTTCTTCTACGAGAGGTTTTACTTTTGGATGATTAAGTTCAAATTTTGAGTATTTCTTAAATTCATCAAACTCTTTCTGAACATACTTTTTTATTTCACATTCAATGAAGTGTTTTATTGGTTTAGGGATATTCAAATTAATTAAAGCTAAAACTGAAATTTTATCGGTTTCGTGAAAAATCGCTCTACAATAACGATCAATTACAAGCTGTTTTTCTCTGTCAAACATTTTTCATTTAGTTTTAACTTAATTTAGACAAGTTATTATGTATTGTCAATCTTTTTGTTTATATAACATACAAAATAACTCAGCTTATGATTTTGAGTCTGAAATTAAATCTTCGATTTTTTTCATTACCAGCTCAACACTTAAATCTTTAATGCATTTAAATTTTAAATCATTTCTTGAACATTGTAGAGGTTTTGGAGAATAATAAAAACAAGGTTGACATTCCAGATCAAGTTTCGCAATTTCATAATTAGTTTGGTAAGGATGTACATAATTCGGGTTAGTAGGACCGAATATAGCCACAACATTTAATTTAAGAGCCGAAGCAATATGCATCAATGCTGAATCATTCGTGACAAAGAGATTACATCTTTTCATAAGCGCAGCACTTTGTAGTAGTGAATCCGTTCTCACAACACACGCTCTGTTATTCATCATAATATTAATTTTCCCATTAAGCTCATATTCATCAGAACCACCAAAGAGTAAAATCTTTGCGTTATATAGTTTGATAAGTTTACTTCCAAGTGAAGCAAATTTTTCTGGTTCCCATCTTCTTTTGATATGATTCTTAAATGTTGCACAGCCAGCATGAAACCCAACAACAAAATCATTCTCTGAAATTCGATATTCTTTGAACCAATTTTCTGCAAATTTTAATGTGTCGTTGTCAAAATAAATCTCTAACGGTAACTCTTCTTCTTCGTATCTGATATTATGGGATTCCAGGAAAGTTTTTCCCATTAAAAGATTTTCATCTACATTATGCAGATAGTCATTTTCAATTATTCGGTAATTATTAAGAAACCCGAAATTCTGAAAATCCTTTCTAAGATACTGAACTGCATACCTTTCTTTAGCTCCAATCAAAAATGAGATAACATTATACTCTTTTCGATTTGATGGATATACATTAAAGGTTGCGTCATACTTTTTTCTGAGTCTAAACAAAAAAAAGAGGGATTTAAGAAATCCCTCTTTCATGAAGTTGAAATAAAGCACACGATTTATTTTCGGATTATTTTGATAAATTTCTTGAACTCCTTTGAACATGCATAATAAGTCTATTTCAATATCAGAAAAATTTTTTCTGATCAATGAAATTGTTGGAGAAAACATCAATGCATCACCAATACCTGAAAGAGCAATAACTAAAATTTTCACTTCTATCTGACCAGTGTGTCGTTCTTTACTTCATCATTAATTTTTTGTTTAAAACGATTAATCTCTGTATCGATTAAGGTTTTGTCTTGTACAAATGATTTAATGTTATTTAGAAGATTAATCGCCATCTGATAGCTTGCTCTTGATTTGTCCATCAATCCCTTTTGCTTGTAAATATCTCCACGACCTTCATAAAGTTGCAACAATATTCGGTAAGGATTATAGTAGCTTGAGATATCCCCAGGATTTTGTTCAACTGCTTTTTGAGCAAACGGCTCAATCTCATCGGCAAGTTCAAGGAATCTATCAGGTTTATTTGCTAACTTATAGAGATTTGCGATATCTGATAATAATCTATAGTCCAATGGAATATATTTCCTTGGTAATTTCTCTTCCATCTTATCGAGAATCTCTGCTAATTTTTCATATTCATTCACATTCATGTAGTACAATGCTAATCGCAAGAAAGAATTTCTGTAATTCATCATCATTCTTCTTTGATTTTCATCAAGATATAATTTACCTGTGTTTAAACCTCTAAACTTAAATCCAGGATTATAATCCTTATAATAACTCTCTGGTTCATTAAATAAATGTTGTCTCATTATTTCAACATCAACATTCATTTGTTGATTTGTATTTTTCACGGGTGTAACGAGAAATGTCATTCCTTTCATAATCATGTAATCATCTAAACCAAGTTTTGAATCATCCGCACAAGTAACGGAGAAATGAATTGGCCTCTTCCATCCCTGACGGGCGTTTGTAACAATAATATCCTGCACAACCAGATCCTGGACTCTGATAATACCACGTAGACCAGTTTGAGTTTGAACCTGCATCGGTGGATTCAATCTGAAAATGATTTTCTTATTTTTAATGATCGATGAATCCCGAACTTTAAACTTCTCAATCGCTTCATCCGGGACTGGAATCTCAATATCTCTTCCTGAAAATTCCATTGGCATCAATCTACTTATTTGTTCGTCGGAAAACGAGATTGGTACCTTCATTGCACCGTACGGTTCTTCATTCTTAGCCTGTAAAATGTACCAGTCCGTATTTGCGAGACTCAAATTGACAATTCTTACATCTCTTCGAACACCTTCAACATCCTGTAAATACCAGAGCGGGAATGTATCGTTATCACCATTAGTAAAAAGAATAGCGTTCGGTTCGCAGCTTTGTAAGATATTATATGCAAAATCCCATGGCACAAAGTTATTGGAGCGATCATGATCATCCCAATTTTGTATTGCCATATTTACTGGAACAGCAATGAAAATTAAAGAGAACACTCCAATTGAAACAGGCAATAATTTCTTACCTTCAAGTTTAGTTTTTAAGTAGTGTAATATACCTTCAACTGCAATTCCAACCCACATTGCAAAAACAAAGAACGAACCTACATAGAAATAATCACGTTCTCTCGGTTGTGGTTCCTGCTGATTCTGGTAAAGAGCAGTTAAAACTCCCATCAAGAGGAACATCACGAAGAAACTTAGTCCCAGTTTCCAATCTCTTCTAAAATGATAATAAAGTCCTAACAATCCAAGAATAAAAGGAATCGCATAATATCGATTTGGAAATCTTTGAGGGTCGCCAATATAATCGGGATTTGGTTTACCAAACAGAATGGTATTAGCATCCTGAATATCGCCTTCCCTACCAACGAAATTCCAGAATAAATATCGATTATACATGTGATTTATCTGATATCGCCACATGAAATCTAAATCACTTGAGTAATTGTAATAAATTCCCTGCTGATGTGGTTCCTGACTATATCTTCTCTTGAACAATGGGAAATCGCCATATTGTTCTCGGTTAATATAGTAAACAAACTCATTCATTGTGTTGGGTTCATTCTCATTCATCGGAGGATGAGCATTAGAGCGAATAATTACAATCGTATAAGATGTGTAACCGATAAAAATCAAGAACAAAGAAGTCACAACAAGAAATGCGAGTGATTTCTGGTTTTGTTTCGTCCAGTACATTCCATAAATCATCAACGCAAGGAAGGCAGCAATTAAAGATAACTTTAAGATTAAATTTGTACCTCCAAATTTTGCAAGAAGTGAAGGGAAGAATTTTATAATACCAGGATATACAGCCCAGAAAAATAAGACAGAAAAAATTCCCATATAAACAAAAGATTTAAAATTAAATTCATATTTTCTGAAATAAACCACCATTACGATAGTAAAAATTGCAAGTACACTAAGAAGGTGAACTCCACTAGCAAGTCCAATCATGTACATTATCAATAAGAGAATTCTTTCATTTTCAAATTGGTCAGCTTTTTCATACCATACCATCAATAACCATGTAATTATTGATACGAAAAACATTGAGATAGCATAAACTTCCGCTTCTACTCCATTAAACCAAACCGTATCCAAAACGGAATATGTTAAAGCACCAATTATCCCAGCCCCATAACATGAGATTGCATCAAAAATATTTTCAGGTGTTCTGTTCTTATAAAAAGTTATCAACTTTACAATGATTAAATATAAAAACATTGATGTAAATGCAGTCGAGAGAACAGAAACATAATTCATTCGCAGTCCGAGGTTTTCAACAAAAGGAATCATCATGAAAAATCTACCAATAAGTAGAAATAAAGGTGCACCTGGAGGATGAGGTACCTGTAGATAATAAGATGCAGCAAGAAATTCTCCGCAATCCCAGAAAGAAACACTGGGCTGAACAGTTAGAGCATAAATAACGAGTGTGATTAAAAAGACTATTCCACCTGATATTCGATTAATCAATTTATGATTCATTTCTCCCTCATTGTATTGATTTATATGGTTATTCATGAAAAATATTACATTAAAATAAGAAAATTTGAGATTATTTTGATTGTGCCATGAAGACATTACTGAACAATTCTTGTTAAAAAAAAGAGGCAGGAATTAATCCTGCCTCTTTGAAGAATTTCCGATTAAAGAAGAGAGGAAGAAATCAAAAACCTAAAGAAATTGAAAACACATGGTTTGATTCATCAAAAATTTTCACAGGTACAAAAGCATAATCAATATTGATATTCACACCGCTTAATTCACGAAGATTAACACCAGCTCCCAAAGTATAGTTCTGGAATATATTTGGTGTTTTATCATCTGACTGTGGTGAAAACAAATAACCACCTCTCAAATAGAAAATATTCTTGAACGAATACTCAAGTCCAAAGGAATAATTATCGAATGTATAGTTATTATTCTGAAAAGTTGATGAAAATTGCAAAGAATTTTCCGCATTCATATTATATGAGTAAGATAAACCGATCGACATTTCGGATGGTAGATCGAATGCTTCTGCTTCCACTTTCAAAAATGTTGGTCCTCTTGATGAATTCTGGTCGTTAGCAGTCACATACATTCCATTGCCATCAAATCTTATTTGTGGACCCAAGTTTTTAACTACCACACCAAGAGCTAATCCGGGGATCTGGAACAGATTCCTATATTGAACACCAAAATCGAAGCATAATCCTGTTGCACTAACTCTATCAATACTTTCATTTATAAGGTTGAAGCCAGCACCAACAGAAATTCTATCAGTAAGTTGCTTAGCGTAGTTTAATGATAATATAAAATAATTTGGATTTATAATCTGTCCAGTTCCATCAGGTTGATCCATTGTTGTTACATGGATATCACCAATATTTAATGACCTGAACGAAAGAGCAAAAGTTCCGACATCACCAAATTTTCCACTGACAGCTGCAAAATTCATCGACATATCTGCAATGTATGATCTGCTTGAAAACATTGCATTTGCGGAATATTCAGACCAATCAAGACCAGCAGGATTCCAGTAAATCGATTCTAAACCAGATACCACTGCAATAGGCGCACCAGACATTCCTAGATATTTTGCACCAACAGGTATTCTTAACTCCGGTGCACCGGCTGTTCCTGCTTTATCCTGTCCACTTCCCAATAGTTTAGAGATGGTTAGAAACACAATGATAAGACTAACAATTATTTTGTAGTAAACTTTCATAAGTCCTCCAAATTTTTTCAAAATTTATGAAGTGCAGAGCATAAGCTCTGCACTTAAATCATTAATAAACTTTCAACATCTGTTTTTCTTGAACTACAACCAGTTTTAAAATCTTTTTCTTACCAAGCTTTGGCATATCAATGTGCACAATATAAATTCCACTTGCTACAGGATAATTATTTTCATTCTGAAGATTCCATGTTTCGAACTGTCCATTTGATGGTTGATGCTGAATAGTTTTAACCAGAACACCACTTAAATCAAAAATCCTGATAGTTGCTTCATCTGGTAAGTGACTGAAAGTTACATATTTATTATCAGGAGAAGTTTCTCTATAGTGATATCCATAGTATGGATTTGGGAAAACATTAATCTTCTCAACATCTACCTTTGCATATTCAGTACTATAAGAATTATTCCTGGCTACAAAGGAAAATGTATCTTTTACAGTATTTACTTTAGGTGCATAAAATTCCATAGTAAAATCATTCTTAAACATTTCTCTTCCACTTCTTGGATACCACCAGAATGACCATAACACGGGACCACCATTTTCTAATATTTCTGCCATAAAATCCCGTCCACCTGCATTAGGATTCCAATTATTACCCGTTGGATCATAATCAGAATCAAGCACGAAAATGTATTCATAAGGAGTATCATTAGTATGAGGATCCCATTGCTGATTCTGATTTCTATCTCTTACAATTACTGATAATTGCCTTGGTGGATTCGAAGTGATATCATAAAACTTAAAAGGTATCAATTTCGAAGCAACATGGTTTCCTGCGCCCCATGTTCTATACAGATTTGCCATCTGTCCCTTATTTGGATCAACAGTGTATTGTTCACCAGTATCATATTTCCCATTATTATTTGCATCAACATAACTCTGAATCTGGTATGCTTCAACTTTCACATCCTTCAATTCACCAGGTGAAATTGTCGTTTCTCCCCAGAAGTTAGGACCGAGAAATGCAGCACCAAACATTAAATCTCCATGATTATCAGGATTACCTGTTAACCACCTATCGCCACCATACGAAGTCCAATCTTTCCCTATGAGTGGAGGACCCTCAACTTTTATCAAAATTCCATCGACGATTGGATAATCTTCACCACCTCCTTGATTTGTTTGATCCTTTACTTTAACAACAGGCGGATTAACGGAGACATCAACAACATCCCAATAAGTCACACCATCTTCATATCTGAAAACAACTTTATACTCATGTCCTGTTAATTGAGTTGGATCAACTACAATTGCAGTGACATTCCCATCGCTTACACCCTTATGTTCGACATGTAAAGTATCGCCCACAATGTGTCCATATCTCATTCCCGGGGTTGGGGTTTGTGGTTTAGCTGTCATTATTACAACCGGTGACCTGAGAACATGGAATGGTAATAGCGGGGATGGATTATATGCATAAGCGACTACAGCAAAATAATATTCCTGTCCATTTCTTAAAGCTGTTTTTCTAAAAGCATCTTCATTGACAACAAAATATCTTTGTAATCCTTTATCTGTACCTTTCGCAACCAATTGTGGTATTTGAATTCCATTTTCATCCACAACTGTATCATAGATTGCCGTTACGCCATTAATCCTATCAAATGTAGCTAATAAAATACCATCACTCAAACTTGATGAGGCGGTAGGTAATTGATAAACTTCATAACCTTCAAAAGTATAACCTTGATCAGCAAAAGATTCGATCTGATTCATTCGATTTACATCAAAACCCCAATTAAGGGTAATTTTATTCTCAAAATTCCCCACATTCACTCTTGGGGGTTGAATTGAAGGCAGTTGAAAGAGTTGATCAAAGACTATTTGAGCTACTAAATCATTCTTCTTTAGATTAGCTATACTAGAGAGATTATCGGTACCAAGTCCATAAACAGTTCCAAGAACAACTTCAGCCGTATCACCTAACCTGAGAGTAAACGGTCCATTGATAACCATGATTCTACGATCACCCGGTCCATCGACTGAACCATCGATTTTTCCAGTTCCTGTAATTGGATCACCAGTAAGAAGATAAGTACCTTCTGGAGTTACATCTGCTACAGATGCTGGGAAAGGTTCAGCACTTGGATATCTTGGTTCGGGTTTATAACCACGCATCAAATTATAAAATTGTAAAGTTCCGTTATAATTGAAATCAGGATCCTCCCATGTGCCACCAGCAGCAAAGTAAATAAATGAACTCATCGGTTTTCTGTTGACATATTTATAACCCTTCCTCCATTTTAAATTGAAGATTGCACTATCATTCGGATTTCCTGTATATACAGACACGCCCTGTAAGAAATCATAACCTACAGCTGGTGGAGCTAAATTTAATCCAGCATATACTGCATCGGTTGCATTCGAAGAGTAAGCGTATCCAAGATTGAGCGAAGTATCACAACCAGCAAAATCATCACTGTATGTTCCAACATCTGGATCAGCCCATTGTACAATATACATACTATCAATCTTGGAGTCAGGTTTTGAAGTCGGTAATCCTTTGTAGACTATATCAACTTTTTTGTAGATAACATTTCCAAGAGCACCAGAATAAGCATAAGCCCAATAAGTTTCACAGATTTCGAGTCCTATTGGTGGAGAAGCATATAATGAACCTGATGCTCTATCATCATACTTAATAAAAATAGTTTGTGAAGCTCCAGGAATCCCAGGTACATCAACTTCTGGATTATAAACTCCATTTCCATCAACATCTTCATAAGGAGCTCCTTCATTCGCAGGCCATTCAATCCAATCTTTTTCATACTGTTCTCTGATTGCCTGAATATCTGATTCGGTTACTTGACCAAGTGGTTTATTCAAGAAAGTGGCTGCATCGGCAGCTAAATTTCCAGTTTTATAATCTGGCCTCACTCTGAATAATCTAGTTAAGGGGGCACATCCTGAACCATAAGTATTGCCATTGACTCTTACAATCGGAAGATTACCATCATCGACTAATCCACCCCATACAATTCCCTCTGCAAAAATTGCACCAACTGTTGATCCATTTGGGAATGCACCATTCCAACTACCACCAACTACCCAATCATGAAAACCATTCTCACCAACCCACATTGTAACATTATTAATATTCAATAGGCTCTGTTGAGGATTTTGAGCTACTTTACTTAATCTAGTTTTTTCCGTAACTCTTTTTTCGACCTTAAAATGGGAATAGGAAAGATCTGGGGTAAGAATTAATACTAGGCTCAAACAGAAAAATAAATGGTTAATAATTTTCATACTTTCATACCTCCAAAAATGGTTTTAGATTTATCTTAATAATTAACAAGTACACCAACTCTTATCTGTCTCGGCTCTCCAAACAAATCAAATCCATAAACATTCAGCGCTGCCTGGCGATTTGCATAATTTAATGCCCGATATAAATCTGCAAATCTTTCAGTATATCTTGAACCTGAAATGATTTGTTTTCCATCGGGAGAATCAAGGAATCCATCGTTGAATGCATTTCCTGTTTTATCGTAAACATTAATTACATTCTTTGTATTGAGTAGATTTTGTATATAAACATAGAAATTGAAATCAGTCTTGAATAAAGTAACTGTTTTATCTAATCGAAGATCGATATTGTAAACCCATGGAGTCTTAGCAGAATTTATCGGTCCTACTGGTCGCCGACCTCTTGTATCACCAGTTCCTATAGGTGTAAGACCACCTGTCCATGCTGAAGCTTGTCCTAAACCAGTCTGTTGAGCAAGAGTGAATGGATGACCACTATTAAAAGTTATAAGCAAGTTCAGTCCAGAATTCTCAAGTATTGGACCACCATCTCCCTTTTCAAATCTATAATCTATCATAATTGAACCACGATGAGTCTGATTATAATCCAGAGGTGTTAAAACAGTTGGAACATTTCCATTGACTTCGGTTGAACCTAAACCACTGTTCGATAGTGAGTTTGTACCAAGAGAATTAGAGAAAGTATAATAGATAGTAGCTGCAACTCTTTCAACTCTTCTTATCCTTAAACTAAACTCAACTCCTTTAGTAGTGGCAAAATCTTGATTAACAAAAGCAGCGTATTTGCTTCTCGGAGCACCTGGTAAGGTAACAATATTTGCATACTGTAATTGTCCCTTTATATCTTTATAGAATGCTGTAATATCAAAAGCAGCAAAATCTGTGAATTGGTGCGAGAGTCCAATTTCGTACTGAGTAGTTCTAATCGGTTGTGGATTATAAGCAATTGGATTTACAAATAAATTCGCGCCTTGTAATTGTCTTGTAGCTTGATACATTCCCCTATACATAAAATCAAGAGTAGGAGATTGAACAAATTTACCGTATTGTAAATGGAAAACAGTCCTATCAGTGATCGGGAATGCAAATCCAAGTCTTGGAGAGATATAATCAACAGGATCGCTTTTCTTTAATGCCGAATCTGGTATTAAATGAGTATTAAGATCAATCAATGGTAATTGTGGATTTGACCATGCCCAGCTATCCATATTGAAATAATCATATCTTAAACCAGCATTCACAATTATGTCACTAATCTCGATTCGATCGACGAAATACAATGAGGCAAAAAGAGGTTTTTTCGGTGCAAAAGGTCCTGATTGATCTGTTTCGTTTCCGAATACATCGAATCCATAATTATCAAAATCTTGGTATAATTCAGAACCAATCAATGCAGCTAAAGAATCTCTTGCACGATCGGGATTATTTCTTACTGTTGTTAAGAAGTTACTTGGATTAGTATGTCTCCACCTTCTGATTGTCCAACTCTGGAAGCTTCCACCTAATTTTATAGCATGGGGGCCTAATTGATTGGTATATGCAAGACTTCCGCTTATATAGTTGTTATGATCTTTTGAATAAAATACCAATCTATCGCCTCCCGGTCTATCAAATGGAAATCCGTAAAAATCATAAGGTGGAGGTGCAGTAGTATAGTTAGAATATTTCCAGCCTAAGCTACTAGCAGCTAAACTATCACTATATAGGAGGAAATTATCGCCAAAATTTGGATCATAAGTTTTTGATCTAAAATCGAAAAATGCAACTGAACCCTCAACAAAGGATACTGGACTAAGTAGATAAGTTCCTTTTAAATTCAGTAATAAACTTGATGCATCCGTTAATGGAATTCTCGAGATATTAAACATACTTCGAATATCGTTTTGTTGCTGAGAATTCCGTGACCATGTGAAGGCAGATGCTAATCTGAGTAATAATGGATTATTATCAAATAATAAAGTTGCATTTGTTGTATAACGATTTGAGAAATTACCCGGAATATTTCCAGCATTCCATTTCAAGATTTGATATTCATTTGTTGAACCACCAAAAAATCCGGTATCATAAACTTTTGTGGTATCAAATAAAGCTCCATCAGAGAATGCACGAGGATTGCCTTCAAAAAATCTTGGAACATCTCTCTGAAAAGCATTTTCAGTAGAAATGAAGAATTTCAATTTATCACTCACTACCGGACCAGAAGCTGTAAGAACAAGATCTGAATATCCATAAGAATATGTTCCTAAGAATTTCTTACCTGGATAATTACCGAAATTATCTGTTTCTGCTCTCAATGAAAATCTATATTGACTTGTACCTGTCCTAAATTCAGAAGAAACAATTCCTGCATTTGCATTACCGAACTCAGCTGTATAACCACCTGCCTGAACAGAAAGTTCTTGAATAGCATCTGGAATTACCGAAACCAGTGAACCCCCTCTTCGATTAAGAACATTCTTAACATCTGTACCCTCAACTAAATATCCGGTTTCATCCGGTCTACTACCACGAATGAAAATTAAACCGTTTTGTTGAACAACACCTGGTTGGAGAGAAATGATTGAATTCAAATCTCTGGTTGGAATTTTTTGAATTTGTTCGATATCAACGATTCTAATAGCATTAGTTGATGTTTTTTCTATCAGGGGCCGTTCAGACACAATCACAATTTCTTGTGTAGCTATTTCCTTTGAAGTCAGTTCAAAATTTAATCGAGTAGTAAGACCAGCATTTACAACTATATTTTGAATAGTTACATCTTGATATCCAATAAAAGAAGCTCTGATATTATAATTTCCCGGGTAAACATTATTTATAGTGAATTCACCGTTCACATTTGTGGCAGCTCCGTAACTGGTTCCTAATATGAGAACATTCGCACCGACCAGTGGTTCCCCGGTTTGTTTATCAACCACTTTTCCTGAAATTCTTCCGGGTTGTGCTGTCGTAAATGAAACTCCCAAAAGCAAAAAGAAAAAAATAAAGTAAATTTTTATTCGCATAATTACCTCCATTTATTGATAAGAAATTTTAATCGTCTGTAAAGACTTTGAAGTTTACAGCACTACCATCGTCATATGTTACAAGTGTGTATCTACTCTTAGTCTGAAGGCTTGTATTAATCGTAACTGAAACGGTATCATTATAAATTAATTTTATATTAGTCGATGAACCATTAAACATTAGATAAGGTGATGATGAACCCAATCCAAGGGGTGTTGGGAATGATGCAGTGTCGTTTCCCACTATAACTTGATTCAAGAGAGCGTTTGTGGATGCATTAAAAACACAAACCTGAGTTTTGTTTTCAGGAAATAACGGTGCACCCTCCTTGGAATTTTTAGTCTGCCAGATGTATCTTTGAGTCACAACCTTCATCTCAGATTCTGAAGTTGTGCCATACAAAAAGACCCTGAATTTGTATTCAGTAGCAGCAGGAAATTGAAAAGTTTTAGTAGTTCCACCGGAAAATGTAACCTTTAATGCCTTATTCCCCGAAGGAATAGAAAGAAAATTTCCAGCAGGATACTCACTCGCAAAATCAACATTACCGAGTGATTGATCATTTAACACAAGTGAAGTACTCCCGGAACCTTGAACGAGATTTACAATTTTCATCTCGCTCATATAATTTATACTTGATGGGATTACAGGCCCACTTGTGTCAACACAACCAGAAATACTAAAAAATGCTACCAACACTAAAAAGTTGAGTAGCTTTCTTTGTTTGTAGATTTTTTCCATTTTTCCTCCGATTGGTTATTTAATTTTATATTTGAGCTCTCTTTTTCATAATTAGTAATTTTATTATTAAAAGTCAATAACTATAAATAATTTTCTAATCAAAAATCCCTTACTCCAACAATTAGCAACAAAAATTAACTTTTGATAAATCTCTTAAAGTAACTTAACACACGAGATGGAAATTAAAGTAATGGTGTTATCTGCAGCCCAATTAGAACTAATGATTTATATTCTAACTTCTAATGAATAGAAAAATTATGATTTATTATTTCCTCAATATCAATTGTATCTTCAAAGAATGAATGTAACTTACGAAGAACTTCATCAATCACTGAATCAGGACAGGAAGCTCCACTTGTTAACAGAATAGTTACTTTATCTTTCTCAGGAATATAATCCTTCGTCAGAACCTCTTTCTTCTGTTTAATGTCAAAATGAAGAATTTTTTCTTTAGAGATTAGTTTATCGGACGAAGAGATGAAATATGTTCTTACTTTCTGTTGACACAATTCTGCAATATGAGTTGTATTGGAACTATTGTATCCTCCAACAACAATAGCAAAATCTGCAGGATACTTTAACATTTCAATTGTCGCTTCTTGATTATCATAGGTTGCATAACAAAGTGTATCACTTGTATCAGCAAAATGAAATTTAATATTTCCCTCACCATACTTTTTTATCATAACTGACTTAAAATATTCTGCAATTTCTGCTGTCTCACTTGCCAGCATTGTAGTTTGATTTACTACTCCAATTCTCACAAGATGTATATCTGGATCAAACCCCTTTGAGTATCTTCCATCAAAGAATTCATAAAATTTTTCTTTTGGTAATTTACCTAAGATGATATCGCCAAGAATTTTCGCTTCTTCGAGATTAAGAACTATAACCGAATGAGCATTTCGTATCGCATGCGAAAATGTTGCCCTTGTCTCCTCATGCCTATATTTGCCATGAATAATTATCGTATAACCTTTTTCTCCCAATGAAGCAGAACGATTCCATACCTTTTCAACGAATGGACATGTAGTATCATATTTCTCTACTTGCAATCCAATTGATTTTAATTTTTCCTCTATCTCGATAGTCGTACCAAAGGCTGGTATAAGAACAATATCTTCTTTTGTAATCTCTTCCCACGGAATTATTTGTTCACCTCCAGGTTTCATTATGAAACTAATTCCACGAAAAAGTAGATCCTCGTTTACAATTGGATTATGTATTATCTCACTAAGTAAGAAAACTCTCTTATCCGGATTCTCTTCTAAAGTTTTATAAGAAATCTCGATAGCATTTTGTACTCCATAACAAAAACCAAAATGACGAGCTATGTAAAATTTCACTGGTCCAAAATCAAGTTCTGTAGGAGTTAAATCTTGTTTTCTTGGATCTGTCTTCTGACGGAATTCTTTGATCCGGGAAATAATGGGACTCTTAAAAAATTCGGGAATATCAAATTTTTTCATGTTTATAACTCATTCTTACATACAATTTAATTAATCAACTCAATGACAAAAATCTACTGTTTTATCTCCAACACTTACTATCTTACTGTATCTTTCAAACAATCATTTGATCTCAATTGTTTCGAAAGAATCAATTAAACTCAATCCAGCTCCATTCACAGCTTCTATTAATTCTTTCCAATTGATGTCGAAATATTTATTAATATCACCCACAACTTTTTCCAGCGATTGAGAAAGATCATCATATGATAATTCAAACATTTGTGTAGGTTTATCAAAACTTGAAAGTAGGTAATTTTGTGTTCTGTATAACTTCGATATAATTTTATTTGGATCAGATTGAATTCCTTTTGGATTGATAAAGAAAAATCTCTCAGCAAGATTTTTTATCAATTCGCGGTTCGTAGATATAAGTTTTTTCAAACTGTCAATATTCGAACCTTTTTTATCTGCAATCCTTTCAAGAATTAAACTAAGATTTTTATCTGCTGATTTTAAATTTTGAATTGCCTTTGAAATTATCTCCATTTTCTTCATCATTCTTTCAATAGCAATCTCTCTTAGTCTCAAATCTTCAATGGATATTTTAATTCTTGGATCAGGTAGAACATTCACAAATGTTGAATCAGAGAAATTATCATAGGAAATTTTAACCAAATACTTGCCAGGCAAAACTTGAGGTCCTTGAGGTTCTGTATCATCATCTGAACCAGCATCTTCCCAGCGTGGAATTCGAATTCCTTTTCGATCCAATCTCCAGTAAGTTCGATTTATTCCGTCTTTTGCATTGATGGTTAAAGTTCTAATCAGATTGTAACTTTCATCGAAGATCTCGATTTTTACTCGAGAAGTTTTAGGATCAGTCCTTAATGAATCATCATTCTTATCAATATTTCTATCCGTTTGGGATTTAAATTGAAATGTAATCATTGCACCATATGGTAAATTTTCACCATAAAATTCTGCATGGCCAGGAAATCTCATCCCCTTTGGCGAATTATATACCATCAAATAAGCATCAGGAATCTCAAACAACTTTAATTTTTGTTCAAAGAATTTATTACCCTCTCGGGATATTTGTCTGAGGGGCGATATATTATCTATAATGTAAATTGATCTTCCAAAAGTACCAATTACAAGATCATTTTCTCGTGGATGAATTATTAAATCAGTAGTGGATACTGTAGGAAAATCCGAACTCCATTTAGTCCAGTTTTTTCCAAAATCTGTACTCACATAAAGACCAAATTCAGTTCCAAGAAAAAGTAGATTAGATTCAACGAAATCCTGAACTACGGATAGACAATATCCATAAACTTTCTTTTCATCAACTAATTTTTTCCAGCTCTTACCAAAATCTGATGTATAATAAAGATAAGGTGTCCAATCATCTCTTCTGTGATTGTCAAATACAACAAAAGCTTCTGCTTCATTGTATCTTGATGCATGAATTTGCGGAATCCATGTACCTTCTGGTACACCTTTTATAGATTTTGATAAATTTCGCCAAGTTTTACCTCCATCGGTAGTTAATTGTAGTTGGCCATCATCTGTACCTACCCATATTACTCCTTGTTTTACTGGACTTGGTGCAATTGAAACGATCGTGCAGTAATTTTCTGCTGATGTTACATCAGGAGTTAATCCTCCACTTTTCCTTTGATTTAATTTTGTCGAATCGTTAGTAGTTAAATCTGGAGAAATAATTTCCCATGAATCTCCTTTATTCGTACTCTTGTGTAAAAATTGACTCCCGTAGTAGATAGTTGAATTATCAAACGGATCCTGAGCAATTGCAGCGTTCCAGTTAAATCGCAATTCTATTCCTTCTGGATGAACTGGTCTTATTGACTTTTGTAAACCAGTCTCTGAATCAAATCTAAAAAGATTACCTCCTTGTGACATGGCATAACCAAAACGATTATCATCTGGATCAGGAAGAACATCAAACCCATCACCAAAACCCACTTCCTGCCAATCATAATTTGCAATTCCCATGTAGTTGAAAACTCTACTAGGTCCTTTCCAAGAACCATTATCTTGCAATCCACCATAAACATTATATGGAAAATCATCATCTACATTGATGTGATAAAATTGCGCTAGAGGTAAATTCTCAATATATCTCCATGTTTTTCCCCTATCATATGAAATAGCCAAACCCCCATCATTTCCATCAATCAAAAAATCTGGATTATCGGGATGAATATAAAAAGCGTGATGATCCGGATGAATTTTTGAAATTAGCGTATTAAAAGTCTTTCCTCCATCCTCACTAACTGAGACCTGTGTATAAATATTATAAATTCGATTCTCATTTTTAGGATCAACATAAATTTCAGCATAATAAAAAGGTCTATCTCCAATGTTTTTATCACTCACTCTGAACCACTTAAATCCACCATTTGTTGATTTGTAAAGTGTATTAATTTTTGCTTCGACCAATGCATAAATAACTTCTGGATTACTCCGAGCAATTGCAATTCCAATTCTACCAATATCACCAGCAGGGAATCCATCCTTATCAGAAATTTTTTTCCAGTTTTCTCCACCATCAAAAGTCACATATAATCCGCTCCCTTTTCCTCCAGAAGTGAAAAACCATGGTTCACGCCTGAATTCCCACATGGCAACAAATATTTTATTAGGATTTGATGGATCCATAACCATATCCGCTACACCAGTCCTATCATTAACGAATAAAATATTCTTCCATGTTTTTCCACCATCTGTTGTTTTGAATACCCCTCGTTCTTTTGAATCACCGAAAGCCGAGCCTTGAGCTCCAACATAAACAACATTTGAATTCCTTGGATCAATAATAATTCGGTGAATATTTCGAGAATTCTCAAGTCCAAGATTAATCCATGTTTTACCACCATCTAAAGATTTATAAACTCCATTTCCGCTTGTTTGTGAATTTCTTGGATTACCTTCACCAGTACCTACCCAGATGATATCAGGGATGTTTTGATCAATAGCGATGGCACCGATAGAAGCAGCTTTCATCGTATCGAAAATTGGTGTCCAAGTAATTCCACCACTTGTGGTCTTCCACAATCCACCCGAAGCAGTACCGATATAAATCATATTTGGATTTTTATGAACCACATCTATGGCAGTAACTCTCCCACTCATACCTGCTGGGCCAATTGACCTTGCTTTAATTCCATGTAATTTGCTCACCTCAAGTGATTGAGAAAGCAATAAATTAATATAACTTAAAAGTAGAAATAACAGAATGAAAAACAGTTTTTTCATAATAACATCCTTTTAATTTTTCCTTTTCGTTAATATAAAAATGATAAGAAATATCTGAAAACAAACTTTAAAAAATAATATAATTCATCTTTAATTATCCAAAATTTTTTGAATAAAATGATTGAGGATAACTTTCCCTTTTGGGATTTTAATAATCAAGATATTTTAACCACGCATAATTGGATCTAATTTACCCCATAAATTCCCCTAACTATTAAGAACTCAATCAAAACTAAATTAGCAAAATACCCATATTAATGCTACAAAAGATTTCAACTCCATAGCGATTTTAAAATTGATTTCTATGTAAGATATTGATTAATTTCATTTTGAGAAAATTATTATAGGTAGACTATGGGGACAATAAATAAAAATGCAAAGTGGGTTTTACCTTATTTATCAATCTATTTTTGTGTGGCTATAATTGTGATAATTCTGGTAGTGAGGTATCTATCGAATCAATACGAAAATATTAAGAAACAGAGTTTTCAAGAACTGAAAAATATTTCAAGCACAAAAGTCGAGAATTTAAAAAATTTTATTAAAGAAGAAGAATATAAACTCCAACAACTTATAAACTCCGAATTCTTTAAGTCACAAATTTTAAGTTTTTTATCAAATGAAAGAACGACTACAAAATTTTATAACTTTTTGAACGATGTAAAATTCATAAAAAACCTGGAAGATATTTTAATTATCAATAGAGACGGAAAAATAATTTTTAACTTTAAAATTCTTCCCCATAATTTTGATTCCATTACTGTAAAATTCCTTCAAGATAAAGATACAGTGAACGTTCTCATCGATATTTTTAGAGATATCCCTTCAGGTATTGTTTATGCTTATCAATTTCCACTATTCGGACAACAGAAGGACGCCCAAAAAATAATAGGATTTATTCGTTTTCAATATGATGCAAAAAATACTTTACTTCCGAGGATTGAACATTTTGAACCGTTTAGTACGAGAGAAGTCCTATTAATAAAAAAATCTGATAATCAGATAACTTACTTAAGCTACTTGAGAAGAGTACCAATCAAACCATTAAATCTAACTGAGAATATTAGTGAGTATCATTGCTGGCAAAAATTAAATGAAATAGATTCAGAATGTTTTTACGATGGACTTGATTATTCCGGTGTACCGGTTTTGGCATCTCTTGAAATGATTCCAGGAACAAACTGGATATTAATGACCAAGCAAAACAAATCTGAAATTTTTAGCAATTTCGATTCTTATCGTAAAGTAATGATTTTTACAACTGCCTTGTTACTTTCTGTCTTAGGAATTGCTCTAGCTTTTACAATTCATATTGTCAAAGAAAAGCAAGAAAGGAAAAACCGTGAAATAATAAAACATAAAGAAAAAATCGAACAAGAACTTGTTTTGATTTCTGAACAGATTAGCGATGTGGTATTTATTTTGAATTTACAGGGAGTGATAGTTAGAGTAAATAAGAGCGCCGAAAAACTCTATGGCTATAAGGTTGATGAATTAATCGGAAAAACCATTGATACCGTCTGTCTTGTAAATGAAATGAATGAATTATTCGAACGCTTCAAAATAATTCAAGAAAAAGAAAACTACATTTACGAAACTATTCACAAGCGTAAAGACGGCACATTAATTGAGGTTGAGGTTAATGCACGAACATTCACAATAAATGGTGAGAGATTTTTGATAGGCTCTGTACGGGATATATCCGAGCGGAAGCAAATATTAAGAGATTTAGAGCGAAAATTGGAGATTGAAAAATTCTTAACCGAAATTGCTTCTGATTTGATAAATATAACTTACGAAACACAGCAAACAGAAATAACAAAAATTCTGGGACGAATTGGGGAGTTTACAAAATTTGATAGAGTCAGAATTTTTATGAAAGATAAATTCTCTGAATTTTTCAATTGTGAATTTGAATGGTGCCGCTTTGGAGTTGATCCACAAAAAGAAAGATTGCAATTCTTAGATATTAAAAATGAATTTCCTTATTTATACTCAATCATTCAAAAAGGTCAGACTTTTAAATGTTCTAACATTGAACAACTTCCATTAGAGGCTAAGAATGAAAAAGCGGAATTGAATAGACAGAAAATTAAATCTTTTATGTGGAAACCTCTCATATTCAAAGGCAAATTAATTGGATTTATGAGTTTGACGAATACAAATCCCATTATTGATTGGAAAGGTGAGATTGATACATTAATTAATATCTGTTGTGAGATCATTCTTAATGCACTTCAAAGGATGCAATTTGAAAAAGAACTTGCTGATAATGAGAAAAAATTTAAGAAGCTCGTCGAAAATTCAAATGATGTGATTTTAATAGTATCAAAAGACTTTAAGAATTTATATGTGAGCTCAACTTCCGAAAAAGTTTTAGGCTACTCGTCATCCGAAAGATATCTTAAAAATCCTCTTGAACTTATTCATGCCGATGATGTAGAAATTGTCATAAAAGCTCTGAATTCACTAAAAAATGTTGGTGATAAAACTACCATTCAATTCAGAGCTAAACACAAATTAGGCAATTATATCTGGATCGAAGCAACCATTACCAATTTAATTGATGAACCTTACATTGGAGGATATGTTGTTAATTATCATGATATTACAGAAACAAAAGAAGCTTATCAAAAACTTCAGGAAAGTGAAGAAAGATATCGTATCCTTACAGAAGAATCTGGTGATGTTTTGTATAAATTAAATTATGAAACTATGACTTACGAATACCTGAGTCCTGTAATTTCAAAATTAACTGGGTATTCTCCTGAAGAAATCAATAGCATTGGTTTTAATAATCTGGTTGAGGAAATATATTTAATATTAGAACCATATAAAACAATCGAAGAAATTAAAGAAAGTAGAATTAAAAGAGAAACCGGTGAATATCTTGCCGATTATAAAATCAGGACAAAATACGGTGAAATGAAATGGGTTCGGGATCACTCTTTCCCTGTTCTGAATGAAGATGGTAAAATTGTTGGTTCGATTGGAATTCTTACAGATATTACTGAATTAAAGAAAAAGGAAGAAGAGATTGTAAAAAGAGAAAAGTATCTTGATGTATTAGTTGAAATTCAAAAAACATTGATATTTCTTGAGGACTTAAAAGAATTTTACAATTTAATGCTTCCAAAATTAGGTCAACTGACTAATGCAAGTCGATGCTATGTTTTTGAAAATTCATTCGATGAAAATGGTCGAATTTTAATGAGTCAGGTCGCAGAATGGTGCAATGAAGGTATTACTCCACAAATTAATAATCCTCAACTGCAAAATTTACCTTATGATGAATTAGGATTAGATTTAATTGGTGAGATGCTTGGAAAAGGTTATTGGTCAAAAATTGTAAATACTTTACCTGAACCAACGAAGACTATTTTAGAATCTCAGGAGATAATTTCTATTTTATTGATACCAATAATGATTCACGATGAATTCTTTGGTTTTATTGGTTTTGATGATTGCCAAAGCGAACGAGAATGGTCTCTTATGGAAATTGAAATCTTACAATCGGCAGCTGCTTCAATTGCGCTCGCTATCGAATCAAAAAGGAAGAAAGATGAAATTATTAGAGCAAGAGACGAAGCGATTGAAGCCAATCGTTTGAGGAGTGCGTTTATATCTCTGCTTTCACACGAGATTAGAACTCCACTTAATTCAATAATGGGTTATAACACAGTCTTGAAAGATTTATTTTTCAACCCAGATAATAAAGAACTGACCTTCTACTTCGAAGCAATTCAACGAAATTCAGAAAGATTGTTGAATACAATAAATCATCTGGTAGAAATCTCAAGGCTCGAAGCTGGTATGTTAAAAACAAATATTGAAATACTTGATTTGAATGAATTTATAATTGATACATATCAGAGATTAAAAATTCGAGCCGAGGAGAAGAATTTGAATCTAACATACTCCATACCAGATAAAAAATTGAATATAATAGGTGATAAGTATTGTGTCTCTGGGATTTTAGAAAATTTAGTAACTAATGCGATAAAATATTCCGATAAAGGAACAATCGAAATCTCTGCGAATGAATTGGAGGAACATGTAGAATTAATTGTAAAAGATCAAGGAATAGGAATATCGGAAGAATATATGAAACACTTATTCCAACCATTCAGTCAGGAGGACCTCTCATTTAAGAGAAAATTCGAAGGGACCGGACTTGGTCTGGCAATTACAAAAAGATATGTTGATTTAATTGGAGCAGAAATAAAAATTGAAAGTCAGAAGGGCGTCGGTACAACCTGTTTTGTAAAATTTAAAAAAGCTGAAGTATAATTTTTCGCTAAGTGAGAGTACCCTATTATCTTACTTATCCTTCCCTTCTCACGGGCTACCATCAATTACCTCATCAAATTAAAAAATTTCTTTTTTCACATTGATTTTTAGACTCATTCAAAGAAGTTTTATTAAGATTCTGAAGAGACATATCACCATCCTACACTATTATTTCTTTAATTTATTCTTAAATGAAAAAATATTTTGCCAATTGTAGTGGTCTATTACCATACCCCCATTTTTATTTCATAAATTAATTTAGAATTAAAACAACAAAAAATTTTGAAATATTGTGTACTGACATATCGCAATACATCACTTCATAAATTAAAAATATAATATTATAATCGATTCGAGCTTATGCAGAAAGGATTTAATCTTAAACTACTTAATTAAAATCATTTTCTTGGCTTCACTGCGAGTATCCGATTGGAGTTTATAAAAGTACACTCCAGCTGATAAATCACTTGCATCTAAATGGAATTTATATTCACCCTGTTTAAGATATTCATCTGAAATAAGAATTTTAATTTCCCTTCCTAACAAATCATAAACTTTTAATGAAATCTTTGAATCACTATTCAAATAAAATTTTATTATCGTTTGTGAGTTAAACGGATCCGGATAATTTTCATAGAGGTAAAATTCTTTCTTAATTGTTGATTCGTTCACAATAAACCCGGTCGTTCCAATTTTCTTCAATCTAAATGCCCAATCTTTGTTAAAAGGTGGAACATTTACTTGTAAAATATTCGAGATAGAAATAACTGTATCTATGTATGAAATTGTTGCACTTTGAGTGTCCCACCATTCTACTGAAAATATTGAATTAGGAGTGATATCGTTTATAAAAATTTTTCCATCATGAATCAATGGAAGAGTCACTCCAATATCCCGAATATGTCTCCAGTTATAATTTCTATTTTGAATCCAACCAATAATTTCATCCTCAGCTTTTAAAGCAAAACAACGTGTTGCGACAACGAAATTTGTGAAAATATATTCAGCAACTCTCATCCAATCAATTCCCTGATTATCAATAAAAATCTGATGCTCTCCGGCTGGAACATTTATTGAGTAAGTTACATTTGGATTTACTAATTGTTCGAGTCTTTTAATTCCATTTAACCAAATTTGAATTCTAGGTGAGGTTCCAATTGAATTACCAGCAACCACTTTGAACTCAGCAGGTTCATCATATGTTACAAAAAAAGTTGGAGGATTTCTAAATTCTGTGTTGAAAACTGTACCGTACAAAAATTTACTTAAGTTAATCGTACTTGGATTAACTATCCCCATGTGAGAAATTGTAAAATAATTTGCTGGACTTATTCCCCAATTTGGAAATGCTGGAGGTACAGGAAAATCAGACCGTTGAGATGTATAAGTTTGTAAATTTACGGGAATAAAATTTTTTTCAAGTAAATTAACTTGACTTATAAATTCACCAACAGCCTTGTAATGGTGAAATAATCCCTTATTGGCGATATAATCATTCCACGACCATGTCATAGCTGTGAGATAGGCACCCGACATAACCGAAGACCAAAGGGAACTATGTAAGTTTATTCCCGCTGGATCATTATTCGAAGCCCAACTACCAAGTTCAAGAAAATCATATTCACCAATTGCTGTTGGTTTATTATAATCAGAAAGATAAAGCTTTGTCAACTCCACAAGAGCTGTTTGCATATCTGAAGTTGTGTTGTAATGATGGATCTGAATAATATCGAACAAATTCGAGCTCCAGATTGCTGGTTCAAGAAATTCATTTGCATAACTAGTTGTTATGATTCTTTTATAAACATCTATTGATTTTATGTATTGAGCAATTTCCAACAACCACTGGATAACATTGTTCCGATTTTGATAATAATTATGTGTATGATCAACTTCATTGAATATTTCCCATGCAAATAAATTTGGTGAATATCCCCAACGAGCGATGATATAATCGAGTCTTTGTTTAAATAGTTCTTTTGCTATTTGATTTGTGAAAAATTCTTCTGGAGAATTGCAGGGACCACCATTGATCGAATTATATGGATTATCATTCCACTCAGGATTAACATTTATAGATAGTTGCCCATGAGGTATGAGGCAAAGCTGTATGAAAATTTTTTTTTCTGTAGCATAATTGAAAAGCCAATCAAGTTGATATGCTCTATCCAATCGATTTGTATAATTGCCAAGTCCTGTGTTTTTCCATTCTATTGCAAATGCATTCTCGCTCATCCACACACGAATTAAATTCCCCTTATTTGCAGATAGTGAATCAATCCATTTTTGATAAGAAAAAGTTTTTTCTGGATAATCATACCAGGCCATATTTAACCCGATACCAAAGAATTGCTCACCGTCATCAAACCTTAAATATCTATTATTCGCAACTCTGATAAATCCTTTTTTGTCTGATTCAGTACAATAAAAACTAAATTGCTCAGATTGAACAGAACCATTTATATCAGTACAAAATAAACGGTAAGACCAACTACCTACCTCATAGGGAGTAAATCGAAACTTCCAGTGTGGTTGACCATTAATATATAAAGTTTCGGGTGGACCTGTTCTTATAAAATCTTGATAATAAAAACCAGATATAGTATCTTTTTTACCCGATGGCGAAACAAAAATTGCTCGAAGATTAATTTGATTTTTATTGAAAGGATTTGTAAAAATTGCTGTTAAGTTCACGGTAATTTCAAACTTTTCGAATTTTCCGATTGTATCTTTATTTGGTGAAATGGAATTAAAAATCGGGATTGCAAACAATTGTGTCGATATGAACAGTAGCAGAAAAATTTTATTACAAACGAATCTTCCCATAGTGAGAATTATTTTTATTAGCATTTTAATGAAAGATGAAATGATTTGCAATCGTAACTCTAAACCCTAAATTTCTCACTAAAATAAAATTGAACTAATATCCACATTCAGATCTGAAGCATGTGTTCAGAAATTGAACATGAATTTAGCATCGAAAACATAAGCATAATTTGAGAATCTAAACTCCAATTTCCTGATCTTTATATTGTAGTTGATACAAACGATAATAAATTCCTCGCCTTTCTAATAACTCAGAATGTGTTCCTATCTCTCTAACTTGCCCCTTATGTAAAACAATAATTTTATCAGAATTTTGAATCGTCGAGAGACGATGTGCGATAACAATTGAAGTTCTACCTTTTAGGATTTTCTCGATTGCTTTTTGAATCATTTTTTCCGATTCTGTGTCGATTGATGCTGTTGCTTCGTCTAGGATAAGAATTTTTGGATCATATGCCAGTGCTCTTGCAAATGATATCAATTGTTTCTGTCCAAGTGAAAGTGTGGCTCCTCTTTCTTTAACTTCTTCGTCATATCTATTTGGTAATTTTTCGATGAATTGATTGGCACCAACAATTTTAGCTGATTCGATAATTTTCTTAATTGATATTTCATCATTCCATAAATTTATGTTCGATTTTATATCACCACTGAAGATAAAAACATCCTGAAGAACCAGTGCTATATGTCTTCGTAATTCTCTTTCATCAAGGTGAGAAATATCTATATCATCAATTAAAATTTCTCCTTTGTTAATGTCATAAAATCTCAAAAGTAAATTAATAATGCTCGATTTACCTGCCCCTGTTGCACCAACGATCGCAGCTGTTTCACCTGGATTAATCACAAATGAAATATCTCTTAATACATAATTCTCATCATCATAAGCAAACCAGACATTTCTAAATTCAACTTTACCTTGAACCTCTTTAATTGATATTGGATTCTCAGGTTTCTTTACGAATATTTTAGTATCAAGTAATTTGAAAATTCTCTCCGATGATGCCATTCCTGTCTGGAGTATATTATACTTTTCGGCTAAATCTCTTACAGGTCTAAAAAACATTTCAGTATATTGAATAAAAGCAAAAAGAACTCCCAGTGATAAATTATTCTTAACAACTTCTCCACCACCATACCAGATTATTAACGCTACAGCAATTGCGCTTATCAATTCGACAAAAGGATAAAAGATTGCATGGTACAAAACTGATTGAATATTTGTATCTCTGTAATCTTTGTTAATTGATTTAAACTTTTCAAATTCTACTTCTTCTTTATTAAATAACTGGACAATATGCATACCTGAAATATGTTCCTGCATGTATGAATTCAATCTGGCGAGATGTTTTCTCACATCTCTATAATTAACCCTGACTTTTTTTCTGAAAAGAAAAGTAGCGTAAATCAAAACGGGAACAACACTTAATGTAACTATTGCTAAATCAAAACTCATGATAAACATGAAAACAAAAATCCAGATAATTATGAAAATATCACTAAAAATCATGACAATACCAGAAGAAAAAAGCTCGCTCAATGATTCTACATCGTTTGTAACACGCGTAACCAATCTGCCAATTGGAGTTCTATCAAAAAATCGTAATGCTAAGCTTTGTAAATGTTTGAAAATTTCCATTCGCAAATCGAGTAAAGTTTTATGTCCCATATATTGAGTTGCAAAAGTCATAGCATATTGAATAACAGCCTGTAAAACAAGGGAAAGAAAGATTAAAGCTACTATGATAATTAACCCTTTGGAATCACCCTTTGCAATGTACTCGTCTACGGCTACTTTTGTAAGGTAAGGTCTAACCGGTTCAAGTGCTGCCGTAATTATGTTCAATAGAATAGCGATAACAATATAACCACGATATGGCTTAACATATTTAAGTAATCTCTTCATTAAGCGTGAGTCGTAAGCTTTTCCTAAAACTTCATCATCCTGAAAAAAATCTGCCATTAGATTTCCTCTAATTCTTTCTCAAGTAATTGTTTCTGATAAATTCTGAAATAAATTCCGCCCAATAAAATTAGTTCTTCATGTGTTCCCTGTTCGACTATTCTACCTTCATCTATCACAAGAATCTGGTCTGCATCTTTAACAGTTGAAATTCGGTGACTTATAATTATAGAAGTTTTGTTTTTCATGAATTCTTTTAAATTTTTAAGAATTATTTCCTCAGTGTTTGTATCAACTGCAGATAAACAATCATCAAGAACTAAAATCTTTCCACCTTTGAACACAGCTCGAGCAATTGATGTTCGTTGTTTTTGTCCACCAGAAAGTGTAATTCCTCTTTCCCCGATTATCGTATCGACTCCTTTAGGGAATGCCTCAATATCTGGTGTTAAATGAGCAATACGAATAGCTTCATTTAATCTGAAATTAATTTCCTCTTCTGAGAGATTATCATTAAGTCCATAAGTGATATTATTTTTAAGTGTGTCTGAGAATAAAAAAGTCTCCTGAGGAACATATGAAATTTCATTTCTCAGAACTTTCAATGGGATTGATTTGATATCATAACCATCAATTAAAATTTCACCTTCAGTTGTATCGTAAAATCGAAGTACTAGATTAATAAGGGTAGATTTTCCACATCCAGTGTGACCAACAATTGCATAGGTTGCACCAATTGGAATTTTTAAATTTATATCCTTTAAAACCAATGGGAGATTTTCACGATAACGAAAAGAAACATTTCTAAATTCAATTTCTCCATCAAGTTTTGAAATTTGAAAATTAGTTTGTTCTGAATCTTTGATCTCCGGTTCAATAGCGAGAAGAGCATTTAATCTTTTTTGAGATGCTGATGCCTGTTGAGTAAGATTTGTAATCCATCCAAAGGCAATCGCTGGCCAGATTAAATATCCCATATAGAGAATAAATGCTGTCAATTCGCCAAGAGTTAATTTCCCATTTATCACCTTCAAACCACCGAACCAGATAATTATAATAATTGAAATTCCGATTGTCACAAATAAAGTAGGATGAAACAATGCATCAACTTTAACTTTATTTATGTTTTTTTGAAAATACTCCTGGCTTAAATTCCAGAAGTGTTTGATCTCCGAATCTTCCCTAACATAAGCTTTGATTATCCTTATTCCTGATAAATTTTCCTGTGCTTTTGCTGTAAGGATTGAGAATTGTTCCTGAATTTTGGTAAATAAAAGATGAATCTTTTTACCAAAGTAATAAACTAAAATTGAGAGTATTGGAAAAGGAATCAAAGACAAAAGTGAAAGTTCTAAATCAATTGATATCATTAACGCTAAGGTGAAAACAAAGAGTGTAAAAGTATCAACAGAATACATCACTGCAGGACCAATGAAGTTTCTTACAGCATTAATATCATTCGTTGCGTGAGCCATTATATCGCCAGTCTTTCGGCTTTGGTAAAAACTTAGAGATAATCTCTGAAAATGTTGCCACAAATCGTTTCGTAAATCAAATTCAATTTTTCGAGAAGTAACTATAATTGTTTGTCGAATTAAAAACCGAAACAATCCACTTATAAATGTAACTCCAACTATCAATAATGCATATTTTATCAGTTCAGGAGAGGAAATATTCTGTCTTAATTCATCAATACCATCTCGAACAAATAGAGGTACATAAACACTCGTGATATTCGATAAAAATACAAACAAAAAACCTAGGTAGATAGATTTTTTATACTTCGAGAAATATTTTTTGAGTTTAAGTAATGATGTCATAATTCTTCAAAAATACAGGATTGATTGATTTAATGCAGTGAAATGATAGATGCACTATTGTTGCTATCACCTCAGAAAAATAAATTCCACAAAATATAATCCAGTATCAAAATTGATGCAGCAGAAATGACAAATGAACGAATTGTTGAGAGCCCAACTCCTTCAGCTCCACCTTCAGTCTTAAATCCAATATGGCAACCAATCAAAGCTGTAACAGCACCAAAGAATGTAGCTTTTATAATTCCATAAATAAAATCACCCATTAAGAAAAAACTCCTGACCGATTCCACATAAACATATGGTGATATTTCAAGGAAAAAATTTGATACAAGGAAAGAACCAAATGTAGCAATAACATTTGCAAAAATCACAAGCAAGGGCATCATAATTAATGAAGCAAGATATCTTGGCATTGCAAGATATCTTACAGGATTTATTGACATGGCTTCTAATGCATCAATCTGTTCTGTTACTTTCATAGTACCAAGTTCAGCAGCAATAGATGCACCAACCCTTCCAGCAATTACAATTCCTGTCAGAACTGGTCCAAGCTCTGTAATCACAGCTCTAACAGTAGCTCCACCAATAAAAGAAAGCGGTGCTAATCCTTTCAATTGATACGCAGCTTGCCAGGCAGAAACTGCCCCGGTAAAAATTGCAATCACAATTACTAATGGAATTGAATCAACACCTATATGCTCCATCTGACGAAGAATAAGTCGTCTGTCTCTATAAACTCTACCTAAATGCGAATGAATTTTGAAAAAAAGAATACTTATCTCACCAAACTCATCTAAAAAATTTATTATTGCACTTCCAATTCTATCAAACATTCGCGTTATCATTTTCTACCTTTCTCTGCTTATTAATTAAAGAAATTAAATTCTTTATAGGGAAAAAGAACAACGCCACAATCAAAAGAGTTATCCCATAATTTCTTACATCTTTCAGATAAATGAAAAAAGAATTATCTAACAAGGATTTCGATACTGACTCGATTCCAATCATCACAATTAAAAAAATCATTAGTACCAAAAACACAAAAATGTGTCTTAATTTGTTTTTGAGCGATATCGAACCAATTACCGCCACTGATGAAATCATCATTATCGTAGAGTAAATAAATAACTCAAGATAAAAATTATTAAATGATGTTGAAACTCTTAACTCTGAAACTTTGAAAAGAAAAATATAAAATGCAGTGAATAAGAAGAAAAGATAGATTGATAGATAAATTAATGTTCTTTTATTGCTTCCATAAAAATGATAGAACAGCACAATCGTAATTAGAATTCCAGTAATGGTCAGCCACTCATTAAAGTTTAATCTTAATAGGTTGAATTTTGCAAGAATCCATATCACGACAGAAAAAATACCTGTAACACCAATTTTAAATTGAACACTATAACTCTTCATTGCTCTCCTCTCTTACTATTTCAGGAACAGGTAATATCGACCAGAGAGCAAAATAACATAGAATACCCAATCCGAACGAAGCTAAAACAAACATAACCCATAGAATTCGCATTAAATTTGGTTCAATATCAAGATATTCTGCAAGCCCTGCACAAACCCCAGCAACTAATCTTTTCTTTGATAATGTTAATCTTTTTTGATTACTTGCTTGCATGTTTATTTCCACTTTATGATAACCATTTATAATCATTGCTATAAAGAATAAAAGCAATAAAAATGGATTGAGCTTGTTATCGAAATAGCTATAAATATCTAGTAATTTTATAACATTCCAATGAATAAGTAAAACTAAAACAATCCCAATAAGATAAAAAAGATTCAAAGTAATTTCATTCGAATATTCATTGAATCTATCCACATCACCTGAGACGGGAAGCAAAATTCCTAAAGACGAATATATTAACAGAACCGATTGACCCACGATCAGGAAAATTATGAGCACAACTATCCTGATTATTACAGGATCAATCCGAAAATAATTTCCAAACGCTGCACATACTCCGAGTAAGAATTTTTCAGATAATTTTATCTCGAGTCTTCGCTCAATCTTTTCATTATTAAAATCCATATGCGCTTATCTTTATTTACTTAGAACAAATTTACAAAACTTATTAAGACTGATATAGTATCTGATAAAAAATGTTTTTGATTGGAATTATTCTACTTGGGCTTTTATTTTTATACTTAAATGAATTTCAGAAAAATTTATTTTTGAAACCCATTGCTGAAAATTATTACGAATAATCCAGTTTCGACTAATAACTTAATGAACTACATGACTCACAGAATAAAAAAGTTGAACAGCAAATCAATCAATTCCAAAGGTAAATTTGTAGTCTATGTGATGGAAGCAAGTCAGAGAGTATACTTTAATCATGCATTGGAATTTGCAATTTCCATTGCTAATGAATATAAAAAACCTCTTGTTGTCATATTTAACTTAACAGATAAATTCAAATTCAGCAATCTTCGTTACTATCACTTTATGATTGAAGGACTATTAAAGTTAAAACATCAATTCAAAGAAAGAAAAATAAATTTTTTTATTTTGAGAAATGACTATGTAACCGGGACAATTGAATTATCAAAAAACGCATTCGCAATTGTCACGGATAAAAACTATCTAAAGACACAGAGAATCTGGCGTAAAAGAATATCCGAAATGATTGATGTTCCTATTTTCGAAGTAGAATCAGATGTTGTTGTTCCCATCGAAATAGCCTCAAGTAAAAAAGAACCCTATGCTGCTACAATCCGACCAAAAATACTAAATATACTTAATGAATTTCTTGAACCTGTAACTCACTTAAATTTAAAGACTGGAACCATTGAGTTAGAATTTGATTCATTCAACAACTATACTTTAAGCGATATACTCGATAAATTGAATATAGATAAATCCATCAATCCTGTATCTGAATACTTTCAAGGTGGATATGATAAAGCGCTCGAATTATTAAATGTTTTCATACACAAAAAACTTCATCAATACAAAGAAAATAGAAATGATCCAACTAAAGATTTTCAATCAGAGTTAAGTCCATACCTGCATTTTGGACAAATATCAATCATTCAAATTTTATTAGAAATATTAAAATATTACGATTTAGAAGATGAAAATGTTCAAACATTCATTAACGAAGCAGTTGTATGGAGAGAACTTGCAAGAAATTTTTGTTATTACAATCAATTCTACAATCAATTTGATGGAATACCAGATTGGGCGAAAAAAACACTTCTTGCACACGCCAATGATTCCCGAGAATACATCTACACTCTCGATGAACTTGAAAATGCAAAGACTCATGATACTTATTGGAATGCAGCACAAATCCAGTTATTAAAAACTGGAAAAATGCACAATTATATGAGAATGTACTGGGCAAAAAAATTAATTGAATGGACAAATCATCCAAGAACTGCATTCGATTATGCTTGCTTTTTAAATGATAAATACGAATTAGACGGAAGAGATCCAAATGGATATGCAGGAATTTCATGGTGTTTCGGTACACACGATAGACCATGGTTTGAAAGAAAAATTTTTGGAAAGATCAGATATATGAACGATAAAGGATTGGAACGTAAGTTCGATATAAAGAAATATGTGGAAAAATATTCGTCAATCTAATCTTTTTAATAGAACCATTACCTGGATCATCATCCTTAATAGACGATTCAGTCTTTTTAGAACTTTAATTGTAATTGTTAGTAAAATCGCCTGAAACTGATCTTTAGAATTATTGTTTAGCTAGTTAAATTAAAACAAGAAATGAGGTCGATTATGAAAAAAGTTTTACTATTTTTCTTTGTGGGTTTAGTATTTGGTTTTTCAAATCTTTTATTAGCACAAGCACTTTACTTTTGTGATAGTGTTAGTGCTAATGGAAATGCAATTACACCTGCTACTTCTTTCAACATCTCTCAAAAAGGTGGTTATTTATATTTTCTTGTAGATGTGGGGTTCGAAATTGGAACGGATGAAGTCTACTACGAGATCTACAGAGTTGATTCTAAAGGAAAAGAAATTTATGATAAAACTATCTACAAATCTGTAGATCCAAGATCGAAAAAATTTGCACATCAGATAATGTTTACCACACCTGGTAAATATAACATCTATGTTTACAAAGGTGATGGAATCTACATAACCTCTAATTCTCTTCGCATAAATCTTAAATAAATCGGTAAGTAATAAATGAAAAAAATTATCTTACTTCTCTGTATCACAACCTTCTTTGGTTGTTCTAAATTAAAACATGTTCTACAACCTTCTGAAACTCAAACTGATAAGTTAAAGACCAAAGAAATTACTACTGAATTTGGAAAACCATGGTTAGATGTGGAAACGAAAGAAATACTTGAAAAAGTCGGAGAAGTAACTCCGGAAATTATGGAATTGATTGAAAAACCACTTCATAAATTTACACCTCATGAGATAGATACTTATCTAAAATTCCTCCATGCATCAGAACCTAACTTGAGAAAAAGAATTGATCACATTGCCAAAAAATTTTTAACTCAAGAGTATGAAATTTATCTGCTTGGTGAATTCCCCTTTGAAATCTTTGATCCTCAACCTCTTTTCAGTATTGATAAAAGCGATTGTGTTGTTTTTAGCGAACATGTTTACGCTATGGCTTTATCTGATAATTGGAAAAACTTTTTTGCGATGCTTCAAAGAATTCGATATAAAGATGGCGTGATTGGACTACTTACACGAAACCACTTCACAGAAGCTGATTGGGTAGTTAATGATTCATGGTTAATTAAGGATATTACAGATAGCTTACCAGGTGTTGAATCGAAAAGAGTAAAAACTAAAATTGATCGAGCAAAATTTTTTAGTAAGTGGAATTTAGGACAGGATATACCAGTTCAAGAATTGAACTGGTCATATATACCAACCTCACAGGTAGAAAAAGTATTGGATTATTTAAAGACAGGTGATTTTGTTAATGTCGTCCGTGGTTACACCCCTGATGATGTTTATGTCGGTCATGTAGGTATAATTTCTGTCGATGATGATGGGACGGTTTATTTAATTCATTCTACCACACCTGAAGTAAAGATCGAAAGACTTATCGATTATATGTATCGTTCAATGGAAATCAATAAAGAAAGAGAAGAAGAAAATAAAAAAATTATAGAAATGAATAAGAAAATCCTCTCTGAAAATCAAAAACTTCGTTCAGAGAATAATGGAAAGACTCACTCAGATGAGAAAAAACTGATCCCATTAAAACCATATTTCTATGGATTTAGATTTTTTGAACTTCAAGAGAATGCTATTGAAAACTTGCAGAGAATCGACGGACCGAAAGCTCCAAAAATTACAATTTATGGTAATGAATAAAACCTGTGGATTTTCTGATTGAAATGATTTGTAAATGAGATCATTACACTAACTTTTTTACGCAGGGTTTGTTTTTGAATTCAACAACAATTTGCAAAGTTCTATTGCTTCTATCGCATTTTTAGCATAACCATCTGCTCCGATTTCAGTTGCAAAATTCTGTGAAACTGGAGCTCCACCTACGATAACAATTTGTGAATCATATTTTTCTTTTAAGACTTGTACTATTTTTTGCATAGATATCATTGTTGTGGTCAGCATTGCAGAAAGACCAACGATATCCGGTTTTTCTCTTTCAATCCCTTCAATAAATCTTTCAACAGGAGCATCAACTCCAATATCAGAAACAATAAAACCATTTCCTTTTAACATCACACCAACAAGATTCTTCCCAATATCATGTATATCTCCCTTTACTGTACCAAGTAAAATTTTACCACGAGTTTTTGTAATAATTGGATTTTCTTCTAATAATAATGGCTCTAATAAATTCATCGCTGTTTTGAATGATTTGGCTGACATCAAAACCTCTGGTAAAAACATTAAACCATCGCGAAATTTATTCCCTACAACTTCCATGCCTTTTAATAAACCATGATTAAGAATTTCACTCGACGTAAATCCATTATCAAGACAGGTTTGTACTAACCCCGATATCAACTTGTAATTCCCTTGTATAATCATTTCTGAAACTTGATTTATCAAGTTAGTTTTTTGATTATCCATCAAAATTGATTCTGTTTGCTATTTTTTTAATTAGCTTAATATGCTCAGGGGTAGTCCCACAACAACCTCCTAAGACTCTAACGCAATTATTTAAAAATTTTTCTATTAAAGGTTTAATAAATTCTGGTGATTCAGGATAAAATGTTTTTCCCTGTTTAAATTCAGGTATACCAGCATTCGGTTTTGCAAGTAATGGTAAATTGGTAAGCGTTTTCAATTCACAAACAATTTCGAGAGATTGCTTAAATCCCTCACCACAGTTTGTACCCAACATCCTAACATCCCATCGAGTTGATCTTTTAACGAAGTCCTCGACGCTTTCTCCCATCAATGTGAAGTATCCATTTGGAGTATTCTGAAATGTGATAGAAATTGAAATCGGGAGATTTAATACTCCTCTTAGAGCAGAAATTATAATTTCAGCTTCGTCAAGTGATTGGATCGTTTCAATATTGATAAAATCGACTTCATTTAATCCTTTAGCCTGTTCAAGATATGAATTAAAAACTTCTTCTTTTGTTATTTCTCCGTAAGGTTCAATCAATTCTCCGGTCGGGCCAATCGATGCTGCAACGATGACATTCTTTCCTGCTTTTCGTGCAATATCCACAGCCCTTGAATTAATCTCATAGATTTTTGATTCCAAACCGTATCTTTTCAACCGAAGATAATTAGCACCGAAAGTATTCGTTTGAATTATGTCTGCGCCTGCTCTTACATATTCCTTATGAATTTTAAGGACAATCTCTGGATTTGAAAGATTCAATTCCTCGGGGCATGAGAACTCACCAGCAAGATTCTGAAGCATTGTTCCCATTGCCCCATCGAATACAAATACTTTTTGCTTTGAAAGAAATTCCATTGAAATATTATTACTACTTAACTTTAAGCCATTAGGCAAGCAATAGCAGCAGTATTTACAATATCATCCACACTACATCCACGACTTAAATCAAAAATTGGTTTTCGAAGTCCTTGAACGATTGGACCAATTGCCTCTGCTCCACCCAATCTTTGTGCTATCTTGTAACCAATATTTCCCGCGTTTAGATCTGGGAATATCAAAACATTTGCTCGACCGGCTACTTCACTCCCTGGTGCTTTTGATTTACCTACTTTCTCAACAATTGCTGCATCAAATTGTAACTCACCATCAATTTTCAAATCAGGTCTTTTCTGTTTTACAATTTCTGTTGCTCGTCTAACTTTATCTACCATCTCATGTTCAGCGCTTCCCTTTGTAGAAAATGATAACATTGCAATTAAAGGTTCCTCACCGACAAGTTTACTAAAGTTATCAGCTGTTGAAATTGCTATATCAGCAAGTTGATTCTCATCAGGATTTGGCACAACTGCACAATCAGCAAAAGAATATACTTTTTCTGGTAAAACCATCAAAAAGAAACTTGAGACTATTGATATTCCTTCAGGCATTCCAACACTATGAATTCCTGCTCTTAGTACATCGGCAGTTGGCGAAGCAGAACCACCAACAAATCCATCAGCCATTCCTTCGCGTACCATCATTGCACCGAAGAAAAGATTATTCTTAACTGTTTCTTTTGCTTTTTCAAAATCAACTCCCTTGTTTTTCCTCAAGTTAAAATAAATATTCGCAAAGTCTGTTAATTTATCGGACTTTAGTGGATCAATTATTCTAACTCCCTGCAATTCACAGTTCAATGTTTTCGCATCCTCACGAATTTTATTTTCATTCCCAAGAAGAATAACCGAACAAATTCCTTCTCTGTGTAATTTCTCGGCTGCTCTTATCACTCGTTCATCGTGGGCTTCCGGTAGTACAATAGTTTTCCTTCGTTGTCTTGCTTTTTCTTTTATCTGTTCTATTAATTGTGACATCTTCTACTCCTTTTTTATTTAATTTTCTATCACAAAATTAACTATATCTTCCCAAGTTTCTACTTGCCAATTTTTACTTTATTTGTTGTCCGATAGATAGAATCAAAGATAGAATTTTCATTTCCATATGATTATTTATCAATCGATCTGGATTTTTATTGAAACTTAGATTCATATATACTTATCAATTAATTATTCCAAGTCGATCAAGAAATTCACAGTTAAACATTATCTCTTATAATTACTGGCACGAAATGTGCATTTAGTAATTAGAAATGTAGTCTTATAAAAAAAATGAATCAAAAACAGAAAATGCGAGATGGATAAAATGGAAAGAAATTTTACTGAAAATTTGCTGGAAAATTCTGCAAATTCTGAGCATTTTTCTGGTTTTATTATAAACTGGGTACTATCCGTACCTCTACAAAAATTTATTTACATATCTAAGAATTTTGAGAATTTAACAGGTTACAAAGTCGAGGATATATATCTCAATCCGAAACTATGGCTCAACTTGATACAGAATTATGATCAGCCTAGGTTATCAAGAAGAATAGAGAATGATGAAATTTATTTTGAATCGACCTACACAATGAGAAATAAATCAGGCAAACTTATTAAAATCAAAGAAACAATTATTCCAATTTTTAACGGAAACGAAGAGCTTATTCAATTAAGCGGTAAATCTATGGTAAAAAATATGGAATTAACCGAACAATCAATCATCAATTATCATTACCCATTCCCATTCTTTACGATGGAGAAAATTAATAATCAATGGAAACTCATTTCATTCTCGAAAAAATTTGAAGAATTAGTACAACATGATTCCTTAACAACGAATGACAATAATCACAATATTGAAAGATTTATAAAAATTATCGACACAAAATTAGAAGAATCAAAAAATAAAGATAGAATAAAATTTATATACGAATCTTCAAGCTTAGATAATGACATATATTATCAATTTGAATTGATCAAAGAAGTTGAGCATGATGGAAAAATAAAAGTTACAGGCTGGGGATGTGACATAACCGAGATAAAATTAAATGAAAAAAGATTGGAAAAACTTAATAGTGATAAAAACAAATTACTTTCTATTGTTTCACATGATTTAAAAGCTCCATTCAATTCAATACTTAACTTTATCAATCTTCTAAACGACGAAATTGAAATTGACGGAGAACAGAAAAGAGAATTACTCAAGTACATTCATGATTTAGCAAAAAATCAGCTGGAACTAATTCACGATTTACTCGATTGGTCAAAAGTTGAATCTGGTTTATTGGAATTCAAACCAACTTTTATAAAAATTCATAATCTAATAAACAAAATTTTATCTGGATTCAGCGGACAAATACATCAGAAAAGTATTCAAATAATTAAGGAATTCGATAAAGATACGAGAGTTTTCTTTGATAAAAATTATCTCGGTATTGTATTATCCAATATAATCTCAAACGCAATTAAGTTTTCTCATCGAAATAGTAAAATTATTATTTCTGCTCATTCTGACAGGGAATACACGAATATTATTATTCAAGATTTCGGAATTGGTTTTTCTGAGAAGTTCTTCAAGCAACTAACTAATTCAAATAATATTAATTTACAAGTTGGAACGATGGGAGAAAAAGGTACCGGGTTAGGATTAAAATTCTGTTATGATATAATCACTTCAAATTATGGTAAATTATTGATTGAATCGAAGAGTCAAAAAGGTACCAAAGTTGTTCTCAAATTTAAGAATCCCCAATTAACAGCTCTTTATTTCGGAAGTAGAGAAGAATTATACATGCTCAAACATTTTTCACAGAAGATTTTACCTGATTTATTTCTGTATTTATGCAATGATGTCTTTGAGCTTTTACGTTTTACAGAAGTTAATCCAGTTGATATAGCTTTTATTAATCTTGAAGAGATAAAGACATTTCAACATTCATTCGTTGAGAAAATTTTGTTAAGCTTCAATGAAAACTGCCAGATAGTTGGTCTGGCGGAAGACATAAATGAAATTAAAGAAAATCAATGGTTTTCTTATCTAAACGATATTCAGGAATTGAAAAGATTCAAGGAAGTTATTACAGACAGATTGAGAAAATATACATGGTTCCAAAAATCATAATCAACTTAATCTCAGAATTAAACAGTTATCAAAATAAAACAATCATTCACTTCAAAACCTAAAAAAAATTGAAAAATTTGGTTGGCACAAAAATTGAGCAATACTATTTATGATGAAAAGAATAACTACTGAAAAATTATTATTCGAACTGGAAGTGAAAATCATAGAAACTCTTTTAGAACTAAAATTGAAACCAAATGTGAGTTTGAAAAATAATGAGTGTCATTTTATCACCCTTATAAACAATTACCCTAAAACTATCACCCTTTACAATTCTCAGTTTTTTAAGCGCTCTCCTGTTAAAAGCAAATCAGCATATGAATTTCTGCATAAAGGTCTGGAAACTCTTCGTTCCGATGAATCGGGACGAAGAGTCTATGCTGATAAGAGCCTTATTAACTTTGAAATTTATGACTCTCCCCTATTCCCCTTAAACTAATTTTTTCCTCGTTCCGGTTGGTGGACTGCAGCCTTCATCTCCCTTCCCCTGCAGTTCACTCTTTTCTTTAATTTCTAAACTTTTAAGAAAAATTATTCAGAATAATCCTTTAAGAATCTCATTCTGGTTCAAATTATTTGTTTATTTTTCGATAATTTAGCTTAGGATGTACCAATTTAATATTTAATGTTTCAGATTTAGATGAAATTAATAGCCATTTTCGCATATCTAATAATTTACTTTATAATAATTTTAATTCTAATTAATGAAATAATACTTTTTTTTACTTCAAAAATTAAAAACAAAAGGAAATCTAAAGAGATTAACCATTCACTCCATAAGTTTCTCATAGTAATTCCGGCTTATCGAGAAAATGAAATTCTTTTGGCATCAATTGACTCATTGAAGAAAGTCAACTATCCTGAAAATTTTTATGGTGCGGTACTTATTGCAGATAATTGCGAAGAAAGTATTCTTGAAAATTTGAAGCAAAAAATTAACATCCAGAATGTAAACTTTATTGAACATTCTAAGATTGAATCATTAAGAACCGTCACATCATTAGCAAGAGATTATGATTTCGTTGTGATACTTGATGCTGATAATCTCCTACATCCCGATTTTTTATCAAAGTTGAATGAGAATATCACCCCAGACACAAAGGTTATTCAAGGAATAAGAATTCCGAAAAAAATCAAAACTCATTTCGAAATCCTTGATTCACTAACTGATTTCATCTATAATGAACTCGATAGAATAATTCCTTCGAGATTAAATATCACCGGTACACTGAGTGGTTCAGGATTTGCTATCAGAGCAGATTTATTTGAGGATATGATCAATGGAATTAGAACAAAAGGTGGTTATGATAAAATCTTACAATCACAATTGGTTTTAAAAAAAATTCCTGTAGAAATTGCAGAAGAGGCAATCATATTTGATGAAAAAGTCGCCCGTCGCGATTTATATATAAAACAAAGGCGAAGGTGGTTTTACTATCATTTTTATAACACATTCAAATTTGGATTCAAACTTATCTTAGCAGGGATTATTAATTTGAATTTAAATCAATTTCATCTTGGATTGATTACTTTGAGGCCACCGTTAAGTTTTTTATATCTATTGATAATTTTACTCTATATAATTGGTTTTTTCATAGATCCAATCTTCTCACATATCTTATTTTTCCTGATATTTACTTTCACTATCATCATAATTCATATCTTACTGAAGAACAAAATTCTTACATTCAGATTAATGTATCTGGCTCCAGCTCTAATTTACAATCAATTTTTATCCCTCATGAAATTGAAACAAGCAAAAAAAGATTCCCTCAAAACCAATCATTACGATGATAGTACCATTGATGAAATTTTATCAAGAGAGGATAAATCCTAATAATTTGAAAATAAGTCATTAACACATTTTGATGGCTATGAAGAGGAAAATAATTTTATATATAATTAGACAGGCTGAATTTGGTGGTGGAGAAAGACATTTAAAATACATCTTCCAGAATATCGATTTTCGCAAATATGAACCAATTCTCTTAAGTCTTACAGAAGGATTTCTCAGTGAGTTTGCTAAATCCAATAACATAAAATTTTACAAACTATCAAATAGAAGCATTGATTTAGTCATTAACATTTATAGGATCATTAAAACGATTAAAAAGGAAAAAATAGAATTAATTCATTCCCATGGTACAAAGGGTACTGCTTTAATTTTACTTCCAGCAATTTTAACAAGAACTAAATTTATCTACACGGTTCATTCCTGGTCATTTCATGAGAAACAAAACTTTTTAAAATTCATTTATAGAAAGTTCGTTGAATTTACAATTTGTCTTTTTGCTGAAAAAGTTATTCTGGTCAGTGAGAATGACTTAAATAAAATTCCTTGCATGAACGGTTCAAAATTCGTCGTTATAAAAAATGGTGTTGATATTTCTGTTTTTTACCCTCAAAAAAATTTACAACTAAAATCAGAACTGGGTTATGATATTAATGACTTTTTAATAGGATTTATAGGAAGATTTACAATTCAAAAAAATCCACTTTTTGCTCTTGAATTGATTGAGGTATTAACTAAGTCGCACATTTCAGCAAAACAGAACTTTAGATTAGTTATGATTGGTGATGGCGACTTAAAAACTGAAATTTTGAAAACAATAAATTCAAAAGATTTAAATGCTTATATCAAGCTTCTGAATCCAGTTACCGATGTTGAAAAATATTTGAATATCCTCGATTGCTTACTACTTCCATCATTCTGGGAAGGATTACCGTACATCGTTCTTGAAGCTATGGCATGTGGAATCCCTGTTGTTGCCTCTAATATCCCACCAATTTTAGAAATTATTCAGTACGGTGAAAATGGATTCTACTCAAAGTTAGATATCAAATTTTTTAGAGAAATCATTTTGAAACTTTCAAATGATAAAAATCTTTATTCTCGAATCAAAAGCAATGCAGTAAAAACCATTAAAGAAAATTTTGACTTGAAATCCTCAATGGATAAATTGATAAAAATATATAATGACATCTTGAAAAATGACAGAAATTAAAAAATACTGGTTTCCCAATGGTGTCTACGCATTTTTACAAAATGTAGTACTATTCATTAGTGGTTTTGCGAGTTTTGTAATGCTTGTAAGATTTTATCCAAAATCTGAATTTGGTGCATGGGCTCTTTATCTTTCGTTAACATCATTTGCTGATGTTGCAAGAGCTGGTTTTGTCACTAATGCACTTGTTAAATATGCATCAATTCAAAAGAACGAAGCAGAATATTCCAATGTTTTAAGTGGTTCCTTATTTCTCCATATAATATTCACAATTTTTTTGATAAGTGTTGTGTATTTTCTTGCACCTCTAATTGGTAGTTTATGGTCAAGCTATGAATTTTACAAACTATTATTACACTATCCAATTTATGCAGTTTGTCAAATTCCTTTTCTCTTCCTCTCTGCAGTTGAACAAGCAAACCTTTCATTTCGGAATCAATATTATGGTAATCTTCTCAGAAACTCACTTTTTATTTTATTGGTCGCTTTCATTTCCTTCTCTAAGTTTGATTTTCCAATCTATTACCTTCCAATCTTACAGAGTGTAGCTGTACTCGCAGGAGGAATCTATTTATTCATGACGAATCGAAAAGTTATCAAGCTTTCAAAAAAAATTGATCTCAAATGGCTATCCAAACTAATTGAATTTGGTAAATATGTTTTTGGTAGTAATGTTATAACGATATTGTTCACGAACATAGATCAAATTTTACTTGGTTATTATTTCAATACGAAAGTCGTTGCTACTTATAATACAGCTATGCGAGTTGGCAACTTTTCTGATATTCCAATGACATCGGTAGCAACTCTTATTTATCCAAAATCTGGTCAAAGATTAGAGAGTGTTGGAATGAAAGGTTTAAGGCATTTGTATGAAAGATCGGTTGGAATGATTCTGGCTTTCGTTATTCCTTCAGTGATTATTCTGATTATTTTTGCTCATCCCATAATAAAATTTATTGCTACAGATGCTTATCTTGATGCAATTCCTGTTATTTATCTGATTCTATTCTTCAGCATCTTTAAGCCATTTATAAAATATTTTGGAATAGTTATTGAAGCACTTGATAAACCCTATTTTAATTTCAATTTGATGATGAGTCTACTTATGATCAATTTCTTGTTGGATTTGTTCTTAATTCCACATTATCATTTGTTTGGAGCTGCCATGGGAAGCCTTATTGCATTAATAATAGGAACTATTACATCATTGTTAATTCTCGGCAATTTACTTGAAGTAAGAATAAAAAGAATTTTTCGATATACTTTTAATTTTTACTTAGATATTCTTGAATTCATTATATTCTTTAATGAATACAGAGAAAGTTTTGATGAAAAACTAAATAGAGAAAAAGATGAATCCATTATCTAAAATCAATGATCTCCTTTGCAAAACAGAACAACAATATGATATGATCATAATTACAGACTCAGAAGGAACAATTCAACTTTATAATAATTTTTTATCTCAGCTTTGCAATTCAGCTAACAAGGATGAATTATTATTAAACAAAGTAAGAATCGATGAGCTCTTCAAACCAGAAAATGACGACTTTCAATTGATATGGAAAACTTTAGAAGATACTGGTAGCTTCAGCGGAATATTAAATTTCAAAATAATCTATAATCAGCTTATACCATTTGATGTCAAAGCATTAAGGATGAGTGATGAGTCACATGATAAGTTCAAGTATCTATTTGTATTCAAACTAAAAGAAATCTCAGATATTGAGAAAGATCCCTTAGAACAGAAAGAATTTTATAAACTTCAAAGAAGTCTATCTAACAAACAAGAAAATCTTAACATTATTACTTCATTGGATGAATTAGAACGGCTAAAAGAAGATTTTCTATCAAATGTATCTCACGAACTAAGAACTCCTCTTGCATCAATTATTGGATTTGCAGAGACATTAAAGAATAATCCTGATTTACCAAGTGAAATCCGGCACGAATTCCTGGATATAATTTTAAATGAAGGGAAACGACTTGCTGCAACGATTAATGATTTGCTTGATCTTTCTCAACTTTATAGAAATTCAATGGTACTTCAACCTCAAAATATTGAACTACAAAAGCTTCTGCTCAAATCTTTTGAGGAATACAAACAACTGGCGACAAAAATTGAATTCACAATCCATTTACCAGAAAAGCCAATTTTCATAATTGCAGATGCAAACAAACTACAACAAGCAGTAAATAATCTCTTGAGCAATGCAATCAAATTCACTCCTGAAAATGGTAAGGTATCATTAAAACTTCACGAAAGTAATGAATATTATATTATCGAAGTGAGTGATACCGGACTTGGAATTCCAGATAAGGATAAAGAAAAAATTTATGATAGATTTTATAAAGTACATCGTCCTGGTTTAGAAACAAAAGGTGTTGGAATTGGGCTATCGATCACCAAGAAAATAATCGATTTGCATAAGTTTGAACTTGAGTTTGAAAGTGAAGAAAATAAAGGTTCATCATTCAGGATATTAATTCCAAAATCATATGAATAAAAAAGTTTTACTTGTTGAAGACGAAAAACCAATTCAGGTCCTCATAACCTATCATCTCGAAAAGTTGGGTTATTATGTAATTTTAAAGAACAATGCAGAAGATGCTATTGACTATTTAAATGGAAATGAAACATTACCGGCGTTTATTATCACTGATGTCTTATTACCTGGGATGAATGGAATTAATTTCTGTAGATTAATAAAGAATAATCCCAGAACATTTGATATCCCGGTAATTATCCTTTCCTCCGTAGATTATGAATCATATAGAGAGAGCGCATTAATCTCTGGAGCCGATTATTTCCTTACGAAACCTTTTCGAATTAAAGATTTTATAAATATCATCAATAATTTAGTTAGAAAATGACTATGGAAAAGAAACTAATTCATCTAATTGACGATGAAAAAGCATTTGTCCGCTTAATGGAACACTGGATCAAAGATCGCTGGAATTATAAACTAAAAGTATTTTACACTCCTGATGAATATTTGCAAGAAGAATTAGAAGAACCAGATTTAATTTTATTGGATATTATGTTACCAGGTAAAATGAATGGATTGGAATTATTAAAATATATTAAAGATCGAAATCCCGATCTACCGGTGATAATGCTTTCTGCTCAGGGTAATATTGATATTGCGGTTGAAACAATTAAACTTGGAGCTTTCGATTACTTCTCAAAACCCGTTGATTTAACTAAACTCGAGATCGCAATAAAAAATGCACTTGAAAAATATGAGTTACAAAAACAAATAAATACTCTACTTGAAGAAAGACAAAAAATCTATAAGTTTGAAAATATAATCGCTGTAGATGAGAAAATGCAGGAGGTATTCAAGCTCATGAAAAAAGTTTTGAATACTCCTGTAAATATATTGATTTACGGAGAGAGTGGTACAGGAAAAGAATTAATTGCTCGAGCTATCCATTCAAATAGTAATAGAAAAGATAAACCATTCGTTGTTGTCAATTGCGCTTCAATTCCAAAAGATTTACTTGAGAGTGAATTATTTGGTCACGAAAAGGGTTCTTTCACTGGGGCTTATCAACGGAAAATTGGAAAATTTGAATTAGCCGACGGTGGTACGATTTTTTTAGATGAGATTGGAGAGTTGGAATTAAGCCTTCAAGCAAAATTATTGCGCGTAATTCAGGATAAAACTTTTGAAAGAGTTGGGGGAAATGAACCAATTACAACTACAGCAAGAATTATTTCGGCGACAAATAGAGATTTAAAAAAGGCGGTGGATGAAAAACTATTCCGTGAAGATTTATACTATCGACTTTCAACTTTTCCTATTCTTGTGCCTCCACTTCGCGAAAGAAGAGCGGATATAGTTCTTCTGACCGAACATTTTGTCAAAAAATTCGCTCAAGAGGCTAATGTTCCAATTCCCCAAATTTCAAAAGAAGTAATTGAAATATTCTTGAAATATCCATGGCCTGGAAATGTTCGTGAACTTGAAAATATCTTACAAAGAGCTGTACTAATTTGTGACGACAATAAAATTAGGGTCAAAGATTTGCCAATATCTATGCAGGCATACTTACCAGAAATTTTAAGTAGTGATCTTGTAAGTCGTTCAATAAATGAACCCCATGAAATCTTACCTCTGGAAAAAGTTAAAGAAAACGCTTTACGACATGCCCTGCAGGTTACAAAAGGAAATATTCAAGAAGCAGCGAGAAGGTTAAAAATTGGTCGAGCTACAATCTACAGAATGATTAAAGAATATAATATTAATATCAAAAGATATGAATGAATAATTACGAACTTATTTTCTGGATTTCGTTTTTTTTAATATTCTATACTTACCTTGGATATCCATTACTTTTATATTTGATCTTAAAAAGCGAAAGACTCAGATACTTTATCAGAATCCCAGAAAACGCAGGAAAAATTTACTTAAATCCTGAAATTGCTGGCTATTCTGTGCTTGATCAAAAATTTCCATTATCTGATTATTCCCCTTTAGTAACTGTTGTAATATCAGCTTATAATGAAGAAAAGTTCATTGAGGATAAAATTAAGAACTGCCTTTCTCTTGATTATCCTCCAGACAAAATCGAATTTATCTTTTTAACAGATGGTTCGACAGATAAAACACCGAATATCGTTTCCAGATATGCCAAGGAACATCAGAATATTAAATTGATTCATTCAAAAGAACGAAAAGGGAAATTAAAAGCAATTGAAGATGCATTTAGTGAATTTAAAGGTGAAATAATAGTTTTCTCTGATGCAAATTCTTTTTACAATAAAGAAGCAATCAAAGTTTTAGTACAACCATTTCAATTTGAAAAAGTTGGTTGTGTTGCAGGAGAAAAAAGAGTCGTCGGTAATGATGGTAAACTTGATGCTGAAGGATTATACTGGAAATATGAATCTTTCCTGAAAAAAATTGATTCAGAGATATATTCAATTGTAGGGGCAGCTGGTGAAATTTTCGCGATTCGAAAAGATCTTTTTGAGAAGCTACCTGAGAATACTATCAATGAGGATTTCGTTCTGACTATGAACATTGCTTCGAAAGGTTATCGAGTTATTTATGCCCCAGATGCATATGCGATAGAAACACCAACAACATCAATTTTTGAAGAGTTCAAAAGAAGAATTAGAATTTCAACAGGTGGTATTCAATCTATTTTTATATTAAAAAATTTATTTGATATCAGAAGACATAAATTTCTCTCATTTCAATTTATTAGTCACAGGATACTAAGGTGGACTTTAGCTCCTATTTCTACTATTACTCTGGTGATTTCAAATATTTTTATAATTAAGGATAATCCAAATCCTTTCTATGAATTAACTCTGTTTTTACAATTCATTCTCTATTTTTGTGTTGTGATTGGATTGATTAGTGAAGTAACACATTTTCGAATCAAACCTTTTTACTTGTTTTTTTCTTTTTTCTTAATGAATTTTGCTTCGATTATTTCTCTAATATTTTACCCAATGAAAAAACATTCCAACATATGGAAAAAAGTTAAAAGATAATCAAAAACAAAAAAGAGGCATTTATGAATTTCGTAGAACAAAAATCTGGTGATGTTCTTGTAATTGGAGTTAACCTTGCAAGAGCTACATTACAGGAAGCTGATTCATTCAAAGAATTATTAATGAACGCTATTGAGAGAGGCGAAAGAAAAATAGTAGTTGATTTTTCACAATGCGATTTTGTTGATTCTACCTTCCTCGGAAGTCTAGTGGTGAGTTTGAAAAGAATGACCCAGGCAGGTGGAGATATAAGATTAGTTGGTTTTCGTCCAGCTGTTCGTTCTATGATGGAATTGACGAGAATGCATAAGGTTTTCGACTGCTATGATAATGTTCAGGATGCAGTTAAAAGCTTTGAGTGAAAATGAAGGCTCTCATACTTGGTGCAGGAATCAGTAAGAGATTACAACCTCTTTCGAACGAAATCCCTGCACCAATGTTACCAATTCTAAACCAACCTCTTATTGTTTATATCATTAACCATCTCAAAAAATTTAATATCAACGAGATAAAAATTACCCTCTATCACTTACCTGAAATTATCGATGCTTATTTAGGAGATGGCGAAGAATTAGATGTTAAAATTACTTATTCGCTGGAAAAAGATTTAACAGGAAGTGCTTCATTTTTGAAACGAATTCAAAGTTATATAGATGATACACTTTTGGTGCACTTTGGAAATACATTTGTTGATATTGACATAAATGAGTTTTACTACTTCCATAAGAGCAAAAAGAGCATTATAAGTTATGCAGTTGTGGAGAACAAGTCAGTTAAAAATGTTTATGAAATTGTTTTCAATGAAAGTTCTAAGATTATTAATTTAAGATATAGAAAAAACAGACCATCATCACCCTATATCCCTGCGGGAGTTTTTCTGGTTGAAAAAGAAATCCTGGATTTTATCCCTAAAGTAAAACACTTCTCACTCGAAGAAGAAATGTTATTAACTATTTGTGAACTAAACTTAAATGCTTATGCATTTATTATAAAAGGTAGTTTTTTCAAAATTGAATACCCTAAGGATTATCTCGATATAAATCTTGAATTATTAAATTTACTTGCTAATAGTGAAAATCGATTATTGTTTAATTTTGGAAGTAAAATACATGGTTCCGTGATTGAATCACTTAAATATCCTTTATTGATAGGATCAGATTCTATTATTAGAAAGAATGTTGTTATCAAAAGTCCAGTTGTAATAGGTGATAATGTAATCGTTGATGAAGGTGCAATTCTGTCAAATTCAGTAATACTAAATGATACTTATATTGGAAAAGGGATAGAAATTGAAAATTCAATAGTTTATAAAAACCTGTGTATCAACACCACACATGACTTTGGAATCTATGTAACCGATTCTTTCGTTCTTTCACCAATCTATAAATACACACTTAAAGATAAGCTCGCCAAATTGTTCCTTCGATTTATTGATATAGTTTTATCAACTATTGGAATTATTTTACTAATCCCATTAATGTTAATCATTGCCATTGCAATTAAAATTGATTCGAAAGGACCGATTTTTTTCAAATCAAAAAGAATTAAAAATCCGCAATTGGTTGAAAAAGAAGAGAAGTGGTATCGATATGAACCGGAAAGACCAGTTTTTTATCTTAAATTCAGAACAATGAAAAGTGAAATCTTACCTAATGAAAATTTACTCGGATTAAATGTTTATTCCGAAGGACCATACTTTAAAGTGAAAGATGACCCAAGAATAACAAGAGTTGGAAAATTTTTGAGGAAATACAGTCTTGACGAATTACCTCTGTTATTTAATGTTTTAAAAGGAGACTTAAGTCTTGTAGGAGTTTGGGGATTACCTCAACCCGAAGCTGAATCGCTGTACTCAGAAGGAGTATCAAAAGATTGGTTAAATCTTAAAGATGCTGCTAAGATTAGATTTAAAGGTCAATTAGGTCTTGCTGGTTACTGGCAATCGCGTGGTAGAGCTGATTTAAGTGCAGAAGAAAGAACGATTCACGATAGCATCCAGGCTTTATCAAGTATTGAAAATGAGAAATTAAAACAGAGATTAGGAGAGTATAGCAAATCAAATTCGGTCAAAGGTTATATTTCGTTAATTTTGGATACAGTAAGATCTGTAATAAAACGAAAAGGTGCTTATTGATGGATCAACCGAAACAAATACTTATTATTGATGATGACCCAGCTATGCGAAAACTGATAGGATTTAATTTAAGAAAAGCTGGTTATGAAGTACTTGAGGCTGATGGACCAGGGCAGGCTTTTGAACATCTTGATAAAACAACTCCTGATCTTGTTTTGTGTGATATAATGATGAGTGGTATGGATGGTTTTACATTTTGCGAAAAGGTAAGAGCACAAGAAAAGTATAAAGCTTTACCCTTCATTTTCGTATCTGCAAAGAGTTCACTTCAGGACAAAGAAAGAGCTGTTGCACTTGGTGCAGATGATTATATCACTAAACCATTTGTTCTTGATGAATTATTACTCAAGATAAAGTCGCTATTAAAAAGAGCAGAGATTTATAAAACTTATGGAGCTAAAAAAGTACTTGAAGAATTAACTCATACTGCCAAACCAAAAATCCTGATAGTCGATGATGATAAAGTTCTTACAAAACTTCTTGCAACAGCATTGGAGAAAAATGAATTCGAAGTAAAAATTGCAAATAACGCTTTTGATGGATTCAATCTTGCAAAAGAATTTAAGCCAGACTTAATTTTATCTGATATTTTAATGCCAGAAGTTGATGGATTTGAATTCAGAAATTTACTGAATGCAGATAAGGAGCTGAAAACCGTTCCATTTGTCTTTCTTACATCGAAAACAGAAGAACAGGATATTTTGAAAGGTTACGAATTTGGTGTTTATGATTACGTTTTGAAAACAGCAGGGATGAATGTTATTACCGCGAAAGTAAAAGCAATTGTCGACTCTCTTAAAAAAGAAAGGATGAAAGTTGTTGAAGAATTACAACATGCAGCTGATACGATTAAATTGAAAGTTGTTCCAGATACCCCCCCTAAGTTAGAAGGTTATCTAATTGAACAGTGGCATCAAACTTACCAAGGAATTCCAGGAGGAGACTTTCTTGATTATATAAAATTATCCTCCGATACTTACGCTATTATATTTGGTGATGTGATGGGTAAAAAATGGGGAGCATGGTATTTTGCATTCGCTTACGCTGGTTATATTAGAAGTGCAATTAGATTCGTTCTTCAGTCAGAAGAGGAATACTCTCCATCGAAAATTATGGAAAAGTTGAATCGAGCTATCTATCAGGATGCAAAAGTATCCGAAATTTTTGCGACTCTTTCATTAATAATAATCAATTCCACAACAAATGAAATCAAATACACTGGTGCTGGTGATCTTCCTTTACTTGTAAAAAAACATAATACCGGTGAAATTATTAAACTTGAATCCGAGGGACTATTACTCGGATTTTTGGAAGATAGTGAATATGAAGATGTAAATATTAAACTCGAAGTAAATGATGAGCTCGCATTATTCACAGACGGTGTGGTAGAAGCAAAAAATGAAAATGGTGAACAATTTGGTCTTATCAGAATTCAAAAAGTTCTGCAAAATTATTATGGTGATTCTTTTTTACATGCCTTGAAGGAAAGACTTCTTCAATTTACCAATATGAAACTCGATGATGACACTACGGCATTATGGGTAAAGAGAATAAATTAATTTTAGCAGGTATGACTTATTAATTCTTATCAAATCAAATTCGTGCTTCAACAATATTATCTATGTTCTATTATGAACTAAAAAATATAATCAAGTTCAATTAGAGGAGCTTTTCGAGTTACTTCACAAGGTTCTGTTTTTGAATTGCTTCGAAATATTTCCGAATTAAAATTTCGTAATCTCTCGCGTAACCTTCTTCGAGTGCTTTTAGTAAATCTTGTCTTATTCTTGAAAGCAAATCATTCTGATTCAATTTAAAGTCTGCAGGTGGTTTACCTGTTATTTGTTCTCCTGGTCGAGATTCTCTTCTCTTCTCATAATCTCGTTCATTCATAGAGCGAGTGGCATCGAGAAGCCTTGTTAAAATTCTTTCTTGTTTTTGAATTAACTCATCATTTACATTGTTTTGTTTCAATTCTTGAACAATTTCTTCCATTTTCTTTGCAACATCTTCAAGATCACCAAGCAATCGACTCGATTGTCCACTTTCTCTCAATTCTCTATTTAATTCTTCCAGTGATTTTCTAATCATTTCTTGTTCTGCTGCAAGTCTCTGTAATTGAGCAAGTTGTTCCATAGTCATCTGGCCCTGTCCGAGCATCTGGGTTAAATTATTCAAATTCATCTGCTGTTGAGCCATTTGTTGCAATCTTTGCATAAAAGACATCATTCCCCCTCCCTGCCCTCCCTGCATCAGATTTTGAATCATTTCCTGAATTAGATCAGCGGCTTCATTTAAATTTCCCATTGCGTCTCGTTGTGATTGTACAGAAAGTGATAAGTTTCGATTCAGTAAATTATCGATCGAATTATTCATATTAATCATTGCTTTTCCGACTGCCCGACCCATTTCTGGAGTTATTGCAAAAGATTTATTAGATAATTCAATCATTCTATCAATAACCCGTTTGAGATTTTCCATCATTTCAGCTTGTTTTCTAGTCATTTCATTAACACGGGGTGAGGATGGTTCTATGGATTGAGTATTATTTTTTAATAATTCCTGTTGTTTCGAGAGTGTAATCAAATCTGATGTAATTCTATTTAATTGAACAAGTGTTTGCATCATTTGATTTTTCATCATTTCTTGCTTTAGTTGATTAAGCCCCTCTTGCAATCTATTAAAGCTCGATTTCAAATTTTTCTGATTTTCTTTTGCTCCTTTGATGTCCCCTTTTTTCATCTGTTCGGATGATTTTCTCGAGCATTGTTGTGGATTATGCGACATAAACTCTTCCGTCAAATTCTTAAGTTCTTCTGCTGGCATTTCATCAGCAAATTGATCCATCTTTTCTGATAATTCCTGAAGATTTTTCTCCAGTTTTTCGATGTCTTTTGTGAGTTGATCCTGTTCTTTGCTTAATTCATTCAATTTGTTTTGATCATTTGGATTAGTATTGTTTAATTGTTCCATGAGATTGTCAAGTTTTTGATTCATTTGCTCCAATCTCTTAAACGCTTCATCCATCTTATGTTCAATTTGAATTCTTTTTAATAATTCAATTGTCCGCTCAATACTCATTCTGAAATTTTCTTCATTAAATTGGAAATTCTTTAGCGCTTCTTGAAGCAGCTGTCTACTCAATGACTTTAAGGCTTCATTCAGCCTCTGGATTGCTTCTTTCAATTCATTAGAATCAAGTTGATTAAGAAGCTCCTGCAACTCCATAAATTTTTGTAAAGTTTCTCTGGAAAGAGTTTTATTCTCGTTCAGTTTGTTTTGCAATTGATTCAGTTGCTCCTGAAGATTTTCCATTCTTTGCATCACTTCTTCGTGCTTTTTTAGAATGTCTTCAACTTTCTTTTGCTCTTCCCAGGATAACTTCTCCTGTTGTTTTAAATCCTTGGGAGTTTTGATTTCTTTATCGAGTTCTTCAAGTTTTTGCTTCAGTTCTTGAATTTCTTTTTGAACTAATTTTGCATCGCTTATTGTTTCTTCAAATTTTTTACCACCTTCGGCTAAAATTTCTTCAAGTGATGGAACTCTAACCTGCATCAAAGGTGTCCTTGCGGATTTAGGACCATTGACTATATCATTATCAAAAACTTCTATGTAGTAACTAACAACATCATCCGTCACGAGATTTAAGTTCGAAAGATTCCAGATGTAAGTTATAACGGTATCAAGGGAGTTACTAAAAGGTATTTCTACTTTCGAATAATTTTCTTTTGGAAGTTCATAACGAGAATAAGACAATCGATAATTTAAAGTCAATTTACTGAAACCAAAATCATCACGAATTCTAAATATCAGTGGCAATCTCATATTATCTGTCAAATCAACTGTTTCAGTAGGTGAAATAAGTGAGATTGTTGGAGATAAATCTTCATTCAAATTAATTCTGTATATAACAGGATTTAAATTAGAATACCCCTCTTTATCAACTATTGAAATTTTGTAATCTGTGCTTTTCGTAGCTTTAAATTTTACTTCCGCCTCTGTTCTATTAACTTTCATGTTTACATGGGTAACACTATCGAAAATCACTCTTGCATCATTTAATTCTTTACTCGCTTTAATTTGAAATTCTAAAATCGAACCGGCGAGCGTGTTAACATTACCATCGTCTTCATAAATTTGAACGGGTAGTTTAGTATAAGCGGGTGGAACGACTTTTATTTTGAATTCCTTAATTACAGGATAATTCACAACTTCAACCTTGTAAATATCACTCTTCACATTATTTGATTCTGCAAAAAATCTAAATGACTTTTGAGGAGCTATAAAAGAGTATTTAAAATCCCCGGATGAATCGGGCTCCAGATTTACTTTATCAAATATTTCCATCCCTTCAAAACTGTAGAACAGATTCATACTTTTAACATGTTTACCAATAGTCTTAATAAGACAGGTATAGTTCTCACCTTTAGTTATCCTGGAATTTCCTGGCTCAATAACTATATAAAACTCAGCTGGTTTTTGAAATTCCTTAGTGAAATGTAAAATACGATAGGATGAATAAGGTAAATCAGGAAAAGCAAAACCAAGGATTGTAAATATCACCAATGATGCTAAAAGATATCCGGAATACTTTAAAAGATTTTCTTTTCTAATAATCTGTCTGAAATTAAATTTTTCAAAGAAGTTCAGATTTTGAATAATTGCTGCATTTGTTAATTCTTTCGAATAATAAGTTTTCTCATGAGAGAAGTTAATTAATTGCAATGTGTTTACAATTTTATCTTGAATTTCAGAATAATAATTACCAATCGATTTCCCAAGGTATACGTATATTTCTTTTTTGTTTTTCAGCAACAAAAATAAAATTGGCTTCATTATAAAATAGAACGATGAAGCAAAAGCAAAAAGAACTAAGAGCAGGAATAGTATTAATCTAATGTCTTTTTTGAATGAATAAAAAAATTCAAGGAGAGAAATGAAAAATAAAGCTATCATGACTGATAAAAATGTTTTAACTAAACCTTCTAAGAAGTTAAAGAAGGTTAACTCTCTTTTTAAGTCATCAAGTTTTTTGAAAAATTCTCGTACTTGTGTTTCGAGCATATTCGTCTTTTAATTGTTTTGTTCAGTGGGTCAATGCATAAATTAAAATATTTGTTCCCATCTTAAAGGCAAGTTCGCGAATCTCAGGTGGATCATTATAGACTTCAGGTTCTACCCATCCGTCACCAAGATTACTTTCGTATGTATAAAAGACACATAAACGACCATTAATGAAATATCCAAAACCTTGAGGAGGTTTTTTGTCGTGCTCGTGAACTTTAGGGAGTCCCTTCTCAAAATGAAAGAATGAGTGATAAATTGGATGATTGAATGGTATTTCTTGCAATTGTTGTTCAGGAAAAACTTTTTTCATTTCTCTTCTGAAAGCTTGATCCATACCATAATCATCATCAGCGTAAAGAAATCCTCCATTCTCAAGATACTTACGTAAACGTTTAGCCTCAGCATCGGTGAAAACAATGTTCCCATGTCCAGTCATAAATAAAATGGGATAATTGAAAATTTTATCAGAATTTATATCCACAAAAACATACTCAGGTTTTGTTTTTATTCCTGTAACATCTTGGAGGTATCTCAGCAAATTCACTTCACCGGTTGGATCATTGTACCAATCACCACCACCACTGTATTTCAATCGTGCAATTTGCACTTCATGTTGTGAATAAATTTCATAAAAATTTAGTAGAGCTAGGAGAAAGATGATTTTATACATATTCATGATAACAATATATTTTTGTTGAAGGTGAATAACAAACCGATATTATTGATTATCTGATTTGAAATTATTAACTAAATCATTCGTAATGAAAAAAAAATTCATTGAAATAAATTTTTCACAAGTTTGATGTTTGACTATTTCGTAATTTGATTTCAAAAAAATTAAACGATGACTACTAACATACAGTGTTAATTTTCCACAAATTGAATTAAAGTATTTTTCATAAATCAACCTGAAATTTCATACTGGATTAAGCCAATTTAATTTTAACTAAAATATAACTTTCATCCTACTAACTTTTAATCATATTTTAATTACATTAAATTGCATTAGATATGATACATGATGACGATAACATAACCAAACCTCCAATTGAAAATATAGATGAAGAATTTAGGAAAGAAGCCCTTCCTCATATGGATGCTCTCTATAATTATGCCCTTCAATTAACTCAAGATTCAGATGATGCAGCTGATCTTCTTCAGGAAACATATGTAAAAGCATATCGATTCTGGGACAAATTCGAAAAAGGAACTAATTGTAAAGCGTGGTTGTTTCGTATAATGAAAAATTCTTTCATAAACTTCTATAGGAAGAATATAAAATCACCAGAGAAACTTGATTACGACGAAATAGAAGAAATTTATGAAACAATTAAATCGAACGAAGAAAATCCACATAACCTGGATCGAGAAATTTATGACAATGTTCTCGATGACGATGTGATGAGTGCACTCAAATCATTACCAGAAGAATTTAGAACTGTATTAATTATGTGTGATATAGAAGGGATGACATACGAAGAGATTGCCGATTTTCTCGATATTCCAATTGGAACTGTTAGATCCAGAATTCACAGAGCGAGAAAAGTACTTGCCACAAAACTCTATGATTATGCAAAAGCTCGTGGTTATAAAGTTGATGAGGAAGGTTCTCAATAATGGATTGCAAGGAGTTTCAAGATTACATATCACCTCTTGTTGATGATCAAATCAGTGAAGATAAAAAAAGAGAAGCTGAAAAGCATATTGAAAGATGTCCAGGATGTTACTTCGATTTTAAAATTGAGTCTTTAGTCAAAAAATTGGTAAGTCAGAAAGTTTACAAGGCTCAATGTCCCCAATACCTTCGAAATAAGATTTTGCTGAAACTTACAAAATCAGAAAGTGTAATTTATAAAGCAAAAGAGATATTTAAATATCTATATACAAGAAAATCATTCCAACTCACTTTTTCTATCATTTTGATAATCATATTGGTTTTAATTTTCGATAGTCCTTTTGAGAACAACAAAGAAAAATATTATGAAGAGCTTATTGCTGTTGTTTATAATAATAGTAAAGAATTAAGAAGTCACAATTTCCCTGAAAAAACCATTTTCACATCTGATCATGATTTGGTTGTGAATTTTATCTCTGCTAATGGTATTAAGACCCCACGAATGCCGAAGACAGACTGGCAGATATTAGCTGCTGGAATCGAAAGTCATGATAAGTTTGCTTCTGCCCATCTACTATTCGAATGCGAAGAGGATACAGTTTATATGATGGAATTTGAAACTACAAAAGCAAAATATTCCGTTTATCTAAATTTTATTAATAAGTTAAAGAAAGATCTTGCTGGCAAAAAATTTGTGAAGTTTTATCATTCAGATTGCTTACTAATTTTTAGATTGGAGGATGAAATTTTTGAAGCTTATGCGATGAGAGCAAATAACACACACGCATTTGAAGAATTAATTGCATCACTCGATTAACGATTTTTGGTTTCCCTGAATACATCGTCACTTAGTCCTTTATTTACCTTGAAATCAGAATAATAAATTGTAATTTCACCTTTACGAGGTAAGTTTCCGTTCTCTTTATTCTCTTTTTCTTTGAGTTTCATTTTGGGTAATCTGATTTTAGTTGCATCAAAAGTTGAATAAACTTTCATCGGTAACCAGTATTTACCATCAATCAAAGAATGAAAAAATTCAACCTCTACCTTACCAATCCTTGGGCTATTGAAATTCGCCTTCGTAATCGTATAATTTTCGGAGTTTATCCATAATGTAACAGATTCATCAACCTCTGGATCAGTTGATATAATTTTTATTATGAAATGTTTAATATTACCAATATCCGTCTGACCAATCATTAAGCTCGATAAATTTTTGTTTTCTAAAATCTCTGGCATAAACCTGATACTTTGTTTAGGTAAAATCATGAATTGTTCTGATTCGATTTTTACCTTATCTGGTTTTTTGTAGTAAATTCTTGCTCGTAATTCTGGAATTACCGCATCAGGGAAATTCACAATTCCTTTTATCTCAACAACATAATCATTAATCAAATCGAAGTTTCCCTTCACTTTTTTTATAATTTCATCTGCTGCCTTATCCTGAGAAAAAACAAGTTTAGAAATGATAATAAACCAAATAAACAAATTCTTCATTTTTCACACCTATGAAAGTATATCTTTCTTTTTGAAATTGATAAGAGTTACTATAAAAAATAAAAAAATATGCAAAAACAAAATTGTAATAGAATTAAGTATCAAACTCCAATTAATTGGATAATCAAATGCATCAAGCCAGACATTCATATACTTTGTGAAGAGGTAGGGAGATATTCTTTCAAACAATTCGAAAGGTAATTCACCGATAATTAAAAAAATGATAATTACTGCCATGGTTCCAACTATTGGTCCAATTGCATTATTCACAAAGGAAGAAAACAAAGTAGCCAGGCTAACAACTACACACATAGATATAAATGCAAGAAAGTAAGCAAATAAAAATCTCACGACAACTTCATGAGATGGAATAACTATTAATTTATCGAGTACGATGATTAAATCACCACTACCAAGGAAATAGAATGATGGTACGGTTGAGAGAACACCGAAAAAAATCATAAATATAAATGCATAGATATAACCTGCGATTAGTTTTGCAATAACTATCATTTCTCTTCTAATTGGTCTTGTCAGAAACATTCTATAAGTTCCTGCGGTACCTTCACCAGCAAAAAGATCCCCTGCTACGAGAGTAATAAAAAATGGAATGTGTACAATCATAAATTGAATTGTTATGAAAGCTACATACCAACCATTGAGCAGTTTGCCAGTTATCACAAATTGTTCTCCAAAATTTCTTTGCAATATGCGTTGATAATGATTTCCACCTTCATTAACACCGTATATCAAAATTGGAATAAAAACAAGAAAGGCAATGAACCCAATATAAGTTCTCCACTTCTTAAAAATTTTGTAAACTTCTATTGAAATTAATCTAAATAACATATTCAACTCTGAATCATGTTCAGGAAAAATTCTTCCAGTGTTTTTTTAGGATAGAAAGAATAAACATCTATTCCGCTCTCAACGAATATTTTATTTAGCTTTTCTGCGGAAACCTTCCTTGAGTGAAGTTCAATTGAGTTATTCAGAATTTTATAGTCTATCTCGGGAATCAATCCCATATTTTTTAAAATATCATCCGCTTTTCTAATATCAGTTAAATTAAAAATGTAAGGAGCTTTTTCTTTACTCAATAGTTCTTTGACCTTACCTTCGATAACTTTTTTACCTTTATTAATGATGAGCATTCTCGTAGCCACCATTTCTATTTCATAAAGAAGATGAGAGGATAAAAAAATTGTTTTACTTTTCTCTTTCGCTAATAGCATAATCAACTCACGGATTTCTTTCATTCCCTGAGGATCCAATCCTGTGGTTGGTTCATCAAGAATAATTAATTCCGGGTCATGGATCAACGCTTGAGCAATTCCCAATCTTTGTTTCATACCATGTGAAAATGTTTTAACTTTACTATTCCATCTATCAGCGAGTCCAACAAGATCAAGAATTTCCATTATCTGTTTTTTTGTTGGATTTATACCATAAAGTCGAGTGAGAATTTCGAGATTTTTATAAGCGGTTAAGTAAAGATAAAAATCAGAACTTTCAACAATTGCGCCTACCCTTCTTAAAACATTTTTAGAATTCGGGGTCAATCTTTGATTGAAGATAAATATTTCTCCATTATCAGGATAAATTAATGAGGTAATCATTCTAATCGTGGTGCTTTTACCAGAACCATTTGGACCAAGAAATCCAAAAATATCGCCTTTATAGACAATCAGATCCAGATTATCAACTGCAATAATATTTTTAAATCTTTTCGTCAGATTTCTAATTTCCAGTACAATTTCCATATATCTGTTTTAAAGATTATTTCTATTTTCTTCCATCATTTTATGAATTGATAAGCGAATGTGCAAATATGATTTTAGTTAGACGAAGTTTTTATGATTTGTTCTTGACATTAATCACAATCTATCATAAAATTGAATAAAAATTAAATAATTATAGGCTCGGTTATGAAAACAAAGAACCAACTTTTTCCATTTTTGATCTTATTATCTTTCTTTATCATGTTTTCGCAATGTGGTAAATCACCAACACAACCAGAAACACCATCGGGTGAAAGTGTTACATTAAACGGGCAGGTGATTGATTTTGAAACCGGTCAACCAGTATCAAATGCAGCTGTAAAAATTATTGCTGATACTGCTCAATATGGAGTGACGACAGATTCAGACGGTAAATTTTCAAAATCATTTACTATATCGAAAAGCATAGATGTTAAAGTAATTGCGTCAAAAGAAAATTATAAGGGTGATACAGTTATTGTTTTTGCTGTACCTGGTAGAACAATTGATGTCCCTACTTTAAAAATTGAAAGAATAAAAATCACAAGCACAACTGGATTACCAGCCAGTATTGTTTTAGTTCATCAAACTGCTGCAACAATAGGAGTTCGCGAGAGCGGTGATAACGAAACCACAACATTGACATTCGAAGTTAGAGATTCAAGTGGAAATCCGATTGATATAACTAGAGCTGTTACAGTAAATTTCACATTAGGTGCAAATCCGGGAGGTGGACTGTTTATTGATCCTCCATCTAAGAAGACAAATAGTGAAGGAAGAGCTTCGGTAAATATAACAAGTGGTACTGCAGCCGGAGTAGTTCAAATTATCGCAGAAGTAAATCTCGGCTCGCGGATCATTAGATCGAAACCGGTTAATATTGCGATACACGGAGGTTTACCTGATTTAAATCATTTTTCTTTAGCTTCAGAATTTCTCAACTTCCCTGGGTTAGTGGAATATGGTTTATTTAATAAAATTTCTGCTTATGTTGGAGATAAATATTCGAATCCTGTTAAACCTAATACAATTGTTTACTTCTCTACTACTGGTGGAATAATTCAGGGCTCAGCGGTAACCAATGAGATGGGGGTTGCAACTTCACAACTCATGTCTGCTCTACCATACCCGATACATCCTACATTAGGACCCGGTTTTGCAACAGTAAGAGCATCGACTGCCGATGAAAATAATCAAACAATTAGTCGTGAAATAGTGATTCTGTTTTCAGGCTATCCTTCAACTTTAACGATAAGTCCATCGACATTCAATATTCCAAATGGAGGTTCACAGGTTTTCTATTACACTGTTGCCGATGGTAATGGTAATCCAATTGCCTCAGGTAATACAATTAGTGTAACTGTAGAAGGTAATGTAAAAGCTCAAGGAGATATTTCAATCAACATGCCAGATACTCAAAGCCGTGGATGGACTCAATTTAGCTTTACTGTTCTCGATGCTGATCCAGAAAAAAACGAAACTGCACCTGTGACAATCAAAATAGAAGTAGATGGACCGAATGGGAAAAACTATCTCACGATTACTGGCACATCAAATTAATTTGAATAATAATCTATTGATAATTTTATTCAATTTCTTTTATTAACAATAATTGGACTTATAACAAGGGGTTTAAGTGGCTTTTTGGGAATTGGTGGTGGAATAATCGTGATTCCATCACTCGTATTAATTATGAATTATTCACAAAAACTTGCACAAGGGACATTTCTTGCTATGTTATTACCTCAAAAAGGCTTACTCGCAGCTTACAATTATTATAAAGCGGGTTATGTAAATATCAAAACAGCTCTAATACTTATTGTAACATTTATTATAGGTAGTTATGTATCATCCCACTTTGCTGTGAATTTATCAGAAAATTTTCGCGATTTTTCTAATCAGTTATGCTATAAAATTATTACTCGAATAAACAGAATTTAGTAAAGGAATAAAGAACCTAATTGATAAACAATGAAGCAAATAATAAAAGCAATACTTAAAGGTAAAATATTGGATATTAATGTCCATTTCACACTTTTAGTTTCTTTATAAATTGTCCAGGTAGTTGTTGAACAGGGATAGTGGAGAAGTGAGAATAACATTAGACAAATTGCCGTTAGAACTGTCCATTCATTCTGAATAAACAATTCTTTTAATTGATCAATCTCAAGTTCAACCAGTTTTTGCTGGTTCGAATAAATCATTATTAAAGTTGGAATAATTATTTCATTAGCAGGAATTGCGATAATATAAGCGAGCAAAATTGCACCATCAAGTCCAATTGTTTTACCAAAAGGTTCTAAAAAATCAACACCATAAGTCATCATACTTTTACCATTTATATGAATATTTCCTAATATCCAGATTAATCCGCCAGCTGGTGCAGCCATAGAAATTGCTCTCCCAAGCACGAATATTGTTCTATCAATAAATGAAGTATAGATAATTCTAAGAAACTGTGGTTTACGATAGGGTGGTAATTCAAGTTTGAATGCAGAAGGTTCTCCTTTAAGTAATGTTTTACTTAAAAATTTAGAAACTAATAAGGTAATAATTACACCAAAAATTGTCACACCAACAACAGTCGCAGATGCGATGATTGATGAAATACTTGCAGGGAAAGAGGCAGCAACAAAAACTGAAGCTAACATGATTATCAGTGGCCATCTTCCGTTGCACGGAACAAAATTATTTGTAATTATAGCAATTAATCTTTCTCGCGGAGAATCAATGATTCTTGTTGACACCACACCTGCAGCATTACAACCAAAACCCATACCCATTGTAAGAGCTTGTTTACCATGAGCACCAGCCCATTTGAATAATTTATCCAGATTGAAGGCAACCCTTGGTAAATAACCAGCATCTTCAAGCATTGTAAATATCGGAAAGAAAATCGCCATAGGAGGTAACATTACAGACACAACCCAGGCAACACCTCTATAAACTCCATCAATTAAAAAACCTGACAGCCACCATGGAAAATTTAACGATGTAAAAATTAATTTAATCTTTTCTTCAAATGCAAAAAGGATTGAAGCTAACAATTGAGATGGATAATTGGCACCTTTTATCGTGACGAAGAAAACTCCAGTAAGAAGAAAAAGCATTAGAGGAAATCCAAAATATTTCGAGGTCAACAACTTGTCTAACTTTAATTCAAACTCATTTATTCCATTAATCCTTTTTTTAACACTACGTGCTACTATTCTACTTGCTGTCTCATAAATTTCCTCAACCAATTCATCGTTAATTTTTATCCTGACATTAGGTTCGCAGGAATCAACAATATTTATAATTTCCTGTATCTCAGATTTCATCTTTTAAAATCTCCAATTCATTCAATTGACCTCTATTAATTATATCAAGTAAATTTCCTTGTTCAATAGCTTTACGAATTTTTTGATCACCTTCAAGTAAACGAATCGCAATCCAATGACTCGCATAGAGTCCTGGAAATGCTTTCTCTATTAATGGGATTAATTGATTTAATTTTTCTTGTATTTCTTTTCGATGTTTAATTTTTCTCGGTTTAGGTTTAATAATCCTATTAGAAACAAGAAAAATTTTTTCTATTAATTCATCTATACCTTCTCCACTTCTTGCGTTTGTCAATACAACAGGAATTCCCAATTCTCTTTCCAGCGTTTCTCTATCGATCTCTATTCCCTTTCTTTTAGCCTCATCAATCAAGTTTACACATAATATACACCTATTCGTTATTTGCATTATCTGAAAAGCAAGATTTAAATTACGTTCAAGAACTGAAGCATCACATACAATTACAGTTGCATCTGGATTTCCTAATAGGATAAAATCGCGAGCAATCTCTTCATCCTCAGATGTAGAAAGTAATGAGTAAGTACCTGGTAAATCAATTAATATGTACCTGTCTCCTTTATATTCAAAAATGCCTTCCGCTTTCTTAACTGTTTTACCTGGCCAATTACCAGTATGCTGTTTTAATCCAGTCAATCTATTGAAGATTGTGCTTTTACCTGTATTTGGATTTCCAGCTAAGGTTATAATCTTACCTTCTCGTTTCGGCAAAATTTCAATTTGTACTAATTCCTGATTATCTTTTTTATTTCTTTTCAAAAACATATTTATCAGTTAATTAATTCGACTTCAATATTTTCACTTTCATCCCGTCGTAAAGCGATCAAAGTACCACGAACATTATAAGCAACAGGATCACCAAGAGGACTTTCGAAAACTACAGTAATGATTGTCCCTGGAATAAAACCAAGATCGTAGAGTCTTCTTCTTGTCAATCCATTTAATTTTAGATCGACAATCATAGCTTTTTCGCCTTTCCGTAACTCAGAAAGCTTTTTTGTCATCTTAGTGATTCCACAAAAATGTTTTGTGAGATTTTATCACTGATAATGTGATGTGTATCGTCTACTTTAATAACAAGAGAATTATCAAAATTTCTTTTTTCTGAGACTTTAACTTTCTTACCTACAACAAGTCCAGTTTGATATAGATAAATTAGTAAATCTTTACTGTAATCATTAACTCTTTGAATAATTCCAGTCTTGCCTTCTGCAAGATTACTAAGAAGCATACTCTTCTTCTGTTTTGGTATTGAACCATTTTTTCTTGGTATTGGATGACCGTGAGGATCAAACTCCGGATAATTTAAGATTTCTTCTAAACGATCGATTAATTCATCTGAAGAAGAATGCTCTAAGTTTTCTGCTTCTTCATCTATTTGATACCAGGGTAAGCCAACAATTCTATATAAAAATGTTTCCCAGATTCTATGTCTTCTCACAAGCTTCATCGCTTCTAATTTGCCTTTTGCGGAGAGTCGAATCCCTTTATATGGTGTATAAAGTATATAATTTTCTTTCTTCAATTTTTTCAGCATATCTGTAACTGCTGCATTTGAAATTTCAAGTTGTGCAGCGATAGAAGCTGGATTTACAATCTCAGAATCTTCTAAACTTTTATAGATTACTCTAAGATAATTCTCTTTAGAAATATTAGGCATATAATTAAGTTCTTTTACTAATATAATTTAAGTAGACTTAAATTAATAATCAAGGTAAGCTTAAAGGGAGTTTGCTGGAAGAAAATATCTCTATAATCGAATTTAAGAGAACAAACCATCTCTGGATTTTGTTATCATCAAATCATGTTTTTCTCTGAATAATTGACCAATTACAGCTGATAGAATAAAAATTACCGATACGATATACAGCCATAGTGCCGTTACAACTATAAAAGCGATATTTCCATAAATCTTAGTGTAATTCGCCACATTAGTTACATAAAAAGTAAACGCATTTTTTGCAATTTCAAATAATAATGTTGCCCATAAAGCTGAGACAAAATATACTCTTTTCTTCATCTTTCTGTATGGAACTAGAGAATAAATCAATAACATCATTACGAAAGTTAATAATGTTGGTAAATATCGTAGAGCAAGTTCATTGATTATAGAAAAATCAAACGACTGGAAAAGACTAATCGAAGTGATAAGACTTTTCAAAATTTGAATCAAGGGATTAATTAAAATAACCACTAGAAAAAATACAATAGTTAGAAGTACCATACCGAAATCTCTAATCTTTGCGATAAGTATGTTTTTCCCTTTTTCAATTCCATAGATATCGTTTAATATAGTTCTGAAAGTCGAGAAAAGTCCACTGGCCGTAAAAAATAATCCAACAGAACCAATTGTTCCCACAAGCGTTCTGTATTTTATAAACTCAACGATTCGTTCAAAAAGAATTTCCTTAATTTTATCAGCGTAATCAGTAACGGGAATTAAATCATCAATCATTAAACTAATCTGTATTAGTAATTCCTGGGATTCTAAAATGGAACCAAGTACTGAGAAAACGATCAATGTAAACGGTATGATGCATAAAAGAATGCTATAAGTCATGCCAGATGCGAAAATGAATGCATGATGTCGGTCCATTCGAGTATAAATACCCACGAGATAGTATTTTAAGTTCTCGAAAACTTTTTGGATTTTCTTGATTATAGGATTACTTATCCTATCCAAAAATTTCATAATCATTCTAATATTTTTTTGAAAGACTCAAAATAAGCTTCTTCGATTTCTGACAAGGATAGTTCAATGAGATCATTTACTATTAGTTTCTCTCCTCCAACAATGCCTATAAACTCAAATGGGATTTTTGATCGACTTAGAATATCCTCAAGTTTATTTCTATTCTTCGGAGATACGGAGATGATTACTCTCGATTGCGACTCTGAAAACAAGTAAAAATCTTTTCGAAATTTAAAATTCAACCTGATCGAAGCACCAATTTTTTTCCCTCTATTCATCACACAACATTCAGCTAATGCTACACCAAGACCACCATCACTTAAATCATGAGCAGATTTTATGATTCTCTCATCTATCAGATGAAGTAGTGTATCTATGAGTTTTTTTTCTTGATGCAAATCAATGAATGGGATTTTACCTTCTACACGGTTAAAGAAAACTTTTAAGAACTCGCTTCCTCCTATCTCGTTTTTTGTTTCTCCAATCAGATAAATCAAATCACCATCGTCCTGAAAGTAAGATCGAGTTACGTTCTCTATATTTTCAATTAATCCAAGCATTCCTATCACTGGTGTGGGATACACAGTATGGTTTTTACTTTCATTATAAAAACTCACATTACCACCGGTAACAGGAGTTTGTAAAATTAAACAGGCTTCTTTCATTCCTTCAATCGCTTCTTTGAATTGCCAATATATTTCTGGATCATAAGGATTACCAAAATTCAAACAATTAGTTATTGCGATTGGTTTTGCTCCACTACAGGCGACATTTCTTGCGGATTCTGCAACTGCTATTTTGGTACCTTCCCTCGGGTTGAGATATACATATCGTCCATTACAATCTGTTTTGACAGCAATTGCTTTATTTGTCTTCTTGATTCTAATTACTGCAGCATCACAACCAGGTTTTATAACGGTGTTCGTTCCTACCGTATGATCATATTGCTCATAAATCCACGATTTGTTGGTTATATTCGGTGATTTTAATATGCTGAGTAATGCAGAATTTAAATCTTTAATTTCAGGAAGGTCTGAAAAATTTATCTTCGAAAGTTTTGAAAAATAATCTGGTTCTTTTGATTCTCGATAATAAACAGGGGCCCCTCCACCAACCACAAGGGATGAAGCAGGTATTCGGGCGATAAGTTCACCGTTCTTAAAGAATTCAAGTACATCATCTTCTATTACTTCACCAATTTGAACACAATTTAAATCCCACTTTTCGAAAACTTTTTTTATTTCTTCTTCACATCCTTTTTTACCAACCACAAGCATTCGTTCTTGAGATTCAGAAAGTAAAATTTCGTATGGCGTCATATCACTTTCGCGAAGTGGAACGAGATCAAGATTTATTTTCATTCCACTTTTACCACGAGCACTCATCTCACTGGTGGAACATATAATACCTGCAGCACCCATATCCTGAATACCAATAATCAAATCCTTTTTAATGATCTCGAGAGTAGCTTCAAGTAATAATTTTTCAGCGAATGGATCGCCAACCTGAACATTTGATCTTCTATTCTGTGAATCATCTGTGAGTTCTTCTGAAGCGAATGTGGCACCATGAATACCATCTCGTCCAGTATCAGAACCCACAATAAAAACAGGATTACCAGCACCTTTTGCTATAGCCCTCGCTATTCTATCTGTTCTAACTACACCGACAGCCATTGCATTAACAAGGCAGTTATCCTGATAGGCTTCCTCGAAATAAACTTCACCTGCAACAGTGGGAACACCGAAACAATTTCCATAATCACCAATTCCTTTTACTACACCACTTAATAAAAACTTTGTCTTAGGATTATTTAAAATTCCAAATCTTAAAGAGTCGAGTGCAGCTATTGGTCTTGCACCCATTGTAAATATATCTCTCAAAATTCCGCCAACACCGGTCGCAGCACCCTGATATGGTTCAACTGCAGAAGGATGATTATGACTTTCAATCTTAAAAGCAATAGCAAGACCTTCACCGATATCCACTAACCCAGCATTCTCTTCACCCGCTTGAACAAGAAGTCTCTCCCCTTTTCTTGGTAAAGTTTTTAACAAAGCAATAGAATTTTTATAACTACAATGCTCGCTCCACATAACACTGAAACATCCTAATTCAACATAATTAGGGGTTCTACCAAGAAATTGTTTTATTCTGTCAAACTCATCTTCTGTTAAACCGTGTTTCAAAGCAAGTTCTAAATCTACTTGTGGTTCTTTCATTTTGAATCAAACTCAAGATAATTTTTATAAACATTGTATAAATCCCGAATTGCAATCAAATCTTTGCTGCAATACTCTGCGATTTCTTTAAATCGTTTCTGTTTGAAAACATCATTAATATTGTAACCCGTAACTTCACCTCTTTTTGAACTTTCTACTCCAAAAGCTTTACAGTAAAAATCAAGATTGTATTTTCTTGTTAATCCAAAAAAAGTAAACTGATCCAGTAAATCACAATGTAACTTAGAATCATAACGTGATGATACTATGTTCTTAGTAGGTTTAATTCTGAGTAAAGCAGATCTTAACATTAAAAATGGAGCATCAAAGCTCCTACCATTAAATGAAATCAATCGATCATACTTTGTAACTATTTCCCAGAATTTCTCAATAATGAATTTTTCGTCTCCGGAGTGAAAAGTAAATTCGCCATCCCCTGATTTATAATGTTCCTTCTGTTCCGATTGGAAAAGTACCAGTCCTTTAGAAATTTTAAAGTCATAGAGCCCAATTGCAACTATCTGTGCAGTTAATGCACTTAAGTTCAGATATCTTATAACTTCTTCTGATTTTTGTTGTCGCTTTTCTTCAGTCTCTTCTTGATTTGCATATCGCATAAGGTACTCTTGTTGAAACTCATCGAAACTTTCGAATGGATAACCTACTGTCTCGATATCAAATATCAATTCTTTCATCTTAAAATTTCAACTTCTTTATCAAATGATTTAATTTCATTAATCATATTTTCTGGAACTGGAGTGGGATTCATAGAAATTGGATCAACATTTACAATTACACCACTACCTCGAGCAATAAATTGTTCAGTTGATTTATTGAAGATTAAATGTTCAAAACAAAGACTGGAGTTTTTGACATAAGAGATGCGTGAATAAATTTCCAATTCGTTCCCTAGATAAGCCGGTGCTAAATAATCACATTCATTATGAGCAACAAAAAATATTAGTCCATCCGAAAAAGTTCCATTTGGTAGAAGTTCATATCCCATTTTCCGTCGATAATCTATTCTTGCAAGTTCGAAATAATTAAAATACACTGCATTGTTAACTACATTTTGAAAGTCAACTTCATAGCTTCTTACTTCGATTTTGAGTTTTACAGGAAATTTCGAAACATCAAAATCTTTTTCCATCATTACACCTTTCGTTTATTTTATTTAGTAGAATTTTTAATTAAAGTGGACTTTAAGAATTTTAATTGCATCCTCAATATCTTCATCGTTCACATCGAGATGAGTAACCGCTCTAACAAGATATTTTTTACCTACAGATAACAGAAGTGAATTACCGGTTTTAGACGGGTCTTTGAGGATATTACAAACTTCTGATGCTGTCATTCCATCAACTTCAAATAATATTATGTTTGTCTGAACAAGATCAGGATTAAGTTTAATTCTTGATATTTTTGAGATTTCCTGCGCAAAATATTTAGCCCGCTTATGATCCTCAGCCAATCTCTTAAAATTATTCTCGATCGCAAAAATACCTGCTGCCGCAAGAATCCCTGCCTGACGCGTTCCACCACCCCACGCTTTCCTATATCTATGTGCAACTTTGATAAATTCCTTTGAACCAGCAATAACTGAACCAACCGGAGCTCCCAGCCCCTTTGAAAGACAAACAGAAACTGAATCAAAATAACTTGCGTATTCTTTCATACTTATACCTGTAGCAATCGAAGCATTCCATAATCGAGCCCCATCAAGGTGAAATTTGAGATTATATTTATCGACAACTTGTTTTATTCTCTTTATTTCCTCCAATGGGAAAATTGAACCACCACCTCGATTATGAGTGTTCTCTACACAGACTAATTTTGTTTTTGGAAGATAATAAGCCTCAGGCCTTATTACTTCTTCAACCTGTTCTGCTGTAAAGATTCCATTAATGCCATTCAGTGGAATAACCTGAACATGAGATAATCCTGCTATAGAACCTGACTCATAGTTATAAATATGAGCATCTTTATCGCAGATTAATTCATCCCATGGTTGAGTGTGGGTTTTAATGCATAACTGGTTTCCCATAGTACCACTTGGAACAAAAAGTGCTGCTTCCTTCCCCAATAATTCAGCAACCATTTCTTGAAGTTTATTTATAGTAGGATCCTCACCAAAAACATCATCTCCTACTTCAGCGGACATCATATATTCTCGCATCTCTCTCGATGGTTTTGTTACAGTATCACTTCTCAAATCAATTATTCTCATTTTGTGTTTCCTCCAAGTTTTTTGATAAACCCAATTGCGATAATAATTCCAATGATAAATAAAGAGAAATAACAAACTAAATCACGATATTTAACATAATAAGTAATCTCATTATTCAGATATATATCTCCAACAAAACTTGTACGTTTGAATAATTTCGTTTCAAAAATTGTATTTCCGAAAGGATCAATTATGCAACTTATTCCACCATTAGCACACCGAACAATCCATCTTCGATTTTCTATTGCCCGATATACAGCATATTGTTTATGCTGATATGGACCTGCTAAGTTGCCATACCAGCTATCATTTGTTACAACGACAAGGAATTGAGCTCCTCTCTTAACGAACTCAGCATTAAACGATGGGAAAATAGATTCATAACAGACTGAACATGAGAATTTTGCAGTATCATCTCCTCGGGTTTTATAATTAAACACTGTTTGATTCTCCCATACACTCCAGTTACTAATTCCAACGCTCCAATTTATCAACTCACCTAAGAAAGGTAAATGATCAAGATATGGTGCTCGTTCAGCAAAGGGTACAAGGTTCATTTTACCATATTCTTGAATTACATCTGAATCTGGTAGAAAAAGGACCACACCGTTATAAGTATCATAGAAATAAGAGGAATCTCGGGATACTTTACTCGTCTTCTTAACATCTTCTTTTGAAAAGTAGAAATGAACTAATGGCAATCCAGTCAAAATCGCTACATTATGTCTTTTACAATAATCCTTAATTCTATTTACCTGATTCGGGTAGTTTCCGCTCAATAGATAAACTGGTAAAGCACTTTCAGGCCAGACTATCAGTTCAGCACCGTTTTTAACAACACTATCAGAGAGTTGAAAATAAATATCAAGTTGTTGATTTACATCATCTTCCCATTTTTCCCATGGGTCGAAATCTGGTTGAACAACACCAACAGTAATTTTTTTCCCATCATAAATGATATCATTCAATATAACTTTTCCATAGATAAAAAGTGAGACAAGAATTATTATTACGATTGACAGCTTATTGAGAGTAAATCGAAAACTCTCATATCTAAAATTCTTATAGGCTGTGTAGAGAAGAACATTAAAAAGAACTATGATGAAAGAAATTCCAAACACTCCTATAATTGATGCTACTTGTATCAGAGGTAGATTATATGTCTGAGTGTAACCAATTGTTAACCATGGAAAAGCTGTATCATCAATAGAACGGAAATACTCTAGTGAAACCCATAAAAATGGGAAAGAAAAAAGAGCTAATTTTTCTCCAAGATATTTTTTTATAAAATAATAAAATACAAATGGTAACCAATAAAATACTGGATGAAATAAAATAAGAGCAATTGAACCCATCATCATGAATGGATCAGTTTTAGCTGACCAACCCCCAATCCAGAATAAAGTCAGTGCATGAAAAATCAGCATACTAAGATAGGTAAATCTCAAAAGTTGAAGGTAATTTTTCGCTCTATTAACAAAAATTAGTATTGGCACAAGTCCGAAATAAGCAAGGAAACCTGTTTTTAATGGTGGATAAGCTAAAGAAAGAAAAATTCCACTGGATAGGGAGAGAAAAAAATTTTTTAAAAATTCTGATTTGTCCTCAATTTTTAGCATTTGATTTTTTGATTAAAATTTTTATTGACCAGATCAAGGCAACGAAAAATATTAACCCGAATACTATCTTGTTGTATGTGGAAATGAAGTAACTAATTTTATTCAGATTATGACCAACGTAGAATCCAATAAATATCAAAATTAAATTCCATATAAACGAACTAAGTGCAGATAAAATTATGGTTGTTTTCAAATTCATTTCACTCAATCCAGCAACAAAAGAAATAACGGCTCGCGTGCCTGCAAGAAACCGATTGATAACAATCAACCACAAACCATATTTTTGAAACCACTTCTCTACTCTGAATACAAGCTCAGTTGAAATAAATTTAATCTTTCCTTTTTCAAGAATTCTATCACCGGCATATTTACCTATGAAATACATTGTGATAAAACCTGTAGTGCTTCCTGATACGGCAAAAATAATTACAAGCGGAAGGGATATATTTGAAACCGCTGCAAGTGCGCCACTGAATGCAACTATGACATCACTCGGAAAAGGTGGGAAGATATTTTCAATATAAGCAATTCCGAATACTGATATATAGATAAGTATTGGATTGATTGACTGTAAAAAAGATATGATTTGTTCAACCATTTTTACTCTTCATTTATCAGAATAAATTGATGCAACTGCCATAGCTACAATTCCTTCTTCACGTCCAGTAAAACCAAGTTTTTCGCTTGTTGTTGCTTTTATCGAAACTTTTGAGATTTCGATTTTAAGAATCTCAGCGATTTTATTTCTCATCTCATCGATGTATGGAAGTAATTTTGGTCGTTCTGCAATTACAGTCGCATCAATATTGTTCGGAGAAAAACCATGTTCTACCAATAAGTGAATTGTTTTCTCGAGTAGCTTTAAACTCGAAATATCTTTATATTTTTCATCGGTATTTGGAAAATGTTTACCAATATCACCAAGAGCTGCTGCTCCAAGTAAAGCATCACAAATCGCATGCAGTAGTACATCAGCATCAGAATGACCTTCGAGTCCTTTCTCAGAAGGAATTTCCACCCCACCGAGGATTAATTTTCTTCCTTCCACAAACCGATGTACATCAAAGCCTATACCGATTCTAAAATTTTTCATTGGTTTTTGAATATTCATCACTAAAAATTATTGTAAGAGAAGTATCACTCGTCTACCAACCAACTATTCTGAAATCAGTAAATTCATTCTGGTCTTTATCCCACTCTACTTTTACATCTTTAACGAATGCAGCTCGAGGACCTATTTTAGCATGTTCAATCAAAATCTGAATCTTGTCTTTTTCACCTTCTACAACAATTTCCACATTCCCATCAAAAAGATTTTTTACATATCCTCTTAAGCCTAACTCAACAGCTTTTCTGTAAATAAAATATCTATAACCAACTCCCTGAACTAATCCTATTACGATAATGCGTGCTCTCATTTTTGTCTTACTGATTCATGGAGATTTATAATCTTCCACATACCTTCAAATTTAGTAAGAGTCATTGAATTTCGGATAGGTGATAACTCCAGTTTGAAACCATTTCTAAATTCTATCAATTTTGATGATTGGAAAATCAAAACAGCTTCACTTTTTGTAACATTCACCCATACAACAGGATTCCATGTAGAATATTTGACAGAATTCATTTCAGAGTTTTGCTGGTCAAAATGATTCTTAATGTTATCAAAACCCACAATAGCGGTATCTTTTTCGAGCGGGATGTATGAAACTTCGTCATTTCTTTCCCAATAATTTTCAAATCCATCAGTAGATAACAAATTGATAAATGATGTATAAGATTTCAAAAACTGAATTACCTCATTCTTCTCTTGTTCTACATTGACTTCTTGTTTTTTCCCACAAGAGATTAAGAATAACATCAGAATGATTAATGGAAATCTTAATTTCATCTTACCTCCTTTTAAGAATTACTTCATCAAATAATTCAGAAATTAATAGACCTAAAATAATAAATGCTCCACCAAATATACCAAAAGTACCAATCGTTTCACTCAATATTAGGTAAGCAAGAATTGATGCAATTAGAGGTTCCGAAGTGAATATAATCGCAGCTCTCGTAGGAGTAGTGTATTTCTGATATTTCGTTTGAAGAAAAGTTGTCACAATTGTAGCTAATATGGAAGTATACAAAATTGTTAGTAACACCTGATTATTAAAGTCAAATTTAATCGTTTCAATTTCAAGTAAATTGAATAATATCATTAAAACGAAAGAACCAATTAATGTAACCGATAATTGAATCCACACTACATGATTAAAATCTGTTTTTTCCGAAATTATATCGAGATAAACGATATAACCTGCAAAGAAAATCGCACAAATGAGGGTTAGAAAATCACCGATATTGAATTCACTACCGACGGTTGATAAAAAATTTAAAAAGTTATCCTCATTTGATGAGAGCAGAGTCAATCCAATAAAGACGAGAATCACTCCAATAATACTTCCAATTTTTAAAGGTTTTTTCTCTACAAAAACCTGAAGTAATGGTGTAAAAACTACAAATGTTCCGGTAATTAAAGCTGATTTTGTAGCCGTAGTATATTTTAATCCAATGGTCTGAACAACAAAACCTACAAAAAGAAATAACCCCAAGATACCACCCATTTTCCATGTAGCTATTGGAATTTGAAGTAATTTACCCCGATAAACAATCGCTAAAACAACTGTAGCAATGAGAAATCTAACAGTTACAAACAAAAGAGGTGAGATGAAATTTAATACAGGTTTAATAATGACAAAAGTCCCAGCCCAAATGAATGTAATTAAAAACAGAATCAATTCAGCTTTGAGTCTCATAGGATTGAATTTATGACAAAATCAATATCCAAAATTTTTTATCCAGAGGGGATTATCTCTCCAATTTTCTCTAACCTTCACATATAATTCAAGATAAACACCTTTACCAATAAAGTTTTCAATTTCTTTTCGAGCTTTCTCACCAATTCGCTTCAGTGCTTCACCGTCTTTACCAATGATTATCTTTTTTTGCGATTCTCTTTCAACAAAAATTTCAGCGTGAATATAATCTTTGCTTTTTTCTCTTTCTTTGTATTCAGTAACCACAACCTCAGTGGAGTAAGGAACTTCATCTCGGTAGGCTTCAAAAATTTTTTCTCTTATAATTTCACCAATGAAAAATCTAATGGGCTCTTGACTTAAAATATCAGTTGGAAAGTATGGTGGATGAATTGGTAAATATTTCTTTATTGTATTTATTAACTCCTGAACATTGAATTGATGTAAGGTGCTGAGCGGAATAATTTCATCGAATTTAAATTTATCTTTGATTGAATCAATAATTTGAAGCACTTCTTCCTTTGTAGTTAAATCAATTTTATTGATCACAAGAAAGATATTCTTCTTGCCGATAAACGGAAGAAGCAATGGAATCAATTTGTCTTCAAAATTATTTAATACTTTTTTAGATATATCCACTACAGATAAGATTATATCACATTCATCAAGTGCGTTATGAATTGATTCAACCATTTTTTTCTGAAGCAAATATTTGGGTTCTATTAAACCGGGTGTATCCAGAAAAACTATCTGTGCTTCGTTATCAGAAAAGATGCCAAGAATTTTTCTTCGGGTAGTTTGTGGTTTTGGTGTGGTAATTGAGAGTTTAGTATTGAGTACAGCATTTAATAAAGTGGATTTACCAACATTCGGTTCACCAAAAATTGTAACATATCCTGCTCTAAAATCTGATGTGAGATTATCTGTATTCATCATAATACACTTAAGTTATTTTAAATTGATTAATTATCGATATGGAAAAACCTGCAACTTTTATTGTTGCAGGTTTCAAATTTTTAATGATGTGAATGTGGTCCGTGAACATGCCCGTGAGCTAATTCCTCATCTGTTGCATCACGAACATCTACGAGCTCGACTTCAAAATCGAGATTTTTACCAGCAAGAGGGTGATTAAAATCTATTGTGATATCTTCACCATTAATTTCCTTTATCACAAACGGCATCTGTGAACCATCGGGAGTACTGGTAACGAATTGCATACCGATCTCAAGTTCTACATCATCCGGGAAATTTTCTTTTTTAACATGGTGGATTAAATCATCTCTGTATTCTCCATAAGCATCTTCTGCGGAAATGAATACATTTTTCTTTCCACCAATAAGCATGGTATCAATTTCTTCCTCGAGCTTCGGAATAATCTGCTGATAACCTGTCAAATAGGAAAATGGCTCTGAACCTTGAGTTGTATCAAGCAAATTTCCACTTTCATCTTTTAATATGTAGTGAATTGTTACTACTTTATTTGTGCCAATGGGCATAAAACTAACTCATTTTGATTAAATTAGAACTTTTATTCATTATACCACTAATTAACTTAAAAACAAATTTTTATGCTTTTGAAAAATCAAAGAATTTAGGTTCTCCAGAAAATTTTAAGCTTTGTACATAAGCTTACGAAGAAAGATAAAAGCAATGTAATTATTAGACCTTTAATAAAACCGAGCCACGGTGTGATTGCAAATGTATTCAGTAATGACATCAAACCTGTGATTGACAGAACAGGAATTATTAAATTATTCACGCCAGCGTATGCAATCATCGGATTCTGTCCATTATCAATTAAGAGTTGAATCCACCTCGACTTCTTGAATACATCAATTATTATCGAAAAAAATATTAACGAACAAATCGCCAGACCAGAGGTAATAAAATAATAACTGAGAGTAGCTTTGTCTTTTTTAATTCCGCCTTCATAGGGTTCGAAGAAAAGACCAACTACAAGCCAGTAAATTGCCCAGAGAAATAACTCTCTATAAAGTCTTTCGGAATGATTCAATGGCTTTTTTAATAAATGATAAGTCAAAACTAACAGAACAAATGTAAGCAAAGTTGTTTCTATCAACCAGCGATTGTATAACCCGATAAGTAATTCTAAAACGAAAAAGAACATTAAAAACGCAACAAAAATGCAATGAACTTTTGACCAACTTTCGCTTGATTTTTCTTCTTTGATTTTAATCCATTTTAATAAAATATCACCAGCAATTGTACCTGGAATTACAATGAACAAATATTGGAGATAGTAAAGTTTATATATCCATGGAGCTGGAGTGAAATTCCAGATTTGGCTCACCCATCCATCAATCTGTGTAGGCATATTTGATAAACGAATTGCAATCAATATTCCAAGAATTCCAACTCTGAGTAAAATATTTGTTTTTGTAATTAACCAGATAAAAGAACCAAAAACTGCCATATTGGTTAATACAACAATAATAATGTCACTTCGATACAAAGAAAATCCAGAACCATCTGGATATTTTAAATTAAGTAATAGACCCAAAGCCAGTATCCACCCCACAAATCTAATAGTTAACTTCAACCATTTATTCCAATCAAATGGTAGTCTTGAATAAATTGGGAAGCACAGAAAAAAAGCAAACAGAGCGACTAAATGAGTTTCTATCGTCGGCGATTTACTTAAAACAAATGGTCTAATTGCTTGAACATAAAGAGCAAAAAAACCAAGTAAAATTCCTCTTTCTATAATCGATAAAGAAATTTTCCAGTAAGGGATTCCTTGCTCAACTCGTCTTGAAAGAGCAAGTGGAAATGCAGCCCCCATTGCAAAAAGAAAAAACGGAAAAACTAAATCCACCCATGTTATACCAGGGAGGGTTGGAATCCACCTATGCTCTGGTGGTGGAACCTGTGCATGATACATCCATGCTGGTAATGTATTATGATAAAATGGAATTTGGCCGGATAGAATCATTGTAAGAATCGCAAAACCTCTTAAGGCATCGAGTGCTAAAGCTCTTTTTGTGGTAATGTCAATTTTTGTTACCATATTATTACTCAAAAATTATTACTAAGATATATTTAATCAACAATCAATTCCAATACAGAATAACAACTTTTTTAATTCAAACTCAAAATTTCTAAATTACTATCGAAAGAATTAAGTCTTATGAATTTTAGTAAACCTACTATAGAAATTCTCATTCAAAAGAGTAAATAAAAAATATTTTACTCTCGCATCACAATTTGATGTTTTTCCTTTATTTCTCATTTATTCCTGCAATCATGAATTTTGAAATAGTCATAATTAAAACTAACGGATAATCTTTACTATCCTAGGAGAGAGAAATGATTATATGAATAAAATTTCTTTGTTCATATTATTACATTTTCCAGAAATCCAAGTGTTCGGAATTAAATGAATTTGATTTGCATACACTAAAATTATATGTTAACACAAAAAGGTTGGAAGAATGATTTCAGAAAACAAATATATTATACCTGCATTCATCCTGTCGATTTTCTTCATTCTTGGTATTTTGATTATTAGTCAGACATGGAGAGAACATTCACGAGCCAATCAAACAATAACTGTAACCGGGTCAGCAAAAAAATTAATCATATCAGACCTGGGAATTTTACGCATATCAATCTCTTCTACTGGCAATTCCCAGCAAGAAGCAATGAAATCAATTTCTCGTCAGGTTCCACTATTAATTTCTTTCACAAAAGAAAAAGGAATTCATCCAGATTCAATCAACGAATATACTCCAACAATTCTGCCACAATTTGAAATAAGCCCTTCTGGCTATCAAACAAATCGAATAATTGGTTACACATTTACTCAGAATTTTGATTTTATGTCAAAGGATGTTGAGTTGATAAAACAAATTTCAATGGGAATTACGGAACTAATTGAAAAAGGAGTAAATATTCAACAGATCACACCTGAATATCACTACACAAAACTTTCTGATTTGAAAATAGAAATTCAAGCAGAAGCAGCAAAGGATGCGATGCAGAGAGCAAAAAAAATAGCTGAATCAACAGGAAGCAAACTGGGTAGATTAAGAACTGCAAGAATGGGTGTTTTACAGATAACCCCAAAATTCTCAAATCTCATATCTGATTACGGAATCAACGATTTATCTTCAATCGAGAAAGAAATCACTGCGGTAGTAAACTTATCGTTTGAAATTAAATAAAAATTTTAATCACAATATCTAAATTAAATACCAGAGACATTTCTAATTATTTAATTCGAGATTATGAACTCAATTTTTTAAATATCCCCTTGCTTTATAATTGGTTTTGAATTTATATAGTTATACAGAACTTCAATTGTTTCATCTTTCAAATTTAAATCTGCCTGTAATAAGTCTCTCATGGAGACAACACCAATTAATTTATCTCCAGATTTAACCAAAACATGACGAATGTTAGCAGACTTCATTTTGGCAAGACAGTCTATGTAAGTTTCAGTATCTTCGGAAACAATTAAATTCACTGTCATAACTTCTTCAACTGGGGTTTTATCGGGATCTTTACCAGCAGCTACAACTCTCTGCATCAAATCTCTCTCGGAAAAAACTCCAACTAGTTTATCTCCATCAAGTATGGGAACAAGTCCAATTTTATTCTGAGTCATAAATTCACTCGCTTGACGGACAGTAAAATTTTTTTGTATTGCAAGTAGTGGACGATTACCAAGAATTTCTTTTAGATTTTTCATTTATGCCCTCCGTAATTAACTTAATGATTTTTTATTTCTACAGTTTATAACAATAAACCTCCCGGATAATAAGAATTAATTATTCACAGGTTCGTATAGTTGAAATAATTTTCCCCATTCTGTTTCATTCAACCATCGTTTGAAAACTTTCTTATCTTTTAAAGGCCAACGATAATAATCATGATAGAATTCTGAACCAAAAATAAATAAATGAACAAGTGGTGTTCTAAAGAAAAAGTTTTGAATCGCTTTTAAAGGACCGAACCATAGTAAGTCACCTACAAGACTTGCTCCGTTATCACCAACGAAGAAATTCCAATTTTCATTTGAAACATCATCACCAACAATTTCTACTTCTCTAACATCTCCGATTCCTAATCCCAGATCATGAGCTACTCTGATATATTCAATGCTTAAAGGATCGAAGCCCATCATCTTAGCTGCGACTGCATCAATTGCGACCTGATCACTGCTTGCAAGAATAACATTTTTCACTACAGGTATCATTGTTCGTGGACCCGGACCATTACCTGCTGTCGTACCATCCATCACAGCAAAAATTCCAGTATGTATTTCTTTTTGAATTTGAAGTAAATCAACCAGTGTTTTATGAATCCACGAATGAGTATAATGTCTTTTTGTGTTCAATAACCCACCAAAAGCATTCTTCATTGCACCAGTTGTAGTTGTATAAATGTGACATTTCACAGTAGGAAGATGAACTATATTTTTACCGAGGAAATAATCAGGTATAGCAATCCCTTCAGGATAAATATGATTCAGTACGAGCATCTTTGCTTTCGGCTCGTATCTGATCCATTTCATATCCTCATCTTTAAAATTGAATAAAACAGGAATGTTATATTTCTTAAATATTGGTTTATATTTGTTTAAATCTTCGCCTTTGAACGCATCTGTAACAACAGTTTTGTTTTGAACACAAACCAAATCATCAAAACCAAATTTCTTTAAGCCGAGTATTGTTCCTTCAAGTTGCCACGGAGTTGTATTAGCTCCAGGGAATGGATAATGCCATGATATGTTATCCTTTAAAATGGTCGTTGCATTTTTATCAAGATATTTTTCTACCTCTGCTAATTCAAGTAATCTTTGATAATCCTCTAAAACTCTATGCGGACTTGTTCTGAGAACAGCAACTTTTGATTTACTCATAGGTGTACCTTTATTTTAATTCAAGATATAAAAAATTCTAATTTCAAAAAAGATTTTTACCACTATTTCTTCTTCCAGATTTTTGAATACTTACGGGTCAGTTTCAAATATAAATCATTGTATAACTTTGATGGTTCAATATGAGTATTTTCCCACCACTCATTCCAGGAAGTTATTAAAATGATATCTGGATTTGATTTAATAGCATATTTCCATGTATCTTCGTAATACTTACCAGAATTTCTTGACTTAAAAAATCCAGGACGAGCTGGTATTTTTCTCTCGTCATAACCAGGTTGAACTGTCGCCACCCATAGTTTTTCCTTTTCTCCAAACAAGAAATACTTCCTAACAATATCTGAATAACTAGCATAAACATTTTCGAGTGAATTATAATTAATCACACTATATTCATGAATCCCATCGAAAACGAGAAGATTAGAAACATCATAACCCATTGCTATAAATGTAGCTTGATATCCTTCGAGTTTTAATGTTAAAAAGATCTTTTTCCAATTTTTTAGTGCTATATGGTTTGATGCATAGATGAAAATCAACGGTTTATCGAATATTTTTATAAATGCTTTATTCATACTATAATTTTTTATCAAGTATTTGAGTGAATGAATTATTTCTTCTTCATTTCTTGGATTTTTTTCTGCTAAAGTCTCAAAATAAATTGATGTCTTAAAACCAGTTTGATTACAAAGTGTAAGAAATTTTTTGAAATTTTGATCAGAAAATGAACCGGGTTTATCCCATGAAACTACGAATCCATCTATACCGCTTTCTTTTGCTCGCTTGATTTGTTTTAAAATAGTTTTAACATCATCAGACGAATATTTAGTTAAGGGCTCATCATTTAATGGGAAAATCTGCCAGTTATTTTTAGTATACCACATGTAATAAACCGCTAAAACAAGTCTTGGAATATTTGTTCTCACAAATTCATGTGGGTTAAAGTTACACTTATCATTAAATTTTAAGTCGATTTGATATGATGATTTATTCTCTGCCTCGTCTTTTTTAATAACTTCATCATGTACGACGCTATATAATTTTTCAAAAATCGATCCTTTCTTGGCAAGAATTCTTACTTCGGTTTGACCTATTGCTCCTCTTGAAAGAATAAATTCCCAATTTTCTTCGTTAGATTTTTCAATTATATAATCAACTATTAATCTGATTTTCGAAGTTTTTGCTTTCTCGAGTGTTTGTGCAAGTTTAATTTGCTCAGGGGACACTTTGAAATCCACTTCTTCACCTTCTATTGCAAATACTCGCATTGTTTTGATTTTAGGGAATTTATTCCATTTCAAAATAGTCCAATCAGAATTAGTGCTGATATCCAGTCTTATATAGATAAATTGTTCATTAAAATTATCAGGATTTGACCATAATGAATCAAAAGGATTATGCTGAATTAAAACAATTAAAATAAGATGCAGAATAATTTTTCTCTTCATTAAACACCTTTTTTAAAAATATAAAAGTGGTTGAATAAAGATCAACCACTTAGATTTTATAAGAAAAGAAAATATGATTAGAATTAATGTGATTCTTTAGCTTCAAGCCATCTTGTGGCATCGATAGCTGCCATTGCCCCCATTCCAGCAGCTGTGATTGCTTGGCGATACACTTTATCTGCCACATCACCAGCAGCAAAAACACCATCAATATTTGTATAGGTTGTGCCGGGTTTTACTTTAATATAACCGGTTTCATCGAGCTCAAGATAATCCTTAAAAATTTCTGTGTTTGGTTTGTGTCCAATTGCAAGAAATACACCATTGATGGGTAATTCAGAGATTTCATTTGTTTTTACATTTCGCAAACGGACACCGGTTACAAATTTTCTTCCATTCTCACTTTTGCCAATTATTTCTTCAACAACCTCATTCAATCTGAATTCAATTTTTGGATTCTTCTTCGCTCTTTCAAGCATAATAGCAGAAGCTCTGAAAGCATCGCGACGATGAACTATAGTTACTTTCCTCGCGAACTTTGTAAGATAAGTTGCTTCTTCCATTGCTGAATCACCACCACCTACAACAATTACATCTTGATCTTTGAAGAAAAATCCATCACAAGTTGCACAAGCAGAAACACCATATCCCATATATTCTTGCTCTGATGGTAAACCCAAAAATTTAGCTGAAGCACCCGTTGCAATAATGACTGCATCTGCAGTGTACTCATCTTTGCCTGAAAAAACTTTGAATGGTCGCACAGAAAAATCTACTCGATCAACATATTTGAACATCATTTCAGCACCAAATCGCTTCGCCTGTTTACGCATTATATCCATCAATTCAGGACCCATTATTCCATTTTCGAATCCAGGAAAGTTTTCAACTTCAGTTGTAATAGTAAGTTGACCACCGGGTTGATTACCTTCAAATACGATGGGAGATAAATTTGCTCTTGCTGCATAAATTGCTGCCGTAAATCCAGCAGGACCTGAACCTATAATTATGACTTTTCTATGGTTTGTGTTCATAAATCACTCCTTTCTTAACTTTTAATAAATTCAAAATTTCGGATTAGATTTTTTAAACCAGCTCTCAAAAGAGCCTTACCCTTATATTTACTTTTGAATTCATTTTCATTTAATGATTTTAATTCACTTTCTGTTATAAATTCAATTGAGTTAGATGCAAAACCAGGCTCATTAGTTTCTATTTGTAATTTTACATTCCATGGACACACCGCCTGACATATATCACAACCAAAAATAAAACTTTCAAATTGACCTCTAAATTTATCCGGTATTTGATTCTTATTCTCAATTGTGTGATATGAAATACACTTATTGGCATCAAGAATATAATCAGCGATTATAGCATTGGTTGGACATGCATCGATACAAATCCGACAATCTCCACACATATCTGAAATTGGTAAATCATAATCAAATTCAATTGTAGTAATGATTGTACCAATAAAAAACCATGAACCAATTGATAAGTTAATCACATTTGTATGTTTACCCATCCATCCCAAACCAGCTCTAATAGCCCATACTTTATCCATTATAGGTCCATAATCAACATAAAATTTGCTTTTCGAATTTGGCTCAAGCTCTTCAAGTATTGTTTTTATTTTTTTAAATTTCTTCTCGATAATTTTGTGATAATCCATACCCCAGGCATACATTGAAATTTTTCCGGAGTCAGCGGGTCTACTTTTAATTTTAGAATTCTGATAATAATTCAATCCAACTGATATAATCGATTTTGCCTCTGGTAAGATCAATTTTGGATTAATTCTTTTCTCAAAAGTTCGTCCAATCCAGTGCATATCAGCATGAAAACTTTTAAGAAGCCATAATTCTAATCTTTTTCTTTCCTCCATCAACTCATCTGCTCTTGCAAAACCAACTAAATCAAACCCTGAATCTAAAATTCTATTTTTACAGAAATTAGTTTTTTCGGCTAAGTTCATTCACCAATTAAAAAATTTATTCGGTAGGTTGACATATAAAATGTTATTGACAATCTTAGTTTTATATGTTTTTATATTGCTATGGTTATTAAGAGTTTTTCCTGTTTTAAGATCAAATTTCCAACCATGAACAGGACAAGTTATAGAATAACCCGATAAGTGTCCGTTAAAAATTTGTGCCGTATGATTATGTGGACAGATATTACTTATAACAAACACTTTATCATTTACCTTGAAAATTGCTAAATCGTGATCATTAATTTCTATTCTAATGCCCTTACCTTCTGGGATATCATTTACATTGCAAAGTTTGATAAAACTTTCCTCAATCTTCATTTTCTTTTTTCCAGATTATTTTATCTGTCTCGAATCTTTTATCCCCTCTCTTTAATGTAGCAGCAAAAATTTCTGGATCATGTTCAAAGAATAAAATCCAGTTTTCTTCAAAAGCTATATTCAAGATTTTCATCTTTTCTTCCATTGTAGTTAACGGGAATAAATCATAAGCCATAACATAAGGTAAAGGCAGGTGACTTGTAGTCGGTATTAAATCCCCACAATAAAATACTGTCGTCTTGCCGTCAGAAATTTTTAAATGCTGCTGAAAAGGCGTATGACCGTTCGAGATTAAAATCTCGAGTTCATCATCCAATTTCACCTCTCCCTCAAGTAAAATCAATTGATTAAAATCATACAGCGGTAAAAAATCATCTTTCAAAAAACTAGCTTTATCTTTTTCCGAAGGATTTAAAGCCCATTCAAATTGTTTTTTCTGAACATAATATTTAGCATTTCTAAAAGTTGGTAGAATTTCATTATCAAATTTTTTAGTTGAACCACCAGTGTGATCGAAATGTAGATGAGTAATGATAACATCAGTGATTGAATCCGTCTCTATATTCAGTAATTTTAGTGAACTATCAATGGTGCGATTTTTAATTCCGTAGATGTTTTCGAATTTTTGATCGTATTTATTTCCAAGTCCAGTATCAATTAGAATATTTCTACTTTCTGATTTTAACAATAATGAAGTAGTACTCAATTTGATCCTGTTAAACTCATCAGATGGATTGGTTTTATTCCATAGGACTTTTGGAACAACTCCAAACATTGCTCCACCATCTAATTTAAAGAATCCCGACCAAACTGGTATTAATTCATATTTCCCAATTTTCATAAATCATTCTCGTTTTTTTAAAATAAAAAAGTCGATGCAATTTGCACCGACTTCTAAATAAAATATAAAATTGAATTACCTACCAATTGAATCAAGATACTCTTTTTTCTTAAGTAGAGTTTCTTTATCCTCAACATGGTTTGGATCCGGTACACAGCAATCAACAGGACAAACTGCTGCACATTGTGGTTCATCATGGAAACCAACACATTCTGTACATTTATCTGGCACAATGTAAAAATATTCTTCGGAGAAGAATCCAACCGCTCCTGAAGGTGCAGGATCATCTTTACCGTAAGTTTTGCCTGCTAATTCCCATGGCTGTCCACCAGGATAGATAGCAGTATTTGGGCATTCTGGTTCACAGGCACCACAATTGATACAATCCGTTGTTATCATTATAGCCATTTTTAATTTACCTCCAAAATATTTTTGTTTATGTTAATGCAACATTACAAAAAAAATTATTTAACAAAAATGTAATTAATTATATATGAATATCAATCTAACTTAATCTCATTCAAAGAAAATTTTTATGCAAACTATAAAAATTTCTATGCTATTTCAATTCGAATGATTGCTGACTGAAAAGAATTTTTCACCACCTACCACTGGCACCACCACCACCGAAGGAGCCTCCACCACCACTAAAGCCACCAAATCCTCCTCCAAAACCACCACCAAAACTTCCAATTCCACCCCAAGAACTTCTTCCCCTCGGTATCGAATGCCAGCCTCCACCATAATATATCCATCCACCTCTCGAATGTCTACCAATCCTGAAATAAAGCCAGAGAATGAACATAAACAAAATTAAGATAACTATTGATTTGATCTTTGAACTTTTCGAGTTGTTCTTTTCCTCTGCTGTATAAAGACCAGCAATAGCATGCTGAATTGTCTCAATTCCTCTTCTTAATCCTTCGTAGTATTTCTCTGACCTAAAATATGGTATCACTATATTTCGAATTATTGTGCTTGCAATTGCATCAGTAACAACCCCTTCAAGTCCGTATCCGACTTCAATTCGAATTAATCGATCATTCTTTACAACAAGAATCAATATACCATTATCTTTTCCTTTTTGCCCAATTTTATTCTTTTCAGCAACTTGATGTGAAAACTCATTTAAATCTTCACCCTCGAGAGAAGAAATCATCAGGATAACAATCTGATTTGAAGTTGTGTCTTCATAATTTTTTAACATTGACTCTAAATTGTTTACTTCTGTTTGCGAGAGAGTCCAGGTGAAATCATTTACATATCTTGTTAATTTTGGGAGTTCACTACTTCTTACTGTAGTTCCAATAAAAAACAATAATATTATAAAAATTTTTCTAATCATTAATATATTTAGAAATTAACTTTTGGAGCAGTTTCAGCACCTGTTACTGCTTTGAAATATTGTTTCTCTCTAAAACCGAACATATTTGCAATAAGAGCTGTCGGGAAACGCTTGATTGTTGTATTGTATTGTTGAACCGCTTCATTAAATCTTTTTCTTTCAACGGAAATACGATTTTCTGTTCCTTCGAGTTGAGATTGTAATTGCAGAAAATTTTCGTTCGCTTTTAATTGAGGATAATTTTCAACTGCAACGAGTAATCTTGAAAGTGCGGAAGATAAATTATCTTGTGCTGCTTGAAATCTTTCAAATGCTTGCGGATCTTCGAGCATTTGTGGTGTTATTTGGATTTGTCCGACTTTTGCTCGTGCTTCGGTTACAGCTATATATGTTTCTTTCTCAAAATTTGCAACTCCTTTTACGGTTTCAACCAAATTTGGTATTAAATCATATCGCCTTTGATATTGATTCTCAACCTGCGACCATGCTTTATTCACTTCTTCATTTAAAGAGACAAGTTGATTATACTTTGAAATTCCGTACGAAAAAATCAAGAACAAAATTAGAAGAATGAACACTCCAACGGAACAACCAATTAGTAAACCCTTGTTTCTCATACTCTCTCCATTTAATTAATTATAGTAAGACTAATTTAACACATTCTAATTAAAAAAGATATATCTTTCCCTGATTTGTTTATTATAGTAAGAATAAATCTTGAAAAGCAATGAAAATTATTTTTGGTTCTAAGAGAAATGTTCAATTCACACGAGAAAAGAATTTGATTAATTGATTTGTCCCATATTCGCAAAAATCCCCCAACTCTTCAAATCATTTTGATTAATAATTAATTAATTGATTGAATCAGTAACAAAAATTAATTTGTGTTTAAACAATAACTCAAACAGTAACTTCAACTTAAATGGAGGACAATATGTACAATAAGAAACTCACCGGAGAAGTTTACTATCCCTCTCCAGAAGTTCTTGAAAAAGCACACATCAAGAATTGGGATGAACTAAATGAATTAGCAAGAAGAGATTATACCGGATTCTGGGAAAAGATGGCAGGTGAACTTCACTGGTTTCAAAAATGGGATAAAGTTCTTGATGATTCACAAAAACCTTTTTATAAATGGTTTACAAATGCAAAGTTAAATGTTGCATATAATTGTCTTGATGTTCATCTGACAACACCTCGAAGGAACAAATTAGCATTAATCTGGGAAGGCGAGAACGGTGATTTGAGAACATTTTCATATCATGCATTACATAGAGAGGTATGCAAATTTGCAAATGTTTTAAAAAGTCTTGGGATCAATAAAGGAGATAGAGTTACAATTTATATGGGCAGAATCCCGGAGATAATTATGGCAATGCTTGCGTGTGCGAGAATTGGAGCTATTCATTCAGTAGTTTATGGAGGATTTTCCGTTGAAGCTTTGAGCGAGAGAATTGAAGATAGCCAATCAAAACTACTAATTGTTGCTGATGGTGCTTTTCAAAGAGGGAAAATTGTTCCACTCAAACAAATAGCAGACGAAGCTCTTCAAAGATGCGGTACAGTTGAAAATGTCTTAGTGATTCGAAGAACTGGTCAAGAAATCAATATGGAACAAGGAAGAGATATGTGGTATCATGAATTAGTAAATTTACCAATTGCAAACCAAAACTGTGCACTTGAAATTATGGATTCAGAAGATCCATTATTCATACTCTATACATCAGGAACGACTGGCAAGCCAAAAGCTATTTTACACACTCAGGGTGGATACATGGTTGGTGTTTATACAACCTTCAAATATGTATTCGATATTCATGAAGAAGATAGATACTGGTGTGCTGCAGATCCTGGTTGGATAACCGGTCACAGTTACATTGTTTATGGTCCTCTTCTAAATGGTACAACTTCATTTCTATATGAAGGTGCGCCTAATTATCCTTATCCAAATCGCTGGTGGCAAATGATTGAGAAATATGGAATTAATATTTTGTATACTGCACCAACAGCAATTAGAGGACTTATGAGGTTCGGTGAAGCATGGGTTAATCGTCATGATTTAAGTTCACTAAGATTATTAGGCAGTGTTGGTGAACCAATTAATCCTGAAGCTTGGAAATGGTATTATAAAGTTATAGGTAAAGAAAAATGTCCAATAATGGATACATGGTGGCAAACAGAAACTGGAATGTTTATGATCACGCCAATGCCATGTGTACCGTTAAAACCGGGCTCAGGTACAAAACCTTTTCCGAGAATCGAGATGGATGTAGTGGATGAGAATGGAAATTCAGCACCTCCTAATGAAGAAGGTTATCTTGTAATCAAGAATCCATGGCCTTCAATGTTAAGAACTGTTTATAAAGATCCAGAGAGATATATAAATCAGTACTGGAGTAAATTTCCTGGGTGGTATTTGACTGGAGACAGTGCAAAAAAAGATGAAGATGGTTATTTCTGGATTATTGGTAGAGTTGATGATGTGATTAAAGTATCAGGATACAGATTAGGAACTGCTGAAATCGAGAGTGCACTTGTAAGTCATCCTGCTGTAGCAGAGGCTGCAGCAATTGGCCTACCACATGAAGTTAAAGGAAATGCAATTTATGCCTATGTCATTCTTCGTCAGGGTTTTGACAGATCTCCACAACTGGTTGAAGAACTAAGACAACATGTAGCTCATGAAATTGGTCCTATAGCAAAACCCGAACACATCGAATTCGTTGATTCACTTCCCAAGACAAGAAGTGGTAAAATAATGAGAAGAGTATTAAAAGCTCGAGCATTGGGACAAGATCCAGGTAATATTTCTACACTTGAGGAATAAAATATTTTGAGTCGGAAGCTATGATCTTCCGACTTCCTGTATTTTAACAACATTCTCTTACAAGGGTTTTGGAACAAAGATCATAAAAAACAAATGCCGTTATGCAAAAAAGTTTTTTCTTAAGAATAGTGGCAACAAAACAATTCTTATGCATTATTTTAATGATCAAAATTTATAACTCTAACTCACTCTAAATAATTCTCATCTTAAAAAATATTCTTATAGTGATATTCCCTTTTACTTTCTTGTTCAATTTCTTCATCTATAACTTTTACAACTTCATCTTTGCTCAGCTTAACTCTAATTGAATGATTTATTGTTTCAATATTAAAAGCTACCCATTTATCTTCATCAACATATTCGATATATCCTTCCATTCCTTCAAGAGGACCACTTATTACACGAACTTTTGTACCTTTGTACAATCGTTCATTAACCTGTAGAGTATTCTGTTTATGTTCAACTATCTTCTTCACATATTCAATTTGCTCGTCTGGTACAATAGCAGCTCTTCCATTAAATGATACACATCTTACTATACCATCAGTTTGGAGAACAGTAAGTCTTCCTTTCTCGTTTACGTGGGCAAAAATGTAAGACTTGAAAAGAACTTCCTCAACTAATTTCTTTCTATCACTCCATTTACGCCATATTTTTACAATGGGTAGATAACTCTCTATACCCTTTGCAATTAATTTCTCATGAATTTTTTTCTCAAATCTTGGTTTTGTATAGAAAACATACCAATGAATTTTTTCCACACTGTTCATGAGGGATTTACCTATCGTTTATTTTAATACCATTTGCAAAAATATTTTGATGTATTTTTCTAATTCAAGTTCATCCTTATATACTTGAATTGAAAGTAATGGAGAATCACAACCTTTTATCATTGCAGAAAGTCTTCTTACTTCTTGATTATACAAAGCCAACACTGGTTTTTTTAATACATATAACGAATATGCTATTTCGAAACCGACACCGAGACTGGGACCCGAAACTTCAGCAATCACACCGACGGAATCAGAAATCCATTTGATGTCCCTTAGAAAAATTTCCCTATCGGTTAGTTCAAAATTTGGTTTAAGCTCTTGCTCGTGTAAGGGTGTAAATCCATTATTCTTTACTATCTGAATAACCCATTTATAATTTTCTGCGAAAGTTGTATCGCCACTTAATGGACCTGCACAATAAATTTTTTTATTCATTATTAAGAATTTTGTGATAAAATTCTTCGTATTTTTTGACGATTTTTTCCTTGTTAAATAATTCCACTGCTCTTTTTCTTGCATTCTCAGAAAATTTTTTATACTTAATTGGATTAGTCAATAAATCAATCGCATACTTCGCCATTCTTTCTATATCTCCAATTTCTGCAATGTAACCAGTTTCATTATGGATTACCAATTCAGGCAACCCACCGATACTCGTTGTGATTGTTGGAACACCACATGCCATAGCTTCCAGTGCAGACAAACCAAAACTCTCTGATTGACTTGGCATTAAAAATAAATCACTCGCATTCAGAATATCCACAATAGCTTCTTGCTTGCCAAGGAAAAATACATCTTCTTTTAAATTAAGTTCACGAACTAATTTTTCACATTCGGTTCTATCCGGACCATCTCCTGCAAGTATCAATTTAGACGGAATTTTTTGTCTTACTAAATGGAAAATTTTAATTACATCAGAGACTCTTTTTACTGGTCTAAAATTTGAGATGTGTACTAAAACTTTCTCTCCCTTTGGTGCAAAGTGGGATTTAAACTCACAATTGTCTTTAGGCTTATAAATTTCTGTATCAACAAAATTCGGTATTACTTCGATTTCTTTGTTAATCTGATAATTCGTTATTGTTTTCTCCTTCAAGAAATTTGAAACGGCTGTAACTCCATCGCTCTTTTCTATAGAAAATTTAACAAGAGGTAAAAAAGAAGGCTCTAATCCCACCAGTGTGATATCAGTTCCATGTAAAGTCGTAATGATTTTAATTTTCTTATTTTCTTCCAGGAGTACATTCTTGGCCAGGTAAGCACTGATAGAGTGAGGAATAGCATAATGAACATGAAACAAATCAATAGATTCAAATTCACTGACCTCAATCATTTTACTTGCAAGTGCAAGTGAGTACAATTGAAATTCAAATAAAGGATAATTGCTCATTTCAACTTCATGATAGAAGATATTTTCCTTTAGATGATCTAAACGCAAAGGAATTCGATATGAAATAAAATGAACAATATGTCCTTTTTCTGCCAGAGCCTTGCCAAGTTCTGTTGCAACAACTCCGCTACCTCCGTAAGTTGGATAACATGTTATAGCAATCTTCATAAATTCATGCTCTCTTTATCTATTACCCACTCTTTCAGTAAACTCATTTGAAGTACATCAAAATATTCATTATCAATTTTTAACTCATTTCTAAGTAAACCTTCCACTCTAAATCCCAACGATTCATTAATTCTTATATTTTTAATGTCTGTATTAATTGTAGTTAAATAAATTTTTTCAAGATTCAAAGTGAAAAGACCATATTCAATCCATACTTTAGTTGCTTCAATTCCATAACCCTTTCCCCTTTCTTTTGTAGGTCCAATCAATTTTCGTAATTCTGCTTTTTTGTGATATTCATCAATATCCAGATATGCGATAAGACCAATTGGAGTTTTATCTTTTAGACAAATCATACCTAGTATATTATTCTCAGATTGAAAGATATCTTCGATAGTTTCTGGTGGATTAATCAAACGTGAAAGTAAAAAGAATCTACCTTCTTTATCATCCAACCAATTTTTTATTAAAGGCAAATCTTTTTTAGTGACTGCTCTGATAATTAATCGTTCTGTTTCCAGTGGTAATTTACGATTTGAATTTACATCATATAAAGGTTTTGAATCTTCTCTTCTAATTTTCCCGGTTAAATTAAGCGCTTCATCCAATAAATAATTTGCAAATTTTAAATAATCATTCAGGGTGAATCCATATTTTTGAGCTTGCTTCAAAAATGAAGCAGCGATAGTTTTTATAGTTTCATCAGAAATAGTTTTTTTCATCTATTTAGAGTGATTTTTTAATTAAAATTAACCATTGTTATAGAGATAAAGAAATTACTTGAGCTTAAAATTTATGCATTCCTCACACATTAATTTTTGCATTGATAGATAAAGATTTAAAACAAAAAAGCCTTCGAAATTTTTCGAAGGCTCTGGAGCTGGCGGACGGACTTGAACCGACGACCTGCTGATTACAAGTCAGCTGCTCTACCAACTGAGCTACGCCAGCATTTAAAAGTTAAGTTTCTATCATTCTTTGAATTTTGCGATGCAAAGATACAATTCTTAAAGATTTTAATCAATTGGAGAAAGATGAAGGGAAGCTTCACTCTCTCCAATTAATAAATAATTTTTATACATCAAAATATAAAGCAAATTCGAACGGATGAGGTCTTAAAGCCATTTCTTTTAGTTCACGATTCTCTTTGTAATTTATCCATGTTTTTATTACATCTTCTGTAAATACATTTCCTCGTAGTAGGAACTCATAGTCATTTTTCAATGCTTCAAGTGCTTCACCTAAAGACCCAGGGGTATGAGGAATATTTTTTAATTCTTCTGGTGGTAAATCATAGATATCTTTATCCAGCGGTTCTCCTGGATCAATCTTGTTGATTATACCATCTAATCCAGCTAACATCATTGCAGAAAACGCTAAGTAAGGATTACAGGAGGGATCAGGACAACGGTATTCGATCCTTTTAGATTTTGGACTCTGGTTATACATTGGAATACGAATTGCAGCACTCCGATTTCTTTGTGAATAGGCTAAATTAACAGGTGCTTCAAAACCAGGGACCAATCTCTTATAGGAATTCGTAGTTGGATTTGTAAAAGCGCATAACGCAGGTGCATGCTTTAATAAGCCACCAATGTAATAGAGGGCTAATTCGCTTAGACCAGCATATTCCTTCCCCGCAAATAGCGGCTTGTTGTTTTTCCATAAACTTTGATGAACATGCATACCACTCCCATTATCTCCGAAAAGTGGTTTGGGCATAAATGTTGCTGTGTATCCATTTTTCCTTGCAGTATTTTTAACGATATATTTAAACATCATTAATTGGTCTGCAGATTTGATTAAATCTGCAAATTTTAGATCGATTTCACCTTGACCACCAGTAGCTACTTCATGGTGTTGTGCTTCGACTTCAATCCCACAATTAATTAATGTCTGTACCATTTCATTTCGTAAATCATTAAATGAATCGATTGGAGGTACAGGAAAGTATCCTTCTTTCTGTCGTGGGAAATATCCACTATTTGGAAATTCTTTTCCTCTGCTCCAGATTCCTTCCTGTGAATCAATTTCGTAAAACGCATAATTTATATCAGCATCAAATCTGATATTATTAAAAATGAAAAATTCAGCTTCTGGACCAAAATATGCAGTATCAGCAATTCCAGTTGATTTTAAATATTCAACGGCTTTTTGAGCAATACTTCGCGGACAACGCTCGTACCTTTCATGAGTAATTGGGTCATAAACATCACAGATCAAACTTAAAGTTGGAACTTCAATGAAAGGATCAACAAATGCAGTCTGTGGGTCAGGAATTATTATCATATCACTTTCATTGATTGTTTTCCAGCCTCTTATACTGGATGCATCAAAACCAAAACCATTCTCAAAAGCAGCTTCGTCAAATTGGTCAACAGGTACAGAAAAGTGCTGCCATTGAAATGGAAAATCGATGAACTTAAAATCGATCATTTTAATATTGTGTTTTTTTATGAGTGAGAGAACATTCAATACTGCATCGGATTTTTTTTCTTTCATCTGTGTTACCTTTCTTTTTGTTTAACTTTTACTACTTGAAAATCTTTTAGTGTGGATAAAACTACATTTGTTTTTGTGCCCGTTACTCCCGGCCAGGCTTGAATTTTTGATAATATCTTTTCAAGTGTGGATGTATTTTCTGTGACCACCTTCAATATGTGAGAGCCTTCACCAGTAATTGAATGACATTCAAGAATTTCTGGTTCGTTTATCGCTCTCTGAGTAAATGAATGATAATATTTTGACGATTCCATAAATACAAATATGAATGCAGTTACATCATACCCAGCTTTTTTATAATCAAGTTTCGCAGTGTAACCTTTGATTAATTCTTTTTCCTCTAATTTTTTAATTCTATCACTGACAGCTGGGATAGTCAGCCCAACTTTTTCAGCTAATTCATTCCTTCTGATACGAGCATTTTCTTGAAGCAATTCGATAATCTTTATATCAATACTATCTAAGTGTTGCATTTCTAACTCCATTATTGGTTGCAATGATAAGGAATTTATGATTTAAAGTCAAAAAATTTAAGTATTAACGGCAATAATCTTGAATAATTTAGGTGTTATAATTAAAAAAATTTAATTTTTAATAATATGCTTTTTATTTATCAAACTTAAGGATTGGATGATCGAGAATTTAACACTTGAATATTCAAAATTCTCTTTTATGATTCATGATGGAGTTAAAGTACAAAACTCATTATTATTTACCATTTAATCATAGGTATGAACGGCAGGTATGAATTTTTATAAATCAGATGAATGAAATATATAATAATAAATCAAATAAGAATCTAATTCTCTGAAACGCTTTCTTTGTTTAAAGCGAATAATTACTCAAGTATTTTGAGAAAACTGAGGTGTCGATACTTCATTATGAGTACATCAAATGTTAAATGCATATAGTTATCTAAGTAAAATGAATTAGAATGATTTCTTTATGAATGTGATTAGAAGTTTTGTATGCGTAATAAATTAACTGGAAAACAAAAAATGCCACTCCCATTCTTCGAGGAGAGTGGCATCACTTGATTAAAAGTGTAACTTATCAGAATCTTACTGATATTGAGAAGTGTTGTGTATTTTTTAAGATACCAAAATCTTGATATGCATAATCAAAGTTGATACCGAATCCAGGATAAAAATCATATTTTACACCAATTCCAAAAGTTAATCCTTCTTCTGAATTTTTCAGAAATAAATTTTTATAACCTGCTCTAAGTGAAAGAAATTCATTAAATACATACTCGCCTCCAAAATTAAGTGATTCGGAATTATCATTTGGATGTAGTGCATCAACTCCAATAGTCAATCTATGTAAAGATGAATTAAATAAATCTTTAGCAAGTCCGACTCTAAATAATAAAGGCAATGGATAACTATCAGTTCGTAGATAAGCAAGTATTTGATCGTTATTACCAAAAATATTCGGATCAATATCATATAATACCATCAAATCTTTTCCTGATAAACTCATATCAGTTCCAAAATTCGAAATAGTAGCTGAAATTCTCAATCCAAAAATTTCTGAATAAAACAGCGTTCCAAGATCAAAAGCAATAGCATCTGCTGAAGAATTCCATATACTTTGATTGACATATTTTACACTTCCACCTATTGAGAATCTATCAGTTAAATTATAAGCATAACTCAAAGCGAGAGAAATATCTTTCGCTGTAAAATATTCGCCAGTACCTTCCTGTTCCCTCATTGTTGTAACTTCCATTTTACCATAGTCGAGATAAGTTACACTCATACCTAATGCCCCATAATCACCGAGATTGATTTTTGTTCCCGCCCAGTTGAAAGTAATATCAGCAAACCAGTTGGTGTGAGAGAACATCGCTTCATTATATTCAGTACGGGAGATTCCTGCTGGATTCCAATAAAGTGCAGTGACATCATTGGCTGTGGCGCTAAATCCACCACCCATTGCAATAGCCCTTGGTCCAACCCCGATATTCAAAAAAGGTGCTGCTGTAGAACCAACCTTAGTTTGAGCCCAAACAAAATCGAATAATAATAAACCTACAATAAAAATAATCTTGGTTTTCATTTTTCCATCTCCCTTACTTAATTAAAGCAAATTTGCCTGTCTTCGTTCCAACATTTGGAACCTCAACGACATAAACATACACTCCATAGGCAACATCAAGATTTTCTTCCGTTCTCAGATTCCATGCAACATCTCCAACGAATAAATTATTTTGATAAAGAGTTTTTATGAGTTCACCACGAACTGTGAAAATCGAGATCTTAGCTCCAGGTGGAACATGAGTGAATCTTATCTTTCTCTCCCCTCTACCACTCGTCTGCGTACTTAAAAGTCTTGATTCACCCTCATGAGTTACAACATAAGGATTCGGAACTACTTTGATATAATCGAGTTCGTTTTTAGCCCTTTCAACATTCAATGAGGCAGCTTTTGTCCTGAAGTAAAATGTATCTACTCTTGAGAATGGTTTCTTTGTGATCAAATATAAATATTGACCTACTGTAGTATCGTTTAATGGAATATTAGGTTGATTAAAGATCAAGTTGAGCCTCCATGTTCTATATATAGAATCACGTCCCGTTAATGGACTTCTGATCTTTTCTTTGAAATAAATATTATGTGTTGTACTAACTGTACCTGTTTTCCAGGTAACGAAGTCTATATATTCATCTGTTGTTAAGTTCTTAATTTTGAAATTAACGGGTTTTGCTGTGATGATATTTGTGGGTGTTCTTGGATATAGCGTATCCGCAACTGAAGTATCGACGATATCAGGATAGAATTCAATAACATAATCATAAGGCATCCTTATACCGTTATAAGCTGCCCCGGGTCCAGAAGCAGTCCAGAAAAATGGGGCGAAAACCTGACTAGTAAGTGACGGATGTTTTCTTCCTCCTTCAATTACTGATTTTACTGTATCAAGCACGATTTCAGGATGATTATAAAGTTGAACTCTAAAACCATGAACAATCGGAGTCTCACCATAGAACTTTGTTTCTTGAGAGATGAGTACATGGTATTTAGCTGTATAAACTTTATTTGTATCTGTGTAATAACGAATACCATTAATATAAATTGTATCGTACGGAGGAATATTCACACTTTCATTGGGTTTAACAATTAGTATTTGATTCAAAGATGGAATATACACTGTATCAGGTGAAGTTAAATCAATTAAAGACCAATCTTTAGTATAACCCTGTATTGCTGTATCGGTGAAGACTATTTTATACTCCCAACCATCTTTGATCACTGAATCGTCGATGATTTCAATTTCTCCACTACCGGTTCCTCGAAAGCTTGAAGACTTTGTGAATGTTGAATAAGTTGCTTCTGAATAACCAACAGGCCTTTTACCAGGTGTTATATATCCTGTATTATCATCGATTACAATTTGACCTGTGTTAGTTCTAAAGATGTATTTCGAGTTCTCTGAAGGGAAAATATCTAATTCCTCTTCACCAGCATCGTATGCACATACAGCGTAGTAATAAGTAATACCTGGTACGACGGTGGAATCAACAAATTTATTGACAATGCCAGTATTATCACCGAGATAAAAAGTCGTTCCACCAACCTGTTCGAGTAAGGATCTTGATGGATAGAAAAATCCTTGAATTGTGTCAACTAAATCGAATTGAGCAATAGGTTTATCAAATGTCATAATGCCATAAGCGTTTGTAATTTGTCTGGCATCCTGGAAACCAGCATCTGTTGCTCTATATATTTTATAACCTTGAAAATCTTTCTTCTTCGTTATAAAATCTCTTGAATTTTCTGTTACTCTACCATCCCAATAAATAACGACTTTACCATCTTCTTGGGTTATATTAATCTTCGGTTTTTTTGGTGGTTGGGGAAACTTATAGCCGGCATTATAAATTTGTTGAACAATTTTCTTATTACCGAAAATATCTCTGTAATCTTCTCCAAAAAGTATCGCAACAGAGAATCTCTCTATAGTATTAGGTAATAATGGGAAATAACCAGATGCATAGATAAAATCACCATCTTGAGGTTGGGGTGGAATAACATCGAATCGTCCTGGATACATACGTGTCCACAATAATTCATCATCATTCATTGGAGGAGAAGCTGCGAGGTTAAAGAAATTAAAGCTAGTTAAACCGATTTGATCGGATTCATCAAGATCTGTTTTACCAAAGTTGGGTTCCCCCTGATCAGGGCGACCATTCCCTTCGGTTCCATCGAGATCTGGACCAAAGTATCCATCATCATAAGGACCAATTCCATCGCTTCCGACATCATCAGTCACTTGTTCCCAATCCCCATCTTCATCACCAGACCAGAAGGTTTTAATAACGGTTGAACCATCTGGTAATCTAACCCAACCTGTGATCAATTGTCCTGCATCATTATCCCTTCTTTCATCTATGAGAGAACAATTTACACCCTTACCAGTTCGATAATCTTTATAAGTTGATGGTAAATAACCCTGATTCTGTCGAGCGACTAAATGTATAGCTTCATTTTCATCTATCAATCCATCGAGATCATTATCGATTCCATCATATGCACTTGGATGAGGAACCGCAACTCCATTTTCGATTCGAGCAATATTACCTTCCTTAAACCATGTAACACCAGGATTTATTATGAACCTTATGCCTAATGAATATACTGTATCAATCGTTGATTTTAGTGTATAAATTGTTCTCTCATAAGTCACGGGATCAATTAATACAATTTTATCACCCGCTTGATATTGAACAGAGTCAAAGTCAGCTTTAGTAAATCGTGATGCATCCGGACAAACAGCATCGCCATCGTTATCAATACCATCATAAGGATTGCCGGGTGATTCAAGATAGGCGTAACCGACATAACCTACCTTCTGTCCTTTATTACCTTTATTATCACTGTCCCATGAATAAGTAATCCATTCATTTGGATCAAAATAACCTAAATCATCGTGACTATCTCCATCTCCACCAGCTAATGTACCAACAACAGTTCCAAAAACGGCTTTTCTATAAGTCGATGTTCCTTCATTTTTTATATCGTAAAGCCAGAATATAGCATCTTCCGCAAGGAAATGAGACCATTGAAAACCTCGCACAGCCATTTGTAAACCCATTCCTCTTCGCGTTGAGTCAGTACTATCTGGTAGAAAGAAAGCATTAAATTCATCATCCCATTGATCATCTGCTCTATAATAACTTTCTTGATCTGCATTCATCACACCTCGACCAAAATATCCATTCCATTGTGTTCTACCTTTATCATCCTTCCATGTTGGTTGGTCAGCCCACCCTTCAACTGGCCAGGTGTGAGGTAAATGACTCATAGCAACAGATTGGGCATTGGGATTTAGATATCCGGGCAATGGATTAAATCCCCAGAAATAACCGTTGATCGGGTGACGTTCATCAGCCTGGCGATTTCTTGGTCCTCTGGAAATTCCAACTGAATGAAGAGTGTCACCTCGACGACTAATAAATTCAATACCAATAAGTGGAGTTAAATCACCAATATAATTTTCCCCCGAACCAAGAGGCCATTCACCTCTAATATCGACTCCTAAGTTAAAACCTGCTATCGCACCATCATTATAAAAAGATATTCCAACGCGGTTACCAGTATGATAACCAATTCTTCTCAAAGACGGGTCACTTCGTTGAGCAAGTAAGATGTTTGTCAGGATAACAATAAAAAATACCAGAATAATTTTTGTAATTTTCATATCTTTCACCTATTAAAAATTATACGATATTCCAATTTCTACTCTTCTTGGCTCCGAGAAAAATCCCGGATTAGTGAATAGATCATCAAGTGTATTGTAATAGAGTTTCGGATTTACTTTTTGAGCTTCAAGTTTTCCAAAGGTAAAGAAAGGATCACCTGTGTCACCATATACTCCTCTTGGATTGTTTGAATCGAGTAGATTGTAAATCTTCATAAAAATTGTGATCGTTGTTTTTCTGATTGGAATATCTTTATATGTCCTTAGATCAATATTAAAGATACTTGGTTTTCGTCCACTATTTCTTGGAAATGCATTTTGCGTTACACGAGTATTTTTGTTAACCTGTGGAGTGTATGGTTGACCTGAATATAAATTAGCGATTATCGAGAGTCCATAATCTCTAGGCTTTGTGTAAGCAACAACTAAATTTAATGTGTGAGTTTGATCCCAATCAAGTGGTGCTATGAAAGTTTCCGGTGCTGCGCCACCAAGAATAGCATTTCTTGCATCGGCTGGATTTGATGCATTCCCTTTAGTGATAGAATAAGTATAATCAAGATTAGTAGCTAACCCACCTGAAAATCTTTTTTCAAATCTGAATGTAATACCTTTAGAAAAACCGAAATCACTATTTGCATAAATAGAATAACTTCGTGCGCCACCAAAAACCAGCACTTCGTCAGTTTGTGTTCCAATTAAATCTCTAAAATCTTCGAAAAACATTGTAACATCAATAGATATATCGTTTCCTATTTGTTGTTGTAATCCTATTTCTCCTTTCACTGTTTTTTGTGGTTTCAAATCTGCGTTCCCAAATAATCCTTGATTACCACTCCCAACTCCCAATTCAAAATCAGGATTTGTATAAAGTAGTTCATATGAAGGAAGTTGTAAGAAATGACCATAAGAAAAATGAATCACTCCTTTATCAGTAATTGGGTAAGCGATACCAATGCGTGGACTTATTTGATATTTTATTGAGGCTTTTTTGTACCAATACTTTAATCTATCTTCTACTGTCTTTGTTGGTTCGCCATTATCCTGTACTCCATTACCATTGTAATCAAAAAATTTATTTGAAGGTTTTATTGGATCATAAATATTTGGATCAGCTGGATCACTCAATACAACTCCATCGGGATTAAAAATGTCAAGTCTCACACCAGCATTAACAATCATGTTGAACATTTCTAATTTTGTCTGGAAGTATGCTGCGCCTTCAAGTGGCTTCCTTAAATATTTGTCGTGATTATTGGTTGTTAAAGGTGGTATTACAACATTGTAAGGATAAACTTTAGAACCAGTTTCATCAAGCATCGGTTGCAGGTTTATGTTTTCATAATAAATTCTGTGTTGTTTAATTTCTCCACCAAATTTGATACCAATTTCCTGTGTTAACTGTGATGTCCAATCCAATCTTGCAGAATAAGTACCTGTATTACGAACAAATCTACTTGTATTCGTTCCACCTGTACTAAAACTATAGGGTGGATTCTGGATTAAATCATTATCAACATAGAGAGTTGGTCTGGTCGAATCTCCAGTATAAATATCCTTATACAAGTAATGTCTGTAGTCTTTGAAAAAGTAAGAAAAATTAAGCTGATAAAATGTCCAGTTAGAAATGGCATGATTAATTGAAACAGTATTTGAGTATCCTTTTCTAAATCGATTTAAATTATTATCTGGATTCAACCTCTGAAAATCATCATAGTCTTTATAATTCTGATAGTCATAAATAAAATTATAACTAACTCTAAGAGTCGATGTAATTCTTTGAGTCAGTTTAGATTGAAAGAACAATCGTTTGTTTGGATTCATTGGAACAAAAGCCCCATCGCCAGTAGCCTGCACAATAAAACTATCTGGAGAAATCTGTCTCGTAACATCAGTAGGACGAAAGATTCGCTTTCCATAGAGATGACCTTCATTATAATAATATCTCGCGTTAGTGAAAAAGAACAAATTATTTTTAATTATCGGTCCACTTAAGCTTATATCAAAATTTTGTACTGATAATGGATTGATGTTATCAATGTTCATGAAAATATTTCGACGATTAGATAAATAATCTCCACTATAGAGCTGTACATTCCCGGTAAAATTATTATCTCCATCTTTAGTAACAATATTAACCACACCAGACATTGCCTGTCCATACTCAGCATTGAATGCACCAGAGATTACCTGTAATTCTTGAATCGCGCTTGTTCCAACATCAATAACGGTAGAATTATCATAAGCATCTGTAATTGTAACCCCATCAATCTGATAAAGTAACTGTCCACTTCTTCCACCTCTTACATGAATACCACCACCAGAAACAACAACTCCCGCCTGTAATGTTAAAACATCTCTAACTTCTGTGACTGGTAATTCAGAAATCAAATCAGAACCAACAACCGATGTTGAAGCAGTTAAATCTTTCTGAATAAGAGGTCTGGTAGCAGTTACGACCACCTCCTGCTCCAGTTCCACTGTTTTCTCACGCAATTCAAAATCCAATCTTGTGGTCAAATCGATATTTACACGTACATTTGTAACAACTTTAGTCTCATAACCAACCACTGAAGCCCTGACAGTATATGTGCCTGGTGGTACATTTATAATTGTATAATAACCTTCGAGATTTGTCGCAGCACCAAGAGTTGTCCCTTCGATAATAACATTTGCAAAAGGTATTCCTTCACCTGTTTTTGCGTCTGTGACTCTTCCGGCAATTTTACCAGTTGTTCCAGCGAATAATTCACTAACAGTCAGAATTAATACTAAAAGAAGCCACTTCTTATATTTAATTTCCATCATTTTACCTCCAAAATGAATTTCTCAAATATTACTTTATTGCTTTCTCTTATTTGAATTCTATTTTTATTCAACAAATATAAAGTGGGATTACGAAGATACTGATCAATAACTACTCTCTTTGAAATCTTAAATTCATTATTAAGCTCGTAATAGATTGTTGATAAATCCCTGCGAGTGATTACATAAAATTGATCATCAAATTTAGAAGCATCCAGGATAATTTCGTCATCGAAACAGAAGCCCAAATCTTTCAATTTTTCATCTTCTAATAAATAAAAACATTTATATGAATAAAAAAGATTAACCGTATTTTTTACTATACCTTCAACAATCAAATCGGAGATCTTTTTAATGTTATTGGGACTTAATTGATTTTGAAGATTTACACTGTAAAACGCTCCATCGATAAGTCTTTCTGTATTAACCCCTGATAAAAATAGTTGATTCCCCACTAAAAATGCTTTATGAACATAATTTGCATCGATTGTAATCTCTTCAACTTCGTTAGTTGCTAAATTCAAAGAAAAAACTTTGGCAAGAAACTTATTAATCTGTTTAATATGTGAAAGAACGACTATGAGTTTATTTTTTAGACTGAAAATATGACCTATTCTTTCCTGATTGTAATATTCGTTACCATTCTTAATTAAGTCAAAATCAGATTCTTTGTTAGCAGATAGAATTTTTAATTTACCCTCAGCTTTATTCAATAGAGCAATTTCTTTTGATGAAATAAGGTAAAAAATTGGTATGGGTTCTTCATATTCAAATGATATTTTTTTATAAAAGGAAACATTAAAATTCCCTTCAAGCAGATAAATTTCAAAATGTGATTTTTCATTCTCCATGCTAAAATAGAAATTTACTATTCCATGGGATTTTTCATCGGGAGATGTGAGGAACAAGAAGTGCTGAGGATTGACCTGTATATTGGCTATAAGATTATTATTTATTTCAAAAAATACTTTATTATCATCGAAATATATTTTTTTGTGAACATCTGATTCTTTTACTTCAAAAAGGATAACTTGAGCAAAATTACTTTCAGGAGCGAAAAGGAAACACAATAAAAAGATAAGAGGTGAAAAACTCTTCATAATAGCGAATTAATTTTTAACAATTTTAAATTAAAAAATGAAATCATAATTTAAAACAAAAAAGGAGTCATGCAAGAAGCAGACCCCTTTTTTCTGATTTATAAAAATCCATTCATCACATTACTCTTTAACTACCCAAACCTTAACAGTTGCTGTTACTTCTGGATGTAATTTAATTTTTGCATGGTAGATTCCAAGAGTTCTAATTTGATCTTCCAGCTCTATTTTTCGCTTATCTATTTCATATCCTTTTTCGACTAAAGCGTCAGCAACCATTTGAGTAGTTACAGTTCCATGAATACGATCTTCTTCACCAACCTCAACAGGAATAGTAACAGAAACTTTCTCTAATTCAGTAGCTAGTAACTCTGCTGCTTTTTTCTCTCGATTGAGTTTAAATTGAAGATGTTTTCTTTCTTCTTCAACAGCTTTAATACTTCCAGGTGTTGCTGGATAGACAATTTTTTTAGGAATGAGAAAGTTTCGAGCGTATCCATCTTTGACATCAACAACATCACCTATTTTTCCTAAAGGTTCATAGTCTTGCCTTAAGATTACTTTCATTTCATTTACTCCTTACTTAATTACATCAGAAACGAATGGTAATAAAGCAAGATGCCTTGCTCGTTTAATTGCAGTCGTTAACTGTCTCTGATGTTTTGCACATGTTCCTGTTATTCGTCGGGGTATAATTTTCCCCTGTTCAGTTATGAATTTCGCTAATCTTCTATCGTCTTTATAATCAATGTAATCTTCTTTTGCCTCACAAAAACGGCATGTTCTTTTCTTCTGTAGCTTCACTTTCTCTCCTCAATCAATTTTGTTTATTTTCATCTTCAGGTTCTTGAGTATCTAAAGCTTCACCTTCACTGGAAGCTAAGAATTTATCGAATGAATCATCAGTGTAAGTTGATTGTTCTTCTTCTTCGACTTCCTGACCAGTTTCGGTCACTCGAATTCTCTTATTCAAGAATTGAATTCTTCGAGCTTTAATTTCAACGATACTACGATTGTGTCCATCTTCTGTTTTGAAGCTTCTACTTTGAAGCTCACCATCAATTAGAACAGCACTTCCTTTCTGGAGTCTACCTCTACAACTTTCAGCAAGTTTATTCCATGCAACAACTCCGACAAAGCAGACATCCTCCTGCCACTTACCATTGTTTTTAAATTTTCTGTTAGATGCAATAGTAAAATTGACAACAGGAGTACCATTTGTTGTCTGTCTGAATACAGGATCTTTCGTAAGGTTACCAGCAATTATAACTGAATTCAATTCGGGCATTTTTAAATCTGCCATAGCTATATCTCCTCTCTGTTAGTTATTATTACTATCTTGGTTATCTTGTTCGTTATCTTGTTCACCGAGATTTTGATTCAAGTTTAAATCCTCAATATCATAATCTTCTTCCAATGAAGGTACTGGTTTACCTTTTTGTGTTTCAGCATAAGCTAAAGCTTTCTTGTCAAGACGAACGGTTAAATATCTTAAAATTTGTTCATCCAACTGCAATGCTCTTTCTAATTTTTTGATTAAACTACCTTCACACCTGAATCGAATGAGGAAGTAATATCCAGTTCTTATTTTCTTTATGTGATATGCCATTCTTTTCCTTCCCCATTTTTCGATTTCAAGTATTTCGGCATTGTTATTTTTTAAAAAATCTTCATATCTCTTAAGGATCTTTTCGACATCTTCATCCTCTAGAGAAGCACTAACGATAATTACAGTTTCATAAGTGTTCAATGTATTTTCCATAATTTTCTCCCTCTGGACTATGGCTCTTGATAACCTCAAGAGCAGGGTTTTGTTTTAATTTTAGGTTCAAATATAAATAATTTGATTCTAATTTTAATGAATTTAATAAATTCATAATTACGCTATTTTATTAATGGAGCAATGACAAGTGAAACAACCGACATCAATTTTATTAGTATATTTAGAGATGGTCCCGCTGTATCTTTAAATGGATCACCCACGGTATCTCCAACAACTGCTGCCTTATGGGCTTCTGAACCTTTACCACCTAAATTACCTGCTTCAATATGTTTCTTAGCATTATCCCAGGCACCTCCTGCATTAGCCATAAATACCGCGAGTAAAACTCCCGATGCTGTAACTCCTGCTAAGAGACCACCCAGGGCTTCTTTATCCATGAAACCGAAAAATAATGGTGTAAGAATTGCGATGAAGCCAGGTAAAATCATTCTCTGTATAGCTGCTTTAGTTGAGATATCAACACATCTTGCATAATCAGCTCTAGCAGTCCCTTCCAATAATCCTGTAATAGTTTTGAATTGTCTTCTCACCTCTGCGATCATATCATAAGCTGCATCTCCAACAGCTCTGAGAGCTAATGAAGAAAATAGAAATGGCAACATTGCCCCAACAAACAATCCTACAATAACAAAAGGTTTGCTAACATCTATCTTATCTATTCCTGCAGAAGTTTGATAAGCACTAAAAAGAGCAAGTGCGGTTAATGCTGCGGATGCAATTGCAAATCCTTTTCCAATTGCAGCTGTGGTATTTCCAACAGCATCAAGTTTGTCTGTTCTGGAACGAACTTCTTTTCCCAGATGACTCATTTCCGCTATTCCACCAGCATTATCAGCTATAGGTCCATATGCATCGACTGCAAGTTGAATTCCGGTAGTCGATAGCATTCCAAGTGCTGCCAGAGCTGTACCATATAATCCTGCAAGTGAATAAGAAATTACAATAGCAGCACCAATCATAAGCATCGGTAGTGCCGTCGATTTGAAACCTAAAGCAAGACCGGCAATAATATTTGTTGCGGTTCCAGATTGAGATTGTTCAGCAATAATTTGTGCAGGTCTTTTTGATTCTGCGGTATAATATTCTGTAATTAATCCAATCCCTATTCCACCGATTAGACCAGTAATGACAGAGATGTACAATCCACTCGCGGTAAGTGTTTTAAGTGTTCCGGTAATATTTGTCACCGGTTCAATTGCCTGAGGAACAAAATAATAAATGATGGGATAAGCAAGGATGAGCATTAAGAATCCTGCACCAAATGTACCAAGATTTAATGCTTTCTGTGGATTACCACCTTCTTCAGTTTTAACAACAAATGTCCCGAGGATTGAAACAATAATCCCAACAGCAGCAAGAAATAGAGGCAGTAGCAATAAATTAATATTACCATTTGAGATATAAGCTAAACCAAGAACCATTGTTCCTATGATTGAACCAACATAAGATTCAAACAAATCAGCTCCCATTCCTGCAACATCACCTACATTATCACCAACATTATCAGCAATCACTGCTGGATTTCTTGGATCGTCTTCAGGAATCCCTGCTTCAATTTTCCCAACTAAATCTGCACCAACATCAGCAGCTTTAGTATAAATTCCACCACCGACCCTGGCAAAAAGTGCAATTGAAGAAGCACCAAGTGAAAAACCAGTGAGAACATTCATAACTTTAATATAATTTATTGATCCATCTCCATCGAGAAATAACCCTTGATAGAGTAAGAATAAAACACTTAAACCCAATAAGCCCAGACTAACAACCATCATACCCATTACTGTCCCACCAGAGAATGCAACCTTCAATGCTTTTATAAGACTCCCCCTCGCTGCATTGGTTGTCCTAACATTAGCCTTAGTTGCTACATACATCCCAATCCAACCGGAAAGAGCGGATGCAAGTGCTCCTACAATAAAACTGAATCCAATCAATGATGATGAATTTTCTTCACTTGCACCACTAATACCAAGTAATATTGCAACAATCACTGCAAAAACACTTAAAACTTTGTATTCCCTTCTAAGAAATGCCATCGCACCTTCCTGAATGTAAGATGCAATCTCCACCATTGATTTCTCACCGGGATTCTGCTTCAGAATCCATTTACTCTTCAAATAAGCAAAAACAAGGCCTATAACTCCTATAAGAGGCAGAAGATAGAGAAAGTTGTTCATTGTGCTACCCCGCTATTTGTTGTTGGATTGGTTGAATCTTCTTTAATTCTTGAATAACATTCTAATGCCGATTTTAACCCTCCATTAATAAATGAATTACAAATTCTTACTGCGTTTTTTATTGCTTTATTAATTATATTTTTTTCTTCTTCATTGAAGGGACTTAGAACATACTCAGCTTGTTTTTCTTTCTCAAAATTATTTCCAATTCCAATTCTTAATCTGGGAAATTCTTTTGATTGAATTGATTGAATTATTGAGAATAATCCATTATGACCACCATCTGAGCCTTTTGCTCTTAGTCGGATATTTCCCAGAGGAAGGTTAATATCATCAACAATTACAAGCATTTCATCATATTTGAAATCAAATCTTGACTTGAATTGGAATACAGCTTCACCGGAATTATTCATAAAAGTCATTGGGAGTAATAAAGCAAACTTATTGTCATTTATTACTCCCATAGCATATTGATATTGTGGATTATCTGAGATGAATTGTAATTTTTTTTCTTCTGCTAAACTTTCAACTACCTTAAAACCAACATTATGTCTGGTCTCTGAATATTTTTTCCCGGGATTTCCTAAACCAATAATCACTCGCAAAGCAATCCAAAATTATTCTTCTTCAGTCTTTTTTCCTTTTTGAATAACTTCAGGTTCAGCACTTTCAGGTGTGGTCTCAGTACCAACCTCAGTTTCTTTATGCAATGCTGGAGGAACAATTGTAATTACTGTTGCCTCTGGATTTGTTAATACTCTTGCGTTTTCGATTTTGAGATCTTTAACATGGAGGGAATTTCCTATTTTTAGTGCAGAGACATCGATATCAATCTTATCTGGAATTTGAGTAGGCAAACATTCAATTTCAATTTTATGTAAAGAGTGCTGAATTATTCCACCTTCTTTAACACCGATAGGTATCCCCACAAGATGAACAGCAACTTCAACACTAACTTTTTCTCCAGCTTTCAATCCGTGAAAATCTACATGGATAATGCTATCAGTTACAGGATCAAGCTGAAATTCTTTTAAAATACATGTTTTTTTGCCCAAACCTTCTATTTCTAAATCAATTAAATAAGTTTCCGCCGAAAAAACAATGGGTTTTAACTTTCCTTCTGGAACAGCGAGAAACAAATTTTCTTCTCCGTGGGCATAATATACAGCTGGTACCATACCATTATTTCTTAATTCTGTTAAAATGCTTCTTGGACCAACTTCGCGTTTAATTGCACTTAATGTGACTTGAGCCATAATTATTTACTCCTTTTTTCAATCTTTATCTGTATCAAATAATGAACTTATCGATTTGTATTCAAATGTATATTGAATTGCAAGTCCAAATGTTCGTGATACTGAAACAACTTCAAGATTTTTTACTTCATAAAACTTTGGATTATCTATTGTGTCGGTAACAAATAGTTTATCTAACGGTGAATTATTTAGTAATTCAACTGCATGTCCAGAAAACACAGCATGAGTACAGATACCGATTATTTTTTCTGCTCCTTTTTCTATTAACAGATGAGCAGCTTGAGAAAATGTACTTGCTGTATCTATAATATCATCTACCAGAAGAACATTCTTCCCCTCTACACTACCAATAATATTGATAATCTCTGTTACATTTTGTGCAGGTCTTCTTTTATCAATTACCACCAGATCTGCATTAAATTTTTTTGCATAAGCACGAGCTAATTTAATACCACCGACATCGGGGGAAACTACTGCCATGTTGTTTAGCTTCAACTTTTCGATAACTTTAAAAAAAGTTGCGGATGCGTACAAATGATCAAACGGTATATCAAAGAATCCCTGAACCTGACTTGCGTGCAAGTCCATTGTTATAACTCTATCAGCACCAGCAACCGTGATTAAATTAGCAATAAGTTTTGCTGTTATAGATACTCTTGGTTGATCTTTTCTATCCTGTCTTGAATAACCGAAGTATGGTATTACAGCCGTAATTTTATTTGCAGATGCTCTTCGTGCGGCATCTATCATTATCAATAATTCGAGTAAATTTTCCGCAGGAGTATTCGTTGATTGAATTATGAAGACATCATCACCACGAATATTATCTGCGTATTTTACCCAAATTTCACCGTCACTAAATTTCTTAATCTCGCAATGACCTAATTCTTTACCTAAAACTTTACAAATTGCTTCAGCTAACGGTCTATTTGAGTTCCCTGCAAAAACCTTAAAATCGTGTTCCTTTTTACTCATTATACTCGAAAAATATTCTTGAATTCAACGATATAGACTTACGAAAATATTAAAATATTAAAAAGTAGTCAATTTTTAACTATAAAAATGCCCAAAAAATCAAATTTTTTAAATAATTATTTCTCTACCTTTGATTTTAGTTTTTTAAGAAAAATAAAAATCCATAAAACTACAAGGAATAGAATCAAAAATGGCAAGAAATAGATAAACGAATCACTTTGAGGGACTTTAAATGTAGCAATAAGAGTTTTGTCTTTTTCTAAATCCCCAAGAGTAAAATGCCAAATCAGTGTATTGGCTACTTTCTCATCGGCATTATCAGTTACAATATTTCCAGGGAAATGATAAATATATTTTAATTTATATTTTTTAAGTTCCAGTCCAGAGAATTTTGAACTTTTGATGGTCTGCTCAAATATTTTCTGTCCTGAAGCTCCATCTTTCAACGTAATTCTATAATCTTTGAAGAATGGGGTATTATTTAGTTTATTTATATCGTCAAAAACAATTTTTATTTCCGCGTGATAAGAAGTATCAGAAGGATTTTCCCAAACATCAATTGATTTAACTTCAACACCATCCGAGACGAAATTATTTTTTATTATTTTTTTGTTGAATGAAAAAATATTCGATGAACTAGTATCTCTATACAATAAATCTATATCAGTCCAATAGTGAATTATACTTGAACCATTTCCGTTTGCCCCAATGAAGGTTTCAATTTCAATATTTAAGCAACCAGCCAATACAAAAACGATGCATACATTAAATAGTTTAATAAAGTGTTCCATTTAATTCTCTCTCTCCTCGTATTCATTTTAAGAATAATTTGAACTATTTACAAATGCATTTGAAAAGAAGATGTACCGCTTGAAACTTTCTACAAATAATTGCATCAAAAAATTGATGGATTAAAAAATTTTTCGGATTTTTGTAAGAATAAAATTAGAGGGAAATATGCCAACATATGATTATAAATGTGTGAAATGTGGTAATAATTTTGAATTATTCCATGGAATAAACGAACGACCACAAGTAGTCTGCCCAAATTGTGGATCACTGGCACAAAAGCAAATTAGTTTACATTCTGGATTAATTTTCAAAGGAAGTGGTTTCTATATAACCGATTACAAAAAAAGTAGTTCATCTCCTGCAACTTCTGCAAAGACATCTTCCGAGACAGGAAAATCAGATAGTAGTAAATAACTATTAATTTGGCAAACGGGAAAAGGGTATATTTTAACTAAGTTAAAATCTATATCAAAATTGAAGAAAGGACTGATCTCTGTTTAGAGGTCAGTCCCAAGTGAAAGGTAAAATTTCGTATCAGAAAAATTCATCAGATTATAATTCCAAGCAAAATCAAACTTGAGTAAAAATCCGAATAGATAGATTCTTGTTCCTAAGCCTGTACCTATTAACAAATCTTTCGTATAAACATTTCCATAAGAATCACTAATTGTTGCACGAAAATCTTTATTGTTGGTCCATGTAGAACCAATATCAAGGAATGCAACACCTCGAATATTCTGTAAAAATAGTGGTAATGGACTTGTAACGAGAACTTTAATTAACGGAAAATGAAGCTCTAAATTCATTAATGCATATTTTGTTCCGAGTTTTTGAGAATAGTTATATCCCCTTAACGGAAGAACGGGAGTTAAAAAGAGAAAGTCCTCTGCTGTCTCGATTGGAATTCTATTTTCTTCAAATTGATAATTTATCCAATTTTCAGTTCCACCAATCATGAATTTCTGAGGATTCCTACCAAAGCTTGCCCCACCAGATAATCTTACAGTTAGAGAATATTCTTTCCAGAATTTAAAGTAAGTACGATAATCACCAGTTATTGTCCCAAAGTTGAAAGAATTTTTCTTCAATGCTGGTACACCAAAAATCGTGAAATTATAACGGGAACCTCTTGATGGTGCTGTATATTCCCATAATGAATTATCATGAACCACACTTAAAGAAGGAATCAAAAGTGAAAGTGTTTGTGGTGGTTCTTCGTAAATATCTAGATTATCTCTTCTCACATTTAACCAGCTTAATCCTCCTTCCAATCGATGAAATTTATCATAAGGATAAGATGCAGAAACAAATGTTCCATAATTACGGTATCGATACAAATAATAAAACCTATTTCTTTCTTGAATCAAAAATCGAGCTGTATGAAAAGCTTGAAAAGAAAAGTCAGTCCTCTCAGGTAGATAAAAATAAGCAAGGCCATAATCACTATTTTTTAAATCCAGGTTGAGGCTGGTTATACCAATAATTTGGTGATCTCCCATCATGTCACTGAATGCAAGAACGGTTGTACCCAATAATCCATAAAAAGTTGAAAAACCAGCATTTGCATAAATTATATCAGGTGTAAAATTAATTTTATACTTATTTATGATAAAATTGCCGAGCGAATCTTTTATATCTACAGGAAATAAGATCGAATCTGTATTTGGTGATTCACGACTAATGAATTTTTCATTAAATATATAGTTAGTGAAACTCTGTCGTGCAATTTCAGAAAATGTATTAGATGTATCGATAATGTTCCCGGTTCGAATTAGAATTGAATCGCTATAAGTAATCTCAATCTTCTCTCGCAATTCTTGCTTTCTTAATGAATCATCACGCTGTTCCTTGGTTTGTAAAAGTTTTTGCTGAACAAATTTTGTATATGGTAGTTTTACTATGTCATTAATTTGCTCAATTGGATTTGTCATAACAAAAATATTATACGCTGCTTTAAAAATCGAACTGAAAGCAAGTCTTTTACCATCATTTGAAAGACTTATCTGATAAATTCCATTCAAAGAATTTGTCAATGGTTTGATATCGTCTTCAGATTTGATGATTGTCTTGTAATTTTCATCAAAGATTTCATTCGAAATATCTTTCAAGAAAATATTATTAATCCCATTTAGATCAGAAACGAAGATCAGATATTTACCATCTCTTGATGCAATGACTGATGTTTCATTACTACCCGGTAAATCTGTGATCCGATAAATTTCTCTTGAATCTATATTAATTCTATACAGATCGAGTTGATGATAATTATGGTGAATGATATCAAAAAAATATTCCCTTGAAGCCAGATCTGTATAATCCCCTCTATCGGACGAAAAATAGATTGCTTTCCCATCATGTGAAAAATAAGGATCAGAATCACTGAAAATGTCGTTGGTTAAATTCGTGAGTTTACCTGTTTCAATATCATATAAATAAATATCAGATTGATGTTTATATAATCCAGTAAAGGCAAGTCTTTTACCATCGGGTGACCAATCGACCGAAAATATTCCATCAAGTTTTATATCAATTCGTTTCTTTTTGTTTGTTTTAATATCAATCACATAGATAGCATCAAAAGCGCCAGCTTTTGCTGAAAGAGCAATCTTTTCACCATCAGGTGACCATGTTAGTCCTGGGGTTAAAATGTGAAGTTCTTCGAAATTAGCAGTTGTATTACCTTTCACAAGTTTTTTCTTGATTTTGCCATCAGTAGCTGACATCAAGAATACATCGAAATAGTCATCTCTATTAGAAATAAATGCAATCAAATCTCCTTGTGGAGAAATTGCAGGACTTGTATTATAAAAACCACCATCTTTTGTGTGATCGGTTAGTTGTTTTGCAAATTCATTTGGTTCTTTCCTTATTTCAATATCAGGCCAGTATAGAGTCCTTTGATCTTTTTTCCATTTTTCATTTAATTCTTTCAAGTCAAAACCAAATGTTGCTTTTATCCCACCCTCAAAACTTCCCTGTCCTCTTATCTTATTCAACAACTCACCAACTTTTTCCTTTCCATATTTTCGAGTAATAAACCAGAAAACAGATTGTCCACCACGATAAGCAAAATAACCGTCCAGACCATTTATATCGGGCAAATATTGGTTAATAGTCGCATCTCTCATAAACATATCAGAGTGAGTATCCCAACCGAGAGCTTCGAATTCACTTAGACCTTCGTTGAACCATAATGGTAAAGTTAATGTAATGTTATTAGATATAACTGATTGTAAAGAACCACCATAAAACATATCATTCAAAACAGCATGAACAAGTTCATGATGAATCACATGACGAAATTGATTATAAGAACCTTCAAATGGTACCACTACACGATTCTTAAATAACTCAGTGACTCCACCAATTCCTTCTTCGAGATATTCACTTATTACATTTGTCTGTTGAAAATCGTTATGTGAATTGTACACGATCATCGAAATACGGTTATTAATTTTATAATTGAAATTTTTCTGAATTGAAACTAGGGCAGATTCAGCAGCAACAATTGCAAAGTTTGCAATTCTCTCACCACCGTCTGTAAAATATACATCAAAATGTTTTGACTGGATGAAGTAATAGTTGAATTTTTTGTACTGCACTTTATTCTTACCGAACTGAGCAAATGTATCATTACCCGGAATCAATAAAACAAAAATCACAAATAAAACTAATTTTTTCATGGCTCTGCTCCTTAGATTATCTGAGCTATTCAACAAGTTCGAAATCGATTTCGTTCCTATCTTCGTTCACACCAATTACCCTAACACGAACCAAATCACCCAATCGGTAAATCTGTTTACTTAATCTTCCAACAAGTGAATATTTTTTTTCATCATAAAAATAAATATCAGAAGGCATATTTTTAATTCTAACCAAACCTTCAGCAAGATTTTCGATTAATTCTACGAAAATTCCAAATGCCTGAACACCCGAAATAATCCCATCGAATTCCTCACCAATTCGATTTTTCATCAATTGAGTTTGTTTATATTTAATGGCTTCTCTTTCTGCTTCCATCGCAATTCGCTCAGCTACAGAGCTAGTTTTGCAAATTTCAGGTATTAATTTTTTTAGTTCATTTGCCCTTTTAGTTGAAATATTTCCTCGATATTCTTCTAATAGACGATGAACGACAAGATCAGGATATCTCCTTATTGGAGAAGTGAAATGAGTGTAATATTGGAATGCCAGTCCGTAATGACCAATATTCTTCTCAGAGTATTCAGCTTTTGCCATTGCACGGATCATAATTTCATTAATTAGTGCTTCTTCAGATTTCCCTTTAATCTGTTCCAACAATTTTTGTAATGCTTTCGATTTAACACCACCAGCAATATTTAATTTGTATCCAAGACTTTGAATAAAATTTGCAAGTTGCCTTATTTTTTCTTCATCAGGGACATCATGAACACGGTAAACGAAAGGTAATTTCCGGGTATCCTCGAATTTTTTACCTTCTATCGCGACTAACTTATTTGCGAGTAACATAAAATCTTCAATGAGTTTATGACTCTGAAGATGTTCTTTCTTAATAGCCTCAATTGGAGCACCCGATGGGTCAAGAATAAATCTAACTTCATCGGTTGTAAAATCAATTCCACCATTCTGGATTCTTTTTTTGAATAAATTTTTTGCCAATTTGTTGAGCAACATTAATTCTTCAGCAAAATCTCCTCTCTTTGATTTCAGAATTTCTTCAACCTCTTCATATGTAAATCTTCTCTTGTTATTAATTACAGTTTTTGCAAATCTATAATTCAATACTTCTGCTTTATTGTTCATCTCCACTAGGACGGAGAAACACAACCTATCCTCTCCAGGAACAAGACTGCACCATTTGTTTGATAATGCTTCGGGCAACATTGGTATTACATAATTTACCAGATAAACACTCGTTCCCCTCTTTCGTGCTTCTAAATCTAATGCCGAATTCTCTTTCACAAAAAAACTTACATCAGCGATGTGAATTCCAACAAGAAAACGATCTTTATCAATTTTTTCGATTGATAAAGCATCATCAAAATCTTTTGCATCCTTTGGATCAATTGTAAAAACAATTTTGTCTCGTAAATCCAGGCGATTAGGAATTTCTTTTTTTATGAATTCTTCTGAGAATTCTTCAGCTTCGCGTAGAACTTCTTCCGGGAACTTAGTTCGGATTTTAAAGCTCTTCGCAATGGAAATCATTTCTGTGGTATGATCAAGAGGTTTTCCGATAATCTCAATAATCTCACCGACAGGATTAACCTTAGGTGTTTGCCATTCAATTAACTTGACGACAACTTTATCTCCTGTCTTAGCTCCGTGTAATAAATCCGGTGGAATGAAAAAATCTCGATGTATGAGCTTATCATCAGGAATTACAAAATAAATACCTCTGTATTCCTCGAGTTTTCCCACAAACTCATAAGTTGCTCTCTCAAGTACTTTTAAAATTTCACCTTCTTGATTTTTTCCTCTATATCGTGCATACACTTCCACAAGAACTTTGTCACCGTGTAATGCCGTACCAAGATTTCTTTCTGATATAAAAATATCACCATTTAAATTTATTTCAGGAATAACAAAACCATATCCTTGAGATGTCATCTGGAGAATACCGATAACCTGATTTACATCACTTACTAAAACATATCTTTTACCTTTTTTCGCTAATTTGCCCTGCTTGTAAAGTTCATTTAAAATTCTCTTTAATTCAGCGTAGCCTTCATCTGTCTTTATATTAAGCTTCTTTGAGATTTCTTTTGACTTATATCCTTTTGTTGGACCTGTAGCAAGAATTTTCTCAATTTGTTTTTGCAAACTCGATTTTTTCATAATTAAAATTCCACTTTATATCTTAATCCAACTTCGTTTATCATTTCAGTTTGTTTTGATGTTTGTAATTGAGATTGTTTTCTAACAAGTCTTAAAAATAATTTGTCAGACATAGGATATTCAATCTGAATATTAGCAAGAGCAAAATTTTGAAAAACATCCGTTCCACCACCAATTTTAAATCTTACATCTTTAACTTTCCCTTCAAGACTGAATTTAGTTTCTTCCCCGACTCTTTTAAATTCCACATTTCTTAATACATCACCGAGAATGTTATTAGCAAAGTTAGTTATAACCGACCCAAGAAGAGAACTAGCAGCATTTTGAAATGAACTTCCCCAATCGAATAAAGCACCAGTTTTATCCTGGGCCGTCAAATCATCTTTAAATTTTCCGATTAATATGAAAGCCACTATATCCGAAGCATCTTTTGATTTATCAAGAGTACCATCAATATATACTTCCATATTTTCTCTATCACTTACAAGATTCTTGCCAAGTTCATTTACTTTACCAACGAGTTTAAGTTTTATCAAGACATCCTTTACTTTTTGATTTACCGTATCACCTGTAATATAGTAATTTGCGTACGAAGCGATAACATCAAGGTACGGATTAGATAAATCACTTTCAAAACGAATCTTACCAGAAGCTAAGAATCTTTGATAAAAAACCAGATACGAATCTTTTGTCAATTCGATCTCACCCTGCGCTGATGCTTGATTTTCGGTAAAATTATAAAAAATTTCTCCTTTCAAGTCTGCAAATAATCTTTGATTGAGCTCCGGACTGAAAATAAAAATCATTGAAACATTGTTCTTTAATGAAATCTTTACTTTACCTCGCAATTTGGAAATTAAACCATCGCTTCTCTTGGACTGTTCTTTTCTCTTACCTCTTAATTCTTTTTCTGCTTCGAGAAATGCTAAATCGGCGAGATCGATTTGGGTAGAATAGTCAACATATTTATAGACAAACGATTCCATTTCAGCAGAATACTCACTCTGGATTGGAGGAATTACTAATGATGATTCACGAATGTTGATATCGCCCGTTATGTTATAATCATTATATTTCCCTTCAATTGTAATGGGTGATGCTGTCTCTATAAATAAATCACCATAAACTTTCGATCCCGTTGCTCTCGACTCATTACCAAGTAATAAAAGACTGCCAGTTGATACTAATTTCAGATATTTAATACCACGTTCATCAATCTCTACTTCTGCATTAGTCAATAACTTTCCTCTCTTCTTAGTATTCAGATTTGATAATTCAAATTTTTGAAGTGAAATTTTATTGTCCGTAAATTTTAGTGAAATATCCGATGAATACTTAAGATTATTCTGTGCCAATATGAAATTCATATTTTTCGAATTTACACTACCGTAGAATTCAGGTTTTTCTAATGTACCAGCAATTCTTAAACTACCATCAAGTGAACCATTTACATCTCTAAATATTGTTGCAATTGCCTTCAGAGGTTGAAGATTGAAATTATTCATCGTGATTAGAATTTCAATATTCCTTTTTCTTGATATTCTTTCTTTAACATCAGAAAGAGTAAGATCAATGGGGAGACTACCTATTAATTGTAAATCATCACCTTCATAAACAGAATCGACGTAAGAGATAATAAAATTCAAGATCTTATTTTTATAATCCACCGAGCCGGTGAATTCTCCAAGTTCATCATTACCAATCGTAATTTCCTTTAATTGAAATGCTCCAGAGAGAGAGGGTTTATCGTAAGTTCCATTTAATTTTAAGTCCAGAGAAAAAATACCATTTATATCTTCCTGTGCATTTGGAAGAAAATTCAAGACGAGATCAAAAAGCTCTAAATCCTGAATAGAAAATTGAAGATCGTGTTCCCCTCTGTAATTAATTTCACCTGAAAGCTTATATAATTCTTTCTTACGACGAAGTACAAAATGATCAAATTTTACTTTATCCTTTGAAATAGAAAAATTTAATCCCCCTTGATTGGTTAATTTATATTTTTTGTAAATAACCGTTGCTTTGTCAATGTTTGCTATAAAAACTGGTGTTGAGACATCGAAACTCCCTTCAGATCTTACAGAAAGAAAAGTATCCACGATTGAAAAAATCTTGTATTTGAAAACATCAGTCTCGTAATCAACTTGGAGCTGCAAATCTTCGATGGTTGATGTGGCCAGAAATTTTTCTGCTTCTATTGAAGTAGACAATTTCACTTTATTCCGCAGAAGTGATTTATCAACATTCAAGTATAATTCAGCAGTTGTATTTTTTAATCTTGTAGATTTTTCACGATCCACTATCCAGAAATCAACAATATCACCCTTATTTTTGATAATAAAGCTCGATGAGTCATTAACAATTTCACCAAAAATTTTTCCGTCAAATTTAATTTTTATGTTTTTAAGAATAGCATTGATAAGATTCAAATCTTTGAATCTAAAATTATAAACAAGATTTTGTTTAGAATATATATGCTTTATACCTTCTTTATTAGCTGATTCTATTTTAGTATTCTTTGCTGAGATTTCCTTAATTATTTCATTCTCACCTTTAAAAGATTTAATTTTATGCTGTATTTCTTCTTCAACAAATTGGAAATTTTCAGTAAGCATATCAAGAATTTCTGTGAACTTATAATTTCCAGTTATTTCTGCATCTACAAAATCAGAACTCAAATTTATTTTCTTGTTCTTCTGAGAATGATCAATCTCCATCAAAAGTTTTGACTCAGCTATTTCAACTGAGTTAAGCAAAGATTCATATATTGAAAGAGCAAAGTTTGCTTTCATATTATCAATATCGAAACCCGTACCTTCCAATCTTCCACCGAGGTTTAACTTTCCACTTAACTCCTTAACAAACAAATTCTTCTGTGGGTCGAAATTATTAAATTCGAATGCCAATCTATAGTCAGGCAATTTTTCGTTAATGAAATTTACGAAACCATTCAGGTTTACACCTGCATCTTCAAGTATTGTGGATAAATCAAACTTGATACTTCGATTCTTACCCTCTACTTTAAGCAACATTGAGTCAATGAGATTACCAGCTAAAGATGATTGATAAACTCTAAAATTAAGTTCAGTTTTTAGAGTAGTTGGATTAAACCCTTCACCTTTGATAGTTAGATGAGAATTTAATTTGCCATCAATTTTTAATAATGGAGATAGTCCTAAATTTTTTGTGTTAAGATTTACAAAATACTCTGGGACTCTTCTCTGAAAATTAAGAGTTGTCAGTCCATCGATTTCTTCTGCACTGGTTTTGATTTTAAATTTAGTTTTAAAATTAAGTGGAGAGCCTTCATGATGAATGTTCAATTTCAGTTTTTCTAATCCTATGAATTCAGGAATTGAGTAAAGAGGTAATAATCTAGATACATCTTTCATCAATATCTCTGAATTCTCAGCTTTTGCATTTATATAAAGTATATCTGGATTATCGATATTAAATACTTTCCCGGTTAAGTATAGTTTAGTTGAATCTAAATTTGCATTAAGATATCTGACAGTAAGTTCTTTTAATGAACCTTCTGCTTCGCATTCTACATTTATCCTACCTTTGAGCATATTTACATCAGGAACGAGAGAGTATAAATCATCAAAATCAAATGGTTTAGCTATAACTTTTGCATTAAAGAATGAGTGAGAAATATTTTCAAGGAATTTAGGTTTGTTTAAGTCCAGTTCCTTTAGATATGCATTTAAAGATACATTTGACTTATTGGTTTCTATTTCTAGAGGAGTTATCTCGAGATTTCTGTTTTTAAGCGAAATATTCAATCGCAGTCGTTCTAGTGAAAATCCATTAATATTTGTTTTAAAGTCAAACTCCTTGATCTTCAATTCATAAAAGTTTTTGAGGAAATCTGCTCTACCTGAAAAGTTCAAATCAATATTCGAGATTGTCAAATCGTCTATGTTAAGTTCTTGATAGAATGTAAATTTATTATAATCAGATGAATCAACATTTTTTTTCAGACGAAATTGACAATCACTTAAAATGAACGATTTAAGTATAATCTCGTAATCAAGTTTTTTAGATGGAGTTGTATCTGGTTTGGGTGGATGTTTGAGAATTTTCTCCGTTATCCATTTTCCATCTTTAAATTGAATCAAGTTAAAATGACCATTCTCAAAAAAGATTTTGTTTATTATTAACTTCTTTTGAATTAATCCCAGAGGATTTATTGAGACATGTAGAGTTTTTGCAGATATGAACTCTACACCATCGATGGAATAATTAATTTTTCTTATCGTTAATGATGAAAAAAGTGTTCCATAAATTGATTCAATTTTTAATTCGCCTTTAAGATGGAAGCGACTTAATTTTATTATTTCATCCTTGAGGAGATTTCTGAAATAACTTGTTTGAGTGAAGCCAACAAAGACAAGAAAAACAATGAACAAGAAGAGTAAAAACTTTCCCAGAATGGTAAGGATTTTATATCCCGTTGACTTATATCTTAATCTATGTTTACTATCCAATCTAAATTTCAATTTGAATTACCATTACTTTTCATTTTATTGATAATACTAGTAGTTGAGTAATTTTCAATATATGGTAAAGAATAAACCTTACCACCATGACTTTCAACAACATCGCGACCGACAATATTGTTGATATCCCAGTCACCACCTTTCACAAGTATATCTGGAATAATAGCGGATATAATTTCAAAAGGTGTGTCTTCTTCAAAACTCACAACAAAATCAACTGCTTTAAGATTTGCAATAACATACGCTCTATCCACAAGCTTATTTATTGGCCTACCTTCACCTTTCAATCTCTTAACTGACTCATCTGAATTTAAGGCTACGACAAGATAATCACCAAGAGCTTTAGCACGGTTTAAATAACTAACATGTCCACGATGAATTATATCAAAACAACCATTTGTGAAAACTAACTTTTTGCCTTCTTCTTTTATTTTTTTTCTAATTTCAAGAAATTCATTCAGTGATAATAATTCTTTCATAAATTTTCACCATCTTCTAATAATGCCCTAAACAAAAGTTCCTTATCAATCGGAACTACTCCAACTTCTTCACAAACAAGTCCTGCTGCACGATTAGCAATAGTAGCAGATTCATTGATATTAGCACCTGCAACAAGAGCCATTGTTAAAGATGCAATTACGGTATCGCCTGCACCCGAAACATCAGCTACTTTTCTTGCACGTGTTGGGATTGTACTAATTGTACCATTCTCACCAAAAAGAGTCATTCCTTTTGCCCCAAGAGTAATGAGTAAATATTCCGGATGAAGTAGTTCCTGCAATTTTCTGCCTGCTTCTATTACTTTTTCATCTGAGTTGAGTCGAATCTTTAATGCATCTTCTGTTTCTTTTCTATTCGGTTTGAAAACGGTTACATTTTTATATTCGAAAAAATTATCAAATTTCGGATCAACAGTAATTATTTTATTATTTGAATTGGCAAATTCAATAACTCTTTGAATGAGAGTTTTGGTTAATACTCCTTTATTATAATCTTCAAGGATAATGCCATCTATTCGTGAGAGATTCTCTTGAAGGAAGTTAATAATTTTTTCCTCAATTTCCTTAGAAATATCTGCTCTATTTTCTTTATCAACTCTTACTACATGCTGACTGTGAGCAATGATTCTTGTCTTTACTGTTGTAGGTCTATCTTCATCATAAAAAATACCAGACTTATCAAAATTATTTTCACGCATTAAAGATTCGATAATTGTTCCTTCTTTATCGTAGCCAATCACACCAACAAGTATAGGATTACCACCGAGCGTTTTAATGTTCATTCCAACATTCGCAGCCCCACCAAATCTATAAGATTCATCCTCAACTTCTACTACTGGTACAGGTGCTTCTGGAGAAATTCTACCAACCTTTCCCCACACATAAACATCAAGCATAAGATCGCCAATTACTACTATATTTTTTTCATTAAAATTGTTAAAAATCTCTTCAAGCCTATCTCTATTTAATTTAATCAATTTATCCTCCATAATTGATAAATATTATATTTAATCGATTTGCAATCTTATACAAATTTAAATGATAAATGCTGTTTTTTTTCTTTGATGTTCTGTTTTCGTTTACAATTACGAGTCCGCTAAAATTTCTATGTCGTGATAGTTAATCTAAGCCAATGATATCTCGTATTCCTGTTCAATTCTAATATCAAAATTTTTTAATTTAATTTTAATTATAATCATTATGAAAGCTAAAAGTTAAGGAGATAAAATGAAGGTTATAGTAGATATAAGCATTATACCATTAGGAGTAGGACTTTCTCTCTCGCCTTATGTGGCTGAATGCGAAAAAATCTTTAAAGAAGCAGGATTAAAAACAGCGTTGCATGCTAATGGAACAAATATCGAAGGTGATTGGGATAGTGTATTTGAAGCAATAAAAAAATGTCATGAAAAATTACATCAAATGGGAGTGCCGAGAATCTCTGCAAATTTGCGAGTAGGAACCAGGATAGATAAAGAACAAACTATGGAAGATAAAATCAGAAGTGTTGAAGAAAAATTGTTAGAATAATCGATTTGTGAGTATGAAATTAATTAGTGCTTAAAGGGTTTTAGAATGAAGAATGATTAAATATTTATAAACATAAATGTAGTGTAATCATGTAGAGAACAAATTCCCAATCAGTAAGAATGAATCTTTAATGAAATCTGTTCAGGATCTTAATTTTTTATTCATATAAATCATTAACAGAGAACGCACTGAATTACTTAATTCATTTAATTACCTTTAAGTTGTTAACAGCCAATTTTTATGAATCTCTGATATTAATTCGAGAAATGTAAAAAGGAGATAAGCAATGAAAAATATTAGAATATTCGTACAGATTCTGCATTTTCTTAATCTCGAACCTGAGTTAGAAAATCCTGATATTGTCTATGAGGAGATCAAAAAAGGTGTGGTTTTCAAGGGAACAAATCTCTGGATATTATTCTTTTCGATAGTTATTGCTTCTGTTGGATTGAATATGAATTCCACTGCAGTTGTAATTGGAGCGATGCTTATTTCTCCACTTCTTGGTCCAATAAATGGTATGGGTTATAGTATTGCTACTTATGATTTAGATTTATTTCGAACAGCCGTTAAAAATTTTACATTCGCGATATTAGTAGGACTTGCTGGTTCAACGACCTATTTTGCTCTAAGTCCAATCTCAACTGCTCATTCAGAGTTATTAGCAAGAACCAGTCCAACTATATATGATGTCATCATTGCATTATTTGGTGGACTTGCTGGTATAGTTGCGATAAGTAGTAAACAAAAAGGTAATGTAATTCCCGGTGTAGCAATCGCCACTGCATTGATGCCACCACTTTGTACAGCTGGTTACGGATTAGCGACTTTGCAATTCAATTTTTTCCTGGGAGCATTATACCTCTTCACTATTAATACAATCTTTATCGCTCTTGCTTCAGTCTTGATTTCACAATTACTTAAGTTCCCCATAAGAAGTATTGTAGATAATAACAAAAGAAGAGTTATCAATAGAGCTATTACTTTTGTTATTTTACTTGTACTTCTTCCAAGTATTTTCTTTGGATATAAACTCATTAAGGAAGAGAAATTCATTCGACAGGCAAACCAATATATCTCCAATATCTCCAACTTTGAAGGAAATTATTTACTCAAAAGTGATATTAATCCTAAGAAGAACCAAATAATTTTAGTCTATGGAGGAACGACTTTATCAGAGGAACAAAAAAATGAAATAATTAGGAAATCTAAAGATTTCTTCATTGAGGACGCTGAAATAACCATCGAACAGGGTTTAATTTTTGCTCAAGAATCTTCAAATCTTGAAATACTTAAATTAAAAGAACAAATACTCAATCTTAATGCGCTTTTAATCAGAAAAAACAATGAAATAGATAGTATTGTCAGTAAACAAAAATTTGGTAACGAACTACTCAAAGAAATTAAAACTATTTACCCACAAATTAATAACTGTTTTTACTCCGAATCAATTACTCTGGGTGATAGTCTAAATCAATCACAAATCATTCCTGTAGTCGTTCTATCATCTAATAAGAGAATTGCTCAACAGGACAGAGTAAAAATCGACAACTGGTTAAGGGAACGCTTAAAAAATGATAAGGTGAAAATTTTTTATGAGTAATTCACTAGATTTTTGAAAATTTATTTTATAAGATTTTAAAGAAAAGGATTCATTCATAGATTGATGTTAATTAATCGAATAATTAATAATAAAAGTTATTCTCGATTCACCTCTCATACCAGCTTGTAATTCTATTTTCAAAATCAGGTTCTGATGAAATAAATTTTAATGAAATGAATTTTGGCTCTTTTAGCTCTTCATTATTTCTAGCAACTTTCCAGCTAACATCAGGATAAAGTCGAGAATGTGATGTAGAAGTTTTCAGGTCAATTTGCACATTTATACCAGCAGAAACATTTTCTCCAAAATTCTTTGCAATAACTTTGATTTTATTTATTCCCGGTTTAAGATAATCTTTGAAATCAAAAAATTTTGCTCTCTTACTTTCAACTAACAAAGATAAAGTTCTTCTACCACGAACATCACCGACCAGCTTATCATTGACATATAGTTCTGCGTACGAATCTGCCATTAAATGAACAACCGCACTTTCTACTCTATCTTTCACAATCAGGTCCCGAACAAAAATTGCCTCTTCAACTTGTGTTTTATTTTTATCACCGGGATTAGCATCTGGATGATACATCCATTGACTCTTTATTGTCATGTCGTATTCGACAATCTCCTGTCGTAAATTTTCTTTCAGCTTTCTCCACACAAAAATCTGACGATTGTATTTTTCACTTTCGATCAATTCAAGCCCTTTTTCTTTATTTGTTCTTAACCAGAGTTGACGGAATCCCTTTTTCAAATTTTCGAGCCGAGTAATCATATCATCGCATAAACTTTCGATAAATTTTCTCTCCTCTTTTGTTAGATAACCATTTTTCTTATCTATCATATTTTTTATCTGAACCGAATAAATTAATTTATCACCATACCATTCAGCCTGTCGAGCAACAAATTCAAAATAATCAAGATAGGATTTGTTCTTCATCGGTTGATTTTTAATTTCTCTTAAAAGTTCGAGAGCTGTTCTGGCTTTTGATTTGATTGTTTCACCAAATAGAAGAAAATTTTGCTGTTGATAGTTTATTGTGTTATTCCACTGAACAAACGGATTTCTCCAGAAATCGTATTGAGTAAAAGAGGCACCGAAATCATTGAGAATTGAAAAAATCCCATCAAGCTGTGGAAAATTCGTTCCGAAAAATTCTTTGTAAAATTTATCCTTGAATTCATAAATGTTAGCATTCATTGGATTCCATGCGCATTCAGCACCAAACAAATAACCAAACCAATTAAACTCGCGAAGGTTCTCACCTCCATTATCGCCCCAGTTGGAATTAATAAACCCAATCGTTCCATTTTCATAAGAAACTTGAGTGAATAACTGAATATTTAACATCGAATTAATTATATGTGGAAAAATTCTGTTATAATTTGTAACTGAAGGTGAGCAAATAAATGGTTGATTATAATCTCGATATTTTTTAACTATATCCTCGTAATCCTGAACTCCATATCTCCAATCGACAACAATAATGTCTTTAGGTAGCATTTCAAATATTTCAGGATGATTGTGAATTATATCACCGTACATCATCATCTGCTTACCATGTTTTTTGATTATTTCATTGACTTTTTTGTAGTGCTCAGCGTGAACCCATGCGATCCCATGCTTTTTGGTTATCTCCTTACTATTTCCAAAACCCACATCCCATGATTCGTCAAGTCCTGCATGAAAATATTTTGACGGAAACAATTGTGATAATTCAGCTATACATTTTTCAAGGAATTCATAAGTTTGTTGATTAGTCACATCCAGCGAGGCAGCACCAGGGAAATCAGCTAAATGATAAAACTCGGGTTGAATAAGAAGATTTTCCCAATGACCAAGTGTTTGAAAGATTGGAATAATTTCTACAAAATATTTTTCTGCATAATTAACTAATTCTCTGATTTCATTCTGAGTTAATCTGCTACGATTTAATCCTATTGTCGGAAATGATTTTAATTCAATTGCATCTTCAAAGTAAGGTTGGTAGCAATTCATTTTATATCGGGCGATTGTTTTGATGATTCGTTTGAAATCATCAATTGTTGAAACCTGTCCACGGGCAATATCGTCGGAGATTCCTCTTAATGGAAGAGCAGGATAATCTGTAATCACAGTTCCATCAACATAAACTTTATTTGATTTATCTAATTGAATGATTTGAAATAAACTCATCAAACCATAAAATGCACCTTGTGGATTGTTTGCGAGAATGGCAATACGATTTTTTTCAACATTTAGTAAATACGCTTCTTTTTTATCAAGTAAATTTTGCTCTCTTATAAGTTCTTTGAATTGCCAGGCAAATTCATTATTTGAAAGAGAGCCAAAGTAAATGAAATTTTTGTCAGGTCTTGTACTGGTAACTTTGAATTTGTAATTAACATTGAAGTTGCTCTTCAATTCTTCTTCCAGTTCCGATTTGAAAAAATTCGAATGCGTTTGAAATTCTTCGAAGTAAATTTTTGTATCTTTTGTAAAAACAAATTTTCCATCTGCAGGAATGATTAATTGAGGTTTTGGTATTGGTTCAGGGCGACTCATTTTTTCTCCTGAGGTTTTTGAAAATAAAAGAAGAAAAGTGAACAAACTTAAAATGACTTTTGCCGAGAATTTCATTGTCACCTCCTTTTTAAAAATGAATCAAGTAATTCATATGCTTCCGCAGTTAAACTTAATTCACTCAATCAAGTCACTACGGAAGCAAAAATTTCGATTCTAAATTGATTACTAACTACACTTCATTAATTCAAAAAATCTCGTTCCACTGAACATCGAATCATCAGCCAATCACATCGTTAGTGCCATAATTGCTTTTGCAGTGTGAAGTCTATTTTCAGCCTCATCATAAACAATAGAGATTTCCGGGTTATCTATTACCTCATCGGTAACTTCTTTGCCTCTATCTGCTGGTAAGGCGTGCATCAACTTAACACCTTTTGCTGCAAGTTTTATTTTTTTCTCATCGCAAATCCAGTGTTTGTATTTTTCAAGATTTGCTTTCATTTCTTTTTTACATTCTTCTTCATTTTCCAGATAATAGTCCACATCATAATAAGCGAATCCACCCCAGTTTTTAGGTATCACGACATTTGCTCCTTCAAATGCCTCTTCCATATTATCAGTAAATCGGATGCTTCCACCTCCAACTTCTGCATTCCTGTATGCTTTTTCAACTATGTTTTTACTCAATGGAAATTCCTTTGGATGAGCAACTGTTACATCAATTCCATATCGTGGGAAAAGTAAAATTTGTGATTGAGGAACAGAAAGTGGTTTTGCATGTGAGGTTGCATACGCCCAGGAAATTGTGACTTTCAATCCTTTTGGATTCCTTCCGAAATATTCAAAGATCGTCATCAAATCAGCTATTCCTTGAAATGGATGATAAACATCATCCTGAAGTGACATAACCGGAACAGTTGCATACTTAGCCATCTCATCAAGATATTTTTTCCCGATACCATAAAAACAATTTCGGCAGGCAATTCCATGTCCCATTCGCGATAAAATTATTGCCGTATCTTTTGCCGACTCACCGTGAGAAATTTGCATTTTATCAGCAGTTAAATCGTGAGCGTGACCACCCAATTGTGTCATGCCAGCTTCCATCGAGTTTCGGGTGCGAGTTGATTGCTCGAAGAAAATCATAAACAAAGTTTTGTATGGAAGATAAAGTGTTGGTTCCTCAGCATAGAATTTTTGTTTTAATTCGAAAGCTGTTTCGAAAACAATATCAAGTTCCTCTTTCGTCCAGTCATCTTCAGATAGAAAATGTTTTCCTTTGAACTTCTTTTCCATTTTTTGACTCCCTAATTTTTGTTAAAATGTTTGTGCATATAAAGCATAAAATGATGATGCTTTTACTAAATCTTCAATTGGTGTTTTTTCGTCCGGTGCATGAGCATAGACTTCATCACCAGGTCCAAACCCAATCACAGGAATACCAAAAAATCCATTTATCACAACGCCATTTGTCGAAAATGTCCATTTATCCACAACAGGATTTTCATCAAATAGCTCTTTATAAACCTGAATCCCTTTTTGAATCACTTCATGATTTTCTTCCAGCTTCCATGTGGGATAATACTTTTCCATTCCATATTTACGACCGGTGAATGAAGTTTCTTCATAATGTAAGACCTCAACTTTTCCATTGTTAGGTTTAACAATCTCTTCAATTTGTTTTACAGCAAGCTCTTTATCTTCGCCCCAGGTAAGTCTTCTATCGAGATGAAATTTACAGAAATCTGCTACAGCACATAGCGAGGGACTTCCCGAAACAATTTGAGAGCATGTAACTGAACCTTTACCGAGAAAATCATCCACCATCAATCTTTCGTTTAATTTTTCAATTTCAACGAGTGAGTGGGCAGCCATATAGATAGCATTTTTTCCTCTTTCTGGCGCTGAACCATGTGCTGAAATTCCATGATACGAAACTTCTATCTCCATTCTTCCACGCTGACCACGATAAATGTTACACTTTGTAGGTTCGGTAATAATCACAACATCAGGTCTAATTTTATCTTCTTCAACAATAAATTTCCAGCAAAGTCCATCACAATCTTCTTCCATAACAGAACCAATAAAATAAACCGTTGCATCATTTTGTAAACCGATTTCTTTCAGGATTCTACCAGCAGTAATAAAGGATGCAATTCCACCTTTTTGATCCACTGATCCTCTCCCCAATACAAATCCATCTTTAATTTCACCAGAAAATGGATCAAACGACCAGTTATTTATATTGCCCACATCAACGGTATCGACATGACCATCGATGGCGATTATTTTTTTGCCATTGCCAATTCTTCCGATGACATTACCAAGCCCATCAATCTTGACTTCATCGAAATTTGCTTCTTCCATCATCTCTTTAATCAGATACACCGCATCTTTTTCTTTTGTGCTTAGTGATTTTGTTTGAACAAGTCGAGAAAGATTTCTCGCTGTATAATCGCGGTAAAGATTCGATTTTTCAAGGATCAGCTTTACGATATCCATTACTTATTCCTTTCAATCAAATGCTAAACTATTTTTCTTAAATTTACGCAGAATTAAAATTATTTATGGAGTGTTTATGGCACAACGCATGCAAACTATCTCATTAAAAAACTTATTTGTTTGGATAAATGAAGAGTATAGAAGAGATAAATCAATTTTTGGAATTCCAGATGAGAAGTTTTACAGGAAAAATAACGGGAAGTATTTCAAAATATTTAATCAAGAAATTGAGACACCCTTTGGACCAGCTGCTGGACCACACACTCAGCTATCACAAAATATCATTGCTTCTTATCTTGTTGGTGGTAGATTTATTGAGCTGAAAACTGTTCAAATTCTTGATGAACTGGAAATCGATAAACCATGCATTGAAGTTGCAGATGAGGGCTACAATGTCGAATGGTCTCAAGAACTTTCTTTAACTGAATCTTTTGATGAATACTTAAAAGCCTGGATATTAATTCATCTTTTGAGGAAAGCTTTATTTAAGAAAGATTCAAAGGCAATTGATTTTATTTTTAATATCAGTGTTGGATATGATTTGAAAGGAATCACTTCTGATAAAGTTGACAATTTTATTGAAAAGATGAAAGACGCATCAAAATCTGATTTATTTCATAAGTACGTGGAAATTTTAACTGATTTAACAAAATCAAAAAATTTTCTCGATTTAACATATGATGATTTGAAATCCACTTTAGAAAGTATATCCCCTCAAATAACGAATTCTGTAACAATTTCCACAATGCACGGATGTCCAAGTAACGAAATTGAAGCAATTGCGAAGCATTTAATAAAAAGTAAAGGTCTTCATACATTCATCAAATTGAATCCAACTTTGCTTGGCTATGAAAGAGTTCGAGAAATTCTGAATAAACTTGGTTACGATTACATAAAACTTAGAGAAGAATTATTCGATAAAGATTTGAAATTTGAAGAAGCAATTCCAATGATTAAAAGATTACAGGAATTTGCTAAATCACATAATAAATTCTTTGGTATCAAACTTTCGAATACACTTGGAGTTGTAAACACAAAAAAGGTGCTCCCTGGTGATGAAATGTACATGAGTGGCCGATCGCTCTATCCACTCACAATTAAATTAGCATTTGAAATTGCAAGAGAATTAAATGGCAATGTACATATATCATACTCAGGTGGTGCAAACATTCTGAATTCGAAGAAAATAGTTGAAGCCGGAATTTTCCCCGTGACATTTGCAACGGAATTACTTAAACCCGGAGGATATCTGAGACTTTCTCAAATTGCTTATGATTTTAATGAAACACCTATTGATTACACAACAAATCAGATAAATCTGAAAAGACTTAAACAACTTTCTGATGAAGTCCTTCAAATCCCTTATTACAAAAAGGATTTCAAAGAAATTGAAGTTGTAAAAATCAAGAGGAAGTTACCACTTTATGATTGTTATATCGCGCCATGTGAAGTTGCATGTCCCATTCATCAAAATGTTTCTGAATATGTTTACTTGATATCACAGGGAAGATATGAAGAAGCTTTCCGTGTGATAGTTGAAAAAAATCCTTTGCCTCACATAACTGGTTATATTTGTGATCACCAATGTCAATACAATTGTAATCGATGGGATTACGATAAGTCGGTTTCAATCCGTGATTTAAAAAAATTTGCAACTGAGATGGCATACGAACCTTATGTTCAAAAATTTAATTCACAAAATTCAATAAAGAAAAATGGTATTAGAGTTGCTGTCATTGGTGCTGGACCAGCTGGTCTATCCGCAGCGTATTTTCTTGCGAGAGCAGGTTTTGATGTGACAATTTTTGAAAAAACAGATAAAGCAGGTGGAACTGTTAGACACACCATTCCACAATTTAGAATTCCACAGGAAGTAATTGATAAAGATGTGGAGTTTGTTAAAATGTTCGGTGTGAATTTTGAATTTAATAGTCCTCCTCATTTAAGTCTTGATGATTTAAAAAGTAATGGATTTAAATACATATTTATAGGAGTAGGAGCAGAGATTCCAAATGAACTAAAAATTCTTAAAAATTCAAATAGAATAATCGATGCAATTGATTTTCTAAAGAGATTCAATAAAAACGAAAAACTCGTTTTGGGTAAAAATGTTGTGGTAGTTGGTGGTGGAAACTCGGCAATGGATGCTGCTCGTGCTGCAAAAAGAATTGATGGGGTTGAAAATGTCATAATAGTTTATAGAAGAACAATTCAAAACATGCCGGCAGATAAAGAAGAATTATTTGCAGCTTTAAGTGATGGGGTTAGAATTCTGGAATTATTGCAACCTGTTGAATTCGATGGTAAGAAATTAAAATGTCAAAAAATGAGATTAGGTGGTTATGATATTGATGGTAGAAGAAAATCCATACCAGTGGAAAATGAATTTTTAGAAATTGAAGTTGATACAATAATAACAGCGATTGGTGAACATACGGATTACGACTTTTTGATCTCAAACAAAATTCTTTTAGACACAGGCAATAAGATTGTTGTTAACGAAGACACAAACGAAACCTCAATTCCAGGAGTTTTTATTGGTGGAGATGTTCTGAGAGGACCATCAACTGTTATTGAATCCATTTCTGATGGTAAAAAAGCTGCAAAAGCAATTATTCAAAAAGAAAACATAGAAGTATATTTTGACTCAAAAACTAATTATAGAAATGAATTGTTAAAAGCTGCAAAGAATAATCGTGGAATACTTGAATTTGATATCAATAAAGATTACAATAATCTCGCTTCGAGATGTTTAATGTGCGATGTTCTTTGTAATAAATGTGTGGAAGTTTGTCCAAATAGAGCAAATATCGCTATTCCTTCAAACGTAGGAATTTTCCAGAACAGTTTTCAAATTATTCACATTGATGCAATTTGTAATGAGTGTGGAAATTGCGAAACTTTTTGTCCATACACTGGCAGCCCATACAGGGAAAAATTCACCATTTTTTCTAATGAAGTCGAATTCAACTTGAGCAAGAATCCTGGAATTTTGGTTGGAAGAAATGAACTCATTTACTTCCGGTTTAACGATGGAATGATAAAAAGTTTTAACCTAACAGAATTTCAGAAAAGTAATTTTTTGAATCAAAATACTGAACAAACATTATCATCATCAGAATTATCGTTTTACCTGGTTGCACAAAAAGTTTTAGAAGAATACAGTTATTTAGTTTTTTGAATGATTCTATCATCTATTCATTTAATTTTTCACAAAATCAATTTTAATCAATCGTAAACAAGAGAGAATTCATGATTTGGTACTCTAGAGAGATACGATATTCCGGTCCCATTACACTCTCCTAAAGGTTATATATCAATGCGCAACATCACTCTCTTCATCTGAAGTATAATCCAAACAAAACCACCTGTGTTGAACTTCAATAGCTCAACATTAAAATGGGAGGTTTATAAACAGAACTAATGATATCAAATTGTAGGAGTAGAATCTAAATACTCTTTCAAATCATAATAACAGAACACTCATTAAATTTTCGGTGTGTATAATTATTTGTTCATTTATTATGTATGTATGATTTTCATCTTTTAAGTGATTCCGAAATTATTAAAATCCTTTTTACAAGCTCATAAAGATAACAGACAAGATTTGAAAAATACTTTCCAATCTTCAGATAAGTCGTACAATTTTTACTATAATTTGCAAAAAAATCTATCGAAAAGATTCAAATGAGAAAATCCTTATTTTTGACTAAGCCATATAAATTAATTCAATTATGCCTCAACTGGAAAAAATTTTATTTGAGACATTCGGATATACAAATTTTAGAGAACCTCAAAAGGAAATCATAAAATCAATTTTACAGGGAGAAGATGTCCTTGCTATTCTTCCCACAGGTGCAGGAAAATCCATATGTTATCAGTTACCTTCGATTCTGCTTGAAGGACTAACGATTGTTATTTCACCACTCATTTCTTTAATGAATGATCAGGTAAACCAGATTAAAGATAAAATTCCATCAGCTTATTTAAATAGTTTTCAAACCTATTCTGAACAACAAAAAGTAAGTGCAAAAATTTTAGAAGGAAAAATTAAACTCCTTTACACCTCACCAGAAAAATTCATAACAGAGACTTTTCGTGAGTTCATAAGAAAAGTTAAAGTTTCATTAATCGCAGTTGATGAGGCTCATTGTATAAGTCAATGGGGACATGATTTTCGCCCAAGTTACCTGAAGATTGTTGATGTTTTTGAATTAATTCCACGCTGTCCTGTAGCAGCATTCACAGCAACTGCAACTCCTGAGGTTAGAGCAGATATTATCAAAAGACTTAACCTAAGAACTCCAAGAATTTTCGTTAAAGGGTTCTACCGACCAAATATTTACATTGAGGTAATTAAAATCAGGAATCGAATTGAAAGACTTTACGATTTATTGGATGAAGTTAAAGGGCAAAAAATTATCTACTGTCAGACAAGAAACGACACAGAAGAACTAAATGAAAAACTTCTTTCAAAAAACTTATTGTCTATACCTTATCATGCAGGTATGTTAAAAGATGAGCGAGAAAATATTCAAAACTTATTCACCAATAACAAATCAGAAATAATTGTCGCCACCAATGCATTTGGAATGGGAATCAACAAACCAGATATAAGAGCAGTAATACATTTTGGAATGCCTGGCTCGATTGAAAATTATTATCAAGAAATTGGAAGAGCTGGAAGAGATGGATATAAATCTTTTGCCTATTTATTCTACCATCCATCGGATAATAAAATTCATCAATACTTTGTGACGAACGCTTTTCCTGAAAGAAAAACAATTCTGAATTTTTACAACAAAATGATGGATTTACTCAAATTAAAAATTGGAGAAGTGAGTCAAAAGGTTATCCCTCTTGATTATAAACAGTTAAAATCCTTTTTTGATGACTCAATCTCAGAACAACAAATTCAATCAATTATCTCAATTCTTGAAAAAAATCAAATCGTAAATATTGTTTCGGAAAACGATTACATTTTTGTTAAGGTCAATATCTCACCTAACGAATTAAATAAGATTAAAAATAATCTAACAGTCAATGAGTATAATTTGCTCGAAACACTTTTCCGGAAATTTGGGTCACGAGTTATCCAGGAAAAAATTAAAATAAACCTATCATATTTAATCAACGACACAGAAATTTATTATTCTCAAATTATCGGGATTTTGAATCTTCTAAATGAAATGGGCTTGATTGATTACAAACTGTACTCATTCGATGAAGGTTTTTATTTCACCCAACCAAGAAGTTATCCTGAACTACTTCCTATTAATTTTGCAGAGCTTGACGAATTTCGAGCCAACGGAATTAGACGAATAATGGAGATGGAAAATTTCGTCAACACAAATGTATGTCGATGGAAATATATCTTGAAGTATTTCGGTGAGGATGTTATAGATGATTTTAAATGTTTCAATTGTGATAATTGTAAATCAGATAGATTGACAATTGACTTTTCTTCACTGAATATTGAAAAAGAAATTCTAAAAACTATAAAAGAAGTCAACGGGAAGTTCGGAATGAATACAATAATAGATATACTTCGAGGTTCCAAATCAAAAAAAATTATGGAGTATGGACTTTACAATGTATCAACTTATGGATTTTTAAGTGGAATCAGCAAGGAAAAAATAAAAGAGAAAGTTAATTCATTGATACTTGAAGATAAAATTGAGAAAGCAGCATCTATTTATCCTACACTATCTCTAACTGAAAAAGGCTTACAGGCAATTGGAGACAATGAAGTAGTTGAAATAAAAATCGAACCAAAGAGAAAATCATCAACCATAGTTGATTTAAGAAAAAATCTTCCAGTGATTGATAGATTAAGAAATGTGAGAAAGTTTCTATCGCAGAAATTTAATCAACCTGAATTTTTAATTTGCTCCGACGATATGCTGCAGGAAATTGCAATCAAATTACCTCGAACAAAAGAGGAATTTTTCCTCATTCCCAATATGACAGAAAGAATTTATCTCAAATGTGGCGAAGCAATGATTGAAGCGATAAATAATTTCCTTAACAGTAGAAATATGACGACAGAAAAGGAAATTCACCTTCCAGAGAGTGTACGGATAACATTAAACATGATTAGAGAGGGTTTAAGTTTGATCGAAATCTGTGAGAGAAGAAACTTGAGCGATACATTGATATCAGAACACATCATCACATTAATTGAAAATTCATTTGAGATTGAACTCGAAAAATTAATTCCTCACGAACATATAAAACTGATTAAAGAGGCAATCAGGAATTCAAAATCATCTTTCTTACCTGCGATTAAATCAAGTTTACCTGAAGAAATTTCCTATGCTGAAATTAGAATAGTCAAATCATTTTTAGAAAAAAACAAATCAGAGTCTCGAAACAATGTTTAATAAGACCTTCATTATGCTCTCAAAATTATTTTTTCTTTCTATCCTTGTAGTCTTTTCAATCATTCAAACTGGATGTTATAATATGGGAAGAAGATATTTTAACGATTCACGAATTTTTGTTGAGATAACAGATAAATGGGTAGAGAACACTCTCTCACAAATGACTCTCGAAGAGAAGGCAGGACAAATGGTTTTTCCAAATGTCAACGGCGTTTACATGAGTGAGGATTCACCTGAATATCAAAGATTAGTACATCTTGTGAGAGATAGAAATGTCGGTGGTTTAATTTTTTTTGTGAGTGATTTATGCGAACAGGTAGTTTTAACTAATAAAATGCAACGACTTGCGAAAATTCCTTTACTGATTGCAGCAGATTACGAACATGGAATCTCAATGCGAATCGAGGGAGCAACTCCATTCCCAAATATTATGGCACTCGGTGCAATTGATGACGAAAAATTAACATATGAAATGGCAAAAGTAATCGCAATTGAATCAAGAGCAATTGGCGTTCATCAAAATTATGCACCTGTTTCAGATGTTAATAATAATCCTGCTAATCCAATAATTAATATCCGTTCGTTTGGAGAAAGTCCCGAACTTGTCGCCAGACATTCAAATGCTTTTTTGAAAGGATTACAGGATGGGGGAATGATAGCAACATCAAAACATTTTCCGGGTCATGGAAATACCGGGATTGACTCACATTTAGATTTGCCCGTATTGAAATCAAGTCTAAACGAACTTGAAGAGATTGAGCTTTATCCATTCAAGGAAAACATAAAATCGGGAGTGATGTCGATAATGGTGGGACATCTTTCTGTTCCTGTCATTGAAGGAGATTCGGGAATTCCTGCCTCTTTATCAGAAAAAATCATAAAAGATTTATTAAAGAAAAAACTTGAGTTCAATGGTTTGATTGTAACAGATGCTTTGAATATGCACGGAATAACAAAATTTTACTCAACAAAAGAAGCAACAATACAGGCAATAAAAGCAGGGCATGATTGTATTTTATATCCAGACGATGCAGATGAAACAATAGACGCAATTATTGAAGCAGTAAAAAGAGGTGATATCAGCGAAAGTAGATTGGATGAATCTGTCAGAAAAATTTTAACTGCGAAGAAATGGCTTGAACTTAATGATGAAAGATTTATTGATATTGATAAAATTGCATCAGTTGTTGGTAAAAACGAGCACTTAGAACTGGCAAAAACAATTTCCCGCAAGTCAATCACTCTACTAAAAAACGAAAATGATTTAATCCCCGTTAAAGAGACAGTTAAAAAATTTGCTCATATTGTTATTGTGGATAGTAAAAATGATTATGATGGGGAATTATTTAGACGTCACCTTCATAAAAAAATTCCGCATATTAAATCAGCTAAAATTCTAATTAACAGCGGAGAAGATGATTATTTTTCTGCATTAGAAATATGTAAGGACGCCGAAATTATAGTAGTATCTGTTTATTCAAAAGTAAGATCATATCAGGGCAAAGTTGGTATAAGTGATAAACAGAAAAATTTCGTAAAACAAATTTTGAAATTGGGAAAACCAGTGATTATGATTGGACACGGCAATCCATATGTTCTTGCTGATTTTCCTGAAGTGAATGTTTATTTGAATAACTATAGCGACACTAAATTTTCCGAATTAGCTATAATCGAAGCGATATTTGGAGAAATAAACATTGAAGGAAAATCTCCGATTTCAATTCCCGAGGCAAATGTGAAAATAGGCGATGGAATAAAGGTTAAAATGATTAATTGAAATTAATGTTGGGTTCTTAAAAACAGATTAATTCTTATTCCTGATTTTCTCTGAGATCAAATGTAAACTACTCTGATATTAAATTGAAGTCTGAAAATCAAAAAGAGCAAATAGTAACCCATAATATCAATTAAAAGTCAATTTACTGGGATTAGTGCTTTGGTGATGTATTGTTCAGACGAAGTAAGCGAAACAAAAATATTAAAATAAATTAGCAATTGATTAATATATCATCCAGTTTGTTTTAATAGTAAATCAAAATTTATATATTTCTTGTTTTTCTCAGCAAACACATGTACAATCCATCAAATCCTTCAGAAGGATAAATATATTGCTGTTTAATTAACTTAAAGTTCTTGTTATTTGATAAAAACCAGTTTATCTGCTCTTCGTTCTCTGATGGTAGAATACTACAAGTAACATATAGCAAGTATCCATCATCTTTAAGCATAGAGGAATAATCCGCGAGTATTTGTCGTTGCAAGTCGATCATTCTGTTTAAATATTCTGAACTGAATTTAATTTTTATATCTGGTTTTCTTTTAATTGTACCTACTCCTGTGCACGGAACATCGAGCAATAAAATATCGGCAGAATTTTTCAATCTCTTGATTACTTTTGAAGAATCAATGAGTTTAATATTAATATTAGTACAACCAGCGCGGGCAGCTCGTTCACGCAATTTATCAAGTTTCTTCTCATCAGTATCCATTGCAATAATCTGACCTTTATTTTTCATCAACGCAGAAAGATGAAGAGTTTTTCCACCTGCACCGGCACAGGCATCTATTATTCGCTTTGAACTTTTTAAAACTTCTTCTGGAATGAAATGACTGACTTTCTGTGATGACAAATCTTGAAATTCATAATATCCTTTTTTAAATGCTTTTGTTTGAGATACGAATTTTTTATTTGTAATTATAAGTGCCTCTGGAACTTCTACGCTTTCTATAGTTTCAATTCCTGAATCTTTTAAAATTCTTTTCAATTCTTCTCTGCTGATTTTTAATGTATTCGTTCTTAAAACAAGCGGTGCTTGTTGATTTAATGCTGTTGCTTCTTTTATCCAATTCTCTTTGAGGCCTCTCATCCCCTCATTCCATAATACTGAATTGTAGGATAATTTAATCTGCAACGGTATTTCATTTGAATTTTTGATTTCTACATGAAAAGGAAATATTTCTGCTTCGTTTTCAAAAACAATTTTATTCACTTTGTAATAAGTATAAATGATTTTCAAAATCTCATCACTGCCTGAAATGTAACGATAGAAATAATATCCTCTAATAATATTGTATACTGTTTCTGCAATTATCTGTCTATCCCTCTTCCCTAAGTTTTTGTTCATTTTGAAAATGTATTCGAGAACTTTATCTGAGAAATAATTTTCCTCAAGTATTTTCTGAAACGCAAGTAGAATATGATTAAGAATTGGCTTGTGTAGTTTCATGTTTTTTATTCGATTATTTTCAATTGTATTGATCCACAATTCTTGATTTTGTCTTTGAGTAATGAATCCCTCTCCTTATGAAAAAAACATCCGATTTCTGAATCAAAAAATAAACAATAAAAAAGTCCTGAGAACCAAAGCAATTCTCAGGACTTACCAAAACGATTTAATTAATGTTAAGTCTTTATAACGCTTGTAACTTTTTCAGCAGCTTCTTTTAATGATTTAGCGACAAGAAAATTTAATCCTGAATTATTTAACATCACAGCTGCTTCTTCAGCGTTAGTTCCTTCCAATCTAATTACTACTGGAACATTTACATTAACTTTTCGCGAAGCTTCAATTACTCCCTGGGCAACCCTATCACACCTTACAATTCCACCAAATATATTTATTAGAATTGCTTTTACATTAGGATCGCTCAAAATAATTCTGAAACCATTTTCTACAGTTTCAGCACTTGCCCCACCGCCTACATCAAGAAAGTTTGCTGGTTCGCCACCAGCTAATTTGATTATATCCATAGTCGCCATTGCAAGACCTGCTCCATTTACCATACATCCAACATTACCATCAAGTTTAATGTAATTCAGGTTGTACTTTGAGGCTTCAATTTCCAGTGGCTCTTCTTCATTTAAATCTCTCAGTTCAATTATTTCAGGATGTCGAAATAGTGCATTGTCATCGAAATTCATTTTTGCATCAAGAGCAAGCACTCTACCTTCTTTTGTAACAACGAGTGGATTTATTTCAGCAAGAGAGGCATCTATTTCTTCATAAGCTCTGTACAATCCCATTAGAAACTTAACTGCGTTTTTAAATTTATCGCCTTCAAGTCCAAGTCCAAATGCAAGTTTTCGTGCTTGAAATTGTTGTAAACCGATTGCAGGTTCAACATATTCTTTGAGTATCTTTTCAGGGGTTTCGGCAGCAACCTTTTCAATTTCTACGCCACCTTCAGTAGAAACCATTACAACATTTTTTGAAGTACTTCGATCAAGAGTAATCCCCACATAAAGTTCTCTTTCGATGTTCATTCCTTCTTCTACTAAAACTCGTTGGACAATTTTTCCTTCTGGACCAGTTTGATGGGTTACCAATCTCATTCCAATCATTTGTTTTGAAATTTCATATACTTCATCAAGAGTTCTTGCCAATTTGACTCCACCACCTTTTCCTCTACCTCCAGCATGAATCTGAGCTTTAATCACCCAGAGATTTCCTCCAATTTCTTTAGCAACTTCAACTGCATCTTCTGGAGTGAAGGCAACCTTTCCTTTCGGAACGTCAACATTATATTTTTTTAATATTTCTTTTGCCTGATATTCATGTATTTTCATTTTAATCCTCTATACTTTTCATTTAAATGATATTTATTTCGAGTCAAGATCTATAAAAACTTTTTAATAATTAATGGAGAAAGGCTATCATAAAAAATATGACAGCCAAATATTCTCAGTTAATTTTTTCACTCATTACTTTTGCTTGCAAGAACAACAATAAGTAATCCCTTCCACCTGCTTTTGAATCTGTACCACTCATATTGAATCCACCGAATGGGTGTCCACCTACTAGTGCGCCAGTACATTTTCTGTTAAAATAGAGATTACCAACAAAGAATTCTTCCTTTGCTTTTTGAATTTTCTTTTTATTCTTAGTATAAACTGAACCAGTCAAACCATACTCAGTATTATTTGCGATTGCAAGAGCATCGTCAAAATCTTTTGCTTTGATGACCGCAAGAACCGGTCCAAAAATCTCTTCTTGAGAGATTCGTGCCATTGGATCGACATCAATAAAAACAGTTGGTTCAATATAAAAGCCATCTCCCTCGATTTTATTACCACCACATAATAGCTTTCCTTCTTTCTTTCCAATTTCAATATAACTTAGAATCGAAAGTTGTGCTCTTTCATTGATTACAGGACCCATAAAGTAATTAGCTTTAGCCGGTCCAACTTTAATTTGTTCTACTCTTTCTTTTAACATCTCAACGAACTTATCATAGACTTTTTCATCAACAATTGCCCTCGAACAAGCTGAGCACTTTTGTCCTTGAAAACCATAAGCTGAAACAACAACTCCCTCAACCGCTGCTTTTAAGTCAGCTTCACTATCAACTATGATTGAATCTTTTCCACCCATCTCTGCAATGACACGTTTAATCCAGATTTGTCCTGGTTGATGTTTTGCCGCTAATTCGTTTATATGTAAACCAACATCTTTGGAACCGGTGAATGCAATAAATCTTGTCTTTGGATGAGCAACAAGTGTGTCACCTACTTCACCACCTGATCCAGGTACAAAATTTAGGACTCCTGGTGGTAGACCGGCTTTTTCCATTATCTCTGTAAAAAGATAACCCATCATTGGAGAATCACTTGAAGGTTTAAGCACAACTGTGTTTCCTGTGACTATTGAAGCAGAAGTCATACCAACTAAAATTGCAAAGGGGAAATTCCATGGTGGAATAACAACTCCAACACCTAATGGTAGATAGACCAACTCGTTAATTTCTCCTTTGACTTTTGTAAGTGGTTGTTTTTTTGCATAGCGTAACATTTCACGTCCATAAAATTCAAGGAAATCAATTGCTTCAGCAGTATCGGCATCGGCTTCTGCCCAGTTTTTCCCAACTTCTGAGACCATCCATGCATTTATTTCAAATCTTCTTCTTCGAATGATATCTGCAGCTCTAAATAAAACTTTTGCTCTTTTTTCAGCAGGAACTCTTTTCCATTTTTCGAAAGTCTCATACGCAACAAGGACAGCTTTTTCTGCTAATTCTTTATTTGCTTTTGAAAAATATCCAACAACTTGATCTTTGAAAGAAGGATTAAGAGAAGGAAATTTTGATTCAGAATAAATTCTCTCTCCATTTATGATTAATGGATACTCTTTCCCGAAGTTTTTCTCAACCTCTTCAAGAGCCTTTTTCATTCGATTAATATTTTTGTTATCAGAAAAATTTAAATAGGATTCATTAGTAAATTTTGGTCTTGCCATATTTCTACCCTTTATTTTTGTTGTTCATATAACACAAAATTAAGAAAGGTAAGGATAAGAAACTATGAAAGAATGATTTATTTATGGATGAAAAGTTTATAACAAAATAGTTATCAGTCAAAAAATACTGTTTTTTTATTCTTGTATTTAATCAATTCAACTCATTGTAAAATAGAGAGTTACAGGGTATTGAATTACGACATATAAAAAATACAACATTTCGCTCAAGTTTTTCATCCATAGAATAGTGATTTTAGTCTTCCCCTTTCATTAGAACTCTACACTCTTGTAATCTGATGAAGAATTCATGGTTCTTTTAAACAAAATATCGAATTAAATATTATTGTAGATTTTCTTAAATCTCCAGGTGCAATTTATTTACTTAAATTTTTGAAATTGTCTGACAGATTTCTAAGTTTTTTGTTTCTTCTTTTTCGCAGCAGGGAAGAGAACATTATTCAAAATCAATCGGTAACCAGGAGAGTTTTTATATAATGATAAATCTGTGGGAGGATCACCAACCTGATGCTGATAATCTTCAGGATCATGTCCACCGAGAAAACAGAATGTACCTCTACCATAATCACCACGTATATACTTTACCTGATCGGTTCCTTCTCGCTTACCCATAATGGTAACATTCTTCTTGATTAGTCTCTCACGAAAAGCAGTAGTCTGTCCAAGAAATCCACGAATGACATTAACATGATTTTGAGTTAACATCGTTGGAACAGGATCATATTTTGCTGAAAATTCAAAAAGTGTAAAATAATCGTTATCAAAGTTTCCTATCTCAGCAGGTTGAATATCAATATCTGAATATTCATAGACATAAGGATTCATTTCTAATTTGAAATTTGTAAAAGCCAGGGATTGAGAGTAATCAAGTTTATTTTGAGCATCCGAATCCGGTGGATCTCCATCATACATTCTATCGCATATATCAACATTTTTCGCAGCAAGAGCAATATCATAAGAATCGGTTGCAGAACACATGGCAAAAAGAAAACCACCATTGGCAACATAATCCCTGATGGTGTAAGACACATCACGCATCATCTCACTGACTTTCTTATAACCATTCTTCTTTGCATTGTTTTCATACATTATTTGTTGTTCAATGTACCACTGAGCATTAGCAAAACTTGCATAAAATTTTCCGTATTGACCAGTAAAATCTTCGTGATGAAGATGCAACCAGTCATATTTGCTTAAATCACCTCTCAAGATCTCATCATTCCAGAGTTTGTCATAGGGAATTTCTGCGTACTCGAGGGCAAGTGTTACGGCATCGTCCCATGGATTAAAAGTTGGTGGAACATAAACTGCTATCTTTGGTTCTTTTTCCAGTCGGACTACATCCATGTTATTATTTTCATCCTGAACTTCAGCCAATATTTGAGAAGCCTGCACACCACTGATTTGCTCAAACTTTACTCCTCTAAATCGACATAAATTTGAAATCACATCTGAATAATCCATCATAAAAGAACCACCTCGATAATTCAATAACCAATCCACAACAATTCCTTTGGTCAACGCATGGTATGCAATTCCATATGCCTTAAGGTGATCTGTCTGCTTTAAATCCATGGGAATTAAAATTTTCCCTTGTGGATATGCAAAGCCATGTAAAAACAGAATAATTGAAAAAATTTTTCTATTCATATTTTCAAAATCTTAAACGATAAATATCAACTCCCCGACTGAACTTTTTGTTCTTTTACCTTTTCTTGTTTTGATTTATAGATATAAATTGGTTCAGCGTGATTGAGAACTGTCTCTCTTGTAATTATACACTTCTCAAGATTTTTCTTTGATGGGAGATGATACATGATATCAAGCATGAAATCTTCAACAATTGATCTCAAAGCACGTGCACCTGTTCTCCTCTCAATTGCTTTTTCAACAATTGCATCTAGCGCATCTTCTTCAAAATCAAGCTCAACATTTTCAAGAGAAAACAATTTTTTGAATTGCTTGAGAATTGCATTTTTCGGTTCACTTAAAATTTTCTTCAAAGCCTCTTTATCAAGTGAATGAAGTGGAGCAATAATTGGTAAACGACCAATTAATTCTGGAATGAATCCGAATTTGAGTAAATCATCCGGTTGAATTTGTGCAAGCAATTCATCATTTGAGATTTCTCTCGAACCTCTGATCTCGGCACCAAAACCAATTTTACTTTTATTAATTCTCGCAGCAATAATTTTCTCAATCCCCTCGAAAGCGCCACCACAGATGAATAGAATATTCTTTGTATTGATGTTAATCAATGGTTGTTCTGGATGCTTTCTTCCACCTCGTGGTGGGACTCCAGCAACAGTACCTTCAAGGATTTTTAAAAGGGCTTGCTGAACTCCTTCTCCAGAAACATCCCTTGTGATGGAAGGGCTTTCCGATTTGCGCGCGATTTTATCAATCTCATCAATATAAACAATTCCTTTTTGTGCTTTTTCTACATCGTAATCTGCTGCCTGAAGTAATTTAACAAGAACCGTTTCTACATCATCTCCAACATAGCCAGCTTCTGTTATAGTAGTCGCATCTGCTATAGCAAAAGGAACATCAAGAATTTTCGCTAAAGTCTGAGCGAGTAATGTCTTGCCTACTCCAGTCGGTCCAACAAGAAGAATATTACTCTTCTCGATCTCTACATCATCAAAATTCAGAAGTGACGATTGCGTATTAATTCTTTTGTAATGATTATAAACAGCAACAGCCAAAATTTTCTTTGCTCTCTCCTGTCCAATTACATATTGATCAAGAGTTGATTTTATCAATTCTGGTGTTAGTATTGCGTCTTTCCTTACCCTGGGTGAAAGAGTTTCAAGATTATCTTTTAAAATCTGTACTGCACTTCCAATACAAATATCACAGATGTAAACATCTCTACCGGCGATCATGCCACCAACCTCGGAAGCACTCTTACCGCAGAATGAACACCTTACTGGTTTGTAAATCTTTTTATCTGCCATTTTTTCTCCATTAAAAATTTTCTAACTGGATTTTTTTTATCATTTCTCTGACTTCATTTGCAAAAATAGAATTAGGAAATTCTGTAAGCAATTTAGTCAACGTTTGCTCAGAACGATTTTTATCATTAAGTCCATAAAAATACAACTGCCCAATTCGGTATAAAGCTTTATCGGAATAAATTGATTTATCCTTCAATTCATAGAGATAACTTAAATTCACAAGTGCTTCAGAATATTTATTCAATGTTATATACAACTCAGCTAAAATAAATCTTAATCGATGCTGAAGTAAAGAATAATCATCATCAAAATTAATTGATGTAATCATTTTAATTGCTTCTTCATATTCAAGATTCTCAATTAAATTATCTATTTCCATGTACTTTTTCAGAAGAGGGGAATCCTGTTGTTCATTGATTATCATTAAAAATTCGATTGCGTCGTTTGTTAAATCATCTGAAATAACTTTTTTAATACTTGTAAGGATCGATTTAGCTGAATCAATCAGGCCTCTATGAATCAAAATCTCTGCCATCTGAAATCTTCCAGTATTTCTCTCTGTTTCTGTAGCTCGGGAAAAAATTCGGACTCTATCATAATAATCTATAGCTTTACCATAATTACCCGTTATCTTTTCAATGTCACCAGCAAGCAATAAAGACTTAGTATAGAACTCCGTGAGAACATAATCATTTATAACTTTATTCAGTAGATCTTTAGCTTTTACCAGATTTTTAAAATGTTTTTTATAGAATAACGCTGATTTATAAAGCGCTTCTGCAACAAGATTTGGCAATGTGTAATTTGAGTAAATAATTTCGTAATATTTCAATGATTCTCGTAGATTTTTATTATTTGTGTCAGCTGAGAGTTTGTATGTTTTCCAGAATACATCGGGTGATTCGAGATCACTCTCAAGCAATTGTTCGTACGAGCGAGCAAGTCCAATAATTGACATTGCTTCTAAATCCTTCTTACCTTGATAGTTTTTTAAGATATATTCATATCCTTTTACTGCTTCATCATAAAATTCCTCCTGATAAGCACGATTGGAAAATTCCAGAAGCTCATATCCATTTGCATTGATTAATTTTTCTATGTCAAGAGTAATTTCAAAAGCCTTCTTAAAATCTTTGTTCTGAAAATACAACCAGGAAAGAATTTTAATTATTGGAAAATGTTTCTTATCAAGATTTTTTTCAAAAGTATTTATTGCGATTTTTAAGGCCACAGGATTGTTTATCATTTGAGCCAATTTATTCTGAACGAATGCAATCTGTTGCGGTTGTCTTTTGAGTAAATAAATCATTTCATCTGTTGCTTTAGGATAATTCATTAGAATTGTGTTAATATTTATTAAGTCAATTATGAACATATCATTATCTGGAATCTTCAGTTTCCCCTCTTCAAGGACATCATTCGCATATTCGAATAATCTATTTTGAATCAAAATATTTGCGATAAATTTATAGCCCATAGGATTTTTTGGATCAACATTAATTCCTTGATGAATGAAATAAAAAGTGGAATCTTTTATTCCTTTTCTCTCATACAAAACAGCTAATTCACCGTATAGATTGAAATCATTAGGAGTATTGTTCAATCTTTTTTTTAGAAGTGCAATCGCTTCATCATATCGTTTTAGTTGACTCAACATTCTATAATAAGCATCATAAAACTGAAATTGGGAAGGATATCGAGAGTAAAGGTCTCTGTAAATCTCAAAAGCTTTCTCATAGTTAGCGAGACTCTCATAACTTTGTGCCAATCTAAACATATTCCAATCGTCTTGAGTTTGAGAATAAATATCCTTAGTAATTGATATCACAAAAATTATGGCTATTAAAGTTCTTTTCATTTTTTCTCAAAATTCGTTTTTGCTATTTACTCGCAAAAAACAGCTTTGATTCAACTTCAAGAAAATCTCTGTAAGTACTTCAAGATAGTGAATAAATCTATAAATATAAATAAAAGATATTCTAATCGAGTTTAGATAAAATAATTATTTATTCCTAATGCTTAATCTGTGCAGTCAATTACGCTTTATGTAATTTTTCAGCAAATAATTCTTTTGGAGGTAGATGCGTAATGTATTCTGCAACTTAAATTTATTATGTTCAAGGAACAATAACTCAACCTGTTCTTTATTTTTTTCAGAACAAATAATGATTCCAAATGGTGGGTTTTCTCCTTCTTCCACCTAATATCTCTCAAGGTATCTCTGATTTAGTTCCATTTGATCTTTGTACTCTGCTTTAAATTTGCCAAATTTTAAATTATTACCACAAAACATTTCAACTTTCTGTGATAAAAAACTAAATCCATCTGATAATCGATATTATAAAGAGTAATTCTCTCCTTTAGGATAAAGAAATAAAAATCTCTACCAAATTCAGTGATAAATTTTTCCAGAGCATTTAGTATTGCATTCTCTAAATCTCGTTCTCTATAGGTATCACTGAGTTCAAGAAAATCCAGAACATAAGGATCTCTAAAAATAAGTTCAGGTGTCATTTCATCACGATCTTTTAACTCCTCTAATTGTTTTTCAATTGTTTTCATGGGCAGTTTTGATAATGCAGTTCGTTCATAAAGCATACTGTTTATTCTTTCACTGAGTGTTCTGGTACTCCAGTGTTCTTTAATGCATAAAGTTGCGTAAAATTTTCTTTTTAGCTTATCTTTTATTGGTAACAAAAGTAGAATATGAGTCCAGCTTAAACCCTTTAATTCTCCAATCACTGATTGGAGAATTGGATATGTATCATAGAATTGAACCATATACCATAAGTTCTGAGCAGAGAAACCTTTACCATATCTCTGGGTTAATTGTTTAGATAAAGTTTGCACAACTTGTTTCCCGTATTCAGCTCTATCTGATTTTATTACTTCTTCTTTTATTGTTTTTCCGATGCTCCAGTAAAGAAGTACCATCTCCTGATTGATTGTTGTCGCAATTTTATTTCGTGCATTTTCAATCAAGTGAGCAATTTTATAAAAAATCATTTCTTGACTTATTGTTGGGTTGGTATTCTTTGATTTGCTCATATATTAACCTATAGATTTATTGCAAAATTTTATTTGCAGTAATCTTCTTCTGTACAGTGATGATTGATAACTCTTTTAGTAAAAATCTAAATTTAAATTCAAAACAAAAACATTACCTACCCCTGCAAACTATCTAAAAATCAATTTTCGAGAAACACTGGACTTTATACTCAGATACTTTTAAAACTTCACTTCAAACTAAATCAGTTTATTATTTATTTCCACTGTAAGGAAAGTGAGAATCGTGTAATAAAATTTTTAATTCACCTTTACTATTCTTAATAAAAACAAATGAGTACTCAACCTTCAATTCAGTTTCTTCGTTTAGCGGTGTTAAATAATAGTTCCCCATAGCGATTGCAATATTATCTATGAGTTTAATCTCCACATTTTCCCAACGAATATTTTTCCATGGTCTTAATGCAAATCCTTTATCCTCAGGGTATTCTTCATCACCACTAATAAAATAGGATAGGGCTCCACGAAAATCAGTCCTGAATTGTTTTATTGATGCAAGAGTTGGTTTAAATAGGACACTACCTTCTTTATAATTATAGAATCGATTTACATGTTCGATGGCTGCAGATTTATAATCTCCATTTTCAAGATAAATCTTTCCAATTTTTATAATACTTTCGCCCCAGTCTTTTTGAAATTGAATGACTTCTTCTTTAGTAATTCGATTCTGATTAATTGTTTTTTTATAACATTTGAATATCATATTAATTAGTTTTTAATGATTTGTTTACCCAATTATTTCAAATCCAGTATATTTCTGAAGAACTTTCGGTACGATAAGTTTTCCTTCTGGAGTTTGATAATTTTCCATTATCGCCACCATAAGTCTCGAAGTGGCAAGTCCCGACCCATTCAATGTATGAACAAATTCAGGTTTTCCACCACCTTTTCTCCGGAATCTTATATTTGCTCGTCGTGCCTGAAAACTTTCAAAATTACTACATGATGAGGCTTCCAGATATTTTTTCTCTACCGGTGCCCAGACTTCAATGTCATAACATTTGGCAGCAGAAAAGCTTAAATCACCAGTGCAGAGTAACATCACTCTGTATGGAATTTTAAGTTCTTTCAAAATGTCTTCAGCATCATTAACTAATTTTTCAAGCTCATCATATGAATCCTCTGGTTTTACAAACTTTACCATTTCGACTTTATTGAATTGATGAACCCTAAGGAATCCTTTTGTGTCTTTTCCATACGAACCAGCTTCCCGTCTAAAACATGCTGAATAACCCACGAATTTGATAGGTAATTCTTCTTCTTTTATAATTTCATCACGATAAAAATTTGTGATTGGTACTTCTGCTGTTGGTATAGGGAATAAATCATCTTCTACGCAATGATACATATCTTCTTCAAGTTTTGGAATTTGTCCCGTGCCAATCATCGATGCTCTGTTCACTAAAAATGGAGGGAAAATTTCCTTGTAATTATGTTTCGAAAGATGATAATCGAGCATGAAATTGATCAACGCTCTTTCAAGGGTAGCACCCTTACCGACATAGACAGGGAAACCACTACCTGATATTTTTGCACCTCTTTCGAAGTCTAGGATTCCTAATTTTTTTCCAAGATTTAAGTGATCCAAATAATTACTATTTTCAATTTCATATGAATAACCTTCTGGAGTCCATCTTCTGACTTCTACATTTTGAGAAGAATCTTCTCCTAAAGGAACAGAAGAATGCGGAATGTTTGGAATGGTTAATAAAATTCTACTAATCTGATTTTCAATTTCACCAAGTTTTTTATCAAGTGATGAGATTTCATCCGAGACTAATTTCATTCGTTTAATTATTTCAGAAGCATTTTTACCTTCTTTCTTCAATTTCGCAATTTCATCAGATGCTTTGTTTTTTTGAGATTTCAGTTCTTCGACTTTTTTGAGCAATTCTCTTCGGCTTGAATCTAAATCGAGTAGTTCATCCAGATTGTCATTTTCGTGTTTGTTCTTAATAGCCTCTCGTACTAAATCAGTATTTTCTCTAATGAATTTTATATCAAGCATGATTATAACCTTTTGTTATCTTATAAAATGATTCTATTTCTTGTCTGTGTAATAGGGTTTTATTCAATAATCTTTAACGCAATTGACTCCAACATAAAAACCTGAATTAAATAGAACAATGAGAAATACAATTTATCTTACCACTATGTTCAGAATTTTATTTTTAACATAAATTTCTCTTATAATTTCTTTTCCGTCAATGAACTTCTTCACTCTTGGATCCTCTTTGGATATTTGTTTGATTTCTTCTTCCGAAGTATCAACATTGAATTCTATTGCTGCTCTCAATTTTCCATTTACCTGAACTGCGAGAGTGAATTTCTCCTGAACAAGCGCCTCAGGATCGTAATCAAACCAAAACGGATTTTCGAATATACTTTTTTCTTTTCCAAGCAATGACCAGCATTCTTCACCAAGATGTGGAGCGAGCGGAGCAATCATAAATGCATATCTTTCAAGAATGTAATAAACCAAATCTTTATTTTTAATAGAATTTAACTCAGAAAAATCATTCATTAACTCCATAAGAAAAGCAATTGCTGTATTAAAATGAAGTGTATCAATATCATCTATTACTCTTTTTAATCCTTGATTAATTCGTTTGTAAAGATATTTTTCATTCTCTGTGAATTTAGATTTATCGAGTTCCTTGGGTGGATTATAATCTTTAAATTCATGCTCATACTTTTTGAAAAGTTCATAGACACGATTAATAAATCGATTGACACCAACTATTCCTTTATCACTCCAATCACCACCCATATCATATGGACCCATGAACATCAAATACATTCTGAAAACATCACTACCATATTTTTCCACAAATACATCAGGATTGACAACATTCCCTCTTGATTTAGACATCTTCGCACCGAGATTAGTAATTGTCCCTTGATGTCGAAGTCTGTAATACGGTTCATCACACTTCACCAATCCTAGGTCACGCAAAAATTTATGAATGAATCTTGCATATAATAAGTGCATAGTTGCGTGTTCTGCTCCACCGATGTAGCTATCAACAGGCATCCACTTTTCGGCTAAATCAACATCAAACATTGCATTTTCTATCTTTGGATTTAAATATCTCAGATGATACCAGGAAGAGTCAACAAATGTATCCATAGTATCTGGATCTCTCTTTGCATCATGACCACATCTTGGACATTTTACATTCATAAATTTTTCATGACGAAGTAATGGAGATTCACCTGTAGGTTTAAAGTCAACATCATAAGGTAAAATGACCGGCAAGTCATCTTCAGGGACTGGTACTTCTCCGCAAATCGGACAATGAATAATTGGAATTGGTGTTCCCCAATATCGCTGTCGTGAGATAAGCCAATCACGCAAACGATAATTTATTTTTCTCTTACCCGATCCAGTTGATTCGAGATAATCAGAAATTTTTTGTTTACCCAGTTCCGATTCCACTCCAGAAAAATCACCAGAATTGATCATGATCCCCGGTTCAACATATGCTTCTGTTAATTCATCTTCAGGATTTGTCCCTGGTTTTAATATTACTTTTCTGATTGGAAGATTAAATTTCTTAGCAAATTCAAAATCCCTTTCATCATGACCTGGTACAGCCATAACTGCACCTGTTCCATAAGTAATAAGTACGTAATCTGAAATCCATATAGGGACTTTTTCACCATTGATTGGATTGATTGCGTATGAACCGATTGGAACGCCTGTTTTTTCCTTAGCAGTGGAGAGTCTTTCAATTTCAGTCAAGTATTTCACTTTCTCAATATACTCATCTACCTGTTTTTTGAATTCAGGTTTTGTAAGTTTTTCAACAAGTGGATGCTCAGGAGCAAGCACAACATAAGTCACACCAAACAATGTGTCGGGTCTTGTAGTAAATACAGTTATTTTATCGCCACTTTCAGCAGTAAAATCAATTTCAATTCCTTCACTTTTTCCAATCCAATTTATTTGCATTACTTTGGTCTTCTCAGGCCAATCAATCTTCTCAAGATCTCTAAGCAATTCTTCTGCATAAGCTGTGATCTTGAAGAACCACTGTGTTAAAAATTTCTTTACTACCGGATTATCACATCTTTCACAAGTTCCATCTGCTTTAACCTGTTCATTTGCGAGCACAGTCTGACAAGATTCACACCAGTTTACTGGAGCATTTTTTCTGTAAGCAAGTCCTTTTTCATAAAGTTTTAAGAATAACCATTGATTCCATTTGTAATACTCAGGGACACATGTCATTAATTCTTTATCCCAATCATACATTGCACCAATTCTCTTTAATTGCTTACGAATATCCTCGATGTTTTGAAGTGTACTATCTTGTGGATGAATTCCTGTTTTAATAGCATAATTTTCAGCGGGAAGTCCAAAAGCATCATAACCCATTGGTTCGAATGTATTGTATCCTTGTAGTTTTTTGAGTCGTGTCCACGAATCTGCTGGTCCATAATTGTACCAGTGACCAATATGTAATTTTGCACCGCTCGGGTAAATGAACATGACAAGAGAGTATAGCTTTTTATCAGTTTTTGATAAGTCGGTTTTATAAATCTGTTTTTCTTCCCAATATTTTTGCCACTTCAATTCTATTTCAGTCGCAGGGTATTTCATTTTCTCACCTTTTCTTTCAATAATTAGTTACAATTTTACACATAAGTATTTTGATGTTCAAAAAACGCTATATTAATTCAATTAATATTTTTGATTTTAATTGGGCGTCAAAATTTCAAAATTCAATTGGATTGATATTCAGTAAATATTGGATGGCTTTGCGAAATTCAAAATAAAATGTAACTTAAATTTCCAAAGTTCAACTCAAATCGATATCTTGAATTAAGTTGATTAAAGATTTGAGTATTTGAATTATGATACCAATTAAAGACGATATTCCTTCAAGAACTTATCCAATAATCAATACAACTTTAATCGTTGTCAATGTTATTGCATTCTTTTTTGAGCTTTCTTTAGGAGATAAACTCGAGCTTTTCTTAAGAACTTATGGTGTTATCCCAATTAAATATTTTTATTCCGGAATTAGATTGGATGATGGTAGTATTTTGTTCTTCTCTCTTGAGGAAAAAATTATTCCTCTTTTTACTTCCATGTTTTTACACGGGGGATGGTTACATTTGATAAGTAATATGTTGTATCTCTGGATATTTGGTGATAATGTTGAAGATAGAATGGGTCATGGGAGGTATATATTTTTTTATATACTTTGCGGACTCGCTGCAGCGGGTACACATATCATTACAAATCCGGATTCAGAAATTCCAACAATTGGAGCAAGTGGAGCAATTGCAGGAATTCTTGGTGCTTACATGATTTTGTATCCAAACGCTCGTGTTGTGGTGGTGATTCCGATTTTGTTCTTTTGGGATGTGATGAAACTACCGGCATTGTTTGTACTTAGTTTCTGGTTTGTGACACAACTTTTTCAGGGTACACTTGCCCTTGCAGTTGAAACAACCGCAACGGGTGGTGTTGCCTGGTGGGCTCATATTGGTGGATTTGTTTTTGGAATGATTGCTGTTAATATCTTTAAAAGTAAATCTCGAAAACCTACTTACAGAGATTTGTGGTGGGAACGATTTTAAGAATCAACTAATAAAAATTCTGAAAAAAATCTAATCGTTACTTTTAAACGATACTCAATTTTTACTTGTGCTCTCTTATAAACTCTAATCTACCTTTTAACTTCTCTACCGGGACAAGAAGTTTATCTTTTCCAAAAATGGCGTCTTCGTATTTAGTGAACACTAATTCGTACTCTTTACTCATAACGATTGCTTCTTCCGGACAAACTTCTTCACAGAATCCACAGAAAATGCAACGCAACATATTGATTTCGAACAACGCGGGATACCTTTCTTTTTCATCAGCTGTTTCTGCAGCCTGTACTTGTATTGCGAGGGCAGGACAAACCCTTGAGCATAAACCACAGGCAACACACCTTTCTTTTCCGTTATCCATTACAAGTACCGGTCTTCCACGATACGATGGCGGTTGAACATATTTTTCTTCAGGATACTGTCGAGTGAATTTAGGTCTGAAGAGATGTTTTAATGTTAGAAACATTCCCTTCAAGATTTCAACAATATAAATTCGTTCAAAAAAGTTTAAATCTTTTTTTCTTTTTTTAACTGCCATCGTATTCCTCTCATTAAATATTAAAGAAATAAACCAGTAATGTAACCCAGACTAAATTTACAAGGGCCAATGGTAACATAACTTTCCAACCTAAATTCATTAGTTGATCATAACGAAATCTTGGAATGGACCACCTTACCCAGATGAAGACAAATAATAAGAAACAAACTTTTGCAAGATAAATTGCTACAGAGATTAAAGGTAGCCAGCCCTCACTCAAAGAAGAACTATTGATAAAAGGAAGATGCCAGCCTCCAAGATAAAGAGCAGCTATCAAGCAACTCGCAATAATCATATTAGCATATTCAGCAAGGAAAAACATGGCGAATTTTAAGCTACTATATTCTGTATGATAACCTCCAACAAGCTCAGGTTCGGCTTCAGGTAGATCGAAAGGTAATCGATTCGTTTCTGCAAATGCTGCAACAACGAATGTTATAAATCCAATCGGTTGGATAAAAGCATTCCACATCCATCCCTGTTGATGATTAACAATATCATAAATTCTTAATGAACCTGATACGATTAAAACACCCACAACAGAAATTCCCATTGCTAGTTCGTAACTGATCATTTGTGCACTTGAGCGAAGTCCCCCAAGTAATGAGTATTTATTGTTCGATCCCCAACCACTGAGTGTGATTCCATAAACACCAATAGATGTAAAAGCCAGAATAAATAAAATACCAACATCAACATCTGCGACGATTAATTTTACTCTCTCACCAAATAAATTTATTTCAGGACCAAAAGGAATTACAGCGTAGGTTGACATTGCGATAGTTAACGAAATTACAGGAGCAAGTGAATGAACAAATTTTGTAGCAGCAAAGGGTACAATGTCTTCTTTGAAGAAAAGTTTTAACACATCTGCTGGAGATTGCAATAAACCATACGGGCCAACTCTATTCGGTCCAATTCGATCCTGAATCCAGGCACTAATTTTTCTTTCGAAGTAAACAAGATAAGTTACTACGAAGAGTAAAATTCCAATTGCGATCGCAATTTTTGTTAACGGGATTAATATAACCATATTTATACCAGAATTTTTTCCTCTGAAAGTTTTTGTGTTTTTATCTGATAACCTAAATCGCCAATCTGATCATAATCAAGATTTGCAAGCTCTTTGACGGTTTGTGTTATTTCAATAAAGACATCTTCTGAAGTTTGATAATCAAATTTTCCTCCCATTGCATTCCCAATCTGAGAAATAATTTTCCATGTTGAACGCGCATTAATTTTTCTTCCTTTTGCCCATTTATCGAATTGAGTTCCAAATTTATCCCATCGACTTTGAGCTAATCCATCAAGACTTCTATCAATATCAACAGTAGCGACTGCTGGTCTAATTCTTTGCACAAATCCCTGAAAGTTTACAAATACACCATTCTTTTCTGCATATGTTGCAGCAGGGAATAAAATATCTGCGAGTTTAGTTGTTTTATTCTCATTTGTCGCAAATACAATTAACAAATCTAAATTCTGTAATGATTCTTTAAGTGAAGGTTCTATTGAAATCGGATCATCTTCAACAACAATTAAGCATCTGATTGCTTTTGAATCAATCTTTTCTGCAATTGTCTTTATATTCAATCCATAAACCGATTCTTTAATACCAAGTAACTTTAAACCAGTTGAATTTGGAGTTTTATCTGCACGAATTAAAATATCATCTTCATCGCCAATTTTAACATGTGGTATGAAAATAATATTATTCGTCCTTAATACCGAACGCGAAAATTTAATTAAAGCATAATTATCTTCCAGCGTTGCAAAAGGTGAAGCAATAACTGCTATTTCATTTCCTTTGATTCTTTTTAATTCGGAAACAGTTTTACTTACTGCTTCACTCCAATCTACAGATTGAAGTTTATTTTCTTTTTTAATAAAAGGTCCATCAATTCTATCTTCTGCGTTAACGAACTTAAAGCAATTTATTCGTCCATGGTCGCACATCCAGTAGTCGTTTACTCTTTCATTAAATCTTGGAGTGAGTCTAAGTATTTCATTATTTCTAACCCATATATCTATATTACATCCCCTTGCACATCCTGGACAGATACTTTTTGTAGCCGACATTTCCCACACACGAGCTTTGAATCTAAAATCAATATTAGTCAGTGCACCAACTGGACAAATATCCACAACATTCAATGAATACGGATTATCAAATTGTTTACCAGGGAATGTTTCAATAGTGACTCGATCACCTCTTTGAACGAAAGTTAATTGATCCGCTTTTGCAATTTCCTTCGAGAATCTTATACACCTTGAACAGGAAATACACCTTTCCGCATCAAACATAACATATGGACCGAGTTGAATTCGCTTTGGTTTATGATTCTTCTCTTCAATAAATCGACTAACTCCTGTCCCATGTTCGTATGCATATTCCTGAAGTTTACATTCCCCTGCTTCGTCACAAATTGGGCAATCAAGTGGATGATTGATCAACAAGAATTCCATTACATGTTCACGACCCTTGATCGCCTTTTCTGATTTAGTATGAACAACCATTCCATCCATGGCTTGAGTTGCACACGCAATAACAAGCTTCGGCATCTTCTCGACTTCCACAAGACACATCCGGCAATTCCCAGAGACTGATAATCTTGGGTGCCAGCAATAATGTGGAATTTCTATTCCATTGCGAGTAGCAATTTGAATTATTGTTTCTCCAGAATTAAACTCGTACTGGATTCCGTCAATCGTTATCTTTGGCATTTTTATACCTTCTTTAATTAAATTTATTTAAATACTCTTCAAGGGCAATAGAAATTATTTTCAATGATTTTTTCATATCATCTATGTTAAGCATAAAAGCCAGCCTAACTTCGTTTACACCTTTACCTGGAGTAGCATAGAATCCTTGTGCTGGTGCAAGTAAAACTGTTTCATTGTTGTATTCAAATTCTTCTATTAACCACCTTGCAAAATGCTCTGAGTCTCTAATTGGTAAACCAATCACAATGTAAAAAGCACCTTCCGGTTTGTAGTATGTTACTCCTTTAATTTGTGACAAAGCTTCATAAACAACATCTCTCCTTTTTCTGAATTCATTCACAATTGGAGTAGTGTACTTAAATGGATCTTCGAGCATTGGAATGATGGCAAGCTGTTCAATTGTAGCGACCGATAAGCGAGCCATTCCAAACTTGAAAGCTGATTGTACAACTTCCTGGTTATGACTTGCAAGTACACCAATTCTTGCTCCGCATAAGTTAAATCTTTTAGAAGCACTATCAAGTAAGATTGTTTGTTGATTTATTTCCGGAAAATCCATCACGCTTATAAAATCACCTTCATAGGAAAATTCACGATAAACCTCATCACTCAGTAGAAATAGATTATATTTCTGAACCAAATTAACCAGACGCTGTAATTCTTCTCTTGAGTAAACAGTTCCTGTAGGATTCGAAGGATTTGTAATTAAAATTCCTCTTGTTCGTGGTGATATATATTTTTCGATTTCTTCCTCTGATGGTAGATGAAATCCATTAGAAATTGACAGCGGAATGGGGGTCAGTTTAACATTCGCAAGAGTAGCAAAACCGTTATAATTTGTATAGAAAGGTTCAAAGACAATTATTTCATCATCGGAATCACAAATAGTAGACATAGCAAAAATTATTGCTTCGGAGCCTCCCTGTGTGATGATAATCTCATTTTCATCAAACTCAATTCCTACCTGTTGAAAATATTTTTTCCATGCTTTAATAGTCTGAGGTATTCCATTCGATGGAGCATAAGCAACAGTAGTTCGAGGAATTTTATGTAATTGTTCATAAAAAATCTTATCTGTTGGTAGATCTGGTTGGCCGATATTCAAATGATAGACTTTTATTCCATTTTTCTTTCTCCCTTCGGCAATTGTTGCAAGTTTCCTGAGCGGAGAGGCTTGCATAGAACGAGCACGATTTGAAATTGCAGGTAAAATTTTAGTTTCCATTTTTCCCCTTCTCCGATGGTAATATTTGATAAATTGAGAATTCCTCCCATCTCAACTGATTTCTGGCTAATTCATTTAAATCATCTGGTGTAACTTTATCTATTGAATTAAAAATTTCATCTATTGATTTCACTTCGCCATAATAAAATTCATTCATAGCCAGATGAGTAGCCTTGGATGATGTATTCTCAAGAGACATGGAAATTCCACCTTTTAAATAATTACGAGCGATTTCAACCTCATTATTAGAAAAGCCCGAAGAGATCATTTTTTCAAATTCCTTCTTAATCAAATCAATTACTTTTTCTTTATTTCCAGGTGAAGTACTCAGATAAACTCCGAAGACCGAAGCATCATGATAATTATTTATAAAAGAGGTGGTATTATAAGCCAATGCCTGTTCTTCGCGAATCAACTGGAACAATCGAGAGCTTGTCATTCCACCGATTAAAGTATTAAGTAATGAAAGAGCAGCTCTCCTCTCATCCTTAGCTCCAAATGTTTTCCTTGCAATACAGATGTGAGCCTGATTGATATCTCTATATTCTTCTTTTATTAATTGATTATTAATTAAGGATGGTTCTTCTCTTGTGATTGTAGTTCCATTTGACGGAATATCAATTAATAATTCTCTTGCTCTTTGAACAACTTCTTCGTGTTTAATTGGACCAGCAACCGATACAATTAATCTATCATCTGTATAATTTTTTGAGATGAATTCTTTCGTGATATTTGAAGTGAAGGATTTTATATTTTCATCATTACCTATTATTGGATTCGCAAGCCCATGACCTTTAAAGAGTTCTGCTTCAATCAAATCAAAAATTAAATCATCCGGATCGTCTTGAATGGAGAAATATTCTTCGAGAATAACAAGTTTTTCTTTTTCTAATTCTTCTTCTGGAAATATGGGATTTTTTATTAAATCAGCAAGTACTTCGAAAGCTTCAGAAAAATGATCACTCAAAGCCCGAACATAAAAACAGGTGTGTTCTTTGGTTGTGTAAGCATTAATATACCCACCAAAACCTTCAATCGTGGAAGCAATCTCTTTTGCAGAACGATTTTTTGTACCTTTAAAAACACAATGCTCGATGAAATGAGATATACCATTTAAGTTACTCACTTCATCACGAGAACCAACATTTTCCCAGATTCCTAATGTAAATGATTTAATCGAATTAACTTCCTGGGTTAAAACTCGAATTCCGTTTTCCAGTACACTCTTTTTATAGAAACTCAATTCTTTTGCAGGTTTTATTAGTTAAAATTTTTACAAAAATAGAAACATTCACAGTGACAAACAATGTAATGGATAAAGACCGTAAAATGTAAAAGATTTGTAATGGAGGAAAATATTATGGAAATATCAATCTTTTAAGTTATACTTAACTTTTCTTTACATTTTAATCGTCAACCTTCTTCACTACGCACGATTTCTTTTGTTTTATCAGACATTAAACTTTTTTGTCTTCTGATTTCATATAAAAACATTCCACATGCCACAGAAACATTCAACGATTCAACTTTACCGAACAAAGGGATCTTCACCAGAAAATCACATTTTTCTTCAGTTAACCTACGAATTCCCTGTCCTTCCTGACCAAATATCAGAACAAGCGGAATATTGAAATCAAACTCAGTTAAGACTTTATCAGCCTTTGATGATGTCCCTACAATCCATAATCCCTTTGATTTGAGTAAATCGATAGTTTGTGAAACGTTGGTCACTTTTGCAATTAACATATGTTCAATTGCACCTGCAGAGGCTTTAACAGTATCTTGATTGATGTTTGCGGATCTGTCTTTAGGAAGGATAATTCCATGAACACCCATACATTCTGCCGTTCTTATCAACGCACCTAAATTTCTTGGATCCTGAATATTCTCGAGAAGCAAAATGAAAGGCATTTCATTTTTTTCCTCTGCAACTTTCAAAATATCATCAATATCATTGTATTCTCTCTCTCCCACAAGTGCTGCAACACCCTGTGTAGCTGTACTCGGAGTAAGTTCACGGAATTTTTGTTTACTTAATACTACAATTTTCACCTTCCTCTTTTTTGCAAGAAATTTGATCTGGTTTATCTGGTTACCCTGAGCACCGTAAAGAATATAAACTTTCTCTACAAAATTTTTCGATTTGAGTGCTTCAAGTACTGGTTGTCGACCAACTATTAAAGGCATAACTTTCCCCATCCATTTTGATTTAACATATCTAAGAATTATTTACAATTAATCCCTTTAAAAAGTAATAACTTCTAAATTTCTCTCAAAACTCTCTTATAATTCGATTAATAACTTTTATTACTTCTTAACCAACTCGAATAACATAATCAAACTTTATACAAATGTTCAACTTTATCCCATCCAGATAGATTCTAAATCTCAAAACATGATTTCATGTAAATTATCATTTAACCTTCGATTTATACTTTATCTGGTTTGGATCAAAAACTACTAAAGATGGATTCTTACCAAGATAATACAAACCAATAATTCCACCAGCAATTAAAATTAATGAAATAATTTGAGCTTCTGAAAATCCAAAAATAATTTTTGGATTTATTCGAATAAACTCAACCAAAAATCTTGCTGTTCCATGGAGAATCAGAAACCACATAAAAATTTTTCCATTAACATCAGTTTTCTTTCTCATTTTCCATAGAACTATAAATATTATCACTCCGAGTAAAAATTCGTAGATTGGAGTAGGATGTAAAGGAGTATTATCTGGAACAACTCCACCGGGATAATTTTTAGCAACTTCAGTTCCACGAAAAGCAATCGACGGAGGGTATGTTCCTCTGGAATAATCCACTCCCCACGGTAAATCAGTTGGAATGCCATAATCACCATCACCTGATAAATGACATCCAATTCTTCCAATACCATAACCCAGCGCCATAGCTGGAGCTGCTGAATCACCGAGCACAAGAAAAGGTAAATTTCTCCTTCGTGAGTTAATATAAACTGCTATCAACGCAAATAGGAAACCACCGTACCAGACAAGACCTCCGGGAGAAAATACCGTACCTACTGGATCTTGAAGAAATGAATTCCAATCATCAAAAAGATGAAAGACTTTTGCACCAATTATTCCGAAAATGAGTGATAAGAAAGTTACCTCGGATGCTAAATCAGGATGGATTCCTTTTCTCTTAAAATCTAAAGTCAGGATATAACTGGCAACAATAAATGCTATTGCAAGCATCAAACCGTAACTATAGACAGTGAGTGGTCCAATTTTAAAAAGTTCAGGACACATTCTGTTACTCCAAAGTTTTTATAAATATACGATTGGACTTTTTATCAGGTAGTAATCTGACTAAAGTTATTTTATTCTGGATTGGATCAATTTTGTATTGGATTAAATTCTCCTCTCCACTCATTCTTCTGAAATGGAAATTATATGTCCCTGCGAGCGCACCGAATTCAATTCTTGATGTCGCTTTACCACTACCCGGGAAAAAATCATTATCAGTACTCAAACCTCTCAGTGTTATAATAAACTCATTTTTTCTTTTTTTTACTTCGTAATCGATCAAATATCTAAAGAATGAGAATTCTCTAAAACTCGAAATTTCTATAATAAAATTTTTATCGACTTTACTATCCAATAATTCGAAATAAGGTTTAATCTCAAACTCGTACTTTTCAATCCATCCTTTTTCTTTATTCACCTTTGGAAGTTCTTTGTCAGGTATGTGATATTTAACTTTTGCCATCTTAATGATCTATTTTTTATTGAGGAAATAATCAATCAAAACATCAACGCTCACTACTTCCTGTTCACCGGTACTTAAGTTCTTAACAACTACAGTATTATCAGAAAATTCCTGTTCGCCAAGAATTAAAGCAAATTTTGCATTCATACGATTGGCTTCGCGCATTTGAGCTTTCAGACTCCGGTTTAACATATCAATCTCACAACTGAGATTTCGTTCCCTTAATTCCTTTAAGATTCCGTAAGCTTTTGTATAATATTCTGGATTCGTAACGACAAAGAAAATATCAATAGAATGATTAATCGGTTTTTCATACTTTTCAGATGCTAGTAGAATTCTTTCAATTCCACAAGCCCAACCAACCCCTGGAGTTGGTTTACCTCCCAATTGCTCTACGAGTAAATCATATCTTCCACCACCACATATAGCATTCTGTGCGCCAAGATCACTTGATGTGAATTCAAATGCTGTTTTTGTATAATAATCAAGTCCTCGTACCAGATATGGATTTTCCACGAAAGTTATACTATTCCTGATGAGAAAATTTTTTAGTTCTTCATAATGAGACTTACATTCATCACAGAGGTTATCAAGTATTGAAGGAGCATTTTTCTTTAATTCAACATCCTTTTCGTCTTTGGAATCAAGAATTCTCAATGGATTTTTCTTGAGCCGAATTTGGCTTTCCAGAGAAAGTTTTTCTTTAACTGGTTCGAAAAATTCGACTAATTTTTTCACAAAAGTCGGTCTGCATTTTTGACAACCAACACTATTTAACTGAAGGTCTAAATTTTTAACATTTAATTTTGATAACAAATCATAAGCAAGAATAATCAGTTCACCATCAGCAGTGTAATTTCTAACTCCAAAGATTTCAGCACCCACTTGATGAAATTGTCTTAATCTACCTGATTGTGGTCTCTCCTGTCTAAACATCGGAGAGATATAATAAAACTTATTTACCGGTCTTAATTCTCCAAGATTATGTTGAATGAAAGCACGAACAACAGCAGCTGTCATTTCAGGTTTTAAAGTAAGGCTCGTATTACTCTTATCTGTAAAAGTATACATTTCCTTACCAACAATATCTGTTTCATTACCAATGCTACGAGCAAAAAGAGCAGTTTCTTCAAAAATAGGTGTTCGAATCTCTGTGAAGTTGTAGTTCTTCATTACTTTGTGAACGATGCCTTCAAGTCTCTGCCATCTAAAAATTTCAGGCAGGAAAATATCTTTTGTACCCCTGATCGCTCTAAACAATTTTACCCATAAATTTTTTTAGACATCAAGATAATTCGATTCTTCTTTTCTAAAAATTTCAAGTACTTCTTCTTTTGTTTTAGCATTTAATAAGTTTTCACGAAAATCATCATTATTCATCAAACGAGATATTCTACTTAGTAATTTAATGTGAGAACTTACAAGGCTATCTTTACCAACCATTAACATAACGAGTCGTACTGGTTGATTATCAAGTGCTTCATAATCAAGTGGTTCTTTGGTGATTGCAAATGCAAGGAGAATATCGGTTACAGCATCCGTTTTACCATGAGGAACGGCAAAACCTTTTCCAACACCTGTACTTAGAATTTTTTCTCTTTCATAAATACATTCTCTGACCTTTTCTTTATCCAGTACTTTGCCAGACTTTGCAACTACATCAATTAATTTATCAATTAAATCGTATTTATTTCTGGCTTCAACATTGAGTAAGATGTTATCTTCGTTTAAATATTCACTTACCTTCATAAGTAACCTTTTTTGGAAAGAATTTTCAGATTGATTTTTCAGTAATTTTGTAGTGCAAAGTTATAAATAAAAATTTAATTAACATAAGAGGCTTACATGGATATCAAAAATAAATCTGTTCTAATCCTTGGAGGATGGGGATTAGTAGGATTTGCCACTGCCCGACGAATCATAGTCGAGAATCCTTCTAAAATTATTTTAGCTTCGTTAAATGAGTGGGAAGCAAAAGAAGCCACTGAAAATTTATCGAAAGAATATCCCGATTATCCAAAAGAGAATATTATTCCCTGGTGGGGAAACATTTTTCTTCGAAATGAATGGAAAGATGAAAACAAACTGGATTTACTTAAAGACCCTGATAAAAGAAAAATATTAATTGATGATATTCTTGAAGAATTGAACGATGAAATCTTACACACTCAAAGTCTGTATCAATTAATAAAAACATATCAACCTAACATCATCATTGATTGTATAAACACTGCCACTGGAATTGCTTACCAGAATATTTACAGTGTCGGAAGAGATGTTAAAAAAGCAATCAAATCAAAAAACCTTGAAGCTATAATTGAACAAAGTGAAAGACTCCTCGCTACACTGTACATTCCTCAACTAATCAGACATGTTCAAATTTTATATCAAAGTATGAAGGAGGTTGGTACACAAGTCTATATAAAAATTGGAACAAGTGGAACTGGTGGGATGGGATTAAATATTCCTTATACTCATAGTGAAGAAAAACCATCGAGAGTTTTATTAAGTAAATCGTCAGTTGCTGGAGCACATACACTCTTGCTCTTTTTGCTTGCCCGAACACCAAATGCACCAATAACGAAAGAAATTAAACCCACTGCAGCAATTGCATGGAAAAAAATTGGATATGGAGAAATTAAAAAATCTGGTAAACCAGTTGAGTTGGTTGATTTAAAGCCTGAATTGGCAATTGAATTGAGTGGCAATTTTAAAATCTATGATGAAATCCCTGTAGAAAAAACTGGCGAGACATTGAAATCTGTGTTCATTGATACTGGAGAAAATGGAATTTTCTCACGAGGTGAATTTGATGCTATCTCTAGTCTCGGACAGATGGAATATGTTACTCCAGAAGAAATTGCTGAGACAGTTGTTTTTGAATTGAAAGGTGGTAATACTGGTCACGATATAATCAATGCTCTTGATCACGCAACACTTGAACCCACATATCGAGCTGGTTACTTACACAATTTTGCTATCAAGAAGATGAAAAAATTGGAGGAACAATATAAATCAGATTCTGTTGCATTCGAAATGTTAGGTCCACCAAGATTATCAAAACTTTTATATGAAGCACAAATACTCAAAATTCTTTATGGTTCAATTCTAAATGTAATCAAGCAAAAACCAGCAGATATTTCTTCAAGAGCTGAAGAACTAATTAAGAATAACAGAATGTTGCGTTCTCAAATCATTTCAATTGGAATTCCGATCTTAATGCCAGATGGTAAAAAATTAATACGAGGTAATGAAATAAAAATTCCACCTTATCGTGGTGAGAATGAATTTAAGATAACACCTGAATTGATTGATCTGTGGGCACACGATGGTTGGGTCGATTTAAGAGAAAAGAATTTTGAATTGTGGATAAAACGGTTTAATAAAATAATTGAAGAAACTGAAAAAATTCCACTGGATGATACAAGTTCAAGATATGTTCGAAATAAGGAATTCTGGAATAATTATGAAGAGATCGATATCGGTAAAATCGTAGGATGGCTTTTTATTTACGAAGAGCTGGGCGAAAGAATGAAGTCATGAAATCTATTTTGTTATTTGTGAGTACTAATTTGAATCAGGGTCATAAGCCCTGATTCTTTTTTTAAATCAATTTTGACCATAACATTAATTTAAATTGACGAGCAGTCTAAAGAATCTTCAACCATAATCTGTATTATTGAATTTAATTATCATAATTAAATTATGGCATCATCTCAATTTTACGAAGTAAATCTAATATTTAGATTTCATCTTGTTTCTTATCCATATTGAATCAAAATATCATCACCCTTCCAAAACAATTCAATGAAATTTACAGAACTTTAATTCATACAATCTTGTTAATTCCCAAAAAAGGAGTTTAATATGGGAAAACTTATTCAAAATAAATCAGTTCTTTTTATCACCTCATTGTTCGGAATCCTCATTATCTCGTTTTTATCAATGGGCAGTTCAGGAGGAGTAACCGGTAAAACGAAATTGAATGGTAGCGGATGCACCTGCCATGGTAATAATCCAACAAGCACAGTGGGAGTTACCATTTCTGGTCCAGCCGAATTATTGCCAGGCCAGAAGGGCATATATCGGGTTACTATAACTGGTGGACCATTAGTAGCAGCGGGAACAAATATAGCTACGACTGGTGGTACTTTAACTCCTGTAACGGGTTCAGGATTACAAAAAATCGGAGATGAATTAACCCATACATCCCCAAAATCACCTGTTAGCGGAGCTGTAACCTTCGATTTTGAACTCACTGCTCCAAGTAAGCCTGGTTCAGTAACTCTGTATGCTAATGGAAACTCCGTTAATAGAAATGGTTCATCAAGTGGAGATCAATGGAATTTTGCTCCGAACTTTTTGATAAATATTTTGACTTCAGTGGATGATAATATTACCTTAAAAGAATTTAAATTATATCAGAACTATCCAAACCCATTTAACCCATCTACATTAATTTCTTATTCAATTCCGGAAAATGGTTTGGTGAAACTAAAGATTTATGACTTATTCGGAAGAGAAATTGTAACACTTGTAAATGATTTTCAAAATGAAGGAGTACACGAGATTGTGTTTGATGCAGGAAAATACAACTTATCCTCGGGTAGCTATTTTTATGAACTTGAAGCGAACGGAAGACGAGATGTTAAAAAATTCGTCTTGATGAAATAAACTAATTTTTTACTAAATGAAGAGTCTCCAATTTTGTACGGAGACCCTTCATTTAGAATCAATTACATCCACAAACCCCACCAGAACAGCAACTGCCTCCAGAATCATCACCAACATCATCAGAATCAAAATCAGTCGAATTAAAATCTGAATCTTCACTAACAGGTTTTGCAATTCTTGAAAGTAACTTAATATAATTTATCGAACCACATTTCGGACAAATTATATCTTCTTTCTTTTCAGAAGATAGATGAAGAATTTCGTATTTATTATTACAATCATTGCAGAGATATTCGAATACTGGCATGATCATCTCCCTTTTATTAGTTTCAACAAGTTTAGATGTTGAAGATAATTTTACGTTTCATACTCTTATTTAATTTTTTCATTTATTCTTTTACACTCATCACATTGACATAATTTTCTTAGGTATTCCCATGAATATATTCCCGTGTTATGGCCATCTTTCCAGTATAATTGAATCCCATAATTACCTACTACCTGTATATCAGTCAAAGTAATTTGTTCAAGCGTTGGAATCATAATTTGTTTTGTAGGACCATAATGCTTCCAGAGAATTGTCTCGCCATTACAAGTCGCACAGGGGCATTCAATCCTGAGATGTTTTAATTCGTAATTGCTTATGTGTCCATCGGTCCACTTAACTTCCAGTGTATCATTCGAAATTTGTTTGATAGCTTCAGGGAAAGTACTCATCTTCTATTCCTATAACTAATTAAATTTTTTGCAAAGTTAGTTTTGAATCATTACTCAAACAAATCAGGAATCCTTCTTAAACTTTAAAGCAATTGAATTTATACAATAACGCATTCCTGTTGGTTCAGGACCATCATCGAAAACATGACCGAGATGAGAACCACAGGATGCACATTTGACTTCTATTCTTCGCATTCCATAAGAATAATCCAATTCTGTTTCGATGTTATCATAGGAAATTGGTTGGAAAAAACTCGGCCAGCCTGAACCAGAATCAAATTTAGCATTAGAGGTAAATAATTCATTCCCACAGGCTGCACAGAGATAAATCCCCTTATCTTTGTGATAATAGTATTTCCCTGTGAAAGGTGGCTCAGTACCCTTTTTTCTCAAAATATAAAATTCCTCAGGTGAAAGTATCTTTTTCCATTCTTCATCAGTTAAGATTTTTCTTTTTTTAGTACTCATATTTTCCTCATTTTAATACTGAGATAACAAATTCGTAAATGTAAAAATTCATATACGAATTAAACATCAATCAATGAATTATGATTTTGCTTTTTTATTTTTCATATGGTGATTTAGTTATTAATTGTCTACTTATTTTAGCTTAATTTTTAACTCAAACAAAATATTTTTATCTTTGCACCAAAATTGATAAGATATAATAAAAAAAGGGTTATAGATGAAAAGAACATTTCAACCGAGTAGAGTTCGAAGACGAAGAACCCATGGATTCAGAGCCAGAATGAAATCAAAAGACGGAAGAGCTGTACTTAAGAGAAGAAGAGCAAAAGGTAGAAAAAAATTAACTGTAAGTGACGAGAAATAAACATTTTGCATCGTTTTCGCTTTCCCAGAAGTGAAAAAATCAAATCAAAAAAAATATTTGAAAGAACATTACTATTCGGAAACAAAATCTCGTCAAAAAGTAATAAATTAAAGTGTTCTTTCATCCTGGAAAATCTGAATCCTGATTCTCCTGAAAAAAGTTATATTCAAATTGCGTTTGCTATTAATAGGAAAAGTGGAAAAGCTGTTTGGAGAAATCGCGTTAAAAGAGTTCTTCGTGAAATTTATCGTTTGAATAAACACACATTACAGAATAGTTTACTTTTAAAATCAAAGCATTTATACTTAATTATTCTCTTGAACAGATTGAATGAAAAAGTGAAAAAAAAAGTCAGGTACAAGGATCTCGAGTCAGATGTTCTTGAATTGTTTGAATCGATAAAAAAGGAAATTGAAGCAGGATGAAATATGTATTTATTTATTTGATCAAATTTTATCAGATGATGATATCTCCACTTTTCCCACCATCCTGCAGATTTTATCCTACTTGTAGTCACTATTCAATTGAAGCGTTCCAGAAATATGGAGTTTTCAGAGGATTTATCAAATCATTGTGGCGAGTTTTAAGATGCAATCCATTTAACAAAGGTGGATATGATCCTTTAGAATAAAATTATAGGTTATAAAATGGATAGAAATACAGTTTTAGCTTTTATATTAATCGGTCTTGTTTTAATGGTCTGGTTATGGATTAATACACCAGATCCAAACAAATTGCCAAAAAAGACTCAGGATACTACAGATGTTCAAAACATTACTAAAGAAAAGATTCCTTCAGGAAAAACTGTTGATCAAAAAGTTACAACATCAAAAGAAATTTTAGCAAGTGATAGTCTCGGGAAGTTCTTCACAAAAGTCGAACAAGGAAAAAATAGAATTACAACATTTGAAACACCACTTCTTAAAGTGGAAATTAATTCGACTGGTGCGAAATTTAATCGAGTATACTTAAAGAAATACAAAGAATGGTATGGTGGAAATGTTCAATTAATCAATACAAAAGATGGCGGGGATTTAAATCTTTCATTTGTTACAAACGATGGTAAAATTATCTCAAGTGCCCCCTTTGAATTCACTCCAGAATTTACCGAGAGCTACATTAATCTTGAAAAAGTCGAAAGTGATTCTGTAACAAAAAGTTTTGTATTAAAAATCGATGATTCTACTCTCATACGAAAGAAATTTACATTCTATAAGAACAAATATTTCGTTAAAGTAGATATAGAATTCAAAGGAATGGAAAAGGTTATATCTGGTAATAGATATAGTTTGGATTGGGAAAATGGAATTCGTTTCGTTGAAAAGAATACATTTGATGAGGCCACCTTCGCTAAAGTTGATTACTATGCTGCAGAAGAATTATTTAACTTTGATGCGACTAAGTTTGGTGAGAAACTAGAGAAAAAAATTAGTGGTGTTTTCGATTGGGTAGCATTCAGAAATAAATATTTTGTTATTTCCATTCTTCCATTTCAGAAAGATCCAGATGGATTACTTGAATTGAAAGGAGAAAAAAAGGCTTTGCAAAATGGTGGGGTGATTGATAAATATTCTTTATCCATTACGAAAAATCTTCCAACACTTCGTTACGCTATCGATTCGTATAATATTTACTTCGGTCCAATTGAATACAATACTTTGAAATCGCATCATACGTCAATGACTTCTATTGTGGATTTTGGTTCATTCCTTGGATTAACATTTATCATTCGACCAATTGCAGAATTTTTGATGCTACCACTTTTAAAGTTCTTGCATTCATTCATACCTAATTATGGAATAGTGTTGATCATTTTCTCACTCATTATAAAAATTTTATTGCATCCACTTACTAAGCAAAGCATGAATTCGATGAAAAAGATGCAACTTTTGCAACCGATGATGAATGAAATTCGTGAAAAATATAAAGATAATCCGCAAAAGATGAATCAGGAAGTGATGAAACTATATCAAACATATGGCATCAACCCTGCTGGAGGATGTTTACCAATACTCCTCCAAATGCCTATACTCATTGCTCTTTATGGATTATTCCGTTCAACTATTGAATTGAGACAACAACCATTTACACTTTGGATAAAAGATTTAAGCATCCCAGATACGATTCTTCACTTACCGTTCAGACTTCCACTTTTTGCGATTAACGAAATTAGCGGGTTAGCATTGTTACTTGGAGTAACAATGTTTATTCAACAGAAGATGAGTGTGACCGACCCACGACAAAAAGCTATGATTTACATTATGCCGGTGCTGTTTACGCTTCTTTTCAATAGTTTTCCATCGGGATTAAATCTTTATTATTTCATGTTTAACCTGTTTTCGATAGCTCAGCAATATTATATCAATAAATTTTCAGCACCGATTGAACTGAAACCAGTAGATCGAAAATCAAAAAAAGGTTTCATGCAAAGATTAATGGAACAGGCAGAAGAGAATGCAAAAGAGAGACGAAAAAGATTAGCAAAAGGAAAATTTTAATTCAATTCCAAGTGTGATGCAAAATGTAATAAAACTCCTATTAATCTTTTGCGTTATTAAATTTTCTTTTGCCCAGAAGATAATTAAAACTGAATTTCGGGAAAATCCACTCCCATTTGGTCTGACAAAAAAAATCCCTATAGAAAAACCAAAGGTAGCCTTCGTCCTTTCCGGTGGTGGAGCAAGAGGTACAGCACAAATCGGAATCCTTAGAGCTCTTACTGAAGCTGGAATACAACCAGATATAATCGTAGGTACAAGTTTTGGTTCAATTGTTGGAGGCTTGTATGCAAGTGGATACACGATTGATCAATTAGACTCAATAATAACGAATACAAACTGGGAAGAGATTACAACATTTACACCTAAAAATCGTCGTGCTAATCTTTTCGTTGAACAAAAAATCACTGAAGATAGAAGTATACTTACTTTAGAATTAAAGGGATTAAAACCTGTTATACCTACATCTTTCAGTACGGGACAAAATTTGGTTAATTACCTTAACCAACTAATTATTCAAGCGCCGATACATCCTAAAAAGAATTTTGATGAACTACTCATTCCATTCAGAGCTGTTTGTACTGATCTATTGACCGGTAAAGCTATTATCATTTCTGATGGTGATTTGAGCGAAGCTATGCGAGCCAGTTCAAGTGTTTCTTTCCTGCTCTCGCCAATTCAAAGGGATTCATTTTTACTTGCAGATGGTGGATTGGTAGCAAACATTCCTGTGAGAATTGCAAAACAACTTGGTGCAGATATTGTAATCGCAATCAATACAACAAGTCCATTAAGATCGGAAGAAGAATTAAAAGTTCCCTGGTTATTAGCTGATCAGGTCGTTAGCATTCCTCTTAAAACCATTGAAGAACTTGATCTGAAAGAAGCTGATTTCGTAATTACTCCGGAGTTGAATCATCTCTCCACAGATTTTAGTGGACTTGATAGCCTTATCAAAAAAGGTTATGAGAAAGCTCTTGAATTTGTTCCTGAAATAAAGAACAAAATTCAATCTAAATATCTGGAAGTTTTAGAAAAAAAGAGTTTCAACTTGAAAAATCTGCAGTATTCTGCTTCAGGAAATAACAAGATTGATATGACTATCTTATCACTTATAAAATCTGAGAATTACAATTCAGGGACATTGCTAAGAGAATTCCACAAACTTTGTGAAAATGATTTTTCATACATTGGAATGGAGTTAATCGAAAACAAAGGGTTAACAAGTTATAAATTGAAATGGGAAGAAAAACCTACTATCAAAGATATCTTTGTTAACAAAGCATCGATGTTGATTAAAATGGGAATTTATGATGACATACTGATGCTCAGAGGAGAGAAATACAAAGAAGAATTTCTGGTAAATCACTTCTTACAAATTCTCAGGAAACTTCGTGCTAAAAATTATTCACTTGTGACCATCGATAAAGTAGAATTTGATGAGAGAAACGGTGTCTTAAGTGTTATTTTCACTTCAGGTGAAGTGGATTCGGTGATAATCACAGGAAATATTAAAACCACTGTAGACATTATAAAGCGAGAAGTTCTTGTAAAGCAGAACGAAATATTTGATATCGAAGATCTGAAAAAAAGTCTGGTAAATCTTGAATCAACAAATTTATTTGAAAATGTTTTTGCATATTATTTACAGCATGGTGATAAAGAAAATCTAATTTTCAAGATAAAAGAAAAAAATAGTGCACTTATTAGATTTGGACTCAGAAGTGATAATGAAAGAAATGTTCAGCTTGCTTTAGATATCAGAGATGAAAATTTTAGAGGGAGTGGAACCGAATTAGGTGGACAACTCTGGGGAGGTTTAAGGAATTATTTATTTGGTATTGAACATCGTTCAAATAGAATTTTCAATACATACCTGAATTATAAAATTAGAATTTATCATTCGTTCATCAACAGATTTTATTTTAATGACTCACCAAACAATTCATCCACAAATTGGGAAAGAGTTCAAACTGGATCATTTAACCTAAGACGAACCGGAATGAGTATATCACTCGGAAATCAGGTGGAGAAATTAGGTATGATTTTCATTGAAAATAAAAACGAAATATGTCGTTTCACTCCTGATAAGATTCCGAATGAATCAAAAAATGACTTTTATCTTTCAACTATTAAAATCAGCACTCTTTTCGATTCACGAGATAAATATCCATTCCCAACGGATGGGATATTTCTAAATCTCTTTTTTGAAACTGCTCCAAAATACTTTGGTAGTAAAATTAATTTCTCAAGAATTTACTTCGAATATGAATCGAATTCAACATATTTCAATAGACATCGTATCACAACAAAATTTGTTTTTGGTTTTGGTGATGAGAATATTCCTCTGTTTGAACAATTTAGACTTGGTGGACAATTCTCTTTCTTTGGACTGAGAGAAGATGATTCATATGGTAGACAAATCCTCACAACTTCTCTTGAATATCAATTCTTCGTACCATTCAAAATATTTTTTGACACTTATTTGAAGATCAGGTATGATCTTGGAGGAATCTGGAAAACTGCTGAATCAATTAAATTTAATAAACTTAGGCATGGATTAGGGCTTACAATTGCATTCGACACGCCTATCGGTCCTGCCGATTTTTCTGTTGGAAGAAGCTTTTACATTCGAAATGATTTATTGAATAAACCGGTTAGTGTTGGACCTTTCATGTTTTATTTTTCTATTGGCTACCCTTTGATTTAATTCTTACACTTGTTCCGGAAATTATACCTGAATACTCAAAAAAACTTTAAAAACGGAATTTAATCAGAATTAATTCTGCATCATTCCCAATCTTAACAGGTGGTCCCCATGTCCCAATTCCTGAAGAAACATAGATATGAGTTTTTCCTTTTCTCTTATATCCCCAGCTGACTTCATATACAAGTTTTGTAATTAAGTTAGCAGGTGCTATTTGACCATGGTGTGTGTGACCTGAAAGCTGTAAATCAATATTATTATGAACAGCATCGTTTAAATTAAGTGGTTGATGATCAAGTAAAATTTTTGGTAAAGAATGATTTAATGTTTTAAGCAATTCTTCTAAAGACTTTCGATTTCTACCAACGAAATTCTTCTTACTATAGTCTTCTCTTCCAATAACACAAAATGAACTATCAATTTCAACAATTTCATCTCTAATGAATTTAATCCCTAAAGATTCAATATAACTTATTACTGAATCACCACCATTTATGTACTCATGGTTCCCAGTAATTGAATAAACTCCAAATTTCGATTTTAAATTTTTCAACTCATTGACAAGTTTTAATTTTTTGAGTTTAGCCACTCTTTCATCGACAAGATCACCGCCTATTAGGATCAGATCAGGTTCGAGTGAATTTATCTTTTCAACTAACATGCTAAGGAATGAATGATTATTAATCACAGAGATATGAAGGTCAGAAAAGAAAATAATTTTGTATTCCTTAATATGATTTTCTGATAATTCCAGTGACAATTCTTTGACTTTGATACTTGCTCTATTAAGATAACCATAAACTGTAAATGATACCGTTGTGATTAAAACAATCAGAAAGACAAAAAATTTTGTTTTATTAATATCCTGATAGAGCATTTTAGGTAAGAAATGAAAGACTTTGTCGAGCAAACGAATTAGATCAATCAGTAGTACAGAGAGAAAAAAGTAGAACAGGAACATAAACCAAAATGATCCTATCCAGATTAAAATTACATAAATAAAATCCGGTAGTCTCTCTGAAAAAAATTTGGCCATTATATAAGATGATGCAGCTATTATAAACAATATCGAATAAATTATTCTTAAATGAGGATGCAAGGCAAGTGACTGCCACCCGCGGACAAATATGTAAGCGTTAATTGTAAAATATAAAGAAAAGAAAATGGTAAAGAATAAAGCCATAGTTAACCTGATTTAGTTTCTGGATCCAATGAATAATAATTGAATCATTTAACAAATTTATAATTTAAATCGTTTCACCAAGTTATTTTAAATACCAACCTTATGTAAAGCGTGATAAAAAATCTCCAGATGATTGGAAGTAGTATAATATTTAGTGTTATTGATTCAGTCAAAAATATTTGCAGAAATCTATCGGATAAAAGAATTCAACTGGATTTTCGGAGCAATAATTTTCTGCCAGGAATCTAATTTCACAACTTTTATGGTTATTCGAATACTCAAGAGAAAGGAAATTGAATTTTTCAACACTGAAAATTTTTATTCATTTATTATCTTAGTTTCACTGAATAAATTTTTAACAAAAAGATGATTGAACCAACAAAAATTAAGTTTTCAAAAAGAAGAAAATATCTTTCTATATCAATCAGTATCAATGGTGAAATAATTGTTAAGGCGCCAATCTGGTTTACTGAAGGAGAGATTTACCAATATCTTGAAAAGAATAAGAATTGGATTCAAAAAAAATTAAGATTAGTGGAATCGGAAAGAGAAAAAATTATTAAACATACTTTCACCGAAGGAGAAGAATTTTTATTCCTCGGTAAAAAATTTAGATTGAAATTCGTAGAACCTGATTTTTGTTATATAGATGTTAATAATTTAATTACTCTCAAAGAAGATAGATTAATCGTTAATGAAATTGCAAAAAGAAGCATAGCGAAAATTATCAAAGATTTTTATAAGAGGAAGGCACTCGAAATTCTTGAGGAAAGAGTCAAATATTATTTAAATGAATATGAAACAATCTTTAAAGAAAATCTGACATATAATAAAATTCAAATCAAAGAAAATAGCAAAGTACTTGGTTCGTGTAGTCGTAAAGGAAATTTAAACTTTTCATGGAGAATCATACAGGCACCACTCGATGTGATTGATTATCTTGTTGTACATGAGATTACCCATCTTAAACACAGAAACCACAAAATTTTTTTCTGGAGTACAGTTGCAAGACTAAAACCATTTTATAAATCTGATATAGAATGGTTGAGAAATAATTGGTTAGCAATAAATCAGTTTTTGAGAGATTAAAATTAAAAATTGCAAATGATCAGCTGACTTGTAATTAATTATTAACATAAAAAATTAATGGATAGATATGACATTTTTAAATCCTCTTGTTCTGTTTGGTTTAATTGCAGCTACTATACCAATCATAATCCATCTTTTAAATTTAAGAAGGTTAAAAGTAGTTGAGTTTAGTTCTATTCAATTTTTGAAAGAGATGCAGAAAAACAAGATGAGAAAGATTAGAATAAAGCAAATTCTTCTATTGATTTTAAGAACTCTTGCTATAATTTTTCTAGTTCTTTCTTTTTCAAGACCGACAATTAAAAATATTAAACTTGGTGGGTTGGGTTCAGAGGTTAAAAATTCAATCCTTATTTTTATTGACGATACTCCAAGTATGCTTGTCTCAGATAAAAGAGGAGAGTATATTTCTCAGGCAAAGAAAATTGCAACTTCTATACTTGAGATGGCTGAAGAAGGAGATGAAATATATCTAATGAGGTTTTCTGATATCGCAAGATCTAAAAATGAATTTAACCCGATAAGCAAAAACCTCGCTCTGCGAGAAGTTGAAAATATTAATACAAAAGATATCTCTGCGAATTTCGTCGATGTCTTTTTGAGTACTTCAAAAATTCTCGAACAAACAAAAAATTTATCTCGCGAAATTTATATTATAACAGATTTTCAGAAATCTAATTTACCGCATTCACCCTCAAATAATGATTTAAAATTTGACAAAGTGATTGATTCAAACACGCGGATTTACTTTTTCAAAATAGGAGAAAAAGAAGTTTTTAACATTTCCATAGACTCACTTAATATCATTAATCGAATTTTTGAAATCAATAAACCAATAAATATTTCTGCTTCGATTTCTAATCACACAGAACAAAATGCTATAAATATTAATAGTAGTCTTTATTTTAACGAAAAGCGAGTAGCTCAAAAAGGAATCGATCTGGCTGGAAAATCTTCAGGGAATTTTTCATTTGTTGGTCAGACCAAAGATTATGGCTTCATATCTGGAAAGATTGAAATTGAAGAAGACGATTTGTTAAAAGATAATGTTCATTATTTCAATTTTCACATACCAGCAAAAGTAAATGTATTGCTCGTTAGTGAATCTACTCAAGATTTAGCTTTTACAAGTACAGTTTTATCTCAATCTCTTGATGATAATTCCGAACCAATGTTTTCAATCACCAATACATCTCCACAATTTTTCAACTCTTATAAGCTCGAAAATTTTAATATCATATTTATATCATCACCAGAAAAAATCTCAAACCTTAATGCTCTGAAAAAATACTTATCCAATGGTGGTTTAGCTGTTATTCTACCCGGTCCGAATTCTAATCCAATTGCATTTGGAAGAACTTTAGAAGTGTTAGGATTAAATCAAATCAATGGTGTTAACGGCTCTAAAGAATCAATAACATCTTTTACAAGATTTAAAGAAATAGATTTTAATCATACTTTATTCAATGGTATTTTTACAGAAAGAAGTCAACCTAAAGTAGAATCACCTAAAGTTTTTTATTCGTTTAATTACAAACCGACACTGAAAGGTAAAGAAATAATTTCATTGGAAAACAATTATTCATTCCTTTGTGAAGAAAAAATTGCTGAAGGTTCAATTCTACTTTTTCTCTCTGCTTTTGATTTGAAATGGAATGAGTTTCCTCTAAAGCCTTTATTCGTCCCTTTAATTTTGCGAATAGCTCTTTATTCGAATAGTTTGAACCAGAATTTCAATTTCATTGCAGGTCATGATATTCAAATAAAACTTAAAAATCGAAAAGGAAATCACTTAAAACTTATATATCCTGATGGTAAAGAGAGAATTATTTCATTATCAGACATTACAAAAGAAAATTATGTTCAGATTGGAATCTTAGACGAAGCTGGAAATTATAAACTATTATCCGACGATAGTGTCGTTGGTATTTTATCAGTAAATGTAAATGCAGATGAATCAATACTTGAGAAATTAGAAGACGAAGCAATTTATGACTTTGCTAAAAATTCATTCCCTCAAGCTCGACTGAAAATTTTCAGTGGTGATGTTAATCCAGTAGAGACCATAAAACAGGAAAGATATGGAACTGAATTATGGAAACTTTTTTTAATTCTTGTAATTTTATGTTTGATTGCGGAAATGATTATTGCAAAAACATCCGGAAAAGATTTAGAAAAAACATCATAGAAAAATGTTAGAGATCAAACCTACAGAACTCGAAAAGGTTGTATTAGTGGGAGTGATTTTACCGGGACAGGATAAGAAATTAATCTTTGATCACTTGGAAGAATTAAAGCTTTTATGTAAAACGGCAGGTGGAGAAGTTGTTAAAGTTTTTTTGCAGGATTTAAAACACCCAAGTCCTGCTTACCTCGTTGGTAAAGGAAAAGCGGAGGAAATTGCTCAATTTGTTCGTGAAAATAATATCAGTGCAATTATTTTCGACGAGGAATTAACACCAACACAGGTTAGAAATCTTGAGAATCTTGCTAATTGTAAAGTCCTTGACCGAGCAGCAGTTATATTGGATATATTTGCATCTCACGCAAGAACTAGAGAAGCGAAGACTCAGGTTGAACTTGCACAATACGAATATTTTTTACCTCGCTTAACACGACAGTGGACACACCTCTCAAAGCAGTACGGTGGCATAGGGACAAAGGGCCCAGGCGAAACTCAAATTGAAACAGATAGACGAATAATCAAACGAAAAATTATCACATTACATCACAAGCTCAAGGAAATCGATACCCAAAGAAATACCCAACGAAAGCATCGCGAAAAATTTTTCAAAGTCGTCCTTACAGGATACACAAATGCTGGTAAATCAACTCTGTTAAATCTCTTAACCGATGCAAATGTACTTGTAGAAGATAAACTTTTTGCTACTCTTGATTCAACCACAAGATTAGTTCGAACAAAAAAAGGATTCGAATTTCTCCTCTCCGATACTGTAGGATTCATTCGAAAGTTACCTCATAATTTGATCGCATCATTCAGAAGCACACTTGTAGAGATAGTTTATGCAGATTTAATTCTTCACATAGTAGACGCAAGTCATCCAAATAGAGAAGAACAAATCCAGGTTGTGGAAGAGACTTTAAAGGAAATAAAAGCAGATAAAAATAAATCGATTTTAGTTTTTAATAAGATTGATTTATTAAAAGATAAATCATTGCTTGAACTACTTTCAATCAGATATCCTGATGCTGTTTTTATCTCAGCCGAAAGAGGAATAAATATAGGTGTATTAATAGAAAAAATTGAGCAAATAATTGAAGAAAACTATGTGAACGATGAAATAAAAATGTTACCAGATGAAGTTGAAAAATTGGCTTTGATTCAGAAATTTGCTGTTAATATTGAAAGTGAATTTGAAAACGAATTAATAAAAATCAAATTTCGAGCAAGAAAAGATGATCATGAACGATTGATGAGTTTATTGAAAAGACATAATTCTCAAGAAGATATCGAATTAAATGTAAATCGATCTTGATTATGAATTTCAGTTCTAAATTTTCTTCCAACAAATTCCATATAAAATAAACATGAAAAAAAATCCAGCACCACGCAACCGAACAATTATACTCAATCAATCAGAAATTTGGACATATAAAAAAAATCTTATCAAATTAAAGGAAAAAGCTGATGTAAAATCAATTGAGAACAGAATCATCAATCAAGATTTATTTGAAGTAATTGATCAACTACCTGAAAAATTTGTTGATTTATTATTCATAGATCCACCTTACAATCTGGATAGAAATTTTTCTGTTCATAACAACACGAATAATCATTTCAAAGGAATGAAGCCTGAAGAGTACAGGAAATGGTTTGATAGTTGGTTTTCTCGAATAATGAAAGTTTTGAAACCAGATGCTTCAGTATACATTTGTTGTGAATGGAGAACAACTTATATCATTCAAGATTTAGTTCAGAACTACCTGAAAATTCAGAACCGTATCACCTGGGAGAGAGAAAAAGGAAGAGGGGCAAAACGAAACTGGAAAAATTGCTCTGAGGATATACTCTTCTGCACTGTTTCAGATAACTATAAATTTTATCCTGAACGGGTAAAACTTAAAAGAAGAGTTCTTGCTCCATATCGAGATGAAAATGGTAAACCGAAAGATTGGAAAGATGGATACCGTTTGACCTATCCTTCAAATATCTGGACAGATATATCTGTTCCATTCTGGTCAATGCCCGAAAACACTGATCACCCTACCCAAAAACCAGAAAAACTTCTTGCAAAAATTCTTCTTGCCAGTTCTGATGAAGGTGATCTTGTTTTTGATCCTTTCATTGGCTCAGGGACAACTGCTGTGGTGGCCAAAAAACTCAACAGAAAATATTGCGGAGTTGAAGTTGATGAATATTATTGCTGTATCACAGAAAAAAGATTAAAATTAGCTGATGATAACAAAGCTATTCAAGGTTATGTTGATGGTGTTTTCTGGGAAAGAAATACATTGAAGGAAATGTACAAGAAACTGAAATGAACATCCCATCAGCAAAAGATTATTCCATCTGGTTAATGTTTGAAAGAAATATTGAATTACAACTTCAATTAATAATTGATACTTTGAGCATGAAGTTTAATTCCCCGGTGTTTCTTCCTCATCTAACACTAGTTTCTGGAATCAAAAAAGATGAAAATCTATTATCCAATACAATTCATGAAATTTTTAAGGGATTAGAACCATTTGAAATTAATATCACTGAACTTGAATTCTCTGATGATTTTTATAAATCTGTTTATTTCGAAGTGCAGTCAGATGAATTCTTGCAAAAACTTTTTACCGATGCAATCAAATTGCTGGAGATCGAACCTGAAAAACCTTTTCAACCTCACATCAGTCTAGTTTACTCTTATGATAGTAAAACTAACGAAGCAATCATAACGAAAGAAATAAAAAAATTCTTATTGAAAAAAATTTTAGTTGATAAGCTTGCACTTGTAAAAACACAAGGAATTCCATCGGAGTGGCAAACTATTCTTACTCTACACCTCTGAAAAATTCTTATTCAATGCAGTTAAAAAATATGTCAAGAATTAATTAAATATAAGCTCTTTAGAATTACACAATATGTAAACTTTTCATTTAAATGATAATATATTTTTCATAGGTTTACATTCAATAATCTTCCATCTTGATACATTTTTCTGAATAAAAAATATCAGTATTTCCATTTAATAGTACATCCAATAGAATAAGTCTCTTTGACTTCTACTTCTTTACCTTCAAGTAAGGCTTTGATTGCATTTTTAAGATATGGTTCTTTCACCTGATTCGGATAATTCCAATTATCATCGATTTTACCGTGATATTGTAATCTTCTCTCAGAATCGAACAAAAATATTTCGGGAGTGTGAGTAGCACCATATGCTTTTGCAACAGTCTGTTCAGCATCCCTTAAATACGGAAAATTAAATCCTTTTTCCTTAGCTCGCTTTTTCATTTCTTCAAATGAATCTTCCGGATAATTTAAATCATCATTCGAATTTATAGCCACAACCTGAAATTCATTCTCAAATTCTTTCTGAATTGAAATTATTCTATCTTCATAGGCTTTAACATATGGACAGTGATTGCAACTAAATATAACGCATAATAACTTTTTGTCATTAAATGATTCGAGTGAATAATATTTATCATCAACTCCAATCAAATTAAAATCTGGAGCTTTATCTCCAATTTTCAGTTTTTCTGTTGCCATATTTAACTCCATTATTAGTTAATTTTGTGACAAAGTTATTGATTTTGAAAAAATGAGAAAATTAATTTTTATTTACATCCTGATTAATCTTATGAGAACAAACTCAGTTGCACAAACCCACTATAAAAATTTAATAAATTTTATTGAGCAAATCCATAAAAATTATGAGTCAATTCGAATAAATAAGATTGAGACGAAAAGATTCGATGTCAAATATTATCATCAAGTTCTCGATGAACTTGTCAATAAAAGTAAGGGATTGATTAATTCTGAATTAGCTGGAAAATCTTTTAAAGGCAATGATATTAAACTTGTACAATTCGGTGAAGGAAAGACGAAAATTTTGATGTGGTCGCAAATGCATGGAGATGAATCAACTGCTTCTCTTGCTTTGCTTGATTTAATAAATCTTTTGTCGAACGATAAGCAACTTTCTAATTTTTTGAAATCAAAAATTTCATTATTCATTATTCCAATTCTTAATCCTGATGGAGCGAATAAGTTTGAACGAAAAAATTATCAGGAAATTGATATAAATAGAGACGCACTTCGACTTCAGACCCCTGAAGGTAAATTACTAAAACGAATTCACGATTTAATTCAACCTGATTTTGGGTTCAATCTTCATGATCAATATGCAAATTACTCTGTAGGAAAAACAGGTAAACCTGCTGCGATCTCAATCCTCGCCCCAGCTGTTGACTACGAAAGAAATATTAATGAAGTAAGAAAAAAAGCCATTCAAGTTTGTATAGATATTAAAGTAATTATAGATAAATATTATCCAGGTGTTGTTGCTCGTTATGATGATGAATTCGAACCAAGAGCATTTGGGGATAATATTCAAAAATGGGGAACCAGCACAATCCTAATTGAATCAGGTGGCTACTTCAAGGATTACGAAAAACAGGAAGTCCGAAAAATGAATTACATTGCTCTTTCGGGAGTTCTTTACTCGATAGCAAGTAAAAGTTATCTAAAGAATCCTATCGAAAAATATTTTGAAATTCCGGAAAATGAGAGGTTATTTTTTGATTTACTCGTAAAAAATGTAACTATCAAGAAAGACTCAGTTGAATTCATAGTTGATCTTGGAATTAATCACGAGGAAAAGTTCGATTCTCTCAGAAACAGATATATCAAACAATATTTTGTTGTGGACATTGGGGATCTTTCAACTTTCTTTGCATATGATTCCCTTGATGCAACAAATCTGAAATTTGAATTCGGAAAAGTTTATGAGAAGATTTTAACTAATCCCGATACACTCAAAGCGGTTGATATTGAAGGATTAATGAAGGAAGGATATACATCCATTATTTATCAAGGTAGTTATGATAAAATTGAGGAAGGGTCACTACTCGATTTGATGGCAAGCTCAACAAAAAATCCTTTGAGAGAATCCAGGAAAATTCTTGGACATTCTGCAAATTTTGTTTTGAAAGATACTTCAGGGAAAGTAAAGTTTTCTGTCATTAATGGAAAGGTCTTCAAATTGAATTAAGGATCATGTAATACTGTAGTCAATAAATAATCCTAAAAAACTAATAAATCAAATTTTTTCTTTGTACTCGCCAAAAACTTCTCTCAATGTATTACATATTTCGCCAATCGAAGCATAAACTCTTACAGCTTCAATAATATATGGCATAAGATTTTCTGTCCCTGCTGCTGCTTTTTTCAAATCCTGTAATTTTTCTTTCACAGCAATATTATCTCTTTCTTGCTTTACCTTTTTAATGAATTCAATCTGTTTTTTCTCTAATTCTGGATTTATATGAAGAATTTCCTGAGATTCTTCCTCAGCAACGACATATTTATTTACACCAACAATAATTCTATTCCCTGATTCAATATCTTTTTGATATTGATAAGCAGAATTTTGTATTTCTCTTTGAATAAATCCAAGCTCAATAGCAGCAGGAGAACCACCTAATTCATCGATCTTGTTAATATATGCTTCAGCTTCTTTTTCAAGTTCATCAGTTAAGGCTTCAACGAAATATGAACCTGCCATAGGGTCAATTGTGTTAATAACGCCAGATTCATAAGCAATAATCTGTTGTGTTCGCAAAGCAATCTGAGCCGATTTTTCTGTTGGCAGAGCAAGCGCTTCGTCTTTTGAATTTGTATGAAGACTTTGAGTACCACCCAGTACTGCAGCAAGAGCTTGAATTGTGGTTCTAATAATATTGTTATCTGGCTGTTGAGCTGTAAGTGACGAACCTGCTGTTTGTGTATGAAATCGCATCATCATAGCTCGTTCATCTTTAGCTTTGAATCTCTCCTTCATAATCTTAGCCCAGAGTCTTCTTGCTGCTCTAAACTTCGCAATTTCTTCAAATAAATCATTATGAGAATTGAAAAAGAATGAAATCCTCTTAGCGAATTCATCAACATTGAGTCCAGCATCAATTGCAGACTGTACATAAGCGATTGCGTTTGCGAGAGTAAATCCAATTTCCTGTGCTGCCGTTGCACCAGCTTCACGTATGTGATATCCTGAAATTGATATAGTATTCCATCGAGGTACTTCTTTTGAACAGAATTCAAATACATTCGTTACAAGTCGCATAGAAGGTTTCGGTGGAAAAATATAAGTGCCTCGAGCAATATATTCTTTCAAAATATCATTTTGAATTGTTCCTGATAATTTATTTCTTGGAACTCCGTTTTTTTCACCAACGACAATATACATGGCAAGCAAAATGGATGCTGGTGCATTAATCGTCATCGATGTTGACACTTTATCCAGGGGAATATCTTTGAATAATATTTCCATATCCGCTAGAGTATCGATTGCCACACCAACTCTGCCAACTTCTCCTTCAGAGAGAGAATCATCACTATCATAACCAATTTGTGTAGGCAAATCAAATGCAACCGAGAGTCCCATTGTTCCTTGACTCAATAAAAATTTGTATCTCTTGTTAGATTCCTCAGCAGTACCAAATCCCGCATATTGTCTCATAGTCCAGAATTTACCCCGATACATCGTCGGTTGCACTCCTCTGGTAAAAGGATATTGCCCTGGGAAACCAATTTTATTCAAATAATCTTCATGATTAAAATCAAGAGGAGTGTAGAGTCTTTTAATCTTTTTATTTGATGTGGTGACAAAATTTTCTCGTTGTTCAGGATTCTTCTCAAGAAAAGGATTTAACTTCTCTTCTTCCCATTGCTTTAATTTTTTTAGAAATAACTTTTTGTAGTCTTCGAATGTCATTTTAACCTCTTCTAAGATTTTGCTGCTTTATTAAGCCTGTTCATTAATGCGAGTCCAAGGCCATTTTCCGGTACTCTCTGACAAAAAATCGTCGATATATTTTCTTCATCACATCTCCGGAAAAAACTGAATAAATTTCTTGCGTAATCACGAACATCGTCAACTCTTTTTTTAATTCTTAAACCTTTTATTTTTAATAATCCAATGAAAGCAGAATGTTCAGGATCAAATCTGTATTTTAATAAATCTTCTTCTGAATCAATCAATATCACTTTTGCTTTTGGTGCATAGTGTCGATATTTCATCCCTGGTGATTTTGGTTTTTTACTTGTTATGGACCTGTAAACTGATATTTCAGGAATAACTTTACGAAGTTCTTCTAAAGAAATGATTCCTGGTCTTAAGATTTTAGGTTTGTATGATGTGCAGTCAATCACTGTGGATTCAATTCCAACATCACACTTTGGACCTTTTAATATACAGGGAATTCTACCATTCAAATCATTGTAAACATGTTTCCAAGTTGTAGGACTTGGTGAGCCCGAAAGATTTGCTGAGGGAGCAGCAATGGGAACCCCACATTCTTTCAAGAATTTTTGCGTTAAATCAAGTGATGGCATCCTGATGGCAATAGTATCAAGTCCAGCACTGACTAAATTCGAAATAACTTCATTCTTTTTTAGAACAACTGTAATTGGTCCTGGAAAGAAGTTTTCAATAATAAGTTTCGCGGATTCAGTTATTCTCTTTACAAGTAATTCTATTTGATTTATGTCGTAGATGTGAACAATTAATGGATTATCAGCGGGTCTATTCTTTGCGATGAAGATTTTTTTTAATGCCTCATCGTTAAAGACATTTGCACCTAATCCGTATACTGTTTCAGTCGGGAATGCAACAACCTCCCCCTCTTTAATAAATTTGGATGCTTTCTTTATTGATAAAGTGAGAATAGTTTTCATTTGGAGATTATATTTTGATACAAAAATATTAAATTTGTTTTGTTAATAATTTAACTTATGGCGAAAATAATTATCAAATATTCTAAAGATGATTTACCAGTATTCTGCGATTATTCATGCAAGTTTGCAGATTTTACTGGTCCTGAAACTATTGGTGCATGTCGAAGAGAACTTGCAGTGTGGTGTAAAATTCTTGAAAGATTTAACAATAAAAATGCTAAATGCCTTGTAAGAAAAACTAAGTGAATAATTATGGAACTAACAAAATATAAAATTCTGATTGTAGAAGACGAAGAACCAATCCGAGAACTCCTGCGAATGGAGCTTGAGCAAGAAGGATTTATCGTCGATGTGGCTGCTAATGGTCAGGAAGGACTTGATAAAGTTAAAGAATTCTCACCCGATTTAATTGTATGTGATGTTATGATGCCTGTAATGGATGGATTTACGATGCAAGAAAAATTGAATCAAGATGAAAATTATAGAGATATTCCTCTTATTTTTCTTACAGCAAAATCTGATAAGAAGGATATAAGATTTGGTAAATCCATTGGAGCAGAAGATTATTTAACAAAACCATTTGAGTTTGAAGATTTGCTGGTCTCTATCAATGCAAAGCTGAAGAAATATAGTGATAGGAAAAGAAGATTAAATGCACGACTAGATGAAATCAGAAAATCAATCTTGTATGCATTACCTCATGAGTTTAAGAATCCACTTAGCACTATGAGTGGTTTCTTGTCATTATTGCTTGATAAGGATTATCAGGTTTCTGAAAGTGAGAGAGAAGAATTTCTTAAATATGTAAAACAAAGTAGCGACAGATTGCACCGACTTGTACTTAATTTCTTGAAACTCGCTGAGCTTGAAATTACAGAATCTGATGAAAATAAGTTAAAAGAAATCAGAAGTTTAAGAAATCCTAACTGGGCAACGGAAGTTGAGACTATCTTAAACGATTTAATGAATTATCATAACACTAAAATTAATTATCAAATAGAAGGTTTCGAAAATCCTGCTCCTTTAGATTACAATTCACTAAACACAATTCTTTTTGAACTGATAAGCAATGCTGTAAAATTTTCTCCAAAGGATAGATTAGAAATTACTGTCAACGCTTTAGCTACTCCATATTATTTCGAATTAAAAGTTCAGGATAAGGGTATTGGAATTCCAAAAGAAGAGATTCCAAAGATTCTTGAAGCGTTTTACCAATACAACAGAAAATTTTATGAACAGCAGGGTGGAGGATTAGGATTAACGGTAGTCAATAAACTTGTCCAGATTTTTAATGGTAAACTTGAAATCGAAAGTGAAGTGCATAAAGGAACAACTGTTAAAATTAGCATTGAAATGAACTAATACCAGGACGAAAGTTCGATTTTTCTCCTCATATTTGATTTTACATCTTGATCAAACAATCCGACATAATAGCTTTTAATGATTCATCAATAGATATAACGTTATATTAAAAATCATCATGGTATGAGTAAGTGAGATTTTAGTTCTGAAACGAATACTACCTATAAATCAAAGTCCAACAATTCACTAACCTGAGAATTCATTCAATCGAGACATATTCTCCTTATAGGTAAACGGACTATAATTTCAACAATTTTAACTATCAATTACAATAGTGATAATTGTAACTAAGAATAAAATTCATTGATCATTTCATTATCCTAATTTCTATTCTCACAATCTTGTCACCAGAATTAGAAGTTACAAATTTACTGAGAATTGATGCTGATTCTTCTTCAGTCAAAGAATAGTAAAATTAAACACGCAGATAACAAGAAGATTAAAAATTTTTATTTCATGAGACATACCAAAAGAGAAGCCCTGAAATAAACTTATCAAGGCTTCAGGATATAATAATTAATGATCAGGATTTACAAGAAAGAAATACACAAAAAATTAAATATTATACTTGCCGCTAAACAATATTCAGAATTTACCCACAAATCAATAAATTGCTTCACGAATTTTTGCGCTTACATAATCCATAATCCAGACGACAATAGCTATCATGATAACAATTAAACCTACTTCGTGCCATTGAGCTAGACCCTGATATTGCATCAACATAGTTCCAATTCCACCACCACCTACGAGTCCAATTACGGTTGCCATGCGTACATTTATATCCCATCTATAGATAGTGAAAGATAGAAAAGGTAGAACAATCTGTGGTACAACAGCATACCAGATTATTTGCAACTTATTTGCACCTGTAGCAGCAATTGCATCCACTGGCCCTTCTTCGATGCTTTCAATTGCTTCGGAATAAAGTTTTGCATTAGCTGCAATTGTGTGAACCAGTAATGCAATCATTCCTGCAAATGGACCTATCCCAACCCAAACAGAAAAAATTATTGCCCAGATTAAAGGTTCGATGGATCTAACAAAGTTTAGAATTATTCTGAGTACATAATAAATAGAAAAAGTTACAACATTATCCTTCATCAGATTTCGAGCTGTAAGAAAACTTAGAATTAAAGTAGGTGGTATGGAAAGTAGAGTAGCGATCAGAGCGAGATAAATAGTTTCGATAATTGCAAATAGCGCATCATCGAAAATTCCAAATTCAGGAGTAAATAGTGCATAGAAAATTCTATTTGCACCTTCAATGCCTTCTTTACTGAACAAATCGATCAAAGAAATTTTCGTAACTAACCAACCAGCAATGAAAGTTAAATTAAAAAGTATCCACGCAAAAATTTCAGAACTTAATTTTGCAAATTTAGTTTCTTTAGCGAGCCCCATTATTCTAACACCAAGTGATGTCCTGCTATAAGCCCAGATCAAACCGACAATAAAAGAGAATAATGCAATAAAACCAACTTCTGACCAACTAAATGGTAATTCTCGTAAATCAAGAATAACCTTGTAATAGATTGCTCGTTGCAGGACCATTAATGTATAAAAAACAAAAAAACTATCAAGAAATATTGCTTTAACTAAATCAATCTTCTCTTGATTTTTCCTTTTTTTCAAAATTTTCTCTTTAGGATGGAATTCTAATTCTGGCTCTAACATTATCTTATCTCCACTTCTTCTGCTTCTTCTCCATAGATTTTTTTAAACCAAGCCTCGTCAATGTCAGAAGGATAACCTTCAAAAACGATCTCACCTGATTTTAAAGCTATTACACGAGTAGCATATCGTCTTACCAGGCTCAAAAAGTGAAGATTACAAACAACAGTCACTCCCAGTTCTTTATTAACCTTCTCAAAATATTGCATGATAGAATTTGAAGTAGCTGGATCAAGACTTGCAACTGGTTCATCCGCAAGAAGTAACTTAGGGGATTGCATCAAACTTCTTGCAATAGCAACCCTTTGTTGTTGACCACCACTTAATTTGTCAGCTCGTTCGTAAGCATAATCACTTATTCCAACTATATCAAGATTTTTCATTGCTTCATTGATACACTCAGGAGGGAAATTCCCAAGAATCGACGGAAGTGTTTTCATGTATCCCAATTTCCCAGCAAGAACATTAGTCAAAACATTCATTCTTTTAATAAGATTAAATTGTTGAAATACCATACCAATATGGGCTCTAACTTCCCTCAATTCTTTACCTTTGATGTGTGTAATATCTTTTCCAAGAAATTTCACTACTCCTGCAGTTGGCTCTTCGAGTCTATTTATACATTTTAACAAAGTTGTTTTCCCTGAACCACTTAGTCCTATTACAACAAGGAACTCTCCTTCATAGACATCGAGAGAAACACCTTTTAATGCGTGAGTACCACTCGGATAAATTTTATGAAGATTTCTTATTTCAACTATCGTATTTTTACTCATTTTCGTACCATTTCTTCTAAATCCATACCTGCTTCCCTAACAAGTTTTCTAAGCAAATCATAATCTTCATCTTTTGCTTCTACCAATCCTTCCATACTATATATATCGGGCATTATCTTTTTACCTTCCTCAGAATTCGCAAACTTTAATAAAGCATTTTTGATTTTTTCCACCATTATCTTTGACATTCCTTTCCTAAAAACAACAGGATCATTGGGTAGTGAATCCGTCAGGGCAATGATTTTAATTTTTTCAAATACATCGGGATATTGTTTTTTCACCCTTGCACGAGCATCCATTGGTTCGCCTGTTACTGGATGCGGTGGTGAATAGAATGTTGCACCGGCATCAACCTGTTTTTGGTAGACCATCGTTACAACATTATCATGTTTCATCGCAAAAGTCTCACGAGACGGTTTAATGCCTCTCTTTTTGAGTAAATTACTCGGTAAAATATAACCAGACGCAGAAGATGCATCAACATATGCGATTGACTTCCCATTTAAATCCTCAAGTGAATTTATGCCCGCATCGGTTCTAACAATTATTTGTCCCCGATAATATTCTTGATTACCTGTTCGGACTACTCTCAGATAAGCATTTGCACCGTATTTCTCATGAGCTAATAAGTAGCTGAACGAATTGATTATTGCAATATCTGCTCTATCGGTTCCAAATGCTTCGACAACAGCGATGTATGATGTAGGAATTGCTGTTTCAAAATAATATCCAGTTTCTTGTTCAAGAAACTTTATGAGAGGTTTTGCACTCAATGTAATTTTTTCTGCATCCACAGAAGGAGTGAAGTAAAGTTTAACAGGATTTTTTCTCGTTCCGAGAGAACCTTTGACATCCCGTACAGTGACATATGAAATAAATACTAATGTTGGAAGAATATATATGAAATACTTTAGAAATCTCAAATCCTTACCTAATGTTTTACAAATATCATTAAGTTTAACCTGTTTATCAAGAATTATGAGTTAGAGCAGTTTTTGGAAATTTCTCTATTTTTTTATAAGAGAGCTGTAAAGATTAAAGTATTTTTGTGCTGATAAAGTCCATGAGAAATCTTCCTTCATACCATTCAGTTGAATTTGTCTCCATAATTTCTTATTTGAAAATTTTTCAATTGCTCTCAAAATTGTTGATATCATTGAGTAAGGAGAATAATCATCAAAAACAAAACCATTCCCAATTTCAAGTCCCAAATCTTTATAAAAATCCCAGTCTCTCACGGTATCAGCCAGTCCTCCTGTTTTTCTCACAATTGGTACCGTACCATATTTCAAACTGTAAATCTGATTAAGTCCACAAGGTTCATATTTTGAAGGCATTAAAAACATATCAGCCCCTGCTTCTATTAAATGTGCATACCTATTATCAAAACCAATTTTGACACCGAATTTATCTGGATAAGAAAAACTTAAACTCCGGAAAAAATCTTCATATTTTGTTTCACCAGAACCAAGGACTATAAATCGGCAATTCAAATTGATTAATTCATTTACTGATTTAATCATTAAATCAAATCCTTTTTGCGATACCAGTCTTGAAACAATTCCGATTAATGGTACATCTTTCTCTTGTGGAAGATGAAAATGTTTAAGGAGCTCAATTTTGTTTCTGGTTTTTCTAAAAAGAGATTTTTCCGAATAGTGATAAGGAATGTAAGGATCAGATTTTGGATTCCATTCTGAATAATCTACTCCATTAAGAATTCCATACAATGCATCTTTTCTTGTTAAAAGAATTTCATTCATGCCGAAACCAAGTTCGGGGGTAAGAATTTCTCTTGCATAGTTCTCACTCACTGTGGTTATGATATCGGAGAATATAATTGCAGCTTTCAAAAAAGACAATTTACCATGAAATTCTAGTGGACCACCTAAGTAAAAGTATTTGCCATCAAGATGATTTCTGTATAAAAGCTCAGGATAAAAATTTCCTTGATATTCCAGGTTGTGTATAGTTAATAAAAATTTAGAATGAGTAAATAGTAAGTCCCAGCTATAATGCTCCTTTAAAATGACTGGTAGTAAACCTGTTGGCCAGTCGTTAATATGAAAAATATCTGGAGCCCATTGTAGTCTCTGAATTGTTTCAATAACTGCTTTTGAAAATAAAAAAAATCTCTCACCCTCATCTTCATCTTTTGTATAGATTGAATCTCTCAGGAAATGGTAAGGTGAGTCTATAAAATAAATATCTATTTTTGATGATGGGTCAATAACAATCTCCTTCTTTAAAACATGGATATAATAATCTTTTTCAGAAACTTTTAGTTTGATTTCATTAACATCAAAACAATATTGAAGCTCTTCTCGCCATAAATCGATTGACTTATATCTTGGGATAAAAATCTTTATATCACAACCTAATCTACTTAATGCCTTTGTTAATCCTTGAGCAACATCAGCAAGCCCTCCAACTTTTGCGAATGGATTTAACTCTGTTGTTACAAATGCTATTTTCATTTAGAAACTAATCTTTTTTAATTTTATTATCGATTAGTTTCAAAATTTTTATCGCTGAACTGGCAGCACCAACACCATTATCGATGTTAACAACTGTGATTCCAGGAGAACAACTTGTAAGCATAGCAAATAGTGCAGTGAATCCCTGAACTGCTGTGCCATAACCACTACTTACAGGTATCGCAATGATTGGTTGAGTGAAAATTCCACCAATAACAGATGGCAAGGCACCTTCCATTCCCGCAGCAACGATTAAAACATCACACTGATTTATTTTATCAATTTTTGAAAACAATCTATGGATTCCTGAAACTCCTATATCATAAAATTTTTCATAATCAATTCCCATTGCTTCAAGAACTATGCTGGCTTCTTCAAGGACTGGAATATCAACTGTTCCCGCTGTAATCAAGGCTACTTTGCCACAAATTTTTTTTGTTGGTCTACCAATGTAGAATGCTCTTCCTTCGTATGAATATTTCCCTTTTTTGTATTTATTCTTGATCTTGTTTAGTTTCTCCTTATCACATCGAGTCCCTATTACAATTCCATTATTACTGAGAAATTTTTTAATAATTAAAAGAATCTGCTCAGTGGTTTTGTTCTCACAATAAATGATTTCGGGAATCGAAGTTCTCTTTTCGCGATTGAAATCGAGATGAGCAAAATTTAATTCTGACTTCTTTATTTGTTCTTGAATATATTCTACTGCTTCTTCAATTGTGAGTTTTGATTCTTTGTAATCTTTCAGGATGCTACGCACATCATTTTTCATTTTATAATCTCAATCTGCTTTATTATTTGATTATTTAATTTCCCCGATTTAAATCCTTCCTCATCAATCTCAATCTGTTGATATCCAATAAACTGAAATTGTTCTTTAATCTTATCGTAATTTTGATAAAGAATTGGTATTAAATCATTATCGACCTCAATTCGAGCAACATTTCCGAAATGTCTCACACGGATATTTTTGAAACCGAACTTTCGAAGAAATTTTTCTCCTTCAGCTATCATTTTAATTGCATTCTTATCTATTGGTGTACCATATGGTATACGAGAAGAAAGACATGGAGCAGATGGTTTGTCATGGTTTGGCAAACCATATAGTTTAGCAGCCTCTCTAACATCATTCTTCGTGAATTCACATTCAATTAGTGGTGATTTTATTTTACTTTCCTCTGCTGCCATTCTTCCAGGTCGATAATCTCTTAAATCCATAAGATTTGCACCGTCAAGAATAAACCTTGCCCCGATACGGTTTGCAATTTTGTTTAAATGACTATAAAGTTCCCTTTTACAGAAGTAACATCTGTTAACCGGATTCTTAGCATAGTTATCGATTTCCAGCTCACTATATTCAATCTCTTTGTAATTAAAATTGTATTTATCAGCAATATCTCGAGCGAGCAATACATCCTCTTCGATAATTGTCTCGGTATGTGCAAGAACAATTAAAGCATTTTTACCAAGCATTTTGTTTGAAACATAAGATACAAGCGTTGAGTCCACCCCGGCAGAAAATCCGACTACAACTTTTTCATATGTTTCGATTAATTTTTCAAGCTTATTGATTTTCTTATTTAGTTCAACCATATTAATTCTCTAATCTTTTTTTCAATAAATATTCTAAAATAGAGGATCTTGCAACTCGTTAAATATTATTTCATTTTTGTTTCAAAGTATGATAAATTTAAGAAAAAAATAATGATTTGAAATGCGACAAAATAAGATTATATCGAAAATAAAATTAATAATTCTACTTTTTATTACCTTTACCTCCACCGTATTAGCAAAAAATGACTTATTAGAACTTCTAAAAAATGAGAATATCTTACCTAATATTGGAGGTAGTCACAATCTATGGTTAACGATCTTTTCATTTATTCTTGCTGGCTTGCTTGGTGCTATAGTCTCATATCGAAAGAAAATTGATGCTTATGGACTCGCTGTTATGGAAGCCCATATCATTCTTGCCTTTGCTGCCGCACTAATGATGATGATTATAGGTTCTGAAATTGCTCGAGCTTTTGGATTGATGGGAGCTGCTGCAATCGTAAGATATAGATATAGTCTCAGTAATCCTCGTGAAGCAAGTTCACTTGTAATTGCACTTGGCATAGGGATGGCTTGTGGAACAGGATTATATTTACTTGCGATTATAGCAACTATTTTTGCGCGAATAGGATTTAGTATTTTTAACATTCTACCAAACTGGTTGTTGGATTTAATTTTTGATTTAAAAAATAAATATGTGCTAAAGGTATCAGTACCAACTATTGCCACAACAGTACTTATTGAAGATATTGAGGAAATACTTACCAAAGAAAATCTCGATTACAAATTTGTTTCTTCAAAGGAAAAAAAATCTGCACCCGAGCAAACCATTCTAACATACGAAGTTGACTTGGAAAATCCGAGCACAAAAGATTCCATTACTCAAAAGATGAAAGAATTAAGATTTGAGATAATTGATATTATGTGGAATGAAAAGAAAACCAATAAACTTAATGATTATTTGTCAGTGAAAACAATCGGTGATTAATGAAGAAAATATTTGTTCATTTACTTATTATTTTAATTTCAAAAATCCCACTTCTTGCTCAAGATATACAAGATTCGGGTATTAGACTCACGGGATTTATCCAATCCAGTTATAGATACGAAATCTCGAAAAATGAATCTCCTTTTAATGAATTTGAATTGAATAGATTAAGATTTGGATTTAAATCAAAACTAATTGAAAATATAAAAGGTGAATTGGAATTAGAACCACTTGATCCCGAATTGATCAAAGATGCAAAAATCCAAATAAGACTCTCAGAAACATTTGCAATCACATTTGGAAGATTCAAATTACCGTTCTCCCTTGAGCGATTAACTTCGAGTAGAGATTTACCTTTTATCGATCGAACGAAACTTGTGAGAGAGATTAGCGATTTAGGATATGCTGGAAGAGACTTGGGAATTCAAATGAGTTTAAGAAGAAATTTTGGTAAAATCAATTTTTCATTCAATAGTGGAATTTTTAATGGAAACTCGAATGATATCTCAAGGGATAACAATAATTCAAAATCATTTGTTGGAAGACTTGAGATATCTTATTCCAGAAAATTATCTATCGGATTTAATTCTTCACAAAAATTTGATTCTGTAAGTAACAAATATTTCTCAGCGAACGGTATTGATATCTCAGTTCAACCACTAAAGAATCTCTTAATAGTTTCAGAAATCATTACTGGAAGAAAAAATTTAGATATTTTAATCGGTGGATTTTATTCATATGTAGAGTATAAACTTAAACAATTTGCTACAGGATTTAGATACAGTAAATACTATAAAAATTTGGACGAGTCAGGAACAAATTATTACGACTTAAAAATTGACTGGTTACCAGAAAAAAATCTAAATATATTCTTTAACTTTTTAGTCGAAGAAGGATTAAAAAATAATCAAAATTTAGTTTTAGGTATTTCTTATGGCTTCTAATAGATTTTTTATCAATTATTTGATTATTTTTATAATAACTTTTTCAATTATTAACTGTGACAATTCAACAGAACCACCTAAAGAAAATCCACCTGAAAAAATAAAATTATTTGTTAATGAATTTATGGCTTCTAATAGGACAACCATTGCTGATGAGAGCGGTCAATACGACGATTGGCTTGAACTTTACAACAGAGAAGATACTAACATTTCCCTAAAATATTTTTATCTTACCGATGATTTATCAGGAAAGCAGAAATGGAACTTTCCCGATACTTTCATTCTACCCAAAAAATGGTTATTAATCTGGTGTGATGAAGACTCATTGCAAGGACCACTTCATGCAAATTTCAAACTGTCATTAAGCGGTGAACAAATCGGAATCTTCACCTTTGATGGGAAAGCAGTAGATACATTAACATATGGTCCACAAAGACAGGACACTTCTTTCGGACGGTTTCCTGATGGTGCTGATTATTGGAAATTTATGATACCAACCCCAAATAATACAAACAGATAAAATCGATGAATCCATTAAATGAGAAAAGCCCAGCTTTAATACAAAAAAAGTTATCTGAACTTGAGCAGAAACTCAAATGGAATGAGGATTTTCTTATAACTATCCTCGAAGGTGTAAACGCAATTGTTGTGCAATTAGATATAGATGGTAATATTGTTTTTATCAATAGCGAATTCGAAACGATTACACACTATAACCGAAATGAGATCATTGGTAAAAATTGGTTTGAAACTCTTATCCCCCCAAAATTATATCCTCAAGTCTCCATCCTCTTTAAGGAATTCCTGCAAAAAGGTGAGGTAATAGAAAATTTTGAAAATCCAATTCTTACCAAGGATGGCAAAGAAAAGGTTATTAGTTGGAAAAATATCCTAATTAAACGAAACAATATTATCGAAGGAGTAATTTCATTTGGTTCAGATATTACAGACAAACTTTCTTTGATGAATGAATTTATCGATCAACAAATGAGTTACAAAATATTAATCGATAATTTACCTGGAGTAGTTTATAAATGCAAGAACGATAGTGATTATACAATGGAAAGTATTAGTCCAAAATGTTTAGAACTAACAGGTTATTCAGTAGATGAATTTATCTCTAAAAGTATTAATTGGGGTCAATTGATTTTGGAAGAGGACAAAGATCGAGTAGCAGAGGAAATTCGTAATTCAATTAATCAAAACTTACCTTTTCAATTAACATACCGAATTAAAACAAAGGATGGTCGAATAAAATGGTTATGGGAACAGGGTATCATGGTTTCTGATAAAGATTCAGAACAGATTTTAGAAGGATATATCGTAGATGTGACTGATAAAGTAAAAGCAGAAGAACAATTAGAAATTCAGAGAGAATTCTTTAAACAATTATTCGAAAATTCACCAATTGGTATTGTAATACTTGATAGGAATGATAAAATTATTGATGTCAATAAAGCTTTTGAAGAACTTTTCGGATTCGAGCGTGAGGAAGTAAGAGGTTTATCAATTAATCAATTGATCGTCCCACCAGATTTGAAACTGGAAGGTTACACTCTTTCTGAGAAAGTATTAAGTGATGAGATTGTAATGGTAGAAACTAAACGAATGAAAAAAAATGGATCTTTGCTTGATGTGCTTGTGATTGGTTATCCAATCCTTCATAAAGGCGAAAGAGTTGGAATTTTCGGTATGTATAAAGATATAACCGACCAGAAAATGATGTTCGAATTGATGAAAAGTGAAAAAGAAAAAATAGAAGAATTAAATCAATTGAAAAGTAATTTTTTGTTTAACATCAGTCATGAGATTCGCACACCATTGAACTCGATTCTTGGCTTTAGCGATTTATTGATCTCTGAACTTTCAGAAATTAAATTGGATATGTTGAAAGATTTTGCCATGAGTATAAAAAGAGGTGGTTTAAGACTCTTGAATTTAATGGATAATATTATCGAAATATCGGTTATTGAATCATCTAAATCAGAATTAAAATTTGAAGAAGTTCACATTCTAATGGTACTTGAACCAGTTCTACTATCTTTTGAAGCTGTCGCGTCAGAGAAGAATTTATATCTGAAGAAAGAATTTGAATCAAATTTTAAACTGCTGACTGATGTACGTCGACTAACCCTTATCCTCAAGAACATAATTGACAACGCAACTAAATTCACTCATGAAGGTGGTGTTACAGTGAGGACTTATCTGCTTGAGAGCGCTGGGGATAATCGTAAAGCTGTAATTGAAATAACAGATACAGGTATTGGTATATCTGAGAAATTCATGGCAAAATTATTTGAGCCATACTCTCAAGCCTCAGCAGGACTGAACAGAGAGTATGAAGGCATTGGATTGGGTTTGCATTTATCCAAGAAGTTAATAGAATTATTAGGAGGAAGATTGGAAATAATTTCCATCCCACACAAAGGTACAATTGTGAGAATTTATCTTCCAATGATAGGATGAAATTTAAACGAAAAATTTGCAATTTTGTATAGACAAAATAAAAAAGGAGTGTTAAGCTATGAAAAAATTTTTATTCTTTCCGGTGCTTATTTTAGTTTCTCTCGTAATTGTCAGTTGCGAGAAGAAAGATGAAGGTCCGACAGGACCAGGTTTTCAATTTAATCTTGATCCACAGATTAATAAGATTTATGGATTCGAGCATTGGACACTCGATTCTCTTGATAATAAATCTGTAGGACCTGATTACTATTTTGAGAAATGTGGAGCAAAGAATTTAACGATAGGTGGTAAGAGTAATGCGTTCTTATCAATAACATTCCTGAATCATCAATTCTATCGTGTAATTGATTCAAACTACCTGGCTGTGGAAAATGGAAAAGATATTTATGAATATGTGGACACAACAAATTTGTTCACAGCGAGAGAAAATTTGAAATATGCTCTTCGTAAGATTATGCAGAACTATATATGGATGCCAAGAGCTTTGCTTTCTAAAGGCGATGGAGCTGAATATACTATCTTACCAAAGAAAGTTATTAATATTCAAGCTGATACTAACGTCGTGACTGCCAATATCGAGATGAAAGCAAAAAATGAAGGTTTTGAGAATATCACTGTAAGTGCTGGCACTTTTAAGACATATAAAGTAAAGGTTAGTATTATAGCCGAAATATACCTTGGTCAAGTGCAACTTGAAAAAATCGAATTCCCAACTTATACATGGATTAGCGATGATATTGATTGGTGGGTAAAACAATTTCGACCTACTGTGAAATCAAATACCTTCGGTATCATAGATTATGGCGAAGTTGCAGAATTAACATCTCTGCAGTAGAATTTTGATGCACTCCACTGTGAGTGCATCATTCTTTATCTTAATTTTAACATTTCTTTCCATCTCATTCGATGTAAAGAACAAGTAGCAAAATGAATTAGATTTTTTTCATATTTTCCAAACAAATTTAATTTTTTATGAGAAAGAAATGTTATTGATAGAAATTATTCCAGATAAATGTGATTTCTGTGGGACCTGTGTAGGAGTTTGTCCTGAAGATGCTATTGAACTTAAAGAAGCAAGTATTTCGATTATTGAAGAAAGATGCACAAATTGCGCAAAATGTGTTTGGTGCTGTCCTATCGAAGTACTCGTCTTTAGAAAAGATAAAATTCAAAACCTGAAACAAAAAGATTATGATTGATAAATATTATGATATTGTAGTAGTTGGTGCTGGACCAGCTGGAACAACAGCAGCTCGATTCGCAGCTGAACAAGGTGTTTCGGTTTTAATACTTGAGAAAGATAGAGATGTTGGGTATCCAGTGAGATGCGGTGAAGCTGTAAGCAAAGATGGAATAGAACCATTCATTCAACCTGATAACAAATGGATTGCTTCAACAATAGATAGTTTTGTATTGATCTCACCAGATGAAACAGAAGTCAAAATTAAATTCAACAGAACGGGTTTTATTCTCGAAAGAAGAATTTTTGATTATGAACTTGGAAAAATTGCAACGAAAGCAGGTGCTCAAATTTTAACGAAAGCTTATGTTTTCGATTTAGTTAGAGAAAACGGAAAGATAAAAGGCGTGAAATTTGAGCACAACGGTGAAAAAAAAGAAGTGATGTGCAAAGTTGTTATTGGCGCAGATGGAGTTGAATCACGAATAGGTAGATTTGCTGGCATTAAAACACACACCAAGATTTCTGATATGGAATGCTGTGTTCAATTTACTGTGTCAAATATCAAAAATATAGATTCAAACACATGTTATTTTTATTTCGGAAAGGAATATTCTCCCGGTGGATATTTATGGATATTCCCGAAAGGGAACGATTCAGCAAATGTGGGACTTGGAATTGGTGGTGATAAAGCAAAATTAAGATCACCTATTTCATATATGAATCATTTCCTTGAAAAAAAATATCCAATGATCTCAAAGTTGACGATGATATCTGGTGGAGTTCCCTGTAGTATGACTTTAAGTGAAATTGTTAAAGAAAATGTGATGTTAGTGGGAGATGCAGCTCATCAAGTAAATCCTCTTTCTGGTGGAGGAATCACAAGTGGAATGATAGGTGGTAGCATTGCAGGTGAAATAGCAGGTAAAGCGATTAAACAAAATGATTTAAAATTACTTTATGATTATCCTAAAATCTGGCACCAGAGAGTAGGAAAGAAACACGAGTTATACTACAAAATAAAAAACGCTATCTATAACTTCAGTGATGAAACACTAAACAGTATCGCTCATTCAGCGATAAAAATTCCGGAATCTGAAAGAACTTTGCTTTCCATATTCAAGATCGCATTGTGGGATAAACCTTCCTTAATATTTGATTTTGCTAAGATATTTTTTCTTGATTTTCTCTATTCCCATAAAAATCAACGAGTTTGTTAATCTTTTGTAAATATATTACCACAAAAAAGTTTCTAACTTTGAATTTAGATTCCTTTCCAAGTGAAAATGAATAAGCTCGATATTTACACTACCAACAAATTACCCAAAGTTTGCAACCTTTCTCTAAACACTAATTTAATTTGAAAATAGATTGAAATGTATTAATATGTTCTGAAAGGGAGATTAAAAATTTATTATATAAGTTTTATTAAGGTGTGAATCCAAAGTTTATCGTAAGAAAAATTCCTCCCAAATCTTTTCTTAAAAAACCTTCAAGATTTTCAACACCACCACTAAAAAAATGGACGAATTGATATTTGACAGTAAAACCAGTGGGATTTCTCCTATTGTAACCAAAATAAGCACCCAGTCCGATAGAACCACCTAAAGTGTATTTCGCCTGTGCATATTTAAAGCTTGTGAAAAATTCATATTTATATGGTGTTGTAATAACAGCTGTTGGACCAATTGAAATGAGTAGAAATGGTCTGAAATTATCAACAATATCATCTTTGAATAATCTATAACGTAGACCAAGATTGAGTGGTAAAAGATAAACCCTATTTTTCTTTCCGACAACGTATACATTTCCCCAATAATCATAATATTCGAATTCCTGGGCATCTTTTGATTCAGTAAACATAAAATCAGAGAAAATTGATGTAGTAGAAGTTATCTCTTTATTATATGTTAAACCAATCCCAAGTCCACCTTCAGAAAAATGAAGATCAAAATACATATTAGTATAAAGTTTTTCTTGAGCAGAAAGATTTGTGAATAAAAAAGCAAGAACTAAAAACAAACATTTTATTTTCATTATTTAACTCTAAATAATTTCTAATCGATTGAAGTAGCTCAAAAAAAATTCAATTCATCTCAAACATAAGTTAATTAATAACTTTCAGCAACATAAATTTCAGGTATCGTGTTTCGGGCATTCGAGGATGTACAGGATGATCAACTGCAGGTCCGCCCATCTTCAAAATAACATATTGTCTTCCTGCTTTAAGTGCAGCAGTTAAAACGATTTCTTGAAAATCTGCTTCACTCATATGATGTGAACATGAAGAGGTTAAAATGTACCCTCCGGGTTTAATCATATTAAAAGCATGATTATTTATTACATAATATCCTTTCTTCGCCTGAGGAACATTTTTCTTTGTCTTTGTAAAAGATGGTGGATCAAGATTTATAACATCAAACTGTTTCCCCTCTTTTTTCAACACCTTTAATAAATCAAAAGCATCTTCTTTGATTATCTCGAATTTATCAGGATTAAAATTATTCAATTCTATATTTTCCCGAAATCTTTGAAGTGATTCATTGGAAATATCAATAGAAGTAACTTTCCGAGCACCTCCCAATGCTGCTGCAAGGGAGAATCCTCCTTCATTACAGAAAACATCTAAGACTTCAGCATCATTTGAAACATCAATCAAAAGATGGCGATTTTCCGTTTGATCAAGATATATTCCTGTCTTTTGCCCTTCAATTAAATTAACCTTCATTTTGAGCTTTCCGTCGAAGATAACTTCTTCTACATTCTCACCATGAAGAATTTTAGTAAATTTAGGTAATCCTTCGAGTTCTCTTGCAGTAGTATCATTTCTGAGAATAATATTTGTCGCATTAAAATCTTTCACCAGAAGATTTACTATTATATCAAGATAATTTTCCATACCTGCAGAGTTTAACTGAATAGAATAACTATCGTTGTATTTATCAATAACCAAACCTGGCAAAAAATCGCTTTCGCTGTGGACAAGTCTATATGCTGTTCTATTCTTACAAAATGTCTCTCTTATTTCCCGAGCAATTTTCAATCTTCGGGAAAAAAATTCTCTATCAATAGGTTCTTTTTTCCTTGTGAGGATTCTGACCAGAATGAGTGAATTCGGATTAAAGAAACCTGTCCCCACAAAATCGTTTTTCGAATTAATAACATCGACAAGACAACCAACGGGCAATGATTTATCAAAATTTTCTACTTCATTACTATAAACCCAAAGGTGACCTGCTCTGACCCTTTTTTCATGGCCTTTTTTGAGTTTTAAAATTGGATATTCCATAATCCCAACTCTCCTTTCATTTTATTAAATTTTTATAATAAAGAACGACATCTCCAAAATCGTTCTCTATAGAAAATACGGTTCTTCCCGCTAAATGATACTCCGGGATAAAGGTTTTCTATAAATTGATTACTGCAAAATTAATCATTCTTAAAATTTGATTGAAGTTGTTTAAGTTAGTATGAAAAGAAAGGTTAGAATATGCCTGTAAATCTTGAGATAAAAGTTCCGGTTAAAAATCTCAAAAAGTTAATTCAAATAGTTGAGCGAAATGGTGGTAAAAGAATTTACTCCTGTCGACAAATTGATGTTTACTATAAATCTGAGAAGGGAAGATTGAAAATAAGAAATTCAGATGGAGAAAAATCGATCATTTTTTACAATAGAATAGAAGATGGTTCAGAACGATGGTCAAATTTCGAGGTTATGAAAGTTGATAATCCAGAAAAATGGATTCAGTTTTTTGATAAATTTATGGAACACCTTGTAACCATAGATAAATACCGAACTTTGTACCATCTTTTCAATACAAGAATTCATTTTGATAAAGTTGAAGGACTAGGGAGTTTCGTTGAACTGGAAACTAAAGTAACCAAAGGGAAATTAAAAGCTCGTAAAGAATTTTTGATGATTTTAAATCTTCTAAAACTTGATGAGAAGAATCAAATCTTGAATTCTTATTCAGACTTAATACTTCAGAAAGGGAAAAGTTAAATGTATCTGTATGCTAAAGAGATTAAGAATGAGTTCAATCCATTTGTTGAGATAAATAGTAGATTAAGTAGTAAAGAATATAACTCATTCATTTATGTGGTACCAACTCGAAGAAAAATTAGATACTTAACACGTGAACTAATTGAACAAACTCCTGATAAGACCATACCCCATTTGAATTTATTCACAATCGGTGATCTGGCTGAAGAAATATTTAAATGCAAGTTCACTTCATTTAATAAAATTTCAGACTCACTAAAATATTTTATTATCAAAAATTTACTTACTGAAATTCAAACTAATTATTTTACTCCCCACGGGAAATACTTTTCTAATGGTTTGATTGAGCTTATAGCTGCTGTTATTACAAGACTGAAAGAGCTTGGAATCTCTAATACAGACTTTATTAGAGAGGTTGATTTATTTGAAGGTTATAATAGGCTTAAACTTGATGATATAAGTAAAATTTACAATGGATATCAGAATTACTTGCAGAAGCTCGGCTTATATGAACAAGGTGATATTTATCTAACAATCAATAATTTGAATTCTTCTGAGATAGAAAATCTTTTCCGCTCAATTTTTCCTGAGGTTGATTTTCTTCTAATAGCAGGTTTCACTGAATTCACTCAACCCGAATTAAAACTTATCGAATCATTATCAAAAATTAGTAATCTTGAATCTATTATAACCCTTGACTTCACTAAGGATAATCTCGAGATTTTTGAGAATCTTTTAAAAACACATGACTATCTTGAATCAATCGGTTTTCAATTCAAAGAAGTAAGTTTTTATGAAAATTCGAATGAGTTTAATAGAGCTGTTAAAATTTATTTATTTAAAGAAAAACCAGGTGAGAAAATACGGGTAAAAAATATTTTCAAATTCTCAGGATTTGATGCTCGCGATGAGGTAGAAACAATTGCTAAAATTATAAAACATAAAGTAGTTCAAAATCCAGATCTACAATTGAACAAGATTTGCATTGCTATTAAGGGCATTAAAAATTATTCAAACTTGGTGAGAGAAATTTTTTACAAATTCGGAATTCCCGTCAATGTAACTGATCGTTATTACCTCAAAAATTCTCCGGTTGTAATTTCAATAATTAGACTTCTTGATTTAATAAGAAAAAACTTTTTTTATAAAGATTTATTTTATGTCTTAAAATCACCTTATCTTGATTTCTCTTCAATTGATGTGAATAATCTTCGCGATACACTCGAATTGATTAAAATCTCACGGGGTAAGGATGAAATAATCCAAACGATTGATTCAAGGATCAATTATTTGAAAAAATTATTGATTAACGATGAGTCATATGTCGGGATAGAAATAGAAAAACTGGAAAAGGCTAAAATTGATTTCCAAAAAATTGTAGAACTTCTAAGTCAGCTGAGAACAAATCAAACTCCAGAGGAATTTGTTTCAAATCTCAAATCAATTATTAAAAATTTAAGGGTCTATGAGAAAATTTTCGAATCAAAACTCCCAATCGATAGAGACATTAACATAACCACTTATTCAAAAGATATACGAGCATTAACTTTATTCCATTCTATTCTTGAAGAATTGCAATACACTTTTGAAAAATTAAATCGACAAAATCAAAAATTTTCTCTTGATACCTTTTTCGATTTTATAACAACTTCAATTTTTGGTTCCAGATATAACATAAAAGAAAGATGGGGATATGGAGTCCTTGTTACTACTCCCGAGGAAATTCGTGGATTGAAATTTGATATTCTCTTTCTGCCAGGCCTTGAGAATGGTGTTTTCCCTCAGAGATACACACCTCTTATTTTTCTCGACGAAAAATACATTATTAACGAGAGGGAAAATCTACTACAGGATAGATATTTATTCTATCAATGTTTGAATGCTTTTGAGAAAGAACTTTATTTATCATATCCACAACAAGATGAGAAGAAAGAGAAAATTCCCTCAGATTTCTTAATTGAACTCGAAAAAATCTTCACCCTCCAAGATTATGATAAAACCTTGCTCGATAATTTTATTTTCACCAATGCTGATTTATATACTAAACTCTCTATCGATGAATTACTGGAACTCTCAATTAATGATAAAAATTTAGTTGCAAAAATTTCGCGAGTTAGAGAAGCTCTTCACAGAATGCAAAAAAGAGTTGAGAACAATATTAATTTAAATGGTAAAGAATTTTGCGGAATTATTACTGATGAATATTTGCTCTCAAAATTATATTCAGAATTTAATGATAAATATTTCTCAATTACCGATCTAGAAACTTATGCAAAATGTCCATTTAAATATTTTATTCAATATATTTTGAGACCCGAAATAGAAGAAGAGATCGAAGAAGAAATTCAGGATTTCGAATTTGGAAAAATTATTCACTCTATTCTATTAAAATTTTTTACGAAACTTAAAAACGAAAAACGAAACTTTTACGAGGAATTAAGATCAAATCTTGAGACGTTATTTAACGAACTATTTATCATTGCCCAAGAGGAAGTTAAAGTTTATGAGAGATTTAATCCATTCTTCTTCCTGACTGAGGAAATCATTCTTGGCCCGAAAATATCTGGTGAAAATGGTAAACATGACATAACTAAATCTATTCTCTACAAATTTCTTGAATTAGAAAAGAATGTTACAGATGAATTTACTCCCGCGGAATTTGAAAAAGAACTACAGGTTGATTTTACCATCAATGAGACTAAACTTAAAATAAAAGGTAAAATAGACAGAATCGATGTTGATGAAAAAAAATCCTATTTCAAAATTATTGATTACAAAACTGGGAAAACACCGACTAACAAGGATTATGAAGATAAAGTCTCCTTTCAATTACCTCTCTACTTAAAAATTGTGAAAGAATACTTTCATTCGATAAATAAAGACTTGCAAATATATGATGCTGAATTTATAAGATTACCTCGCAAAAAAACACTCAGAGTGGAAAGAGAATCTCTACGCAATGAAATATTAAAGAATAAAGATTTTGAGTTAGAACTAAATGAAATAATATATCAGGTTTATCAAATAGTGGAAAGACTTAAAGGTGGTAAATTTAATCTCACTACCCTTGAAAAATTTGAAGAACGAGTATGTAAATATTGTTTGTTCAAACCAATATGTAGAATTGAATCAATTAAAAAAGACCTAACTTGAACAAGTTTATTTTTTAGTAATCGTTAACATCGTTTTCTTGTCCTGTTTCGAAAGCATAACCGATATATCCTTCAAACCTCTCCAATTATACAATTCAGTGTGACCTGCCTCAACTCTGGAATAATTAGTTGAGAATTTCTTCTCTAAGGATGAAAGTAAAATTTTCATCAATTTTTCAGCATCAGAAGGATTTTCGTTTGCATTCATAATTACTTTTCCTTTTTGCGTTCCATCATCATCAAAAAGATACCCCACTTTTATTTTAATAGAGCTCAAAACATCATGATAAACGATGCTCTTAAACTTCAATATGTTTGTTTCTTCGATAATTTTGTTCTGTAGTTTCGATTTAACTGATTTTAAATTAAAACTCATTTGTTCATTCAAAAACTCATCCAGTGAAAATTGTGCGTTTATATTGTTGCTTATGAATAAAAACCCAATCAACAGAGTAAAATATTTATACATTTTATCACCTTTGTTTTTACTTTTTAATTAAGCAATTAATTAATAGTTCCTTTTGAAATTCCTTCACTTGATTAAATTACTTCACAACTTCATACTCAGTGATGACTGGTTCAACTTTCTTCTTTCCTGATAGTACTTGATATGCTTTAATTCCCAACAAAACAGCAAGCAGAAACAACAAAAATGAAATAAACGAAAGTAAATAATTATAACCTACAAGATTTGAATAAACAAGCGTACCAAGAGCAATTAAAGTTACAGAAAACATAAATAACATAGGAATCATAACAAATGATTTAGATTCTCGTAAATTCACCACATAAACTGTTAGAGCAAGCAAAGCTAAAGCAGCGAGCAATTGATTAGCACTACCAAATACGGGCCAGATTGACATTGATTGACCACTAAATATCACCCCAGCACTTACCAGACATGTTATGAATGTTGCAAAATATCTGTTAGTTGAAAGAAGGTTACTATTTTTATTTTGTTTAGAAAGATTTAATTCAAAAAATTCCTGAAACATGTATCTCGCTAAACGAGTTGCGGTATCGAGCGATGTCAATGCAAAAGCGGATACAGCGAGAGCTGAGAAAGTTCTACCAGCTTCAACAGAAATTCCAATAAACGGTATGGAGTTCAAGAACTGAGCAACTCCTGAAGAAAAAACAGTAACTGGACCCTTTGTCCTAATCATCTCGAGATAATCATCACTTAACATTGAAGCGACTGCAATAAGCGATAACACAGCGAGTAATCCTTCTATTAACATACCACCGTAACCAACTATTCGTGCATCTGTTTCCTTGTTCAGTTGTTTTGCAGTTGTACCACTTCCTACAAGTGAATGAAATCCGCTAATTGCACCGCAAGCTACAGTTACGAATAATGCCGGGAAAAGATATCCAACTTTATCGAGAGAGAAAGTATGAAATGCGGGTAATTGAATTTGTGGATTCGTGAAGAACACTCCAATAAAACCACCAATCATAATAAAGTAAAGTAAATATGAATTCAGATAATCTCTCGGTTGCAACAAAATCCATACAGGAGTAACTGATGCAATAAAAACATAAATCAATAAAATCCATTGCCAGTTACTTTTGGTCATAATGATTGGGTAAAGATTTCCCAAATAAATTGAAAGAGCCATTAAAATTAAACCGATAAGTGTTGCTAAGATCAAATTCATCCGAATTTTATAAATCATAATTCCAAATAGAATAGCATTAATTAAAAATAGTATAGAAGCAGTTCCAACAGAAGGAATTGCGACAAATGTATCAGAAATTATAATCGTAAAAACAGCAATAACTAGAATTAAAGTTGACCATGCAAAGAGGAGAAAAAGTTGTTTTCCGCTAAGTCCAATATAAGTCTCGATAATAAAACCGATTGATTTACTTTTATGTCTTACCGAAGCTATAATAGACGAAAAATCATGCACACCACCAATAAAAATCGCTCCAAGGATAATCCAAAGATAAACTGGCAACCAGCCAAAGCCTGCTGCAATGATTGGTCCAACAATAGGTCCAGCGCCAGCTATTGAAGCGAAATGATGCCCAAGTAAAACAGGAGCTTTTGCTGGAACATAATCAACTCCATCATAAAGAGAATGAGAAGGTGTAACATTCTTATTGTTCACATTAAATTTCTTGAGTAAAAAATTTCCATAAAACTTATATGCTAATGAATAAAAAACAATCGCAATTAAAAATAATTCAATTCCTGTCATATCTCCTCCATTAATAAAAAGCTGTAATGATGTGATTTATTTTCATATCCGATTCATTCTCACCCACAATTGTAATCACATCAAATCTACATTGCTGCTGTTCTATTTTATTAACATAAAAATAAGCCTCAGCAATTTTTTTGAGTTGTCTAATTTTTGATTTAGTAATTGCTAATTCAGGTTCACCGAAATCGTAATTTTTTCTTGACTTAACTTCAACAAAAACAAGACAATCACCATCTTTAGCAACAATATCGATTTCTCCTTTTCCAAAACGGAAATTTCTTTTGATGATGGAATAACCTTTCTCTTTTAAATAATTTTCTGCTATTTCTTCTCCTTTTCTACCAAAACTTTTAAAATTCGATTTCTTGCTGAATGATTCCTCGTTCATATATTTTCCGAAGAAATTTTTTACGATGAATATTACATGGTCCAAATTTGAGTATTGCATCAATATGCTCACGCGTTGCATAGCCTTTATTCTTGTGAAATTGATAGACTGGATAAACCTTAGATAATTCTGTCATCAATCTATCACGATATGTTTTTGCTAGAATTGAAGCAGCAGCAATTGAAAAACATTTTGAATCACCTTTTATAACGCATTTACTTGGGATCTGGATATTTAAATTACGATTTCCATCTATGAGTATCATATTGGGAGATAGTTTCAATTTCAAAATCGCATTTTTCATTGCAAACAAAGTAGCATTAAGAATGTTCAACTTTTCGATCAAATTAACATCCACTACAAAAATTGAATATGCTAAAGCTTTCTCTTTTATTAAACTCTCTAATTTTTCTCGTTCTCGTTGAGTCAGAAGTTTCGAATCATTCACACCATCAATCAAAATATCTGGTTCGAAAATTACTGCAGCTGCCACAACTGGTCCGGCAAGTGGTCCTCTTCCGGCTTCATCGACTCCAGCTATTAGATTGTAACCCTGTAGAAGCAACTCTTTTTCAATTTTTTGAAAGGAGTTCATTCCATACCTATATAAATGGCAAGTAAACCTATTAACATTTCATATTTAATTAAATTGCTAATCTTTTTCAAATTATTCTGACTGCAATCTGTTAATACTTTTTTAATTGAATAAATCAAACCTAAATCAACACCAACTAAAACAATGATTAAATAATACACATTGTAGATTCCTACTAAAAATGGAATTAGAGATGAAATAATCGTAAGAATCACAAGTGTTACAAAAACTTTTATCGCACGTTCTTTCCCATACACAATTGGAAAAGTTTTCAAATTTTTTTCACTATCACCCTCAATATCTTCAATATCTTTTAAGACCTCCCGAGAAAAGTTGACTAATAAAGCTAATATAAATGGAAATAAGAGAGGAATTATGTTATTACCAATTATTCCACCGAAGATAAAAGCAATACCGGTCATGAGTCCAACTGAGAAATTTCCAATTAGACCCTCATTCTTTAATTTATAACTATAAAGATAAATTACAACAATAGAGACAATTGCAACGAGAAGGGCAAGAATGTTAGTTGACAAAAGAAGAATCAGGGCAATTAAATTTAATGCGAAGTAATACCTTAGTGCTGCAATGAGAGAAATTCTATTTGATGGAATTGGTCTATCAGGTCGATTAATTTTATCAATTTCAACATCAAAATAATCGTTGATTACCATTCCAGCTCCACCAATCAAAGCGCCTGACAAAGCTCCAAGGAAAGTCTTCAAAGAAAACAACATGCTCCTATCAGCAATTATTACTGCAAAATAAATTGATAAGAAAGTTATTAAGAAGTTTAAAGGTCTAAGTATGATTATATAAGGAATTATTTTTTTCATAACTAAAACAAACTTATAATACCGAAATGAATTTTACCTTTCGAAAAAGTATCTCCTTCGCCAAGAGCATAATTAACTTTTAAGAGTCCTAATTGTGTTAAAAATCCAGCACCAACGCCATAACCATATTTAAATTTGCTGATTTTTTCATTCATTAAATCTCTAAAATAATAACCATAATCAAAGAAGATTGCGAGATAATCGGTGTAGCCAATAAAAAATCTATATTCTAAATTTGACCAGAAAATTCTACTTCCCGTAAATTGATTTTCCTGATAACCTCTTAGTGAATTCATCCCACCAAGTTTGAATAAATCAGTTATAGAAATTCCATCGCCTAAAATGACTCTCGCATTTATGGAAGAAAAAACAAGTTGCTCCTTGAATAATTTCTTATAAAATGAAATTGTTAAATTTCCTTTTTGTTGATAGAATTTTCTAACTTCTGTTGACAGATAATTTTTCTTTATGACTTGATTAAAATCAGTCTTAAGATAAATTCCATCTCGAGTATACAATGCATTATCTCTTGAATCATATAGTAATCCTATCCCATAAAGTAATGATGAGCTTCTATTGATATTGCTGACATAATAATTGATTTGTGGTAGTACTGAGGAGGATGATAAATTAAAAGTTATCGCAAAAGATTCTGAAAACATGAAATCCACATTACCAGAAATTGTTCTCTGAATATAACTCGTATCTTGCTTAAATTGATGAAAAACAGGAGTGATATTCAGCGGGAAACTAAAAAACCATGGTTCGAAATATTTTATTTCTATTTCCTGAGTAAATCTATTTAACTGATTCCAGCGAAAAGAAAAAGCTCTCATGGTTCCAAACAGATTCCGTAGAGAAACATTCACCTGACCGGTAAGATAACCTTTTTCAGATACAGATTGTGAGGGAACATATCCGACTATTCCATCAAAAGTATTTGTAGTTCCTTCTTTAACTTCAATCTTTAAAATACCATTCATGTTTTCATCAAAGTAGAATTCGGGATTAGAAACATTTGAAAATAAATTTAATCTGTTCAATCTATTGAGAATTTTTTTCGCAAACTCTGGAGTGAAAACTTCATTTTTTCTTAATCTCATTTCTCTGATTATTACACTACTTTTTGTATTTCTGTTACCAGTGATTTCAATATTTGCAATTTTAGCCTGCTGATTTTCTTTAACATTGAAATTAATTTTTACAAATGCTTCTCTATCTTCTGATTCGATTTTTTTGATTCCAGTTAAATCTACTTCAGCAAATGGATAACCATGATTTTCTAACAAATCAACTATATAACTCGATATTTTCTTAATATTGTTTTGATTGAGAATAGAATTTTTAAAGATTGAGTTGATGTTCATCACTTCTGTCTTTAGTAATCTATCTCCAATTATTTCAATTTCGCTGATAATAAACTTTTTGCCCTCATAAACTCGAAATTTTATTGTTATAGTAGAATCATTGAACAATGAGTCAATAAAAATTTCATGTTCAAGATAACCACGATCAAGGAGAAATTCATTCAAGAGATGAATAACAGTATCAGGGTTAACTTGCTTCGTAGTCATGAGATTTTTGTATGAATCAAAATATTCGTTGCCGAGCTTTTGATTACTAAATTTTAATTCAATATTAGTTTGGCCATTTAAGAATAGAGGAATAAAACAGATTAATAGAATAATTTTTTTGATATGTAAGATATAGTGTTTCAATTTAATTTTTTGATTATAACCAATTCTTTAATGGATTCAATATGATTTTTTTCAGCTGAACATACTTCAAACATTGAAGCATTTGCTGAACCACTCGCCACAGCCCATCTTAACATTTCCTCGAATGGCAAATTTTCATGAAATCCATACATCAAACCAGCCATGAACGCATCCCCACTTCCTGTATGATTTATCGGAACTATTTTCGGTGGGGTAATTTCATACATATAACCATGATTCATAGCAAAGGTCTTCTCACCACCATTGGTCAAAATAAAAATTTTTATTCCGGCATTATAACTCTCAAGTAAAAATTGTATGATGCTTTCTTCGTCCTTAAAATAGATTCCCAATGAATTCTGTAATTCTTCAATATTATTATGAACAATATCGGGTTTTAATTGAAATATGCTTGATAGATTTTTACCGTAGACATCGACAAAAACAATTTTATCCTGATCTCTCGCGAATGAGATTAATTCTGTAAATAACCTCAACTCATCATCTTCTTTCTCAAACTGTGGTGAACTACCCGAGATGATTAACATTTCACTATTTGCGATTGCTTTTTTCGTTTTTTCAATGAATGAATCTACTTCACTCGAACTAATTACGGGATCAGGGAAAAAATAACTTTCAAGAATTGTTGAGTTTTCAACAATCACTATTCCTTCTCGCGTTTCCTCAGATATTTGTTGAAATGAATTTTTAATTCCTTCTTTATACAAAATTGATTTTAACTTCTTTCCATTATCACTACCGAGAAAGCCAGTAGCAAGATTTTCAAGATTAAATTTATTTAACTGTCTTGAGACATTAATTCCTTTACCACCTGCATTAATGATAGAATGAATTGCCCGATTGACTTTATTTCGTTCAATTTTATCGAAGAATAAAACTTTTTCGAGCAATGGATTTAGAGTTATAGTTAGAATCATGACAATCTCGAGACTTTTGAAATTAATTCTAATTCTTTGAATTTTTGAAAAGCTGTGGTTGAACCATATTCAGTTATTGCAAGTGCACCACAATAATTTCCAATCAAAGCACATTCATAAAGATTTTTATTATTCAATATTCCATATAAAAAACCACCAGCAAATGCATCACCAGCACCTGTTGTATCTTTAACTTTTACATTAAAAGGTTCAACCTTTATAATCATATTCTCTTTAGAAACAAGAGAACCTTTATTGCCGAGTTTGGCAACTACAATTTTTACACCCAAACGATGCAAAATTTCAAACGATTTCTTAAAAGAACTTGATTCAGTTAATTTTTTGATTTCATCTTCATTCCCCATTAGGATATCGATAAATGGTAATGAGTATTTAAGTTTCTCCATCCATTTATTATCGACATCCCATGCTAAATCGACTGATGTTATCGTATTCTTTGATTTTACCTTTTTTAGAATTTCACCCATCGGTTTGCCATCAAGTGAAGGCAGCAAGTTTACTCCACCAATATGAAAAATTCTGGAATTAAATATTGTATTCAGCTCTTTTCTGTTAATCTTGATTTTTGAATTTGCCCCAACTAGGTGAAAGTAACTTCTTTCTTTTCTTTTATTAATAAATAGAATAGAAACTGATGTTGATTCTTTTGATGATTGCGTAGTTAGAACTGTCTTTACACCATTTTTTCTTAAATGATCAAGAAGAAAATTTCCGAATAAATCTGTACCAACTGAACCTATTAACGAGGTTTTAACTCCAAGCTTTGACAGAACGATCGATGTATTTAATCCACAGCCTCCTGAATAGATTGGAAGCGAATTTAATTTTACAGCTTGACCATAATTAGGAAGTTTATTTACACCTGTAATAAAAATATCAAAAACAATTGTACCGACTACAGTTACATCAGAGTGAGAGGACATAATGTTATCGATACTTAAACCACTCAGAAAAATCTCTATTGATTAAACGATAATCACCAAAACCAGTATAATCAACAAAAATAAAACTTCTATTGAGAGCATAATATTCCCAGATTTCATAGGCAGGACTATTATAGTTAAATGGTCTGCGTTCAACATTGTTTGGTGGACCAAGAATGATAAAAACCATACCCATATCGGTTTTCCAACCTTCTTGATAAGTCGCAAAATGTTCATTAGCATACTCAACTCGACTGTAGTATTCATCCATCAACTCATTTTCTTCAGTCTCCGGTGTTGGGTCCTTACTTTTCCAGAACTCCATGAATCTATCATACTTCTTTTGTTGATCCTCGATCTTCAATAATTCATTGATTCTATCCCGACTTGTTATATATAGCATTTGTTCTATTGCCTTATTCAAATCAACGATACTTCTGGGAATTCCAACATATCGCGAAAAAACTCTTTTTGAAACTGAATAAGAACCTCTAACAACAGAGTCTATAGATTTTGCAGTAATTGTTAGAACATATTCACCGAGACTGAAGTCAGATTTTTCGACTTTCAAAAACACTGGTGTTCTTTTCAGTGGTAGAGAATATGGTGTATTGAAATCAACTATAACTTTACCTTTGGGATTCGAAATCTTACAGTTAATAGTAAAATTTGTATCAGGAGAATTGTTATAGAATTCAAAAAATAGATAAAAACCTCCTTCACTAAAAATAATATTGTTTGTAATATTAGGAATAACTTCCTTTTTGGAGTCAATTTCCGAATATTTTGTGATGAGAAGAATATCGCTTAAACCAAAAGGTTCATTAAACGAACGAACATTTAACTCTGTTGTAGTGCTGGCATTTTTCTTTGATTCTTTATCTGTTACTGAAATCTTGAGTTTATAATTCCCGGGTTGAAGTCTAAATGATCTCGAACTAATATTACTGCCAGTCCTTGAAACAGATTCTGAATAGGAACCTAAGGTAATTTTTTCTGACCATATTTTTTCTGTTACTAGTCTTTCTGTTAAATCATATATCCCAGCATTTACTTCATATATCGCGATAAATTTATCATTCTCTTTGATGAAACTAAGTTGTGTGTAAGGAACCTGAATGTATAGATCAACACGAGTGTAGTTTGGATCATCACTCTTAAAATTAAGAGCATTGAAATAAAAGAATGGAATTATAGTGCGTCTTCCAACTGAGCTAAAACTTTCAACCTGAGAATAAACAGATTGGAATATGAATAACGCTATTAAAATTAATTTTATTTTCATATCACCTGTCCTGCTAAATCAAATTCCAGTGCATCCTCTATTTCTACTCTGTAGAAATTCCCTGGTTCTAAAATTTTTTTAGAATTTATTATCACACTGTTGTCAACTTCTGGAGCATCCCATTCCGTCCTACCTAAATAAGTATTCTCTTCAATTTTTTCATCAATTAAAACTTTTAACTTTGAGCCTATTCTTTCTAAATTTTTTTGATATGAAATCTCTTGCTGAATCTTCATTATTTCCGTTTTTCGGTATTCTTTAACTTTTTGTGGTACAGGATCTTCTAAATCAAATGCATTGGTATTCTCCTCTTGAGAATAAGTAAAAACTCCTAAACGATCAAACTGGACATCTTTTACGAAATCCTTTAATTCATTGAACTCAATATCACCTTCCAGTGGATAACCTACAATTAATGTTGTACGGATTGCAACATCAGGTATTTTCTTTCGGATTGTATCGATTAATTCATAAGTTCTTCTTTTCGTAATTCCTCTTTGCATCGATTTAAGAATATTATCTGAAATGTGTTGGAAAGGTATATCGATATATTTACAAATCTTTTCTTCTTCAGCAATAACATCTAAAATTTCCTCAGGAAATTTTGCAGGAAAAGCATAGAGTAATCTAATCCATTCAATACCATCAACTCTTGATAATTCTCTAAGTAGTCGAGCAAGTTCTCGCTTACTATAGATATCGAGTCCATAATATGTAGAATCCTGAGCAATTAAGATGATTTCTTTTGCTCCATTATCTGCAAGATACTTTGCCTCTGAGATTATCTGTTCCATTGGCTTAGAAACATGCTTTCCACGAATTAGTGGAATAGCACAGAATGAACATGGGTTATCACATCCTTCGGAGATTTTTAAATAAGCATAATGCGATGGTGTGGTGATAAATCTTTCTCCAAGTAATTCTTTCTTTAAATCAATTCCCAGTTCATTCAAAACACCTTTGTAATCCGTTACTCCGAAATAAGCTTCAACCTCTGGAATTTCCTCAGCCAATTCTGTCTTGTATCGTTCAGAAAGACAACCCATAACGACTACTTTTTTTACTTTACCCGACTTCTTCAAATTCACAGCTTCGAGAATTGTTCTTATAGATTCATCTTTTGCATCATTTATGAATCCACAAGTATTTATAACAACAAAATCTGCTCTGTTTGCCTTATCTATAATTTCAAGTCCATTCGCTTGAAATTGTTTTAACAATACTTCAGAATCGACCAGATTCTTACTGCAACCTAAAGAAACCAAACTGACTTTTTTACTTCCGTTTTTAGTATACATAGTTCAAATAGAAATAAATGAATGGTGAAACAAACAATAAACTATCAAATCTATCAAGTATTCCTCCGTGACCGGGGATTAGATTTGATGAATCTTTTACATTTACATCTCTTTTAAACATCGATTCAACAAGGTCACCTAACTGTCCAATTATTCCAACCACAAGGCCAAAATAAATGATATCATTCCAATTGAGAAAATCAAGTAAAACCAATTTCCCAACAACAAAAGTCAATACTGCGAAAACAAAGCCAAATATAGCACCTTCAATGCTTTTTTTAGGACTTATTCTTTCAAGCAATCTATGCTTACCGAAAGCAGTTCCACCGAAATATGCAGCAGAATCACATATCCATATTGCTGCAAACATTACAATAAGAACATAAGCACCATGGTTATAGTCCTGAAATTTCTCTCTAATCCCGATCAATGTTGAATAAAATAAACTCAAAAAAATTGAACCAAAAACTGTTAAACCAACATTAAGCAAAGAATTGTTCTCTTTTCTCGACAAATTAAGAATTGATACAAAACCAACAAATACGAAAGTTAACGGTAAAAACAACTCTGTCTTATTAAAGTAAAACAAAAGAATTATCAAGATCGAATATACATACCCTGTGATGTAATCTGGATCTGCACCTTTCAATTTACTCATCTGAAAAAATTCATAAAGTGTTAAACTGACTATAGCTGTTATAAAGAGAAGAAAAAATATTTTACCTAAATAAGTAACTAGAAGTATTAAAGGAATTGCAACAAGACTTAATAATACTCTTTTTGAGAGTTCTGGAAATTTTGTCATTATTCTTCCTCTTGATTTGCTTCACCACTTTTTAATTTTTCAATGATTGTTAATGCTTCCTGAAGTTGATATTCAGGGACAAGCACTTTTATTTCACCAAGTTCTCCACCAAGAGGAAAAGAGGTATCCTTTTGTTCTAAAATCAGACTTTCTATTCCAGCGGTTTCAAGATTCGTTTTAACCATCTCAGCTTCATAAAGTTGTGGAGTAGAGTAAACTTCTTTCCAGTTTTTATAGGCTTTTTCAATTTCTTCTAATTCCATTTTATCAACTAATTTAACTCCACAATCAGAACATACTTCAGAAAAATCTTCGTATTCAAAACCGCAATTAGGACAAACTTTCATTGTTAAACGCCTCCTCTGTTTTCTTTCGTTTATTTACCTGTTGTTTCAATATTACCAAAGTAAAACCGAACAAAAAAACTACAAAGATTAATCCAAAATACATAGATGAAACAGGATAATTAATCTCCGGTTTTGCAGAGATTACATCTTCTGTTTTGTAGATAGTAAAAATTGTAATCGTGAAAAAGTTATTCAAGAAATGTAATATCACCGAATAAAAAATTGAATCCGTTAAGTAAACCACATAAGAAAAATAAGCTCCCAGTGCAAATAATGGCACAAAAGCAAGAGGATTAAAATGAAAAATTGCAAATACCAATGAAGTAATAATGATACTCCATGTAAGTGAAAAACTTTTTTCAAAACTACTTTGAGCGAATCCTCTGAATAAAAATTCTTCACAAAAAGCCGGGACAAGAGCTATACTCAGAACTACAGACGCATAGTCTATAGCATTGTCAATTGCGAGTAATTCTGTATATGATTTTTGTACAAGTTTATCTATTGATTCTATAAGGTCGAAAATTTGCTTGAAAGTAGGTGAACTAACTTTTAACTGATTAATGTAGTGAGTTTGAATGTAAAGATAAATCTGGGAACCCAGAATAATAAGTACTAAACCAACTATTGTTATCAACAACTCTACAGAATAAATTTTTTTTGTTCGAAAAACATTCACAAAGTCATTATAAATTAATTTTGCAAATAAAATGCTCAATCCCAGCATAAATATAATTTGACTAATTGAAGTAAACAGTCTCACATAACCTGCATTCTCCTTGGAAATTTGGAGTCCAACAAATTGAAGAGTTAACAGTCCACCAACGAACTGATAAAGAAAAAACGAAACAAACAAAACTAAAAAAGCTGCCCCGACAGGCGAGATTGTATATTTTTGATAATTCCTCTCAAACATATTATCTACTCGCTTTTCTTTGAAATTTTTACACTCAATTTGAATAATTCTTATTTTCAGGAATTAAAAAATTAAATATCATAATTGTGAGGATTTTAATAGCATCTACAATTTTGATCTTAAGTTCGATTTCAAATTTTCAAATTTTGTTAATTCTGCATCAATTGAACCAATTACGACTTTAGTCTTAACTTTTACCGGGACTTTAAGTTCATCATCGGTAAGCCAGATTAAAATACTTCCTTCCGACTTGAACAAACCGCCTTCTTGCACAAGTGGTTCTACCACAATGCATCTAAATTTACCTGCTTTTACACTAACAACTTCTTTCCCATGATAGAGCACCTCCAGATCATAAGTTTTGTCTTTATAAAAATTTTGTAACTTAAGTTTATCACCTTTTTTCAACTTTGATAGATCCATTGTACGGACATAATAAAAAGCCGATACAATATCATGGACATAGGGAGGAATCGGAAAAATACCTTCCGAGGTCTTCGCAAGATTTCGTCTTTGATCAAAAAAAGCACTGAAATCCCTTGAGTAATTACCTTCCCTTATGTGCTGCTCAAATCGCCAGGGAAAAATCCCTTCTATATCTAAAAATGTTTCGTACCTATCACGTACTTTGAAAAATGGATCGAATGCAGGAATAGTGTTCACCTCGAATTTAATTCTGAAAACTTTTCTACCTGCTATTGTTTTTATCTCAGGAATTGAAAATGTTGCAATCCCAACAGTCGCAAAGCTGTAATTAACATCGAAAGTTAATCTCTCGTTCTGACCAAATGCTTTGTTATCAATTTTTCTGAATTCCGTTTTTTGTTGAAATGCCACGAATAATATGAACAATGAAAATAAACTTAATAGTTTGATTGATTTGATTACAATTTCATTTTTCATTCCTGCACCGAATTTTTATCAATACTTTGATGGATCCTCTATAAATGAATTATTATTTACAATGTTACATATAAATTTTAAATAAGAAATTATTATTTCATCATACCGATTTGAGTTTTCAAGTCTGATAATGAGCATACGAAAAATGTTTTTGATTAATCTTTCAGTAATAATTTCTCAATCTCTTTGTAGACTTTCATTACATCTATAGAATCCATACAATGGAGTTTTTTACATTGCATAACAGTACAATTGGAGCATTCAATTTCTGGTTCAAATATAACTCTTTTTCTTGTAATTGGGCCCCAACGTATCTTTGAAGCAACTTTAATCTTAGGATAAAACGAAAATACCCAGCAACCAGCGATTGCAGCTAAATGTGTAGGCCCGGTAGAATTCCCTAAATATACATTCACAATTGAAAAAAGATTAAACAATTCAACAAGATTCAATTCTCCTGCAAGATTATAAACTTTTATACCAGTATCGTTGAATAACTCGTAGAGAAAAAGAAAATCTTTTGTAGTGCCTGTTAAAATGATTTCAGCATCGAGGTTCTTTTTTATCAACTTGGCAAGTTCACGGAAATTAAGATAATTCCAATCGACGGCAGAACCACCACTGGAAATGTGTAGGACAACAATAGGCTTCTCTAAATCAACTCCATATCGAGAAAGTTTTTTGCCCACCTGTTTCTGTACATCCGGATCAGGCTTTAATCCAAAATCTATTTCTAAAAGATCAATGTCAGAATTAATTCCAAGAGGTTTGAGTAAATCCAGATTATAAAGAGCTTCGTGTTTTGAACTTTCGCTTCGATGATGTGCAATCCAATGATTAAACAAAAATGAATATGCTCGATATTTAGTTCCAACTCTGTGTTTAATTCCTGCAAAGTAAGGTATCAATGCATTTCGTAATGTGGGTCTTGCGATAAATGCATAGTCAATTTTTTTTCTTCGAAGTATCTCCACTAATTCAAAGAATCCTACTCTTTCATGAAAAATAACTTCATCAATAGCAGAAGATTTTGAAATTATTGGACCAGTGTATGAGTTCGAAAGAAAAATAACTTTCGAATCAGGGAAATGTGCTTTTAGCTTTACAGCCATTGGTAAAGTTAAAAGAGAATCACCTAATCTATCAGTTCGAATAATTAAAAACTTCATCAAGCCTTTTACTTTTTAGAAACGAATTTGTTTTTTCTTATATAAAACCTTAATGGCAACTCTATTGATTTTTTTATACCAATTCTGGTGGATGTAATGATATCAATATCCTTAATTTTTTCTCCTTCTGCAATGAATATTTCCGCAGAGGTTTTTAAATCAATACCGTTCAGGTTCTTATCAATTTTTAATGCCTGACATAATTTCGCAGGACCATTAGTTAGATTGATTTCATCTTTCATTCGTCTGAATTTCTTCATCAACTCAATTCCATCAACCGGTTCAAGTGCGCGAATTAAAACCGCTGAACCTTTACCTTGTTTTCCAGTTACAACATTAAAACAATAATGCATACCATAGGTAAAATAAACATATGCCAGCCCCGATTCACCAAACATTACCCTATTTCTTTCAGTCATACCAACTGCTGAATGGGAAGCTAAATCGTTTTCATCCAAATATGCTTCTGTTTCAACTATTTTACCTGATAAGATTTTACCTTCAAAAACTCGAACAAGGTATTTGCCCAATAATTTCTTCGCAATTACTTCTGTCGGACCCTTAAAAAAATCAGCAGTTACTCTCTGGTATTGCATTATTCTTATTCTACTTTCTCAACACAATTTTGAAATAGATTGTTCTGAATTTTTATATAAAAGGAACAAGTTTATTCTTTTTATTAAAAAGTTTAAGATTGATTTTGAGACTGTTTTAGTCTTGTCTTCAACCAATTCAATTGTTGGTGATAATATTCATGTCTGGATGGATTTTTCTCAATTAGTTTTTGAAGCAAATTATAAGCTCGTTCATATAATCCCTGATTAATCAAGATGTGATACATTGTTTCGGTAACAACTTCAGGGACTTCTTGAGGTGGTTCATAAACTTTATTAAAATTCGGATCCGATTTGATAATCAAGGATTCTGCATTTTCTAATTTCTCAAGTATTGTTTCGATTTCTGATTTCTGAATATTCGGTTTTCTCCTCACGAAATATCCTGTTTTGACTTCTGTTTGCTCGCCTTTAATTCGATATTTGAAATCCTTGTTGATAATTTGATCATAAAGGACTTTTGCAGTATGACAACCTGGTGAAAGCTTAAAAATTTTATTCAATACACTTTTTGCTTCTTCATATCGACCTTTCGACATCAATATTTTTGCATAGACTAGATAAGCGGTTGAATAAAGTTTATGTTTCTTTAAACCATTTTCAATTAAAATTAATGACTCATTTACCAGACCTTTCTGAAAAAGTGCATCAGCGTATCTTGCAAATAATGGTGAATCCGGATTTTTCTGGATAATCTCTCGTAATCTATTTAAGTCAAGTTCATGCGAAATTTTCATCGTTTACTTTCCAGCGCATGTTTTATAGACATAAAAGCTATCACACCATAACCAAGAAAATACATCGAAAGGAAAGGTATTATTGCAATCTCTGAATAATATGCTGCAAGACCAATTCCGAATAATGCCCATAACGCAAACAAGAACTCGAGAATCACCATGGGACTTATCTTTGAAACTGCATATTTCGTTGGTTTTGGATTTTGGGGTGGGGTCGAATTTGAATTTGAATTTGAACTTGAATTTGAATTATTCATATCTTTATTTAATTCAACTCGAAATTTTGGTGTTCTAACAAATTCACTCTTTATATTAAATAAACCCTCAATAACAGCGCGAGTGTTATTAAGTGCAAAACCCATGCTTCCAGCCATAAATACTGGAAAGAGATAAATTCTTCGCTTCCAGTCAGGATAAACATCTTTTTGCGAATACATATACATTAAAAATGATGAAATAAATCCAAGTGTAAATACAGACATGAAAGCGAAATATTCATCGTAATTACCAGTATTTTTAACATAAACCAATGGAACTACTAAAATACCAGCTAAAACTATTAGTGGGAAAACTATATTCATCGTTAAGTGGTAAGTCGAATAGAGTTTTAATTTAAAGGGTATACTTGATTTCCAGACCAGTGGAAGAATTTTTTTTGCCGTTTCAATAGCGCCTTTGGTCCATCTAAACTGTTGGTTTTTCAAAGCATTAATTTCAATCGGTAATTCAGAAGGTGAAGTAAATTCGTTAAGAAATACAAACTTCCAACCTTTCAATTGAGCACGATAACTCAAATCAAGGTCTTCCGTTAGAGTATTTGTTTCCCAGTTACCGGCATCAAGAATGCATTGCTTTCTCCATATTCCAGCTGTTCCATTGAATGTAATAAAAAGTCCAGCTTTATTACGCACTTGTTGCTCCATGACAAAATGTCCATCTAAAGCGAGAGCCTGTGCACGTGTCAATAAAGAATATTCTGCATTGATGTGTTCCCATCTTGTCTGGACCATTCCAATTTTTGGACCTGTGAAATAATGGATCGTTCTATTCAGGAACTCAGGATTTGGGATGAAATCAGCATCAAAGATAGCGATAAACTCGGCATTGGTTTTTTCAAGTCCCATTTTCAAAGCGCCAGCTTTGAATCCTTCTCTTTTATCTCGGTGATAATATTGGATATTGAAGCCTTCTTTTTGTTTTTGCTCGACAATCCGTTTAAGTACTTCCTGAGTTTCATCAGTTGAATCATCAAGAACTTGAATTTCCATCTTATCCTTTGGATAATTCATCTTGCAAACTGCTTCAATTAATCTATCTACAACGAGTGCCTCATTGTATGTAGGAAGTTGAATACATACAAGAGGTAAATCTAAGAACTTTCCTTTAGGTTCAAGTTTTACCTCTCGAAATTTGTTATAAAGGTAGACAAGGAAAAATCCGTGCATACCATAAAAAAATAAAATTGAAAGTGTAATTAGATAAGCCATTAAGATTACATCATCGTTTGCCATATTAAATCCTTTATTTTTACCAATCTGATACTGTTGAAATTAGAATATCTTCTGTAAGATTTTCGATAACTTTTTGAATTGCTAGAGTTTTTGCTTGCAAACCACCATCAGCAGAGTAATCACTATATTGTGAAAAACTTTTTTCCCATAACTGTTTCTTAAATCTTTGATCAATAAATTTTACCCGCACCTGAATTGATATTCTTCGAGAATTAACCTGTTCGTTACCCGCGATAACAAATGGTTCGTCCCGTAAAGAAACTATTGCTCCTTCCAGAATTGTATCAGAAAATTTTCGATCAACTACTTGAAGTGAGTTATCCTGAATAAATTTTTGGATTAAAGCATTCGTAAGATTTTCTTTTAATCCTGCTTCAGTGTAACCACTTATATCATCAAAAACAGGAATCGAAATAGTCTTCAAATCGGAAGGGAGCGAGGATCCTGTGAAAGAATAAACACACCCTGATAGAATAAATGGGATAAGCAAATAAAAATATTTTTTAATCATTGATTTGAAGTTCCTTCAATTTACGGTAAAGTGTGCGAAGGCTAATTCCAAGCATCTCGGCTGCCTTTTTTTTGTCAAAGTTTGCTCTAATCATTGCATTCTTTATCGCTTCCTTTTCAAGTTCTTTAACTGGTATAATCGATAGAGTTTCTTCTACTGGTTCTGTGTCTTCTATTTTAGCATGCTTATTGAGAATCGCCTCTTTAATCTCCATTAGATCTTTTTTTATTTCAAAAAGCGCACGATAAATAAATTCTCTATCAGCTGCCTCTGCTGATTTGTTCATGAATACAGGTAAATTTCTTTCATCCTCATTTACTTTAATTACTCGTAAATATGATTTGAAATCATCTATTGTTAAAATACCCGTTTTATTTAATGCGGCTGCTGATTCAACTGCATTTTTCAATTCTCTGATATTACCAGGCCATGGATAAGACATAAGATATTCATAAGCTTCAGTAGCTACCTCTAAGCGAGGAATTTGATTGCGTTCGCAAAAATCTTCAAGAAATTTATCAATCAAAATTGGAATATCTTCCTTTCGTTTTCGCAGTGGAGGAATTTCAATCATCACTGTTTTTAACCGGTAGTATAAATCTTCTCTAAATCTTTTATTTGCTACCTCAATCGCTAAGTCTTTATTTGTTGCTGTAATGAACCTTACATCAACTTTAACTACGGTTTCTGCACCCAATCTCAAAATTTCTTTTGTCTCTAAAACTCTCAAAAATTTTACCTGAAGAGTAAGTGGTAATTCTCCAATTTCATCGAGAAATAGTGTCCCACCATCTGCTAATTCAAAATAACCCTTTCTTGATTCAACTGCACCTGTGAAAGCACCTTTCTGATGACCAAACAATTCACTCTCAATTAAACCTTCTGGAATAGCTCCACAATTTACAGCAAACATTTTTTTGTTAGCTCTGGGGCTTAGTCCATGAATAGCTCTCGCAACAAGTTCTTTTCCAACTCCACTCTCACCTTGAATCAAAACAGTTATGTCCGTTGGAGCGACTTGATGAATTACCTCAATTAGTTCTTTCATCACCTGAGAACGATAACATATCCCAAATTTCTTCTGAAATTCTTTGTGATCAATCATTATTTAAGCAAATAGTGTTAATTTTTTTTAAATGCAAGCAAAATTAATCAAAATGGAAGTAAATTTCTTTGAGTGTTTTTACCCCAATTCATAATTAAAATTAATCTCTACTTATGGTAGGTATATAAAATTTATGATTCATTAATTATTTGAAACAACAATACCTTCAATTTTGAATTTGTCTTTTATAATTTGAATATCAGACTTTGCTTTTTCTTCCGAATCATATAATCCTAATAACACAACGAATAACTTTTTACCATCCATTTCTTTTTCACCTATTTTAACTGAATATTCTCTAAATTGCGATGAAAATCTCATTGCATTTTCTCGAGAAGAAAATGCTCCCACCTGAATTGAAAATGATTTCTTTTCGATTTGAGTAATTGACAATGATTGTATTTCACCTGTATTTTTATCTTTCTCATTAGAACTTTTCTGGTTATCATCCATTTTATCTATGCTCGAAGAAAAATAATTCACTCTCTTAGATAATGCTTTCACAAATTCCGAATTAGGAAAAGAATCCTTCAACATTCGAGCATATTTATCCGATTCGGAATAATCTCCTTTTGAATAATAATATTGATACAATCTATATATTGCATCGTCTTTGATTTCAGAATATTCGTCTGAATGAACTATCTCACGATAGAGTTTTGCAGCTTCAGTGCCATTTTCAGTTAGTAAAGCTTTTAAATATTTTACTGTGAGTGAATTTGGATTATCTTTTTCAAGACTAAAAAGCAATACCTTAACTTTTTCAATTTCACCTTTCTCGATAGATTCAATTAATCTGTTTAAATTAGGTTCTTGAGCAGAAATTCTTGTGCAAAGTAAGGATATTGAAAAAAGTAAAATTAATACTGAGCTAATTTTTCGCATAAGAAATCAAGACTATAGCTGTTTTATCAATTCTTTCAACCTCACCAGCAAAAAGTGTGGCAGAATTAGCTCTGATTATCTTAGCTCTACAATAATCTCCAATATTCAAATCTCTTTTCGGAAGTATTACAATTTTATTAGTATCTGTTCTTCCCATGTAGAAATCTTTAGACTTTCTGCTATAGTCTTCTATTAATACTTCAACTTCTTTTCCAATTAATTCTTGATTCAATTCGAAGGAAATTCTCTGTTGTAAGTCGATTATCTCATTTAACCTTCTTGTTTTGACTTCATCGGGAACATCATCTCCCATTTCATAAGCTTTTGTTCTTTCCCTTGGAGAATATTTAAACATGAACGCACCATCGTATCTAACCTCACGCATAACTTCTAGGGTCATTTTGTGATCTTCTTCGGTTTCAGTTGGAAAACCAGCTATGATATCTGTGGATAAACTTACCCCTGGAATTATCCGTCTTGCTTTTTCAATTCGTTCAAGATAATGTTCAACTGTATATGTTCTGTTCATCAATCTTAAAATTCGATTCGAACCAGATTGAATTGGTAGATGGATATAATTGCATATGTTTTCATACTCAGCTATAGTGTAAATCAATTTATCTGAGAAATCCTGAGGATGAGAAGTTGTAAATCTAATGCGCATGTCGGGAACAGCCTTCGCTACTGAACTCAACAAATCAGGGAAATCATAATCTCCATCGCGATAAGAATTAACATTCTGTCCGAGTAGATTCACTTCTTTGCACCCTCTATCACGAAGTGATTTAACTTCATTAACTATGCTATCAAGTGGTCTGCTTCTTTCTCTTCCGCGAGTAAATGGAACAACACAGAAGGTACAGAATTTATCACAACCACGCATTACCGCAATCCAGGCGGTGATTCCTTCTTCACGATATGGTTCAATATCATCATAAGTTTCAGTTTTACTCAACCTGACAGCAATACCTTTTTCTCCAATTAGAGCAATGTCAATCAATTCTGGAACTCTTCTATATTCGTCAGGACCAACGATTAAATCTACAATCTTCTCCTCTTCAATCAATTTTGTTCTCAATCTTTCCGCCATGCATCCAAGAATTCCTACAACCAGATTTGGTTTATGCTTTTTAATTGCTCTAAAAGCACCTAATCTGCCATAAATTCTCTCTTCAGCATGTTCACGAATTGCGCAAGTATTTATTAACACAACATCTGCTTGTTCGGCTTGATTTGTCAATTCGTACCCATTTCTCTTCAATACACCTTGAACAATTTCTGTATCTGCCAAATTCATTTGGCATCCATAGGTTTCGATATATATTTTCTGCTTATTCATTACTCTCTTCTTCTTTAATTTTATCTTAAATAGAAGTGGAAATTAATCGTTAACCACTGGCAAATTTAATTGATTAAAATTACTTTAACAATTTAATAAATTTTCTATTGAGGTTAGGATTAAGGATATAATTTAAAAAACAAAGTCCCGTCATTTGACGGGACTTTGTGTTGTCTACCTCCCAATAAGGCTTATTTCAACATAACCATTTTCTTTGTTGCCTGGAATGATGGGGTTTCCATTCTGTAGAGATATACACCTGAAGCGACCTTCTGACCACGATTATCGTCACCGTTCCATGTAATCTTATAAATTCCAGGAGTTAGATTATCGTTGACTAAAACCTTAACCAGTTTGCCAATTGAGTTATACACTGCAATTCTTACTTTCTCAGATTTTGGAATTGCAAATTTAATCTCTGTTGTCGGATTGAATGGATTTGGATAATTCTGACCCAATTCATAAGTGGCTGGAATATTGTTATCGGCTAATTCAACACCAGTAAGAATTGCTATCGATTGTCTCAACACATCAATGGTGAATTTAGCATTATGCATTCCATAACTAGCATCACCATAAATAAATCTATAATTGAAATATGCTTTTCGCATATTCAAATCATTCGCGTCTCTAATCATCTGCCAGCTAATCGAATCTATACCTACAGGTGGTAAAGCAATGCTAAGATTCTTCATTAATCCTTTAACTTCATTTTGAATACTTTCAATAGTTCCATCTCCATCAAAATCAGAAGCTGCTATAAAGTCGTCGAAGCTTTGAATTTGTGGACCATGGCAACTCTGGCATGCCATCACATGTTCATAATTGTTTTCTGCATCTCGCAATTTCATAGTATGTCCACCAACTCGATCACGAGTTACAGTTCCTGTATCTGTTGTTGCATACATGTGACAACCAACACAACCATCTTGAACCACATATTTATGATTCGAGCTTATATATGGTCTATCAAATACCGCTGCATTGGTACCCAATAGCACATCACCTTGAGTAGAATAATGTGGTCCCCAGTGAGCTGATGTAACTTGTGTTTGAACATACGATGAAGCTTCTCTCCTTGCAACATGGCAACCCATACAGAGTTTCCCTTTACCACCTAATAGAATCCTTTCTCCCGTCGCAAGTGTATCAGAACCAACAGGAATTGTTCTCAAACTGTAATCTTGGTCATTACCATGAGGATCATGACAGGTCGGGCAACCGATTTTAATATGATTTGCCTCGATCATTCCTTTAGTATCGGTTGTAAGCTCTTTGGTAAAGTTCACAAATCCACGCCCATCATGACAACGAATACAATTACTCAAAGAATTGCTCATATAATCACTGCCAGAGCTTTGAGCAAACGAATTCGTCCAAACTGCCTCTGAATGTAATGAATTTTCCCATTGTGCATAGCGATTATGTCGCCACGGTTCATCATGGCATTGACCACAAGCGCCAGAAGCATAGGAAATTGCTATTTTTTCTTCAGCTCCACCAAGTGCATGTTCACCTCCTGCCCCATGGCAGTTCTCACAACCAATCGTAGCAAATTGTACTAAAGATGGGTATTTTGTTTTCAATGAATCCCAGTTTCCAGGTTTGGCAGGAGCATAATTTGTCCAGCTCCATCCTAACTGTGCAGCAACATCATCAAAACCATTGTTATTTGCTGCAATGTCATGATTATAACCAACTGTATGGCATTTAAAACAGCTACTTGAATAATAAGGTGGGTTTCCATCAATACCAATCTTAAACCTCAGTGCATGCCCTGAAACTTTCCAGCGATTGAAAATCTCAGTAAACTTAGGCATAGCACCATGGCAAGACATACAATTGGGATACATGGCCGGTACATTATCAAAATTACCGACACCGACATAACTTGCAGCGTAAATTGTTATTGTAGTGTCATCAGTCCCTGAAGCTGTCGTTATTGTTAATTTTACATTATATGCACCTTTCTTATCAGCTAAGAAATATGCCCAACTATTATCTGTATAGGGATATGTGAACGCAGCTACTGAACCGCTTGGTTTTGAAACAAATTCCCATACTGCATTAGTAATGGGCTCAGTGTTACCAATATTTTGAGCCGATAGATAAACATATGTCTCAGCACCTACAACAGGCAGACCACTTGAGACTGATTGTGTTGGAAAGCCTAATTTGTGAAGTCTTTCCGGGGTTACAGGCTCAATTTTTATATTGGCTCGTTGAGCAAAGGTTAACCCCACAAAACAAATCAAGGCTAAAATAATAAATAATCTTTTCATATGTCTCTCCTTATTTTTTCCTTTAGTGATTCAAAATCTGTACCTGATAACAATTGTTCATTTTTAATAATATTTTGACTGTTTGGTCTCTCTTTTTTTCAAAATTGAAAAAACTTATTAAATCTTTTGTCATATTTGAGAAAACATATAAAACAATTAAATAAAAGAATTTTTATTTTAAATACTCTGCAAAAATCTATTATATAACACTCGATTTACTATTAAATTTGCGATGGAATTATAATGAAATGAAAATATTAAAAATTTAGGCTAAATTGTAATCATGAGTAAATCTTATAAAATACTTGTTTCAAATGATGATGGAATTTATTCCGATGGGATCATTGCCCTCCGAGAAGCCATGTTAGAATTAGGAGAAGTATTTGTCTACGCCCCTCACAAGCAACAGAGTGCTGTCGGACATGCGATAACTACTCATCTCCCGTTACGTGTTAATCCCTATTTCATGAATAATGAATTTTTCGGATATGCAATAACCGGAACCCCTGCTGATTGTGTAAAATTAGCAATTACTACCCATATGGACGAAAAACCAGATCTAATTGTATCGGGAATAAATGAAGGATCCAATGCAGCAATAAATGTGATTTATAGTGGAACGGTATCAGCAGCAACTGAGGGAACAATTCTCGGAATTCCATCAATTGCCTTCAGTCTTGCTACTTATACAGATTTTGATTTTACATATTCCAAGAAAGTGGCTAAGATAATTGCAAAAGCTGTTTTAGAAAATGGATTACCACCGGGTGTACTTTTAAATGTTAATATTCCTCCTGGTTCAGAAGAACAGATAAAAGGAATAAAAATTACCAAACAGGGAAAATCGAGGTGGAATGATTATTTCGAAAAAAGAGTTGATCCACAGAATAGAGAATATTACTGGTTGACAGGTAAAATGGAAAGTCTGTTGGATGATGAAGATTCGGATATTGTTGCATTGAAACAGAATTATGTATCTGTTACTCCCATTCAGTTTGATTTAACGGCATACAAATTTCTTGATGAATTAAAAAAATGGGAATTGGGATAAGAAATGCCGGTATATCTTCTGAACTCATTCACTATAACCAATTCATTTCCTGCTCTAATTCTTTTTTTGGTGATATTATTATTAATTCTCGGGATTTATATTTTCTATCGCAGAACGATACCCGATTTAAATAAAAAAGATAAATTTCTTTTAGCTTTTCTAAGAATAATTGCGCTGCTACTAATCATATTATCGTTGGGAGAATTTGTTGTTGAATTTATCACCAAAAAAATAGAAAGACCAGTAACAATAGTTTTAATTGATAACTCTAAAAGTGTTGAAAAAGAAAGAGAATTAATTATCAAAGAGGTTAACAATATCATCAAGAAATTAAAAAGTTCAAACCAATCAATTGAAATCTACAAATTTGATAATAATGTTGAGGAAATTTCAATTGATTCCCTGCATCAAATAGATTTTTCGGGTAGCAGTACAAACATTTCAAATGCAATCAATAAAATATTATCAAATAAAGGGAAAAAGAATTATCAAAATTTAATCCTGATTAGCGACGGAATTTACAATACAGGAGAGAATCCACTTTATATATCAGAAAAATCAGAGATACCATTTTTTGTTCTCGGTGTGGGGGATCCAAATCCCATAATAGATATCTCCATAAACGAGATTGTAACTAATGATATAATATTTGCACAAAATCAAACGCCCGTGAGAGTTAGTATTAAATCAAATGGATTTGAAAACCAGAGTGTAACAATACAATTCTTTGAAGATAATAGATTGCTCGAAAAAAGAAATTATATAATTCAGGGAAATTACCAGGAATTAGAGTTCATCTATACACCAAAAACAGATGGTGAAAAAAAACTTACATTCCAGATTTTACCTCTAAAAAATGAATTTACAATAAAAAATAATTCTGCTTCGAAATATGTAAAGATTCTAAGTAATAAAATTAGAGTTTTGACAATTGCAGGAAAACCATCATATGACCTTAGTTTTTTCAATCAAATAATCAAATCAAATAATGATTTACAACTGGGAACCTTAATCGAAAAACCGAATGGTGAATTCTATCCCCTCTTCAATAATGAAAATTTTCTGGATTCTGCGGATGTAATTTTTTTTATAGGATTTCCGTCCAATACTAATTCAGAAAAATTCATAAGAAAAATATTCAATAAAATTGACCGAGATAATACTCCAATTTTCACATTGATTAATCCCGAAACTGACTTCAACAGATTAACTCAATTCATTCAATTTCTTCCATTCAGCTGGAGATCAGCATACGGCACATCATCTCAAATTTTCATAGATGTACCTGAAGAAAAGAGTAAAAACGAAATATTAAATGTTGATGGTGAAAATTCTGCAAGTATCTGGAATTCTTTACCACCAATTAATAGAATCGATAGAGAATTTATAAATAAACCCGAATCAGAACTTCTTGCATACTATAAAATTAGTAATCAAAGAGTAAATCAACCACTTATAACTACACGAAATTTAAATCGTCATAGAAGCATAGCTTTCATCGGATTTAACTTATGGCGTTTAAAGTTACTTAATGCGATGAAAGAAGAAGAATCAATTTATCTTGATAGATTCATTAACAACTCAATAAAATGGTTAACTGCAAGAGAAATTCAGAAAAATTTCACTGTTAAGCTGAATAAAAAAATATTTGATCTTAATGAAAAAGTGAAGTTTATAGCTCAACTCTATGATGACTCAAATATGCCAGTTGATGATGCTCAAATTAATCTTGAAATTCATGCAAAAGAATCTACTGTAACCAATACAGTTTTCAAACCACTCGGTAATGGTATATATATTGCAGAATTTGAAGAATTACCACAAGGTGATTATAATTTTCAAGCAAATGTTGAAATCTCGAACAAGAAACTCAGTGATCAAGGCAAATTCTCTGTTATGGAAACAGAACTTGAATATCGTGATTTTACTCTAAAGGAAGATCTTCTAAAAAAGTTATCTACAATTACAAATGGTCAATATTTCCATATTTTACAATCCAATGAATTTGTCAAAAACATTGATAGATTCTTATTGAAAAAAGAAAAAGAGCTTGAGACCAGTAAGACTTTTTATCTCTGGAATTCTCCTTATACTTTAGCTATGAGCATAATTTTACTTTCAATTGAATGGTATCTACGAAAAAAATGGGGCTTAATCTAATCATTAAAAACATTTTTCTGGATTTACTTGATTTTGTATTCCCAAATTTCTGTCTTAGATGTGATCATAAAATTAAAAGAAGTCTGTATCAAATTTGTGACGAATGTCTGGATAAAATCCCTGTTTCATCTCAAGAAGAAATCAATTTATTTTTTAGTATGAACCTTTTACCCTATGGTTATATTTCAAATTTCTATTCCAAATATGTTTTTATCAAAGATGGATTATTCCAATATTTTGTTCATCAATTAAAATATAATGGGAAATCAAAAGTCGGAATTTTATTTGGAAAAAACCTTGGTCTTGAGCTTCAGAAACTAAACTGGTTTAAAGATATTGATTTGATAGTGCCAGTCCCACTGCACAAGCAGAAAAAATTTAAGAGGGGTTATAATCAATCTTCGATGATAGTTAAAGGCATTGCCAGAATCACAAATAAGAATTTCGACGAAAAGGTAATAAAAAGAATTAAGAACACCGAGACACAAACACATCTACATTTACACGAAAGAATTGAGAATGTTAAAAATGCATTTAAAATAACTAAGTCAGAAAAGATAAAGGATAAAAAAATATTGATTGTGGATGATGTCTGTACTACTGGTTCTACTGTAAACGAAATTGCAAAAACTTTATTAATTGCTGGAGCAAAAAAAGTAAATCTCGCAACACTTGCTTTTGTAAAGGAAAAAGACTTTAGTGTTCAGACTTGATAAGAGTGGATAAAATATTTAAAGAGTTCGATTCTGAAATTCTTCAAAATAAAATATCTCTCTCACTTAATTCGTTTAGGATGAAATCTAATTAAACAAATCAAATTTATTAAACTCAATACAACACTTTTTTAATCCGATTCTAAATTTCCAACCTCTTTTTCCACTTCCTCGAGAATTTCACAATTCTTTACAAGCTCTTTCATTTTATTGTGATCAGGATATAAAGGTCGATCCTCATCCAGATGTGGAATGTATTTTCTAATTACTTTTCTTGCTGTTTCAACCCCTCTGCCATGTTTAAAATCTCTAAAATCAAGTGCTTGAGCAGCTGCCATAAATTCTATTCCAAGAACTCCATAACCATTCTCAAGAATTTGTTGATTCTTCCACGCAGTGTTCATCCCCATTGAAACAAAATCTTCCTGATCAGCTGCTGCTGGTATAGATTGAATCGAAGCTGGATTTGAAAGAATTCTTTGCTCAACAATTAAAGTATCCGCAGTATATTGACTCAGCATATAACCAGAAAACATTCCTGCGCCTTTAGTTAAAAATGGCGGTAATCCAATACTCAATGCTGGATTGAGTAACCGATTTAGTCTTCTCTCTGATAATACACTCACCATAGTCACAGCTGCACCTACATTATCCATCGGAAGTGAGATTGGTGTTCCCTGAAAATTCGCACCGGTTAAAGTTAATTTTTCTTCCGTTAAAAAAATTGGATTATCCCCAACACCATTTAATTCAATTTCAACCTGTTCTTTTGCCCATCTTACTGCATCATGAGCTGCACCAATCACCTGTGGTGTTGATCTCATGGAGTATGCATCTTGAACTTTCATTTTCAATTTTCCAGTTTGGAGATCACTCCCATTTATGCATTTCATTATTGCTCTTGCACTTCGAACTGCACCTGGAAATCCTCGTAATTGATGAAGTCGTACATCATAAGGTTTTAAATTAGCATAAAGTGCCTCAAGAGTCATTGCTGCAGCTATCTCAGCTTGTTTTAACCATCTATTTATATCATATAATTGAAGTGCGCTTATTGCAGTGATAAAATTTGATCCATTTATTGTAGCAAGTCCATCTCTTGCTTGTAATCCTGGAATCTCAATTCCAGCTTTCTCGAATGCAACCCGACCGGGTAATCTTTCCCCGTTAAAAAAAGCTTCTCCTTCACCCATTAGAAGTAAAGCAATCTGCGACATCGGAGCTAAATCACCACATGCACCCACTGAACCTTTCTGACACACAACCGGTGTTACTCCTTTATTTAGCATTTCAACGAGAGTTAAAGTGATTTCAGGCCGACAACCTGAATAACCCTTCGCATGAACATTAATCCTGCTTGCAATTGCTCCTCGTACAAACTCAATAGGCATCGGCTCACCAATTCCCGCTGCATGATTATAGATCAAATATCTCTGAAATTGTTGAACCTGTTCATCACTCAATACAACTTCTGAAAATTCACCGATACCTGTATTTATTCCATACATACTTTCTCGTGCCTTAATTTTTTCTTCGAGCATCGCACGGCAAGCTTTCATTCTTTCTAATGCATCTGAAGATAATTCAACTTTTTCTCCGAACCTTGCAATTTTAACTAATTTCTCTACAGTTAAACTTTTTCCATCAAGTATTATCGCCATCTTGACTCCATTATATTTTTTACTTCTTACAAAAATACGAATTAATTATTTCCCCTATTTTTTTGTTCGGCGAGAATTCGTATTAATTCAAAGTGTTCTGATTATTCTTTATCTGTTGATGCGATAGAAAATTATTAACCTAATAAACCTACTACATTGTATAAAACTCTTCGCCACTTAGCATTTTAAAAACCGCTTCGATTCTACCGAGCGGTGCTGCTATTTGAACACCAGCAACTTCAGAACGTATATATTCAAATGTCTCTTTTGCAATTTTTACTCCTTCTTCAAAGGCTGCTTCTTTTGAAATTTCTTGAGCTCTTCTCATCCTTTCCATAATATACGATGGAACCGAAGCACCAGGTACTTCATTATTCATGAATTCAGCATTTCTATAAGAAACTAATGGCCAGATACCAACAATTAAAGGAATTTTGTAATGTTCTACTCGTTCCATGAAGTTTTCAAGAATTTTGATATCGAAGACAGGTTGAGTAATCATATATTCAGCACCGGCCAAAACTTTCCAATCCAATCTTCTTAACTCTTCATCTAAATTTATTGCACCAGGATTTACCCCTACCCCAATCGAAAAACCTGTTGCTTCTCCAATAGGATTTCCTGCTAAATCAAGTCCATGATTTAATCGATTTATTAAATTCACCAGACCGATGGAATCAACATCAAATACTGCTGTTGCATCTGGATAGTTACCAAGTTTTGGAGGATCACCTGTAATAGCAAGAATGTTTCTAATACCAAGTGCCCATGCACCAAGTAAATCAGATTGCATTCCAATTACATTTCGATCACGACATGCAAAATGTAATACCGTTTCAATGCCTACCTCTCTTTGTATCAATACAGCCATTGCTAAAGCAGACATACGTGCCATTGCACGTGGACCATCGGGTATATTAATTGCATCAATTCCAAAGTGGTATAATTTCCGAGCTTTCTCTATTTCTTTTTTTGCGGTTATTCCACGCGGTGATACAATTTCTACAAGTGTCACAAATTCTTCTCTTAATAACTTATTCGATAATCTGGACTTTTCATATTTCTCATAAATGTGAACATTTTCAGGAGTCTCAACTTTTAATTCCTCAACTTTAATATCCATCCGTTTACCTGGTTGAAGTGCCTGAACAGCTCTTCTAATTGCTTTTATGTGATTGGGATTAGTCCCACAACAACCTCCTACAATATTTGCACCTGCTAGGATAAATCTCTTAGAATATTCTGCTATGTATTCGGGAGAAGTCATATAAATATTTCTTCCCCCAATATTAACTGGATAACCAGCATTCGGTTGAATTGAGATAGGTAAATCTGTTAATTCTCTTAACCGCTCAAGTGCATCAAGCATTGGTTTTGGACCAACACTACAATTGAATCCAATCACATCAGGTTTATATTCAGAAATTTTATTAACAAATTTTTCGAGTGATTCACCACTTACTAATTTTCCTTCTTCACTTATTGTCACCTGTGCAATAACTGGAAATGCTCGATTTATTTCTTTCACAGCACGAAGAGCCTGAATAATTTCATCAGTTAATGTGAATGTCTCTAAAATGATTAAATCAACTCCTCCATCAATTAAAGGTTGAATTTGTTCTTTGAAATAATCTTTTGCTTCATCATATCCAATCTTTCCAAGAGGTTCTATCTGAACACCCAGAGGACCAACCGAACCAGCAACAAGGACTTTATCGTTAGCGACTTCTTTAGCTAATCTTGCACCAGCATAGTTTATGTCATAGATTTTTTCTGCAAGTCCATGAGGACTTAATTTAAATCGATTAGCACCAAATGTATTCGTTTCAATTACATCAGCACCAGCAAGAATGTAATCACGATGAACTTGTTTAACAAGCTCTGGATTTGTTAGATTTAACTCCTCAAAACAACGATTGATGAAAATTCCTTTCTCGTATAGGTATGTTCCAGTGCCTCCATCAAAGACTATTATTTCTTTTCCTAATTTTTCTAAAAATTTAGTCATAATAATTTTCCAGTTGTTTTAATAAATTTATAATAAAATTAAATACTTGTCAAAAATTTGATGAAATAGGTAATTTTGTGAAACTAAACTAGTTGGAATTCATCAAACTCTAAAAGAAAGGATAAAAGATGGCGACTAAAAAGGCATATCTAAAACAAGTAAAAGGGATCACTTTCGTTGGAAAAACTGATTCAAATATCTGGATTAATATAGATGGTCCCGAAGAATTCGGTGGAAGTAATGCTGGAGTTCGACCCAAAGAATTAGTTCTTCTTGCCCTAGCTGGTTGTACTGGAAGTGATGTTGTTTCAATTTTGCAAAAGAAAAGAGCAAAACTTGAAGATTTTGAAATTAACATCTCTGCTGAAACTCGAGAGGAACATCCACAAGTATTCACAAAAATTCACATCGAATATATTTTTTATGGAAATGAATTACGTACAGAGGACGTCGAACGTGCAATCGAGCTTTCAAGTACAAAATACTGTTCCGTGCAAGCTATGCTCAAACCAACAGTTGAAATTACTCATTCATACCGAATTGAAACTACATAATACAATCTTCGTTCTTTAATAAAACAAGCAATCTGATATTGCCTGATTTCTTCAAATTTTAAAAGAGTTATCGTAACAGATCCGTTAGGCTCTATTATTTATAACTATCTATCTTCATTTAAATTTTTAAATGGAAGATATTACCTATTTTTATTCATGAATTATTCGCCGATTAAATAACTTGTTTATTTAAGAGCGAGTAGAAAGTGTAAAAAAAATTTTATAAAAATTTTTTTTGCTATTTAATGAATTACAACCCAAACGAATAGAGATTTAAATTATTTAAACTAATCGAATATTGAGTAAATAATTTAATTATTCCCAATAGGTTCTATGAATTGTTTGCTGTTTTAAAATTTATCTTTTAAGTTTTGATTCATAGATTTTAATCCACTCTTCAGGAGTAATTTTTTTGCATAATTCACCGATTAAATTATAAGGAATCTGTTCCAACTTTTTAAATCGTACACAACTCTTTCCCATATCTAACTTACTACTACTCCTTTTTTTAAATTCTTCAATGAACCATTTTTTCAATTTTTCATCAACATAGAGTCCCATATGATAAATCGCAACATAATTCTTTTGTGAAGCAAGACTGATAAATGGCAGAGGAACTTTTGGGTCGCAGTGATAACCCGATGGATAAGTAGAATGTGGTACAGAATATGTTATCATGCCATAATTGAAAGTTTCGACAAATCCATTCGGTAAATTATCACTAATAACTTTTCTCAAGTTAATAATTGCCTGTTTTCTTTCTTCTGAAAGTTGCTCAATATACTGCTCGATTGTGCTTATTTTCTTCATGTTTCCTCTATTAATGTTTTGATGCTAAATTTACCTGAGAATACTAAAAGATTATAACAATAATTTTAATACAGATTATGAATTTGAGAAAGCATTCTTCAAAAGTAGAAAAAATTAACTTTTTGCTTTACAAAAATTATTCGCTATTGTACCGCTTAATGATTGCTTCAGCTTCGATCTCCACTAAAATGTCGGGGGAGATAAATCGACTAACCTCTACCATAGTTGTTGCAGGTAGAATATCTCTAAAAAATTTATTATGTGCTCTACCGACTTTTTCCCAATCATCCATATTCTTCAAATAAATTCTTGTGCGAACTATATCACTTAATTCTGCTCCTGCTTCTTTAAGTGCAAATTCGATATTTTTTATAACTTGAAGTGTTTGACCATAAGCATCACCTTGAGCGACAATGTTTCCTGTTGCATCTGTAGCAGTTGTTCCAGAAACATAGATATGCGAGCCTACAATAACAGCCCTTGAATAACCTATAACCGATTCCCAAATTGCATTTGAAGAAATTTTCTTTCTTTCCATATCATATCCCTTTTCTTAAAATTACAATACTTTACAGTATCATAAATCATTTTATTTAATTCATAACAATTTTTGACTGTTTAATCAAATCTCAATGTACTCTTCACTAATTTTTCAATCAATCGAGTAATTCTTGGATATACACATGTAATTTGTATTTTTTTTGACATATATCCAACCAAGTTAAAAGAGATGTATTCAATGCTCTCTAATTTTAGTTCTGACTTTTAGAAAATTAAACCCATTATCGATTGCATTAATTAAAAGAGTTGGGTAATAAATCAAATTTTTTAAAATTTCAAAAGCTATTAGACAATGAATGATGTGTCATATTAAGATTAATAAAAAGTTAAACTTATATAAATTATATAATCCCTAACCACAAAAATTGACTATAGAATCTTTTTATTTACTTGCTGCCCCGCCAGGGGTCGAACCTGGAGTCTTCTGATCCAGAGTCAGACGTGTTGCCAATTACACCACGGGGCAAAAATTTATGATTACCATGCAAATTTATTATTTAAAGTTAGATTTCTCAAAAATATATGGTTTATCAAAAATTCATATGCACTCTTATTAATTTATCTTTTGTTTTTTCTTAATAATTTGAAACAATAATTTATTATTTTAACTAATCAAAAACATGCATCTTAAGAATTTGAATCTCTCTACTGAATCTTTCTTCAAGACATTGTTAACTTAAAAAAAAATTAATTCAAGTTTTTTTAGATTATTTAATAAAAAAATGATTATCATGAAAAATCTAATGATTATTTTAATAGTCTTTATTTCATCCCAAACTAATTTTTCTCAAAATCTGGTATTAAATAAAATCATTTTACTCGATTCACCAGTAAACGATTTTTCAATCAATGAAAACAAAAATTATATCTTTCTTATTTCAAGTCAGAATAATGAAATAATAAAACTAAATTTGAACGGAAATATCGAAAAAAGAATAGGTGGTTTTGGATGGAATTATGGACAATTTGATCTACCATCAGCGATAGTTTCTACAGCTTTGGAAGTTTATGTCTCGGATTACCATAATCATCGAATTCAGAGGTTTGACCACAATTTGAATTTTATCTCATTATTAGAAAGGTCAGATCAAATCTATTTCGAAAATCCTGTGTCAGTCGATTTATCTTCCAAAGGTGATTTATATATTCTTGATTCACGGAATAAAAGAATTGTAAAGGTAAATGGATTCAATAAATTGGAGCGAATTTTTGGCAATTACGAAAGTGGTAAGATTATCTTAGTCAACCCCAAAAAATTAAAAGTCGATAAAAATCAACAAGTATTGATTCTCGATGGTAATAAACTCCTAATTTTTGATCAATTTGGAAGTTTCATTAAGGAATTAAACTTTTCTCAAGGAATCACTGAAGAAATAATAGATTTTTTACCTTATCAAAATAAAATCTATTTAGTAACAAAGAAGAATCTCTACTGTTATAGTAGGGAATTAATAAAATTTAACCTGTTATTTGAGTTTTCTGAGGAGTTTGAATTAAGAGGTTTAAGAATTATTCACAACCAATTCTACTTTTTGAGCTCTGAAGGATTGCTAATTTGTAGTGAAGAAAATTAAAAGCCGCTATTTTTAAGCGGCTTTCAAAACTTTCCCTGATTTAATACAATTCGTACAGACTTTTATAGTCTTAACAGATTTTCCTACTTTTGCCCTTACTTTTTGTAAATTTGGTAACCATCTTCTTCTTGTTCTATTGTGTGCGTGGGATACATTGTTACCATAAATGGGCTTTTTACCACATATTTCACATACTCTGGCCATGTTATTTTTTTCCTTTCAATTTGAGCTTCAAATTTATTAACTAAAAATTTTAATTCCAAATTCCTAACAATTTCAAAGTCCAACTCATAATTTTACATGAATGCTTTTATTATTTTTATTTTTGACTTAAAGTATCATAAAAAAATTTTAAGAATAAATAAACTAAGTGTGTCATACTGATTATTTTAATCTTAGAAAGTATTGACTCGTGTGCATTATGTTAAGGATTAATAAAATAAATATAGTATACTGTTTAATTATTACAATTAATCTTCTTTTTTTAGCATTTTCGGTTTCAGCCATCTATTCCAATCTTAACTTTTTAATATTTGCTAAATATTTTTATCATAATATTTGTCACCAATTAGAAAGCAGAAGTTTCTATATCTTGAGTAAACCAATGTTGATTTGCGCAAGATGCACTGGTATTTTCACTGGCACATTGATAACATTTATCTTAATATTAATGGATAAAAGACTCAATAATTTTTTTAGTAATTTAACCAATAGAACAATCATTCTCCTTTTTCTACCATTGATTGTAGACTGGTCACTAAATTTTATTTTCAAAATTGAATCTACTAATTTCGTAAGGTTTTTCACTGGTTTTTTATTTGCTATTGTTCCTGTTCATTACTTCAATTTATTGATAACAAAAACATAAATTTATGTTTAAGAAAGAAAAATTTTTCCCAGCTCTTGTTGTCGGTTTCAGTCTGGCAGTATTAAGTTTGGTACCAATAATTCAAATTACATCTTGTTGTTTATTGGCACCATTAGCAGGAATTATTGGGATCAATCTTTATTATTTACAAATGAAGAATATAGAAAATTTCAAGTTACAATCAAGCGATGGGGTACAAATTGGAATTTTAACTGGAATAATCACTGGATTTTTTGAATCCATTCTCCAATCAATATTAATTCTAGTCTCCAAAACCAATCCTGTCTATGAATCGATCATTTTTTTACAAAAATATTTTTCAGAAGAACAGATCCCCGGTCTATTATGGCAGATTTCTAGAGAATTGGATGAAAAAAGATTTTCTTTTGCCCTGAGTTTTATTTTATTCATTAATACTACAATCATTTATTCTATTTTTACTACCATTGGAAGTCTAATTGCTGTATCTAAAATAAACAAAAGGAACTTGAACATTTAATTATTATCGGAAATCGAAATGATAGCCATACTAATTTTTTATATTCATGTCATTTTTGGTTTATATATTTTTACGAAAAGATGGCAGGAAGAAGGATTGGGTGCAGCTTTCCTCATCTTGATTTTTGTGGGAATCATTTTTTCAGTCGGATGGACTATTTCTTACTTAATTGCCTCACTAATTTTCCCACCAGAAGGTTTAGGTAAATTTTATAACCGCGACACAATCTCACTCACAATTTTAACTATCTTTGAATATTTCTTCTATACGGCTTACTTCAGAGGCAGGAAGAAAACTGATTCAAAATCCTTGATTTAATTACTCGAGTCTATATGGAATAGTAATAATAACTGTTTGTTCAAATTGAATTTGATTTGGTCTTAATGGTTCAAATTTCCAGGTTTTTAATGCTTGAATTGCAGCATCCTCTAATTGTGTATCTGCTTTAATCAAAGGGATTGGTGAAGCAACAGAACCATCAGGTAAAATTGTAAATTTAATTTTGATATCTATTTCTTTTTGAACACCGGGAGGGAATTTAGGTTTTTCCCATCTCAAAATTTTTCTGGTTCCTCTACCACCCCAATCAAAACTGTAACCACTGGAACCAAATGGTTGCTCTCCGCTTTCATTTTTTGAAACATTCTTTGAGATATTTTCAGATTGTTTTGCTCGTTCAACTTTCTCTTTCTTTTCTTCTTTGCTATTCTTCTTCTGTATGATTTCTTCAAATTCCTGTTCTACTTTAGGTACATCAATTTTTTGTTCAGAATGTTCTTTTTTCTGTTCCTCAATTTCATCTAATGCTGTATTAGATTTCTCATTTAATGTAGCTTCTCCTACCTTGCCGGAACCTGGACTACCGAAGTCAACCATGACATATTCTAATTCATCCAATTTCGACCCGAAGCTAATAAACGAGAAAGTAATTAAAAGTATGATATGAAAAAAGATAGAAATTATATATGTATATTTTCTATTCGATAGATACTTAATCATATCTGTTCTTTTTCAGTCGCAATCGTAAACTTATTTATTCCCGTACTTTTAGCAATATCAATAACCTTTATCAAAATTTCGATTGGTATTTCTTTATCTGCTTTTATTACAAGATTTTTTTCTCTTTGCTGTTCATTGTATGTTATTATTTTTTTTGCAAGCTCACCAAGACTGATTTTTTCCCCGCCAAAATAAATTTCATTTGTCTTAGTTATTGTGACTATAAATTGATTATCTGTTACGACTTCAGATGATTCCGATTTTGGTAATCTTACTTGAACACCCGTTGTGATTACAAATTGTGAGGTTAATAAAAAGAAAATCAATAAAAGCATAACAATATCAGTTAATGAAGAATAATTAAAAGCTGTTAATAACTTCGTATCTGATTCAAATCTCATTTGATTCTACCATGCTCTTGTTCATAAATCAAATCTATAAAATCGGTAGATGTAATTTCCATTTCGGAGATGAGTTTATTTATTCTTGTAACAAAATAATTATAGAAAAGATATGCAATTATTCCAACTGATAAACCAAAAGCTGTTGTAAGCAATGCTTCCCAGATACCCCCGGCTAAATCTGTCGGCGAAGCATTTCCTCCTAATGATTCTATTTTCATAAAAGCTGAAATCATACCAGTAACAGTCCCCAGGAAACCAAGAAGGGGAGCAACACCAGATATAGTAGCCAGGATAGAAAGTCCTTTTTCAAGTTTATAAATTTCCTGCTTACCGGCACTTTCTATTGATTCTTTTATCCTATCCATTCCAAAATGATATTTGGTTAAACCTTTTCTAATTATGTTCGCAATTGGAGAATTATACTCTGAACAATAATTAATTGCTTCAACGACATCACCATGTTTCATGTGTTCTCGGATTTGAATCATGAAACGGGGGACATTGACTGAAGCCTGTCTAAGTACAAAATATCTTTCAATAACAATTGCAATGGTAATTATTGAGCATAAAAAGATGGGCCACATAAGTAGCCCACCTTTTAAAAATCCAGTAAGCAAATCCATATTTTGTTATCTCCTGTCTACATATATATCTTCTTTTTTGAGTAACAATCTCAATGAATGATAATCTTTTGATGCTGAATCTTCATCAAGATAGAATCCAACTTTAACTCTATAGACTTTACCGTAATTTGGAACATCAGCTGATTCAACGAATGCACGGTAGCCTTTATTCCTTAAATCACGAGCAAAGGCATCAGCGAACTTTTTTTGACTGTATGAATTGACCTGGATATAATAATCACCCTGAGAAGAAGTAACCGAAACCTTAGGAGGTTTTGAAACATAAGTCTGTTTTCTTAAAACTGGTTTCCTCTTTTCGAGTGTTGTTAATGAAGGTTGTTTCTCCCCAACAATTACAACTGGTTTTTGTTCCGTGATAGAAACTTTTGATTTTTCCACTTCATGTTTTTGAGTCTCGCGTTGTTCTTTACCGGTCACAGGTTCCTCAACTAAGATCGATTGTTTTTGCTTAACTAAAGTATCCGAAGGGAGGCTTGCAAATTCTTCAGGAGCAATAATAATTTCTTTTTTTCCAGATTTTGGAATTTGTTTTTCAACAATTACTGGTGGTGAAGTTTCTTTTGTTGATGAAACAACTGGTTCTTTCTTTGTATCTGTTACATCAGAACTTAGTGCCCAATAAATTCCAACTCCAATTATACCCAGCAAAAGAATGATTAATGTAACCCATAGAGCGCCTGAGCTATCTTTAGTGCTTTTCATATATGGGGCATCCGTAGTTGAACTTGTGGGAGTGGATGCTTTATAAGTACCGCTCGTTGATGGTGAAGTAAGGTCTTCTCCATATGTAAATTTTGGTTTCTCCTCATTGAGGTTCATTTCTGGCATTTCTGAAACCTCCTCTTTTAACTCTGTTTGTTTTTGATATTCAGGAGTTGGTTCTGTTGTCTTCTCATCACCTTTAGCTGATTTCATTTCTTGGTCAACATTACTAAATATATCCAATAATTCTGCTGTTAGGCTCACCTCATCCCCGGCTTTTTTATCTGCACTCACTTCTGTTTTTTCCTTCTCAAGTTTTGAAATTTCATCCGATATTTTCTCCTCCTCCGAAAATTCTTCCTCGCTTTGTGGTGGCATAATTGTAATCTTCTTTTCTATCTCTCTTTCTTTTGCTTCCTTGATAACTTTTGGTTTCTCCTCACGATATCTTGAATTAATTTCCTCTGCTAATCTAGCAGAAGGAGAAAAATTTATCGTGAATTTTTCAGGAATCTCAATTTCTCTATTAAGCAATGGACTGAATTTTTTCGTAGCTTTCGTGATCTTTGGATTAAAAGTACCAAAATTTGATAGAAAGACTTTCTCTCCATCTCTTAGAGAAGTAATTGTTAAATCAAGAAATTTCTGAAACACCTGTTCAACTTCTTTTGGTTCAGCAGATACTTTCGAAGCAACTCTTTCAATAAACTCTTTTCTATCCATTATTCACTTTTAAAGATATTTTTTGATGGTTTGAAAATTATTATTTCCTTCGGTGGAATTAGAATTAAATCACCAGTCTTTGGATTTACACCTCTTCTTTCTTTTCTCTCCTTTTTCTCAAATTTCCCGAAATTTGTAAAAGTAATTGAACCATTTTCCTTCACCAAATCGATAATAGTATCTAATATACCATTAAGAATTTCTTCTACTCTTTTCTGAGTAAGATTCAAATCTTTAGATATTTGCACTACCAGTTCACTTTTATTCATCTAAAACCTTGTTTTTACATAAAGTAATATATCAAAAGGTTTTTGATTGTAATTATACCATTTAAAATTCTTTTTGTTCAGCAAATTATTTAATTCCAGACCTACATTCCAGTATCTTGAAATCAAATAATCTAAGCTTAAATCAAGATTCATAACTGGTTCAATTCGTTTTATTAGATTAATATCACCATAACTAAGTGAATTATACGAAAAACTTAGATATAATGAAAGTGGAAACTCGAATCTATAACCATACGAAACCCTTGATTGGAATTTAGGTGTATGAGGTTCATCACGGGTAGTAATTTTTAATCTTGAGTGTAAATATCTTAGGTGGATTAATAACTCGCCATATCTTCTCAAATCCAAGAATAAAAATGAATTAATATCAAATGCTTCTGTTTCTTGTTTGTTCAACAAGAAAAAGCCATAATTCGTTGTATCTACTACAAAGATGGTCTTTCCCGCAATATTGTATCTTGAAAGCTCAAATTTAAAATTACTTGTTCTATCAAAATAAATAATAGTGCCAAAACCAAACTTATTTTTTATCCGTTCTATTGAGTAATTGTAAGCTGATGAATCAAGGTATGGATTCTCTTTCCACAAGGTTATAGGAGTTTTGTTAATGAGTTTATTTTCATAATAAATTGTTAAAGTCCAGAAATCAGAAAGACCAATTCCTACTCTTGCACTTGGAGCAATGAACTGATTACCATTCTCTTTTTCCGATTGATAATCAAGTCGGGAAATAATGTTTACTGTATTAAAGAGTTTACGGAAATAAAGCTCACCATATGCTGCCAGAACTAATGAATTTTTAGTATTATCTTTCGAAACTTTGTAGATGAATGGATTTGCACAGGCAGTTAATTCAAAATGTTCGAATGTAGATTTTAGAGTTCCACTTGCGCCCATCTCTGCAAAAGAGTAGTTCCATCTACTCTGATTTTGATAATCAAGTTTTCCACCAACATTAAGATTGAATTCACGATAAAATAAATTTTCTAACTCACCTTTCAATTGGATATCCACTATTGTATTAAAAGTATCTGAAGAAAAAGCTTTGAAATTTGAATAATTAAAATAATTGAAATAACCCGAAAGATTTAGCCGAGCAGGAGCCTGAAAATCTTTTTTGATTATTAATGTATTATTTAAGTAAAGTGAAGATTTTAAGTATCTCGAATTTTTTTCGAAATCTCTGCTTTTTTCAAAATCACCACCCGCAGAAAATTTATATTTATCAATTCGTCCTGAATAAAACGCCTCTAAAGCAGGCAGAGAGTAGAGACTTACTGTAGATTTAATTTTCCCAGAATATTTTATGGAAGTATCTCCTATCGAAGGCTGTTGCTTAGCCGGGTCCGATAAACCTTCCAGACCAAGTTCCTGGATTTTTATTTTTGGTAAAATGAATTCTCTTGAAAGTGGTGAGATTAGTTCGGGAGAAGATTTTTTCTGTGCTGGTAATTCAATTGTAGCTCTACCAGTAATAACAAAATCAGGTAATTCAATTTCTGGTATTTTTGACTTGATAGTGTCTGTTTGAGCGTAAGTGTTTATAACAATAATCAGCAATAGAAATAGTATATATCTCATCTTAAAGTTTTTAATTTGGTTTTGGCTTTCTTACCCAATTCACTACGTGGGTCAAGTTTAGCGACTTCGTTATAGTATTCTCGGGCTTTTTTATTTTGTTTTTTTAATTCATATATCTCGGCTATTCTAAACATTCCTTTTGTAAGCCAATCAATGTGACCAGCGAAGGCATATCTTAACTTCAAGAATTCAGTTATTGCATCATCATCTTTCTTTTGTTTAGCGAAAATATCACCTATAAGATATTGACTTTCCGCACCGAATTCATCGTTTCTTAATTCTACAACTTTTCGAAAGTATGAAATCGCAGTATCAGGTCGAGTGTTCATTTCAATTTTACCTAAATCAAAATAAGCTCTTGAATAGAATCCCGACTCAGGGTAATGTTTCACCACATCAAAAAAATAATTTTTAGCTCTTTGAATCTTACCTTTTTCAAGATACGTTTTACCTAACCAATAATAGGCTTCGGCTATTAAATTTGACTGGGGATAATTATTTAATAATAGATTGAATTGCTCAACAGCTTTATCATAATTGTTTAGTATTCTGAAAATATTGCCCGATTCAAGAAGTGCGTCATCAGCTAATTCATCATTTGGATATTCTCTCACTATAATCAAGAAGTTAAATAAAGCATCTTCATAATTTTTTAGTTGATTGAAGGCTTGAGCAATTGAAAAATATGCGGATGTAACCAATGAACTATTTGGAAAAACTGAAATAAACTCTCGATATGCAGAAATAGCTTCCTGAAATCTTCTTTGATTAAAGTAAAGATCCCCTTTTTTGATTAACAATTTATCTAAATGCGGATTACCTGGATTCGAATAAATGAAGTTAGTAATGACCTGAGCTGCTTGATCAACTTTTCCTAAAGCCACATATGCATATTGAATTCCATTCATTGCATCAATTACAAATTCAGAGCGTGGATAATTATTGAGTATCTTTTCATAGCTTGAAATTGCCATCTCGTATTTCCCTAAATTGAAATAAGCATCACCTATCGAATAATAAGCTAAAGGTACAATTGGAGAATTTGGTAAGTTATTAATCAATTTTTCATATTCCTGAATACTGACTTGAAAAAGTCCCTGTTTAAATCTTATCCATCCTATTAAATACTGAACTTCGTCAACATATCTTGATGAAGGATATTGATTAAGAAATTTTTTTAACTCATCAATAGCACCTTCTAGGTTGCCTGCTCTAAAGAGAGCTTGGGCTAATTGATAAGAAACATAATCACTGCCTTTAGCTTCAGGATCGGAGAAATAATCTCGGTAAATCTGACTTGCTTTTGTAAAGTTTTTCTGAGCGTAATATGAATCTGCGAGTCTGAGTTTTATCTCATTGTAAAATTTTGAATAAGTAAAATCCTGTAAAAATTTCTCTGCTAAATAAATAACTTTAGTATAATTCTTCAAATTAAAGTAAGAATAAATCAATCCGTAAGTTGATAATTCTTTAAGTAATTCATCTTTTGTAATTTTTAGAGTTCGTTCATATTCAATGGCAGCTTCACTATATTTATTCATAACGAAATAGATTTCGGCAAGATAAAACCTTGCTTTATCTTCTTCTCTAATCTTTTTCCTAACCAACATTTTATTAAGAACTACTTGAGCCGTTTCAAAATTATTTAGATAATAATTTGAGATTGCAAGACCGAGTAATGCATCCATAAAATCTTCATCATCTTCATCAAGCAAACTAACAGCTAACTCATAATTATTCTTTGCGATTCGAAAATTCTTTCGTTCCATTCCAATCGAAGCAAGAATCATTGCTGCATTTGCTCTACTTTTAACATCCACTGTATCTTCGAGGACTTCGATCAAATATCTCTCAGCTTCCTGAAACTTTTTTAATTCATAGTAAATTAATCCAAGTTGATATTTTGCCTTCGTTACATATTCACTTTGTGAATATCGCGACAAATATGCACTAAATTCATTAATTGCCTTTTGATTATCTTCAAGATTTCTACTGATAAATCCCAACCAGTACGAAGCTCTTTCAGCAATTGAATCTGATCCTGCAGAAATTTCACTAAAGATTCTATGGGCTAAGTCAAATTTATTCTGTTGATAGAATGACCAACCAAGTCCATATTTTGCTGGTCTGACCATTGATGAATTTGGGTATCTATTCACCAGATTTTGAAACTCCACCTGGGCCTCATAAAATTTGCCGATTTTATAGTAACTATTCGCAAGGATATAATAAGCTTCAGCTAAACTCTCTTGAGAAAGGGTTTTTATTTTTGGATCACTTAAGCGACTGATTGCTTTATTGTAAGACCCATTTGTATAATGAGCAAAAGCAACTCTAACTAAAGCGTGTGGAGTTAAATGCGAATTTGGAAATTCGATTATCAATCTCTCGTAATAATATTCCGCTCGCTCGAAATTCTTTAACTTTTCGTATAAAAAAGCCAGGGAAAAGAATGTATGATCAAGTTTTGTATTGATTTCCTTGAGTTCTATTGCTTTTAGGAAATATCTCTCAGATAATTCATAATTTTCCTGTGCTGAAAAAACCTCACCAAGCCAGTAATATGCCAAACCAAGATATTTACTATCTGAAATATCTATTAGTTTAGAAAGGTATTTTTCAGCATTTTTATAAACTCCCAATGCGTAATAAATTTCGCCAAGTTTTAATAGAGCGTAATCATAATTCCTGTCATATGGAAATTTTATTATATAATTCTCGTAATCAAGACTTGCTTCAACAAATTCATTTAATTTAAATTTTATATCACCCAGCAAATAATAAATTTGAGCAAGAAATTCGTGACTCAGAGATTTTTCTTCTTTAATTGAATTTAATAATTGATATGATTCTGAATAGATTCCCTCGTTATAAAGTTTTAATGCGATATTGAACTTTTCAATAGGATTTTGAGCCCATAGTTGAACACAGTTTAGAATTAAGAGGGATAAAATGAGCCTTCTCATAGAATCAAAAATATGAAATATAAAATACTTATGAAAAGAACTGAACTTAAATTCACGATGTCATTATCAATAAATTTTATGCCTCGAATAAATGTTGTTTGTCGATTACAATGATTTCTTTTTTCAGTGATTTTTCCACAAAACTCACATTTGTATAACGACTGTAACGTTGCACCTATCAGACTATCTGTAAAATTACCTAGTAATGAAAAGAACAAAATCATAAAAGATTGAGAGATGGTTAGTTCTATAAAAAACAATGAACTAACAAGTATTATTAATGAACCTGCAAAACCACCCAGAGTCCCAATTAATGAAATTCCACCTGAAATGCCTGCTTCGACTTTTTTGAATGTTGCGATCATATAAACATTCTTTGCGAAAAGTGTACCAATTTCAGTTGACCAAGTATCGGCTGTGGAAATAGAAACAGCAAGGATATAAATTAAATACCAATCATTCTCGAATGGGATAAGAGCGTTGAATATGCAGATTAGTAATGGAACTCCTCCATTGGCGAGCACCTGTTTATAATCTCGTTTGCTTCCCTTTTCGATAATCTCATTTAATTTTCTATTAGTAACTTTATCGTTGATTTTTGATAGAAATGATGAAAGTATAAAAAATGTTAATATTGGTATCGTCCATTTCCATTCACCCAATCCAAAGATGAAAAGTGCTAACAGGAAAGTCAATAACGAACCACCTAAATCGAGATATTTCAGTTGATAAGAAATCGACGATATTGAGACAGCAAGAATAGAAGCAATTAAAAATTGATTTAAATCAACCCCTTTAACAAAAAATATCATACTGGCAGTAGATAAGACAATAGGTAAGCTTAAATTATCGGTTCCTTTAGTACTTAATGCCTCTGTTATTCCACCAAGGATAGAATAAATTAAAGCGATAAAAATGAATGGCATGATTTCGTATTCTATAAATCCGAATTTATGCCATATGGTTAATTTTACGATAATCACCAAAAGGAAAGAAACAAGTATAAAAACAATTGAACCATTAAAGGTTTTGGGTTCGGAGGTAATTTTCGTAAAGTGTTTCGTTTTACTCATAGTACCAGAAAGTGCAGCCAGCGCATCCCCGATAGAAAAAATTAAATAGCTAAGACTTATTATAAACTTATTAACATCCCAGAATAAAATAACAGTAATTACATAAGAGAAAGGATAATAAAAAATGCCTAAATTCTCTGTGTGTTCGTCGTTAATTTGTTTTAAAACTTTCTTTTGAATCAAATAATAATTCACAATACTAAAGATAATCCCAATCATCAGGACCAGATAAAAAGTATCAATTAGAATTGGTGTTAATACAACAATAAATCCCGAAGTGATATGTAATAGTTTTCGTGAAATTGATTTGGTTATTATCTCTTTTCTTGCGAGGATTTCAAATAATATTATTAGTATTACAGTAACTAATGCAAGGAGAGATAGAGATTTTAATTCGGAATTCATTTTATTTATGGAATTTCAAAACAACTTAAAAAAATCTGACCGTCTGATAAAATCAAACGGTCAGATGAACATAAATTTACTTTGGGAGGTTTTTCAATTCATAATCGCAAACAGCTCTATAGGCAGGATCTTTTTTACCTTCCTCAAAAGAAAGTTTTGCTTCGTTCATTCTACCTAAATTTTTTAAAGCAATCCCTTTATAATAATTTATTCCACCTTTTGAAATTTTTGCTTGACTTTTGAGCGCTTCATCAGCAAGTTTTAATCCCTCTTCATACTTTCCACTTTCCACATAAGCTTTTATTAGAGCAAGATATGCTGCCCCGTTTTTTGAATCATATTTGATAGCTTTATTAAGATTATCGATAGCTTTTTCATACTCATAACTTTTGAGTTGTTGATCCGCCAATTTTACATAGGATAACGATATATTCCTTTCTACCTGACTTTTTAATTGATTGTTCTTGGTCAACTCGAGTGTTTTCAGAAAATTATTAATTGATTGTTCGTAATTACCTCTTGTGAATTCAAGCGTCCCAAGTGCATTGAAAGCCAGCTCGAAATCAGGTTTTAGTTTGAGTGCTTCGGTTAAATCATTATAAGCTTGATCAAGTTGATTCATCCTTCTGTGTGCAACACCTTTTTGATATAATATTCTATAATCTTTCTGAATTTTTAGAGCCTGATCATAAAGTTGAATAGCAGTAGAATAGTTACCTTCTTTCATTTTCTGATTACCTTCATTGTAGAGCTTTGCTGCTTCAGGATTCATTTCCTGTGCAAAGCTGAATTTAAATGCTAAAATAATTACTATCAGAAGTTTCATAATTTTCATTGCTTAACTCCTTATTATTTGAATTGGGGAAAAATAAATAACTCTACTAAAAGTAGTGCGGAAGGCGGGACTTGAACCCGCACGCCTCTCGGCGCCACCCCCTCAAGATGGTGTGTCTACCAGTTCCACCACTTCCGCAAAGAACTGATGCAAAAATATTATTTTGAAAAAAAAATTACAACATGGGTTCTGAAGAATGGTGTCTCACTCTCTTTGCATTCTTCTTCTCATTATTAAATTATTCAAATCTCTATAAAATTCCCTTTCGAAGACAATGAACTTAGCAAATTTATAAGGCGAAATAGCATTTCTTACATTGTTATAAAATTCTTTTCGATTTTTAAACAGTTCTTGATCAATTTCAGTTAATCGATTTTCAAGTTCAAAAAATCTTTTTTCAGAAAATCTGGATTCATCTTTTGTCATTTTTGAAATCTGATCAATCACATCATTTCTCTCTTTCTGTAATGACCTAACCTTCTTCTGGTGTTCATTATAGATTGAGAAAAATTTTACCGATTCTTCTTCGCTCAGATCAAGTGATTCTATCAACTTAACTTTTTTGTACTCTTCTATTCTTTTGAGTTGGCGTTCCTCCATTCTCCAAGGCTGAGAAAAAGTTAAATTGGTTAATGTTAAAATGAAAATTAAAAAAACATATCTTCTCATTTTATACCTCAATAATTTTTTGTGTCCAGTTGTGTAATTAACTCATCAATATCTTCATCGCTCAAAGTAGAATAATCTGGTATCAGATCATTATTCATCATCAAATAATTATAAGCTTGATTTATAAAATCACCCAGAAGGTGATCCAATGTATTAGTTCCATTACCACTAATAGTAGTATCATCTAATAAACTAAATAGATATCTCTCGTTTAGATACGTATCAAAATAGTCAATCTCAAAGCTCTCTTCAAATGAATTTGTTTTCTGATTCTGAGTCATCATTTTATTATCAGCCGTGATATTTAATCTGACAAAATAGACTAAAACCATTAATGCAATAATCACAACAAAAGTAAAACTGTAAGCTGGTTTAATCTGTAATAAAAATGTTCTTTTTCTTGTTTTATGGACTACTTCGAGAGGATTTAACCCCTGAAAATAAGTCTCTCGTGAACTCAACAAATCCTCCTTCTCCTCGTTAAGAAGAGTAAACATTTTATTTATTTTTTTGAATTCAATTTGACAGGAGCTACACTTGTCTAAATGCTCATGCATTAATGCTTTTTCTTCTTCAGAAATACCTTCGTCGAAATTCTTGATTATTAGTTCTTTAATTTTTTCACAATTCATCTTTTAACTCCTTTTGCAATTTATTAATTGCATGAAAATAATTCGCTTTCAAAGCTCCTACAGAAGTACCAAGAATTTCAGAAATCTCTTCATAAGTAAGATTATCATAATACCTCAAAACGAAAACTCTTTTCTGTTTCTCAGGCAATTTATCAATAGCACTCTGTAATTTATTAGACAATTCATTTTCTCTAAAGTTTACTTCAGGTGATTGTTTTTCGTCCTTGAAAAACCATTCTTCCAATTCATCATAATCAAAAAACTGTCTGATTTTTTTCCTTCTAAGGGCATTTAATGAGAGATTTGTAGTAATTCTATAAATCCATGTATAAATCGAAGATTCTCGCCGAAAATTTTTTAACTCCTGATAAATTTTAATAATTACTTCTTGAACTATATCATTGGCATCTTCGTGATTGCCAAGTAATCTATAGGCCGTTAAATAAATTTTTCTTTTATACTTATTAATTAGAAAACTGAAGGCTCTTTCATCACCTTTTAGAAACTTATCAATTAAAATATTATCGTCCACGGAATTCTTCATCTTGATTATTGACAGAGATTGTTATTAAAAAGTTTAATTAACAATATTGAATTAAGCCGAAAAATATTTTTTCCTATAAAGTTATTTCGATATTTCAGGGATTAAATTAAAATTAACTCAAGAATCTACTTCAAAATAGTGATTTTAATAATAGAAAAATCTGAATTAACCTCATTGATAATGCTCATAAATTTATCTTAGAGCAATATTCTCATGAACAAAGAATTTGCAATCAATTAATTAATAATATTTTATAACAAACTATAATATTCCATATAGACTTTATTCATTCTCAAAAGTTCAATTTTATTTGTCTTTCATTCTATCTTTCTAAAGGTTCTATTAATCGCTGGTTTATTATCAATCCATTGGGAATAGTATTGATTCAGATTTAACCTTGTCTTTATAAAATCATATTGATAAAATACTTCAACTGGGAAAGGTTCTTTTCTTTTGTATTTCATTAGTATCTACTTCCTCCCTTGTAGATAGCCAAAGTAACTATTGGCCATGTAACATTTGTAGTTTCTTTGGCTAATCTATTTTTTAACTGCGTTATCAATTTTTTGAAGTTTATGACATATTAAGCCCAATAGTATGACTTTATCTCCAAATAAATCTTCAATACCTATTTTCTTTGCTATATCAATAGCAAGCACCATTATCTCTGCTGCATTAATTTTGAACCATTGTAATATTCACTGATTCAAAAAAATCAAAATAATTTTCTGTTAGTTCTTATGAATTCTACAATGATTTTGTTAGTTAAATAAGATGCTCAATTACAATTAGTATTTGTAAAAGTTCTCGGTATAAATCATCGATTTTGTTCTTGCAAATTTATTTAGAGTAAATACAACCCTTTTATTCAACTTCTACGAAATTTTTACACGATGTATTATTTAAATACTTACTCAAAAATTTTTTCTTATTGATTATTTTTGTCATTAACATAACGCTCAATAAAAAAGAGGAATTAAAAATGAATATTAAATTTGGAACGGATGGCTGGAGAGGAGTAATCTCAGACGATTTCACATTTGCTAATTTAACTAGCATATCATTGGCAACGGCAAAGTATTTTTTACAACATCCTAAAATTCAAAATGGAATTGTCGTTGGATATGATGCTCGTTTCCTTTCAGATGAATATGGCAAGCTTGTTGCCCGTGTTCTGGCATCAAAAAGAATAAAAGTTTATTTAGCTGATAAGATGGTTTCATCCCCAATGGTCTCCTTATATGCAAGATATGAAAATCTTGCTGGAGGTATAATGATTACTGCTTCACATAATCCTCCAAAGTACAACGGATTTAAAATCAAAGGAGATTTTGGAGGTTCAGCTCATCCGGAAATGGTTGCAGAAGTTGAAAAGGAATTGGCTAATGTAGAAAGTAATTTTGCTCCTGAAGAACTTGATAGATTAATTGATAAAAAATTAATTCTACAAACTGATTTGCGTAAGTATTACAAAAATTACATTCAAACAAAATTCGATATCAATAAGCTCAAGAACTCAGGACTAAGAATTATTTACGATTCTATGTATGGTTCAGGTCAGGGATTTATGAAAGAACTTCTTGGAATAGATGAATTACACAATGAGCATAATCCGCTCTTTGGTAAAGTCAATCCTGAACCACTTGATGAAAATTTACATGAACTAAAAGAGTCGGTTAAGAATAAAAAATATGATATTGGACTTGCCGTTGATGGTGATGCAGATAGAATCGGTGCAGTGGATGAAAAAGGCAATTTTGTTGATTCGCACAAAATCTTTTCACTTTTATTAAAATATCTTTATGATAAGAAGAATCTAAGAGGGATGGTTGTCAAAACCTTTTCAACTACTGAGATGTTGAATAAAATGTGTAAGAAATTTGGTTTAGAAATCACTGTAACACCTGTTGGTTTCAAACATATCTGTAAAATGATGCTTGAAAATGATGTATTAATTGGTGGTGAGGAAAGCGGTGGAATTGGAGTGAAATTACATCTTCCTGAAAGAGATGGCATTTATCTTGCTTTGCTTTTGACTGAACTTGTAATTGATTATCAGAAACCATTAAGTGAATTAGTCAACTCCCTTGAAGAAGAATTTGGCCCGCATAAATATAAAAGAATTGATATTCATACAACGGAGGAAAAGAAACAAGAAATTCTTGCTAAATGTAGAAGCGGAAACATCAAATCATTAAACGGTTATGAAGTTATTGGTACATCAAATCTTGATGGTTATAAGTTTTTCGTTGAAAATGGATGGTTACTTATCAGAGCATCGGGAACAGAGCCAATATTAAGATTTTATTCAGAAGCTGATTCAATTGAGAAAGTAGAAAGGTTATTAGAAGCAGGCATAAACCTCTGATGAAAAATTTCAGGAACTATATAATTTTTTTGTTACTTTTTAACATTCCATTTCATCAAATTTTGTCTGCGAACGAGACAGACCCCGAAAAATATTCAATTCATTTTTCTGAATTATACAAAAATCGAATTCTACTCAGTTTTTATAATCATCATAACCCGGATATTGTTTCTCAAAATGAACAGGGCGCTGTAACAATCCTCAATTCAATAAAAACAACTTCAGGAGATACAACAAGAATAAAATGGGAGTATCTTGGGCCTTTCATTGGAGCTGTAGCAGTTACAAATCTTTCACTTTACTATATTTTTAGAGATGCATATTGGAACGAAGAAAAAACGAAGTTTCATACTTTTAATGACTGGAATAATGCTGACATGAATATTGATAAAATTGGTCACTTCTACGCTGGACTATTATTAACACAAACTTCTTATAATGTTTTTCGTTGGACAAGAGTACCTGAAAAACAATCTGTAATTTTTTCGACTCTCTCAAGCATCTTTTTCCAGACTCAAGTTGAAATTCATGATGCGTACTACAAGAAATGGGGATGGAGCTGGTGGGATTTTTCGATGAATGTCGTCGGCGCGATTTTTCCACATTTACAAAACTATTTCTCTCCCTTACAAGCGATTAATCTTAAATGGAGTTATTTCCCATCACCAGCCTACAAAAAAGGTTGGTATGATCACTGGATAAAAGATTACGAAGGATTTACATACTACTTGACTTTTGATATAAACTCAATTCTACCTTCTAAACTTGATAGATTCTGGCCTGATTGGTTGAATATTGCTGTTGCTTACGGTGTAGATAAAGTTAAGCTTGGAAAAAATATCTGGAACAGTTCTGGAAAGCCGTTAGGAGATCGTGAGTGGTATATTGCACTGGATTATTCACTATTGAAAATCTTCAATCCGAAATCACAAACATTAAGAGATATATTGAAACTGATTGATAATTTTCATTTCCCTGCACCAGCAGTTAAAATTTCCCCTGAGACAATCTGGTATGGTCTTCACTTTTGATAATTTCTGAATACAGCTATCCCATTTGATTTTTCTTGCATTCTAATTAGGAATATTCAATTTGTATTGTCTGATTTTTCCTTGAAAGGAAAAAATCTGTTAGAAGTAACTTAATTTTTTCGGGAAAAATGATTACAAACAAAATTCACATGATTCGATTGAATTTATTCAAAAGTCACTTCTGTTATTGAACTATGTCAAAGATACCATCAATTTTATTGAGATTGATGAAAGTATGGCATGCTCTTATTAAATCAGGAGATGTTAAAACATCAGGACCAATGACTTTAACAAACTTTCCAAGTGAACATAGATAATTTACCAGAGGAACAAAATCGCCGTCACCTGTAATTAATATTATTTCGTCGAGAGATCTCGCCTGCATCATAACTTCCATCGCCATCTCTAAATCCATATTTGCTTTTGTGGTTCCATCAGGTAATTTTTTAAGAGGTTTGGAAATTACCCGATATCCTAAAAGGGCGAGATGATTTATAAAATCAATTTGTGATTTATATTCTGGATCAAAACATGTGAAAACAGACATTGTTACTATACTATCAGGCTTTTGTAAAAATTCTTTAAGGACAGTGAAATTAATTTTAGATTTTTGTTCGATTGTTTTCACCGCTAAATAGATGTTCTGAAGGTCTATAAAAACTCCAACTCTTTTCATCTCTGTTGATAATTTTATTTTTTGTTTATACGGATGTTAGAAAAGATATTTTTCCGTTTTCCACACCTTTCAAAGCAAAGATGCTTTCGGCCAGTTCTTTAATCTTATTCGCTTTGTCTTTAGTTATGATTACTTCAAGACACTTTTCATGACTGATATGTATATGAGTAGTTGAAATAATTGATTGGTAGTTATTATGTTGATATTCCGATATTCTATCTTCAAGCTCTCTTTTATGGTGATTATAGATAAATGAGATCACACCATAAACGACTTGATTTTTTATTTCTATCTTTTCTTTTGCAAGACTATCTCTGACAAGATCTCTTAGCGCCTCTGAACGATTATAATAACCCCTTTTGAGTAAATAATTATCAAATTTTTCAATGAGCTCCTTATCCATAGAGACGCCAAATCTATAAAGTTCATCGCTTATTTTTTTTCTTCCCATGTTTTAACTCCTAATTTTAATTTAAGTTATAATATTTTATCGATTGATGAAAGAGTAATTGTTTCAAATAAGTTTTACGTTATTGCATGATTTTTTATTGTTTCTAACACATTTGAATATAAACTCATTAGAACTCTCTCGTTCGTGATAGGTGCTTTAAATTTAATTTCCAGATCAGGTTTATATTCAAGCATCGCCTTAAGTATCGCAAAATATGCTCCAATTCCATACATAAATGGAGGTTCGCCGACAGCTTTTGAATTGAAAGGTCCTGGTGGATTCGCAGCATTCTCAAGAAAATGTACTTCTATCTTTTCTGGTGCAAAATAAACATCCGGCACTTTGTAAGTCGAGAGTGCATCGGTTATAAGTTTACCTTTTTCATTGTAAATTATTTCCTCGATGGTCATCCAGCCAATTCCTTGAACAATACCACCTTCCACCTGACCTAAATCGATAATTGGATGAAGTGATTCTCCTAAATCATGAACTACCTTTACGGAATTTATTTTATAAGTACCTCTCAAACAATCAACAGTTACTTCAATCAGTGCTGTTCCATAGACATGATATGCAAATGGATTCCCTTTTGATTTTTCACGATCAAAATAAACATCTGGAGTAGCATGATGAGTTTGAGCTGATAAACTAATCCTGTTAAAATAAGCCTTTGAAATCAAATCATTCCAGTGTAAATCTGTTTTGTTACCGTCCACATACACCCATTCATCAATAATTTTGATAGAATTCTCATCTTTAATTTTTAACAATTGAGCGGAAAGTTTTTTGAGTCTTGTTAAAATAATTTCACATGCTTCCATCACAGCAAAACCATTCAAGTCCGCAGCTTTACTCGCAGCTGTCGGAGAAGTGTTTGCAACTCTTGTTGTATTCGTAGACTCTATTTTTATTTTTTCGCTGCGAACAGAAAAAACTCTCGCTGCAATTTCAACTAATTTTGCATTAACACCCTGGCCCATTTCCACAGCAGCGGTACTTATTCCGATAGAACCATCAGTATAAACATGGACCAGTGCACTCGCCTGATTTAAATGAGTGGAGGTGAATGAAATTCCAAAACAAATTGGCATTATGGAAAAAGATTTTTTTACATACTTGCTTGAACGATTATAAGTCTCAATTTCGTGTTTAACTTTATGAAGGTCGTATTTTTTTTCTAAAACATCATAACAAATTTTCGCACGACAATTTTTTGCCCTTTGACCGTATGGGAACTCGTCACCTTCTTTGAGCAAATTAAGTTTTTGTAATTCATGATAATCGATGCCTGTAACTTGAGATGCTTTGAATAAGGCCGATTCAATAACGAACATTGCCTGTGGACCACCAAACCCTCTAAAAGCTGTATTTGGAGGGAGATTGGTCTTACAACTGTATGCAGTTGCTTTCACATTTGGAATATAATACGAATTTGTTGTGTGGAATAAAGTTCTTTCAAGAATAGCAGGAGATAAATCAGCTGCTGCTCCAGCATTTTGATAAAAAGTCACTTCATAAGCTAATATTTTCCCATCTTTGCTCAATCCTATCTTAAAATCCGAAACATATGGATGACGTTTACCGGTTAATCTCATATCCTCCTGTCTTGGGAGGATAATCTTAACGGCTGTTTTTAACTTCTTTGCAGCCAGTGCTGCCATTACTGCCCAGTGTGTTGCCTGATCTTCTTTCCCACCAAATCCTCCGCCGAGTCTGAGAACATCGACTTCAATTTTGTTCATCGAAGTGTTTAAAACTCTCGCTGCTATTCGCTGAACATGAGTTGGATTTTGTGTTGATGAATAAATTTTAATTCCATCATTATCAACTGGAAATGCTATTGCACCTTGAGTTTCAAGATAGAGATGTTCTTGTGCCCCTGATTCAACGGTGTCTTCTATGATATAATCACATAATGACCATGTTTCATCAACATTTCCAAGAGAAAAAACTCTTGGAGGAATGATGAACATATTTCTTTTATAAGCTTCCTTCGGATCAAAAATTGCATCGAGTTCTTCAATCTCTATTTTTATTCTCTTTGATGCCCGCTTTGCTGTTAAAAAATCTTCCGCAACAATTAATGCAATTGGTTGACCCATAAACTCAACTTTATCTTCAGCGAATAATTCTTCATCCTGTACAATACCACCAACTTGATTCTCTCCTGGAATATCTTGATAAGTAAAAATATATTTCACACCTGTTAAACTTAATGCATCATCTAAATTAAGATTTTTGATCTTTCCGTGAGCAACTGGTGAGTAAAAAACATATCCAAAGAGAATATTCTCATATGTGATAAAATCATCAACAAACTGGGATTCTCCTCTTACATGTTTGATTGAATCAAAATTTACCATAACCCCTCCTCAATTATACACATTGATTAAGTCTAAAGAAACAATTTCAGGGAAAAATTTTTCTAAGTGAGCAAGTATAAGCTGTCTCAACAATAATGATTTATATTCTTTTGAACCACGAGCATCACTGATTGGTGAAATTTCTCTCATAGCGATCTCGATGGATTCATTAATCGAATCTTGCCCAATTTTTTTCCCTTTCAAAAATGAAGATGTCTTTTCTAAGAACAATGGAATTGGTGCAACTCCACCAGCCGAGATGTTAATATCAATGATTACATCATCATCGACATAACCGAAAAATGCTGAATTTACACTTGCTATATCCAGATATGTTCTCCTCGATACTTTCTCAAAATTGAAGAGATAATTTTTCTCTGGTTTATGGAAACTGATCTCATAAACTATTTCATTATCATTTTTGTCCAGTTGTTTATAACCTTTGTAAAAATTTCTGATTGGAATAGTTCTATTTTTCTCTCCATCGTACAAATGAATTTTTGCATCAAAAACGAGTAAGATATTTACAAGATCAGCAATAGGAGAGGCATTAACGATGTTTCCACCTATTGTTGCTCTGTTTCTTATTTGAACGGAGCCGAAAAGTTTTAAAAATTGATTGAGTTCAGGGAGACATTCGTTCAAAATATCTGAATTTTCTATTTCGGAAATTGTAGTCGCTCCACCGATGCAAATTTCATTCCCCTGAATTTGAATTCCTTTAATTCCCTTCATTCTGGAAAGCAACCTGATATCTTTATCCACTAAATCTTCCCACTTTTGAACATATAGGTCTGTACCTCCAGAAACAATAATTTCACCTTCACCTCTTACTAACCCGGCATTTTTTATGAGTCTTTTTAATTTTTCGACGACATCTTTGAAATAAGCAGGAAGGAATTTTAGCTCTACGAGTTTTTCGATTTTACTTCTAAGTGGATCATCTTTCTTGATGGTCGAATTCAAATAATCAATGGTGTTAATTAATGCTCTTTTTATTCCCATGTAGCCTGTGCAACGGCATATATTTCCCCCAATGAAATTAATCGCATCATGTATATTATAATTTTTTTGAATGATGAAGTATGAAATAGCAGAAATAACAAAACCAGGTGTACAAAATCCACACTGAGTTCCACCTTGATTTACAAATTCACTTTGAAGAAAATTAAGTTCTCTTTGATTGAGTCCCTCAATTGTGACTATGTGTTTCAAATGTGCATCACCAAGTGGATACAAACACGAATTAACTGTTTTATAATTTATCTGCTCATCTACGAGTTCACCAACCAGAACGGTACAAGCGCCACAATCACCTTCACGGCAACCTTCTTTGGTGCCTGTAAGTCTTTGATGCTTTCGAAGATAATCCAGGAGGACTGTTCCATTCGGTAAATCAGTCTGAATTGTTTTGTCGTTCAATATGAAAGTAATCATTTTAATAACTCACTTATCTTTCAAAAAATATATTAATTGAAATCTGATTCAAAAGAAAATTTTTCAATAAATAATTACGCGAATAAATCTTTAAGAGCCAACTCCAATAATTCGTATTCAAATTCAAAACCAGAGTCAATTAATTTTTGGGGAATCACCCGTCCACCACCTATCAATATTGAGCTCATTTCACCTATTAGAAGTTTCAATTTCCATTCTGGGACTCTAATCAAGCAAGGTCTTTTTAATACTTTTCCTAAAGTTTTGCAGAATTCTTTCATCGTAACAGAATGTGGCGAGACGGCATTTACCGGTCCTGAAATATTTTCTTTTTCAATAATGAATCTAAAAAGCTTAATTAGATCTTTCTCGTGAATCCATGGTAAATATTGCCTACCTGTACCAAAATACATTCCAAAATAGAATTTAAATGGCAAAGCAAGTAATGGTAAAGCTCCACCTTCTTTACTAAGAACAGTACTTATTCTTAGAAGTACGCGTCTTATCCCAATTTTTTCAACTGGTGCCGACGCATTTTCCCAGTCGACACAAAGTCTCCCAAGAAAATCATTTGAAGGTTCAGAATTCTCATCGGAAATTTTATTAATATCAAACCCATAATAGCCAACTGCAGATGCATTAATAAAAACTTGCGGTTTATTTTCTAATTTTAATATTAAGTCTATTAATTTTTTTGTTGTAAAGATTCTGCTTTCATAGATTTCTTTCTTGTTATTTTCTGTCCACAAGCCCTTTACAATAGATTTTCCAGCAAGATTGATTACAATATCTGTATCAGATAAAATTCTGATTAATTCATTTTCTTTTGCATTCCATTCAACTAACTCAATCCTTTCAGATATCTCTTGAGATAACCTTTCTCTAGCTCTTGAAATATTTCTCACCACTCCTCTGATGCGGTAATCATGCGTCAGACTTTCCGTTAGCTTCTTCCCGATAAATCCATTTATCCCTGTTATAAGTATGCTTTTCATAAAATATCTCTCACTCTTCATTATCAAATTAATTTAAAATTCAAATTCAATCAACTTAGTTTTTCAATAGAAATATTTATGTAAATAATAATCAAATTTTTTATTTTTGACTTATATTAATCGATGGATAAAATGTTACAAAAGATTAAAGACGGTAACTATTTAATAGTCGATGTTGGTCTTCCGAGAACAAGCATTTACTTAGCAAACGACTTCAAAGAAATTCTATTCCACTCTATTGATGAAGGAGAAAAGAATATAATTGTTGATTTTACCAATTGCGAATTTTTGGATAGTACTTTTCTGGGCGTGCTTGTAATTTCTTATAAAAAATTAATTCCCCTTGGAGGAAATATTCATATAGTCGTAACAAATCCAAATGTACTTGCAAGCCTTGAAATGACCAGGATGAATAAAATATTTAAAATCTTTCCTTCAGTAGATGAAGCTAAAAAGAGTTTTTCTTTTGAAAAAGCATAAATACACTTCATCTAAAACTCACCAAATAAATTCTTTCACCTTAATTTTACTTTTATTTTTTGAGTCTGTCTACTCTCAAAATTGGGTAAGAATAGATTCAGTTTTTACTCCCACTGAAATCCCAACGATCAGTTTTAGTTCTCCTTTTTTTTGTGATATTGATGGTGATGATGATCAGGATTTGTTTTTAGCAAGTTCATCTTTAAGTAGCTTGTTATTTTTTCAAAATGTTGGCACACCGGAGCAACCCAGATTTTTTCGAGATGATTATTTCCTGAAAGAAGTTAATGAAAAAGAATATCACAACTCCATTGCATATGTCTCGCTTGCTGATTTAGATGGTGATGGTGATTTTGATTTAATTCTTGGTACATTCAAAGGACTTCAATACTATAAGAATGTGGGTGATAAAAATTATCCCATTTTCTTCAAAATTGATAACTTTTTCTTTGAAGTTAATAAATACATAGGTAATGATGGCAAACCTTGTTTAATTGACATCGATAGTGATGGGGATCTAGATTTATTTATCGGAATCGGTGAATCATTATTTGGAGGACCAAGAGCTGGAACAATTCTTGGGTTTCGAAATACTGGAAAAAGATATTTCCCTCGATTTGTAAAAGATAATGCTCTAACTCGCGGAATTTCTGACCTGGGTTTGAATGCTTTTCCTGCTTTTGCAGATTTAAATCAAAATGGAAAACCAGAGTTACTTGTTGGAAGAGATCAAAGCACTTTTGCATTTTTTGTAAATACTGGAACAACGAAGAACCCATACTGGCAAAGACAATCAATCACTTTTGGAAATTTCGAAACAAAAACACTCTGGAAAAATCCGGTTTTTGTTGATATAGATAATGATGGTGATTATGATTTAGTTTACGGGACAGCTGATGGTGAATTATACTTCTATCGAAATATTGGAATACTTAAGAAACCAAAATTTCAGAGAGAATCACAACTCTTTGAACCAATTAGAATTACGGGAGGTGCGGGTTCAGTAGCTTTTGGAGATTTTGATAAAAATGGTGATTTAGATTTTATAAGTGGTGATTATCTTGGCAATTTTCAATTTTTTAGAAATGTTGGAAATAAATTTCATCCCGCCTTTAAAAAGGACGACAGATTTTTTGCAAATATCAAAGTGCCATCGTTCAGCACACCTATATTCATAGATTTAAACTTAGATGGAAGTCTAGATATTATATCAGGTGCTCTGGATGGTAAAATATATTCTTTTATTAATACGAGAAATGGATTTGTAGAAAATCCGAATACTTTTAGAAAATTTAAAGTAAGAGAGAGAAGTTCACCAGCTGTTGTGGATATTAACAATGATGGATTCTCTGAAATATTGATCTGTAGTAATTCTCCCAATGATTATCTATTCCTTATCAATGATGGTAAGAATAACTTCTATGTGGATAATTCGATACTCGACAAAGTGACTTTTCCTTATGACGCACGTCCTGCTTTTGAAGATGTTGATTGTGATGGAGATTTCGATTTAATTATTGGTGGAAGGGATGGTCGTTTAATTTACTACGAAAACACGGGTACAAATGTCAAACCAATTTTTGAATTAAACCGTGATCTATTTAAGGATACTAAAGTTAAACAAAATTCTTCGCCAGGTTTAGCTGATCTTGATGGAGATGACAGAGTTGAGTTAATTTTAGCAGATTACGGTGGTAATTTTTTTTATTTCAAAGCTAACTTTCCAAGAAATCTTGTGAACTTTTACGCCAGGGCAAAAGAAGATCCAGTAATTTATGTGTGGCGAAACAATCCATTCGAAAGGATTTACAAATTGAATTTCAAAATTTCTAAAGCACGAGATATCTTAAATCCATTCAAACCTGAATTTGTTTTAATCAATATCTATAATTTAAGAGGTGAATTTATTAAATCTGTTTTTAGTGATTACTTAAGACCGGGTGAACATGAAATTTCCATTGATTTAAAAGATGTATTAAAACATTCCGGAGCCTATCTTTATACAGTTCAAATTTCTAATGGAGAATTTCATTCGGGAAGAATTTTTTATGTGAGTGATTAAAAACTCATTTTAATAAAAATTCAGGGGCAAAACATAAGTTGCCCCTGACTTAAATTCAGCTTAAAATCATTTCTTAATTGGCCATTCAGGAATTTTAGGAAGTTTAGCTGGTTTTGACTTCATTTCCTCAAGAATTATCTCAATTGCTTTTTCTAATTGTTGATCTTTACCTTCAAACTCCAGAGCCGGGTCATTATCAACAACAATATCAGGTTCCATACCAACACCTTCAAGTATCCATTCACTTTCTATACTAAAGTTTGCGAATTCAGGACGATTTAAATAACCACCATCAACGAATGGTAGAGTTCCTCGTATTCCAACAACACCACCCCAACTTCGTTTACCGATTACTTTTCCTAAGTTATTCTTTTTGAATTGGTAAGGGAAAATATCACCATCAGAAGCAGAAAATTCATTAACAAGACAAACCATGGGACCAAGAAAAACTGCCGATGGATAAGTCGTTACAACCTCAGAATTACGAGCTATCCCGGCCATTGTCATTATTCTTCTTAATCTTTCAATTATCATTTGCGAAACAAAACCACCACCATTGTATCGGACATCTACTATTAATCCTTCTTTACGAATTTGAGGATAGAAGTATTTTACAAATTCATTCAATCCATCTATACCCATATTCGGAATATGAACATAACCGACTTTACCATTGGTTTTTTCCTCAACGAGCTTACGGTTCTTCTCAACCCAGTTGAGATATCTCAATCCATTCTCTGATGCGGTAGTCTTAATGATAAATTCTTTTGCGCCATCAAGCTCTGGTTTAGAGTTCGTTTTGATTTTAACAAGTTTTTTTGATTTGTTTATAAGAAATTCATAGGGATTTTTAATTCCCTTTAAAGAGATTCCATCAATTTCAAGTAAATAATCTCCTTCTTTAACATCAATTCCTATTTCTGTTAATGGAGATCTTGTCGATTCATCCCAATTTCTGCCTGGCAAAATCTTATCAATTATAAAATAACCACTTTTTGGATCATACTTAAGTTCTGCACCCAATAACCCAACGGGCATTGATTCAACTTTTGGTACATCTCCACCACCTACATAAGCATGACCGGCATTTAGTTCTCCGATCATCTCTCCAATTAAGTATGTTAAATCTTCTCTGTGTGCAACATACGGCAATAATTCTTCATAATTCTTTTTGACCTGTTTCCAATCAACTCCATGCATATTTGGAGCATAAAAGAAATCTCTCATCTGTCTCCAGCTTTCATAAAATATCTGTTTCCATTCTTCTCGACGATTCAAATTCATTGTCATATCTTCAAGATTTAATTTACCTTCACCAACTTTTATGTTATCACTTAAATCGGTAATGAAGTAATCATTTCCTGATTTGTAAATTATTTTGTTACCTTTGTAAGAAATCTCATAGCCATCAATCTGTGCAATTTCAGTTTCCTTCTTCTTCTTAAAATCAAATACTTTCAATGAGTTTCTACCTCTCGTATTAGCTTTCAAATAATAAAGCTTACCACTAAGTGATGTTAAGCTCCTATAATTGCCTGCTTCAACTGGTAATTCAAAAATTCTATCCACTATTCCATTGACATCAATAGTTAGTTCTGGTGATTTCTTAGATTCTGTTGTACTGGATTTATCCTTTTCTGAAACAGTGGCTTTATTAGTTTCAACTTCAACTACATCATCCTCATAAATAAAAGGAGACTTTTCCTTTGAGTTTAATGTCACTCCATAAATCTTTGTCATGTCGTTATAGGTAAAGCTTCTCTCGAATGCTCCTAATGTTGGATTGAAATTACGATCTGAGAGGTAAAACAAATATTTTCCGTCTTTATCAAAAACAGGTGAATAGGAATTAAAAAATTCACTTGTTACTTGAGTGACAGTCCGAGACTCAATTGAATAGAGATAAATCACACTGAAACCACTTTCTTCGAGAGTAGAAAATGCAATCCATTTACTATCGGGAGACCAATCATAATCTCTAATTTCCCATCGCCTGGATTTGAAAATTTCAACTGTTCTTTTTTTATCAATATCAATAAAATACAGCCTCATTTTTTTATCGGAGCAAAGAAGTTTCTTAGAATCAGGTGACCATTTCAATTCAAAACGGTAAATATCGGCATCATTAGTAAGTTGGATTGCTTCTCCCTGTCCATCTGCAGGGATGATATAAATTTCTGTTTCACCTGTTTTATCACTAATGTAAGCAATGTATTTTCCATCTGGTGACCAAACAGCATTCCTTTCATGAACTCCGGATGTATTAGTTAAATTTCTGGTAATTCCTTTTTCTGCTGGAACAGTAAATATTTCACCTCGCGCAACAAATAAGGCTCTCTTACCATCGGGTGATATTTCGAATTGATTTATGAAGGATTTTACATTAACTATTTTTTGTCTTGCAGTTAAAAAATCATCTTGAATATAAATATTCACTTTTTTATACTCATCCGTGTTGCAATTCAAAATATAAATGTACCCACCGTTCTCAAATGTAATTTCTTCTTTCCCAAGGGAAGGGAATTTCACATCATATTTATCGAAATGAGTAACTTTTTTGGTTTCCTTTGTATCTGTATTATAGACATAAATATTCATTCTACCATCTTGGTCGGATAGATAATAAATCTTATTTTTATACCACATCGGAATAATATCTTGAGCGTTATTTTTAGTTATCGCTTCAGTTTTCCTTGACTGAAAATCATAAATCCAGATTTCATCCGCCTGACCACCGCGATATCGTTTCCATGTTCTGTACTCTCTAAAGATTCTGTTATATGCCAATTTTTTCCCATCAGGTGAGAAAGTTGCAAACCCGGCTCGTGGTAGTGGTAATTTTTCTGGAATTCCTCCATCCTTTGAAATCAGGTAAAGATGACCAATCCATGCATTAAAACTCTCATGTCTTGAACGATAAAGAATACGATTTCCATCTGGATGCCACGCCATAACAATTTTATCAGGTCCCATTCTTTCAGGTAAACCCGGCATATCCATAGAGAAAGTCAATCTAATTGGGTCACCTCCTTCTGAACTCATCAAATAAACTTCACGATTACCATCATATTCACCAGAGAAAGCAATAAATTTTCCATCAGGGGAAAAACGGGGATAAATTTCATAACCTTCAGAAGAAGTTATCTTTCTTGCAATTCCTCCTGATTTTGGTACAATATAAATGTCACCTGCATAAACGAAGATTATATTATCATCCGATGAGTGAGGATAACGAAGAAGTCTTGTTTCTTGAGAGAAAATGTTTGTTGAAAAGAAGAAAAGAATACAGATAAATATTTTTTTCATTCCAAACCTCATTTTTTTGTTCTACAAAGATAAATAAAAGATTTATTGCATAAGGGAGAAATCTTAACATTTCAATCATTAAAGATTAATATCAGAACATGATTAATTTTTGTTGGAACTTGATTAAATTTGCACGACTATTTATGGAGATTAAGTGTTAAAGAGATTATTACCAAAAGAAGAAAAGTATTTCGAATACTTTAACGAACTAGCAACCCTCCTTGAGGAGATGGCAAAAGATGTAAATGAGCTTTACTTAAATTTTCAAGATATAGATAAAACAGTCAGTGAATTAAAGAAAAAAGAGCATAGCTGCGATAAGATTACTGCAAGTGTAAGGCATCAACTCAATCATACTTTTGTTACACCTTTTGATCGAGAAGATATTTTTAGACTTGTGAAAAGGATGGATGACATAGCTGATATTTTACTCGTGGCTGCATCAAGATTAGAAATTTTTAATGTTCACGATAAAATTGAATATGCCAATGAGCTGGCTAATATTGTAGAAGAACAAACTAAATTGCTTAATCTTGCAATTCACAATCTGAAACACGATAAAAGTATTTTGGAGCATTGTGATAAAATCAAAGATTATGAATCAAAAGCTGATGATATCTATCATCAAGCGTTAACGCAATTATTCGAAAAAGAAAGAAACGCAATTGATTTAATCAAGAAAAAAGAAATTCTTGATGTACTTGAGAGAGCTTCTGATTACTGTCAATCGACTGCAAGAATTATTGAATCCATTATGATTAAAAATGCTTAAGAGTTAAAAATGATAACAATTATTCTGTTAATCCTTCTCGCGCTTCTTTTTGATTTCTATAATGGGATGAACGATGCTGCCAACTCAATTGCCACAGTAGTATCGACAAGAGTTCTAACCCCTCTGCAGGGAGTTGTATGGGCAGCATTTTTTAACTTTATCAGTGCTTTTATCTTTGGTGTGCACGTAGCGAATACGATTGGAAAAGGAATCGTCGACCCCGCGATTGTAGATAATGGAGTTATATTTTCTGCATTAGTAGGTGCTATTTTATTAACTGCAACAGCAACTCATAATGGATTACCAATAAGTGTTTCACATGCAATAATTGGTGGATTTTCTGGAGCAGCAATTTCAAAATCGGGTTTTTTTGCACTTATTCCTGGTGGAATAATAAAAGTAGTTGCTTTTATCTTCCTTTCTCCTTTGATTGGTTTCTTACTTGGTTTAATCATTAGTTTCATAACTTTATGGATAGTTAGAAATAAACCCCCAAGAAAAGTTGATAAGAACTTCAGGGCACTTCAATTACTTTCAGCTGCAGCATATTCAATGGGACACGGAACAAATGATGCTCAAAAAACAATGGGGATAATTGCAGTCTTACTCTATTCAAATCACTTACTTAAAGAATTTTATGTTCCATTCTGGGTTGTAATTTCATGTCACATAGCAATTGCGCTTGGAACTCTCGCAGGTGGTTGGAAAGTTATCAGAACTTTAGGAATGCGAGTTACAAAACTTCAACCTTTCCATGGTTTTAGTGCAGAATTTTCTGCTGCTCTAACGATATTTGGAGCCTCATCAATAGGTATACCTGTAAGTACAACTCACACAATTACTGGCTCAATAATTGGTGTTGGTTCGCTTCAACATTTTTCTGCAGTAAAATGGGGAGTTGCAAAAAATATTTTTCTTGCCTGGGTATTAACAATTCCTTTAAGTGCATTTTTCTCGAGCATCACATATTACCTACTTCATTTTGGAAATCTCTATCTTAAATTTTAGCGCAAATCTTTCTCGAATAAAGTTCGATGGAACTATTTAATCATTTCAATTAGAAATTAGTTCAAAACATAAATTAATTTTAATATTTTTATTAAATATCAGTCGATTGAATTGATGATTTATTCATCTCTACTTCAAATAAATCATTTTTCTAAGTGCTTTGTAATCATTCGTGATCAATTGATAAATATAAATACCACCAGCTAAATTTAGTGTATTAGCATCGAATTCATAGTAGTATGTACCTGCAGGTTTATTATCATCAATAATAGTTTTGATTTCACGACCAAGAATATCGAATAATATTAATTTCACCCTTGAATGGTTCTTTAAATCAAATCTTATTTTTGTTTTAGTATTAAATGGATTAGGATAATTCTGGTGAAGTTCCGTCTGAGTCGGAATAAGTTTTGGTTTAATTTTGAACTGTTTCAAATCTGGATTTGTAATCGTAGCTTCTTTGTTCGGATTGATTGATTCGGATAATTTCTCCCCATGAATTGATTGAATTACAAAATCATACTTAGAAACTTTGATTGTAATTGGATATTCTGCTGATTGTAATGTAATTATATTCTCTTGATTCAATTTCTCCACAAAACGATTGCTTGAGAATCTTACATCAAATACATTCGCAGGTGGCGTAGGTGGAAGATCACCAAAAACAAAATCATCATCAATCAAGTAAAGTTTAACTTCATAATTCAGAGCATCACGAATTGATATTTCACAGCCATTTTCAAATAATTTATTTAATGAATTAAAATTATCAGACTGCTTTAACACATCTGCTTGAAAATAAATTTCACCCTCTGTCGAGCTCTTTATCCAATAACCTTTCCCCTTCTGTAAAACATTAGCAATCTCGTATCCATTGTTATAACCAAAGAAATAGGATTGTAAAATATTCGGTGGATTTGTTGAGATGTTACTAACAGGAATATCAAGATCAAAAACTCCAATCAAATTCCATCCTTGATTAATTGGAATTGAAACATTTTCAATTGGCAATCCACAAATTGTAGATTGTTGTTGTGTTGGGAATTTTAACCAGTAACCTTTTGCATTTTTCAATGTATCAAAAACTACATATCCCAGAGATGGACTAAATCCGAAAGCCGAAGAGATTGCTGTTGGAAAGAGTGATGATTTTGACATGTCTGATTTTGTCACCGGGACAGAAACCAGGTTCCAGTTCTCATTGATATTGAAGGAAACACACATTTCACTTTTAATCTTGAAAACATTATCGCTTAAATCAAAAACACTTGAGTTTTCCATTGAGGTAATTCTTACTTTACACTGTTCAGAAGGGCTACCGCTTACAATCCAATTGTATTCACCATCTTGTGCAGGCACATCCGATGCAATTAAATTCCAGCTCAATCCGTTATCATAAGTGATCTCAATTTTAACATTGTTGACACTAACACTACTCCATTTAATTTTTTTTACTTGATTCAAATACCAAACTTCTCCACCATTCGGAGCAATTACCTGAATCGAAGCTGGTGACAAAACTGTACCTCCAGAAACTAACGCAACATTACCCAGATTTGAACCAACAAGAAATTCGAGAGAACCATTATTATCTATATCAGGTACTACGGCAACTTCTCTTGCTTGAGTTGATCCACCAAAAGAGTATAAAACTAATTCATTCCCATTACTTCCATTTACCACAAGTGCTCCCTGATATTGAACAGCAAAGATAACATCATCACTTCCATCACCATTTAAATCAGGAATTACATCAACTCCCATAGTATTGCCAGTAGACTTGAACCATACAGTGGCACCAGTTGCACCATTTATACAAGCAGCACCTCCAGCAAGAATTGACACAACAATTTCATCTACCCCATCACCAGTGACATCTTTCAATAATTTCATTTGAGTCGGTGCACCACCACCTGTCGAAAACGACCAGATCTGTTGCCCAGTTGTTCCTTTTAATCTATAAACTGGTCCCCAGAAGGCTCCGGCAATTACATCTGGTTTCTGCCCTGAAACTGGAAATACCAAAATTTCTTTAGCTCCGCCTGAACTGGAAGTAACAGAATATGCCCAGAGTAAATTTCCAATTGCACCACTCAAAGCCTGAAATTGATAAACTGGTTCCCCAACAGTTGCAATTACATCGGGTATGTTATCATTGTTAATATCAGGAATTGCTGTTACACCATGAGTAAAACCACCAACGAATTGTTGCCAAATTATATGACCATTTACACCATTGAAAAGATAAATACTTCTTCTACCCGCAACTCCACCAGGTTGTGTAGCACTCGCTGCAGCAATTACATCAGGAACACCATCATTATTGAAATCAGTTGTAGCATCAACACCGGTAATATCACCGAGACCAAAACTATCAGAATGATCAGTTCCAAATTTCCATAGCATTTGACCATTTCTTCCATTAATTGCGTAAACCGTTTCATTACCACCACCAGTTCCAATTACAACATCATTATAACCATCTAAATTTAAATCACTTGCAATGGATAATGCTTTTTGATATGAATAATCGCCAGCAGTACCGATTGAACCCGCACTTGAGTTTGAGATGTATGTGTTAAAAGACCATAATGTATCATTCCCTGAAGATGAATTGCCATTTAATGCAACAGTCCAGTAATTCTCAGTACAAACAATCGCATCTGATTTGCCGTCACCTGTTATATCATTTATTGCTCTTAACCCTTTAACTGTTCTAAAAGTATTTGATACAGGATGATTGGGAATGGTGTGAGTCCATATTGATTGTCCTAATGAAAGGTTTTGAACTTCTCCAATTCCAGAGAGAAATACTTTTGCTTCAGGTGCATTTGAAGAATTATTAATTATCTTAAGTGTATCGTTAATTGTACCAGTTGAGTTTGGTCTAAACCACACTCGAATATATTTTGAACCAAAAGCAGGTATAGTTATTGGAAAGACATTCTGTTCAAGATAAAAATCTGGAATTGTCGTTGTCCATGAATAGATTTCAACAGGTTGATTACTTAAATTCTCGATTTTCATCCACCAGAAATTTGTACTGCCAATTCTACGACTACCAAAATCATAACTACCGGGAACACTGATTACTCCGGAACCATATACTCCAGTACCAGTCATTCTTATAACTTGAACAGGTCGGGCAACATCATTATGATATATGTAAAGATGTGCACTATCCTGACCATAGACAAGTGGAGAGAAACTCAACTGAAAATTTAACGAATTATTCGGTGGAATATTAAATGGTGGAGTTAGATTCGTAGTAAATCTGTTTGAGTACAAAATCTGTATGCTATCAATTCTCAAATTTGCATTCCCTTGATTGTAAATAGTTGATGTCATTTGCGAAGTTGTACCCAATATTACATTTCCAAAATCATAGAACTTGTTCGGAATATTTATTACGGGGCTTCCACCACCAATTTCATACTTAAATATTTTTCTTCCAGACGAAGCTCCAACAGGTTCAGCAAGTAGATAAAGATATTTTCCATCCCAGGCAAGTCCTCTTGGATTTTGTCGTGAACCTGGATTCTCCGGAACATGGAATGAAAACAAAGTATCTTTCGTGTTCCTATCAACTGCATAGATTCGTTCATCATCACCATCAAAACCATCCATCACATAAAAAATTGTATCTCCTTTAACTGCTATTCCTTGAGGTTGCAATCCAAAAACTGGAATAGTATCCAAAATCTGACTTGTAATGATATTTATTCTGTATAATGCAGCACTAGCATTAGGATAATATACTGAAGCCCATATTTGTCCATCGAAACTAAGACCACCAAGATAAACACTTGATTCTATTGGCCAATTTAAAGAATCGAGTATTTGACCTGTTTTTGCAATTCTAATTATTCGACATCTTGCGGTATATCTTTGAACGAAATAAAAATTATTTCCATCTGTTGTAAGTCCTTGACTTGAATTTAAATGAGTGCTGCTGAAATAAACGCTATCGCGAATTATTCCAAGCGTATCCACTGCATAAAGTCTGGCCCCTAAGTTACCCGAAGAATAGGAAGATGAAATCCACAACAAACCATCTTTAAATGCTAAACCATAGCCATAATTAAAGAAATTATTATTCGGTAAATCAATCACCTGAACAAGTGTTTGACTTTTCATTAAATTAAAAGACAAAAGAAAAACCGTGAAGATCAAAATTGAACGATTAATGAGTAATTGAGATAAAAAAAATAAAAATTGAATTAAAGAGCCCTTGAAAGTGATATTGCTTTTCATTTTGTCACCTCTTTTTGTTTAGTTCATGAACAAAAATAAATAAAAGATATTACAATTTTTTAATACTTTACTTATCAAAAGATAACCTTTTCAAATATCTTTATGTAGTTGAATGTTACAATTAATGTTACTATAAAAATAAAATTCTGCTCATTTTTAATTCTTCGAAATAATGAATAAATTAAATCAACAAAAAGGGGAAAAAGATGAAAAACAAAATAATCCTCAGTCTAATTGTAGTAGCCGGTTTAAGCATTCTTATCGGTTTGATTGGAAAAATAATCGGCTCTAACATAATCTTCGCTAATGCAACATGGCATATGTTTGCACAGACCTGTCTTTTAGCAGCAATAGCCTTCGGGGTGGGAAAACTTTTGGATAAGTAAAGGTTACAGTTAAAGTTTTTTCAAACGATAATTATTTACTCTTTTATTGAATGAATTTAATTTTTCTTGAAGAAAGGGGAAGAATTTTATCTCCTAATAAAAGAATTTTGCTTTAAAGAGTTTATACGACATTCACTTCTTAATTGCAGTACAATTCCAATTCTACCAGCTCACAGATAATATGCTCTATTGCTAGATGACCCTCTTGAATTCTTTGAGTATTCTCGGAAGGAACTCTAATAATTACATCACACATTGAGCTCATTCTTCCACCAGTTAAACCACTTAAACCAAGAACAAACATTTTTTTACTCTTAGCCATTTCGATTGCTTTTATGATGTTTGGAGAGTTCCCACTGGTTGAAATCGCCCACAAAACATCACCTTCATTTCCAAGGCCTTCAACATTTCGTGCAAATACATTATCATAGCCAATATCATTTCCACCTGCGGTTAAATTTGATGTATCTGTAGTAAGTGCTATGGCTGGTAAAGCTGGTCGGTTTATATGATGATTTAATCTAATCATTAATTCCGTAGCAATATGCTGACAATCTGCAGCACTTCCACCATTACCTATTAATAATAACTTTTTCCCTTTTTTATAAGCATTTACAATCATTTCAACAGCACTCAAAATATCTTGTTCACACTTTTCTAAAATTAATTTTTTAAGATTTGCACTTTCATTTAATGATTCTCTGATAAACTTTGTTTTATCCATTTAAACCTCTAAATTCTTGTTTAGTTTATAGTGAACTGCAGAAGTAAATTCTTTAAGCTGCTTGAAATTCTCTGGATTATCAAAATGATTTCCCACTACAACAATCTTGGCACCTGATTCAACTTTCCTTCTTGCAATTTCAGGTGAGCGAATTCCTCCACCAACAATTACTGGTACTGAGCATATTTTACTTACAGCGTAAATCATTTCTTCAGGAACTGTGAGTTCAGCACCACTACCTGCCTCAAGATATATCAATCTCATTCCAAGATATTCCGCTGCTAATGCATGAGCAGCTGCAAGATCAGGTTTATGACGGGGAATTGGTTTACTGTTACTCAAAAATTCTGCAGTAGTAGTTTTACCTGACTCAACAAGGATATATGCCGTTGAGATTGGTTCAAGATTGATTCGTTTAATTAATGGCGCTGCAATTACATGCTTACCTATTAAATTCTCAGGATTTCTTCCACTAACGATTGATAGAAATAAAATTGCATCAGCATAAGGTGAAACTTGTTCCACTCCACCAGGGAAAATCACAACAGGAATCTTTGTCTTTTGTTTAATAATTTTAACAAAAGCATTGAAATCTGAATCTAAAATCAAACTACCTCCGATCAGCAGCAAATCCACATTGGAAGTTTCAAATAAAGGAATCAGAGAATCGAGCTGAGTGATTTTTGTTTTGTCAGGGTCAAGAAGGAGAAAAAACAGAGCTCCTTTTTCTTCAATACCTTTGAGAATGTAGTTATAAACTGTTCCACTACCCAATTTTTAATTTACCATTAATTTTTTATGAACTTCTTAACAATAATATCAAATTGATTTAATGCCTCGTTTAATCTGGAAACTTCTTTTCCCCCTGCAGTTGCAAGATGAGGTCTTCCACCACCTCCACCACCTACAATCTTAGCGATTTCACCCACCAACTTACCGGCACTCAATTTTCTCTCTTTGATTAAATTATCGGTCACAACACACACGAAGGAAACTTTATCCTCAAAAGTTGATGCAAGTAATCCAACACCATTCTTTAATCTTTCTCTTAGAACATCACCGAGTTCTTTCAATTGCTCGATATTTTCAACATCAACTATACCGGTTACAATTGAAAAACCATCTATCTGCTTTTTCTGAGATAATAAGAATTCAATATCCCTAATCTTTTCCTTGAGTTTCAATTGGGATATTTCTTTTTCGAGTTTTGTTTTCTCTTCAAGTAATTGTTCATATTTCTCAGAGAGCTCAGAAAGTTTTTGCAACTGTTCGTCTATATATTTTTCAACTCCCTCTCCCGTAACAGCTTCAATTCTTCTGATACCACTACTAATACTTCCTTCAGATACAATTTTAAGCAATCCTATCTCCGATGTATTTGAGACATGAGTTCCACCACAAAACTCCATTGAGAAATCACCAAACTGTACAACATTAACTCTATCACCGTATTTATCACCAAAGAACATGAGGGCTCCCATTTTCTTTGCTTCCTCGAACGGAATGTTCCGGTGATGAATTAGTGGTAAAGATTCTCTAATCTTTTCATTAATTAATTGTTCGATTGCTTCAAGTTCTTCCTTCGAAAGTTTTTTATAATGAGTAAAATCAAATCTTAATCTTGATGGTTCCACAAGTGAGCCAGCTTGTTTAACATGAGAACCAAGGATTTCTCTTAATGCTTTATGTAACAAATGGGTCGCTGAGTGATTACGCATTATTGCTTTTCGTCTAAGTTTATCCACAATTGCTCTTACGCTTTTATCCATTAAGTCAAAATCAATTTTATCAATTTTATGAATAATTAAATCGCCTTCTCTCTGAGTATCGAAAACATCAAAAGCATAATTATTGTAGAGTATCTTTCCTGTATCACCAACTTGTCCACCTGCTTCACCGTAGAAAGGGGTTTGTTCAAGTACCAGCAAATCGCCTTCCTGCGCAATAACCTTGCTTTCTGTTTCCAGTTTATCATAACCGACAAATTCAACTTTCTTAAGAGTAGAGGTATCAATTTTTCCTGTCACTGCAAAAGCTCCAAAGAACTTTTTAGATTCTCTTGACCTGGTTCGCTGATTTTCCATTAATTCTTCAAACCGTTGTTTATCTACGGTCAGTCCAATTTCTCTTGCCATTAATTCAGTTAAATCAATTGGGAAACCATATGTATCGTAAAGTTTGAAAGCATCTTCTCCAGAGATAACAGTTGAATTTTCGGATTTAAGTTTTTTAGTAATAGAATCAAAAATTTCAAGTCCTCTGTCTAATGTTTCACCAAAAGATTCCTCTTCAGCTTTAATGACTTCTTCAACATGTTTTTGATTTTGCTTGATTTCACTGAAAACATCTCCCATAAGCTCAACTAATGTTGGGACAATTTTATAAATTATTGGTTCATGAATTTCTAATTTTCTGGCAAATCGCGAAGCTCTGCGAAGAATTCTTCTCAGAACATAACCTCTTCCCTCATTTGATGGTAGTGCACCATCAGCAATTGCAAATGTGAGTGTTCTAATGTGATCAGCAATCACTCTCATGGCAATTTGATTATCCATAGAATCATATTTCTTACCAGTTAATTCTTCAATCTTTTCTATTAATGGTTTAAAGATGTCAGTATCATAATTAGACCTTTTCTTTTGAAGAACAGCGCAGATTCGCTCAAATCCCATTCCTGTGTCAACAAACTTATCTTTGAGAGGTTCGAGAGTACCATCAGGTAATCTGTTATATTGAATAAATACAAGGTTCCAGATTTCAATACATTCAGGAGTTCCCGCATTTACAAGTGAAGCATCATCAGGATTATCCGAAAGATTGATGTGAATTTCTGAACATGGTCCACATGGTCCAGTTTCACCCATTTCCCAGAAATTGTCTTTCTCACCGAATCTAAGAATGTGATCAAGATTTATATCAGTTAAGGTTTTCCAGCAGTTAAAAGCTTCATCGTCTGTTTGATAAACAGTAGCGAAAAGCCTTTCTTTTGGAAGTTTCCAGATTTCTGTTAGCAATTCCCATGCCCATAGTATGGCTTCTTTCTTATAATAATCTCCAAAAGACCAGTTACCAAGCATCTCAAAAAATGTGTGATGATAAGTATCAAATCCAACTTCCTCAAGGTCATTGTGCTTGCCAGAAACACGGATACATTTTTGTGTATTTGCTGCGCGTTTATATTCACGAGTCCCTAAACCAAGGAATACATCTTTAAATTGATTCATTCCTGCATTGGTGAAAAGCAGTGTAGGATCGTCGTAAGGAATTACTGGTGAACTTGGAACAATTCTATGACCTTCATTTCTAAAAAAATCTAAAAACTGTTGTCTAATTTCTCTGGATGTTAACATAAAATCCTGAATTTTTTTGATTGATGACTATTAATAATCAAATATAAGTTTAAGATGATTTTTATTCAATTCGATTTATTCAATACTATAATTGGAAATGATTCTTAGTTCAAAAAAATTATCACAAAAATAATAAATGAGAACTCATACTAAGAAGTTTGTAATTAACATGACTAACCAAAAATTTAGCCCACTAAAAAATTTATAAGATACTTAAGGTATTGATTCAGAGTAAAATAAAAAGGTTGTCAGAATTAATGTCCGACAACCTTTCTTAATATTGGCTCAAAAATTAAAATTCAATTATTATTATTCAAATAGTTCTTGAAGTTCTTCATATTTTGAATGCATCTTTTCGACTGCATTTTCCATCTCATTATCCGAAGCAACGCATAATTCTTCTATTGATTGAATAAGTTGTTGAGCTAAAGTTTTATATTCTTCTGATTTATTTTCAAGTCGTTTTGGTAATTTGGCTTCAAGAACCTTTTGAGATTTCTCTCTTAATTCATCACACTTAGATCTCACATCATCCCAGCGTTTATCTGGTAAATAACGGTGATAGATCACATAAAGTACTTTATGAAATTCATCCAATTCTTTTACGATCGGTTTGATAACTCTAACAAGATTTTCATACTTAGCATGAAGTATTTCAGCAGCATCAAGTAACTTTTGATCATCAGAACCCTGGGCTGCATCGTTATAAAGTTTTACTGCATCTTTGAATTCTTCAACTGCTATCTTCCATTTGGATTCTTTTTCTCGTAAGATACCTGGAAGTTTAACAGCAAAAATTTTCTCCGCCTTTTCATTTACTTCCTGTACATAGCTTTTTAATGCATCAATATCTTTTGATGGATAAGCAGTGTGCCATATTGGATAAATAATTTCATGAAATTCACTTAGAGCTGGAATATTAGTATTTGTTTCGTCTGCGCATTCTTCTTCCTGCGCGAATAAATTAAAAGAAAATACAAATGTAAATATTAATAGAACTGAAAATAGTTTGTTTATCATTTCGTCTCCTTATATTTTTTTGAATGATGACCTAACCAAATACAAATTAACTCTTTTAAATAAATTTATAAACTTAGATTAGTGAACCATCGATAAAGTTTAAATGCATTAAAATATCGTAGACAGATCTTAAAGAAAAATCCAGTGGGATTGCTTTACACAATCTGTAAATTCATTTAAAAATCATTCCCCATTCTTCATCAACTTTTTTGATTACCTCTTCTGTCATCTTTAATGGTTTTGGATATCCATCTTTCCAAGTTGCATCGATTCCCATAACACCTTTATAGACTGGACTAATTCCTAACAATTTTTGTTCACTAAAAAATACATCTCTCTCTGCATCAAATCGTGTAAAAATTCCCCAGATTGTTTTTTCTTGATTATAAACATCCACATCTTCGCTTACAGCAGCAATAATTTTGAAAAATTGTAACTCACTTTGTCTGACAAGTTTTTCTATATTTTCTTTTCCATTTTTTACCATCTGTATTACAAGTAGTGTATCTTCGTAAGTGTTAAAATCTTTTATTGAAGGATCAACTTTCATCAATACTTTTTTAATCTTATCATAATCGGGAATTAGTTTATTATCTTCCTTCTTCTTGTTTTCTTTACTGGTCGCATCGATTATCATTTTGCTACCAAGATTCATCTGAAAACTTGTAAAGTCGAGTGTATCGAGAGGAACTTTCGGAATCATGATAAAATCAAAGTGAGGATCAAAATTATTTTTGATTTCACGAAGAACAGCTCTAAAATCCCGTGGATTAATTCCTCTATCAACCACAATAACACATTTTGTTAAGGAAAGCTGACCTTCTCCCATTATACTCAGTGCTGTTTTTGCACCTTCTTTATGATATCTCTCATCTACAGAAACAACAAGTAAATTATGAAAGCCTGCTTCGTAATAAGCCCATAACGAATAAATTTCAGGATGAATAAGTTTTATTAAGGGTCCCAATATTTTTTGAGTCGCATCACCAAGAAACTTGTCTTCCATTGGTGGTATCCCGACAATTGTCGCGGGATAAATAGGATTCTTCGCAGAAGTAATTTTCTTAATTCTGAAAACTGGAAATTCAGCAGCAGCAGAGTAATGTCCAAAATGATCCCCGAATGGCCCTTCCATTCTTCTAAAATTCGCAGAAACATATCCTTCAAGTATAAATTCAGCATTTGCTGGTACTTTAATATCTATCGAAACTGCTTTCACTAGTTCAGTCCGTTTTCCTCTCAAGAATCCAGCAAACATAACTTCATCAATATTTTCTGGTAAAGCTGCAATTGTTGCAAATAACATTGCTGGATCTGTACCGAGTGCCACTGCAAGGGGTAGGTCGCCACCTAATTTTTCAGCTTGATAAAAGTGGAACCCGCCTCCCTTCTGGATCTGCCAGTGCATACCCGTTGTTTCATCGTCGAAGACTTGCATTCTGTACATCCCAACATTTCGCTTACCAGTAATTGGGTCATAAGTAAAAACTTGTGGAAGAGTAATAAATCTACCTCCATCTTCAGGCCAGCACTTCAAAATTGGAAAATCGCTTAATCTAACGGGCAACTCCTGATACTGTGAATATTTACCACTACTTCTTGGAAATGTCGATAAAACTCTTTTTAACATTTCTTTGCGATGGAGAATATCTTTTATCCTGGGGGGCATTAATAGTTCTGCAAATTTTAGTAATTCATATCCCAATTCGTCTGGATCCTTCTGAAGAGCCAGTTCAACTCGTCTATCACTTGCATAGGTATTCATCAGTAATGGATATTTCGAGCCGATCGGATTTGTAAACAAAAGAGCTGGCTTTCCCATTAACAAAGCACGATGAGAAATTTCAGTGACTTCAAGCACAGGATCAACTGGCTTCTCTATGATAAGTAATTCATTTTCATTTTTTAATTTTTCAAGAAATTCTTTGAGATTTGAAAAACTCATATATTTTCCATCTTTATTATTTTAGATTTCTAAAATAAAATCTGGTTTGAGAAAAATTTTTATAGAATTCAGTTAATTCAGTGCTTACCTGTTTCAAAATAGTTAAACTGATGATAATTTTATATAAATATGAAATTCATAAAACAGTAGATTAATTACATTCTTTCAGGAGCTGTTATACCTAAAATTGAAAGACCATTTTGTAATACAATTTGAGTTGCCCTACATAGTGATAATCTTGCAGAAGTCAAATCCTTTTCCTGACCGAGTACTCTATGTTCATGATAGAATTTATGAAAAAGTTCTGCAAGTTCGTGGAGGTAACTTATCAATATTAATTGATCAAAATTCTCCGCTGCTCGTAAAACAATTTCAGGGAAATTTAAAATATGTTTTATCAATTCGATTTCTTCTTCCGTAGTTAATAATTCATATTTATCACCCTGTTTTTCGCCCTGTTCATCAGCAAGTCTAAGAATTCCACAAATTCTCGCATGAGCATATTGTAAATAAAAAACCGGATTCTCATCAGTTTGTTTTTTTGCCAACCCAAGATCAAAGTTTAAGTGACTTGAAATTGATCTCATTAGGAAGAAATACCTCACAACATCTGGACCTACTTCATCAATCAACTGATCAAGAGTTACAAAATTTGCTCTTCTTGTTGACATCTTTACGACTTCACCATCTTTAACAATCGTCACAAACTGATGAATTAAGACTTTTACTTTCGTTACATCATAACCTAAAATTTTTAAACCTGCCAGAACATCAGGATATGTTGCCATGTGATCAGAACCAAAGATATCGACCATCAAATCATAATTTCGTTTGAATTTCTCAATATGGTATGCAATATCAGGTAAACGATATGTGGGTTCACCGGTACTCTTTACAATTACTTTATCCTGTTCCATTCCCAGCTTGGTCAATTGAAGCCATAATGCACCATCTTTCTCATAACAAAATCCTCTTTCCTTAAATGCATCAATGACTTCATCAATTTTCCCGGTTTCATAAAGTGAATTTTCATTAAAATAATTATCAAAATGAATTCTAAGTCTTTCTAAAGTCGAATTTATATCATGAAAAATTTCTCTTTCAGCGATTTCCTTAAAGTAGGATAAATCATTCGAATCTTTTAATGAATCTTTCTTTTCTTCATGAATTTTCTTCGCAATGTCAATAATATATTCTCCCTGATAGTAATCTTCTGGGAATTCAATTTTTTGACCAAGTAATTCGAGATATCTCAACCTTACTGAATCCGCGAGAACTCTCATTTGACGACCAGCATTGTTAAAATAATATTCTCTTTCAACTTCATAACTAACTGCTGAGAGTAGATTAGCAATTGTATCTCCAAAAACTGCGTTTCTACCGTGACCAACTGTTAGAGGACCTGTAGGATTTGCTGAGACAAACTCAACTTGTGCTTTTTTACCTGAATATTTTTTTGATTTTCCGTATTCATTCGATTCTTCAAACACTTTCTTAAGTGACTTTGCTATAAACTCTTTCTTGAATTTGAAATTTATAAATCCATTACCTGCCACTTCAACTTTTTCAAGGGCATTATCAAAGTCATTAATACCAGAGACAATCTTTTTTGCTATTTCAAGTGGTGAAAGTTTTAATTGCTTTGCGAGGAGAAAGGGATAATTTGTCGCTAAATCTCCGTGCTCTTTTTGCTTCGGCACAGTTAGAACTACTTCATCCGCTTTCAAGTAGTCGAATTTTGCTTCAAGCTGCTTGAATAATTGATAAATATATTCTTTCATTCAATTTTTACTCTCTATTTCTACCTGTTCGTAATCTGTTTTTATCCTCTCAATTTTTGCATCAGCCCAGAATTTTTCCAGTTTATAAAAATCACGAGCGTGAGGATGAAAAATATGAACCACGACATCAACATAATCAATCAACACCCAGGTATTTGCTAACTCCCCTTCAATATGCCAATATTTTATACCTTTTTCTTCGAGCTTTTGAATTATGTTATCTTTGATAGCTTTAATATGTTGTTCCACAGTTCCAGAACAAATTATAAAATAATCTGTGATAGATGTAACTTTTCTTAAATCCATCACCACAATATTTTCGCCTTTTTTCTCAACAATTTGTTGAACTATCAAGTCTTTCAATTCTTTGCTTTTCACCATTTAATCTCACTATTTAGTTTTTGATAATCCTCTCCAATTACGATTGTAATATCCGTTAAATCAAATTCTTTCAAATCTTCTTCTACTCTATCCGGAGAAATTCTCAATGTTCGAATTACTCTTTTTACAACCTTCTTATCACCCAGATGGTCAATAATAAAGGTTTTTTGAATATTTCTATCCCAATAATTACCTTGAATTACTACATCAAAATTCTTATCTCTTAAGTAATCACTTAGCTTTCTCGCTAAACCATCAACTTCCGTCCCGTTCAAAACTCTTACCTGAATAATTCTTCCAGTAGAATTTTCTTCATCATCTGATGATTTCTGGAGGGATAAATAAAGACTGTAAAAGATAATAAACAAGAAAAGACTCAGGAAAAATATTGTAATGTTAAGAAGTGTATTTTTTGTTTTAAGTGATCCGAACACCTTAATTTAGTTTTCCCTTCAAAGATTTATCTACCAATATACCAATCATTAAATCCATTTTCATCATATCTATACCAGTATGGGTAGTAACCATAATAAGGATTCATCAAATAATATGAGGTTGGAAGATTTCTAAATTCGAAATGAATCATTGTGTTTTCTGAAGGTCTCCAATTAAGGGCAGCACGACTCAAATAAATCCCATTAAACTGATTTTGAAATTGTCTTCCGAAAGTATTATAAGGTGAATGAGTTAAACTTACATCGACTTGCATTGTAAGAGGATCAGAGAACTTATAAAAGATCGAATTGGTATACATTCCCAGAGCTAAACTATGTTTCCCAAAAGATGTATATGAAAAATTATAAGAATGAGACATTCTAAAATTTGCAGGATTGAAGAATCCAAATAATAAGTTATTTGATCTTGGCGCAAGCATAGAACTACCGACATTCACATCCTGAGGTAACTGGTTCTTAAACTGTCCAAATAATGAAATGGACATTAAAGAAAAAACGATTAATAAAACTTTTGTTCTCATAATTATGTCCTCACTTTTTTTATAACACATCATTCAACATTTGCAATATATTATTTGTTTCATTTTTTCTCAAAGGCCGATAGATTTCATAGATTATCATGGTTTGAGAAGGGAGCATTTGTTCATATAAACTCGCTTCAACCATTAATCGAAATAACTTATCAACCTTAATTAATTTAACAATATAAGTCGATTAAAATTTTAATTATAGAGAAAACAAGAATTAACGCCAATTCAGCGCAATTTTTTATAAGATTTGAAGATCGAATTAGTCACAGAATTTATCATAAATACATCTTTGTTTTCACTAATTAATATTATTCAAACTGGAAAAAGATAGTGCCAGAAGCAGGATCAAAATAAGGTTATCGATGTCTCAATTTTTGTAATAAGAATTGCATATCCTCCGGTAAGGGAGAATCAAATTTTACAAATTGTTCGGTGGTAGGATGAAAAAATCCAAGTGTTTTTGCATGTAGTGCTTGGCGTTTCATAACCTCAAGTAAATTTTCTACCTCTTGTTTTATCCGGCTAGTAACATTGGAATAATGAATTTTTCTACCTCCATAGGTGGGATCACCAAACACTGGATGATTAATGTGTGAAAGATGGACCCTGATTTGGTGCGTTCTACCTGTTTTAAGTTGTAGTCTCACAAGACTTAGGTATTCAAATTCTTCAAGTACATAATAATGAGTGATTGCGTGTTTACCATCGTCTACAACTGCAAATTTTTTTCGATCAGATTTACTTCTTCCAATTTTAGTTTCAATCACACCTTCTGATTCCTTAAAGTGTCCCCATACTATAGCCCAATACTCTCTATCAACAGAGTGAGTTGAAAATTGTTTTGCAAGTTTTGCATGCGCTACATCATTTTTCGCAACAACGAGTAACCCACTTGTATTTTTATCAAGCCTGTGTACAATCCCTGCTCTATCATCATCTGTTGAACGAGATAAATTTTTCGAATGATATAACAAAGCATTAACGAGTGTACCTGTATAATTCCCTAGAGCAGGATGAACAACCATTCCCGCAGGTTTGTTAACAATAATTATATCATCGTCTTCATAGACAATATCTAATGGAATTGGTTCAGGAAGAGTGTGTGCTGGACGAGGTTTAACAGGGATTCGAACCTCAACTATATCACCTGGCATTAATTGGTAGGATGGCTTTACAAATTTTCCGTTAACTTGAACTAATTGATTTTTTATTAAATTCTGAATTTTAGTGCGAGTTGATCGTTCAATTGCATGTGTTAAAAAAATATCCAGTCTCTCTTTTCGTTGCCCTTCAGGAATTTCGAATCGATAGTTTTTCTCTGTGATGATTTCCATTATAAAAAATTCTATTCATTACCAAACTTATCGATTAAATTTTCACTGGTAACTTTTGAACTTTCATCCTCATGATATGAAGATTTACTTTCAGAAGTGTTTTCTTTTGTCCTTTGTTGAGAATTTTCTTCTGTGTTGATTAATGTTGATTTATCTTCCTTCTCGCGATGAAAAATTAAAAGACTAACTACGCCTATTGTTACAAACATATCAGCAATATTGAAGATGGGCCAGCGATCATAAGAATAACCAAACATTGAAATATTGAAAAAATCAAAATCAAGGAAATCAACTACTTTACCATAGAAAAGTGGTGCATCTCCATAAATCACACCATAAAACATTCTATCGATTAGATTTCCGATAGCACCACCCAGAATCATTGAAAGAGGTATTCGTAAACTTAGCTTTTCTTCTCTATGCCTAATCAAATAAATGCTTATAATGATACTCGCAATGAGAGAAAAAAAAGTAATGTAAAATTTAGCTGATTCACCGAAATCGATACCAAATGCCATTCCTGGATTCTCTATATAGGTAATTCGAAAAAAATCACCGATTACACTGAATGAGTCATAAAGTCTCATTCCTTTAATCTCGATACCCAGGAATGGAATACTGACTCCCTTGATCAGAAATTTGGTAATTTGATCAGCTAAAACAATGAAGAAAGTTATGTAAAATATTTTCATTTCTTGCTGAATTTAACTTTGCATTCTACACAATGTTGAGTATGTGGAACTGCTTCAAGTCTTCCTTTTTCAATCACCTTACCACAGTCAATGCAGTAACCATATGTGCCTTCTTCAATTCTTTTTAATGCTGCATCCAGGTAACTTAAAAATTTAGTTTCTCGCTGAGCCCAGAGATAATTCTTTTCTTTCTCGAAAGCATCTGTACCCTGATCAGCCATATGTAGCGAGTAAGGTGAATTTTCATTTACGAATCCTTCGCCACTTTCATCAATCATTCTTTCTCTCAAACTCTCGAGTTGTTCTATAATTTCTCTTCTTTTTTCAAGAATAATCTTTTTGAAATATTCGAGTTCCTTCTTTGGATAAGCAGGCTTTCTCGGAATAACGGTGGTTTTGATTTCTGTTACTTCTGCGGATGAAACTTTTGAAGTTTTTTTCCTCGTCTTCTTTTCAGGTTCACTAACCTGAACAACCTTCTTTTGAGTTTTTGGTTTTACACGGGTTTTAACAGTTTTCAGTTTCTTCTCCTTTGATTTCGCAGAATTTTTTTCTGCCTTCTTGGTTTTCGCAGTTTTCTTAATACTGGCTTTCTTGGTTTTTGTTTGCTTTGCCATTTTTAGCTCTCCTGTTTTCTGGTTATACTAATTTTACAATCTTCACTTCCTACTTTCCATGCCTGAATAAACCCTGACTCACATTTACCGAATGTTAGATTTTCTGCAAGTGTCTCCTGCATAATATAAGATTTCATTTTCTCAATGGCCTTCGCAAGTGTTTGAGTCCCCTCAACTATGATAGAAATTCTATCACTGACTTCGAAGTCGGCATCCTTTCTCATATTCTGGACACGATTAACAAATTCCCGTGCAAGACCTTCGTCTATTAAATCTTGAGTTAGGTTTGTGTCGAGTGAAACTGTTACACCATCTTCGCTCTCAACAATCCATCCTTTTATTTCTTCACCAACCACTTCAATATCCTTTGGTTCAATCTCGAAAGTTTCTCCATCAAGTTCAATTACAAGATTATTACCTTTCTCTAAAATATTAATTTGTTCCGCATTTAGATTTCTAATTCCATTTGCGATTTGATTAACCTTTTTTCCAAATTTTGGACCAATTGATTTAAAATTAGGTTTTGCTTTTTTTACCACAAGCTCTGAATCTGTATCTAAAAGTTCAAGTTGCTTAACATTAACTTCATCAAGTATTACTTGTTCCATTTGCCTAACTGCATCTTGATCCTCTTTCATCACCACGACAAGCATTTTCTGTAAAGGTTGACGAACTTTCAGATTGTTCTTCGCTCGAATGGATCTAACAATTGATACAACTTTCTGAGCCACAGCCATTTTGTTCAATAATTTCTCATCAATTGGGCCAACTTCAGGATAATATGTTAAATGGACTGAGTCGTAAGGTTCTTTTTTTGTAACCGTATTGAGACATCTATAAATTTCTTCCGAGATGAATGGCGCAATCGGAGAGACTAATTTTGAAACTGTCACCAAACATTGATAAAGAGTTTGATAAGCAGATAATTTGTCAGCATTCATCTCACTTTTCCAGAATCTTCGTCTGTTTCTTCTCACATACCAGTTAGAAAGTTGTTCGATTGTAAAATCTGAAATAGCCCGAGCAGCTTTTGTAATATCATAGTTATCAAAGTATTCTTTTACATTTTTAACTAATAAATTCAGAGCGGAAATGATCCATCTATCAATTTCAGGTCTTTGTTCAAAAGGAATTTCAGGTTCTTCAAATTTAAATCCATCAAGATTTGCATAAAGTGCAAAGAAAGCATAAGTATTAATTAATGTGCCGAAAAATTTTCTCTGAATATCTGCTAAATCTTCTTCGTCGAACAAGGTTACTTTCCATGGTGGTGAATTATAAATTAAATACCATCGAGTTGCATCAGCACCATATTTATTAACTATTTCAAATGGATCAACTGTGTTACCTAATGATTTTGACATTTTTCTACCTTCTTTATCAAGAATTAGCTCATTTACGACAACATTCTTATAGGCAGGTTTTTTGAATAAAAATGTTCCAATAGCATGAAGCGAGTAAAACCATCCTCGTGTTTGATCTATTCCTTCAGCAATAAAATCAGCGGGATAATTATTCTCAAATATTTCTTTATTCTCAAAAGGATAATGAAATTGAGCAAACGGCATCGAGCCTGAATCATACCAAACATCAATTAATTCAGGTGTCCTGCGGTAGACTTTTCCATTTTTCTCAAAGATGATTTTATCAACATAAGGTTTATGTAAATCCAGATCTCTTAATTCCGAAACGGGAATTTTCTTTCCATCATCTGTAATAAAAATTCCTTCTTTGAGTTCTTCAATACTACCAATGGCAAACATATCACCATCTTCACTGATCCAAATTGGAAGAGGAGTTCCCCAGAATCGATCTCTTGATAGTGCCCAGTCTTTATTTTCTTCAAGCCAGTTCCCAAATCTTCCTTTTCCAACTTCAGGTGGATACCAGTTAATTTCTTTATTCAGTTGAATCATCAAATCAACATATTTGGTAGTTGCAATGTACCATGATTCTCTTGCGTAGTAGAGTAATGGTGATTTACATCTCCAGCAATGAGGATAACTGTGTTCAATTGTTTCTTTCTTGAAGAGTAATTTTCTTGATTTCAAGTTTTGAATGATATGAGGATCTGCCTCTTTCACATGCATGAACTTAAAATCACTTATGAGTTCTTGAAATCTTCCACTTTTATCAACTGGATTGATAAGAGGCAAATCATATTTTTTCCCAACTTGATAATCATCTTCACCAAATGCTGGTGCGATGTGCACAATTCCAGAACCATCTTCTGTTGTGACAAAATCACCTTCAATTACATAAAATGCTTTTTTATCGACCGGGACATAATCAAACAATCTTTCATATTCCCACCCGACTAATTGCTCACCTTTATATTTTTCTACAATTTTATATCCGTGCGGTAATGCTTCCAACCGAGGTTCTGCAAGGATTAAATAATACGGTTTTTTGTTTTCATCGATTAATTCTACTTTGACATAATCAACGTTTTTGTTCACTGCTAAAGCAACATTGGAAATCAACGTCCATGGTGTTGTTGTCCATACCAGAAAATAAGTATCAGTCAGATTCTTAATCTTTACTAAAACATAAATTGATGGATCTTTAACATCTTGATAACCAAGCGAAAGTTCATGGGATGAAAGTGGAGTTTCACATCTGGTACAGTATGGTTGAATTTTAAATCCTTTGTAAATATAACCCGCATCAAAAAATTTTTTCAACGACCACCAGACTGATTCAATGTATTCATTCGTACACGTAATATATGCGTCGTCAAGATTAATCCAGTAACCAATCCTTCTGGTTAATTCATTCCAATCTTTCAAATAAGTAAAGACAGAATTTTTACAAGCCTGATTAAACTTTTCAACACCATAAATAATTATTTCGTCTTTAGTTTTAATACCCAGTTCTTTTTCGACCTCAATTTCGACTGGTAAACCATGGGTATCCCAACCAGCTTTTCTGTGAACTTGATATCCTTGAAGAGTTTTATATCGACAGACAATATCTTTTATTGTTCTCGCCATGACATGGTGAATGCCCGGCTTTCCATTTGCTGTTGGCGGACCTTCATAAAAAGTAAATGATTTATTCGCAGGTCGAGTTTCTATGCTTTTCTCAAAAATTTTATTTGACTCCCAGAATTCAAGTATCTCTTTCTCAATTTCTGAATATTTAATCTTATCTGAATATTGTTTATACATATCCCTCTCTGAAAAATTTATTCAACAATTATTATAGAAAATTGACACTAAATTAAAGTTTTTAGTTCACTTTTAAAAGTTCATTGTATTTATGGTTTGTGTTTTTTTATTAATCATTAAACTTCTTCGAGAATGGCTCTTTTCATTAAATAATTTTAATTCCCAAAAAGTTTTTTGCAATCGAATTAGCCACATTACTAATTACACTGATTACTATTGAATGAATTGAGCTAATAACAAAGAATTCATTTGAATTTTCAGAACCATCCACTTATTTGCCGCTAACTTTTTGAAAATCGTTGAAAACACAGAAAATCTTACGAAGTTGAGTATAAAAACAAATACATTTTTGAAAATTTTAGTAATATTCCTGAAGGAGTTGCTTAATTACCGACTAAAAAAATCTGAAAAAATTGTAAAATTTTTAAGTGACATTCCTTGATTATCTCACTTAACTTAAATCTTGATTTTATATTTATCATCAATAAATTTGTAATTGGAAAATGATTAAGAGAGTATAAAATCTTTTAATATTTTAGGTTGAAATGAGTAGTATCAAAACATATCTGAAAATAGTTTTAATTACAATAGTAACGATCATTCTGGCAATACTTGCTATTTTAGCTTCAATAGTCGATAGAAGTGGAAGATTTTACAATCTTCTTGGCAAAATCTGGGCTAAAATTTTACTGTGGATTGCAGGTATAAAAGTTGAAGTTATTGGTTTAGAGAATCTGGATGAGGGAGAAAATTATGTTTATGTTTCGAATCATATGAGTGGATTCGACATTCCAGTTGTGATGGCTTCATTACCAGGTCAGATAAGAATTGTCTTCAAAAAAGAACTCACTAAAATTCCTATATTTGGATGGCAACTAAAAATTGGACCATATATTCTGATTGATAGAGAAAATCCTGCAAAGGCAATGGAGAGCCTTGAAATAGCTAAAAGAAAAATTGAAAAGGGAGTATCGGTGCTCTTATTTGCAGAAGGAACACGAAGCCTCGATGGGAACATACAACCATTTAAGAGAGGAGCTTTTACACTCGCAACGAGAAGTGGGAAAAAAATAGTACCAATCACAATAAAAGGCACTTTTGAAATTCTTCCTAAAAGAAAGTTCAAAATAAAACCAGGTGTTGTTAAACTTTTTATAGATAAACCTATCGAACACAATGGTTCAATTGATAAAAAATCTGAACTCGAATTAATGGAAAAAGTTAGAAATATTATTGTTAGTAACTATTATTCAGAAAAATGAAAGTCACGAAAGACTTAATATTACATATTGCAAATCTTGCACATTTAAATCTTAGAGAAGATGAGATCGAAAAAATCGAAAAAGATTTAAATCAGATATTAGAATATGTCAATAAGTTGAATGAAATAGATACAACAGATGTTCTACCTTTATCTCATCCAATCGAGATCATTAACATTTTTAGAGATGATATAGTTGGTAATTCCATTCCAAGAGAAGAAGCATTAAAGAATGCGCCAGATTCAACTGATGAATTTTTTAAGGTTCCAAAGGTTATATAATGTCAAAAATTTTAGGATTAATACCTGCTAGGTTTGCATCAACACGATTACCAGGAAAACCTCTTAGATTCATTGGTAACAAACCAATGATTCAACATACCTTTGAGTCTGCTTTAAAATCTATCTATCTCGATCATCTTGTTGTTTTGACTGATGATGAAAGGATATTCAATGCAGTAAAAAGATTTGGTGGTAATGTAGAACTCACTCCAGATAATTTGCAGAGCGGAACTGATAGATGTGCATTTTATGCGGAAAAGTATCCTGAATATGATATCGTTGTAAATATTCAGGGAGATGAACCTTTTATCTCTCGTGAAGTCATCGATAAAACGATTAAACCTCTTTTACAAATAGAAGAAATTCAAGTAGCAACAGCTGGTACTTACTTCAAGAACCTTGACTTAGTAACAAGTCCATCTTTTCCTAAAATAGTGCTGGATGAAAAAGGATTTGCAATCTATTTTTCACGTTCTCCAATTCCTTATTACCAATCAGATGAAATAGAAAAAAAATACATTCGCCATATTGGAATTTATGTTTATCGGAGAGATACTCTTTTACAAATCACCAGATTACCGCAAACAACTCTGGAGAAAATTGAAAAATTAGAGCAACTTCGAATGATAGAAAATGGAATAAAAATTAAAGTAGAACTTTTGGATTATGAACCCATCTCTGTTGACACGGAAGATGATTTAATCTTAGCCAATAAATACTGGGAAGAACAAATGATGGATAAAAAATGAAAATTCCTGATAAGATCGAACTTGCTAATATCCCCACTCCAATTCATGCGATATTTTTTGATGGATTTGAAATTCTTATCAAGAGAGATGATTATACAGGAATAGAATGGACCGGTAACAAAATTCGAAAACTTGAATATCTTGTTTACGATGCTCTTCAAAAACGCGCTGATGTTTTGATTACCTGTGGTGGAATTCAATCAAATCATGCAAGAGCAACAGCTGCAGTTGCTGCGAGACTTGGACTTAAATCAATTCTCTACTTAAGAGGAAAGGAACCAAAAAATTCTGGCGGAAATTTAGCACTGGATCAACTCTTCGGAGCAGATATTCGATTTGTCACTCAAGATGAATATGAGAACATTCAAGAGATAGCAGAAAAAGAAATCAGTAATTTGAAGAGAAAAGGAATCAAAGCTATTTTTATTCCCGAAGGTGGATCTTCATCACTCGGTATTTGGGGATATATCGAGTGTGCTCAAGAAATATCTAAACAACTGAAGGGGATGAAGAATAAACCTTCGCACATTGTTACTGCGGTAGGTTCAGGTGGGACTCTCGCAGGTCTTGTTGTAGGGAAAAAACTCTTTGGATTAAAATCGGAGTTGATTGGATTTAATGTATTAAAAACATCAGGTGACTTCGAAAAAATTGTTTGTGAGCTTGCAAATGAGTGTAGTAGAAAATATAAACTCGGTGTAAAAGTTACATCAAAAGATTTCACTATTATTGATGGATATTCCATAGAAGGTTACGAAAATATATCGAGAGAAAAGGTTGAGTTGTTAACATATATTTCTCAAGATTACGGCCTATTATTTGATCCAGTATACACAGGTAAAGCAATTTATGGAATGATAGATCATTTTATTTATCAAGGAGCAGAGTTTAATAAATTAATGTTTATCCATACTGGTGGTGTTTTTGGAATTTTTCCAAAAATGAAAAAATATCTTAATACGATTAAGAATTTTACTGAGAAATATTAAAACATAAACAAATTGTGAGGTTACTATGCTTTTTGATATTGAATTAATCAAAAAAGTTTATTCAGAGTTTACTGAAAGAGTTGATCACGCCAGAAAAATTCTTGGCAGACCAATGACTTATGCTGAAAAAGTTCTATACGCTCACACCTGGGAATTACCAACAAAACCATTCGAACGAGGAAAAGATTTTGTGGAATTCAGAGTAGACCGAGTTGCAATGCAAGACGCAACAGCACAAATGGCTCTACTACAATTTATGTCAGTTGGTTTACCAAAGGTTGCTGTACCATCTACTGTTCATTGTGATCATTTGATTCAAGCACAGGTTGGCGCTGAAGAGGATTTAAATCGTGCTTATAATGAGAATAAAGAAGTTTATGATTTTCTTGCGTCTGTATCAGCAAAATATGGAATAGGTTTCTGGAAACCAGGCGCAGGAATTATTCACCAGGTTATTCTTGAAAATTATGCTTTCCCTGGTGGAATGATGATTGGAACTGATTCACATACTCCGAATGCTGGGGGCTTGGGAATGATTGCAATTGGTGTAGGTGGAGCTGATGCAGTTGATGTTATGGCATGGATGCCGTGGGAATTAAAATTTCCAAAACTGATCGGCGTAAAATTAACTGGCCAATTAAATGGATGGGTAGCTCCAAAAGATGTGATACTTAAATTAGCAGGAATTTTAACCGTAAAAGGAGGAACTGGTTATGTAATTGAATATTTCGGAGAAGGTACAAAATCAATCAGCTGTACGGGGAAAGCAACAATTTGTAACATGGGAGCTGAAGTTGGTGCAACCACTTCAATTTTCCCAATTGATGATAGAATGATTGATTACCTGAATGCAACAGGAAGAGATGCTATATCTGAGCTTGCTCTCCAACTTGCATATAGTGCATCAAATTACTTAGCTGCAGATCCCGAAGTAGAAATCGAACCAGAAAAATTTTTTGATAAAATCATTGAGATAAATCTTTCTGAATTAGAACCACATTTAAATGGTCCATTCACTCCTGACTTAGCATGGCCAATCTCTAAAATGAAAGAAGCTGTTCAAGAAAATAACTATCCTGAAAAAATTTCTGCAGCTCTGATTGGAAGTTGTACAAATTCAAGTTATGAGGATATAGAAAGAGCAACATCTGTTGCCAGACAAGCTCTCGCTAAAGGTTTGAAAGCAAGAACACAGTTTACAATTACCCCCGGTTCAGAGCAAATTCGCGCCACTATTGAGAGAGATGGACAATTAAAAATTTTAACCGAATTAGGTGGAGTCGTTCTCGCAAATGCATGTGGCCCTTGTATCGGAATGTGGAAGCGAATGGATGTCAAAATGGGTGAGAGAAATACTATAGTAACTTCATTCAATAGAAACTTTGCAAAAAGAAATGATGGAAATCCGGAAACTCTCGCCTTTGTTGCAAGTCCAGAGATTACAACAGCACTTGCAATTGCTGGTAATCTGACATTTAATCCGATGATTGATACCTTAATTAATGAAAATGGAGAAGAAGTAAAACTTGATCCACCTGAAGGAATTGAATTGCCACAAGATGGTTTTGTGGTCGATGAAAAAGGTTATGTTCCACCAGCCGAAGATGGTTCACAGATAGAAGTTGTAATTCGTGAAGATAGCGAAAGGTTACAAGCACTCACTGCATTTCCAGAATGGGATGGAAAAGACTTTATCGATTTACCTGTATTACTAAAAGTCAAAGGCAAATGTACTACCGATCACATCTCGCCAGCAGGACCGTGGTTGAGATACCGTGGTCATCTTGATAAAATATCCGATAACATGTTCCTTGGCGCAATAAACTTCTTTACAAACGAAGCTGGCAAAACTAAAAATATTTTCACAGGTGAATATAAAAATGTCTCTGAGGTTGCTCTAGAGTATAAGAAAGAGGGCATCGGTTGGGTTGTAATTGGTGATGAAAATTATGGCGAGGGATCATCTCGAGAACATGCTGCTATGGAACCCAGATACTTAGGTGGTAAAGCCATAATCGTAAAATCATTCGCTCGGATTCATGAGACAAACTTGAAGAAACAGGGCATTCTCGCATTAACCTTCGCAAATCCTGACGATTATGATAAAATAAGAGAAGATGATAGAATAAGTATCGTGGGATTAAAAAACTTTGCTCCCGGAAGACCTCTCAAAATGATTGTAACACATTCGGATGGTTATACAGAAGAAATCATTCTTAATCACTCTTACAATGAAAATCAAATTGAGTGGTTCAGAGCAGGCAGTGCTCTTAATCTTGTAGCTTCACAATTCCAGAAAAAAACATCGGCTGAAAAGAAACCTGTTGAACAAGTAGAAGTGCAAAGAGAGGAAATCACCGAGGTAAAACCAGAAGTTGCAAAGCGAAAGGTTACGAAAAAAGTGACGAAGAAAGGAAAAGCCGGAGTAACCGCAAAAAAGAAATCAGTTAAACTCGAAAAGAAACCAAAAACTCAGAAAACAAAGAAGAAACAATCAGCTAAAGCTGTGAAATCTACGAAGTCTAAGAATGTCACTAAGGTAAAATCAACCAGGACAACAAAACAGGCAAAAACTTCGAGGATATCAAATAAATCGTCACGAAAAAAGTAGTTGTAAAAATTAGCGGATGGTGATATATTGCCATCCGTTTTTCAATTAAAATTTGAATAAAAATTGATTTTAATTAATTTTGTAAAAATTAAGGAGATTAGATGGCAACACATAAGTCAGCTATTAAGAGACATAGACAGAGCTTAAAAAGACGAGCAATGAATCGTGCCCGTAAGGGTGAACTCAAAACCTGGATTAAAAAGGTTAGAACAGCACAGGATAAAGCTACCGCTCAGGAAGCATATAAAAAAGTAGTTTCTTTACTTGATAAACTTGCTACTAAAGGAATTATTCATAAAAATAAAGCTTCAAATCAGAAATCAAAACTTGCTCTGTTTATCAATAAATTAGCACAATGAGATAGAATTTACGAACATTCGATGAAGCTTTTTGGTACATCCAAAAAGCTTTTTTATTTTAAACGCTAAAATTATTATGCAAAATTCTTCACTACTTGAGCAATCAAATTTAATTCAAAGGTTTTGCACTTTAATAACAATCATAACTTGTAAATAGAATAATCTTCAAGGAAGGTAAAATAAGATAGTAATTTTAATTCTGGGGATTTTTTTACTGATTGCTCAATTCACTCTTAAAGAGTTAATCACACTTTCTTGCACCGAATATAATTTGACCAAAGAAATATTTCCATAACCTTTTTGAGAAGAATAAGCGATACATTCAAAGTAATCACTACCTCGAGAAAAAATAACAATCCGAGCAATTTGATTTTTACCAAAAGCAAATTCATATGATGAATAGATCAAGTCGCCATTTCTGTACAATTCTGGTCTTGATAGCAACTTAAAATCCTTCTGATATTTACGTTTATTAAGAAATAGTGATGTCTTTGCAAGTGAATGGAGGGTTTGCACAGGTTCCTGTTGTTGAGTCAAAATACTACTTAAAATTTTTTTAATTCCTATAACCGCTGAGTAATCTTCCTGGACAAGCCAGATTTCATCAGCATTATTTTCTATATCTCTTGTAGAAAACCAATGTGGTGGAACATGTACTGAAAAATCTTTTTCAATCGATTCAGCAAGTTCGGATGTTAATGAAATAATCTTATACTCCGATTCCAATATTTTTTTCGTCGGAATACAACCTGTCAGACTAATAGTGAATATAATTACTAATAAGAATGATTTATTCAATCTTGGATCTTTGATATTTTGGTTCCTGTAGAGTTAACATCAGGGAAATGCGATGAGTATTTCCAAGTTGACCTGTTTTATCAAACTTTACAAATGAATAATCAATATTCAATTTTGGAAGAATTAAGCCTGCACCAAGAGTAAATTGTTTAACATCATTATAACCAAATCGCACAGAAAATAGATTATCATAGGTATATTCAACTCCTGAATGAAAATCAAAACTTACTGGACCAAGATTCAGCATTGAAGCAAATCTTCTATTTTCAAATCTTACATCGATATCAAAAGCTGGTATTAAGGTACCATTCAAAATATTCAAATGATAAGCTGTACCTAATTTGAATGTTGGAGAAATAAGCTGTGTGCTTCCGTTATTCCAAACCACTAATGTTGTTGTTATATCCTGTAGATTGGCACCTACAAAAAAGTTATCAAAAGGTGAATAAATTGCTCCAATGTCAAATCCGAATCCCCAAGCATTATATTCAGCAATATCTCGGAAAATAACTTTTAGATTTACTCCATAAGAAAGTTTATCTTCGAATCTTTTAGCAAATGAAAATAGGAAAGCCCAATCAGCAGCATTGAATTCAGTAATCTTTGAATAATCGAGTAATTCGTTATCGTCAAACTTTAAATTGCCATTCAAATCAATTAAAGCATTTCTTGTATCTGGAATTCCATCAACACCAAGTCTTATCACACTCAATCCAAATGTCATATCAGATTTATAAGGGATGGCAATTGCTCCATAATTATAATTCACAAGCCCGGCAAATCTTTCATCATACATTAAAATTCCCTGGGGATAATTAAGCGAAGCCAACCCCGCAGGATTCCAGTAACCAGCAGTAACATCACTTGCAATAGCTACAAATGAGCTTCCCATTCCTAAAGCTCTTCCACCTACACCAATTGCGAGAAATTCACCGGAATATTTTCCTACCGACACACCCTGTGAGAATACAGAGGAAACAAAAATAACGAGAAAGAAAATCGTTTTTTTCATTTATATCACCTTTACTTTGTTTTGACAAACAATAAATCTTTTGGTATGTCGGTACCTCATCTTTTGTTTGCAATATTTGAAAATGGATCAAAATAATCAAACTAATTTAAAAGTTCATAATATCAGAATAAATCACAAATGCCATAAATAACAGAAGAATAATGAAACCTATATTCTGAATGATAATTTTAACTCTCGGCGAAATTTCCCTTTTAAGTATTCCCTCTAAAATTACAATAATTATATGTCCACCATCAAGGACAGGGAAAGGTAAAATGTTAATTATAGCAAGACTTAAACTTAACAGTGCAATGAAATTTAAAAAGCTCAGTAGATTAACATCTGCTGTTTGAGCTGCCATTTTAGCAATTCTAATAGGTCCCCCAAAAGCGTTTGCGAATTCAACTTTACCAGTGATAACTTTTGAGATTATTGAGAAGAATAATAATGTATTTTCATATATGTTTTCAAAGGCTTTAAATCCTGCCTGTATAAAATTATACTTCTCAAGTTTTACAGGCGCGTAAATATAAACACCACTCAAGATGCCAATCTTTCCCTCCTTATTTGGGGTCACATTAATTCTTAATGTATCGTGATTTCTTTTAATTATGAATTCCAGAGTTTTTTCTGGATTAGCACTAATTATATCAATTAATTGTGCTGATGATAAAATTTCTCTTCGGTTCACATAAAGGATTGTATCATTCGCCTTTAATCCGGATTCTTCCGCACGAGACTTGGCAATTACATCAGCTACAAAAACTTTTGTTTCTCGTGGAAATAGAGCCAATCCAGATCTTTTATCAGATTGGAGCAACTTACTTTCGAGCTGAAGATTAATCTGTTCACCTTCTCTCTCTACCTTTACAGTAAACTCTTCACCAATCTTTTTTACATAAATATAATTCAATACTTCATCCCAATATTGCACAGGATTTCCATCTATGAAAAGAATTTTATCGTTAGTTTTTAGACCAGCTAATTCAAGAGCACTTTTGGGTGGAACATATCCAATTGATGTAGTAATTAAATGCTGAATTGGACTAGTGAAATTGATTCCCCAGAAAATTAAGAGTGATAAAATTACATTCATTAAAACACCGGCAGAAAGAACAAAAAGTTTTTTACCTGTAGATTTCGATCTAAATTCCCATGGTTTCGGTTCATTTTGCAAAAAGCTCTTATCCATACTTTCGTCAATCATACCAGCAACTTTTACATAACCACCAAATGGAAGAATACATACGCGATAATCAGTATCATCACCCAATTCCATGTCTTTTTCAAGAGAACCGAAGGTAAATCCTAACTTTTTGTTATAACCAAATAATCTCTGGCCAAATCCTATTGCAAACACTTCAACCCTCATTCCGCTCAATTTTGCTGCAATAAAATGTCCAAACTCATGAACGAATACCAGGATTGCTATTGTAACAATGAAGTAAAAAAGCGAGTTTAGAAAATCCATATTTTTCCTTTCTTATCTTTTAAGATATTCTCTAACTTTGAAATCATATTCGAATATTTCCTCGATATCTGGTTCCTCTTCTGAGCCAAATTTCTCCAACGATTTTTCAATCATCACAGGTATTTTAGTAAAACTAATTTCATTAGCTAAAAATTTATTTACAGCTACTTCATTAGCTGCATTTAATATAGTCGGATAATTTCCTCCAAGCTCCAAGCAACGATAGGCAATTTCAAGACACTTGAACTTCTCAAAATCGGGTGGAATAAATGTCAATTGTGAGAATTTAAGAAAATTCATTTCCGCATAACTTACTGGAAATCTTTCAGGATAACTCAAAGCATATTGTATCGGAAGTTTCATGTCAGGGATTCCCATCTGTGCTTTTATTGAACCATCGACAAATTCAACCATTGAGTGAATTATAGATTGAGGATGAATTATTACATCAATCTGCTCTTTTCTTAATCCAAATAACCAGTGAGCTTCGATAACCTCCAATCCTTTATTCATCATAGTAGCCGAATCAATTGTAATTTTATTCCCCATCTTCCAGTTCGGATGTTTCAATGCTTCTTCAATAGTGATGTTATCAAATTCGTTTATGTTTCTATATAGGAAAGGACCTCCTGACGCAGTAAGAATTATCCTTTTTATTTGAGAGTTTTTCTCACCTACAAGACATTGCAGAATTGCTGAATGTTCTGAATCGATTGGAATTATTGTAGAGCCACTTTTTTTTGCATAATCGGTCAATATGTGTCCTGCAACAACCAGAGTTTCTTTATTAGCGAGAGCAATTCTTTTCCCGACTCTAACAGCTTCGAGCGTCGATTCGAGTCCAGCGAAGCCAACCATCGCAGCAATTACAATTTCAATATCATCTTCAGTAATCAACTTTTTTAAATCATTCCTTGAATAAACTTTGCATGGCAGATTAGAATTTTTTACACTTTTATAAGCATCATCATCAGTAATAATTACTCCTTCAGGATTAAATTTTTTTACCTGTTCAGAAAGCAAATCAATCCGTGTATTGGTAGAGAGATATTTTACGGAAAATTTATCAGAATTTTTCTCTATAACCTCAAGTGCCGATGTACCAATTGATCCTGTCGAACCTAATAAAATAATTTTCTTCCTACTCATTCAATAAATAACCAACTATTTCTTTCAATATAAAAATTTTTTGATAATATTTTTGAGTATAAAGGATTCGATAGCGCTAAAAAATTTCGTAGAAATTCAATAAATAAAAAAGCATCTCCCCGCAATAAATTTGTAAGAACAAGATGGAAGATAAATATCATAAACATTTCCAAAAATCTATTCGAAATTTTGAATTTAATTTCAAAAAACTAAGTATACTTTGAATTAACATCTTTACTAATGGATTTATAATCCATCATCAATAAATAGTATCTTTCGAGATTTAAGAAAACGAAGAAATCCAATTGGAAATTTTGAGAACGAAATAAGTCCTGATAAAATTTTTTTTCTTATAAACTCTTGATCAATCGACTGATGGGAAATGCCTATCTCAATGAAATTATTGCGATTACACAAAATTAGGAATGCACTCAAAGTTTATTGAAAGTGATAGATTTTCTTCATTACCGATTCCTACTATTTATCGGTTTAACTGAATCTTTTGCTCTATTTATTACACCTATTTTTTCAAATTCCTCTTTAAAAATAACTTCAGGAGGTGGGATACGAATTGTAATCGCCTCATCATTAAGCGGAAAACCGACAAAGGATGGCTTTGTAATGTTTTTTGAATCTGAAGAGTAATCGGGTTCATCAAGACTCGTACCTGGACCGAGTTCGAATTGGGGTTTATATCTTTTTACTACATAATCTTTTCTCTTTGGTATAGAAATTCTTTGAGGCTCTGATTTTATAACTTCTTGCGATTCTTGCACAATTGGGATTGCTTTTTCAATATTTGTTTCTAAGTTTTTAGTGTTTGTCTGATTGTTTTTTATCGTAATGACGATTAGAAATGCCACAAGTATTATAGATAATGCTGGTACAAAAATAGGATTAAATACATATTGACGATATTTTCTAAAAACAAAATCTCTCCTGACCTTTTTATTTTCAAATTCAACAATTCTTTTAATAAGAACTTCTTCCAGATTTTCGGGGGCGCTTACTCGGGGTAAGGTTTTTAAATCGGCAATCAACTTTTCAATATTTCTCTTTTCCATAGTTCATTCGTAATAAATTTCTTTTAATAATTCTTGAAGACGGGCTCTTCCTCGATTTATTCGAGATTTAACTGTTCCAATTTTTAATCCAGTTATTTCTGAGATCTCTTCATACGAAAGTTCTTGAATGTCTCTCAGTATAACTAGCTCACGATAAATAGGTTTAATTTTCATCAAGGCTTTCTGGATAATTTCACTTTTTATCTTACTATCAGTTTGAACATCTGGACGATACCTTTCATCTGGCAATTCATATTCGGAAAGTTCTTCTCCTTCTTCTTTCGAATTGCTTCCATGTATAGAGAAAAACAATCTTCTATTTCTTCTTCTTAGTTCTGTTTTGGCAAGGTTGGCAGCAATTGTATAAATCCATGTGGAGAATTTCGCAACTGTAGTGTAGTAGTCTTTATTCCTATAAAGCCTGAAAAAAGTTTCCTGTAAGATATCCTCAGCTAAGTCTTTTGAACCTACAAACTTAAAAATAAAATTCATTAATGGATCCTTATATCTTCTGACTAATTCATTATAAATTGCAATTGAATTAGTCTTTTGAAATTCCAGTATCAGTTCTTCATCACTTTTTTCAAGTAATTGTTTTTTATCAAGGTTATCCATTAAACTTGTATATATATTGATGGTTCCTGAATTAGAGTTTTTTTATTGCAAGACCTATTTCAGAAATCATGGTTGAATAAAGCACCTCTTCACCAGGATTTAATGATTTCAATTCGATATCTTTCTTTAGCAAAATATCAAAAATTTTTTCAAGTTCTTCAAACCTGTATCTTTTCGAAGCAATTTCATAATCTTTCAGAAAAAAAGGATGACAACCTATAATTGTCGCAATTTTCTCATCTGATTTGTATGTATTGCGCAATTCGTCATATATCAAAAGGCTGAAGAAATATCGCTGCAAGATTGCAATGATATAGACTAAAGGTGAGTTATTTTCTATGAGGTTAATTCCGATTTCCAGAGCAAGTGGTATGTTTTTATCACGAAAAGCATTTAACAAATCAAACACTGAGTATTTTTTCATCGGAATGATGAATTTTTTAATTGAATCAATATCAGCACTTTCAACATGCTCAAGTGAAATGAATAATCTATTTAATTCGGCATCAAGGTCATAAAGGTTATTTCCAACAGTTTTTATTATGTATTCAATCACCTTATACTCAACTTTGATTTTTCTTTCATTAAATTTTTGTTCTACAAATTCAAATACATCCCTATCATAAACTCTTTTTGAATTAAAGAACGGAACGACTTTTGAAATTTCCCTAAAAAATTTAAGTCGCATATCGATTCGTTCGGGTTGGATCAGGAATAAGTAATTATCTGGATTTGGATTTTTCAGATATTCGATTAATCTTTTTATCAGTTCGTTTCGTTCTGATTCTCGCGCATCTTCAATTAAATCATCCGAAGCTACAACTGATTTGATAAATTTTACAAAATCTGTTACTACAAAAATTCGTCCCGTATTGAATAGTGTACCTTGCTGTAAAAGATCGAGCAAATCTCTTAGCTTTATTTCTGATGATGTGTATTTCCTTAATTCTAAAGATTTTTTGTTTGCTATAATTTCCAGTTGTTCTAAAATTTTATCGATAAAGAATGTTTCTTCACCATAAATAATAGCATTTTGAGGAATCTTACCAGTCGAAATTATTTTAATTAATTCTTTAACATTTTTTGATTCAGTCATTTTTACCCTTAAAATTATTTTTCCTCATCGCTTGAAAAATAAGAAAAATGAAACCACCCCACACTATTGTTATCGAAATTATCATCATTAAAATTGAAGTACTGCTCATAAATTTAATTCTTCAAAGTCTTTACAATTTTCTTATTAAAAAGTATCAATAGAACAATCACAATCAACCACTGAAGGATTGCAGTTCCAGCAGATTCAGGTTTAAATGGATTATACCATTCTTTCTCCCAGCTAAGAGAAGCAGAAATCCACCAGAACAAAAGTATGATTACCTGTAATGGTATCAGTAACAAAATTAGAATATTGAACCATGTACCAAATTTGAATTCGTTATTTTCATCATTCAAAATATGTTTTCTAAAGTTAGAGACACCGTATTTAGCGACAGCGAAAGCAAGGAAACCACCACTCAGGATAAGTGCAACACCCCAGACCCAATCCTGATTTATTAAAAATCTAAGATTTAAACTTGACGGCAGTCCACAAAGTAATCCAAATAACAACACTAAAACGATTGCTTTTTTTCTTTGCATGCCGAAATCAATCAATGTTTTTGTCGCAAGTTCTACGAGTGAAATTAACGATGTCAGAGCAGCAAAAGATAAAGCGAGAAAGAAAAGAAAAGTGAATAGATTCTGAACAACAAATCCACCTGGTAAATGCTTGAATAAATTCGGTAAGGATATGAACGTTAAACCTGTATTAGCTGGACCAGAGATAGTTATTTCTTTGAGTGCATCACCAGTTGTGAGAGCAAAAACTGTTGTAAAAATTGTCATTCCTGCAAGAAGAGAAATTGAATTATTACCGAATGCAACAAGCGCACCATTAAGAGTTGTATCTTCACTTCTCCGTGCATATGCAGCATATACAAGGATTAGTCCCCATCCAGCACCAGTATCCCATGCATTTTGAGTTAATGCTTGAATCCAGATTTTATGGTTCAGCAGCAGAGATAAATCAGGTTTATAAAAATATTCGAGACCTTTCAAAGCATCTGGTAAAAATAAAGCTCTAATAAAAAGTAAGATAAGAATCAGAACAAGCGATGGAACTAAAATTCTACTAATTTTTTCAATTCCCTTTTTCACACCACGAAAAACCACATAACCAGAAAATAACATTGCAATTAGATGAAATAATATTGGTTGATAGCTTGAACTGAAATTATTCCAGAAGATATTATAATCATCAACTGATAGAAGATTATCTGTAAAGATTGCGGTAAGATATTTTATGCACCATCCTGTCACAACAGAATAATAAAACATAATTGCCGTTGAAACCACAACCATAAATCCGCCCATCCAAGCATATTTTTCACCAGCGAGTTGTACAAATGCACCAATGGGTCCTCTTCTCGTATATTTTCCAATTGTGAATTCGAGAATTATTAATGGCACTGACCACACAAATAGAAAAATAATCCACGGAATTAAAAAAGAACCTCCACCATTTTGCGCCACAATTCTTGAAAATCGCCAGATATTTCCTGTTCCAACAGCGATACCAAGTACAGAAACAAGCAAAGCCCAACGAGATGAAAATGTTTCTTCTTTCATCTTTGAATTTTATTTCTTGACTTTTCTTCGATCAATTTTAACTTTTACCATTACAACATCGTTAATTGGTCTATCACCCGGTTTAGTTGTTTCGACTTTTCCGATTTTTCGCACTACATCCATTCCTTTAATAACCTGGCCAAAGATTGAATGTTTTCCATCCAACCATGGTGTTGGTGCGAGTGTTATAAAAAATTGACTACCATTTGTATTTGGTCCAGCATTTGCCATCGAAAGAACACCAGCCTTATTGTGCTTCAAATCTGGGTGGAATTCATCTTCAAATGGATGACCATAAATACTTTCACCACCTCTTCCTGTACCTGTAGGATCTCCACCCTGAATCACAAAATTATCTATTACACGATGAAAGATTACACCGTCGTAATAACCTTTTTCAGCAAGGCCAACAAAATTAGCAACAGTTTTTGGCGCTTTATCTTCAAACAATTCGCATTCAAATATTCCCATGTTTGTTTCAAAAACGGCAACAAGTTGAGTTTTCGTTTCTTTTGTTTGTACCTTTGTTTTTGATTTGGTTGTTTGTGAAATAGATAATTGCACTAATAGAATGATTGTTAAGCTGAGCACAAAAACTAATTTTTTCATTTTATCCTCCACTTATGGTTTAATAAAATTAATGTGAATAAAAATAAATAAAATAATTCCAAGAATAATTCTGTAGTAGATGAAGAAAAAAGTAGAATGAGTTTTCAAATATCTTAATAAAAATTCTATTGCAAGAATTCCGCTCAAAAATGAAAATATTGTTGCTACTAAAAGCGAAACAGATGCCTGTTGGGTTAATTCAGGTACAATTTTATAAAATTCATAGAGTCCACTCAAAAAAACAGCTGGAACACTGAGCAAGAAAGAAAATCGTGCTGCCGTTTCACGATTAAAACCAGCTAATAAACCACCTGTGATTGTAACACCAGATCTCGAAGCACCCGGTATCAACGCAAAAGATTGAGCAATTCCTACAAGAAGTGCTTTAAATAAAGTAACATCTTTAATCGATAAATTCTTTTTTGAAATTTTTTCAGCCAGTCCCAATAGTAATGCAAAAAAGATTAATGAAAAGATTATAACATAAAGTGAACGAAATTCATTTTCGATGTAATTTTCAAGAAGCAGACCAAAGACTCCGATAGGGATTGTTCCAATAATGATGTACCATCCTAATTTTGAATCAGAATCGGTTATAAATTTTCCGTTAAGTAAATTCATCAAGACGGTTCTGTATATTTTTATTAAATCTTTTAGAAAATAAATTATCACAGCAAACATTGTCCCAATTTGAATAACTGCAGAATAAGCTGCCCCTGGATCTTCCCAGCCAAAAAGGACTGGAACAATTCTTAAATGTGCAGTGCTACTTATAGGTAAAAATTCAGTCAAACCCTGAACTATACCCAGAACAGTTGCTTTGATAATTTCATCAATCATAATTTATATCTAACTCCTAATTTTATGCCAAACGAGTTGAAAGAAAGATTCAAATTTTCGTATGGATAATGATTAATTCTGAAATTGTAACCCGAAAGAGAGTTCAGAAAAGCAAGTCGATAATTCACTCCAAGTTCAACGAATAAGTTTTTGTCGAGAGATACATAGACGGTTGATTTTAGCTGAAAATTGAACCCGCTGGTTTCCTCCACGATTTTCTGAATTACAACGGGCTGTGTCTCCTCGACTGAGCCCATTACATATCCAATTCCGAATCCTCCTTGAATTCCATAATGTGTGTAATTTAATTCATAAAGAAAATTTATCTCTGGATAGTAAAATATATACTCGAGTTGATAAATGCCCATACCATAATTATTTGAAAATGAATTCAATGAATATCCAAAGCTGGTCTCCATTGTGAAATTTGATGTGAATTTGCTTCCAATCAGTGCATAAAATTCAATAGCTGAATGAGAATCGTCTCTTCGATTGTTGAAATTCCAATTATAGTGAAGATAATCATTTAGTTTTTCCATCGTGAGATAGTTTAACCCCATACCACCAGAAATATAAAATTCCTGTGCTCTAACTTGAGAAAAACATAGAAGAGAAATTATAATAGTCAGATGTCTCCAGTTCATATAGATGAATTTTGAAATGTAAAGTTATGAATCGAATATGAGATTATCAAAGAAATTTTTTAGTGAGTAAAACTTTATAATTATTCACATGAAATGTCAATTACATAAATTTGCTCAAGCCTTCTCAGGCTGTTTATCAATTGTTTTGGATGTGAAAAGAAATTTAATTGGGAATGAATTTAAGTTTAGAAAAATGGATTCTTGTAAGTGTTAGTGAATATCTTAAAAAAATGAAGTGTTTAATCAAACATCCTGAAGCATCTTCACTTTATGTTCGAGAGAAGAAATTAGATTTAAATATGAATTTTCAAAAGCTTTAACCCCATCAATTTCTAACTTATCGAATATTTCTCCAAAATTTATTCCTAAATTTTCCAAATCATAAATTATCTTCTCTGCGTCAGAAAGATCTTTCTCAATTCTTTCCTCAATCACACTTTCTTCAAGAACAATTTCGAGAGTTTTTGGTGGTAGAGTATTTACGGTATCAGGTGCTATTAACTCCTCAACATAAAGCAATGGACTATACATTGGATTCTTTGTACTTGTACTCGCCCACAATGGTCTTTGAACTTTTGCACCCTTTGATCTCAATTCATTAAAATTGTCGCCTTTAAATATCTTCTTAAATTCCTGATACAACAATTTCGTATTTGCTACAGCTGCCTTACCAAGATATCTTGTTAATTCAGGTCTACCTTGGTTAATCAATTTAACAATTTCATTATCTACCATTGTATCAATTCTACTCACGAATACGCTTGCCACTGAATTTACATTTTTTACATCCTTACCATTTTCCAATCTCTTCTTAATTCCACTTAGATAAGCGTTTGCAACTTCTATGTAACGTTCTTTCGAAAATATTAATGTGACATTAACATTAATTCCAGATGCAATAGATTCTTCAATTGCTTTTAATCCTTCCTTAGTGGCTGGTATCTTCACCATTAAATTGGGTCTGTTTATTTTATCCCATATTTTTTTTACTGCATCGATTGTTTTTTCTGTATCAAAAGCAAGAAGTGGACTTACTTCAATACTTACAAATCCATCATCACCATTTGATTCTTCATATATTTGACCGAATAAATCACATGCATCTCGAATATCTTTAACCATCAACTCTTCAAGAATTTCTTCCGATTTTAAGCCTTTAGTAAGATAATTTTGGATTGAATCATTATAATAACTACTTCCAAGAATTGCCTTTTCAAAAATAGTAGGATTTGATGTAACGCCGCGAATTCCTTTGTCCATCAACGATTTCAATTCACCATTAACCAGTATATCACGACTGATGTTATCTAGCCAGATACTTTGACCAATCTTAAGTAATCTATATAGTCTACTGTTCATTTGTGCCCTCAGATTTAATTCGATAATTTTTGATATTAAAGTTTTTTATGTGTTCCATCACAGCAAGGGATTTTCTCAGAATGTTTACATTGACAGAGAGCAACTCTTTTCTTTTCTTCGATCTTAAATTCTATTGGAGTAAAGGAAGTTGTTTTATGTGAACCATCACAAAAAGGTTGATTTTTTGATAATCCACATCGGCACCACCAATATGTTCCTGGTTCAAGTTCAAGGACTGCTGGCATTTTTAGCGCGATGTTTGGTTTATCCATTTTTAATCCTCCTTTTGATTTAGGGCAAAAATAACTCTTCCTGCAATGTTCTCAGAAGCATTCCTAATTCCACGATTTTTTTCTCTCCAGTTGCTCTATACTTAATCTCAACTTTATTCTTAGATAGATTTTTTTCACCGACGATAACCTGCAATGGGATTCCAATCAAATCAGCATCATTAAATTTAAATCCAGCGCTTACATCTTCACGATCATCATAAAGTACTTCTATATCATTTTCTTGCATTTCATAGTAAAGATGATCACAGGTTTTTTTAATCTCCTCATTCTTCATATTCACACCAATTAGATGAACCTTAAATGGTGCAATTCCTTTAGGCCAGATGATTCCTTTCTCATCATGATTCTGCTCGATTAAACAAGCAATAATTCTCTCTACTCCAATTCCATAACTTCCCATGACAATGGAATGCTCTTCACCTTTTTCGTCGAGATATTTTGCTCCAAGTGCTTCAGAGTATTTTGTTCCAAGTTTGAATATATGACCTAATTCGATTGCTCTTACAACTCGCAAAGGCTTTCCACAATTAAAACAATTATCTCCTTCTTTAACAAAGTGAATATCGAGATATTCGATATTTTGCAAGTCCCTATTAAAATCAATTCCACCTATGTGATAATCATTTTTATTTGCTCCACTAATCATGTTATTTGCATTTCTTAGCTTAACATCAGCGATTACTCGGAAAGATGTTCCAATTGGACCGATTGAACCAGCATCTGCTCCTGTGATTTCTCTTAGTTCATCAGGATGAGCAGGACGAACTTTTCCGCCAAGAGCAGCCACCAATTTTTCTTCATTAACTTCGTCGTTACCGAGCATCAATACAAGTATTGGATTACTGTTATGAATATAAACTCTTGATTTCGCACATTTAGTTGTGGGCACTTTTAAAAACTCGGATAGCTCATCTATAGTGCGAACATTCGGTGTATGAATCTCGTGAAGCTCTTCTGAGTCTTCCTCACGAGGATATGAATCAACTTTAGCTTTTGCTACTTCCACATTGGCAGCATAACCACATGAGTCACATATTGCGCATGTATCTTCGCCTGCTTCAGATTCAACCATAAATTCCTGTGAACCTGTCCCCCCCATTGCTCCACTTGATGCACCAACTTCAAAAAATTTTAATCCGCAGGCAGAGAAAATTTTTCGATAAGCTTCTGCATGCAGTTCATAACTTTTATCGAGTCCTTCCCAATCTCTATCCAGTGAATAAGAATCTTTCATCAAAAATTGTCTTCCTCTGATTACACCGCTTCTTGGTCTTGGCTCGTTTCTAAATTTGGTTTGAATTTGATACCAGATTTGAGGTAAATCACGATATGATTTTACATGATCAGCAGCAATTTGCGCAATTATTTCTTCGTGAGTAGGAGCAAGAACATAATCCCGATTTTTAACATGAAATAGTGTATCTCCAAATGCTTCCACACGATTTGTTTTTTCCCAGATTTCTTTCGGATTAAGAGCTGGTAAATGAAATTCCTGTCCACCGATGGCATCCATTTCTCTTCGAATTATTTCACAGACTTTTTTTATCATTCTATAGCCAAGAGGTAGAAACGAATAAATTCCAGCAGCGAGAGGACGAATCATTCCAGCTCGCATCATTAAGATATGGCTGGGAATAACTGCATCTGCAGGAGCTTCTTTAGTAGTTGGAATAAATGCTTTAGATAGTCGCATACCTTCTCTGAAAAATTTCTTCAAAAATAAGAAACTATGGTAGGGTTTTCAAAAGAACATTACATTTTAAGTGAAAAAAATTGATAAATTCCTCATCAAAATTTTAGCGATTCTTTGAACCCCAATTAAAAATGTTCAGATTTTCACTCAATTTCATCCGAACTAATAACTTTTGCACCGGCTTTCTCCATCTCTTTGAATGCATTTTCTACATCATCTTCTTTCTGATAAATTCCTTCAACTCCATCACGAATTACAAAAGTTTTAAAACCGTTTTTTAGTGCATCGAGAACAGTTTGTTTTACACAATATTCTGCTGTTAATCCCGTAACATAAAATTCATCTACATTGTTTTTGCGAAGATATTCAACAAGATTTTCGTTTGTTGCTTCGAAAGCAGAATAACCATCATCTTTATTTCCCGTTCCTTTCAAAAATATTTTATGAATTTTTTCTGCATTTAAGCCATCGGGGAAATCAGCACCTTTTGTCCCCTGTATACAATGTTTTGGCCATTTCTTAAAGTGAACCGAATCTTCTGGATGCCAATCTTTTGAGGCAAGAACTAAATCAAATTTATCCATTAATTTATTGATCACAGGTATAATTATATCTCCCTTTGGGGTCGGTAAAGCTCCCCAGGGACAGAAATCATTTTGCAAATCAACTATGAATAATGCTTTCATAATTCCACCTCCTTGTTTCTTTTTATTAATTCATCTCTAAGTTTATGTAATTCAGGACTCAATCCAACCTTATAGATATGAGGAAATTCGAATCGTTTATGTTCCTCAGGTAAAAATGAGAAACGATATTCACAGAACTCCTTAATCTCATTTACCGATTTTCTTTTTATAACAATCTCGCCATTCGAAACAACCTTTTGCAATAACTCTTCTTTCTTAAGCTCTTTCAAGTTGCACTTTTTATAAATATCAAAAGGATGAATCATAAAATCAATTTCCTGTTCATTCTCCAGCGCTATACAATCAGCATAAAATTTATTTTCTCCGTTATAATAACGGTAAATTTTCTTTTTTCCGGGTAAAGTCACCTTACTCAAATCTTCTGAGAGTTTAATGGTTGGTTTATCTCCAACCTGACTTATTTTATACACTCCGTCGAGTGCTGCGTCTTTTTGTCCGGTGATTAGATTAGTACCAACACCAAAGAAATCTATCGGTGCATTTTGCTCAGAAAGACTTTTTATTAAAAATTCGTCCAATTGATTTGAGGCAACAATTTTTACATAATCGAGTCCAGCTTCATCGAGCATCTGTCTTGCTTTTTTAGAAAAATATGCAAGATCTCCACTATCGAGCCTGATAGCTTTTAGTCGTTTACCTTCTTTCTCAAGTTCTTTTGCAACTTTAATAGCATTTGGTATTCCACTTTTGATTGTATTGAAAGTATCAACAAGAAGAATACAATTATCTGTATAATATTCTGCAAATTTTTTGAAAGCTTCAAGTTCATCATCAAAACTCTGAATCCAGGAATGAGCTTGTGTTCCTGCAGGAGTCAAATCATAAATGAATGAAGCAAGAACATTTGAAGTGCTATCGAGTCCACCTATTATTGCTGCTTTACTCGCAAAGATTGAAGCAAGTCCCTGTGCTCTTCTCAATCCGAAATCCGAGAGAAGCTTATCTTTTGCAACATACCTGATTCGTCTTGCTTTTGTTGCAATGAGGGACTCAAAATTAATCACATTCAAAAGGAATGATTCTATTATTTGTGTCTCAATTAAATTTCCTTCAACTCGGATGAGTGGCTCATAAGGAAATACCACATCTCCTTCCTGAACAGAATAAATGTTACCCATAAACGAAAAATCTTTTAAGTAATCTAAAAACTCATCGTGAAATCCTTTTTTATGAAGATAGTCAATCGTTTCATTATTGTATTTAAATGTTTGGAGTAAATCAAGAAAATCTGACAGACCGGCAAAAATGGTATAGCCAGAATTAAATGGATTTGTTCTGAAAAAGTAATCAAAATTTGCGTTGATAGTATGTCGGTTACTCAGGAAATATCCCTGCGCCATTGTTAATTCGTAGTAATCGAGATACAACCCGAAATTTTCAAAAATATTTTTCATAAGTTTTCTCTTTTATACTATTAAAAAATAAAAAAGAATTAGTTATTCTAAAATATAGTCAGTTATTGAAATTAGATTATTGAGAATTGGTAAGATGGGAATGGTAAAGTATTTAAACATTCTTCTTATCAAATTTAGGGCTTAATTGTTTAAGCATCCTAATTTTGATAGCGTTTAAAAAATTGTGTAAAGGTTGGATAAAAAAAGAGACATTTACCCTCACTAAATTTGTAGAAACGAAATGGAAGTCAAATGCCATGAACATCTTAAAAAATCTAAACGAAAATTTAGTATCTAATTTCCAAAAACAAACTGCCATTTGATTCAACACATTTTTCAATGGAAAGTACTACATTAGCAATGAGTAGGACTTTTATAGTGGTAGAAAGTATGATAAATAAAATTGAAATTTTTCAAGATGAATAAAGTCTATATGAAATTTTGTAGTCCCTGATGAAATTTGTTAATCAATTGACATAAAATAATCTTATGCTCAGGTAGAATTAGAAACTCTATCTAAATTATTTAAATTTCACCTACATAATTTCAAAATTTACCCAAATCTCAATCCACGCCTCGAAATATATTTATTCTAAACAAACTCTTAATTAGTCTTTTCATTAAACCATTTAGTATAACTCTTTCAAGGTCGTAATTCAAATAAATATCTGTCCGAATGAATTCTTTTTGCCTCTACCTCACCAAAACCATTTTCTTTACATCTCTGAATTTACCATCATCAAGAATATAAAAGTAAACACCACTTGATAAATTGATTGTGTTAAAATCAACTCTATACCTCCCAGCATCAAGTTCCCCATCAACAAGTTTTTCTACTTCTCTTCCTAAAGCATCATAAACAACAAGCCTAACACTGCTTCTCTCTGGCAAATCAAATTCAATCGTTGTAGTTGGGTTAAACGGATTTGGATAGTTTTGATAAAGTGCAAATTCCTTTGGTATCTCATTCGATTTCTCCTCAACTTTTAAAACTCCACCCTCTCGATAAACCCCAAGTCCTCCATCTGTTCCAATCCATTTGTTACCATATTCATCTATTGCGATTGAATAGACCCAATTAGTTGGCAAACCAGAATTCCAACTTTTGTAAACAGTCCAATTTATTCCATCAAACTTTGCAAGCCCTCCTCCACTTGTCCCAATCCATTTGTTACCCTGCTGGTCTATGGCAATTGCATTAACCCAATTATCAGGCAAACCATTTGCACTATTAAAAAATTGCATTTGCCCGGTTGACTTATCAAGCTTTACAAGTCCACCTATTGTACCAACCCAGAGATGATTTCCCTCATCTGCAAGCGAAAATACAATTTGTCCATTAGTATAATTTATCCATTCTGGATTTTGTGAGAAAAGAAGATTTGAAGTTAAAACAAGTGCAAGCGAAAATAAAATAACTTTGTAACCCATTTTATCCTCCATGATTTTATTTCTTACCTCTGGTTTAGGTATAAAACAAAAATATTAAAAAGTCAAGAGGTAGATCATTTTGATAGCGTTTAAAAAATTGTGTATGGGTTGGATAAAAAAAGAGACTTCTACCCTCACTAAATTTATAAAAACAAAACGGAAGTCAAATGCCATGAACATCTAAAAAAATTTAAACGAAAATTTAGTATCTAATTTACAAGAACAAACTGCCATTTGATTCAACACCTTTTTCAATGGAAAATACTTCATTAGCAATTGAATGAACCTTTTGTGAGTTTAATGGAAGGACGAATCTAGTTGAAAGTTTTGAGAAAAAAAGAAGTCTTGTTAAAATCTTGTGCTTTGTTATAAAATTTATAATTCAACTGATGGGGAATCCCTTTTTTAATAATAATTTAGCGCTTGACACAAAATTAGGAATAGTATCGGCTTCGATAAATTATCGTTAAGAAGTTGCTAAATCCCTTATTTCATTCCACCAATTAATTAGTCTCCAACTGAAATAGCGGATATTCTTTTATTACAACAAAATATTCATAGTCAGGAGTAATTATCTTAAATCTTACAATTCTTTTCAATCATATCACCGAATTTAGGATATCTAATCTATGATTCCGACTTAATCAATATTCCCATAATCTTTTTTTGTAAATTTGTATTCAAAAGTGGGAGAAAGGAGATCAGGAATTGGAAAATGTAGAAACGATAATTGATTTAACTACAGAATTGTCTCAACTTAATTTTAGATTACCGGTATTACCATTGCGTGATGTTGTGATTTATCCCTTCATGGTCTATCCCGTTCTTGTAGGGAGAGAAACATCTATCCGTGCTGCAAGTACTTCGAACGAAACACACAAATTAATCTTTCTTGTGGCTCAGAAGGATCCAAAGATTGAAGAACCCAAACAAGATGATTTATATTCGGAAGGTACAATAGCAAGAATTGTTCAGGTACTGAAGCTTCCAAACGGATTGTTGAAAATAATTGTAGATGGACTCGCACAGGGAAATGTCAAAAATTTTGTTGATAATCCAAATTTCCTCGAAGCTGAAATCGAATTAGTACAGCATGAGATTGAAGAAGGACCAGAAATAGATGCACTGGTACGTCATCTTTCAAATCTTTTTCAGGAGTATGTGAATCTGAATCGAAATATTCCGGAAGAAGTTTTCATAACATTTAAAAACTTAGATGACCCGATAAAGAGACTCTACTTTGTTTCTGCTAATGTTCAACAGGGATTGGAAGTAAAACAATCAATACTTAAGGAACGAACATTAAAGGATAAATATTTTCGACTTATAAAAATATTAAATTCAGAAATCGATATTCTTAAAATTGAGAAGGAAATAGATCAGAAGGTACAGGAAAATATTCAAAAAGCCCAGAGAAAATTTTTAATTCAGGAACAAATAAGAATTCTTCAGGATGAACTTGGAGAAGAAGAAGAAATCTCTCCAGAATTTCAAAAACTGAAGGAAAAAATTCTTAAAGCTCAGATGCCTAAGGAGGTGGAGGAAAAAGCTCTTGAAGAACTTAATAAGCTAAAGAAAACACCTCCAATGTCACCAGAGGCAACTGTTATTCGAAATTATCTGGATTGGTTAATTGATGTCCCATGGAAGAAAAAAACCAAAGATAATCTTGATGTTGAAAATGTAAGAAAAATTCTCGACGAAGATCATTATGGACTTGAAAAACCAAAGGAAAGAATTTTGGAGCATATTGCGGTTTTGAATCTTGTTAAGGAGATGCGAGGTCAGATATTATGTTTTAGTGGTCCTCCCGGAGTTGGAAAAACATCACTTGCAAAATCTATTGCTCGGGCACTCGGTAGAAAATTTGTTAGAATTTCACTTGGTGGAGTAAGAGACGAAGCTGAGATTCGTGGTCACAGAAGAACTTATATCGGGAGTATGCCAGGGAAAATTATCCAGTCAATGAAAAAAGCTGGTGTGATAAATCCTGTTATGTTACTTGATGAAATTGATAAGATGAGTATGGATTTTCGTGGAGATCCATCAGCTGCGATGCTTGAAGTTCTTGATCCAGAACAGAACCATGCATTTAATGATCATTACCTTGATGTTGATTACGATTTATCAAAAGTACTTTTCATAACAACGGCAAATATTCGTTATAATATTCCACTACCTCTTCAGGATAGGATGGAAATCATTGAATTACCAGGATATCTCGAACACGAAAAACTTGAAATCGCAAAAAGACATATAATTCCAAAACAGTTAAGAGAACACGGACTTGATAAATATGATATTAAAATTACAGATGATTCGATTTTGCAAATAATTAGAGGATACACTCGAGAAGCTGGAGTCAGAAATCTCGAGAGAGAGATTGCCTCAATAATGCGAAAAGTTGCTAAAGATATTGCTCTTGAAAAATCAAAGAACAAAAAAAATAAAAAAGTTTCAATTACAATTGACTTAGAAAATCTTGAATCTTATCTGGGTGTTCCAAGATATAAATTCAAGAAAATTCCAGCAGAAAATCGAATTGGAACCGCAATTGGACTTGCATGGACGAGCGTTGGTGGTGATATACTCAATGTTGAAGTTACGATTATGGATGGTCACGAAAGACTGACCCTAACAGGACAACTGGGCGATGTGATGAAAGAATCTGCTCAGGCTGCTTTGAGTTACATTCGGTCAAATGCAAATACACTCGGATTGAATCCTCATTTTTATAAGGGTAAAGAAATTCATATTCATCTGCCTGAAGGAGCAATTCCAAAGGATGGTCCATCGGCTGGTATTACAATGACAATGGCTTTGCTTTCGGCAATAAAACAGATTCCAGTTCGAGCCGATGTCGCAATGACAGGGGAAATAACTCTCCGTGGTAATGTTTTACCAATTGGTGGATTAACGGAAAAACTTCTTGCTGCTCAAAGATACGGAATAAAAAAAGTTCTTATACCAGAGGATAATGTAATTGATTTAGCTGATATACCTGAATCGGTTAAGAAGCCTTTGAAAATAATTCCAATCAAAACAATTCTTGATGCAATTCCACATACATTTGAAAATTTCAAGTTAGACGAAAAAGCAAAATCAAAAACAACAAAGAAAAATGCTCGAAGTAAAAATACAAAAAGGAAATAAGGAAGAAACATATAAATCGCTCTTTGAGGCAACTAAATCACTTGTAAAAGATGAAGAGGAATGGATTTCACTCCTTTCAAATTTCACTGCCCTCCTAAAGCAAACATTTGATTCCTTTTCTTGGGTTGGATTTTATCTTTTGAAAGATGGAAGATTGATACTTGGACCTTTTCAAGGAAAGGTTGCTTGTTCTTTCATCGAAATTGGGAAAGGTGTCTGTGGAACAGCAGTGAAAGAAAAAAGAATTATTATCGTTGATGATGTTAATCAATTTCCCGGTCACATCGCATGTGATGAAAATTCAAGATCAGAAATAGTTATTCCATTCTCGATTGAAAATCAAATTGCAGGTGTACTTGATATCGATAGCTATAATTATTCGAATTTTGATGAAATTGATAAGTTGTATCTTGAAAAATTAACTGATATTATTACTAGTAAATTAAAACAGATTAATTACAGATTGACATGACAAAATTTCTTGTAACAGCTCGCAAATGGCGACCACAAAAATTCGAGGATGTTGTCGGGCAGGAACATATCACTCAAACCCTGAAGAATTCAATAATGAGCGGTAAAATTGCTCATGCATTTATTTTTAGTGGTCCACGGGGAATTGGAAAAACTTCAACAGCAAGAATTCTGGCAAAGTCACTAAACTGCCCAAATTCAAAAGATTATAATCCCTGCAATCAATGCGAAGTTTGTGAATCGATTACAAACGGTTCCAATATAGATGTTATTGAAATTGATGGTGCTTCGAATAGGCGAATCGATGAAATCAGAACTCTTCGCGAATCAACTCAATATGCTCCGAGCTCTGTAAAATATAAGATTTACATTATCGACGAAGTGCATATGTTGACAAATGAATCGTTTAATGCACTTCTTAAAGTTCTCGAAGAACCACCGGCTCATGTAATTTTTATATTCGCTACAACGGATATTCATAAAGTTCCCGCCACAATTCTTTCCAGATGTCAGAGATATGAATTCAGACGACTCACAACCGAAGAAATTAAAAACCATCTCGTTAAGATTGCCCAAAGTGAGGGAATTGAGTATGATGATGAAGCTTTGAGGTTTATCGCTCGCAGAGCTGATGGTGCCATGAGAGATGCTCAGAGTTTATTTGATCAGATTGTAGTTTATTCCAATGGGAAGATTATCCTTGATGATGTAAAAGAAATTTTAAATATCATTGATATTGATCTATTCTTCCGAGTTTCTGATGCAATTAAAAAACAGGATATTGAAGAAGCATTCAGAATTGTAAACCATGTTTATTATCACGGAATGGATTTGAATACATTCGTTAACGATTTGATTGAACATTTCAGAAATATGTTAACTGTTGCAGTAACAAATAATACTGATTTAATTGAAGAATCAGAAATTACTAAAGAACATTATAAAAATTCATCTCAAGATTTTTCAGTAAAGGATCTATTAAGGATTCTATCTTTTCTTTCTCACACACAGCTTGAGCTTCGTCAATCTACAAATCCAAAAATGAAGCTTGAGATCTCTCTTGCTCAACTTATTGCCTTACCTCGTTCTGCTGATGTGGAAGAATTAATTCAAGAAATTAAAAAGTTAAAGAAAAATGACTCAATTGCTGGCGAATCAAAAAAACCTGAAGAAGCACAATCAATCGAAAAAAAAACTTCAGTAACTGATGATAAAAAAGTAAAAAATTCGAGCACCTCTCAACTACCCTCTCCTAATTCTCAATCGAAACAAGTTCATGATAGTACACCATCTGGTCAAAATTATTTACCGAAAAATTCTCAGGAAATTATAAATAGATGGGATCACTTTTTGATTTTTTTGAAAAACAAGAACAGTTTTCTTGAAAATCTTTTGAAAGATTCTAGAGTAATGGGAATTGAAGGCAATATTATTTACATACATTCAACTTTTCTCGAAAGCAACCCAAAATTACTCGATCAGCATAGAGCAGATTTGTTTAATTATTCCAAAGCATTTTTTGATAGAGCTTTTAAGTTTTTTGTTCGAGTGCAAAATCAACCGAATAGAGAAATAAATAAGAGTGATAAAGGCGACGAAAAATTTCCACCATCAGATGATGATGAAATTTCAGGAATAAATGGAGATGAGTTAAGAATTAGAAAAAAAATGATAGAAACTCTAAAGTTAAAGAAAATCTAAAAAAAAAATTGTTTAAAGCTCCTCTTCTCTCCGATTGTTTTGATAAGTTTCTGTTCAATTCCGTCAATCATATCCATTAGATTGTATATCTTAATTATTGATTTGATATTCGCTTTGCATTTGGATGAATAGTAAATCCTTCGATAAGCCTAATCAATAAATTTAATCTGACCAACAGGAATTTAATTATCGACCAATCAAAAATATATTATCGGTTATTCGTTCATATAGAACCTGGCTTATTTTAATTAATGCTTATTGTTGGTTTCTAACTCTATGCAAAATATGGTTAAAAAATTTTGATAATTTAATTCAAATAGTTCGGATAAAAGTATCATTAAATTATCATTAAATTTGATTTAAACAATTGGAAAATTAATTATGAAAACAAGAAACAATCTTGTTCAAAACTTTCTAATTAAAATCACAATAATAATTTTGGTTATAATCATCATGCCCAAAAAGCTCTCTTCACAGCAATTTATTGAATCTGCCGAGATCTTAGATATCGATTCCATCGCTATAAAACTTTCCCGAAATGATGTTATAATAGAACCTTCTGATATCAAACTCATCGGTATCGAGACTATAAAGTCTTTTGAACAGCATCATGATATATTATTCATCACTACTTCAGAAATCGATTTATCAAAAATACACCACATCGAAGTAAAAGGTTTTGGAAGGAAAAAATTAGAACCAACCAGAGTTCTTGATAAATTCTACTCGACTAAAAAATTAGGTTGGGAAGTAAAAAACGGTAAAACATATTTCAATCTTTTTGCTCCTCGTGCAAAAATTGTAAAGTTGGTTCTATTTGATAATTATGATGATTTCGAAGGTAAAGAGTATTTTATGAGTAAGGATAGAGATGGAGTGTGGTCGATTGAATTAGAAGGAGAACTTTTCGGTAAATATTATGCATATCGTGTTGATGGACCAAAAGACAAAACTGAAATGTTCGATTTTGATGTATTAATTGCTGATCCTTATTCTACTGCTGTTGCTTCAAAGAATTCTTATGAGCATGAATCAAGAACTCTTATCTATAAAGATTATTTTGATTGGGAAGGAACTGATTGGGTTAGAATTCCTCTTAATGAACTTGTTATATACGAGATGCATGTTCGCGACTTAACTGCTCATAAATCTTCACTTTCATCGAAACCAGGGACATATCTTGGAATGATTGAAGAAAATATACGGGGTGGAATTAATTACATTAAATCACTTGGTGTTAATGCTGTCGAACTTTTACCAGTTCATGATTTTGCGAATTGGGAGATTCCATACATGCGACATTATCGTGGATATTACAATACATGGAATCCATATGAGAGAAATCACTGGGGGTACATGACAACTTATTTCTTTGCTCCTGAAAGTTATTATGCTTCAAATGGTACCTCTAAGTTCGGTGAATGGAATGGAACTGATGGAAGACAGGTTAAAGAATTTAAAGAAATGATTAAAGCTTTTCATAAAGCTGGAATTGCTGTTATACTTGATGTTGTTTATAATCATACTTCTCAATACGACTACAATCCTTTTAAATTCATCGACAAAAAATATTATTTCCGACTCGATGCAGAACAAAATTTCCTTTCTTATAGTGGTTGTGGTAATGATTTGAAAACTGAACGCCCCATGATGAGAAGATTAATACTTGAATCGGTCAAATACTGGATGACAGAATTTAAAGTTGATGGATTCAGGTTTGATCTTGCAAATTTAATTGACGAAGAAACAAGGAGATTGATAATAGAAGAAGCAAAAAAAATAAATCCAGATGTAATAATAATAGCCGAACCATGGGGCGGTGGATATGACCCAGCTGCTTTTTCAGAATTAGGATGGTCTGCATGGAACGATCAAGCACGAAACGGGATCAAAGGAGAAAATCCATTTAATCGTCTTGGTTTTATATTCGGTAAATGGGATCACGGTGTTAATAGAGATGTTTTAAAAAGATTCTTCGCCGGTACACCGATTTCAATGGGTGGTCTTTTTCAAACTCATGAACATTCAATTAATTATCTTGAGAGTCATGATAATTATACACTTGGTGATTTCATTCGTCTTGCTACAGGAAAGATTGAGAAGAACGATGTTGTTAGAGATGAAATGAAGTTAATTAAACTATCACCCATTGAAATAAAAATTCACAAATTAGCTGCACTAATCCTTTTCTCTCTTCAGGGACCTATTATGATTCATGAAGGTCAGGAATTTGCCAGAGCAAAAATAATTGAATCGAGTAATGAAAATGATATCCATATCGGTACTCTTGATGAAAACAGTTATAACAAAGATAACTCAACAAATTATATAAACTATTCACATGTAGATTTGAATAAAGAGCTTTTTGATTTTTACAAAGGATTGATCGATTTAAGGAAAAAATTACCACAAATCAGAAATTCAAAACTGGAAGATCTAACATTTATTACAGATGAAAAGAATGAATTTTGTGTTGGTTATCACTCTTCAAAGAAAGCCGATAAAGTTGGTGTATTTCCTAACGAAGTAATTGTTGTAGTGAATGGAGATCAGACATATTCTGGAGAGATTAAGCTGCCTGATGGTGAATGGATCGTATTGGCTGATGGTTCGAAAGTATATTCTGATATTGATGCAAAAATTGTTTTCAGAGACAGATTGATTATTCCACCTGTGGAGGGAATGATTTTAATCAAGCGATAAACTCTGATGTAAATTTATTCAAACAAAAAAGCACAAGCCTCAGAAGCCTGTGCTTTTTTGTAGTAAAAGAATTAGTTACATATGTTCAACGATATTCTTACCGAATTCAGAACACTTAATTTCTGTTGCACCATCCATTAATCGTGCAAAATCGTATGTTAGTCGTTTGCTTGCGATAGCACCGCTGATTCCTTTGATAATTAAATCTGCAGCTTCTGTCCAGCCCATATATCTAAACATCATCTCCCCAGATAGAATGACTGAAGAAGGATTGACTTTATCTTGACCTGCATATTTCGGAGCCGTGCCATGTGTTGCTTCAAAAATTGCATGTCCTGATTCAAAATTAATATTCGCACCTGGAGCAATTCCTATACCACCAACCTGAGCAGCAAGAGCATCTGAAATGTAATCTCCATTCAAATTCATCGTTGCAATGACATCATATTCCGCAGGTCGAGTAAGAATTTGTTGTAGAAAATTATCAGCAATCGCATCTTTAATTAAGATTTTTCCTTCCGGTACATTTCCCTGGCATTCATCCCAGGTAACGACTTTATCTCTGAATTCCCTAGTTGCCAGTGCATAACCCCAGTTCCTGAAAGCCCCTTCTGTAAATTTCATGATGTTTCCTTTATGAACAAGGGTTACACTCTTTCGATTATTTTTAATTGCATAATTAATCGCAGCACGAACAAGTCGCTCAGTTCCTTCTCTTGAAATTGGTTTTACACCAATTCCACTGGTCTCTGGAAAACGAATTTTCTTAACTCCCATTTCATTTTGTAAAAATGCGATTACTTTTTTCACTTCAGGTGATTCTGCTTCCCATTCAATTCCTGCGTAAATATCTTCTGTATTTTCACGGAAAATGACCATATTAACCAATTCAGGATGTTTTACAGGAGACGGAACTCCCGGGAAATATTGAACGGGCCTCAAGCAAACATATAAATCCAATAACTGTCGAAGAGCAACATTTATTGATCTAATTCCACCACCAACTGGTGTGGTCATCGGTCCTTTTATTGCAATTAAATATTCTTTAATTGCTTCAAGAGTTTCATCTGGTAACCAGGTGTTTGGACCGTAAACAACATTAGATTTTTCGCCTGCATAAACCTCCATCCATACAATTTTTCGTTTTCCGCCATATGCTTTCTCCACAGCCTTATCAAACACATATTGAGCAGCTTTCCAGATATCAGGCCCTGTACCATCTCCTTCTATGAAAGGGATAATAGGATTATCAGGAACATTCAGTTTACCACCTGTAAGTGTAATCTTTTCGCCCTCAGTTGGGACTTTTATTTTGTTGTAACTCATCTCACATTTCCTCTCGTTTATTTTTTACAAATTTAGAAAATTCATTTCGGTTTTTATCAGCGAAAAAAATAATGGACACCTTATTAATATAATCTTCATCATTGCAAGAAAAACAAAAATACGCTCCTGAACCCATTTAGATTCTTTTTATTCTTTTTCTACCTTCTTAACTTGCAAAAAATTTAAATCAGAAAAATGAAAAAAGTAACAGTATTTTTGCCGTATAGTGATACAACTCACTCAAAAGATTTAATTAATGAATTTCTTTACAATCCACTAGTTGATCGAGTAATTCTTCTTGCGAATCAAGATCATAATAATGGTTTCACAACAATTGTATCCAATTCGATTTTTTCATCTAAATCCATTCAAAAAATATTGCAACTCGTAAAAAGTGATTACTTCGTCATTATCACGAAAGATACTTTAATTAAACTCAATCAATTTTCACTTGAAAGATTTATCTCATTTGCTGAATCATATAATGCATCTCTTGTTTATTCAGATTATTACGACTTAGCCGGCGATCAGAAATCACCTCACCCATTACAGGATTATTTACCAGGTAGTGTTCGCGATAATTTTAATTTTGGACCATTGATGTTTTTCGTGACCAAAAAAGTGAAAGAAGTAATGAAACGAATGGGTAGTTTAACCCAAACTAATTATGCCGGGTTATACGAACTTAGACTCCGACTTTCAACGGAATTTTTTGAGAGAAGAAATTCAACGCCCATCATACGTATTCCAGAATTCCTTTACTCCCAAGTTGAAACTGATATCAGAAAAAGCGGTGAAAAACTTTTTGATTATGTCGATCCCAAAAATCGTACAGCTCAGATTGAGATGGAACTTATCTTCACAAAATTTTTGAAGAACATTAATGCTCATTTAAAACCAAAATTTGAAAAATTACCTAAAGAAAATTATGAATTTCCTGTAAAAGCTTCCGTTATAATACCGGTCTTCAATCGTGTAAATACCATTAGCGATGCTGTTGAAAGTGTCTTTAATCAAAAGACCGATTTCTCATTTAATTGTATTGTGGTTGATAATCATTCAACCGATGGAACGACTGAAAAGTTAGAACAACTCTCTTATAAATATCCCAAGCTATTTCATGTGATTCCAGAATCAAAAACTTTAGGTATTGGTGGATGCTGGAACCTCGCAATATTTCATGAAAGATGTGGTAAATATGCAATCCAACTCGATTCAGATGATTTATATTCTGATGAAAATACTCTTCAAAAGATAATTAATTTACTGGAACGCGGAAAATATGCTGCTGTTATTGGCTCTTATAAAATGGTGAACTTTAACCTCGAAGAAATTCCTCCCGGTATAATTGATCACAGAGAGTGGACCGATAACAATGGTCGCAATAATGCTTTGAGAATTAATGGACTTGGTGCACCGCGTGCTTTTAGAACATCGATTTTGCGAAGTATTAAATTCCCTAATGTAAGTTACGGTGAAGATTATGCAGTGTGTCTGGAAATTACAAGAAAATATCGAATAGGAAGAATTTACGAACCGATTTATCTGTGCAGGCGATGGGAAGGTAATACAGATTCACAACTTTCAATTCAAGCAGAGAATCAACATAACTTCTATAAAGATACCATTCGTACAAAAGAAATTTTTGAACGCATCAAATATAACCGCAAAAAATAAGTCTTTATGAAGAAAGTAAACATCGAGGAGTTAATTCAAAGGCGAATAATTCCTCACGATGAACTAAAATCTTATTATCCAAATTTGAATGATAATGATTACACAGATTTGATATATGCATCCTTTCTTCAACAAAAGCATAACTGGAAAATGTTTAATGATGGGTGGAAAGGATTTCTTTCAAGTGAATATAAAAAGTTTCAATTCGATTGGTTTAGTGTAAAGGTCCAATTTAATCCTACGAGATTTGTAAGTTCCTCAGCAAAAGTTGATGAGGAATCAATAAAGAAAAGAAAATGTTTTCTGTGTCTTGAAAATTTACCCGCGGAGCAGAAGGGAATCTTATTTGAAAGCAAATCAAATTCGGGGGAACGATTAATTTTTTTGTGTAATCCAGCACCTATTTTCAATGAGCATTTTACAGTCTCAAGTGTCTATCACACTCCGCAGGAAATTTTTAATCGCATTAACATTATGCTTGAACTTGCTGATTTGTGCAATAACGAATACACAATTTTTTATAATGGTCCGAAATGTGGTGCTTCAGCTCCTGATCATTTCCACTTTCAAGCATCGCCTGCAGATGAACTACCAACAGAAAAAGATTTTTTCAATAACAAAGAAAAATTTTTGATACTGTTGAAAACAAAAGAATATGAGATTCGCTACATCGAGTCAAAAAATTACTTACGAAATGTTCTGATTTTTTCTTCGATTGGTTCGAGTTTTATTGAAAGATTATTCAACAATTTTTATGAAGCTCTTCAGAGAATCACTGAAACTAATCATGAACCGATGATGAATTTAATTGCGTTAAGACGTGGTGAAAAATATCACTTGATCATTTTTCCACGAGAAAAACACAGACCTTCGTGTTATTATGCTGAGGGTGATGAAAACATGCTAATCAGTCCCGGACTTGTTGATATGAGTGGAATGTTAATCACACCACTTCAAAAAGATTTTGAGAGAATAAGCGAGGATACGATAAGGAATATTTATTCGGAAGTTACAATCTCGGATTCAAAGTTTTTACAATTACTTGAGTATCTAAGTTTAATAAAATAAAAAGAACTCATCGTTAAATTTAACGATGAGTCCCTTCTGAGTTATTTATTTCAGAAAAACAGTTTAGGCTTATTTATTTTGAGAGCCTCTGGCTTCGCTGACAACAATTTTTCTCCCTTTAACTTCACTGCCATTTAATGCATCGAGTGCATTGTTTGCAGCTTCTTCGGAAGTCATTTCAACGAAACCGTAACCCTTTGAACGACGAGTTTGTTTATCTCTAATTACAACAGCGGAAGCTACCTCGCCATAGGGTTCAAACATTTTTTGGAGTTCTTCATTTGTAGTTGAATAAGGAAGACTCCCAACAAAAAGTTTTTTGGACATAGTACTGAGATCCTTATAAAGTACTCTTGCAGATTTCACTTCATAGAATCTTATAAAAGATTTTCACTCCATTAACTATGAAAGAACCTGCAATTAGTTTTAATTTAGACAATTAAAAGGGGAAATCAAAATTTCTTGACATACAACACCTTCATTATAAAAAGCATTTATAGATTCTGAATTTCAGTAACATTGCACCTCTTTGGGTAAAAATTTCCTCTCTTTGATATAGTTTATCTCACATATAAGTCAGGAAATTTGGATTCGTAGAAATCATTACTAAAATTAAGTGTATTTAAAGAAATTACTGACTTTAAAAATTCTAAAAAATTGTAAACACGAAAATTGATAAATTCGTTAAGAATTATTAATTTTGATTTAGATTTAGTCTAAATAAGGATTATATGATATACATACTTATTTTAATCTTTCAATTCATTTTCATTAATGTTAATTATTCACAGGGCGAAACTTATCTTGTAATGGGAACTTATGCCTATTTTGATTTAGGAAATCCACAAGTAAACCACCAGGCTTACAAATCCCTCAGAGAAATCGAATCAAAGCTATCTGATTATATTAAAACATCTGAGATATCAAAAATAAATCAAAATGCCGGCGAGATATTCACTAGGGTGTCCGAGATCACACTTAATGCAATCATCAAATCTATCGAAATATCTGATAGAACTTACGGTTATTTTGATATAACCATAGGTGCATTAACTATCAATTCAAAAAGACTTGGGAAATTATCACCCGATTCAGCAAATCGATTGAAAAACTATAAACACATAGTCATCAAAGATGATAGTGTTTTCTTAACTCATAAATTTATGGCAATAGATTTAGGTGGGATAGGAAAAGGATTTGCCATAGAGAATGTATATAGAACTCTAAAATTAAGAAGTGGATTTATTTCAATTGGTGGTGATATGAAAGTATGGGGACACAAGAGAACACTTGCGGTTAAAGATCCCATTGGTGGTGGTTCACTTGTTCAATTAGTTAATTCAAAAGATGTAAGTCTCTCCACATCTGGTAATTATTATCAAAAGCATATCCTTTCTGAAGATGATAGCGTTGTTCAAGTCACTGTAGCTCATGAGGATGCAACCTATGCTGATGCATATGCCACTGCACTATTTGCAATGCCAAAAAAATTGCGTGATAAATTTTTAAGCGATAATGAACTCGGTGTTCTACTTTTATATAAAGATGGCTCAATTTACATGAATCAAAAATTTAAAGATTTTTTTGAGATTATAATTCAAAAAGGATCAACAACAAACCAATAAAAATTAAAGATAGGAGTCAAAATGAAAGATATCAACTTAAACACATATAGATTCATTCTTTTACTGTTAGTATTACCATTACTTAGTATATATGCACAAAATCAGGAAGAAAAGATTAAAGAACTTGAAGAGAAATACAAAAAGCTCGAACAAGAATTTTCGAGATTACAAATTCACGCCCAAAAAGATCTGTCAATTGAAGAAATTGAAGCATTAAAAGAAGAATTGAGAAAACTAAAACTAGAACTTGCGATGCCTGAAATAGAATTAAAATCATATTCTGGTCTTGGGCCGGCTGCATCAAAAATTTATTACTCTCCCCGAGGACTCTCTGTAGCAGGTTATGGTGAAATAACTTATGAAAACTTCCTCAATGATACGAAAGTTGATCGTGGCGATGTGTTGAGATTTGTACCATACATCGGTTATAAATTTACTGACAATATGATAATGAATTCAGAATTGGAAATAGAGCACGCTGGAATTGGAAATGCTGGAAGTAGAGTCCCTGAGGTTTATGTTGAATTCCTCTACCTTGATTTTTTGATAAGCAAAGAATTCAATATCAGAACAGGTTTATTTTTATTACCATCAAGTAGAATGAATGAATTTCATGAACCCACTGTTTATTTTGGTCCTTTAAGACCAGATGTTGAACGATTCGTGATTCCAACTGTCTGGCGTGAAATTGGAGTTATGACTTATGGTGAAATTAATAATGGTTTATCCTACAAACTTGCTTTAGTCAATGGACTAAGAACTGATTTGATTAGTGACTGGATTGCAGCAGGAAGGCAGAGAGGAGCAACAATTAATTTTGATAAGTTAGCCTTAGCTGGTAGATTGGATTATCAGGTTTCTCGTGGATTATCATTTGGTGGAGCTTTTTATTATGGTCAAGGTAGTGATAAAGCTGGGGCTCAGGAAAAAGGGAATGAAAATGCTACATTTGGACTTTACTCGATTGAAGGACTATATCAATTGAATGATTTGTATATCAGAGGATTGTTCGCTTATGGGAATGCCAACGGTAACGACAATTATAATAGTAAATCGGGACGATCAAAAAATGTTTATGGATGGTATGTCGAAGCGGGATACAACATAATTCCTTTTTTAAATCCCGAAACAATTATGTCATTCACTCCATTTCTCAGGTATGAAAAGTACAACCTCAACAAAGAAGTTTTATCGGGTAATATAAATCCCACCAAGGATCGTTCAGTATTGACACTTGGATTTGATTTCAAACCATATCCTCAAGTAGTAATTAAGTCCGATTATCAAATACGAAATACTGTTTCAGAACTTCCTGAAGGAAAGAATTCTGGTAAAGATGAATGGAAAATTAACCAGTTCAATTTAGGTATCGGATTTATATTTTGATGAGTTAGTTGCTGCTCGGAGCAATCTGCTCCGAGCAGTTTTTTATTAACTACTAGAGGATTATAAGAATGATTAATTTATTTTTGATTTTACTCCTGCTCATCCCTGATAACGGTAAAAAACCTGAAAAGGTATTGAAAGAAATTTTTCCTGACTCAAAAATTGAAATCAAAAATTTTGTTATTTCAGAAACTCAACAACAAAAAGTTAAAGAACTATCAGGAATAAAATTTGATACTCGCCTTGTCACCTTTTATCTCATAAAATCAAATTCCCTGGTAAAAGCTTATGGATTTGTTGATATTCATACTGTCCGAACTCACCCGGAAGTTGTTTTATACATTTTGAATGAAAAAGGAGAAATCGACATAATTCGCATCTTATCATTCAAAGAACCACCTGAATATATGGCTGATGAAAACTGGTTAAAACAATTCAAAGGGAAAACAATTGGTAAAGATATATTACATCTTCGAAGAGATATTCCCAATATGACTGGTGCAACACTTACTTCCAAAGCGATTACAGATAATGCAAGAAAAGTCATCGCAATATGGAAAATTATTTTTGGTGATGTAAAATGAGATTTTTCTGGACTGGCAACTTCAGAGATGTAAAACCGATACAGATAGCTATTTTATTCTTTATTTTTTTCATTCTATTGTTTTGGTTTGGGAATTTCTTTCACTTTGGATTAAAGTACGGATATTCAATTAAAAGTATTGAATATTTTTACTTTGGTGATGAAGAATTTACTTTTGAAATTCCACAAGCTCAATTAACGGAAGAAACACATATTAATCTTTTTATTGTTTCACTACTTTTTCTATGTATTTCAGCTTTAATGGGATATAATGGATTCTCGAATAGATTCAAAATTGTGTGGATTGCTTTCTTATTCATTGTGAGTCTTCTATATGCAATTTCCGATTACCTGGTAATATTTTCAGGACGCAAATTCGCCTTTCTCAAATTAATTCTCTTTTTACTTTTTCAGATTTCTGTTTTTTTATCTTTACTATTCAGCTTTCGAAAAAATTCACAGAATGGTTCAAGAAAGATCCTGGCAGTGATTATATTTCTTTTTGCCATAACAAACTTATTTTTTGTTGCCATTAATTTCCATCTTTATTTGAATAAAATTGGGTTAGGGATTAATAACATTGCAGAGTATTATCTTGGTAATCAGGCAAAATTCATCAAACCTAAGTCACTTACTGGATTAATTCAAATTTCCTATTTCCATTTTTTAGCAATGGCTCTATATCTAATGACTCTCTCCCATTTCCTTTTTCTGATGAATGATAAATTTAACATTTCAATAACACTATTGTTGTTCTTTTTTGCGCTGACTGATAACTTATCAGGTATATTAATTGTTTTGATTGGGATTAGTTTTTCTATTGTGAAGTTGATTTCATTTTTACTCTTCCAAATCTTATTGATTGTTACTTCGGGAATTATAATTTCTCGTTTAATTAAGCTTAAATTTAGTTTTTCAAATAACAATCGATAATCGTTTATCGGTACTAATTTTTTTTCAGTAATTGAAAGGTAAATAAAAGCGGTATTAGAATGGTTAATTTTATTTTAAAATTAAATTCAACAAAATCAAATAATCAATAAAAAATTAAGTTAGTTTTTTAAATCTCGACTAAAAAATCATTAAAGTAATTTTACAATCGAAGGAAAAGCACATCAATTCATATCAAATCATAGTCTCATTTAATAAGAAGTGAAATTATTTCTTTTATTTCAAAAACTAACTGATCTTATTAACTATTGATTAAAATTCTATCTCAACAAATTTCAATGAAAAAAATATTGATTATTAAAAAATGGAAATATCATATTATAAGTAGGAATCTACTAATTGAAAACTCCTGGGATAATCTTATTACAATTTGGACACATTCCGTTTTTTAATCGATTCACTATCACTGAATGCCAATCTCTTTCTATCAATTTCATTTTGCATTGTGGACAGTATGTTGTTTGTCCTTCTCTGTCAAAAACATTTCCTACATAAACAAACTTTAAACCTTTATTCAAAGCTATATTTCTCGCTCGTTTTAGCGTGGAAGGTGGCGTTGGAGGTTTATCTCGCAACTTAAAATCAGGATGGAAGGCTGTGAAATGAACTGGAACATCATCACCCAAATTTTCAAGTATCCAGTCGCACATCAAACTAATTTCTTCATCTGAATCGTTTTCACCAGGAATCAAGAGTGTGGTAATCTCGAACCATACATTTGTTTCTTTTCTTAACCATACTAAGGTATCAAGTACTGGTTCAAGATGTGAGAGAGTAAGTTTTTGATAAAATTTTTCAGTGAAAGCTTTCAGGTCAACATTCGCTCCATCTATATGCTGATAGATATCCTTTCGTGCTTCGTCAGTTATATATCCATCTGTTACCATTACTGTTTTCATCCCGTGCTGGTGAGCTAATTTAGAAATATCAATAACATATTCTCCAAATATTGTCGGTTCATTATAAGTAAAAGCAATACTTGGTGTTTTATAACGAAGAGCTAATTTAACCACACCTTCAGGATTAACATTTAATGCGTTTGTATCATCAAGATGAGCTTTGCTGATGTTCCAGTTCTGACAGAATTTGCAGCCTAAATTACATCCTGCTGTTCCAAAACTTAAAATTGTTGTGCCAGGGAGAAAATGATTAAGTGGTTTTTTCTCAATGGGATCAATCCCAAAACCAGTTGGCCTGCCATAAGCTACAGAGTAGAGTTTTCCTCCATGATTCTGTCTGACGAAACAGAATCCATACTGCCCTTCACCAATAGTGCAATAACGAGGACACAAAGTGCATAGAATCTTACCGTTATCAACAACTTTCCACCATTTAGCTTCAACCATATTCATAACCCTCTTTTATGTAAAAATTAAAAAGATTTTTATTATTATCAATCCCGAGAGAATACCAGATGTAAGCAACATAATAAGCTCCATGATTAGAAAATAACAAAGTTGAAATAATTGATTCATATCTCCATGTTGAAATTTCTTGTTTTAAAATTATTTTTCTTTTATTTGGTTTGATCAAGTTTAAGCTCTAAATTAATTTGCGTATAAAAAATCGAAAATGAAAGTACTAATCTCCTGTTTATCCTGGTCATGGGGTGGGATGGAAATGTTTACAGTTCAATCGGCAGAAGAACTTTTGAAAAATAATGTTGATGTTTACATCTTTTGTTTAAAAAATTCAAAGATTGACATTAATTCTTCATTCGTCGAAGAGAATAAAAAACTTCGCATTAAATCAAATTCGTATCTTAACATATTTAATATTCATAAACTCAGAAAGTTTATCATCAAACATAATATTGATATTATCCACACTCAATTTTCAAAAGATTTGTGGACAATATCTCCTGCACTATGGTTTGTGAAAAAAAGAATTCCTCTGATTTTAACAAAACAACTAGGTTCATTTGTTGTTAAAAAAGATTTCTTACACAAACTAATCTATAAACGGGTAAGTAAAGCAATTGCAATTTCAACGGTAATAAAAGATAATCTCATTCAAACTACTCCACTTGATAAAGAAAAGATAACAATAATTCCAAATGCGATCGACTTAAAAAGATTTGATATTTCAAAGTACAAGAGAGATGAGATTAGAAAAAGAGAAAGAATTAAAGAAAACGAGTTTGTATTTATTAATGTTGCGAGACTCTCTCCTGGAAAAGGTCAGGATATTATATTAAAAGCAATTCAACAAATAAAAATTGAACTTGTAAACACAAAAATCATTTTTATTGGTGAAGCTGAAGAGTCAGAAAAATTTTATGAAAAAGAATTAAAAGACTTTGTGCAATCCAATGGACTTGGGGATTTAGTTCTGTTTTTAGGTTTTCGAAAAGATATACCAGAACTTCTTGCAATGAGTGATGTATTTTTATTTCCTTCCGAAGCTGAAGCATTCGGTATCTCACTTGTAGAAGCAATGGCGATTGGACTACCATCAATTGTTTGCAAATCTGATGGAGTGCTGGATATTATAATTGAAAATACCACCTCATTGACTTTCCCGAGAAATGACATCGATAAATTGAGTGAGAACATTCTAAAAATTCGATATGACGAAAACCTTCGAAAGTATTTAAGCCAAAACAGCTCCGAAAGAGCAAAAGAATTTAGTTTTGAGAAATATAATGAGAGGATTTTAAAAGTGTATGAAGATTGTATTAAATCTTAATGTTTTATATTATTAAAAGTGTTAAGTTTTATAAAATTGAACATGAACTATGTAACCTTTTTACATAATTACATTCATTCCATAAGCGAAACTCATAAGCTAATCCTGCAATCATAACATCAAAACAATTAATCGTATTAACAATAGTTTGTCATCGTGTTAAAAATAATTCAAATAAGCGAAAGATTCACAAAGATGCTTCAAATCTTTACAAGGCGGATAATTACTTTGAATATCTACAACGGAAACAGGAGTTCATAATGAATTACAAAAGAGAAGAACCTTCTGCCGTTGAGGTATATCAGCGAGATGATTTTATAAAAACAAAGTTCACTTTGGATGAACACCTTTACCATTGGATTAGTACTACATCAGCAATAGATAGGACTTTTAGAGAGATAAGAAGAAGAACAAATATAATTGGAAGTTTTGAGAATGAAAGAAGTCTTGATAAAATTTTGTTTTTTGTTATGAACTTTATCAATCAATTGATGGGAAATGCCTCTTTCAATGAAAATCTTGCTTTTACACAAAATTAGGAACATTATCTAGAAATTTAGTACTTCTCAATTTTATACCCTCCTAGACGATATAAAAATTGTACCTCAAAAGTTATGCTCTTTAATCTAATCAAAGATTCAATCGTATGAAAATCTTTACCATTTAACTATTTCTTCATCTTATTTACTTTCACGCTCTGATGGCAATTTCTAATCATTGTTTTTTTTATTAAGTTTTTCAAAATTTATTCACAGATAGACAAAAAAGGGAGGTTATTATGAGATTATCATCCTTCATTATTCTTATTCTTTGCTTATCAATTCTGATACTTTTTTCTGCTTTCACCAGATACGACAAAGTAATTTATCAGCAATCACTCAGTGAAGAAACCCAAGAGTGTATTAATTGCCATTCCACAATAACTCCTGGAATTGTATCAGATTGGTTTCAAAGCAGACATTCAAAAATCACACCCAATGAAGCTCTCAAAAAATCAATTATTGAAAGAAGGATCTCAGCAGAAAATTTACCTGATAAGCTTTCAAATTATATTGTTGGTTGTTATGAATGTCATGGACAAAATCCTGATAAACATAAAGATAATTTTGAGCATTTTGGTTTCTCTATAAATATCATCGTGAGTCCTAAAGATTGTAAAACCTGTCATCCAATTGAAGTCTCTCAATATTCTGAAGGCAAAAAGTCCTATGCATATAAAAATTTAATGGAAAATCCTGTTTATCTCACTCTTGTTGAGACAATCACTGGATTAAAGAGTACTTCTAATATCTCCATTACAACTCAAAAACCTTCACCATCAACATTAAGAGAGACCTGTCTTGGATGTCATGGTACAAAAGTCGAAGTCAATGGTTACAGGGAAATTTCAACGGATTTAGGTGAAATTGAAATACCTAATCTAACTAACTGGCCAAATCAAGGTGTGGGTAGAATAAATCCGGATGGTAGTTTCGGTTCGTGTACTTCATGTCATCCACGACACAGTTTTTCGATTGAAATTGCAAGAAAACCTTATACATGTGGTCAATGTCATCTCGAACCTGATGTTCCGGCATGGAATGTTTACAAAGAAAGCAAACATGGTAACATTTACTTCTCAAAATATCATGAATGGAATTTTGATGCTGTTCCATGGATTATCGGAGAAAACTTTACTTCACCTACTTGTGCCACCTGCCATAACAGTCTACTTGTATCAAATGATGGAGATGTAGTTACTGAACGCACGCATAATTTTGGGGATAGATTATGGTTGAGGCTCTTCGGTTTGATTTACAGTCACCCACAACCAAAATCTGGAAATACAACCCTTATCAAAAATAGAGATGGTTTACCTTTGCCCACAACTCTTGATAATCAAATCGTAACTGAATATCTGATTGATAAGAATGAGCAAATGAAAAGACAAAATGAAATGAAAAAAATTTGCAGCAGCTGCCATAGCTCACAATGGATAGATGGACATTTTGCAAAACTTGAGAATACAATTGATGAAGTTGATAAAATGATTCTTTCAACAACAAAACTTATTTCCGAAGCCTGGAAAAAAGAAATTGAAAATAATGCCAATCCATTTGATGAATCAATTGAAAAAATGTGGATAAGACAATGGTTATTTTATGGAAACTCAATAAAGTATTCTTCAGCAATGACAGGTGCACCTGATTATGCAACTTTCAAGAATGGATGGTGGGAGATGTCGGAAAATCTTCAAAAGATTAGAGATTTAATCGAGATTAAAGAAAAGACAACGAGGAAGAAAAAATAAATCATTATCGAGCATAAATAAGAAGTAAATGGCAGAATAAGTACGAAATAATCAAAATCACAAATAGAAAAAACAAAAAGCCAGAGGTTCGATTAACTTGCAATAACTGAACCATCTGGCTTTTCAATTCTATCATTAACAACTATTAGAATGTAATAAGTCTTTAATTAAATCAGCGAAACTTCAAACTAAACTTTATCTTTTCTTATCTTCTTCCAATAAATTTTTTCCCATCTTCACTTAAGTTTTTAATGTATTTCTCTGGATTCTTGGCAAATTTCGTATCACATCCGGGACAACAAAAGCCATAAACTTTACCTTTATATTCTACAGTGGGGGTCTCTTCATCAACTGGATTCCCTTTTACAGGACATACAGCATTCCAGGGCTTTTTAACTTCCACATCTTTAACAACTTCTTGTTTCACATCTGAAGAATTTTTCAACTCTTTTGATTTTTCCTGAGAGGAAAGAATACTGGTGAAAAGAAATGTAAAACATAAAACAAAGATTATCTTTCTTAACATGTTTGTACTCCTTTTTTGTGTTTATTAATTAATTAAAGATTTAATCTAATTCCTGCATAAAATTTTCTTCCTTCAACTGGACCCCATATCATCGAAGCATCAAAGTAATCTCCAAATGGATCATCATAAGCAATAATTGCATCTGGTTGCTTGAAGTCCGTCAAATTTTCAACACCAAAATATACATCAATATAATCAAATCTTTTTGTTATCTGACCGTTTATATTCCAGAAAGGAGAAAAAGATTCTTTAAGACGATATTGAACTGGATTTGAAGAGGTATTTGGAATTCTACCAGGACCATTCAGCAAAAAGGATGAATCAAATTGCCAATCTCTTTCCACTGTTGAGTATGTCAATGTAAATAATGCTTTATATCTACTTACAAGTGGCTTGGTTAAAAATGCAGTTAAATACTGGGTCCTAACATCAGAATATTTTATTGCAGCTGTAATTTCTAATCTACTCAACAACTCATAGTATAATTCAAATTGATAATTGTTCGAATAAGATTTCCCTGATAAATCGTAGACAAGAACTTTTCTTGTATCAGTATCAATATCTATTACTGATTGCTTGAGAAAAGTTGTTCTGAAATAATCAAATGTCAATCTCAATTCTTTCTTAGAGATAGAAACATATTGAGTTATACTCAATCCATAATTCCAGGCTTCTTCGAATGTAGGTTGGTTGAAAATTTCAAACTTCCTGCTACTTGCAAGATAATTTATGTTATCCGCAAATAAGTTAACCGAACGAAATCCCTTACCAGCAGAAAGCCTGATTGCTGTATTGAAGTGAGGATTGATCTTTATGTGAATTCGTGGTGCAACTAATGTCCCGTACAAATTATGAAAATCGAGTCTAATTCCTGGTACAAGTGTCAATAAATTTGAAGGTGAATATTTGTATTCAACGAATAAGCCTGGTTTTGATTCCGCTTTATTAAAATCGATTCCATTAAATTTTTCATCATATCTATCATACGAAAAGCTTAATCCTGATTTTAATGTATTTGTTTCATCTTCATCTGAAATTTGAAAAATCAACTTAGCATAAAAAGATTTCTGGAGAGCATCATATTTTCGAATTCCAAATAATGAATTTTGCTTATGATATTGTCCGTTTAAAATCAATCCAATACTTTTATATGAATCATCATCGAAAACATAACCTGTTTTTGTGAAAAGTTCTAATCTTTTCGTATTTATATTTATCTGATACAAATCATTCGGATTGTAATTCGATTGGTTTCGTGTAATTTGTCCACCTCTTCTTTCTTCATTTAAATATTGAGTTCCGAATTGTAATTCAAATCCATTATTAGAATGATACTTCCATCGATTGAAAAAATTGAATTGTTTTACATCTGGTTGATCTTTGAAAGTATCGTTGTTATTATCTATCGATTTAGATGTGAAATCGGTATGTGCAAAAAATACTGTGGATAGTTTATCACTCAAATTAATTGCGGAATTTACATTGAAATCTGTTCTGAAATGAGAGCTTTGAAAAGCATTGAAATAAAATCGCTCTGAATCCTCAGGTTTTTTATACTCAAAATTTATTTGACCTGTGATTGATTCAGAACCATTTATTACTGATGCTGCTCCTTTTGAAACACTAATCGAAGATAACCATGGACCAGGAACATAATTTAATCCAAAGGCATTACCAATTCCTTTTTGAGTAGGAATATTTTCGAACATAATTTGAGTATATGTGCCAGCAAGTCCGAGCAATTGAATTTGTCTCACTCCAACAACAGCATCTTGAAATTGAACATCTACTGCTGCATTTGTAGTAAAGCTTTCAGCTAAGTTACAGCATGCTGCTTTCTGTAGTTCCTTTACAGTTAGAATTTCTGTTGGTTTTATATCCGATTCCGATATGATTTTTGAAGGCGTTACTCCAATAACCATGACTTCATTCAATTCACGACTCACCCTTAAAACAATCTCTAATTCTGTGGTTTCCGATTGTATATCAATTGTATCAGGCTTATAACCGATGTAACTGACAATTAATTTTGATTTTACCAGATCTTCTGGTTTTCTCAGCTCGAAATATCCGTTTTGATTTGTTGTTGTTCCGATTTGAGTATTTAACCAGTAAACATTAACTCCCACAAGTGGAGATTTCTCATTATTTTCATTTATGTCATAGACATAACCTTTAATGATCTGATTATATCCACTTTTTAATGCTAGAAATAGAAATACAAATGACAATAGTTTTCTCATACTTCACCTCATTATTTTGTTTGGTTAATAAATCAAAAGAAGAAATTAAGATGAGGTGAAATCAAATTAGAAGGGAGTGATTTATAATGAATTTATTCGAGGTTATTTTTGAAGGGGGAGATAAATCTTGTTTGACAATATATTGAGAGAAAAAGGAAATATCACTTTGAAAAATCTTTGGAATAAAAGCTATCAGATGAGTTGAATTTTTAAGAGTATGATCAGTTTGAGTTAAAATAAATTCATCATCTATTTTTAGTAGTACAATCTGATTCAGGCAACAGTCTTCCTCATCCGAATTAACTATAATGATTTCAGATGAATCACTTTTTTCATCACAACAAGATAAGGCATTATTCTTATGGTTGCATTCATCGCACGCACCGTATAGATATGATCTTTCAGTTATCTGACAAAAATGTACGAATTGCGGAATTCCAATAAAAGTAATTAAGAAAATTATTATGAAACTAAGTATGTAAAATTTGTCTTTCATTATTATTTTAATTTAGTAATTCTTTGCAAGCATAACAAGACCAAAGGCTTTATCCTTTTTAATTCAGTTCCTCTCTCTATTTTAAAATCAGTGATTACATCATAAAATATTTTTAAGATAAAAATGTGCACACCTCTAGTTATTTACCAAGAATAATAATCGAATTTTCCTCACCTGTACTGTTGATATCAGGATAATACATTAATGAAACCATTGTTGGAGGAACTTTGAACATGCCCGGTATCTGTGCATAGGTGATGTAACTAAACTTCATCTCACCTTTTTTAAAATTAGTTACAAAAAATGCTGTCTTCTTATCTCTTTCCTCTTTTTGATAATTCCATCTGTTATAAAAATTTGCATCTCCAATATTATCACTTAATCTCTCAAAACCTGGAACAATTGGATCTTCTATCATAAGATATTCAAAGTCTCTTTTTGATCTAACTTTTATTTCCACAAGTATTCTATCACCTACTCTAACCTTATCTTTTAGTTTTGAAATTTTGTTGATTAGCTTATTACCTTCTTGTTCATATTTTAATAAGTAGTATGTTCTCTCCACTTCGAAATATTCATTTTTGCGTAGACTATCTCCGTAATGCTTTTCAACTATCGAGCAATACAATTTCCCTTTACCGATTTTTTCTATTTCAATAATATTTTCCCCGTAACTCAATAATTTCGAAGGAATAACATATTTTATTTCTCCGACTGTGATACTGCTTTTATCAATTTTGTAGGAATGAATTTCTTTCCCATTGATTTTTAGTTTCACTTCAAAATCACCGACAAGCTCGTCAGTTATTTTTAAATATTCAACTAACGAAAAAATTACAGACGCCGTTTGTTTTGTACTGAACCAAAAATTGCCTTTCTTTTTGTTCAATAACCATCTTATCGCATTTTCAATCAAATTTGATTTTTCCCCTGTCATGATAAGAGATTTCAATGCATGGGATGTGATTTCTACAGCGTCGTTAGAAAGTTTACTATAAAATAAGTCATTTCCCCAATAAACAAGGTTTCCCACAACATTAGCTGAACGAAGCAGTTTTTGTTTAATCTCTTTTGATTCTCTCATCATATTATTTTTATGAGCAATTTCTAAGATTAATGATAATACATAAGGATTTTTAGTACTCTGAAAAAGTTCATTAAATCTTTTTAATAATAAATCGATATCTGAATTAATTTCATCGCTAAATTCGATTGCATGACTAAATGAGTATAATAAATATGCTTTAATGTTTTCGTCGTTATCGTATTCTTTTAGAAGTCTTCTTAATGCATTAAGTCCTGAGAGAAACATTTTATTATCTGGGTTATAGCCAGCTTTTTTCGTGAGAGTTAATCCATACATCACATAAGCAGTCATATATGGGTTGGTCTGGTCTTCTTTCCACCATCCCCAGCCACCATCATCATGCTGAAAATCCCCTAATCTCTTTAATCCAGTTTGGATAATTTTAGGAAGCTCATTCAGAGTTTTTATTTTTAGACTGAGATTAAGTTCATCAATCAAATTTGCAACAATTATAGATGGAAGAAATCGACTCATTGTTTGTTCAACACAACCGTAAGGATAACCAACCAATTCATCGAGTGAACTTAAGATATTTCCCAAAAGCGTTGGACTGAGATTCAGAATGATCTTATAATTTCGTTTTTCTTTATCAAGGAAAATTCTAGTTGAATATTTTTCAAATTTTTTTGATAAACTAAAGTTATTAACAATAATTTCAGGAATACCAGATGATTCTACTGGTATCTTAACTTCCACTGCATCAGATTCTGCTTCTATATCATTTGATTTAATTGTCAAAGCTTTTGCAATGATTTTTAACGTATCACTCTCTGCACCGACTTTAATCCTACAATGGATCGTTAAGAAACTGTCTGGTTTGATTATAAATTCATCTGTATTGATTATGCGATGGTGCATTCTCTCATCTATGTCGGAAATAATTTTACCGTTTTCAAGCAAAACTTCTACTCTAATTCTCTGGTCTTTTCTCGTGTAATTATGAATCATTACAGGGATCGTCAATTCATCATTTTCATGAACATAACGAGGAGTTTCAACACGAACGAGTATATTTTTTCTAACGATGACATTCGCGGACTCTTCTCCGACCTTCGAATCGATCGTAATTGCTTTTATAGTATTTCTCCATGAAGTTAAATTATCCGGAAATTTAACCAATACCTCAGCTTCTCCATTTTCATCAGTAATTAAAACTGGATTCCAGTAAATAGCATCTCTGAAATCTTTACGAATCACTGGTTCAATAAATTCATCGGGACTAATTCCAACCAGAGACTTATCCATCTCAGTTTCAGGTATTACAAATTCTTGAGAATCTTTTTTGAGAATTCGCATTTTGTTAAAAATTGTTCGCGTTTCAATCATATTTTCATCTAAAGGGAAAATATAAATTTCCCCAAGATCCACTTTTCCGAAGATTTTCACAGATATTGATTTCAATATTTTATTCTCATATCTATAATGATTAATAATCAAATCGTATTTGCCAACTGGAACTGCAGTAAACTTAAATTGTCCATTTTTATCCGTCATTGTTCTGATTATCTCAGATTTATTAAACAAAACAATCTCAGCTTCATCAATTGGTTTTTCTGTTTTACCATTTTTTAGAATCCCTGTGACAATCCCAGAGCCTTTTGATTTTCTATCTGATTTAATTTTGTATTGGTTACTTTCGAGAGGAAATATGGGTGAATAGTTATCCAGTTCGGTATGATTGCTTATTATTTTGTAAGTAGCAGACTGTGAGAAGACATCGTAAATATTTTTCGAGCTTTCAGGTTTGATAGAAAAAATACTCTCGTCGATTATTGATGAGGATAATTCCACATTTTCAACCGGTTTACCGGCAGAATCCTTCACTTTGATTATGAACTTTCCATCATCTCCGGGTTTATATTCCTTTTTATCGGATACGATTTGAATGTTCAGTTTTTGTTGATCTTTTAAAATTCCAATCCTTTTTAATTGACTGAAGTACTGATTATCATAATAGAAACCAGCAAAAATGTGAGTGATAGCAGATAAATTATTCTTAAACCTAACTATGGCTGTATTCCCACTGAGCTTAATTATTCTATGATCATAAATTTTTGATTGTTCAAGTGTTGTAAAAATATTCACATCATTGACAGGGGAGATAATTAAAAATTCTATATCTTCATTTTCTGAAAAAATTTCTTTTGCAGGAATAATTTGAAGTCCTTCTCTAATTCCGGAAATTTTCGATAAACCATCAATTACATAGAAATTTCCTCTACGGGTAATCTTTGTATTTCCATCCTCGACAATTACCAGATAAGAATAGTGACCTATATAACTTGTAGAATAACTTACATATGCAATTCCATCTTTTTGAGTTTCACCAAAGACTGTATCAATATCTTCGTAATAGTCGGTGAAGTTTATTGTATGAATTTTTTGAATCAGAATTTTAAAATTTCTTGAAACCGGTTTAAGAGCAAAATCTTTTGTACTAACCTTAATGATAACATTTGAATTCGGTGGATAAAAATATCTATCTGGAAAAGTTACGACTTGAATATTACTAACTGTCACTAAAATATTTTTACTTCCTGATACTTCACGATTGCTTTGATCTTTAACATATGCCACAACTTGATATTCAAAATTCTGATCTATTTTTGAATTATCTATAAACAAATCTTCAAAAATACCGTCTTTCAGCTCACCTTCTTTCGTATAAATTAATTCTGGATTAAAAATTGGGATAATATCCAGAAAGCAACCACGATAGAAATTAACATAAGGTTCGAATTCCCACCAATATCTCACGATTGGTTTTCGATAAATTAATAATCTGACTTTCCCGCTTAAGAGAGGTTCTCCAAAAAAGTATTCAGCATTCACTTTAATTTTTATCGAATCATTGAATCCATAACTATCTTTATCAGTGAAGATATTAATTTTATATTCAGGCTTTTTGAATTCTTCCACAAAAAACGATGTATGAAAATTTAATCCATTTAATTCAATTGAGATTGTGTAGATACCAATCGGAGCCTCGTCTGGAATCTCAAAGCTACCTGCTATAGAACCAAATGACGATGGAAGAATAATTGAATCGAGTAAAAACGAGTTATCTGGCATAATTACTTTTATTCGAGGCGAGAGTAATGTAGGTATTTTTAATTCATCCCCGTCTTTTTCCCTTATAATAGATTTAAAGTGAACAATCTGTCTTGGTCTATAAACTGGTTGATTTGTGAAAGTGTACACAAGAAATTTATCGTACTCATCAGATGGTGAGTAAATTGGTTCTAAATGTAGAATAGTCGTATCATTTACATGACTCACAACAAATAGTCTTCTATTTTCCGGTCGATCATCGAGTTCAATTTTACCAATTCCATTTTTATCCGACTCCAAGACATAACTTTTTTTATCCAGGGAGAAGAGTTTTAATTTAGCATTAATTACAGGTTGCGAGGTTATTCGATTCGAGAGATATATGATGACCTCTTTAGTACTTCTTTTGGCTATAATTCCATCTTCTGAACAGGTGAATAAACTATATGCTGTAAAATCATCCACTTTCCCTTTTACGACATAAGTACCTCTTGAATTAACATTTCCTATGTAAAAATTTTCGGAGAACCAATTACGGATTTCTCGTAAAAATTTATAAGTGGAAAGAACTAATTTCAGATTGTTTGAGAGTTTGAAGAAAGCACTATCATTAAAATTGAATATATCGTATTCTGATTTCAATAACTCTTCTGGATTTTCAAATCTATAAACTTCGAGAGCTACTTTATTTGATTTTAAGTTGTATCCATTAATATAAACTCTGACTGAATCGTCAGGTAGAATGTTTTTGCTTGTGTAGAGATAAAAGTTCGATTGACTAAATAAATGTTGATTGAGAATGAATACACAGAATAATAAAAATTTTGTTTTTCTCATTTTTATCACTTTTTGTACTAATACTTTTCAGGTAGAATATAGTTGCAAAGAATGAAAAGAAAAATCTGTATCAGAGGTATGAAATTGGTCAATTCAAATTTATTTTTTCATTATCTGAGTTATTCGACTTAATTAACCCATGAATTAATAATTAAGCACTTCACTTTAACGAGAAAGCATCTAAGTTCCCATAATTGACGAGTTAGATAATCTGCGAGGTTTGTTTTTTTATGATGAAGAATTAAACTTTATGGAGTCTTCAATGATCTGGATAAAATTCTTGTGATGTTTATCTTTAATCAATTTCATTCAAATTCGTTCGCTCGCCATCCACCTTCTCTTCTCAGACCAAGAACTTGTTGCAGTTTGTGAACGAAAGCTTGAATGTATTCATCAACTGATTTGGGGATAAAATACATAGGTGGCGAAATTGGCATTATAATCACCCCTTCACGGGAAAGATAGGCTAATTGTTCGAGTGTATTTGTTGCAAGAGGAGTTTCACGGACGCATAGAATCATTTTGTATCTTTCTTTCAAACAAACTTGAGCCGTCCTGGTAATTAGAGTATCTCCTATTCCTGATGCAATCTTACCAATCGTTGAAGTTGAAGCTGGAATGATTATGTAAGCATCAAGATAATTTGAACCAGATGCAGGTGGGGCGGTTAAATCATTATCTTTAAAAATATTCTTAACATATGGTCGAAGAGTATTTTCACTTTCCCCTGTTTCGTCTTGAAGAACAACTTTACCCCACTTACTTATGATTAGAAATTTATCTGCCTCTGTTTTTTTTATAAACTCTACGGCGAAAATAGAACCAGATGAACCCGTTATTCCAACAACTATTTTCATTTTAACTTTTACTTATAATTATCATTAAGAATACTACAAAGCTAACAACAGCATTCAATTTAAAGAATGAAAGTTCAACATTTTTTTCAGCATATTTTTGCTCAAGAAAATATAAAACTCCAACCATCACGAGAAAAATTACTGATAAAGAATTCCTAAGATATAGTATAAACAGTACAACAAGAATTAAGAACGAGACAATTTGCAACATCATAGAAAATCTAAGAGCCCTGGTTTTTCCAAGCTTTACTGGTAAAGATTTAAGGTTATTACTTTTATCAAATTCTTCATCAAGGGTCGAGTAAATGATATCGAAAGCTGTCGCCCAGAATAAAGTAAAAAGACTTAAAAGTGCTCCAGGCAAAATTCCATAAAAAGAATTTTTTACTGCAAACCATCCACCAAGTGGTCCCATTGAAAGTCCAAGTCCGACTCCAAAATGTGCATAATAAGTAAATCTCTTCATGTAAGGATAAAGAATGAAAATAAAAATTGGTATTGGAGAGAGATAGAAACAAAAGAAGGAAATTTGATAAGCAATCCAAAAATAAGCAGCAATCGAAATTAGAAAAATTGTAATCGCTTTAGAATATGAAATTTTACCGCTTGGTATTTCTCTATTCTGTGTACGAGGATTTCTCTTATCAATTTCTGCATCAATAATTCTATTTGCAGTCATTGCTGAAATTCTTGCAAATATGGCTGCAAACAAAACCAGAAAAATTAATTTCCATGATGGAGTCTCTTCAGATGCAAGAAAAACACCCGCATAAATAAGTGGTAGTGAAAAAAGTGTATGTTCGACTTTGATGAAATTCAAATACTTTTTAATATCCATAATTTTACAATTTTGTTATGCAATTTAATTGAATTGCTTGCTTTCTTCAATTAATAAAAAAGCTCAGTACATCTTTTTAACTCTTTTGGAATAATCTCATGTATCTCAAAAGAAAAGAATGTTATAATTTGTGTTGAATAGTGAATTAAGAAGATCGTTTCAGGGACTCGTCAAATCAAAGAAGGATCAAGTAAAAGGAATGAAGGAAAATTCGAATTTGTCAGAATTGTTTGATTTAAATGCTGAAGGAATAAAAAATTCTTAGTTACATAACTTGTAAAAACCTATCTCAGTAGAATCATTAATTAATGAATTTGCAAAAAACTGCAGTGAAATTTTACATTGCTCAATGTCACGAGTAATCTTCTTCAATCCAAATCTACTCTTCTAAAAATTCATCTCTTAGAAGAACAAGAATTGCACTATGCGGTACAATCAAATACTTCTTGTTATCGAATTCAAACTCCACTGCTTGCTCTTTCAGAAAAATAGCATAATCACCTTCTTTCGCCTGCAATGGTAAATACTTTGGTTTGTCTTTCTTTTCTTTCCATGGCTCATCATCGGTCACATCGGGAGTTGGAATGGGATAACCAGGTCCAACTTTAACAACGAATCCACTCTGGACTTTTTCTTTTTCTTTAACTCCAGGTGGGAGATATAATCCAGCACTGGTTCTATCATGGGCTTCGTCGGGTCTTATCAATACCCTATCACCTACTACAATTAATTGTTTTGTCAATGTCATAGCCTTTCAGTTCGTTTTAATTTTATTTTTTAATTCATTCAATTTTATCAATGCTTCAAGTGGCGTTAATTTTTCAATCTCAAGTTCTTCCAGCTCTTTTCTCAATGCATCATCTTTAACCTCAAATAACGTTAATTGAATTTCCTCTTCTTCGCCTTTCTCATCTAATTTCTTTTTACGATGATCAAGTGGACTAAGTTCTTTGCTTTCTAAATTTTTTAGAATTTGTTTTGCTCTTCTTGTAATGGAAACTGGCAAACCAGCCATTTCTGCTACCTGAATTCCATAACTGTGATCAGCATAACCCGGTAAAACTTTATGAAGGAAAATCACTTTGTCACCAACTTCCTTCACATCAACTTTATAGTTTACAATTCGTGGGTAAATATTTGCCAGTTCATTTAATTCATGATAATGAGTTGCAAAGAGCGTTTTTGCTGATACATTAATATTTTCATGAATATACTCTGTCAATGCCCATGCAATTGAAAGTCCATCGAAAGTACTTGTACCTCTACCAACTTCATCTAAAAGTATTAGACTTCTTGGAGTTGCGTTATTAACAATGTTTGCAGTCTCATGCATTTCAACGAGAAATGTTGATTCACCACCAGCAAGATTATCGGATGCACCAACTCTCGTAAAGATTTTATCGACTATTCCTATTCTTGCATTATCTGCAGGGACAAACGAACCAATCTGGGCAAGTAATACAATCAATCCCACCTGACGTAAGTAAACAGATTTTCCTGACATGTTGGGACCAGTTATAATCATAATCTGCTGAGTTGAGTTATCTAAGAATGTATCATTTGGTGTGAATTTCTCTCCATAAGGAAGAATTTTTTCTACAACCGGATGTCGTCCGTTTTTAATTATAATGGCATCGTCCTCATTCACTTCGGGCTTAACATAATTATTTTCAATTGCTACTTCTGCAAAGCTCAAGAAACAATCCAGAGCAGCAATCAACTGAGCATTCTTTTGAATCTTTTCAACTTCATCAGATATTGTGATTCTCAGTTCATTAAAAAATTCAGATTCTAACTGGTAAATTCTTTCTTCAGCATTTAGAATTTTCTCTTCATAAGCTTTTAATTCTGGTGTGATATATCTCTCAGCATTTACAAGCGTTTGCTTTCGAATATAATCTGAGGGAACTTTATTTTTATGAGCATTTGAAATCTCGATATAATAACCAAAGACTTTGTTATATGCGACTTTCAAAGAAGGGATTTGAGTTCTTTCTCTTTCTCTTGTCTGAAGTTGTGCAAGATATTCCTTATTTGATGTTGATAAATTTCTTAATTCATCAAGTTCTGGATTAAAGCCCGGTTTAATAACTCCACCATCGGCAATATTAAGTGGTGGATCATCTACAACAGTTGCTTCAATTTTATCTACAATATAAGTAAGTCCAATCAAATTATCTCTTATTCTCTGAAGGGCATTCGATTTAACATTTCGCAAAATATCTTTTATTGCAGGAATTCTTTTCAAGCTGAGTTTCAGGTTAATAACATCTCTTGGATTGGCTCTTCCAGTACAAATTTTTGAAATTAATCGTTCTAAATCACCTATTTGATTTAACTCTTCGGTTAATTGAATTCGTAAATTTTCATTTTGAAAAAGTTCCTCAACAGCATCAAGTCGATTCTGAATTTGTTCTAATCTGAGGAGTGGTAAAGAAACCCACTTTTTAAGGAGTCGTCCACCCATTGATGTTTTTGTTCTATCCAGTATTGAAATTAACGAACCAGTGCGACTTCCATCTGACATGGATGCAAGAATTTCAAGATTCCTTTTGGTTGAAGGATCCAGTATCATATAATCAGTGGGATTATAAAGAGAGAGTTTTTTCAAATGAGACAAATTAGCTTTTTGTGTTTCCTGAAGATAATGAAGAACAATTCCTGCAGCAATTATAGCCTCAATCTGATTATTATCGATACCAAATCCTTTTAGCGATGTTGTTTTAAAATGCATCGTCAGTATTTCAAAACAATATTCGTACGAAAAGACCCAGTCGTCAACTTTTGTGATTGTAAACTTGAACGGAATTTGATCAAAAATTGATTGAAGTTTTGGAAGCTCCCTTTTCGAAACAAGAACTTCTGCTGGTGAAATTGATTCAAGTGTCTCTTTCAATTTTTTAAGAGGAATGGATGTAGTGAAAAACTCACCTGTTGATACATCAGCAAATGATATACCTGCAACATCATCTTTAATGTAAATTCCTGCTAGATAGTTATTGCTTTTGTGGTCAAGTAACTTTTCAGAAAATGCTACACCGGGAGTTACTACTTCTATTACATCCCTTTTAACTATACCTTTTGCAAATTTTGGGTCTTCCAGTTGTTCGCAAATTGCTACTCTATATCCCGCTCGAATCAATTTTGGAAGGTAGGAATCTAGAGCATGATGAGGAAAACCAGCAAGGGGTACATCTCCAGAGGCACCATGAGCCCGTTTCGTTAATGTAATTCCAAGCACTTTAGAAGTTATGACTGCGTCATCTTCGAAAGTCTCATAAAAATCACCCATCCTGAAAAGTAAAATCGAATCGGGATATTTCTGCTTAATCTTATAATATTGCTTCATTAATGGCGTAGACATACTAAAAATTAACAAGATTTAAGATTATTTGAAAAAATTGATGGTTATTGTTACACTTTCTACAAGTTTGCTAAAAATCCGAATTCATTAAAGAATAAAGTATTTCGAGTAAGAAATCGAGAATATTGAAAGAATCATACATTTCATAGCACCCAAAAAAATGTCTCATAAAAGACCGAAGTTTTTCGATTTCTTTTCTTCAGTTTAATAAATGATAAATTTTTGAGAAAGGAAAATTAAATAAGAAATTAGTTGCTTTTATTAAGATTCGTAATCAATTTTCTCAATAACAAAATCTTTCACACAATTTTCTTTCGTCCAATCAATTGGTTTTTCGAATTCCTTTGCCCTGATTGGACAATTCTGTTTGTTGCAATACCTACAATAAACTTCTTCACAGGGATCAAAATGAATCATGGTTTGAAGATAAGAATCCATTTCACTTCTTAATAATTCGGTGATTGTTCGCTGAATCTTGTGAGATTCTTCAATGGTGTAATAAGATGGAATGATCAAATGAAAATCCACATAATGAAAATTACCCGCACTCCATGTACGAAGTTTGTGGATTTCGATCAAATCGTCTCTTCTTATTTTGTTAAGTGCTGGTATAATTTTTTCCAGAAGTACATCGTCTCGTTCCTGCATCAAACCTCGAATTGATTGACGAACGAGTTTGTAACCAGTTACGATAATATTTAATGCGATTGCAATCGCAATCAATGGATCAAGAATTTCAAAATCAGTAATTATCACAATTATAATGGAGACTAAAACACCAATACTCGTGATAGAGTCGGTGAGGATATGTTTACCATCAGCCTCGAGAATTAAGGAATTTGTTCTTTTACCAATATTGATTAGAAATAGTCCCAATCCCAGATTAATAAACGAAGCGGAAAAAATTAGATAAGCCCCAATATCAAGTTTTTGTAGTTCCACACCAAAGATTAAATCTTCCACAGCGAAAAAAATAATTGTAATGGCAGCAATAATGATCAATCCGCCTTCGAAACCGGCTGAAAAATATTCCACTTTACCATGACCATACGGATGTGATTCATCAGGAGGACGGAGAGCAATTATCAGGCTTATAAATGCAATAGTGGTAGCAAATATATGTACAATGGATTCAATAGCATCTGATAGGATTGCAGATGAACCTGTAATAATAAAAGCTATGATTTTTATAAAGAACATCAAAAATCCAATTGAAAGAGAAAGGTATGCGGAACGCTTTTGAAGCAAATTGTTTATTTGATTAACCGGAAAATCTGCCATGTTATATTTTCAATTTTTTACGAAATTAATTTAATTCATACTTAATAACCAGCACTGAAAGAGCGAACCATTGCAAAAAATACCGGTTGAAATCTATAAAATTCTTTTTCATTTGGTGAAGTTAACTTAATCATAAAATCTGCTTTAAATGCACCAGTTCGAATATAAACCGTTTGAGTAACCTGTTCATATATCTTTTGCGGTTTTGAAATATAATATTGTGCACGATTGTATGTGAAAGATGAATCGTAGAGTCTTGGATTGAATAAACTTTTATTTGTGTTAACCTGAATAAGAACGGACAATCTTTTATCATAATCAGAGTTCTCACCTGGTATGAATATCACGCCATCAATGATTTCTTTAACTCGATTATCAAAATAAATCCAGCCAACAGGAAAAAGTATCGATACATTTAGAGTATTCTCTTCGTAACGATTTATAATATCCGATGTATCAACTTCAATTCCAGCAAACAAAATTTTTTCTAGTTTAATTGAAACAGAGTCTTTTTGTTTAATTCCATCAATCACAACCGGAGAATTTTTTTGAGTTTTTTCTTCTTTTAATTCTTTTAAATCAACTGCAAATTGTTTGATTTTTTTGATTTTTATTTTTGTCGATTTTGTGAAATTCAATCCAAGAAATAATTGCATCATTAAAACAAAAATTAAATGCAGCAGAAGTGAATAATAAATTCCCCTCTTTAGTCCCTGATACCAGTGAATTTTCAACTCTTTTATTTTCCTGTGAAAATCAATATGATTTACCATTTCAGAGTTTATATTTATCTATCAATCTCTTCATTCTAAAATGAAGAATTAGTTCAATGAAATCTTTTCTTTGTATAGGATTGTGTTTGAAATAAAATAAATGGGAATTACAATTGCAATCACTTGATCCAAAATCTTTTACAAAACTTTCGGATATAAGTCCCAAACTTTTTGCTACTTCACACTCTAATCTTTCGGGACTTCTTATCTCAATTGATTTAATTATTCTTGTCTTTGTCAGCAAATAATCAATATGCCAGTGCAATTTTTTATTTGTTCGCTTGTGTCGATTTATTCTTTTTGATAAATTTTGTAAAGCGCTTCCAACATAACAGTAGTATCCTTTTTGAAATTCAATTCTACCAAGTTCTCCAACTGAAATCTTCTGATTTACAGGATTATGAATGATTAAAATGTAAGTTCCTGCATCATTTGCTTCTTTTTCAAGAACTTCGAATGGAATTTTTACTTTATGAACTCTTTCAGGAGTAATAGTTAAGTCTGAGTTCCAACTAAGAGAATAAGCCAGATATTTTAACTTTTTTCTTAATGTTAAAAAATGCATTGCAAAATTTAGGTCTGTATGGTATTCAGGTAAAAAGTATTTAATCATACCACTATGGATGAGAAATAAAACCGCACTTTGAGTGTTTTCACTTTTCAGTTCTGCAAGTTCAACTAAATGTTTGGAGCCTCTTAGTGTCACAGCATCTGGAAACATGGCAATTTGATTTTGAAATAATGTACACGATTTAACCTCGAGATATAATTTTATTTCTCCATTTTGAAGAAAAAAATCTATTCGACTATTATTTACTTGTTTTTCCCTTGAAACAAATTCGTAATCCTTTAGTTCTTCAATTAAATGATTTTTAATCAACCACTCAGCAACTGAATTTGTCTTTATTGTGTGAAGAAGAACGGGATGTGAATCCTTAAAAACAGCAGTAACAGTATATTTTATACTTCTATCATTCGAATCGTTTTTATACAAAAGTAGTTGTGAACCTTTGAATAGTAATTCCCACAATCTTCCAGGATTCGGTAAGTGTGCAAGTTGTTTTTTATCATTGATTTGACATTCGACAACAAATCGGTTTAGTCGATGTAGAAATATTCCTTCTACCAATCTTTTGTTTGTAAGTTTAAATAATAAATTTTTATCTGCTTTGTTCATCTTCAGATTATAAAGAGCGAATTGATATGATTCAATAATATTAATATTGATTTAGAATTATCATGTACAAAATTCACCATAATCAAAAATTATCTCCAGGACTAGTCTCTAATGACTTCAGTCTCAAGCTTAACAAGCTCTGGAATTTCAGCTACAAGTTTATCCCCAACTCTAATTTCTCCCACACCTTCTGGAGTGCCTGTAAAAACTAAATCTCCCTCTTCAAGTGTAAAATAGAAAGATAAGTATTCGATAATTTCTTCTACAGAATAAATCATGTTCGCTGTATTACCATATTGTTTAAGTTCTCCGTTTACCCACAATTTCAATTCAATTGAGTTTGGGTTAACGATTTTTCCTGGAGATAAGAATTCACCAATAACTGTAGCCGTATCAAAACATTTTGATATTGTCCATGGATGTCCTTGTTTTTTCGCCTGCGATTGTAAATCACGAAGCGTCATATCGAGTCCAATAGTATATCCAGCGATGTAATCCAGAGCCTTTTCTCTAGGAATCTTTTTTCCTGTTCTACCAATCAACAATACGAGTTCAGTTTCATAATGAAGTGAATTTGAAAATTCTGGATAGATAATTTTTTCACCACTAAAAATTAAAGACGATGATGGCTTCAGAAATATTACGGGCTTTTCGGGTATAGCATCACCCAATTCTCTTGCGTGCTCGAGATAGTTTTTCCCGACACAAGCAATTTTTCCAACTATGAATTCTTTTTTTTCAGATGGGATGTTTACTTTCTTCATACTTTCACCTTCTTAAATTATTGTTTATTAACTAATCAAATTGAAAAATTGTGAATCAAAAATAAGTCAAGAACAAAAAGAGGACAAAATCTAAAAAATTGTTTATCTCGAAGTATTGATAAAAATAACAATACAAAAATTACCCTTTCCTATATTTTCTCATTTTTACATACCAAAGATTTAGAGATAATGTTTTGCTTAATACTAATGCTTTAATAAAATATGAACTAAGTTCTAAATCATTCCATAAAAAATTGTGAGAGAATTATTCTTCTCTGCCTTAAAATCATTAAAATCAGATTGCATTCAACAGAATCTCTTCCACTAAAATAAATTTAAAATATCCGGAATGATTCGAACTCTTGACTAGTGAAATTGGATTAATTAAATTTGTATCGGTTTCCGAAGTATTCGGAATTCTAAATATTCGTTTCCCTATAATAAAGAGGTTTACATGACGAAAGGTGAAGAGACCATTGCCATTGTTAACGAACTAATGGAAATTGGTTATAAGTTTAAAGAGTTAATGTTCCGGTTGAATCCAACTTTGTTCCAATCTGAACTTACTCTTACTCAAATTTCTGCTCTACAGTATATTTATCACATTCCAAATATTACTCTTAAGGGCCTTGCAGAATGTCTGGTAATTGCTCAGAGTTCCGCTTCAGAATTAGTGGATAGATTGGTTAAAATGAAATATTTAGAACGGAGAGTTTCACCAGAAGATAGAAGAAAAATCATACTGAATCTTTCTCCCAAAGGGAAAAGATTTATTGAACAGCATATTAAAGAAACAAAAGAATTTTATGAAAAATCTTTGAGTCAACTTTCTCTTCAAGAACAACGAGAGTATCTTCATGCGATGAAAAAATTTTATGAAATAACTCAACAAATAGTCAACAAGAAAGATAAAGAGGAACAATGAGGACATTAATATTTATCTTAATGGCAATAATTCTTTTCAATCTAACCTATGCAGGAGAATCAAATCGAATCATATCTAATCTTACATTGGATAAAGCTATCGATTTAGCATTAAAAGAAAACTCACAGGTGAAAATCGCCCGATATGAGATAGAAAAATCAGAATCAAAACTTACCGAGTCTTATTCATCTCTTATCCCAAGTTTATCGGGTGAAGGCTCATATATTAGAAACATAAAAAAACCTGTCTTTTTCTTTCCAGATATTTTTGGTGGTACCGGTCAGGTAAGGCCTATCGAAATAGGTTCAAGAAATTCATATTCTGCACAGTTAAAAGCAGGATTACCAATTTTTGTTGGTCAAGCTTACACTGGTATTGTGATGAGTAAATTAGGACTCGAATTTAGTAAACTTTCATACGAAGAGACTTTAGCCCAAATTAAACTCAATACAACGAAAGCATTCCTTGATGTTCTGCTTACCAGAGAAACAGTAAACTTTATAAAAGAAAGTTACAACAATGCTTTAAGAAATCTTGAGAATGCAAGAAAATTAAATGCTGCAGGATTATTATCAGATTTTGATTATATGAGCGCTCAAGTAGAAGTGGAGAAAATCAAACCGAATGTTCTTCAAGCTGAATATACTTATGAAACAGCTCTAAATTTTCTTAAAGCACTCTTGAATTTATCACCAGACGACAGTATCGAAGTAGTTGGTAACCTTCAAGAATTTCTGGTATCGAAAAATATTCCATCTCTTGATTATAGTGTTGTTGAAAATACATTTTCACTCAAGAAATTAAGTTTACAGAAACAGATCGCTGACAAGAACATAATGTTGCAAAAGTGGGGTCACTTCCCAAGTCTTATAGCTTTTGGTAATTATCAAATTCAAACTCAAGCAGAAGATTACAATTTTAATGCTTATAGATGGGTGAAAAGTGCAGCCATCGGGTTGAGTCTTAGCGTTCCAATTTTTTCTGGATTTGGAGTAAAAAGCCGCGTTGAGCAAGCAGAAATTCAATCAAAACAACTGGAAGAAACAATCAATTTTACAAAGAAGCAACTTGAAATCGCTATTACAAATACATCAAATAGAATTTCAACAAGTTTGAGTAAAATTGAAGCTCAAAAACAAAATAAACAGAAAGCTAGAAGAAGTTACGAAATTGCAGAAGTTAGATTTAATGAAGGATTAAGTCCTCAGATAGAAATTAGCAATGCGAATTTGAATTTGTTATCGGCCGAACTTGGATACGCCCAAGCAATTTATGATTATTTAATAGCGAAAGCAGAATTGGAATTTTATCTTAACAGATCAATAAAATAAAAGGTGAAAACTATGAAAGTTAAAAATTTAATATCACTATCGCTTTTAATTTTAATTTTTGCAGGTTGTGGGCAGCAGAAGGAAAGTCAAAAAACTGAAGAAGAGAAATCTGTATCCATTCAAAAAATTGAGAGAAAACTCATAAAGAACATTTTAACATTTACTGGTACAGCATATCCCTATGAAGAAGCTGCACTTGCAGCTCAAATGGCATCCCGAGTTCGAAAGATTTATGTGAAGGAAGGTGACTATGTTCAGAAAGGACAACTCCTCGTTCAGATGGATGATCAAATGTTAACACAAACTGAAATTCAATTTAATGATGCCAGAAGAGACTTTGAAAGAGCAGAAAAATTATTTGCCGAGGGAGCCATATCACAACAACAATATGAAAAGTTCAAACTTGCTTACGAGACTATAAAAACCAACTATGAAAAGATATTAGAAAATACTCAACTGCGCGCTCCATTTAGTGGTATTATCACCGCGAAATATCTTAATGATGGTGAGCTTTTTTTAATGGCACCCAGTGGTGGAAGAAGCGTTCCAGCAATTCTTCACCTGATGAATGTGAATGAGTTGAAAGTAAAAGTCTCTGTGAGCGAAAATGATTCTTACAAATTAAAAATCGGTCAAAAAGCTTTAATAAAAAGTGATAATCTACCAGAAGAAGAATTTACTGGATATATTTCAAGAATCAGTCCCATTGTCGATCCTATCAGCAAGACAGTGGAGGTAGAAATCCGTGTAGTAAATAGAGGGACTAAAATCAAAGCAAATTCCTTTGTTCGGGTTGAAATAGATTTAGGTGAAACAAGAGATCTAACTGTGCTCACTTCAGCTATTTTAACCGATCCAGTAACTGGTAAAAATTTTGTTTATCTATATCAGAATGGAATTGCAAAAAAAAGATTTATTGTTAAAGGTAAACAAGTAAACGATGAGACAGTGATTCGAACAGGATTGAAGGAAGGAGATGAGGTTATCGTTGAAGGACAATCAAATCTTTTTGATGGTGATAGAGTAACATTATTTAAGGGATTATGAAAGGAGGATTGAAATAAAATGAAATTACCAGAACTTGGAGTAAAGCGACCTGTATTAACTGCAATGGTTTTTCTCGCTACCGTTGTTTTTGGCCTATACTCATTAAATCTATTGCCAATCGACTTACTTCCAAAAATTGAAGCACCTGTTTTAACTGTCTTAACTGTATATCCTGGCTCAAGTGCTGATGATATTGAAATCAAAGTCACAAGAATTATTGAAAAGTCGTTAGCATCCGTCCCAAATCTTAAGAAGATCACTTCAGTATCTAAAGAGAATATTTCAGTAATAACACTTGAGTTTGATTGGGGTACAAATCTTGACGAATCAGCAAATGATTGTAGATCTGCATTGGAATTTGCAAAGGTTCAATTACCTGATGGAGTAGAGTCACCAAAAATATTTAAGTTTAGTACAGAACAATTCCCTGTTATTGTAGCAGGTGTGACTGCACCGGGAAATATTGACTACAAAGAATTTAAAGATTTTGTTGATGATAATATTTCAGATCGACTTGTGAGAATTCCCGGTGTGGGTGGAGTTCAATCTTTCGGTGCTCCGGCTCGTGAGATTAGAGTAGATTTTGACCCATACAAATTAAAAGCATATAATCTTACAATAAGTCAGATTGCTCAAATCGTTAAATCAGAAAATTTATCTCTACCTGCTGGTCAAATTGATGACAGAAAACTAGCTTATATATTAAGACTAAAAGGTGAGTTTTCTTCACAATCAGATATTGAAAATACTGTTATTGGCGCAAGTGGTGGTAAGATAATTTATTTAAAAGATGTCGCTCAAATTGTTGACACAGTGACAAAAGATGAGAGAAGAACACTAATAAATGGTCAAAAAGGTGTTGTTGTCTTAATGAATAAACTTTCTGGTGCGAACACTGTATCTGTATCCGATGCATTAAAAAAAGAAATCAAGCAGATAGAAAAAGAATACGGGATTAACATAAATATTGTTTTTGACGGCGCTGAGTTTATTAAGAAATCAATAAATAATCTTTTAAAAACATTCTTAACCAGTTTGGTTCTTGTTTCACTTGTAGTTTTGTTATTTCTGAGAAGAGTCAGAGCAAGTTTGATAATTATCTTATCAATTCCATTCTCATTGATACTTTCGTTCTTCTTTATGTATGTCGCAAAGTATACTATCAACATTCTCTCTCTCTCATCCATTGCAATTGCTGTAGGAATGGTTGTGGATAATTCAATTGTTGTACTTGAGAATGTTGTAAAACATATGGAACGGGGTGAACACGCAAAGGAAGCATCTATTTATGGTGCGAGTGAAGTTGGTTCAGCTTTGCTTGCGTCTACACTTACAACAATCGCAGTTTTTGCACCGCTCTTCTTTTTAACAGGTATAGCGGGAATTTTATTCACTCAACTCGCAGCAATAACTACAATTACAATTTCATTATCACTATTTGTTGCTCTGTTTCTTACCCCAATGCTAACATCAATTTTATTGAAAAAATTTGAAGAAAAAAAAGAATCTCAAAAATTTCTCGATAAAGTATTTGATTGGTCAGAAAATATCTTTAATAGAATTGATCAAATCTATTTTAACCTTCTATCGTGGTCACTGAATCACAAAAAAACAACTCTCATAAGTGGACTATTATTTTTGATTTTAACTTTAGGTTTAATTCCATTCATCGGTTCTGATTTCATCCCAGAAAGTGATAGCGCCCAGGTTCAAGTTATTATGGAATTACCAGTCGGCACCAGCGTGTATGAAACCGAAGAATTCACAAGAAAAGTTTATGATTTGATTAAAGAAAAGACGCCTGAAATTCGTGATATTTTTTATCAGGTAGGACAAAGTGCATCAGGATTGGGTTCGGTTTTTGGGGCCAAAGAAGGCGATAATATTGGTTTAATTAACTTAAGACTTGTTGATGTGGAAGAAAGAAAAAGATCAAACAAAGAAATCGCTGATGATTTAAGGGAATTTCTCAAACAATATCCCAAAATTAATAAGCTCAATGTGTTAACTCAAGCAGGTGGACAGGCAGCGATTTTTGGAGCCGGAAAACCGATTTCAATCGAAATTCTTGGGCCTGACCTGAACGCTTCGAGAAAAGTTGCTCAAATAATTAAGGAAAGAATTTCAAAAGTTAAAGGTATTGTTGAACCACAAATCTCATTGCAAGAAAATAAACCTGAAATAGTAATAACTATTGATAAAGATAAAGCTGCACTTCTCGGACTTAACACTGCTATCATTGGGACTACAGTTCGTAATTATGTTTTCGGAAATGTGGCTACACAATTTCGTGGAACAAAAACAACTTATGATATTCGTCTACGACTGGATGAAAAATTCAGAATGAAGATTGATGATATAGAAAACCTGGAAGTGGCAAATGTCTTTGGTAAACCAATTCCGCTTAAAAATTTTGCAACAATTAAAACAGAGTTTGCTCCGATAGAAATCGACAGAAAAAATCAGGAAAGAATTGTTAAGGTTGAAGCAGGAATTTCTGGTACAAGTCTTGGTCAAGCTGTTTTAGAGATACAAGATATTCTTAAAGAAATTCCATTACCTCCAAATACAAGAATCGATTTTGGTGGAAGTTATGAACAACAACAGGAAGCTTTTAGAGATTTACTACTGCTATTACTCTTGAGTATTGTATTGGTATACATTGTGATGGCAGGACAATTTGAAAGTTTAGTTGATCCATTCGTAATCATGTTCAGTATTCCATTTGCTTTTGCGGGTGTACTAATTGGATTATTTGTATTTGGACAGACTCTCAATGTGATATCGTTCCTCGGAATAATTATGCTTGTGGGTATTGTCGTAAATAATGCTATCGTGCTGGTTGATTTTATTAACATTTTAAGAAAACGTGGTCTCGGACTCGAGCAAGCAATTTTAAACGGAGGTAGAAGTCGTTTAAGACCTGTCTTAATGACTGCATTTACAACAATTTTTGGATTACTTCCTTTAGCACTCAGTACTGGGAGTGGTTCTGAGACATGGAAACCACTTGGAGCATCACTTGTAGGTGGAATGACATTCTCGACATTCATTACACTGATTATTGTACCCGTAATCTATAGTATCTTCGAAAAAAGAATTAAAAAAACAAGTGAGTAAATCATTATGAAAGTAGCATTTATCATTCACAATGTTGCTGAAACAGAAAATATCAACAATGTCCTTGAAAAATTTGAGGTAAAAAATTTCACAAGGATTGAAAAAGCTGTTGGTAAAACCATTAACTCTGATCCTCTCTTCGACAATAAAATATGGCCAGGTTATTATACTGTAACAATAATCGAAGATATTGAAAATAAGATAGATAAGATCAGAGAGGAAATTAAATTCATTAAAGAACACTTAAAAATACCTGATTTAAAATATTACGAATTTGAAGTGAATAATTTTATTTGATTTTACTTTTCATGCTGAAGGATACAGATTCCTTCAGCATAATTTATATTTATGCCAAGATTTAAGCTTACAATTGAATATCAAGGGACACGTTTTAGTGGATGGCAAGTTCAGAAGAATGCACGCACAGTCCAGGGGGAGATAATTGGAGCCATCAAAAAAGTATTCGATACTAATGATTTTGAATTTCAAGGCGCAGGTAGAACTGATGCTGGAGTTCATGCGTTAAATCAGGTGGCTCATCTTGATATCAAAACAAATCTTAACGAGAAAAGAATCAAAAATTTGTTGAACGATAATCTTCCTGCTGATATAAATATTCTCACAGTTGAAAAAACGACCAAAAATTTTCATGCCCGTCGAGACGCAACATATAAGTCATATCTTTACATCATCAGTCAACGAAGGACTGCTTTTGCAAAAAACTTTATCTGGTGGATTAAAGATGAACTCGATTTTGATAAGATGAACTTATCTGCTCAGAATTTTATTGGTTTTAAGAATTTCATTTCTTTTTCAGAACTGGATGATGAAGAAAAAACCACATTTGTAAAAATAGAAGATATACAAATGAAAAAAGAAGGTGCACTGATTTTAATAAGAATAATTGGTTCTCACTTCCTATGGAAAATGGTAAGGCGAATGATTGGGGTTTTGGTGGAAATTGGTCGTGGAAATTTAACATCAGATGATTTAGTGAGATATCTGAAAGAGAAGTCCGATGAACCTGCGAAATTTACGGCACCACCTTCAGAACTTTATCTCGAAAAAGTTTTTTACACACAACATTACCGAATAGACGATTTCGAGTCGTGGATTAAAATTTTATGATTCATTAGAATTTCAAGAGTAAGGTACAGCAATCACTCTTTTCAAATTTCATACCGCGAGCTATAAATTGATAAGCCAAAAAATATGTAGTAGTGATTTGCGATATATTCCTATGAGATTTATATCTCTCAACACTCCTTGAATATCTTACAAAAATCATATCCTCGTGTCAACATACTCACTTGAATTAATCAAGTAACAAATTTTAATCCCAATTATTTGAAATAAAAAAGTGACCCCACTAAAATAAATTAAGCAAGGTGGCTTTGTGAAGGGTGCATATGAGCACTCAGGGTGCAAAACCAGGATTATAATCCAAATTTATATTTTACTGAAACATTTACTGAAGAAAAGTTCGATGCATAGTTTGAATATTTCGCAGAGAAATCAAGATTACCTAAATTATAACCGACTCCACCATGAAAACCGAATTCTGTGGAACTTATACTTGCTGAAATTCCCAAGAACGAAACTGTTTGAGAAATCATATGCATTCCTACCTCTGCTTGTGCATACAATCCACCACCAAATGGATATTTAGCACCTGCAAGAATTGGAATAATTGAAGCACTGTATCCATTTCCACTTTTTCCTAAAAATGTTAAATATCCCGATGAACCTGTTAAAACAACAGGATTCATTGAATATTCGAATTCAGCAACACCTCCTAATCCAAGGGAGGAAACATTTCAAAAATTTCCCATTGGTAGTGCAACTGCTCCTCCAGATTTAACAGCCATCTGGGCATTTAATAATGAAGCGAAAAATAAAACGAATAGAATGGAAAATAACTTTTTCATTTTTTAGCTCCTTTGTTTTTGTTACAATGTTAACTTGTTATTAAATTTGTTAATGTTATTAAAGTTTTTACTACCCCGGTGCTCTGCAAAAAATCTAAATGAATTTCATTGCTCGTACCCTCCACTTTGTTATTGATTGGGGTTTTTGAAACTAAAAATCTTTGATTCATATTTAATCTCAATTTCTACTTCAATGATAATTTTTGATACTAATTTGTCAATCAGTCATATGCCGTATTTTTTATGTAGGAAAATCGGGACAGGTGTTCCGAAGTAAAAGCTGCAGAATTGAAGGGTTTAGTAAAGACTATTTGATAGCGCTAAGTCTTTTCAAAGGAATAGGAGAATATTTATTTCAACAACATTATCTTGATTGTTTTGCTCATCACATTATCTGTCAATCGAGCTATATAAATCCCTGAAGGTAAATCACCTGCATCGAAATTAATTGTATGAATCTTGCCTGCTTCAAGATTTTCATTCTTAAGAGTTAAAATTTCTTCTCCAAGTATGCTATATATTTTCAAACTTACTTGACTATTTCGATTTAAGCTAAAAGTAATTGTAGTATTTGAATTAAAAGGATTAGGATAATTCTGAAATAATTCGAATTCATCCCCATGAGTTTCTTCTAAATCGACAGAGGTCGTATTTCTATAAAATCTCAATGCATCTGCAATGCAATATCCATCAGTAGATGATATTAATCTGATTTTTAGTGGTTGATTCGTCTCAACATTAATATCACAAAGATAATTCCAAACCCCTCCGTTATTTCTCTGATCGACTGAAATGATTATAGAATCACTAATTGAATAAATTATATATCTCGCATTTGATGATCTATTCGGATGAGCACTCCACATTACAGATAATTTTACCTGTCCATCAATTTGAGGAATAAATCTCCACTCACCATATGCGTTAGAATTTGGTGGAATCACATAATAATTACTGCCATATCTATCTGGTTGTGAACTTGAAATCCAACCTTCGGAACCGACAAAATTTTCATCTGTATTGTCAATGATCATTTCAAAAAAATCATTATTGTTATCTATTTCAATAAATTGATATCCTCTACCCTCATAACCATCGATTGTGTTTACTCTTATCTCAACTTCATAATTCCCATCTTCATAGTTGGAAAAATCAATAACAAAAAAATAAGGCTCCGTAAAAATCGTTCGAAGATTTATACCATTAATAAAAAGACTTGCCTCTGTAATTGGTCTGGTGCAGTTTACCGAGAAAAAGATAGTATCCACATTTTTTACTACTGCGCGCTGAATTGTTATCCGTGGAACATTGTAATTAACATCTGTAACAAAATATGGTAATTGAATAATATTTCTGTATGCATTCAAAACCTGTTGATTGTTTGTTAGAGAAAAATCTGAATTATTGATTGAATGTGAATCGTAATCGAACCAAAAAACACCTTTGACTCGCGGAAAGTACTGTTGCAGATTTTGATAAAGTTGTTGCATATGATTGATACAATAATCTGTTGTAATTCTTGGGAGTGGTGGATTTCCTCGCCATTCTCTCGAAGCAGCTGCCCATTCACATATCATAATTGGTTTATTTGGAAATTTATTGTAAACAGCACTTAACTTAGATAAAGTTGAAATCCCTGTTTCATTCATCAGTGAATCATAAACAGGTCCCCACATATAAAAATTAACCCCCACCCAATCTACATATTCATCTCCAGGATAGTATGCCATAATATTTCGAGATGTATCACCTGAAACATCAGGTCGCCAGTTCGGACACCAAACCATCACAACATTCGGAGCTTCTTCTTTCATTATATTGTACATCAATTTCCATTTTTCTTTATAAAGGGTTGGGGAACCATGCCATGGTACCCAATCGCCATTCATTTCCGATGCAAAACGAAGAAAGATTGGAATTCCACTTCTTGCAGCTTCTCGAGCCCAGTTACGAAGATGAGGACCATCAACAACATCACGGAAGGCAGTATCGGGCTCAAATCCTAACTGCATGAATGCATTGTATTTCTTGCATGAATCTGCAAATGCTTTTGGAAAAGGCGAAGAGACTGAAGTATATGTCAAATATCCTGTGTGTTTTTTCCCCGATACTTGTTCGAAAATTGGAATCATTCCATGAACATTGAAATCATTCAGTATGAATGCACCAATATAACAACCACTCTGTGGTTCATATTTGGCGAGATTTTGTGTACTGCCCGAACGAGACAGAAAAATAAAAACAAGAATGAAAGCGAGAAATTTATTCATGCGATATTATCAAAATCAAAATTATTATCGTGCAGTTGAATCTTTGCATTCTCTATTGCTTCTACAAACCAGCCTGTAACAACTCGAGGGCGTGTTATAGCAGTCCCAACTACAACACACCATGCACCAAGTTTAATAGCCTCGTAGGCAAATTCAGGTTTATTGTATCTTCCTTCAGCAATTACCGGAAGTTTTAACTTGCGGGTTAATTTCGAAAGCAAATCAAAATCTGGTCTATCTGTATTCAGATGCCTTGTTTCGGGTGTGTAACCACTTAATGTTGTAGAGATGCAATCTGCCCCACTATCAACGCAGGCAATCGCTTCTTCAAAAGTTGATATATCTGCAACTATCAGGGTATTAAATTTTTTCTTTAACTCCTTAATAAAATCTGGTCCACTCATCCCTTCTCTTTTTCTGAAAGTCCCATCGACTGCAATTAAATCACATTTGATTTTTAATAATTTTTCAAAATCATCAAAGGAACCCGTTATTCTAACCGAACCATCATCGAATTTTGATTTAATCAATCCAATTACAGGGAGATTAACATTTTCAATAATCTTTTTTGTCTTTTCAATTCCCTCTGATCTAATTCCACGGGCACCTCCCATTTCTGCAGCCTTAGCAAATAAAGTAACCCCCTCAGGTGAATTGAAGGGATCGTTACCCTCTGCCTGGCAGGAGACAATCAATCCATCTTTTAGGTCCTCAAATACTTGATGCATTTTTCAAATTTTCCTCCATTTTGGATGCAACGAAAAGTTCATCTTCCTCATTAAACTCAGAAATATAATCGGTGATAAATTTAATTCGCCTATCAAAATCTTTTGTTCTGTGAAAAGCGAAAATCATATTCGATTGAGCTGGAACAATTAGAATTCTACTCTTCTGTTTTCTTAAATCTTCATCAAGTCTCGCAATAATTGCATGTGCCACTATTTCGACTTCCATCAGATTTAATGTCTTATTCTCAATAGAAATCCACCATCGATTATTATTTAATTTTAATTTTCTGTAAGCGTGATTAAAAATTTTTTCATCTTTAACAGGCAATGAAATTATATTGATTCTACTACCAATAAGTTTTCTTGTTGATTTTTTAACTAAAGGAGCAAGAGAGTACTCGGTCGTACAATCGTAGACCTGATTGCTTCTTAAGACTATCTTTCCTTCTTTACCAAATACACTTAATTGAACTTCCCTTGTTCGAAAATCAATTTCGTAAGGATGAATATGAAAAAGAGAATCGATGTGATTTTCTTCCACAACTTTTTGAAGAACAAATTTTACAACTTCGGCATTTAAAACTACATGAGTATTATCTTCAAATAATATCCCATCGCTTTCAGATTTTATTTTATTAAATATATCAGCGATCAGACCAGACTCATTACTTGTGATCTTCCTTTGATAAAGACTCAAACTTTCCGTAATACTTCCACCTAAAAATCCATATCTATTTAGCAATAACACCTCTTTTCCTATGGATTTAAAAAACTTAGAAACCAAAACTCCTGCAAAACTTGCGCCGTAAACAATAACATCAAATTTCCTATTCGATGTAATACTCATATTTCACATCAGTTAATTTGTAAAAAGTGTTTGTTTTACTTTTTCTTTCCTGCAAGTATTATGATTTTATCCTGCGATGGATAATTTTTCAACTCAATTTCAATTAGCGATAGAATTTGTGATTCGTTAATCAATCCAGTGGTATCGAGAATTTTACCACCATAGATTATAAAAATATCAGGTAGTAGTGCACCTGCATCACCGTATGAAGTGTATGATTGAATGATACTACTTATCTCTTTTTTGAAGTCTCTGGCTTCTACCTCTTGAACAATTGCGTCGTTATTTTGAAGTCGAATAGTTCCTTCTTTATCAATGATTCTTGCTTTTGTTATTTTATCTCTGAATAAACCAAAAATTCTTTTCTGTGTAATATCCGCAGTTACTGCAACCATACGATTTGTTCTTCCAGAGATTTTGCAATTCTCTGGATTTGTTTTCATTGACTTTGCGCAAATTTGAACTAATTCGTCATCTGATAATTCTTTAATACCTAAATCTTTCGTTCTCAGCTCGCTTGAACCAAAAGCTGTTGCTATTACCTTTTTGTTTTGAGTATCAATTTCAATTGTTGTCTCAATTGTATCTGGATTTGCTCCCATTTTAATTACTGAATCGACCGCCTGCTGACGAAGAGAGAGAATATCTGCTTCTGTTGGATTGAGAATATTCTTTTCAACAGAATCCCGAATAATTCCCAGTGCAGCACCAATGGCAGAAATAACTTCACAATTTTCTGAAATTTTATAATTCATTCCTAAGTACTGAGCCGTGAAGGGAACAAGAGCTGGTGCACCTCCACCACCCCCAACAATTTCAATCAATTCTGCATCAAGTTTGTATTCCCTTATCAATTGTTTAATGATCGGTTTTATCTTTTCAGCAGCAAGAGATAAAATTTTCTTAGCTATTTCTTCTGGATTCATTTTTATTTTTTCACTTAACCATAAAAATATCTTTTTAACAGAATCTTCAATTGGTTTGCTATGACCTACAACATTGCTTAAGTTAAGATATGCAGAAGCTTCTGTTGTTGTTATAGTAAATTCTGGTTGAGTTTTGTTTTTGTGTTTGATTGCGACATAATCAACGGGATCACCAGTTTTTGGCTGAATTAGTTGCAACTCATAATCATCCAGTTCAGAATCTGAAAATTCTGTAAATGATGGATACAGTAAATTTGCAATGTGAGCACTTCGGGGACCCACATCAACAATTTCGCTTCCATTTAATCGAATCATGGAACCACCAGCAATTCCAAGTGTTCGCACATCAAGCGTTCTAACAAATAATCTATTTCCACCAATCTGCGCACTTTTGATCTGTGGCTTACCATTTTTAATTACAGAAATATCTGTCGAAGTCCCTCCAACTTCAATGAAAATTCCATCTGTGACTTTTATATACATCAACGCAGCAGCAACACCAGCAGCGGGTCCAGATAGCATTGTTAATATTGGTCTCCTTCTCATCTCGTTTATATCCATTATTCCGCCATCGGAACGCATAACCATCAAAGGAGCTTCAATTCCACTTTTTCGAATTGCCTCCTCCGTCATGTTTGCAGTTTCGATCATTTTAGGCATCATGCTGGCGTTTATTATTGCGGTTCGCGTCCTGATTCTCAAGCCATATAATCTCGATAAACTACTTGCCGAAGTAGCAAGCAAATTCCTCCTTTGGGCTATCTCAACTACATATTGCTCATTTTCTGGATGATCAACTCCAAAAACTTCTGAGGCAACAATAACTTCCGAACCTTCATAAACTAATTCATCTAAAACTTGATTGACTTTCTCTTCAGTCAATGGATTTTCGAGGTCAATGAAACGAAATCTCGTGGGAAGATATTTTCCTGGTGCAAGCTCAATCTTGTTCTGATTTATCTCTCTTATAGCAATCCTACCTTCCAGTCCTTTTCCAAGTCCAATTATCCCAACTGTTGCAACATCCCCTTCCAGAAGTGCATTCGTTGCTTGCGTAGTAGAATGAGCAATTAAGATTATTTCTTCAGGCTGGATTTTTGATTCTTCCAATAGCTTCATCATTGATTCCACTACACCACGAGCAACACCTTCCTGCGCAGTATGAGTCGTTGGTAAGCAAGCTTTACCAACTATTGAAAAATCAGAAATATCAACTGCTACTGCGTGTGTAAATGTACCACCAACATCAATACCGATTTTTATTTTTCTCATGATACAATATTTGTGAGATTTTATTTCAATTTAAACTGATTTTTATTTCAAATAAATTAACAGGTGATAATAAAATCTATTTTCTAAATGCGAGCGGGTAAAGACAGTGAAGGAAATAATTTTATATTTAATTAAGTTCATTAAAATTATCCAAAAGAATAAACAAATATAAACCCAATCATTTTTTCTGTTTACAATATACTTTCATCTGAATAGCTAGATGTTAATTAATTTTTACTTCGCACATTCACAAGTTATGAAATAAAGCAAAGCCACCTAATACTGCCGAATCGTCTTTAAGTGTGGAAAGATCCAGCTGTGTGTTCTTAAGATTACTTTTTAATGCAACCTTTTCAACTTCTTCTTTTATTATAGGCAACATATATTCACCAATTGCTTCCATTACTCCACCGGCAAAAACAATACAATCAATATCAAGAAGATTAATTATGTTCGCAGTTGCAATACCGAGTTTTTTCGACGCATATTCAACTGCTTTTATTGTTACTTTATCTTTTTTGCTAAGTGCTTCTGCAAGAATACTGGACTTAATTACTTTTCGTGTTCTTCCATCAGGAATAAGTTTAGTGATAATCGATTTTTTACCTTTTTTGATTTCTTTGTTTATGATTCTTGCAATTGCTGTTCGAGATGCTTCTGTTTCTAGACAACCATAATTACCACAACCACATTTCTCACCATCAACGACAATCTTCATATGACCAATCTCTCCAGCAGAAAAATTTTTTCCTCTAAATAATTTCCCATTAATTATTATTCCAGCACCAATTCCTGTCCCGACAAAAATCGCAATTAAATTTTCGCATTCACTCTTTTTCTCGAAATGATAAATCCCAAGTGTTCCTAAATTTGCATCATTTTCAATAATTACTTTCTTGTTGAAATGATTCTGTAATGGTTCAACGATATTCATATCCTTCCATCCAAGATTTGGAGCAAGGTTAACAAATCCTGTTTCTGGATTTAACGAACCAGGTACACCTAACACTATTCCTTCTATAGAATTAATATTCAGATCTACATTATTTAATGATTCTTCTATCGTGCTAATAATTCGATCAAAAATATCTTGATTATTATCCTTTGACCTCGTAGATTTCTTAGCGGTTGATATAATTTTAGCCTCTTCATTGAGAATGGCAGATAGTATTTTCGTTCCCCCAAGATCAACAACTACTATGTTTGATTCTGACTGTTTCATATGTTCTTAACTCAAAATAAGAAAAAAAATTATTTGAGTGAAGAATACAATACAAAGCACTGATGTAGAATAGTGAGAATAAAAAGACTAGAGAAGAAGGAAATTCCTTCTTCTCTAATTAAGGAGAGATACATGAAAAATTATTGTAGCGTTTTGAAGGTAAACCACCAATCAAATCCTTCCCATGATTTTCTTTTTTCAGCTTCAACAATATCTTTTGGTGGTGGGATAATTACTTTATCTTTTATCAATTCGTTATTAGGCCAATTCTCCGGCATTGCAACTTTATTTGCATCAGAAATTTGGAGTGCTCTTAAAGCACGAAGTACTTCGTCAATCTGTCTTCCTATTTCTTGTGGATAGTAGATCATCAATCTGATTGTTCCTTCAGGGTCAATAACAAAGACTGCACGGACAGTATTTGTACCTTTCCCTGGATGAACCATACCAAGAGTTTTTGCAACCTCTCCCATATCATCAGCTATAATAGGGAATGGGATTTCAATACCAAGTTTATCCTTTATCCATTCAACCCATTTAATATGAGAAAACACTTGATCAATAGAAAGTCCTATTAACTCAGCATTTAACTTTTTGAACTCTTCATTTCTCTTGGCAAATGCAACAAATTCAGTTGTGCATACGGGGGTAAAATCGGCAGGATGACTGAAAAGAACAATCCATTTCCCTCTATAATCATCTGGAATTCTTTTAATTCCGTGTGTAGTTTGAACTTGAATTGATGGGATCTTTTCACCTATCAAAGGAATTCCGCTTCTTGTTTCGTTATTCATAATTTCCTCCGTTCGTTTTATGGAGTAAGATGAATTAAAACTGAAATCGATTCACACATTTTAATATATCAGACAAGGCAAGGGAATCAGTCTCATTGTGATTACCTTGCCTGAAATGATAATCAATAACTATCCTTCGTAATAATAACCTTGCCTTTGAAGACTCGATAAATATAAACTGTGTAAGCTATAACTACAGGCATACCTATCAAAGCTATTATCAACATCGTCTTTAATGTATATTGAGACGACGAAGCATTATAAATAGTTAAACTATAATTCTCTAAATCAATATTCGATGGCACAAGTATTGGATATAAACTTAAAGCAAATAAGCCTATCACAGTAGCAATAGTAGTTGAGGTAGATAAAAATGCCCAACCTAACTTCTTAGATTTTAAACCTACAGGAGTATAAATAATTGATGCTAATAACAGCAAAAACAATATCCAGAATAAAACATTCTTAACAATTCCTTCAAATAGATAAGGAGCTACAAAGAATGTTGCAATTGTAGAGATAACATACAGAGCAACAAAAGCTATCCAGGCACCATTTGCCCACTTTAGCATTTTCTCCTGATGTACTCCGTCAGTTTTCATAGTCATATAGGTTGCACCCTGCATAACAAACATCGCAAATCCAGTCAAACCGATTAAAATTGCATAAGGATTTAACAAACCCAAAAATGTTATGTGTGAGATAATTTTACCATCAACAATTTCAATTGGTAAGCCACGCATCACATTGCCAATCGCAACACCATAAAGTAGAGCTGGAACAGTTGAGCCAAGAGCAAAGGCTAAATCCCATTTTTTCTTCGCCTCTTGTGTTTCAGAAAATTTTCTAAATTCAAAAGAGACTGCTCTGAAAATCAGGAAAAATAATAGTAGCATAAATGCTAAATAAAAACCACTAAAAACAGTTGCATAAACAATAGGAAAAGAAGCAAACAATGCGCCACCACCTGTTAATAACCACACTTCATTTCCATCCCATACTGGACCAATTGCATTTATATTTATTCTTCTCTCATTTTCATCTTTGGTGAAGAGTTGAATAACTCCAACACCAAGATCAAAACCATCAAGAATAGCATAGCCAATTATTAGTATACCAACTAATAAAAACCAGATAGTGTTTAAATCAATCATTGTGATACCTCCCCTATTAATTGTTCTGGACCTTTTTTAACCCACCGGAAAAGAAGTTTTAAGAATATCATCAATAAAAAGATATAAATAAGAATGAACATGAATATTGAAAATAACAACTCACCAGCCCCTACCGTTACCGAAACAGCATCTTTTGTTTTTAATAGTTTATAAACAATCCAGGGTTGTCTTCCAACTTCTGCAGCAATCCATCCCAATTGACATGCAATGAGGGGTAGTGGGGTTGACCATAAGAGTACTTTTAATAATCCTTTCTTTTCGAATAATTTCTTTTTATAAAGAAAATATGTTGATAAAGCAGTGATAAAAATGAAGTATATACCAAGAACAACCATATTGTGATATGATACGAATGTTAACCACAGAGGAGGAATCTCATCAGGTGGAAATTCATTTATTCCTTTAATTCTTGCGTTGATATCACCAAATGCTAACCAGCTCAATAATCCTGGAATTTCCACAGGAAAGTGTAATTTAGGAGGCTCTGTACCAGGAATAGCAAAAATCGCGAGGGGTGCTCCTTCCTGTGTTGTGTATAATCCTTGAATTGCTGCAAATTTTTCTGGTTGAGTTCTTGCAACCTGTTTTGCATGCTCATGTCCAAATGGGAATAGTTCCAACAGAGAGACAATCAAACCAAAAACTATTGAAAAACTTATTGCTCTTTTAGCAATTCCTGCATTTTTATTTCTTATTAACCAATATGCAGAAACACCAGTCATTAAAAACGAACCACTAATTAAAGATGCAACGAATGTATGAAAGAATCTTGGCAATGTTGAAGGATTAAAAACAGCAGCCCAGAAATCTACAAGCTCAGCTCTATTATTTTGAATTACATAACCAGTAGGAGTTTGTTGCCATGAATTTGCAACTAATATCCAGAAAGCAGAAATGGTTGACCCCACTGCAACCATTAAAATTGAAAACCAGTGAACACCTTTTGATACTCTATCTCTTCCAAAAATATATAGTCCCAAAAATGTAGATTCAAGGAAGAATGCAAAAACTCCTTCTGCAGCAAGAGGCGCTCCAAAAACATCACCCACAAATTTTGAATATTCACTCCAATTAGTTCCAAATTGGAATTCCATAACAATTCCACTCGCAACACCAACAGCAAAAATTAATCCCAGAATCTTACCGAAAAATTTACCTATAGTTGAATATATTTCATCTTTCTTTTTCCACCCTATTGCTTCAATTATTACCAGCATCCAAGCCAGTCCAATTGTCAAAGGTGGAAATAAGAAGTGAAAACCAACTGTGAGAGCAAACTGTAAACGTGCGAGAAGTAAAGGATCCATAAATCCTCCCTTTTAGTTTTTGATTGTTATTAATTTAGCTCTTCGCTGAGCTGATTCTATTGCTAATTGCTTAATTGATTTGCTTGCCAATTTCTGACGCATCAATGTTTGCAAATCACACCATAAGGTATGAACGGAACACCACCGTGTGTTTGAGCAAAAAGCTTTATCAATCAAACATTTATTTAAAGCTAAGGGACCTTCGATTGCTTGAATGATTTCCAATGGTGTAATATCATCTGGATCTTTTGCAAATGTTATTCCACCTCCATTTCCCCTATAAGTCTTAATTAAACCTGCTCTGCAAAGTTTAATAATAATCTTGCGAAGGAATTTATCAGGAATTTGTTGTTCGGTAGCAATTTCTGAAATGGTTATAAGTTCGTTATCTGCATTTTCAGCAAGATGAATCATTGTTCTGATTGCATATTCACCAGCTAAAGTTAATTGCATAAATAAATCATTGACTTACATTCAAATATGACAAAAATTGTCATATTTAACAACTCTATTAATATGGTTTGAAAAAAATTTTTTAATTAATTTTAAATCAAATAATAAGTGAGAATCATGGAAAATCTACCAAAAGAAATTTTAATCACACCAGAAGACGAAAAACAATTTCAGGAGAAGGTTGAATATATAGATAAAGAATTTCCTCATAAATTAAGAAAAACAAAAAATAGAATTTCATTTGTTGAAGATTTAATTGCTCTTTATCGTTATCTAAAAGATGATTCTGTTAAATGGTATCGAAAACTGATTGTTGTATCTGCTTTAATTTATTTCATCTCTCCGATTGATAGCATACCAGATATTGCACCTCTAGTTGGATATCTTGATGACTTAGGAGTTATCGCTGCAACAATTAAATATATTGGTTCAGAGATACAACCATACTATCGACACAAGCCATCGAAACAAGAAGAAGAGAAAAAAGAAGAAGATTTACTCTTTTAAAACCTTTCCCATTCCTGAAGGAGAATCTCAATGAAGTATTTTCCATTCATTCTATTAATTCCTCTTCTATCAATTAAGAATATTTACAGCCAGCAAATTGATTCAGCACTTTTGGAAATAAGCCGAAAAATAGTACGTAGTTCACTCGAAGAAAGAAAAGGATACGGGTGGCTTGAAGAACTTTGTAAAATAGGTCATCGTCTCCCTGGTTCAAAAAATTCATACCAAGCTATTGACTGGGCAAAGCAAAAATTAGAAGAAATTGGAATAGATTCAGTTTGGTTACAACCTGTGATGGTTCCTAACTGGAAAAGAGGAGAAATCGAAGAAGCAAGAATTATAAAGTCAAAGATATATCAAAACAGAAAATTAAATATAACAGCTTTTGGAGGAAGCATCGGTACAGACGAAGATGGAATCTCAGGAAAAGTCATAGTTATAAATGATTTCAATGAACTAAGCAAAAAATCTCATCTGGTAAAAAATAGAATAGTCTTTTTCAATAGACCTCTAGATTTTGGTTTAGTTGAACCATTCGCTGGATATGGAGGTGCGGTTAATCAACGAACTCAAGGTGCAGTTGAAGCTGCGAGATATGGTGCTATTGGTGTGATTGTACGCTCGATTACAACAAAGCATGACAATGTTCCTCACACTGGAGTCATGTATTATGTCGATTCACTGAAAAAAATCCCATCAGTTGCTATTGGTTATGAAGATGCTAATTTTCTTTTCAATGCCATTCAAGAAGAACCCGATTTAGAAATCAACATAAAACTATCCTGCAAAACTTATCCTGATACTTTATCATATAATGTTATAGGAGAAATTAGAGGGAAGGAATTTCCTGAAGAGATTATTTTAGTTGGTGGACATTTTGATTCATGGGATAAAGGTTGTGGAGCACATGATGATGGTGCTGGTTGTGTCCAATCAATGGAAGTTCTGGATTTAATTAAAAGATTGAACATCGAGCCAAAAAGAACAATAAGATGTGTTCTTTTCATCGACGAAGAACAAAAACAAAGTGGTGCTATTGAATACGCAAAAAACTCCTCTGAATTAAATCTTAAACATATTGCAGCAATAGAATCGGATCGAGGATCTTTTACTCCAAGAGGATTTTATGTAGACACAGATTCAGTAACTCTCAAGCATCTTCAATCTTTCTTACCTTATCTGAATCTTTCAAAAATTGATTGGATAAAGAAAGGTGGAAGTGGTGTAGATATTTCAAAAATTAAGAATGTTAAAGCATTATTTGGTTATGCTCCGGATTCCCAGAGATATATGGATGTTCATCACTCAGATAATGACACTTTTGAATCTGTTCATCCTCGTGAATTTGAACTAGGTGCTGCAAGCATGACCATTCTTGCTTTGCTCTTAAGTGAAATTGGACTACCATAGCCAAATTTCAATAGATTAGTTACCCAACTGACTTCCCATACTTTGAATTAATAACATTAACATTTTCTTCTGAAAAAATTTTATTTGACTACTTTATTATTTCAATAAATCTCTGTTATTATTTTAATAACCTGTAAACCAATAAGTCTTAAAATAAATCAATTTTTCTTGTATAGAAGCCATCTCTTTTTGGTATAACTTTTGACTAGAATTAACAATCATATCAATGGAGGACTCTATGTTAAAAAAGATTTTATTTCCAATAATTTTACTTACCCTGGTAAAAGTTTCATATTCACAAATCGCCAGTCTTGAAGCTACTTTAGTGCTGAAAAAAGTTGATAACATCACAATACCATTTCAAAATGGAATTCCTCTGCCTACATTTGAAAAGCAAAATCGCTACATAATTAATCTCTCAGGAAACTGGAAAAAGCAAAGATTCAATGCAAATGATAACATTACACTTTCAAAACGAGATGCAACTGGTTATCAAAACTTAATCAATGAAGCATCAGGCCGTCACATGCCAAATTTTGATGATTCCCAATGGCTGGACAAATTAATTCCCTCAGTTGAAAATCAGATAAAACCATTCCCTCAAGTTCCTGAATATTATCAGGATGGTGTCTGGTACAGAAAATCATTTTTTGTTGATTCGTCACTTTCAGGACAATTTGTAAAACTGATTTTTTATGCAGTTAATTATGTTGCCGATGTGTGGTTAAACGGGAATTATGTTGGTTATCATGAAGGTGGTTATACATCTTTTGCTTTTGATGTTTCTAATTACATTCAATATGGTCAGACCAATTTTCTTGTTGTACGAATTGATAATCCACAGTGGGGCACACGAAATGATATTGTACCTTATAAAGAATGCGATTGGTTCAATTACACTGGAATAATCCATGATGTATACCTTGAGTTTTCAAATCCATTAAATATTATTCGAGCAGATGTAGTTCCGTTGAATACAGATGGCGATATTAAAACGACAGTTGTACTTTACAACAAATCAAATGTTAATAAACAAGTTGATGTAACTCTCGAAGTATTCAATGCAGAGATCAATTCACAAAATATTACTTCCGAAAGAGCAAGTGAATTAATTGGTACTATCGCACAAATAACTGGTACTAATCAAGCAACTATTTCAATTGAAAAGGATTCAACCCGTGTATGGAGAACGACCTTAAGAGTCAATAACCCACGTTTATGGACCCCAAAAAATCCAAATTTGTATATAATGAAAGTAACATTGAGAGAAAATGGTCAGGTAATTGATGAGTATTACACTCAATTTGGAATTAGAACTATTACTACAAGTGTAGATAAGGTTTATTTAAATAATAATCCAATATTTTTTGTTGGTGTTGCAAGACATGAAGACCATCCGATTTATGGTAGAAGTGTTCCACTTGATGTGATTTATTCTGACTTATTGAAAGTAAAAGAAGTCAATGCATTGATGCTCAGAACTGCACATTATCCAAATCATCCATATACTTATCTCTTGACAGATCGATTGGGAATTGCAGTAGTAGAAGAAATCCCAGTATGGTGGTTTGATGATACGATGGCATGGGTCATTCAAAATAATATCAGGCATATACACGAACAAATGTTTAGAGAGATGGCATTTCGCGATTACAATCGTCCTTCAATAATTCTCTGGAGTTTGACAAATGAAAATCTTGATGTTGATAACAGAAAAACTTTTATGAATCGAGTAAAACAAGAAATTAAATCACTCTACCCAGATGGAAGATTGATTACACAATCTGCAGCTGCAGATAGACCAGGTCCAAATGACCCTTCACAACAAGTTGTAGATGTTGCGGGTTGGACTATGTATTTTGGTATCTTTCATGGTGGTACATATTATGAAGGGACTCGGCTTTTCTTAACTATGGCAAACTATTACTATCCAGAGAAACCAATCCTAGATACTGAGTTCGGTTATTGGTCAGGTGAAAACAATGCAATTGGTGGACAAAATGCGCAGGTTACAGTCTTTAAAGAAACATTCTCCGCATTCACTTTCCGTGCTTCGGTAATTAGACCAGATGGTTCCTATCGAGATGGAGGTTACTTGATGGGCGTTACTTGGTGGTGCATCTTTGATTGGTATACCCATACACTTCCAGATGGTTTTCAAAGTATGGGACTATACAGAATGTTTAGAGATACAGCAAAATTTGTCCGAGATACATTAAAAAAATATTACGAGCCATTTTTCAATATCGGTGGAATGGTAACTGATGTAGAAGAAGAAATCTTAAACCATCTCCCTCATGAATATAATCTTTTTCAAAATTACCCAAATCCATTTAATCCAACTACTCGAATTAGATATTCAGTGAAAAATACTCAACTGGTTCAAATAAGACTTTTTGATCTACTGGGAAGAGAGATAAAATCTCTTGTTAATGAAATTAAATCACCAGGAAACTACGAAATTGAGCTGGATGCAAACTTATTGGGTTTATCAACAGGTGTTTATGTCTATCAGATGAAAGCAGGTGAGTTTATCGGAACCAGAAAGTTAATTTATCTAAAGTGATGAATCAGAAATTCCGGAGTTTGTTTTATGAATTCATCCCATTGTTAATGAGTTTTTCAAAAATTGTAGTTAAAATTGCAATTAGCTTTCACATAAATTGAAGATTATTCTATCTGAAAAATGCTCAATTACGATATTAAACTAAATTGATTTATCACTATTTTTATTAATGAAATTTCAAGTTTTAGTTTAAATGCTAAATAATCCGATAACTAACAAACGACAAATACCAACCTATGAGAAATATAATTATCATCTTCATTTTGTTCATCAACTTTCACGCAATTCTAATTTCACAGCAAAAAAACAGGATTTTAGCTGAGATTGGTGCTCTTAAAATAACTGAAAATGAATTTAAAGTGCGATTTGAACTCTCGCCTTTTGTTTCTCAACGTTCTAAGTCCAATCAAGATACGATTAAGACCGATTTTCTTTACTCAATGATTGCTGAAAGATTATGGTATCTCGATGCGCTTGAGCAGGGGTTAACCAGCACAGAGGACTTTAATTTTTATTTTAAACCCTTAATTGATATCTACTTGAGAGATTATCTCTTTAGAGAAGAAATAGAGAATAATATTGTCCTCTCTCAAGCAGATATAGTTTCTGCAATCGAAAAGGCACAATTCAAGTTAAAAACCAGGATAATCAATTCATCGGATTCAATTAGAATTTTTGATGTCTATAATTTACTTACACGAGGAGTCTCTTTGGATTCCATCTTCAAATTCCCTGAATATGCCCTTTTATCAGTCAGAGAATTCGAATTAACTCTTGGATCACTCAAAGATGAAGAAATCGAAAATTATCTCTTCACACTTTCAAGAGATGAATTTTCATCTCCGATTCGGAGTGAAATTGGTTGGGTCATCTTTTATGTTATTGATAAACTCGTAACACCAATCGATATATCTGACCAAAAGATTACAAATGAAATAAAACAAAAAGTCCGATCTCGTAGAACAATGATAGTTTCTCAGAAATATCTTGATAGTCTCTTGTCAGGACAAATTTTTGATATAAACGATTCTATATTCAACATAATTTTTGAAACAATTTTTTCAATTATTCTTGAAAGAACGAAAGATAATCCGGATTCTCTTAAGGCTTCATATGTCCTGACTGATAACGACTATCGAATTATTAAATCAAATCTTGGTAAAGAAGTATTAAATAAACCTCTCTTTTATATCTATGACCAAAATGTTACAGTATGGGACTTCTTAGCAAATCTTGCTTTTGAAGAACATAGATTTCAATCAAAAGATAAAAATAGACTATACTCAAGGTTGATTGGAATCGCCAAAAATTTTGTTGTACAACAACGACTTGTCTATGAAGCTAAAAAGAAAAACATAGACAGGAACAAAAATCTTTTGAGTGAACTTGATTACTGGAAAATAAATTACCTTTCAACTCAAAATAAATTACAATTTCTGGATTCTGCTCGAGTAAGTGAAGAGGAATTAAAAGAACTCCATAAAAAAGAATTAGAAAAAGATACTGAGATCATTTTATTAAAATTGAAAGTTCTTACATTAAGTGACCAACAGGAAGTCAGACGAGTCAAAAATCAACTTGTCAGTGGAAAATCTTTCGATGAAATTCTAAATGAATATGGCAAAACTGATTCTCTTGTAATTAATGATAAAGGTGAAACTGATTTGAAACCATATTTCTATTTTGGGGAATTAGGTGAGATTGCAAAAAATTTGAAGTTGAATGAAGTCTATGGCCCAATACAAAGAGGAAATAAATTCACATTATTTTCTGTAATTGATAAAAAAATAGTCGAAGGATTAATGAAAGCAGACTTTGAAGAATCTAAAGAATATTTAAGGAATTATCTTTTTCAGAAAAAATTTAACAAGCTCACAGCACAAAGAACACTTCAACTTGCGGAGAAATATGGTGTACGAGTTTACTTTGATGTTTTGAGAGATATTAAAACTACCAGTCTCCCAACTTTCGCTCATCGATTTATGGGATTTGGTGGTAAAATAGCGGCGGTACCCCTTTTAGATAACTGGTTCAGATACATCGATTGGATTGATTTCAATTCAAAACTCTTACCATAATAGGAGATTGAAAATTATGTGGCGGATTTATTTTGTCTTTCTCTTCTCATTCAACTTCAACGCCTTAGTTGCACAAATTTTCATTAACCAACTCGGTTATAAACCAGATTTGCCGAAATTCTTCTACACAAACATAAACGCTTCGTCTTTCCAGATCATACAAGAGAACACCAATTTGGTTCATTATGAAGGCTCATTGACTTTAATCTCTAATCGGGATCCTGCTACAGGAATGTTAATCAAAAAAGGTGATTTCTCAGCATTCAATATATCTGGGCGATATTTTATCAAATTGAATACAAACGATACTTCATATCATTTCAAAATCTCTGATAATGTTTTTAATGATTTACTTAACAAATCACTCAAAGCTTTTTATTTTCAACGATGTGGTTCACAATTGTTTTATCAACATGCAGGAGTATATCAACGGGCAACCTGTCATCAAAATGATGGTTTTTATCATTCTTCAACAGGACAAACGGGATTCAAACTTTCTCGTGGAGGTTGGCACGACGCTGGTGACTACGGTAAATATGTGGTCAATGCTGGAATAACGCTTGGTACACTTCTTATGGCTTATGAGTTATTCCCTGAATATTTTTCAAGTGATTCGTTAAACATTCCTGAAAGTGGTAATGGAATTCCTGACCTTTTGGATGAGATCAAATACGAAATTTTGTGGTTACTAACAATGCAAGCTGAAGACGGTGCGGTATTTCACAAACTCACAAAAGAGCAATTTGAATCATTTGTTATGCCCTCTCAAGATTCAGGCATTAGGTATATTTATCAAAAATCGTCAACTGCTACTGGCAATTTTATTGCTGTACTTTCAAGATTTTATCGAGTTTACAGAAGTTATGATTCAACTTTCGCAAATCAATGTCTGACTGCTGCAATTAATGCTTGGAACTGGTTAAGTAATCAAAGTGGAATTGTGCCTCCTGGGGGTTTTAAAAATCCTCAAGGTACTTACACTGGAGAATATGGAGATAATAATGATAGTGATGAAAGATTATGGGCTGCTGTTGAACTCTTTGAATCTACAGGTTTAAGCGAGTATAGAGAATATTACGAGTTCAATTATACATTTGCATTAATAAACTCAACTATGAACTGGCAAAATGTCAGAACACTCGCTCATCTTACCTATCTTTTCTCTAATCAACCTTCAGCAAATCAATCAATAAAATCACAACTTTATAACTCCTTATTGGTTTATTCAAATAATCTTGTTAACAAAAGAAATTCTAATGGATTTGGTATTACACTCAATCCAGGTGAATATTACTGGGGCTCAAACTCTATTGTTTTGAATAATGGAATTATTTTATTACTTGCTTATCTAAAATCACAAAATCAGACTTATAAGAATGCTGCATTGGAACAGTTAAATTATGTTATAGGCTGTAATGCTCATAATTTATCTTTCGTTACAGGTGTGGGAATTAAATATCCGAAGAAACCCCATCATCGTCCTTCTGAAGCTGATGGAATTGCTGAACCAATTCCTGGCCTAATCGTAGGTGGTCCAAATCAATATCTTGATGATCCAATACTACAACAGTACTTTAATCAAAATACACCGCCTGCTTTATGTTATATTGATCATCTTCAGAGCTGGGCATCGAATGAAATTGCAATTAACTGGAATGCTCCTCTTGTACTACTCGCCGGTTTTTTTAATGGAAGTTTTACCAGTAATGTTGATAATAAAAACGAGGATGAATTCAATAAGTTTAATTATAATTTTGAACTCGAACAAAATTTCCCAAATCCATTTAACTCGCAAACAGTAATAAGATATACAATCAATTCTAACGATAATTCAAAACTATTTAGAGTAAACTTAAGGGTTACAAATTTACTCGGTGAAACAGTATTTAATATCTCCGAAGGATACAAAACTCCAGGCTCTTATTACATACTTTTAGATTCTGCTGAATTTAATTTTAATAAATTCCCTTCTGGCATATATTTTTATCAACTATCCGTCAACGAAAATCATAAAACACAAAAAATGATTTTTCTTAAATGAACTCAATTTAGAATTTATTCATTGGAGTCAGATATGAAAAATGTAATTCTAATTCTTATCATGTTTCTCAATGTCTTGTATTCTCAGGAATTTTATTCCCCTTCAAAAATACTCCGTCTAAAAATATCATTAACACAACAGGGAGAATTTTCTTATCAATTATTTTTTAATAACAAGGAAATTATAAAACCTAGTAAATTAGGTGTACAGCTTGTTCGTCAGGATGACTTGATGAAAGATTTTGAGATTATCGACACAAAAACTAAGGAAGTTTTTGAAAAATGGTCTCCAGTTTGGGGAGAAGTTGATACAATTATTAATCACTGTACTGATGTCGTTGTTCAATTACATCAAAAAACAACCAATCGATATTTGAATGTTCATTTTCGAGTTTTTGATGATGGTTTAGGTTTCAGGTATGAATTTCCACGACAGGATAACTTGAAATATTTCATTGTTCGTGAAGAGATCACTGAATTCGCAATGACTGGTGATCATACTGCTTATTGGTTACCGGGTGATTATGATTCACAGGAATATACTTACACTACTTCAAGACTTTCAGAAATTGATGCTTGGAAGGGAAGAAATTTTGATGATATCATCACTAAAACACTCATCGGAAAAGATTATGTTCAAACTCCATTATTACTTAAGAGTGAGGATAGAATTTATATAAATATTCATGAAGCAGCATTGATAAATTATCCTGCTATGTACTTGAAAGTAAATAAAGAAAATCTCGTATTAACAACCCATCTTTGCCCTGATGCATTGGGTAATAAAGCTTATCTTCAAACTCCTTTCAATACACCCTGGAGAACATTAATAATTTCAGATAAGGCTGAAAGAATTCTTGAATCAAAAATAATTCTTAACTTGAATGAGCCACCAAAATCCAATGATTTGAGCTGGATAAAACCGAAAAAATATATAGGTATCTGGTGGTCGTTACATGTTGGCAAAGAATCATGGAATTATGCTGATATTGATAATGTAAGAATAGATGTAGTAGATTGGAGTTCACTTACTCCGAATGGAAGACATGGAGCAACGACTGAAAATGCAAAAAGATACATCGATTTTGCTGCTAAACATGGTTTTGATGCTTTACTAATTGAAGGCTGGAATATTGGCTGGGAGGATTGGTTTGGCAACTGGAAAGAAAATGTTTTTGATTTTGTAACCCCTTATCCTGATTTTGATGTTGAAGAAGTTAGTCGTTACGCTAAAGAAAAAGGCGTTGAATTGATTATGCATCACGAAACATCTTCTTCTGTGACTAATTACGAGAGAAGAATGAACGAAGCTTTCGAGTTCTTAAAAAAATTTGGTTACACGGCTATAAAAACAGGTTATGTTGGACCAATTATACCGCGTGGAGAACATCACGATGGACAATGGATGGTTAATCATTATATCAGAGTCGCTGAAAAAGCATTGAAAGAAAAAATCTTGGTTGATGCACATGAACCCGTTAGACCCACTGGTTTGCATAGAACGTTTCCTAACTGGTTGGCTTGTGAAGCAGCTCGGGGAAATGAATTTAATGCCTGGAGCGAAGGTAATCCACCGGAACATGAAACGATCTTATTATTCACTCGATTGATAGGTGGACCGATGGATTACACTCCTGGTATCTTTCAAATAAAAATGGATTATTATAGTGAAGATAGGAAGAATTTTCAGGTTCATACAACTCTCGCAAAACAATTAGCATTATATGTTGTTCTTTATAGTCCACTACAAATGGCAGCAGATTTACCTGAAAATTATGAAAGATATCCAGATGCATTCCAATTTATTAAAGATGTGCCTGTCGATTGGAAAGATACTAAAGTCTTATATGCTGAACCGGGAGATTATATAGTGACGGCAAGAAAAGACATAAATTCAGATAATTGGTATCTTGGTGCCATAACAGATGAAAACCCCCGAACCTTTGAAATTAAGTTAAATTTTCTTGACGATGGGAAATACGAAGCTACTATATATGGTGATGCAGATGATTCTCACTGGCAAAAAAATCCAATGTCATATAAAATAGATAAGAAAATCGTCGACAAAAATTCTATAATGAAAATTAAGCTTGCTGATGGTGGTGGATGTGCAATTTCATTTAAAAAGTTGTAATTGATTCATCCTTTAATATTTCTGAAATTTTTATATTTTAATAAAGTGATTACAGATTAATTTTTACATAAAAAAACATAATTGAGAGTATGGATCGCTATAAATACGAATACATTTTCAAAAACTCAAAAAATCCTGATGAGCTTTTTGATGCTTTTGACAATGCACTGAAAGAAAATATTGATGATCTTGAGTTATACAAAATTTTGTTCTGGAACTCAGCATTGAATATTGATATGTTGAGTATGTTCATTAAAAAATTAGCTCATACATTTCCTCATATTGCATACGACGTATATATGTGGGGAGCAAAAGTTATCGAACTCTCATTTGATAATTTAGAAAACTATGAAACTATCCTCAACTTTTACAAAAAAGCTTCTGAAATTAAGCCATTAGAAACTGAACCATATATTAAAGCTGCTGACTCGTATAACTTCGAGCTAAAAATCCATCCTCCTGCTTTGATTATTAATCTATTGAAGAAAGGAATCTCAAAAGTAAAAGATCCGGCTCTTCTTTACTTTAAATTGAGTGAAGTATTTGGAAAACTTGGAAATACTGAATTGAAAAATCATTACTTTGCTGAGGGAGAAAAGTATTTAAGAAAGAGATAGACTTCATATATTTTTTTCACTTTCTATCATTCATCTACTTTTACTTCTTTTGATAAATGCCTGAACCAGAAATAATAAAGTCCTGTTGAGAGAAATATTAAAATCATCAAAAGATAAAAGAATAAATCAAACCTTTTTAGAATAACTGTCATTCCTGCTA